>Ga0102594_1000115_pt1 | contig 129687 bp, 126 predicted proteins | sample AraplaCol_mLB_r2_2_FD_76863 | JGI IMG/M metagenome (GOLD analysis project Ga0102594, IMG submission 76863) | Arabidopsis root microbial communities from North Carolina, USA - plate scrape MF_Col_mLB_r2 (SPADES assembly) (version 2) | ecosystem: Host-associated > Plants > Roots > Endosphere... | reverse complement strand
AGGTTCGGCCAGCCCGAGATCAAGATCGGCGTGATCCCCGGCGCCGGCGGCACGCAGCGCCTGCCGCGCGCGGTGGGCAAGAGCAAGGCCATGGACATGGTGCTCACGGCCCGCATGATGGACGTGCAGGAAGCCGAGCGCGCCGGGCTGGTCAGCCGCATCGTGCCGCTGGACAAGCTGATGGAAGAGACGCTGGGCGCGGCGCTGGTGATCTGCGGCTTCTCGCAGATCTCGGTGATGGCCGCCAAGGAGTCGGTCAACCGCGCCTTCGAGTCGGGCCTGTCGGACGGCATCCTGTTCGAGCGCCGCCTGTTCCACGCGATGTTCGCAACCGCCGACCAGAAGGAAGGCATGGACGCCTTCCTCAACAAGCGCCAGCCGGACTTCAAGAACAGGTAGCGGGCACCCTTCCTCACTCCTTCGCCGGCGGGGCCGGTTCGGCCCGCGGCGCGCGCACCGGCGGCATCGGCGCCTCGGGGCGCGGCGTTGCGCCGGCTTTCATCGCCTGGCGCAGGGCGCCGCGCAGGGCGTCGAGCGACTCGATCGGCGGCGCGCCCGTGCTGGGCGGCAGCTTGCCCTCGGTCCAGCGCACCTGGCTGCGCGCCACCTCCAGCACGGCCAGGACCTGGCCCTTGCGCTCCAGCGACACGCGCCATTCGGGCAGCGCACGCATGGGCGGCGCGCCCACGGCCATGATGGCGGCCGAGCTCATCAGCAGGCTCAGTTCGCCGGCCTCGGCGCGCGGCACCACGCGCACGTCGCCATTGACATTGGCCACGCGCATCTCGGTCCAGCGGCCGAGCGAGGCGAAGTCGGGGATCAGCGGGGCCGCGGCCGCCGCCACCGGCGCGGCCGGCTCGGCGGCGGACTCCTGCCGGGCACCGGCGGCGCCACGCTTCCTGTCCTCGGCGGGCTGGGCGGGAGCTGGCGGCGGTGCCGCCGCGGCCTGTGCGCGGCGCTGCGGCGCAGCGGCAGCGTCTGCGCCCGGCGCTGGACGCGAGGCTGCCGCACCGGGCGCGGCGGCGAAGTCCTGGGCGCCGGATGGCCCCGCCGCTTGACCGGATGCAGGGGGCGCTTCCGGCGACACGGGGGGAACCGGCGCGGCTGCGGGTGCAGGCGCTGGCGGAGCGCGCTCGAGGAGCACCGGAGGCAGGAGCGCCTCGGGCGGGAGCTGCGCCGGTGCGGGAGGCGCGGCGGCCGGACGCCGCGCCCCCTCCTTCGCGGCGGCCGCGCCAGCCTTCGGCGGCTCGGGCGCGGGCGCAGGCGCAGGCGTAGGCGTGGCCGGCGCGGCCACCGGCCGTTCGTCCAGTTGCGCCCCCGGCAGCGGCTCGCGCTGCCACATCAGCGTGACCAGTACCCCGACGGCCACGGTCGCGAAGGCGGCGCCCCAGGGCACGGCGCCCGTCGGCCCGATGCGCTCGCGCCACCAGGCCAGGCGCCACCACGGCGTGCTTTCGCGGCTGGCCGTCAGCAGTTCCTCCGACGCCGAGATGGCATCGTGCGCGTGGTCGATGATGGCCTGGCGCACGCGCCAGTCGGGCAGGGTCGAGCGGTCGGGCGCCTGGGCCAGCGCCTTGCGCAAGGCCTCGTCGAACAGCGGCTCGTTCGGCTCGCCGGGTTCCAGCGGCAGGTCGTGGTCGGTGGAGTTCGTCATGATGCGCGGCGCTCCAGCACCTGCAGGTAGCGCTCCATGCAGCCGCGCAGTTTCTTGAGGCCATAGCGCAGGCGGCTGCGCACGGTCTCGAAGTTGATCTCCAGGGTCTGCGCCATCGCCTCGACGCTGAAGCCTTCCTCGTTGTGCAGCAGGAAGGCAGCGCGCTGTTCGTGCGGCAGTTCGTCCAGGCAGGCCAGCAGGCGCCGGCCGGCGGCACGCCAGAACGCCACTTCCTCGGCCGATGGCGCCGCGCCGTCGGGCGGCACATCCTCGCCGCCCGCCTTCACGCGGTGATGGAACAGGCGCATGACCTCGGCGCCGTCGCCGTCCTCGTCGTGCGCGTAGAAGGCCACCTCGCGGCCGCTCACGCGCAGCCGGTCCATCGCCAGGTTGTGGGCGATGGTGAAGGCCCAGGTACGCCAGCTGGCGCCCTGCGGCGAGAAGCTCTCGCGGGCGGACACGATGCGCAGCCACGTCTCCTGGAACACCTCGTCCACCTCGGCGCCCAGGCGCACGCCCAGCAGGCGCCGCACGAAGCGGTAGAGGGCCCCTTCGTGGCGGGTGTAGAGCGTGTCGAACGCCCCGCTGTCGCCATCGGCATAGGCGAGCATCAGCTGGTCGTCCGGCATGGCTTCGTGGAGCGCGGCAATGGCGGCATCGGGCTCGAGCATCGGCAGATTTTCACCTCACGTTCTACGGGCGGCGGGTGCGTTCGGGGTTAGCACGGGCCAAAAAATGGGCCGCATGCTAACCCCGTCACGGGGTGGGCCGCCGTATCAGTGGCATCCACAACCACGGAGCCACTCCATGACGACACGAAGAACTCTGACGCACGCGCTGCTGGGCCTGTCCCTGCTGCTGGCCGGCGGCTGCGGTGCGACCAGCCTCTGGCCGCAACCCGCACCGCAGCCCGGGCCAGCGGTGCAGACGGTGGCGATGCAGGAGCGGCCGAACTTCGAGGCTCCTTCGGCGCCGCATTGCGCGCGGCCGGCGCAGACGGTGGAGGTCCCCGGCCGCGCCGCCGTCCAGTGGCCGGAGCGCGCCGCATCGGCCGGCAGCCTGCGCCGCGCCGGGCGCGACGACGAAGCGCGCCTCGCTGAAGCCGCGCCCGCGGCGGCGCCTGCCGCCGCGAAGGAAGCGCCGGCCTCCGGCTTGCGGCCGCAACCCATGCCGGACGACGTTCCGGCGCAGCGCCAGCGCCTGCCGCGCAGCGAGGCGGTGAGTGCAGGCATGGTGGACGACAACGCCGACTTCAGCAGCTACCTGCAGTTCCGCCAGCGCCATGCCGGCATCGCTCATCGCGAGCGCGACGTGAGCGAGCGCTACCTGCTGCAGGTGCGCAGCGCGTCGGGCGATGCGGTGCCCGATGCGGAGGTCGCCGTGCGCGCGGCCAATGGCGCCGCCATGTGGGCGCGAACCGATGCGGGCGGTCGCGCCTGGCTGCATCCGCGCGCCTTCGATCCGTCCGCCAGCGCCGTCTATGAAGTGGCCGTGCGCAAGAACGGCCGCCAGGCCACCGGCTTCCTGCGCCGCGGCCAGAAGAGCGCGGTGGAGGTCACGCTGGACGCCGGCGCGGTGCCGGCCCGCGCCCGGCTCGACCTGGTCTTCCTGGTGGACGCCACCGGCTCCATGGGCGACGAGATCGCCAGGCTGCGCGCCACCCTGCACACCATCGCCCGCGAGGTCGCCAGCCTGCCCAGCCGCCCCGACACCTGCTTCGGCCTCGTGGCCTACCGCGACCAGGGCGATGCCTTCCTGCTGCGCCGGCACGACCTCACCAACGACCTCGGCGGCTTCCAGCGCGTGCTCGATGCGCTGCAGGCGGCCGGCGGCGGCGACTACGCGGAGGCGATGAACGAGGCCCTGCACGACACCGTGCACCGCATCAGCTGGCGCGGCGACGGCGCCACCCGCATGGTCGTGCTGCTGGCCGACGCGCCCCCGCACCTGGACTACGGCGGGCCGCAGTACGACGAGGACATGCTGGCCGCGCTCGGCAAGGGCATCAAGGTGTTCAGCGTGGGCGCCAGCGGCCTGGACACCCAGGGCGAGTACGTGCAGCGGCAGATCGCACAGTTCACCGGCGGCCGCTTCGTGTTCCTCACCTACCGCAACGCGGCCGATCCGGCCAGCGGGCCGGGCCGCGAGACGGTGCACGAGGTGAGCAACTATTCGGTGGACACGCTCGACCGGCTGATCGTGCGCCTCGTGCGCGACGAACTGGGCAAGCTCCCGCGCGGCGGCTGAGGCGCGGGCGGCAACCCAAGTTGGTGAGGCGGCGCACCAGCCTGAAGCGGATCCGGCCGCGCCGCCGGCGCGACCCGCCTTTTCTCGCCTCTGCCGCAGGCTGCGCCCCCTGAGCCGGCGCTTGGCACGCACCTTGCTCGCTATCCCGCATCCGCCGGTGAAGTCGCCGGCAGGTCTCCGCTGACGGTGGCGGGACCCGCAAGTGCCAGGCCGGCAAGGCCCAGCCCGCGCGGGGTTCCACACCCGACCCCAGTACAGGCGGAGCACGCGATAGCTCGTTCCTCCGCCCGGGTGGCCCGAGACGCACGCAGTCCTCCCATCGTGTTTCCCGGTCCGCCCGCCTTTCGCGAGAAGGACCAGTCATGATGAAGATCGTCGTCGTCGGCCACGGCATGGTGGGCCACAAGTTCCTGGAGGCGCTGGCCGAAACCGGCCTCGCCGATGCGCAGGTGACCGTGCTGTGCGAAGAGCCGCGCGCCGCCTATGACCGCGTGCACCTGTCGGAGTTCTTCAGCGGCAAGAGCGCCGAGGACCTGTCGCTGGTGGAGCCCGGCTTCTTCGAGCGCACCGGCTTCACGCTGCGCCTGGCCGCGCGCGCCGTCGCGGTCGAGCGCCGCACGCGCCACGTCACCACCGCCGACGGCGAGGTGATTCCCTACGACAAGCTGGTGCTGGCCACCGGCTCCAACCCCTTCGTGCCCGGCGTGCCCGGCCGCGAGCGCGCGCACTGCCACGTCTACCGCACCATCGAGGACCTGGAAGCCATGCAGGCCTCGGGCGCCAAGTCCAGGAGCGGCGTGGTGGTGGGCGGCGGCCTGCTCGGCCTGGAATGCGCCAAGGCCCTGCGCGACATGGGCCTGGACACGCACGTGGTCGAGTTCTCGCCGCGCCTGATGGCGGTGCAGGTGGACGAAGGCGGCGGCCGCATCCTGCGCAGCAAGATCGAGGAGCTGGGCGTGCATGTTCACACCGGCCGCAACACGGTGGAGATCACCGACGGCGCCGGCGCGCGGCACCGCATGGTCTACGCCGACGGCACCTACCTGGAGACCGACATGATCGTGTTCTCCGCCGGCATCCGTCCGCGCGACGAGCTGGCCCGCCAGTGCGCGCTGGCCATCGGTCCGCGCGGCGGCGTGGTGATCGACAGCAGCTGCGTCACCAGCGACCACCACATCTACGCCATTGGCGAATGCGCCTCGTGGAACGACCAGACCTTCGGCCTGGTCGCGCCCGGCTACGACATGGCCCGCGTGGCGGCCCGTCACATCGCCGGCCAGACCGACGCCGCCTTCGTCGGCGCCGACATGAGCACCAAGCTCAAGCTGATGGGCGTGGACGTGGCCAGCATCGGCGACGCGCAGGGCAAGACGCCCGGCTGCCGCAACTACCAGTACGTGGACGAGCGCAAGCAGGTCTACAAGAAGATCGTGGTGAGCGAGGACGGCAAGCAGCTGCTGGGCGCCGTGCTGGTGGGCGACGCGGCCGAATACGGCTCGCTGCTGCAGATGGCGCTCAACGGCATCGCGCTGCCGGCCGACCCCGAGTTCCTGATCCTGCCGGCGAGCGACGGCAAGGCGAAGCCCGGCCTGGGCGTGGAGGCGCTGCCCGACAGCGCGCAGATCTGCTCGTGCAACAGCGTGAGCAAGGGCCGGATCTGCGAGGCCGTGTGCGGCGGCGCCACCAGCATCGGCGAGCTCAAGGCCTGCACCAAGGCCGGCGCCACCTGCGGCGGCTGCGTGCCCCTGGTCACGCAGATCATGAAGGCCGAGATGAAGAAGCAGGGCCTGGCGGTGAACAACCACCTGTGCGAGCACTTCGCCTACTCGCGCCAGGAGCTTTATCACCTCATCCGCGTGGGCGAGATCAAGAGCTTCGCCGACCTGCTCGCCAGGCATGGCAAGGGCCTGGGCTGCGACATCTGCAAGCCGGCTGCCGCCAGCATCTTCGCCTCGTGCTGGAACGAGTTCGTGCTCAAGAAGGAGCTGGCCAGCCTGCAGGACAGCAACGACTACTACCTGGGCAACATCCAGAAGGACGGCAGCTACTCGGTGGTGCCGCGCATGCCCGGCGGCGAGGTCACGCCCGAGGGCCTGATCGCCGTGGGCCAGGTGGCCAAGAAGTATGGCCTCTACACCAAGATCACCGGCGGCGCGCGCGTGGACCTGTTCGGCGCGCGGGTCGAGCAGCTGCCCTTCATCTGGGAAGAGCTGATCGCCGCCGGCTTCGAGTCCGGCCATGCCTACGGCAAGTCGCTGCGCACGGTGAAGAGCTGCGTGGGCTCGACCTGGTGCCGCTACGGCGTGCAGGACAGCGTGGGCATGGCCGTGCGGCTGGAGAACCGCTACAAGGGCCTGCGTGCGCCGCACAAGATCAAGTTCGGCGTCTCGGGCTGCACCCGCGAATGCGCCGAGGCGCAGGGCAAGGACGTGGGCGTGATCGCCACCGAGAAAGGCTGGAACCTCTACGTGTGCGGCAACGGCGGCATGAAGCCGCGCCATGCCGAGCTGCTGGCCTCGGACCTGGACGACGCCACGCTGATCCGGCTGATCGACCGCTTCCTGACGTTCTACGTCCGCACCGCCGACCGCCTGCAACGCACCAGCACCTGGCGCGAGAGCCTGGAGGGCGGCCTGGACTACCTCAAGGACGTGATCGTGAAGGACAGCCTGGGCCTGGCCGCCGAACTCGAGACGCAGATGCAGCACGTGGTGGACACCTACCAGTGCGAGTGGAAGACCGCGGTCACCGACCCGCAGACGCGGGCACGCTTCCGCTCCTTCGTCAACAGCGACAAGCCCGACGAGCACATCGTCTTCGTGTCCGAGCGCGGCCAGCGCCGGCCGGCGCGCGCCGAGGAACGTACGGCCGCGCAGACGGAAGCCGCCTGAAACGCGCCCGAGATTGAAAAGGACCCCGCCATGAAGACCCACGACAACGACTGGACCGCCATCTGCGAGGCCGGCGACATCCTGCCCAACCTGGGCATCTGCGCGCTGGTGAAGGACCGCCACGTGGCGGTGTTCCGGCTGCAGGACGAGCAATACTTCGCCATCGACAATGTCGACCCCAAATCCGGCGCCAGCGTGCTCTCGCGCGGCCTGGTGGGCAACCTGGGAGAGCGGCTGGTGGTGGCCTCGCCCTTGTACAAGAACCACTTCGACCTGCGCACGGGCGAGTGCCTGGAGGCCCCCGAGCACTCGGTGCGAACGCACGCGGTCCGCGTCGAAGAGGGACAGGTGCTGGTGGCCCTGGCCTGAGCAGGCACGCCCCCTGCTTTGGACTGCGCAGTGACGGCCATGCGGCCGTCCGATACGTCCGAAGGAGCAAGTGCATGCCGGACACGGCACCCCTGTCCCCCGCCCAGCTCGTGCTGCTCGCCAGGCAGCGCGAGATCGACGCCATGCGCCGGCTCGAGGCGCGCGCCGACCTGGTGGAGGGCCTGGGCCAGCTCATCCACGCGCTGCAGCGTGAACGCGGGGCCTCCACAATCTTCCTGGCCTCGGGCGGCGCGCATTTCGCGCAGGTGCGGCGCTCGATGGCCGACGCGGTCCACGCGGCCCAGCAGCGCCTGCGCGAGCTGGCCGAGGTGCAGGCGCGGCCGCCGCAGGGCGCCAGTGCGCGCATCCTCTCGCTCATGGCCTGGGTGCTGCTGGACCTGGATGCGCTGCCCGAGCTGCGCGCGCGCATCGAGCGGCAGGCCCTGAGCGCGCACGACGCCGTGGCCGCCTACAGCACGCTGATCGCCGGGCAGGTGGAGCTGATCTCCCAGGTGGCCGACGCCACGCTGGTGCCCGGCGTCTCGCCCCTGCTCGTGGCCTTCCTGCACCTGGTGCAGGGCAAGGAGGCGGCCGGCCAGGAGCGCGCGGTGGGCGCGCTGATGTATGCCTCGGGCCTGTGCGACGAGGAACACCAGCAGCGGCTGATCCACCTGATCGACGCGCAGGAGCGCGACCTGCAGGTCTTCGTCCAGTTCGCCGACCCGCCCCTGCGCGAGAACTGGGATGCGCACCAGCTCTCGGCCGGCACCGCGCGGCTGGAGCGGCTGCGCCGCACCCTGTGCGCGACGCGCCCGGGCATGGCGCTGGACACGCAGCTGAGCGAAAGCTGGTTCGAGGTCTGCAGCGTGCGCATCGACATGCTGTGGGACCTGGAGGTGGCGCTGACGCAGCGCCTGCGCGAAGCCTGCGAGGCGCAGATCCACCAGGCGCAGCGCGAACTGCAGGACTCGGAAGGCCTGCTCAGGCGGCTGCGCGACAACCCGCCGCCGCACACGCATGCGGTCGAGCGCTTCTTCGACATGGCCTCGCAGCCCGGCGCGGCGCCCGCGCTGGTGGGCGGCAGCCACGAGCACGGCTCGGGTTCGCTGCTGCAGCTCCTGCAGTCGCAGTCGGCGCGCCTGGCCGGCATGGAGGCCGAGCTGGAGTCGGCCCGCCGCGCCCTGCATGAGCGCAAGGTGATCGAGCGCGCCAAGGGCGTGCTGATGTCGCGCCTGCGCATGACCGAGGAGGCGGCCTTCCGCGCCCTGCAGAAGACCTCCATGGACCAGAACCGCCGACTGCTGGACGTGGCCGAGGCCACGCTGGCCCTGCCCGACCAGACCTTCGAGCAGCTCGCGTCGCAGCCCGCCAAGCCGCGCCGCTGAACCATTGCGGTGCCGCCGTGCACCGCGACGGGGCTTGCCGACGGCTTCGCCCCGGGGCCGCGCCGGGCATGGAATCTGCATTGTTCGTGGCGTCGAGCCAATGGCGGCTCGAAACCCGTTGCCCGCGCGGCAACATCATTCGCACCCCCTGGATGACGGCGTCCGAGGCGGCTCCCGCAAGACGATTGCGGGCGCTGGCCTCCGGCGCCGTTTTTCATTTGCAGGCTGCACTGCACGAGAAGGAAGATAGAGATGGCCTACCTCGCCCCCGCCGAGTTCGTGACCAAGATGGTCGACGCCGGCGAATCCAAGCTGCTGATGTCCACCCGCGACACGCTGATCCGCTCCTACATGGCAGGCGCCATCCTCGCGCTGGCGGCCGCCTTCGCCGTGACGGTGACGGTGAACACGGGCAACGCGCTGGTGGGCGCCATGCTCTTCCCGGTCGGCTTCATCATGCTGTACCTGATGGGCTTCGACCTGCTCACGGGCGTGTTCACGCTGGCGCCGCTGGCGGTGTTCGACCGCCGCCCCGGTGCCACCTGGGGCGGCGTGATGCGCAACTGGAGCCTGGTGTTCGCCGGCAACTTCGCCGGCGCGCTGACGGTGGCGGTGTTCATGGCCATCATCTTCACCTTCGGCTTTTCCGAGGCGCCCAACGCGGTGGGCGAGAAGCTGGGCCACATCGGCGAGGGCCGCACGGTGGGCTACGCGGCGCACGGCGCGGCCGGCATGCTGACCCTGTTCATTCGCGGCGTGATGTGCAACTGGATGGTCTCCACCGGCGTGGTGGCGGCCATGATGTCCACCTCGGTCTCGGGCAAGGCCATCGGCATGTGGATGCCGGTGATGATCTTCTTCTACATGGGCTTCGAGCACTCCATCGTCAACATGTTCCTGTTCCCCACCGGGCTGATGCTGGGCGGCAAGTTCACGCTGATGGACTACCTGATCTGGAACGAGATCCCCACGGTGGTGGGCAACCTGGTGGGTGGCCTGACCTTCGTGGGCGCCACGCTCTACTCCACGCACTACAAGACCGCGCCCAAGCGCAGCGTGGCCGCGGGGCAGCCGGCGGCCACCAAGCGCGCCGCCGCCTGATCGCGCAGGCCGCGCCGCCGCCGATGAGCGACGAGGGGCTTCGCGTCACGCTCGGCCAGCATTCGCGCGCCGGACGGCATGGCGTCAACCAGGACTTCCATGGCGCCATGCTGCCGGGCGGGGCCCTGCAGGCCAGCAAGGGCATCGCGCTGGCACTGGCCGACGGCATCGGCTCCAGCGCCGTCAGCCAGTTCGCCAGCGCGGCGGCGGTGCGCGGCTTCCTGGAGGACTACTACGCGACCTCCGACGCCTGGTCGGTGCGGCGCTCGGCCCAGCGCGTGCTGGCGGCCACCAACTCCTGGCTGCACGCGCAGAACCAGCGCGGCGATGCGCGCTTCGACAAGGACCGCGGCCAGGTCTGCACCTTCAGCGCCCTGATCCTCAAGGGCCGCGAGCTGCACCTGCTGCACGTGGGCGACTCGCGCATCTACCGCGTGCACGCGCACGCCCTGGAGCAACTCACCGAAGACCATCGCGTTCGCCTGTCGGGCACCGAGTCGTACCTTGGCCGCGCGCTGGGCGTGAACGCTGGCGTGGAGATCGACTACCACTGTGTCCCGGCGGAACCTGGCGACGTGTACCTGCTGGCCACCGACGGTGCCTACGCCGGCCTGGACGCGGCGGCCGTGCAGGCATCGCTGGGCCGCTGGCCGGAAGACTTCGAGGCGGCGGCCCAGGCACTGGTGGACGAGGCGCAGGCGCGCGGCGGCGAGGACGACATGACGGTGCAGCTGCTGCGCGTCGACGCCCTGCCCGCCGGCGATCCGCAGCAGCTGCAGGCGCTGCGCCAGTCGCTGGCGCTGCCGCCGCCGCTCTCGCCGCGCATGCGCTTCGAGGGCTACGGCATCGTGCGCACGCTGCACGCCAGCGCGCGCAGCCATGTGCACCTGGCCATCGACGAGGCCTCGGGCCGGCAGGTGGTGCTGAAGACGCCGTCGGTGGACCTGGGGGAGGACGCCGCGCACCTGGACGGCTTCCTGCTCGAGGAATGGGTGGCACGCCGCCTGAACAGCCCGCACGTGCTGCGGCCGGTGGACATCGAGCGGCCGCGACTGCACCTGTACGTGGCCATGGAGTACGTGCAGGGGCAGACGCTGGCCCAGTGGATGACCGACCACCCGCGCCCCGCGCTCGACGACGTGCGCCGGATCGTCCTGCAGCTGGCCGCCGGGCTGGCCGCCTTCCACGGCAAGGAGATGCTGCACCAGGACCTGCGGCCCGAGAACGTGATGATCGACGGCGCGGGCACGGTCAAGATCATCGACTTCGCGGCGGTGCGCGTGGCCGGACTGGCCGAGGGCTGGGCGGACCGCGCTGCTGCGCCGTCCATCGCCGGCTCGCTGCAGTACACGGCGCCCGAGTACTTCGCGGGGGGCATGCCGAGCGAACGCTCGGACCTGTTCGCCCTGGGGGTGCTGTGCTACCAGATGCTCTGCGGCCAGTTGCCGTACGGCCTGCAGGTGACCCAGGTGCGCAGCGCCTCGGACCTGCGCCGGCTTCGCTACGTGTCGCTGCGCCACTGGCGGCCGGAACTGCCGGCCTGGCTCGATGCGGTGCTCCACAAGGCGCTGCAGCCCGACCCGTGGCGCCGGCAGGAAGCGGTCTCGGAATTCGCCCAGGACCTGCGCGCGCCCGGCCCGCAGTTCAACCGGGACCGGGCACCGCCGCTGGCGCAGCGGCATCCGCTGCTGTTCTGGCAGATGTGCACCCTGCTGCTGGCACTCGCGGTGGTGGGACTGCTGGCGCGGATCGCCCTGGCGCCCTGAAATCAAGGGCCGGCTTGCCGCCTTTGGCCGATGGGTTATAATTTCGGGCTCGGCTCTTTAGCTCAGTCGGTTAGAGCGATGGAATCATAATCCACAGGTCCGCGGTTCGAGTCCGTGAAGAGCCACCAAAACCGAAAAGCCCCGCAAGTCCAACGACTTGCGGGGCTTTCTTCTTGGGCTTCTATCTGGAGCCGGACGACAGCACGGCTGCTTCGCGCACCAGGCGCGCGTGCAGGCTGCGCAGCGCATTCGCCCGCTCGGTGTGCGTGAAGACCAGGGTCTTGCAGACCGCATAGCTGAGGACGAGCCCGTAGCCAAGGGCGCAGACGGTGACGGTGCTGAGGCTGATCATGTTTCGTTCAGGAGGCTTCGTTTCGTTGCCGATATCGGCCGTCGGACCGGGGCGGCGGCTCGGCGTCCATGTTCCAGCGGGCGCCGAAGCTGGCCATGTAGGCGACCACGCGCTCGATCTCCTCGTCGTCGAGCACCTGGAAGGCGGCCATGAAGAAGGCGCGCGTCACGCTGATCTCGCGCGGCGACTGGCCGCCCGTGTGCTTTCTCCACTGCTCGGGCTGCACGGCAAAGAGGCGCGCCATCTCGTAGGCGGTGAGGCCGAACTGCTCCTTGAGCATCTGCAGATCGCGAGGCGCGGGTGGCCGGTAGTCGTTGACGGGCGGCGTGATCCGCATCGACGCCTTCGGCGCGTCGTCTTCGCTTCTGTTCACTGGGGGCCTTGGTCCGGGGGCTGGCGCAAGCACGGGCTTGCGGGCACCGCGCAGCAAGCCACCCGCGCGGAAATTGTAGCGACCCTTTAGGTCGTCCCGCAGCACGCCCGGCCACGCGTCCCCTGGCCACACCGCCCGCTAGCCGTCCACGGCGCCCGGCTGCCTGGCGGCCGGCACGCGCGTGCGGTGTTCCAGGTCGTGCCATTGGCACAGCGCGCGCAGGTTCTCCGGCCGCAGGTCGGTCGGCTCGTGGTTGCTGTAGGCCAGCTTCAGGCTGACCTGCATGGGGCGCTGCAGTGCGATGAAGCGCCCGCCCTCCAGCACGCCACCGTCGGCGCGCGCACGCACGCTCCCGTTCCAGTGGTCGAGCCATGCGGGCTGGGGCTGCGCGGGCGCTTCCCTGGGAGCACCCACGTGGATGCCGAGCGTGATCATCGCCCCGTCGGGGGCGCCGCAGGATTCGCACTTGTGGCCCGCCCGCTCGCGAACAAGCTGCGCGACCTCACGCCACGCGGCGAGACTGGCGTCTTTCATCTTCGAGTCCTTCATTCAGGCCGGGCAACATCGCCCACGCATGCACTCAGCTGCGGTGCATGCGTCGACGTGAATTGCCTGGCTTGCCGGCGGGACGAGGAATGGCCTCGAGGCGGCGCAGGCAGGCCGCGCGCGCTGGTGCGCGCTTGCGAAGGGGTGCGTCTATCGGTGCGACTGCTGCCGCAGCCGCGTCACGAGGGCCTGGCGCGGGGACCTGTGGAGTGGTTCATGGGTGTGCGTCCTTGAAGGGTTGAGGGCGCTGCGTCTTCGCTGCGCCACGAAAGCATTATACCGACCTTTAAGGTCGCATAGGGGAAACCACTAGTCGCTTTCGTGACGTAGTTCACGCATGCGCCGGCAATCGCTCTTGCGCGCTCAAGCCAAACGCGCCTCTCAGGCAGCCAGCTTGAACATGCGCACCGCCTCCACCAGCTCGGCCGCCTGCTCGTGCATGGATTGCGCCGCCGCCGACGCTTCCTCGACCATCGAGGCGTTCTGCTGCGTCACCTGGTCGATCTGGCGGATCGAGTCGCTCACCTGCTGGATGCCCGCGCTCTGCTCTTCGCTGGCGCAGCTGATCTCGGCCATGATCTGCGTCACCCGGCGAACGCTGCCGACCACCTCCTCCATGGTGTGGCCGGCTTCGTCGACCAGCGCACTGCCCGCCTTCACCTCGCCCACCGAGTCGTCGATGAGCGACTTGATCTCCTTGGCCGCCGCGGCCGAGCGCTGCGCCAGCGAGCGCACCTCCGAGGCCACCACCGCGAAGCCCCGGCCCTGCTCGCCGGCGCGCGCCGCCTCCACCGCCGCATTGAGGGCCAGGATGTTGGTCTGGAAGGCGATGCCGTCGATCACGCCGATGATCTCCACCACCTTGCGCGAGGCGCTGTCGATGGATGCCATCTTCTGCACCACCTGCCCCACCACCAGGCCGCCGCGCACCGCCACTTCCGAGGCCGACAGGGCAAGCTGATTCGCCTGGCGGGCGTTGTCCGCGTTCTGCTTGACGGTGCTGGTGAGCTGCGTCATCGAGACCGTGGTCTGCTCCAGCGAGTTCGCCTGCTCCTCGGTGCGGGTCGAGAGGTTGCGGTTGCCCGCGGCGATCTGGCTGGAGGCGGAGGCGATGGAATCGGTGCCCGCGCGCACCTTGCCCACCACGTGGGCCAGGCTGGTGTTCATCTCGCGCAAGGCATTCATCAGGAGGCCCGACTCGGACCGGTCGCGCACCTCGATGCGGGTGCAAAGATCGCCCGCCGCCACCTGCTGGGCCACGTCCACCGCCTGGCCCAGCGGGCGCGTGATCGACCGCGTGGTCCACAGGGCCAGCAGCACGCCACCGACCAGCGTCGCGGCGCTGATGGCGATCATCAGCCAGCGCGCGCCGCGGTACGCCTCCTGCGCCGACACCGCCCCCTCGTCCGCGTTCTTCTTGAGCAGGGTGCCGAACTCCGACACGTGGGCGATCACCCGGTTGAGCAGCGGCATGCAGTCCTGCGTCAGTGCGCGGACGGCGTCCTCGGTGCGCTGCGCGGTGGCCAGGTTCACCACCTTGGTCGCGATGGGGAGGTACCTGGCCTCCAGGGCCTGCAATTCCTCGAGCATGCGCTGCTCCTGCGCGCTGGCATGGCCGGGCTTGCCCATGAGCGCCACGAGTTGCCTGAAGCCCTGGTCGATCTCCTGTTGCGAGCTGGCCACCAGCGCCAGGTCGCCCTTCTGCGCCTGCGGATCGCTCTTGAGCGCCAGGTTGCGCGCAGCCACCGCGCGCTTGCCGATGGCGAAGCGCACGTCGTCCAGCAGGTCCAGCTTGCCGGCGCTGACCGCGGTCTGGTAGGCGATGCGGTCGGACAGGTCGGCCATCTGGTGCAGGCCGATGCCGGTGATGAGCAGCTGGACGGCCAGCAGCAGGCCGAAGCCCAGCCCGAGGCGGGCACCGATCTTGAGGTTCGAGACGAAGGACATGATGAAGCGCTCCGGAAGTTGGAACGGAGCGCGTCCGGCCTCGGCCGGGCGCGCCCCCACATGTCCTGGATATCGGCAGCCACGGGCCCCGCCACCCCACCCGCGAAGGGTGGTGGTGCAAACCCGCGGGTGGGGCCTTCGCCCTCAGCCCGCGCCGCGCATGTCCGGCCGCGGCGCCAGGTCGTCCCGCCCGTGTACGCCCAGCTTGAGGTAGACGTTCTTCAGGTGCCACTTCACGGTGTCCAGCGACAGGCCCAGCGCGCGGGCGATGCGCTTGTTGGGCATGCCCTGGCGCAGCAGCGCCACCACCTGCGCCTCGCGCGGGGTGAGCAAGGAATCGCCTGCGGCGGACGCCCCCGCGCTGGCCGGGCCTGCCGCCGGCCGCTGCGCCGCGGCCATGGCCTCGATGCGCTCGACATGGAACGCCAGCCGCGCATCGAGCCCCGGCTGCTCGGCCGCCTCGCGCAGCAGGCACGGCGCCAGCGGATGCGCATCGAGCAGCGTCTGCATGAGACCCAGTCGATGCGCCAGCGCCAGCGCCTCGTGCATGAAGGGCTGCGCCGCGCCGCGCTCGCCCAGGCCGCGCGCCACGCCCGCCGCCTGCACCAGCAGGTAGGCCAGCCGCCGGCCGAAGCCGCGCTCGCGCGTCCTGGCGATGAGCCGCTGCAGCCGCTCGCGCGCCTCGGACAGCCGTCCTTCATGCATGGCCATGCGGACATGGGCCCGCTCGGCCACCAGCGGCACGTCGGCATGGGTGCCGATGCCCGAGCGCGCATGGCGGCGCGCCAGCTGGTCGAGCCGTCGCAGGCAGGCGCGGGCCGCGTCGGGCTCGTCGCCCGCCAGGTGGAGCTTCAGGCAGTCCAGCAGCAGGAAGGCCGCGGCACGGTCCTGCTTCAGCCGGATCGCCTGGTCCAGCGCACCCGAGAGCACCTTCTGCGCCTGCCGCCGCTCGCCCGCCAGCGCATGGCTGCGGCCGAGCACCAGCGCGATCCGCACCGTGGCATCGGGAATGAGCAGCTGCGCACCCGGGCCGTTGCCGGCGAACACGCGGGCCGCCTCGGCGGGGCCGTGCCGCTCGTAGCTCACGTCCACCAGCAACTGCCGGGCCAGCGAGACCGCCTCCATGCAATTGCCGCGCTCACCCGCCTCGGCCAGCACGGCGCGGTAGTGCGCCTCGGCCCCGTGCATGTCGCCCTGTACCGCACAGGACATGCCGACCAGCGCGCGCCCGACCAGCGAGCCGAAGATGGTGCCCACGATGGCCTCGCCGTCGAGCAGCGGCGGCAGCGCCTCGAGCTGGATGGCGCGCGCGCGGTCGTGGTCGCCCAGGTGCAGGTACAGCCAGCTCAGCACGTTGCGCCGGCCGGCCACCGCGATCGCGTCGGCGCCCGGCGGCGGATGCAGCAGCTCGTCCAGGTGGACGAGCGCCGCCTCGGTGTCGTCGCGCAGCACGGCCACCAGGCAGCGCAGCAGCGTGAGGCGGTAGCGCATCGCCACGTCTTCGCCGTACTCGGCCTCGATCAGCCCGACCAGGTGCTCGCAGTCGTCGAAGCGGCGCTCGGACAGCGCGACCCATGCCACCCACAGGCGCAGGGACGGGTTCGACTCGCGCACGGCGGGCGGAAGCTGGCGCACCAGCGCGACCAGCGCGCGGATGTCGCCCTTGGCGAACATCAGGCGCGCGCCGCGCTCGGCCATCTGCGCGGCCGACGGCAGGTCGCCGGCCAGCAGTGCATGCCGCGCCGCCTCGTGATGCAGGCTGCGCAGTGCGAACCAGTGCCAGGCGCTCATGTGCACGCGCTGCCGCTCTTCTTCCGCGTGCGCCAGGAAGCGCGTGTGCAGCAGCGCGCGGGCCAACGGGTGCATGCGCCACCAGCCCTCGCCGGCCTGCGGCCCCGCCGCAGACAGCAGGCCGGAAGCCGCGAAGCGCGCCAGGTCGGCCGCGACGCTGCCGGTCGCGATGACCGGCGCGCCCAGCGCGCTGCACAGCGACAGGTTCAGGCAGGTGGCGGTGGACCATGATTCGAGCGTGCGGCGCTGAGCCGGCTCGAAGCCGGCCAGCACCTGCGCATCGAGGTACCCCGCGATGCGCTCGCCCGGCGCGTGGACACCGCGCTGCAGCGCCTCGGCCGCGCCGCGCCGCTGGCGGCAGTCCGCGGCCAGCAGTTGCAACAGCGATGCCCATCCTTCGCTGAGTTCATGCAGCGTGTTGGCCAGGTGCGCGTCCACCTGCGGCAGGCACGCGGCGAGGTAACTGGCCGTCTCGGCGCGCGTGAAGCGAAGCGCCTCGCGGTCGATCTCGAGCACCTGGCCGAGCGCGCGCTCGCGTGCCAGCGACAGCGGCAATGCGCCGCCGCGCGTGGCGAAGGCGCAGCGCAGCGATGCCGGCGCATAGTCGAGCAGCTGCCGGAAGACCTGCTGCACCTGCGCCTCCCGGCCGTGCTGCGCGTCGTCCACCACCAGCACCAGCGGCCGGCCGTGGGCCGCCAGGCCGCGCACCAGCGCGATCACGATGCGCTCCAGGACCTCGGGCCGCTCATCCCCTGCGGCCTCGTTCCCGGACCTGGACACGATGGCGCGATCGACGGCGGCAAGGGAAGCCACCAGGCCCTGCACGCATTGCGCAGCCGAGGCGCCCGGTGCGAGCGCGAGCCACGCGACATCGACGCCGGCGCCGACCAGCTCGCGCTGCCAGCCGAGCAGCAGCGAGGTCTTGCCGAAGCCCGCGGGCGCATCGAGGACGATGCAGCGCTGATGCTGCGGCGCGGCCGCGAGGCGCTCCAGCAAGGCGGCGCGCCGGAGCAGCAGGCGGCTGCGCGTCCGCCTGGTCTCCGCGCTCCTCGGGTCGGCCCCTGCCGCCGCGCGAGTCTTCATCGGATCCGGTCGTCGTGGCCACGGAGCGTGGCTTGCGCGGAGTGCACCATTTCCTCGTAGTCCCGCGCATCGCGGCGCCGGGCGCGGTCGAAGCGCCACGACAGCCACATGTAGATGGCCAGCGCGACAAGCATGGGAATGACGCTCAGCGCCATCCAGAGATCGACGGTGATGTTGCTCACGGGGGAAGGGTTCGACTGCTGGTGCGCGTCACCGACCGCACATGCGAGCCCGAGGCGCCTTTGGAATCATAGGTTCGGCCCCGTGCGCCGGGTTGCCGCGAACGCTCCTTCCGCGCCGCAATCGCGAGAATGCTTCACACAATCGCTCGCGATTTTCCTGCGCCGCTTCCCGCGTGCGCCGGACCCCGAATACCTTCGTACTCGCTCGGCTACATGATCTTTGCGCGGTGCCGCGCAATTGCCTCGGCGGCCATGTTCGTCAGGCCTTCGCCGCTCGCGTCCACGTGCGCGAGCAGCTGTTCGCGCATGCGCGGCTCCCAGAAGCGGCGCAGGTGCTGCGCCATCTCCTCCAGCGCGGCGGCGCGGTCGGGCATGGCCTCGAAGAAGGTGCCGATCTGGTTGACCATGCGCACCAGGTTTTCAGCGTGCATCCGGGTTCTCCTGGCGCTGGCCGTCGAGGCCCAGGCGCCCACTGTCGCAATAGACGACGAGGTCCTGCTGGCGCGCGAAGCCCACCAGCGTCATGCGCGCCCGCTCGGCGGTCGCCACTGCAAAGGAGGTGGGCGCCGAGACGGCGGCCAGCAGCGGCACGCCGGCCATCGCGGTCTTCTGCACCATCTCGAAGCTGGCACGGCTGGTGACGGCGATGAAGCCGGTGGAGGCATCCACGTCCTGCGCGGCCAGCGCGCCCACGAGCTTGTCGAGCGCGTTGTGGCGGCCCACGTCCTCGCGCAGCCACATCACCTCGCCCTCGGCCGAGCACCAGGCGGCGGCATGCACCGCGCCGGTGGCCTGCTGCAGGGTCTGCAGCGCGCAGAACTGCGACATGGCGCGGCTGATGGCATCGCGCGACAGGGGCGCGCCATCCACCAGCACCGGCAGGTCGCGCGCCACGTGCGCCAGGCTCTCGGTGCCGCACAGGCCGCAGCCGGTGCGCCCGGCCAAGCCGCGGCGCCGGTCCTTCAGGCGCGCGAAGGCGCCGCTGGCCACGTGCAGGCGCAGCGTGATGCCGAGTTCGGAAGGCACCTCGTCCACCGCGTACAGCTCGTGCGGCGCGTCCAGGATGCCTTCGCTGAGCGAGAAGCCCAGCGCGAAGTCATCCAGGTCCAGCGGCGTGGCCAGCATCACCGCGTGCGAGATGCCGTTGTATTCCAGCGCCACGGGCACCTCGTCGGCAACCCAGTCGTGCACCGCGAACTCGCGGCCGGCGCGCACGCCGCGCACCGGCAGCGAGCGCGCGCCCTCGCAGAAGGCCACGGCCTGGGCGATGAAGTCCTGCGGCTTGGTCGTCGTCGTGCTCATGCCATCTTCCTCACTTGCCGGTCACGGCCTCAGGGACCGGGGTGTTGCGCGCCTCCAGCAGTTCCTGCTGCACCTGGTTGAAGCGGCTGTACTCGCGCTGCCAGGTCGAGGGCTGCATCACCGGCATCACCTGCACCGCGGTGACCTTGTACTCGGGGCAGTTGGTGGCCCAGTCGGAGTTGTCGGTGGTGATCACGTTGGCGCCCGACTCGGGGAAGTGGAAGGTGGTGTAGACCACGCCCGGCTGCATGCGCTGCGACACCGTGGCGCGCAGCACCGTCTCGCCGGCGCGGCTCTGGATGCCCACCCAGTCGCCGTCGTTGATGCCGCGGTCTTCCGCGTCCTGCGGATGGATCTCCAGCCGGTCCTCGCTGTGCCACTGGTTGTTGTCGGTGCGCCGGGTCTGCGCGCCCACGTTGTACTGCGACAGGATTCGGCCGGTGGTGAGCAGCAGCGGGAAGCGCCGCGTGACCTTCTCGTCGGTGGCCACGAACTGGGTGATGATGAAGCGGCCCTTCCCGCGCACGAAGGCGTCGATGTGCATGGTGGGCGTGCCCTCGGGCGCGTCCTCGTTGCAGGGCCACTGCACGCTGCCCAGGCGCTCGAGCTTGGCGTAGCTCACGCCGTGGAAGCTGGGTGTGAGCGCGGCGATCTCGTCCATGATCTCCTCGGGGTTCGCGTAGTCCATCGGGTAGCCCAGCGCGTTGGCCAGCTTCACCGTGACTTCCCAGTCGGCATAGCCGGCCTTGGGCGGCATCACCTTGCGAACGCGCGAGATGCGGCGCTCGGCGTTGGTGAAGGTGCCGTCCTTCTCCAGGAAGGAGGAGCCCGGCAGGAACACGTGGGCGTACTTGGCGGTCTCGTTGAGGAACAGGTCCTGCACCACCACGCATTCCATGGCCATCAGCGCCGCGGCCACGTGCTGCGTGTTGGGGTCGGACTGCACGATGTCCTCGCCCTCGCAGTAGATGCCCTTGAAGCTGCCGCCCACGGCGGCGTCGAACATGTTGGGAATGCGCAGGCCCGGCTCGGGGCTGATCTGCACGTTCCACGCCGACTCGAACAGTTCGCGCGTGGTGCTGTCGGACACGTGGCGGTAGCCCGGCAGCTCGTGCGGGAAGGAGCCCATGTCGCAGGAGCCCTGCACGTTGTTCTGGCCGCGCAGCGGGTTCACGCCCACGCCCTCGCGGCCCACGTTGCCGGTGGCCATCGCCAGGTTGGCGATGCCCATCACGGTGGTGGAGCCCTGGCTGTGCTCGGTCACGCCCAGGCCGTAGTAGATGGCGGCGTTGCCGCCGGTGGCGAACAGGCGCGCGGCGGCGCGCAGCTCGGCGGCGGGCACGCCGGTGACGCCTTCGGTGGCCTCGGGCGCGTTCTCGGGGCGCGCCACGAACTCGCGCCATTGCGAGAAGGACAGCGTGTCGCAGCGCTCGGCCACGAACTGCTCGGCCACCAGGCCTTCGGTGACGATCACATGCGCCAGCGCGTTGACCACCGCCACGTTGGTGCCGGGGCGCAGCTGCAGGTGGTGCGACGCCTTCACGTGCGGCGACTTCACCAGGTCGATGCGGCGCGGGTCCACCACGATGAGCTTGGCGCCCTCGCGCAGGCGCTTCTTCATGCGCGATGCGAACACCGGGTGGCCGTCGGTGGGGTTGGCGCCGATCACCATCACCACGTCGGCCTTCTCCACGGACTTGAAGGTCTGCGTGCCGGCCGATTCGCCCAGGGTCTGCTTCAGGCCGTAGCCGGTGGGCGAGTGGCACACGCGGGCACAGGTGTCGACGTTGTTGTTGCCGAAGGCGGCGCGCACCAGCTTCTGCACCAGGTAGGTTTCTTCGTTGGTGCAGCGCGAGGAGGTGATGCCGCCCACCGATTCGCGGCCGTACTTGGCCTGCAGGCGCTTGAACTCGCTGGCCGCGTGGCCGATGGCCTCTTCCCAGCTCACCTCGCGCCACGGGTCGGTGATCTTGGCGCGCACCATGGGCTTGAGGATGCGGTCCTTGTGCGTGGTGTAGCCCCAGGCGAAGCGGCCCTTGACGCAGGAGTGGCCGTCGTTGGCCTTGCCGTCCTTCCACGGCGTCATGCGCACGACTTCGTTGCCCTTCATCTCGGCCTTGAAGGCGCAGCCCACGCCGCAGTAGGCGCAGGTGGTGATGACGCTGTGCTCGGCCTGGCCCAGCCAGATCACCGATTTTTCCTGCAGCGTCGCGGTGGGGCAGGCCTGCACGCAGGCGCCGCAACTCACGCATTCGGATTCCATGAAGGGCTGGTCCTGCCCCGGCGACACGCGCGAGTCGAAGCCGCGGCCGCTGATGGTCAGCGCGAAGGTGCCCTGCGTCTCCTCGCAGGCGCGCACGCAGCGGTTGCAGACGATGCACTTGGAGGGGTCGTAGGTGAAGTACGGGTTGGACTCGTCCTTCTTGCTCTTGAGGTGGTTGGCGCCCTCGGTGCCGTAGCGCACGTTGCGCAGGCCCGTCACGCCGGCCATGTCCTGCAGCTCGCAGTCGCCGTTGGCCGAGCAGGTGAGGCAGTCCAGCGGGTGGTCGGAGATGTAGAGCTCCATCACGCCCTTGCGCAGGTCCTGCAGCGCGGGCGACTGGGTGCGCACCTTCATGCCCTGTTCGGCGGGCGTGGTGCAGGAGGCCGGGTAGCCGCGGCGGCCGTCGATCTCCACCAGGCACAGGCGGCAGGAACCGAAGGGCTCCAGGCTGTCGGTGGCGCACAGCTTGGGCACGCGGATGCCGGCATCCACGGCCGCGCGCATCAGCGAGGTGCCCGCGGGCACGGTGACTTCCTGGCCGTCGATCTCCAGCGTGACTTCACGCTCCGACTCGCGCGCCGGGGTGCCGTAGTCGATTTCCTTGAGGTGGTCGAGCATCGTGAATGTCCTTCTTGTTGTCAGGCGGCTTCGCGGTCGGGCACCGCGATGCCGAAGTCCCCGGGAAAGTGGTTGAGCGCCGACAGCACCGGGAAGGGCGTCATGCCGCCCATGGCGCACAGCGAGCCGTTGACCATGGTGTTGCACAGGTCGCGCAGCAGGATCACCTGCTGGGCCCGGTTCTGGTCGGCGCGGATGCGGTCGATGACCTCCACGCCGCGGGTGGAGCCGATGCGGCAGGGCGTGCACTTGCCGCACGATTCCAGCGCGCAGAACTCCATGGCGTAGCGGGCCATCTTCGACAGGTCGGCGGTGTCGTCGTGCACCACCAGCCCGCCATGGCCGACCGTGGCGCCGACGGCGGCGAAGGCCTCGTAGTCCACCGGCAGGTCGAACTGGCTCTCGGGCATGTAGGCACCCAGCGGGCCGCCGAACTGCACCGCCTTGATGGGCCGGCCGGTGGCGCTGCCGCCGCCGAAGTCCTCCAGCAGCTCGCGCAGCGTGACGCCGAAGGCCTTCTCCACCAGCCCGCCGAAGCGGATGTTGCCCGCCAGCTGCATGGGCAGCGTGCCGCGCGAACGGCCCACGCCGAAGTCCTTGTAGAACTGCGCGCCGCGCGACAGGATGATCGGCACGCTGGCCAGCGTGATGACGTTGTTGATCAGCGTGGGCCGGCCGAACAGGCCCTGGATGGCCGGCAGCGGCGGCTTGGCGCGCACCACGCCGCGCTTGCCCTCGATGCTCTCGAGCAGCGCCGTTTCCTCGCCGCACACGTAGGAGCCTGCGCCCTTGCGCACTTCCAGCCGGAAGGCGTGTCCCGAGTGCAGCACGTCGTCGCCCAGGTAGCCCGCGGCCTCCGCCTTGGCGATGGCCTCGTTCAGCGCGGCGATCGCATGCGGGTACTCGGAGCGCACGTAAATGTAGCCGCGCGTCGCGCCGGTGGCGATGCCGGCGATGGTCATGCCCTCGATGAGCACGAAGGGATCGCCCTCCATGGTCATGCGGTCGGAGAAGGTGCCCGAGTCGCCTTCGTCGGCGTTGCACACCACGTACTTCTGCGCGGCCTGCGTGCCGGCCACCGTCTTCCACTTGATGCCGGCCGGGAAGGCCGCACCGCCGCGGCCGCGCAGGCCGGAATCGAGCACCTGCTGCACGATCTGCTCGGACGACAGCCGCAGCGCCGCGCGCAGGCCGGCGTAGCCTTCGTGCGCCTCGTAGTCCGAGATGGACAGAGGATCGGTGATGCCCATGCGCGCGAAGACCAGGCGCTCCTGCTTCTTCAGGTAGGGGATCTCCTCGGTGAGGCCGAGGTGCAGCGGATGCGCATTGCCCAGGTGGAAGCCGGCGTCGAAGAGGCCGGCCACGTCGTCCGGCGTGACCGGCCCATAGGCGACGCGGCCCGAAGGCGTGGCGACCTCCACCAGCGGCTCCAGCCAGAACAGGCCGCGCGAACCGTTGCGCACCAGGCGGATCTTCAGGCCACGCGCGGACGCTTCCTCGGCGATGCGGCGCGCGACGCGCTCGGCACCGGCGGCCAGCGCGGCGGAGTCGCGCGGCACGTAGATGACGGCGGCGCTCATGCTTCCCTCCTGGCCTGGGCGATCAGCGCATCCAGGCCGCGGGCCGAGACGCGGCCGTGCGGCTCGCCGTCGAGCATCAGCGCGGGCGAGGAGGCGCACAGGCCCAGGCAGTAGGCCGGCTCCAGCGTGAAGCTGCCGTCCGAGGTGGTGCTGTGGCTGGCACAGCCCAGGCGCAGCTCGGCGTGCGAGAGCAGCGCATCGGCACCCATCGACTGGCAGGCCTCCGCGCGACAGATCTGCAGCACGTGGCGGCCGGCCGGCTCGCTGCGAAAGTGGTGGTAGTAGGTGATGACGCCGTGGACCTCGGCGCGCGAGAGGTTCAGCGCGTTGGCGATCTCGGGCACCGCATCCGGGGGCACGTGGCCCAGGCGGTCCTGCAGCTCATGCAGGATGGGCAGCAGCGCGCCCTCCTCGTTGGCGTGGCGCGCCAGCACTTCCTGCAATGCAGCGGTGCTGGCGGGGGCCGGTGCGGCCAGGTCCATGCGAGTCTCCTTCTTCGTGTTCGCGTCCCCGTGGGGCGGGGTTCGGACGGAGTCTGCGCATCGGTGCCAATGCGGTCCAATTTATTCGGGGAATCGGTCGATAGGTTCCAGGAATGACGAAAGGCGCCCATGGGCGCCTTTCGGGTCGGAGCCGGTGCGGGAAATCAGGTTTGGCCGCCGCCCAAGGCACCGGCGTGGCTGGCCACTTCGCCGGTCCAGGCCGGGTCTTGCGCGAACGCCAGGGCGGCCTCGAGCGTGCGCGAGGGGCGGTTGGTGTCGTGGACCATGAAGGAGATGGCCGTTTCCACGCTCGGCTCCACCAGCGGCAGCGCCTCGATGTCGTCGTAGCCATGCACGTCGTCCACCAGGGCACCGGGCATCACGCTGCACACCCGGCCGGCGCGCACGCTCAGCGCCAGGGTGGAGATGGAGTTGGTCTCGATCACCGGCCGGGGCTGCGCGCCCGCCTCGGCGAAGGCGCGGTCGATGATGCTGCGGTTGTGCATCTCGGCGCTGAGCAGGCACAGCGGCAGCTGGGCCGCATCCCGCCAGCGCACAGGCTTGCCGACACGCAAGCCCTGCGGCTTCGTGGCGCGCGGCGCCTTGCGCAGCAGGAAGTAGTGCTCGGTGTACTGCGGGATCACGCGCACGGCCGAGTTGCTGTTGTTCATGCGCTCGGTGTAGCCCAGGCCCATGTCCAGCGAGAGGCTCTCCAGGCCCGACTCCAGTTCTATCGAGCTCATCGAGCGAAGCGTGGGCGTGATGCCCGGGTGCCGGTCCTGCAGCATGGCGACGAAGCGAGCGGCGATCGGCATGGCGGTGGGCACCGCGCCGACCAGCAGGTTGCCGGTGGGGGCGTCCTGGCTGCTGTGCAGGTCCTGCTGCAGCAACTCGTACTCGCGCAGGATCTTGCGTCCGCTGGCCAGGATGCGCTCGCCCTCCACCGTGAAGCCGGCGAAGTTGCGGCCGCGCTTGACGATGGAGGTGCCGAAGCTCACCTCCAGCGCGCGGATCGCATTGGACAGGGCCGGCTGCGTCACGCTGCAGGCGAGCGCGGCGCGGCCGAAGTGGCGGTGGTCGTCCAGCGCGACCAGGTACTTGAGGGAGACGAACAGGTTCATTCGGTGGGCTCAGCGGTCCTTGGAGAGAAGGCGGCTGAGCATGGAGCGCGGCGGCGGCTCGGGCGGCCGGGCGGCCGCCAGGCGTTCGGCATAGGCCTCGCGCTCCTGCTGCAGCACCTCGGCCAGCAGCCGGGCGTTGTCGCGGTTGTAGAGCCAGACACCGCTCACCACGAAGTGCGCGGTGTGCCGCGGGTGCGGGCGGGGCGTGACGTGGATGTTCTGCATGCCAACGCTCTGGAGCATGCGCGAGCGGGCGTCGGCCAGGCGCGCGGCGCCGCCTTCCTGGCCCTCCAGGGCCTCGATGTCCGCGCTCAGCACGACCCCGATGGCGCTGATGCTGGGATAGCGCTCGACGAAGTAGCTCAGCACCTCCACCACGATGAGGCGGGCGGTGCGCCAGGTGCCCAGGCGCCTGAGGTCGGTGGTCCGGAAGTCTTCCAGGCGCAGTTCGCTACCGTCGGGGCTGGTGCTCACTGCGTTCAGGCGGCCCAGGTGCAGCGGCCCGTCGAACACGTCGAGCGGCTCGCCCAGCAAGTAGGGCTCGGAGCGGAGGCCGGAGATGCGAAGGCCCTGGAAAGTCATGCGTGGGAATCCTGTCGCGGCAAAGTCTAACGCGGCGCGGCGTCGGCATCGCGGCGGCACATGGGGCAAACCATGAGGGTCCGGCGCCGCGGCGGCCCTTGGCGCGGCGGACAATTTCGGCCATGCGCCCCGGTCAGGTCATCGTTCTCGCCACGCCCGTCTTCCTGCTGTCCATCGGCATCGAGTTCCTCGTCGGCCGCCTGCGCGCCCGCCGCGGCACGGGGCAGGACACCTACCGCCTGGCCGACACGGTCAACAGCATCGGACTGGGCATGCTCAGCCAGATCGGCGGCGTGCTCACCAGCCTGCTGCGCATCGGCATCTACACCGCCTGCTGGTCGGCCTTCGCGCTCGTGGATGCGAAGGACTTCTGGATGCAGTGGTACGGCTGGCTGCTGGCCCTGGTGTTCTACGACTTCTGCTACTACTGGCTGCACCGCATGGGCCACGAATGCGGGGTGCTGTGGGCGGCGCACGTGGTGCATCACCAGAGCCAGCACTACAACCTGTCCACCGCGCTGCGCCAGACCTCCAGCGGCTTCCTGTTCGACTGGATCTTCTACCTGCCGATGGCGCTGGCCGGGGTGCCGCCGCTGGTGTTCGGCGTGGTGGCGCTGGTCGACCTGCTCTACCAGTTCTGGGTGCATACGGAGCAGGTGGGCAAGCTCGGCTGGTTCGACCGCTGGTTCTGCTCGCCCTCCAACCACCGGGTGCACCACGCGGTGAACGACCGCTACGTGGACCGCAACTATGGCGGCGTGCTGATCGTGTGGGACCGGCTCTTCGGCAGCTTCCAGGAAGAGGACGAGCGGCCGGTGTACGGCACGCGCAAGCCGCTGGACAGCTGGGACCCGCTGTGGGCCAACCTGGAGGTGTACTGGGCGCTGGGCCGCGATGCCTGGCGCACGAAGCACTGGGGCGACAAGCTGCGCGTGTGGTTCAAGCCGCCCGGCTGGCGGCCGGCCGACCTGGCGCAAAGCGATCCGCATCCGCCCTTCGACCTCGCGCAGGTGCAGCGCTACGAGCCGGTGGTGCCGGGCACGGTGCAGCTCTTCGCGGGCCTGCTGTTCCTGGCGCTGCTGGGCGGCACGGTGTCCTTCCTCTGGTTTGCCGACGTGCTGCCGCTGGGCACCACGCTGGTCTGGCTGCTGGTGCTGGCCACGGGGCTGTGGTCGGCCGGTGCGCTGCTGCAGGGGCGGCTGGCGATGGCCGAGTCCCTCTTCGTCAATGCCGCGGCACTGGCCACCGCGTCGGGCGCGCTGGGCATCGCGCCGCTGCACCTGCTGGCCAAGCCACTGGCGCTGGTCCTGGGCATCGCCATCGCCTGGAAGCGCTGGCGCACGCCCCAGGCCGAGGGGCGCTTCGGCCTCCTGCTGCTGGCCGGGCTGGCGGCTTCTCTGGCGGGCGACGTGTTCCTGATGCTCGGCGCGCACCTCTTCGTGCCGGGGCTGGCGAGCTTCCTGGTGGCGCACCTGTTCTATATCGCGCTGTTCGCCAGCGGCGTCGGCCTGTTCCCCCGCCGGCAGGCGCTGGCCGCGACGCTGGCCGTGGGCGCGGCGATGTACGCCTTCCTCTGGAGCCAGGGGCTGCCGGCCGGGCTCCGGATCCCGGTGGGGCTGTACGTGATGGTGATCGCCAGCATGGCGGCGCAGGCGATCGGCCGGGCGGCGGTGCTGGGGGGCGCGGATGCACGCGCGGTGGCGCTGGGCGCCGTGGTGTTCATGCTCAGCGATTCGCTGCTGGCCTTCAACCGCTTCGTCGCGCCGCTGCCGCTGGCTTCGCTGTGGGTGCTGGCGACCTACTACGTGGCGCAGTGGTTGATCCTGCGGCACAGCGTGCGGCCGGCAGCAGACGCCGCCGACCGCGCGGAAGTTCAGGCGCCGCCGAACAGATCGCTGTTGTCGCGCTGAGGCGGCGTCACGCCCAGGTGGCGGTAGGCCGCCAGGGTGGCGATGCGCCCGCGCGGCGTGCGCTGCAGATAGCCCTGCTGGATCAGGTAAGGCTCGATCACGTCCTCGATGGTGCCGGACTCCTCGCCGATGCTGGCGCCGATGTTGTCCAGGCCCACCGGGCCGCCATCGAAGCGGTGGATCACGGCCTCTAGCAGCTTGCGGTCCATCAGGTCGAAGCCCTGCGGGTCGACGTCGAGCATGGCCAGGGCCTTGTGCGCGATCTCCTCGGTGATGCGGCCGGCGCCCTTCACTTCCGCGTAGTCGCGCACCCGGCGCAGCAGCCGGTTGGCGATGCGGGGCGTGCCGCGCGAGCGGCGCGCGATCTCGAAGCTGCCGGCATCGTCCGCCGGCACGTTGAGCAGGCCGGCGCTGCGCTTGACGATGCGCGCCAGCTCCTCGGCCGTGTAGAACTCCAGCCGCGCCACGATGCCGAAGCGGTCGCGCAGCGGGTTGGTCAGCATGCCGGCCCGGGTGGTGGCGCCCACGAGGGTGAAGGGCTGCAGGTCCAGCTTGATGCTGCGCGCCGCCGGGCCCTCGCCGATCATGATGTCGATCTGGTAGTCCTCCAGCGCGGGGTAGAGGATTTCCTCGACCACCGGCGAAAGGCGGTGGATCTCGTCGATGAAGAGCACGTCGTTCTTCTCGAGGTTGGTCAGCAGCGCGGCCAGGTCCTTGGGCTTTTCCAGCACCGGGCCGCTGGTCTGGCGCAGGTTCACGCCCAGTTCGGCCGCGATGATGTGCGAGAGCGTGGTCTTGCCCAGCCCCGGCGGGCCGAAGAGCAGCACGTGGTCCAGCGCCTCCTCGCGCTTGCGGGCGGCGCCGATGAAGATTTCCAGCTGCTCGCGCACCTTGGCCTGGCCCACGTACTCGTCGAGCAGCTTGGGACGCAGGGCGCGCTCGATGGCCTCCTCGTTGGGCGAGGCGGGCGCGGCGGAGACCACGCGCTTTTGCTGCGGGGCCGGGGCGAAGTCGTCGGTCTGGATGCTCATGTGCTGTGCTTACTTTGCCAGCGCCTTGAGTGCCAGCTTGATGCCCTCGCCCACCGCCACGTCCTTGGGCAGGGCTTTGAGGGCGGCGGCGGCCTCGCGGTCGCTGTAGCCCAGGGCGACCAGGGCCTGCAGGATGTCGGCCTGCGAGTCGGTGGCCGCGTGCACCGGGGCGCCGATGTCCGCGCCGATCTTGCCCTTGAGCTCCAGCAGCAGGCGCTCGGCGGTCTTCTTGCCGATGCCGGGGATCTTCACCAGCCGCCCGGCCTCCTGCAGCGTGATCGCCTGCGCCAGCTCGCCCACGCTCATGCCCGAGAGCACGCCCAGCGCGATGCGCGGGCCCACGCCGGAGATCTTGATGAGTTGCCGGAAAGTCGCGCGTTCCTCGGCGGTGGCGAAGCCGAACAGGATCTGCGCGTCCTCGCGCACCACGAAGTGCGTCAGCAGCGAGACCCGCTCGCCGGTGCCCGGCAGGTTGTAGAAGGTGCTCATCGGCACGTCCACCTCGTAGCCGACGCCGTTGCAGTCCACCACCACCTGGGGCGGGTTGCGCTCGGCCAGGATGCCGGTCAATTTGCCTATCATTGCGCCTCCCCCGACTTCGCCCACATCGCGTGGCTCGGGCACCCCCTCGAATGGGCGGCCGGCAGGGCCGGCGATGCATCCCGCCTGGGTTGTCTTGGGTTCGAGCGCTGCTGGTCGTGCATGGGTGCCGCGAAAAAGATGAAATGGAAACCGCGTGATTCTGCGTCACACCTTCGCCCCGCCCAACAACACCCGGCTGTCGCACCTGTGCGGACCGCTGGACGCCAACCTGCGCCGCATCGAGGATTCGCTGGGCGTGAAGATCGCGCACCGGCACGAGGACTTCAAGATCGACGGCCCCAAGCCCAAGGCGGAGCGTGCGCTGGAAGTCCTGCAGGCCCTCTATGAAATCGCCAGGCGCCCGCTGGACGCCGGCCTGGTGGAGCTCACCCTGGCCAGCGAAGGCCCGCTGGAGGAAGCCGAGGACGGCGCCCTCACGCTGGCCACGCGCCGCGCCGACCTGCGCGCCCGCACGCCCAACCAGAGCGTGTACCTGGAGAACATCGCCAGCCACGACATCACCTTCGGCATCGGCCCGGCCGGCACCGGCAAGACCTACCTGGCGGTGGCCAGCGCCGTGGATGCCCTGGAGCGCAGCGCCGTGCAGCGCATCGTGCTCACCCGCCCCGCGGTGGAAGCCGGCGAGCGCCTGGGCTTCCTGCCCGGCGACCTGACGCAGAAGGTGGACCCGTACCTGCGCCCGCTCTACGACGCCCTGTACGACCTGATGGGCTTCGACCGCGTGACCAAGGCCTTCGAGCGCAACGCGCTGGAGATCGCGCCGCTTGCCTTCATGCGCGGGCGCACGCTCAACAACGCCTTCGTCATCCTGGACGAGGCGCAGAACACCACGCCCGAGCAGATGAAGATGTTCCTCACCCGCATCGGCTTCGGCTCCAAGGCGGTGGTGACCGGCGACGTCAGCCAGATCGACCTGCCCAAGACGCAGCTCTCCGGCCTGGTCGACGCCGAGCGGGTGCTGCGGCGCGTGAAGGGCATCGCCATCACCCACTTCAACAGCGGCGACGTGGTGCGCCATCCGCTGGTGGCGCGAATCGTCGATGCCTACGACGGGGCGCGCAAGCGCGACGCAGCGCGCGCAGCCGGTTGAGCAGGCGAAGCACCATGGCACTTCGCGCCCTGAGCCTTTCGCTGCAGTTCGGCAACTTCCCGCAACTGGCGCGGCACCGCGCCGCCCTGCCTCGCCACAGCGTCACGCGCTGGATCCGCCATGCGCTGGACCACGACGCCGAGATCACCGTGCGCATCGTCGACGCCGAGGAAGGCCAGCGCCTGAACCGCGAGTTCCGCGGCAAGGACTACGCCACCAACGTGCTCACCTTCGACTACGCGCAGGAGCCGATGGTGATGGCCGACCTGGTCCTGTGTGCACCGGTGGTGGCGCGCGAGGCCAAGGAGCAGGGCAAGACGCTGGCCGCGCACTACGCGCACCTGCTGGTCCATGGCACCCTGCACGCGCAGGGCTGGGACCACGAGACCGGCGAGGAGGACGCCCAGGAGATGGAGGCGCGGGAGATCGGGATCCTGGCCGGCCTGGGCATCCGCAACCCGTACTGATCGATCAGTTCATCTGCATCGGGATGGTGACCGGCCCGTCGTTGACCAGGTGCACCTGCATGTCGGCTGCGAACACGCCGGTGGCGACGACCGGGTGCGCCTCGCGGGCCTTGGCCACGAAGTAGTCGTACAGCCGCCGCCCCTCGTCCGGCGCGGCGGCGCCACCGAAGCTGGGCCGGTTGCCCCCGCTCAGGTCGGCCGCCAGGGTGAACTGGCTCACGACGAGCAGGCCGCCGTTCACGTCCTGCACGCTGCGGTTCATCTTGCCCGCCTCGTCGGAGAAGATGCGCAGCTTCAGCAGCTTGGCCAGCAGCCGGTCGGCCTGTGCCTCGCCGTCGCCGCGCTCGGCGCACAAGAGCAGGAGCAGGCCCTGGCCGATGGCACCCACCACCTCGCCGGCGACTTCCACCCGCGCCTCGCGCACGCGCTGCACCACCGCCTTCATGAGGCCTGCTGCGCCATGAGCACCGCGCGCGCCTCCATGCCCAGGGGCAGGAGCTGGATGGTGACGCGCAGGCCGGGCACCGCGTCCATCAGCGCCTGCTCCACGCCATCGCGCAGGGCGGCGGCGCGCTGCAGGGTCCAGTCGCCGGGCACGTGCATGTGCAGGTCGGCGAAAAGGCGCTGGCCGGCGCGGCGGGTGACCACGTCGTCGAAGCGCACGCGCTCGCCTTCGGCCACCTGCGCCTTGAAGCGCTCGAGCGCGGCCATCAGCGCCGCCAGCGCCTGCGGCTCCAGCGCCTCGTCCATCAGACCCTGCGAGGATCGCCAGACCAGCTTGAAGCCCTCGCGCAGGATGTTCAGACCCACGGCGATGGCGATCACCGGGTCCAGCCACAGCCAGCCGGTCAGGGCCACCGCGGCGATCGCCACCACCACGCCCACGGAGGTCCAGACGTCGGTCATCAGGTGGCGCGCGTCGGCCTCCAGCGCGATGGATCGATGCGTGGCCGCCGCCTTGAACAGCATCATCGCCAGCACGCCGTTGAAGACGGTGCTGAGCACCGACAGCGCCAGGCCCCAGCCCAGCTGCTCCAGCGGCTGGGGATCGAGCAGCCGCAGCACGCCGAAGCCGATGATCACGGCCGCCGCACCGAAGATGAGCACCCCTTCGAAGCCCGAGGAGAAGTACTCGGCCTTGTGATGCCCGTAGGGATGGCCTTCGTCCGGCGGCCGCGCGGCGATGGTGACCATGGCCAGGGCGAAGCTCGCGCTGGCCAGGTTGACGAAGGATTCCAGCGCGTCGGAGATCAGGCCCATGGAGTTCGTCACGTAGCCGGCCAGGCCCTTGAGCACGATCGTGACCACGGCGACCGCGATCGACAGCCGCAGCAAGGCCCTGGGGCTTCGGAGGAAAGGTGGGATGGCGGGCACGGAGGCGAGGGCAGGACGCAAGTCGCGATATGCGGGAATTATCACGGTCGTCCCGATTCAAGGATTCGCTTACGATTCCCGCCTCACAAAAATGAATGCTTAGGGAGTAATGACAGTGATTCGAGCAAGGAAACTCCGTGCCGCCGTCGCCGCCGGCACCCTGATCGCCGTGAGCACCGGCACCTTCGCCCAGCCCTCCCCGCCCGCGCCAGCGGCGCCGGCCAGTCCCGCGACGCAGGCGGCCGAGGCGCACGCCGGCTTCTTCAAGTCGGTGCAGGGCACGGTTCGCCTGACCTCGCCCTCGGGCGCCACGCGCACCGCCCGGGCCGGCGACGCCGTCACGCTCGTGGACCGCGTCGACACGGAGGCCGGCAGCGGCGCCAGCCTGGTGCTCCGGGACGGGACCATGATGGTCATCGGGCCGTCCTCGCGCGTGGAACTCAAGGAATTCCGCTTCGACTCGACCACCCACGATGGCGGCCTGATCGTCTCGCTGCTGCGCGGTTCGCTGCGCATGGTCACGGGCCTGCTGGGCAAGAAGCCCGACGGCATCCGGGTCGACACGCAGACGGCCACCATCGGCATCCGGGGCACCGACTTCATCGTCACAGCGGACGACAAGAGCTGATGGGGCGCCGCCTGCTCGGAACCCTTGCCGGTATCGCCACGCTGGCGCTGCTGATGTCCGGATGCTCCACGCCGGGGACGCGCGTGATCCTGCTGCCGCAGGAAGACGGCAGTCCTTCCGCAGTCACTGTTCGCACCCAGGGCGGCGAGCAGTTGGTGTCACAGCCCTACCAGCGCGCCACGGCGCCGACCGGCTCCAAGGAGCTGCCACGCCTGGACCAGGCCGACCCGGCCGAGGTTCGCGCCAGCAACAAGGCACTGTTCGAGCTTGCCCCGCCCAAGCCGCAGCGCTTCGATCTCTATTTCGACGCCGGCGGCACCACGCTCACCGCCAACTCGCTCAAGGCGCTGGACGACGTGGTGTCGGCGGCCCTGAAGCAACCGGGCGCGGACATCACCGTCACCGGCCACACCGACACCCGGGGCGGCGCAGGCGACAACGACGCGCTTTCGATGCGCCGCGCCGAGGAAATCCGGCAACTGCTGGCCGGCCGGGGCTTCCCGGCCAACCGCATCGAGGCCATCGGCCGAGGCGAGCGCGACCTGGCCGTGCCGACCGCCGACAACGTGGACGAGCCGCGCAACCGGCGCGTGGTGGTGGTCGTGCGCTGACCGCGTCCGGGCTCAGGCGCCCAGCGTCACGCGGGCGAACTTGCGCTTGCCCACCTGCACGACGTAGGTGCCGGCGGCCAGCTTCAGCCCCTTGTCGCTGACCACTGCCTGGTCCACCCGCACGCCGCCGCCGTCGATCAGGCGGTTGCCCTCGGAGGTGGAGGGCGCCAGGCCCGCCTGCTTGAGCAGGTGCGCGATGCCCAGGGGCGCGCCCGACAGGCTCAGCTCGGGGATCTCGTCCGGTACGCCGCCCTTGCTGCGGTTGATGAAGTCCTGCTCGGCCGCGTCGGCCGCCTGCGCGCTGTGGAAGCGCGCGGTGATCTCCTTGGCCAGCGCCACCTTGGCGTCCTTCGGGTTGCGGCCCGCCTCGACCTCGGCCTTGAGCCTGGCGATGTCGGCGATGGACTTGAAGCTCAGCAGCGTGTACCAGCGCCACATCAGCGTGTCGGAGATCGACAGCACCTTGGCGAACATGCTGTTGGCGTCCTCGCTGATGCCGATGTAGTTGTTCTTGCTCTTGGACATCTTCTCGACGCCGTCGAGGCCCTCCAGCAGCGGCATGGTCAGGATGCACTGGGGCTCCTGGCCATATTCCTGCTGCAGGTGCCGGCCCATGAGCAGGTTGAACTTCTGGTCGGTGCCGCCCAGCTCCAGGTCGGCCTTCAGGGCCACCGAGTCGTAGCCCTGCATCAGGGGGTAGAGGAATTCGTGGACCGAGATCGACTGGCCGGCCTTGAAGCGCTTGGTGAAGTCGTCGCGCTCCATCATCCGGGCCACCGTGTACTTTGCGGCCAGCTGGATCATGCCGCGCGCGCCCAGCGGGTCGCTCCACTCGGAGTTGTATCGGATTTCGGTACGGGCCGGATCCAGAACCAGGCTGGCCTGCCGGTAGTAGGTCTCGGCGTTGGCCTCGATCTGCTCCTTGGTCAGCGCCGGGCGCGTCGAATTTCGCCCGGATGGATCTCCGATCATCGTGGTGAAGTCCCCGATGAGGAAGATCACCGTGTGCCCCAGGTCCTGGAGCTGACGCATTTTGTTAAGTACCACCGTATGTCCGACATGAATGTCAGGTGCGGTGGGGTCCAGGCCCAGCTTGATGCGCAGCGGGGTGCCGGTGGCTTCGGAGCGGACCAGCTTGCGGGTCCATTCGTCCTGCGGCAGGAGCTCGTCGACGCCGCGCAGGGACACCTCGAGGGCATTTGCCACCGAGTCTGAAACAGATGGCTTCGGAAGTGAATCGGCCTTCATTTGACTGTTACGTAAAGCATGGCCGTTTTCACTATGGCCAAAGATATACTTGCCCGCTATCTTCGGGCGCTTGATTTTAAACGGCGCCTCCTGCCAAGGCGCCGCCGCCGGGCAGTTCTGTAGGACCGGGCCGCTTTCTTGCTTACGGTACCTCCAACAACAAAGTTTTCTGGATCCTCTATTTTGATCAACGGTATTCTCGCCGCCGAAGAGAAGCTCGCTTCCTGCGTCGCCAAGGCCGTGCGAACCTATCCGCGGCAGATCACCGCGGCCATCGCCACCCTGCTGCTGTGCGCGGGTGGCGGTGCCTTCGCCGTGGCTTCTCTTCCCGACGCCTCCGACCTGCCGGTGAAGCAGGTGCTCGAGGCCGTCACGCCCCACCCCATCGCCGACCAGACCGAGGCGCTGGAATCTTTCAACTACACCCTGTTCCGCAGCGATCAGACCCGTGCCAGCGACACGGCCGAGGCTCTGCTGCGCCGCCTGGGCATCGCCGACGACGACGCCGCGGCGTTCGTGCGCGGCAACCCGGCCGCCCGCAGCGCGCTGCTCAGCCGCCCCGGCCGCACCGTCACTGCCGAGGCCTCGCAGGACAGCCGCCTGGAACGCCTGAGCGCCCGCTTCATCCCCGACGGCGACGGCGGCCTGCAGCGCGTGACCGTCGAGCGGGTCGGCCCGGCCTTCACCGTGAAGACCGAGTCCGAGTCGCTGACCACCTCCTCGCGCCTGGCCAGCGGCGTGATCCGCAGTTCCTTCTTCGCCGCCACCGACGCCGCGAACGTCCCCGACGCCGTGGCCAGCCAGCTGGCCGACATCTTCTCGGGCGACGTGGACTTCCGCGCGCTGCAGAAGGGCGACCGCTTCGCCGTGGTCTACGAGAGCTTCGACGCCGAGGGCCAGGCCCTGCGCACCGGCCGCGTGCTGGCGGCCGAGTTCGAGTCCGGCGGCAAGACCTACCAGGCCATGTGGTTCCAGGAACCGGGCCACAAGGGCAGCTACTACCGCCCCAGCGGCGAGAGCCTGCGCAAGGCCTTCCTGAGCTCGCCCGTGCAGTACACGCGCATCTCCAGCGGCTTCGCCATGCGCATGCACCCCATCATGAACGACTGGCGCCAGCACAAGGGCATCGACTTCGCGGCCGCTTCGGGCACGGCGGTGCGCAGCGTGGGCGACGGCGTGGTGGACTTCGCCGGCCGCCAGTCGGGCTACGGCAACATCGTCATCATCAACCACCGCAACAACCAGAGCACGGCCTACGCCCACCTCAGCCGCATCGACGTGCGCGAAGGCCAGAGCGTGAGCCAGGGCCAGTTCATCGGCGCGGTGGGCGCCACCGGCTGGGCCACGGGTCCGCACCTGCACTTCGAATTCCGCGTGAACGGCGAATTCCGCGATCCGAGCACCATCGCCAGGCAGGACGGCGGCACGCCCGTCAGTGCCGGCGCCCGCGTGGCCTTCAACCGCGTGGCAACCGCCATGCGCAGCGAGCTGACGGCGGCCTCCTCGGTGCTGCAGGCCAGCGCCAACTGAGCAAGCTTCGGGAGTCGGGCGCAGCCTTCGATGCAGGAAGCAGACGCCTCCCGCCCCCCCGGGGCTGAGCTCTACGTCGGCCTGATGTCGGGCACCTCGCTCGATGGCGCCGACGCCGTGCTGGCGGACTTCTCGGGCGGCGGCATTGCCGTCCTCGGCCACGCCAGCGCCCCCTTTCCCGCCGTCCTCCGGGCCGAACTGCTGGCCCTGAACACCCCCGGCGCCGCCGACGAGCTGCACCGCGCCGCCCTGGCGGCCAATGCGCTGGCCCGCGTCTACGCGGAAGTCACCGCCCAGCTGCTGGCCGGGACGGGCACCGCGCCGCAGCAGGTGGTGGCCATCGGCGCCCACGGGCAGACGGTGCGGCACCGCCCCCTCGAGTTCGACGGCGTGGGCTACACCCTGCAGCTCAACAATCCCGCCCTGCTGGCCGAACTGGCCGGCATCGACGTCGTGGCCGACTTCCGCACGCGCGACCTGGCGGCCGGCGGCCAGGGCGCACCGCTGGTGCCGGCCTTCCACCGGGCCCTGTTCTCGCAAGCCGGGCAAGCTGTGGGGGTGCTGAACATCGGCGGCATTTCCAACCTGAGCCTGCTGCCGGCCATCGGCGGCAACCCCGCGGGCGAAGTGCTGGGCTTCGACTGCGGGCCGGGCAACGCACTGCTGGACCACTGGTGCCAGAGCCACCTGGGGCGCCCCTTCGATGCGGACGGCCAGTGGGCGGCCAGCGGGGTGGTGCTCCCGGCGCTGCTGGGCAGCCTCCTGGCAGAAGCCTTCTTCTCGCGCCAGCCGCCCAAGAGCACAGGGCGCGACCTCTTCAATCCCGACTGGCTGGCCGCCCGCCTGCAGGGCCTGCAGGCCCGGCCGGAGGACGTGCAGGCCACGCTGACCGAGCTGACGGCCAGCGTCTGCGCCGACAGCGTCCGGCGCCACGGTGCCACGACCGCGCAGTTGGTGGTTTGCGGCGGCGGCGCGCTGAACGGTCATCTCATGGCCCGCATCGCTGCCCTGCTGCCCGGCGTGCAGGTGGTGTCCTCGGCCGAGCGAGGCCTGCCGCCGCAGGAAGTGGAGGCGGCCGCCTTTGCCTGGCTGGCCCATGCCTGCGTCCGGCGCCGCCCCGGCAACCTGGCGAGCGTGACCGGGGCACGCGGCCTGCGCATCCTCGGCGCCCTGTATCCGGCCTGAGCGCTTCGCGGCGCATCGCAAAAAAACGAAGAGCGCCTACAAGCCGGCCAAGACCCCAGCGTCACGATGGGGCCTGGTGCACAGTAGCCTCGTGTGCATCTTCACCCCCAACAAGAAGAACCTATGCCCGAACCAGGTGAGCGCCCGCGTGCCGCGCGCCCCGACCGGCCGATGTTCCTGCGCGCCCGACCTGCCTTCACGTGGGCATCGCTCGCGGGCGCAGTTGCCCTGGCGCTGCTCGCCGCCTGCTCGCCCGCACGGGCGCAGGACAGCCTGATCAAGGGCGCCTACCTGGAGGGCGGCGTGGCACCGCACGGCGAAGGAGATACCCATGCCATCGCCGCCGGCGTGCTGCTGTCCGGCGCTCCGGCCGATGCCCTGCGCAGCAGCCGCACGACTTACTACTGGGAACTCTTCGCGAGCGCCTGGCGCGCGCCGACGGTGATCGATGGCCGGCAGGACTATCGGCAGATCGGCGTCATCGCCACCCTGCGCTACCGCTTCGCCCAAGGCGAGTCGCCCTGGTTTGCCGATGCAGGATTCGGCATCAGCACCATGGACCATCACTACCAGACGCCCAGCCGCGAGTTCAGCACCGACTTCCAGTTCACCGAGGTCCTGGGGCTGGGCTGCAGCTTCGGGGAACGCCAGCAGTACGAACTGTCGATGCGGCTGCAGCACATCTCGAACGGCGGCATCCGCAAGCCCAATCCCGGGGAGAACTTCGTCCGCCTGCGCGGCAGCTACCTGTTCTAGGCCCAGCCCGGGCAAAGAAAAAGCCGCCCGGAGGCGGCTTTTCATCTGGGCGAAATTTGCGGGTCAGGCCGAGAAGCTCGAGCCGCAACCGCAGGTGGAGGTGGCGTTCGGGTTCTTGATGACGAACTGGGCACCCTGCAAGTCTTCCTTGTAGTCGATCTCGGCGCCTACCAGGTACTGGTAGCTCATGGCGTCGATCAGCAGCGACACGCCATTCTTGGTCATGGTGGTGTCGTCTTCGTTGGTGACTTCATCGAAGGTGAAGCCGTACTGGAAGCCCGAGCAACCGCCGCCCTGCACGAACACGCGCAGCTTGAGGTCGGGGTTACCCTCTTCGGCGATCAGGTCGGCCACCTTGGCGGCGGCGCTGTCGGTGAAGACGATCGGTTCGGGCATCTGGGTCTGGACGTTTTCGGCAACGGCGCTCATGCGTGAGGACTCCTGCTTTGAATGGGGGCGGCCCCACCGAAATGGGGTCGCCAATACCGAAATGCTAGCGCAATCAACAAAAAACCGCCCGAAGGCGGTTTTTTGGCGAAGGTCGCAAGAAGCAGGGGATCAGCGCTTGCTGAACTGCTTGCGGCGGCGTGCGGAGTGCAGGCCGACCTTCTTACGTTCCACTTCACGGGCGTCACGCGTGACGAAACCAGCCTGGCTCAGCACCGGCTTGAGGTTCGCGTCGTAGTCGATCAGCGCGCGGGTGATGCCGTGGCGGGTGGCGCCGGCCTGGCCGGATTCGCCGCCACCGTGGACGTTCACCAGGATGTCGAAGGCTTCAGCGTTGTCCGTGAGGTACAGCGGCTGCTTGGCGATCATGATCGAGGTCTGGCGGCCGAAGAACTCTTCGATGGCCTTGCCGTTGACCGTGATCTTGCCGGTGCCTTTTTTCAGAAACACGCGGGCGACGCTGGACTTGCGACGGCCGGTGCCATTGTTCCATTCACCAATCATTCTCAAGGCTCCTTAGATTTCCAGCGGCTTGGGCTGCTGGGCAGTGTGGGGGTGCTCTGCACCGCCGTACACCTTGAGTTTCTTGATCATGGCGTAGCCGAGCGGGCCCTTGGGCAGCATGCCCTTGACGGCCTTTTCCAGGGCGCGGCCCGGGTGCTTGGCTTGCATGTCGCGGAAGTTGGTCGCGGTGATGCCGCCCGGGAAGCCCGAATGACGGTAGTACACCTTGTCGAGCGACTTGGTGCCGGTGACCTTGAGCTTGGAGGCGTTGACGATGACGATGAAATCGCCGGTGTCGACGTGAGGCGTGTAAATGGCCTTGTGCTTGCCGCGCAGACGGAGGGCAACTTCGCTGGCTACCCGTCCGAGGACCTTGTCGGTCGCGTCAATCACAAACCACTCGTGCACGACCTCAGCGGGCTTAGCGCTGAAAGTAGACATGAGTTTTCCTGTAGGGGAAGTGGTTTGGCGGGCCCTTTTCCACGGTCGGTGCTCCTCTGTTGGGAACCTCTTAGGTGGGACGTGTTTCCTCGCCGCGGGGCCACAAAAGCGCTGCGAAGCCCTCCATTATAGCCAGGAAGGCCACTTTTGGCCAAGTGGGCACGCGGCGCGGCCCGAAGGCCCCACAATCGGCCCCTCCCGGGCGGTTCGACGCCCCTGCCAGCCCCCAAGCCCATGTTCAGCTACCGCCACGCCTTCCATGCCGGAAACCACGCCGATGTGCTCAAGCACACCGTGCTGATCGCCACGCTGGACTACCTGCTCGAGAAGGACGCCGCCCTGACGGTGGTCGACACCCACGCCGGCGCCGGCCTGTACCGGCTCGACGGCGACTACGCCGGCGCCAGCGGGGAGGCGACCCAGGGCGTGATGCGCCTGCTGGCCAGCAAGGGCTCGCCCGGCGCGCCCGCCGAGCTGGCGCCCGTGCTGCAGCGCTACCTGGACATCGTGGTGAACGACTTCAACCCCGGCAAGGGCAGCGCCCGCATCTACCCTGGCTCTCCCTTCATCACCCAGCACCTGCTGCGCGACCACGACCGCCTCAAGCTCTACGAGCTGCATCCCACCGACTCGCGCACCCTGGACGGCAACATCGCCCAGCTGGAGGCCGGCCGGCAGATCGCGGTGCTGCGCGAGGACGGCTTCGGCAGCGCCACCAAGTTCCTGCCGCCGCCCTCGCGACGGGCGCTGGTGCTGTGCGACCCGAGCTACGAGATCAAGAGCGACTACGCGCGCGTGCAGGGCTTCATCGCCGAGGCGCTCAAGCGCTTTGCCACGGGCACCTACGCGGTGTGGTATCCGATCATCCCGCGCCCCGAGGCGCACGACCTGCCGCGTCGCCTGAAGACGATCGCGACCAAGGCGGGCAAGCCCTGGCTCAATGCCAGCCTGACGGTGAAGTCCAGCAAGATCCTCACCACGCCCAGCGGCGAGGCGCGCCGGCCGGGCCTGCCGGCCAGCGGCATGTTCCTCATCAACCCGCCCTTCACCCTCAAGGCGCAGCTGGCCGAGGCGCTGCCGCAACTGGTGAGCGTGCTGGGGCAGGACCGCAACGCCGCCTTCGCGCTGGACGCGGGCGGCTGAGCCCGCGCCTCAGCGGCGGCGCGTCGCGCGCCGCGCGGGCTGGGTCTTCTTCTTCGGCTCCGAGGCGCTGTCGCCGCCCGGGTCCACCGTCGACAGCGGCGGCGGCCCCACGGTGTCGCCGCCGCAGCGCATGCCCTCGCGGTCGATGATCATCAGCGCCACCTGCTTGATGCCCAGGCCGATCATGTCCAGCTCCTCGGCGGCGGCGCGGCTGAGGTCGATGATGCGGTTGTTGGCATAGGGGCCGCGGTCGTTGATGCGCACCAGCACCTCCTTGCCGTTGACCAGGCTGCGCACGCACACACGGGTGTTGAAAGGCAGCGAGCGGTGGGCGGCGGTCATCGCGCCCATGTCGAACCTCTCGCCATTGGCGGTCTTCTTCTGGTGGAACTGGATGCCGTACCAGGAGGCGCCGCCGCGCTGGAACACCTCGCGCGTGCCGGCGTCGCCGGGCACGCCGTCGTCGGGCAGGTCGTCGCCCGCGCCGGGCGTGCCCAGTTCGTAGTTGATCGAGGGAACCCGCGAGCGCGGCGCGTTCGCGGGAACCGAGGGCTGGCGGGACAGCGGGCGCAGCGCATCGTCACCCTGGTGCTCGCCCGTGACGCCGCAGGCGCCGAGCAGCGCCGCGACGACCAGCGCTGCAGCCCAGCCGGCGCAGCGCCTTGCGATCACGACGGCGTCTGCCAACCCAGCCGCTGCAGCACGCCCAAGGTGGCGGCTGCCTGGTTCATGGTGTAGAAGTGCAGCGCCGGGGCGCCGCCCGCGATCAGCCGCTCGCACAGCTGCGTCACCACATCCAGCCCGAAGGCCTTGATGGACGCGCTGTCGTCGCCGAAGCTCTGCAGCCGCAGGCGCACCCAGCGCGGGATCTCCGCGCCGCAGGCGTCCGAGAAGCGCATCAGCTGCGTGGAACTTGTGATGGGCATGACGCCCGGCACGATGGGCAGCTCCAGCTTCTGGGCGCGCGCCTCGTCGACGAAGCGGAAGTAGGCCTCGGGGCTGAAGAAATACTGCGTGATGGCCGAATCGGCGCCCGCGCGCACCTTGGTGGCGAAGGCCTGCAGGTCGGCCTCGGGCGAGCGTGCCTGCGGATGCACCTCGGGGTAGCAGGCCACCTCGATGTGGAAGTCGCTGCCGGTCTCTTCGCGGATGAAGCGCACCAGATCGCTGGCGTAGAGGAACTCCCCGCCGATGCCGTAGCCACTGGGCAGGTCGCCGCGCAGCGCCACCAGGCGCTTGACACCCATGGCCTTGAGCTCGGCCAGTTGCGCACGCACGGTGGCGCGGGTCGCACCGATGCACGAGAAGTGGCAGGCGGCATCGCTGCCCTCGGCGAGGATCTCGCGCACCGCGCCGAAGGTGCCTTCGTGCGTGGAGCCGCCGGCGCCGTAGGTGACGGAGCAGAACTCCGGCTTCATCGCGTAGAGCTGCTGGCGCACCGCGCGCAGCTTGACCGCGCCTTCGGGTGTCTTGGTCGGGAAGAACTCGAAACTCAGTGGAAGGTCCACGGGGCCTCCTGAAAGAAAACTAGCCGCCCGCCTGCCGCGCGGCATGAACAAAGAACTCTCGGTTGCCATCGCCGCCGACGATGGCGCTGTCGTGCCAGCCGATCAGCGCCAGCCCCAGCTGCGCGCACGCTTCGCGAAGACGTCGCTCGACCTGAAGGTACAGCGACGCGTCGCGCACGATACCGCCCTTGCCGATCTGGCCGGGCTGCAGCTCGAACTGCGGCTTGACCAGCATCAGCAGCCGGCCCTGCGGCGCCAGCAGGGGCACCAGCGCCGGCAGCACCAGCGTGAGCGAGATGAAGGACAGGTCGCCCACGACGAGGTCGAAGGCTTCGCCGCTGTCGCCGGCGGCCACCAGGTCCTGCGTGCTCAAGGAGCGCGCATTGACCTTCTCGACCGCCCGCACCCGCGCATCCTCGCGCAGCCGCGCATGCAGCTGGCCGTGGCCCACGTCCACGCCCACCACCTGCGCGGCGCCATGCTGCAGCAGGCAATCGGTGAAGCCGCCGGTGGACTGGCCGACGTCCAGGCAGCGCATGCCGCCGACGTCGATGTCCGCCGACTTGAGCGCGCCTTCCAGCTTCAGCCCGCCACGGGAAACGTAGCGCGCCTCGGCGGTGTCGGCCAGCTCCAGCTCGGCCGATGCCGGAAGCTCCTCGCCGTTCTTGGCCACGCTGCGCCAGGACGCATCGCCCGCCACGCGCCATCGCAGGCCGCCCGCGATGAGGCGGGAGGCCTGGGAACGCGAGGCGGCCAGGCCGCGCTCGACGAGCAACTGGTCTGCGCGCACGTCGCAGCGGAACGGGCGTGCGGCCCGCTCAGTAGCGGTAGGTGTCCGGCTTGTAGGGGCCGTTCTTGTCGACGCCGATGTAGGCGGCCTGCTCGTCGGTGAGCACCGTCAGCTGGGCGCCCAGCTTGGACAGCTGCAGGCGCGCGACCTTTTCATCGAGGTGCTTGGGCAGCACGTACACCTTGCCGGCCTGGTAGGCGTCGGGCTTGGTGAACAGCTCGATCTGCGCGATGGTCTGGTTGGCGAAGGACGAGGACATCACGTAGCTCGGGTGGCCCGTGCCGCAGCCCAGGTTCACCAGGCGACCCTTGGCCAGCAGGATGATGCGCTTGCCGTTGGGGAAGATCACGTGGTCGACCTGCGGCTTGATCTCTTCCCACTGGTACTTCTCGAGCGACGCGACGTCGATCTCGTTGTCGAAGTGGCCGATGTTGCAGACGATCGCCTGGTCCTTCATGGCGGCCATGATGTCGTGCGTGATGACATCCTTGTTGCCCGTGGTGGTCACGAAGATGTCAGCCTTGTCGGCGGCGTACTCCATGGTCACCACGCGGTAGCCTTCCATGGCGGCCTGCAGGGCATTGATGGGGTCGATCTCGGTGACCCACACCTGGGCCGACAGGGCGCGCAGCGCCTGCGCCGAGCCCTTGCCCACGTCACCGTAGCCGGCGACGACGGCGACCTTGCCGGCGATCATCACGTCGGTGGCGCGCTTGATGCCGTCCACCAGCGACTCGCGGCAGCCATAGAGGTTGTCGAACTTGCTCTTGGTGACCGAGTCGTTCACGTTGATGGCGCGGAACTTCAGCGTGCCCTTGGCCGACATCTCGTTCAGGCGGTGCACGCCGGTGGTGGTTTCCTCGGTCACGCCGATGATCTCGGCGGACTTGCGGGTGTACCAGGTGGCGTCCTGCGCCAGCTTGGCCTTGATGGCGGCGTAGAGGATGCGTTCTTCCTCGCTGGTCGGGTTGGCCAGCACGCTCTGGTCCTTCTCGGCGCGCTGGCCGAGGTGCATCAGCAGCGTGGCGTCGCCGCCGTCGTCCAGGATCATGTTGGGGCCTTCGCCCTTCGAATCCTTGGGGCCGAAGTCGAAGATGCGGTGGGTGTAGTCCCAGTAGTCTTCCAGGCTCTCGCCCTTGATCGCGAACACCGGCGTGCCGGCTTCGGCGATGGCGGCGGCAGCGTGGTCCTGCGTCGAGAAGATGTTGCACGAGGCCCAGCGCACCGTGGCGCCCAGGGCCTGCAGCGTCTCGATCAGCACGGCCGTCTGGATGGTCATGTGCAGCGAGCCGGTGATGCGCGCGCCCTTCAGGGGCTGGGTCTTCGCGAATTCGTCGCGGATGGCCATCAGGCCGGGCATCTCGGTCTCGGCGATCTTGATTTCCTTGCGGCCCCAGGCGGCAAGGGTGATGTCGGCGATCGCCTGGTCGGCGGAGGAATTGGGTTTGAGAACAGCGCTCATGGACGGCTCCAAGACAAGTTGAACAACGAGTCCGCTGTGGCTTTGGGGGATGAAGACTCACCGCGACCAGAGAGAACAGCGGGTGAGCGTGGTTGCGACGGGGTCCGAGCCTCACGCCTGACGGCGCTGCAACGCTCCTCGGAACGCGTCATTTTACGGGAAAGGCGGGACGTCGGCGCCATCCGGGCCCCGGCCGAATAAAATCCGGGGTTCCCCCACGTCCGGCCGCCGCCGCGCTTCTCGCGTCGAGATTCCCGCGGCCCGCCCATTGCCTGGATCCGTTCCCTTGTCCTACGCCCCCGAAACCCGCCGCCGCCGCACCTTCGCGATCATTTCCCACCCCGACGCCGGCAAGACCACGCTCACGGAGAAGCTGCTGCTGTTCTCGGGCGCGATCCAGATCGCCGGCTCGGTGAAGGCGCGCAAGGCCTCGCGGCATGCGACCTCGGACTGGATGGAGATCGAGAAGCAGCGCGGCATCTCGGTGGCCTCGTCGGTGATGCAGATGTCCTACCGCGACCACGTCATCAACCTGCTCGACACACCCGGCCACAAGGACTTCTCGGAAGATACCTACCGCGTGCTCACCGCCGTCGACTCGGCGCTGATGGTGATCGACGCGGCCAACGGCGTGGAAGCGCAGACGCGGCGGCTGATCGAGGTCTGCCGGCAGCGCGACACCCCCATCATCACCTTCGTCAACAAGATGGACCGCGAGGTGCGCGAGCCGCTGGACATCCTCGACGAAGTCGAGCGCGAACTGGGCATGCCCTGCGTGCCCATGACCTGGCCGGTGGGCCAGGGCAAGCGCTTCGGCGGCATCGTGAACCTGCGCACGCAGGCGATGACGGTGTTCGAGTCCGGCAGCGAACGCCGACCGCAAGACTTCGAGGCCATTCCGCTCACCGAGCAGGACCAGCTCAGGCAGCGCTTCGGTGCCGAGTTCGACGCCGCCCTGGAAAGCATGGAACTGGCCGCCGGCGCGTCGCCCGAGTGGGACCACGAGGCCTTCCTCGCCGGCAAGCAGACGCCCGTGTTCTTCGGCTCCGGCGTGAACAACTTCGGCGTGATGGAAGTGCTCGACGCGCTGGTCGACCTGGCACCCTCGCCCCAGCCGCGCACCAGCACCACGCTGGTCAACCGCCAGCCGGTGGTCAAGGAGATCCAGCCCGAGGACAAGGACTTCGCCGGCGTGGTGTTCAAGGTGCAGGCCAACATGGACGCCAACCACCGCGACCGCATCGCCTTCGTGCGCATGGCCTCGGGCAAGTACACGCCGGGCATGAAGCTCAAGGTGCAGCGCACCGGCAAGGAGCTTCGCCCGACCAGCGTGGTGACCTTCATGAGCCAGCGCCGCGAGGCGGTGGACGAGGCCTACGCCGGCGACATCGTGGGCTTCACCACCCACGGCGGCGTGCAGTTGGGCGACACCATCACCGACGGCGCCGCGCTGCAGTTCACCGGCCTGCCCTTCTTCGCGCCCGAGCTGTTCATGGTCGTGGTGCTGAAGAACCCGCTGCGCACCAAGCAGTTGCAGCAGGGCCTGGCGCAACTGGGCGAGGAGGGCGCGATCCAGGTCTTCCGCCCCGAGGTCGGCGGCCCGATGCTGCTGGGCGCGGTGGGCCAGCTGCAGTTCGAAGTGGTGCAGCACCGCCTGAAGACCGAGTACGACGCCGACGTGCGCCTGGAAGGCTGCCAGTACACCGGCGCGCGCTGGATCACCGCCGACACGCCCGCCGAGCTGCGGGAGTTCGTCAACGCCTACCCGCAGCGCATGGCGCTGGACGCGGCCGACACGCTGGCCTACCTGTGCACCAGCCCCTACGACGTACGGCTGGCGCAGGAGCGCTTCCCCAAGATCCACTTCCATCCGCTGCGCGAGCACGCGGGCCTGGCGCTGCAGACCGCGGCATGAGCGACAACGCCGCCTCGATGCGCCCGCTGGCCGACTGGCCCGAAGCGGACCGGCGCCAGCTGATCGGCGTCTTCACCGACATCGACGACACGCTCACCACGGATGGCGAAGTGCCGCCAGGAACCGTCGCCGCGCTGGGCGCGCTGCGCGCCGCCGGCCTGCACGTGGTGGCCATCACCGGCCGCCCGGTGGGCTGGAGCGTCCCCTTCGCCTCGCGCTGGCCGGTGGACGCGATCGTTCCCGAGAACGGCGCGATGGCGCTTCTGCCCACGGGCGAACCCGACGCGAACGGCCAGCGCCAGCTCGCGCGCATCTACCAGCAGGACGAGGCCACGCGCGCGCGCAACCATGCGCGCATGCAGGAGGTGCTGGCCGGCATCGAGCGCGACATCCCCGGCGCGCGCCGCGCTCAAGACTCGGCCGGCCGCGAATGCGACATCGCGGTGGACCACAGCGAGTTCGCGCAGCTGTCGGATGCGCAGATCGACAAGGTGGTGCTGGCCATGCGCGTGGCCGGCATGCACGCCACCGTGAGCAGCATCCACGTCAACGGCTGGTTCGGCGACCACAACAAGCTGGAGGGGGCGCACTGGATCGTGCGGCAACTGTGGGACCGCGACCTGCGTTCCGAGCACCAGCGCTGGGCCTTCGTGGGCGACTCGACCAACGACGCGCTGATGTTCCACTACTTTGAGCACAGCGTCGGCGTGGCCAACATCGCGCGATTTGTGCCGCACCTGTCGGACCTGCCCAGCTACGTCACGCAGGGCGAGCGTGGCGCGGGATTCGAGGAGGTGGTGCGAGCCATCCTCGCGGCGCGCTGAGCGTGCCGCGCCTCAGGGCACGGCGAAGCTCACCGCCTTCGCCTTGGCCATGGACTTGCTGTCGCCGTTGCCGATCAGCTCCAGCTTCGCGTTGTAGTCCCCCTTGGGCGGGCTCAGCCACACCTCGGTCTGCCCTCCGTCGAGCTCGATCACCTCGGGCTTCTGCCCGCTGCGCTCCAGCGTCAGGCGGAAATGCCCGGTGCCGTCGACCTTCGGGCCGGAGTGCGAGACGTTGTAGCCGCTGGCATGGAACTGCATCCGCAACGGCAGCGGCACGCTGCCGCGTTCGGCGGCGCCCAGCACCTCGATGCGCGGCGGGCCCAGCACGTCGGCCGGCTTCACGTCCTTGTTCTGCTTCGTCACCGTGACGCGCAGCGGCTTGCTGTAGACGAAGTAGGGAATGTGCCCCTGGTCCGCCAGCACCAGCCTCAGGGTGTAGCTGCCCGGCGGCAGGTCGACCAGCGCCTCCATCTGGCCCTTGCCGAAGTGCACGTACTTCTCGGTAAAGGGCAGCGGCTTCTTGAAGTCCAGCGGCAGCGGCTGGTCGATCAGCAGGTGGTGGTGGCCGGCGCGGCCGGCCGTCTTGCCCGCCGGCACGATGCCCCGCATGCTCAGGCCGAAGCGGGCGACGAAGGGCGCCTCCACGCTTGCGCCGTCCTTCAGGTTGGAGAAGTAGGCCTCGGGCGACCAGCTGGGCGGCACCACCACCCAGGGGTGCGCCGGCAGGTCGGCCAGGTCAGCCTCGGGCTGCGGCGCCGCCGCGGCCGGCGAAGCCGGCGCCGCGTGACCCGCGTGCTGCGCGCTGGCCGGACCGCACGGCAGCACGCTGGCCGCTGCTGCGACGGCCACGGCCATGGAACCCCTCTTGATCCTCGCCCCCAGAGTCATTGCGACACCTTTTGTTTCTTAGGTGTCTCATTGTGGCCTCAAGATTTGCCGACCCGACGGTCGAAAAACCGGGCTTTTTCACCAGGACCACCGACTTTCCGCGGGCGGCCCGGGCTGGATCAGTTTCCCTTTGCCAGCCCCAGCTTGTCGATCAGCGCCTTCTCCTTCTTCACCGTGTCCTCCGCAAAGGCGGTGTACTGCGCCGAACTCATGTAGATGGGCACCATGTCGTAGCGGCCCAGGGCTGCCACGTAGCTGGGTTCTTCCATGGCCTGCTTGAAGGCGTCGTGCAGCTTCTTCACCACATCCGGCGGCGTGCCCTTGGGCGCACCGATGCCGAAGGGCGAGTTCTGCACGATGTCGTAGCCCAGTTCCTTCAGGGTGGGCGCATCGGGGAACTTGGCCAGGCGCTTGTCGCCCCAGGTGTTGAGCACGCGCAGCTTGCCCGACTCCACGTGCGGCGCCCAGCCGGTGCTGTCGGAGGCCGCCATCAGGTGCCCGCCCAGCAGCGCCTGCATCAGGTCGGCGTTGCCCTTGTAGGGCACGTGCTGCAACTGCATGCCCGCCTGCTGCGCCACCAGTTCGGTGGTCAGGTGCGGGCTGGTGAGGTTGCCGGTGGAGCCGTAGGTGAGCTTGCCCGGGTTGGCCTTGGCATAGGCGACGAAGTCCTTCCAGTCCTTGATCGGGCTGTCACTGGGCACCACCATGCCGAAGGCATAGCCGGTGACGTTGATGACGTAGCTGATGTCCTTCACCGGGTCCCAGTTGATCTTGGTGGTGTAGCCGATGCGGAACACGCCCAGCGGGATCTGGCCGATGGTGTAGCCGTCGGGCGCCGAGGTCTGCAGCGCCTGTGCGGGCAGCGTGCCGCCGGCGCCGGGCTTGTTCTCCACGATCACCGGCTGGCCCAGGGCCTTGCCGGCGTTCTCGGCCAGCTGGCGCATGGTGATGTCGGTGGGGCCGCCGGCCGGGAAGGCGATCACCAGCTTGATGGGCTTGCTCGGGAAGCCCTGCGCCTGGGCCGCCAGGGGCCAGGCCAGGCTGGCCAGGGCGGCCAGCGATGCGGTGCGAAGGATCAGCGTGCGTCGGGACATGGACAGGGACTCCTTGAGGCGCGATAGAAGGACCGCGCATTGGGCCGGTGCGGCGGGCGAGCAGCAATCGGGGCTCACCCGCAAGCGGTCGCACGCGTGACTCAGGCGGCCTGCTCGAAGCCCTGCAGCACGTTCACCGCGTTGACGCCCACCTCGGCCACCGCGTAGCCGCCCTCGAAGACGAAGACGGTCGGCAGGTCGGCGCGGGCGATGTCCTCGCCGATGCGCAGGTAGTCCTCGCTCCGAAGGCGGAAGCCCGCCACCGGGTCGCCCTCGAAGGTGTCCACGCCCAGCGACACCACCAGCGCCTCGGCACCGATGACCGCGATGCCCTCCAGCGCCACGCCCAGCGCGGCGCGCCAGGTGGCGAAGTCGCTGCCGCGCGCCAGCGGCAGGTTGTGGTTGAAGCCCAGTCCTTCCCCGGCGCCGCGCTCGTCGGCGTGGCCCAGGTAGTACGGGTAGTCGCTGCGCGGGTCGCCGTGCAGGCTGGCCACGTGCACGTCGGCGCGCTCGTAGAAGATGGCCTGAGTGCCGTTGCCGTGGTGGTAGTCGACGTCGAGCACCGCCACGCGGGCGGCGCCCGCATCGCGCAAGCTCTGCGCGGCCAGCGCGGCGTTGTTGAGGAAGCAGTAGCCGCCGTAGAAATCGGCCCCGGCGTGGTGGCCGGGCGGCCGCGTCAGCGCGAAGGCGGCACGCTCGCCGCCGGCCACGCGCCGCGCCGCGGTCCAGGCGGTGGCGGCGCCGTGGCGGGCCGCCTGCCAGCTGCCGGCCATGAGCGGCGTGCCGGCGTCGAAGGCGAACAGGCCCACGCGGGCGGGAAAGCTGGCGGGCAAGACGTCGCGCCGCATGCCGGGCGCGGGCCAGTACGAGGGCAGCACGTCGACCTCGGCGTTGGCCGGGTCGAGCGCGATCCATTCGTCCCACGCGCCAGCCAGGAAGTCCAGGTAGCACGGCGAGTGAATGGCGCGCAGCAGCGCCTCGTCGAATTCATCCGGGCCGCTCACCGGCCCGAGTCCGCGTGCCTGCAGTTCCTGCAGCACGTAATCCGCGCGCGCCGGCACCTCGAAGCTGGGGACCAGCTGGCCGCGGAACATCTCCATGCGGCCCTGGTGCAGCGCATGCCGCTCGTTGTGGATGGTCAGCATGCCGTGCTCCTTGTCTCGTTCAGCGCTTGAGCACCGGCTTGAGCGCCTTGCCCGTGTGCGTTCCGATCTTCACCAACTCCTGCGGCGGCGCGGCCGCCACCACCTCGCCGCCGCCGTTGCCGCCCTCGGGGCCGAGGTCGATCACCCAGTCGGCCTCGGCGATGAGGTCCAGGTCGTGCTCGATCACCACCACGCTGTGGCCGCCGTTGACCAGCCGGTGCAGCACGTGGATGAGCTTCTCGACGTCGGCCATGTGCAGGCCCACCGTCGGCTCGTCCAGCACGTAGAGCGTGTGCGGCGCCTTGTTGCCGCGACGCGTGACGTCGTCGCGCACCTTGCTCAGTTCGGTCACCAGCTTGATGCGCTGCGCCTCGCCGCCCGAGAGCGTGGGCGAGGGCTGGCCCAGTGTGAGGTAGCCCAGGCCCACGTCCTGCAGCAGCTTCAGCGGATGGGCGATGTTGGGCATGCTGGCGAAGAAGCCGACGGCCTCGTCCACCTCCATCTGCAGCACGTCGCCGATGCTCTTGCCGCGCCAGCTCACCGCCAGCGTCTCGGGGTTGAAGCGCGCGCCGTGGCAGGCCTCGCAGGGCACCTTCACGTCGGGCAGGAAGCTCATCTCGATGGTGCGCACGCCCGCGCCTTCGCAGGTGGGGCAGCGGCCCTCGCCGGTGTTGAAGCTGAAGCGTCCCGGGGCATAGCCGCGTGCCTTGGCTTCCAGCGTGTCGGCGAAGAGTTTGCGGATGGTGTCCCAGAAGCCGATGTAGGTGGCCGGGCAGCTGCGCGGCGTCTTGCCGATGGGCGTCTGGTCCACCTCGAGCACGCGGTCGATGGTCTCGTAGCCTTCCAGCTTCGCGCAGCCGGCCCATGCGGGCCGCTTGCCCGCCGCGTCCGCGTCGCGGCCCGCCTTGGTGCTGCGCTGCTGCGCAATCGCCTGCACGTTGGCCAGCAGCACGTCGCGCGCCAGCGTGGACTTGCCCGAGCCGCTCACGCCGGTGATGACCACCAGGCGCTGCAGCGGCACGCTGGCCGTGACCTTCTTCAGGTTGTGCAGGTCGGCGCCGCGCACCGTGAGCCACTGCGTGGCGCCCTCGCCCGCCTGCCCTTCGGGCAGCACGGTGCGGCGCGCATGCAGCGGATGCCGGATGGCATCGCGCAGGTAGCGGCCGGTGAGCGATTCTTCCGAGGCCTGGATGTCCTTCAGCCCGCCCTCGGCCACCACGCGCCCGCCGCGCTTGCCGGCGCCGGGTCCGATGTCGATCACGTGGTCGGCGCGGCGGATGGTGTCCTCGTCATGCTCCACCACCACCAGCGTGTTGCCCTTGTCGCCCAGCTTGTGCAGGGCGTCCAGCAGGATCTGGTTGTCGCGCGCATGCAGGCCGATGGTGGGCTCGTCCAGCACGTAGCACACGCCCTGCAGGTTGCTGCCCAGCTGCGCCGCCAGGCGGATGCGCTGCGCCTCGCCGCCCGAGAGCGTGGGCGCGCCGCGGTCCAGCGTGAGGTAGCCCAGGCCCACTTCCTCCAGGAATTCGAGGCGGCTGCGGATCTCGGGCACCAGATCGCGCGCGATGTCGGCCTCGCGGCCGCTCAGCTGCAGCGTCTCGAACCAGGCGCGGATGTCGCTCACGCTCATGCGCGCCAGCTCGGTGATGGCGATGCCTTCGTCGACCGGCCCGGCGGCGCCGAAGCGCACCGCCCGCGCCGTGGCGTTGAGGCGCGTGCCCTCGCAGGTGGGGCAGGCGGTCTCGCCCACGTCCTCCACGTCCGGCTCGGCGAAGGTCTGCTCGCGGCCGCGCTGGTCGTCGGCCAGCACCGAGTCGTCGAAGACCTTGCGCTGTTCCTTGCTCAGCTTCACGCCGGTGCCCACGCAGTCGGGGCACCAGCCGTGCTTGCTGTTGTAGGAGAACAGGCGCGGGTCCAGTTCCGCATAGCTCGTCGCGCACACCGGGCACGCGCGCAGCGTCGAATACACGTGCGCCTTGCCGATGCCGTCGGTCGACGCGCCGGCCATCATCGCGCCGCGCAGGCCGGTGAGATCGCTCAGCACGTGCACCACGCCCTTGCCGTGCTCCAGTGCGGTGGCCAGCGCGTCGCGCAGCTGCGCCTCGTTGGAAGGCAGCACGTCCAGGCTGGCCACCGGCAGCTCGATGCTGTGCTCCTTGAAGCGGTCGATGCGCGGGAAGTTGGTGGTGGGCAGGAAGGCGCCGTCCACCCGCAGGTGGGTGTAGCCGCGCGGCCGTGCCCAGTCGGCCAGCTCGGTGTAGACGCCCTTGCGGTTGGTCACCAGGGGCGCCAGCAGGCCGATGTGCTGGCCCTTGAAGTTCTTGAGGATCTGCGCCGCGATGCTCTCGGGCGTCTGCGGCTGCACCGGCGTGTCGTCGAAGATGCAGTGCTGCACGCCGAGCTTGACGAACAGCAGGCGCAGGAAGTGCCACACCTCGGTGGTGGTGCCCACCGTGCTCTTGCGGCCACCGCGCGAGAGGCGCTGCTCGATCGCCACCGTGGGCGGGATTCCGTACACCGCATCCACCTCGGGCCGGCCCGCCGGCTGCACGATGGAACGCGCATAGGCATTGAGCGACTCCAGGTAGCGCCGCTGCCCTTCGTTGAACAGGATGTCGAAGGCCAGCGTCGACTTGCCCGAGCCGCTCACGCCGGTGACCACGCTGAACTTGCCGCGCGGGATGTTCACCGACAGGTTCTTCAGGTTGTGCTCGCGCGCATGCACGATCTCGATGGCGTCGCGCCCCGGCGCGGCCACCGCATGGCCGGCGTAGCTGCGCAGCACCTTCTCGGCCGCCTTGAAGGCGCCGGGACCGATGGTCGACTCGTAGTCCGCCAGCGCCGCGCCGGTGAGCGAGGCGCGGTTCTCGCGCACCTGCTCGGGCGTGCCCTCGGCCACGACCTGGCCGCCGCCGTCGCCGCCCTCGGGGCCCAGGTCGATGAGCCAGTCGCTGGCGCGGATCACGTCCAGGTTGTGCTCGATCACGACCAGCGAGTGGCCCGCGTCCAGCAGCTTGCGTAGCGCGCGCATCAGCCGCGCGATGTCGTCGAAGTGCAGGCCCGTGGTGGGCTCGTCGAACAGGAACAGCGTGCCCTTGCGCGCCAGCGGCTGCTTGCTGGCCGAGCTGCTCTTGGCCGCCTCGGCCAGGAAGCCGGCGAGCTTGAGGCGCTGCGCCTCGCCGCCGCTGAGCGTGGGCACGGGCTGGCCCAGCTTCACGTAGTCCAGGCCCACGTCCACGATGGGCTGCAGCACGCGCTGCACCTCGCGGTCGTTGGTGAAGGCGGCGAGCGCCTCGGCCACCGTCAGCTCCAGCACGTCGGCCACGTTGAGCACGCGGCCGGCGCGCTCCACCGTCACCTCCAGGATCTCGGGGCGGTAGCGCTTGCCGTCGCAGTCGGGGCAGCGCAGGTACACGTCCGACAGGAACTGCATCTCCACATGCTCGAAGCCCGAGCCGCCGCAGGTGGGGCAGCGCCCGTCGCCGCTGTTGAAGCTGAACTTGGCCGCGGTGTAGCCGCGCTGCTTGGCCAGCGGCGCGACGGCGAAGATCTCGCGGATGGCGTCCCACGCGCCGACGTAGCTCGCGGGGTTGGAGCGCGCGGTCTTGCCGATGGGCGACTGGTCCACGAAGACCACGTCGCTCAGATGATCCGCGCCCAGCAGCCGGTCGTGCGCGCCCGGCGCTTCCGTCGCCTTGCCGAAGTGACGCATGAGCGCCGGCGCCAGCACGTCCTGGATCAGCGTGGACTTGCCCGAGCCGCTCACGCCGGTGACGCACACCAGGCGCTGCAGCGGCAGCTCCACCGTCACGTTCTTCAGGTTGTGCTCGCGCACGCCTTCGAGGATGAGGCGCGGCGTGGCATCGCCCACCGGCCGCTTGAAGCCCATGCCGATGGTCTTGCGCCCGCCCAGGTAGGCGCCGGTGAGCGTCTCGGCGCTGCGCAGGTGCTGCGTGTCGCCGTCATAGACGATCTGCCCGCCGCGCACGCCGGGGCCGGGGCCCATGTCGATGATGCGGTCGGCCGCGAGCATCACGGCCGGGTCGTGCTCCACCACCACCAGCGTGTTGCCCGCGTCGCGCAGGCGCAGCATGGCTTCGGTGATGCGGTTCATGTCGCGCGGATGCAGGCCGATGCTGGGCTCGTCCAGCACGAAGAGCGTGTTCACCAGCGAGGTGCCCAGCGCGGTCGTGAGGTTGATGCGCTGCACCTCGCCGCCGCTGAGCGTGCGGCTCTGCCGGTCCAGCGTGAGGTAACCGATGCCCACGTCGTGCAGGTAGCGCAGCCGCGTGGTGATCTCCTCGAAGAGCAGCTTGAGCGCCTGCGCCTCGCCGCCGCTGGCGTCGGCGCCCGCGGGCACGACCTGCATGCGGTCGAAGAACTTGCGCACCCGCTCGATGGGCAGCAGCATCAGGTCGTGCAGGTTCAGGCCCGGCAGGGCTTCGAGCTGCGCGCGGGTCCACTTCGCGCCCACCGGCATGAAGCGCTGCGCGGGCGGCAGCACCGCATCCGCATCTTCCTTGCCGCCGATGCGCCACAGCAGGCTTTCCAGCTTCAGGCGAGCGCCGCCGCAGGTGGGGCACGGCGTGTAGCTGCGGTACTTGGACAAGAGCACGCGGATGTGCATCTTGTAGGCCTTGCTCTCCAGGTAGCCGAAGAAGCGGCGCACGCCATACCACTGCTGGTTCCACTTGCCGTTCCAGTTCGGCGAACCCTCGATCACCCAGTGCTGCTGCTCGGGCGTGAGCTTGACCCAGGGCGTGTCGCGCGGAATGCCGGCGGCCTCGGCGTGGCGCATGAGGTCGTCCTGCGCCTCCTTCCAGGCCGGCGTCTGGATCGGCTTGATGGCGCCCGCGCGCAGCGTGAGCTTGTCGTTGGGAATGACCAGGCCCATGTCCACGCCGATGACGCGCCCGAAGCCGCGGCACACGTCGCAGGCGCCCACCGCCGAGTTGAAGGAGAACATCGAGGGCAGCGGGTCCGCGTAGCGGATGTCGCTCTCGGGGCAGTGCAGGCCGGTGGAGAACTTCCAGATCTCCGGGTATTCGCTCTCGTCGGCCGGCAGCGCATACACCGTGAGCTTGCCCGAGCCGCGCTTGAGCGCCACCTCGATCGCCTCGACGACCCGTGCGCGCTCGGCGTTCGACAGCCGGAAGCGGTCCGCCACCACGTCGAGCAGCTTGCGCGGCCCGGTGGGCGTGGCCACCTCGCGCTCGGCCTGCACGCGGGTGAAGCCGCTGGCCGACAGCCACTGTTCCACTTCATCGGCACTGGTGCCCGCGGGCAGTTCCACCGGGAAGGTCAGCACCACGCGCGGATCGCCGTTGGCGGCGGCGCGGGCCGACAGCTCGGCGTAGATGGAATCAGGCGAGTCGTGCCGCACCGGCAGCGCGGTCTCGCGGTCGAAGAGCTGGCCGGCGCGCGCGAACAGGAGCTTGAGGTGGTCGTTCAGCTCCGTCATCGTGCCCACCGTGGAGCGCGAGGAGCGCACCGGGTTGGTCTGGTCGATGGCGATGGCCGGCGGCACGCCTTCCACCCGGTCCACCGCCGGCTTGTCCATGCGGTCCAGGAACTGGCGGGCGTAGGCAGAGAAGGTCTCGACGTAGCGCCGCTGCCCTTCTGCGAACAGGGTGTCGAAGACCAGGCTGGACTTGCCGGAGCCGCTGGGCCCCGTGACCACCGTCAGCTCGCCGGTGCGGATGTCGAGGTCGAGGTTGCGAAGGTTGTGCTGGCGTGCGCCGCGAATCCGGATGGAGCCCTGTGTCATGCGTGCCTTGATGGGTGGGGCAAACATTCTAGGGAGCGCCGGCTGACAGTCTGCTGCCACGCGCGGAAGCTTGGCCGCCGCGCAGGGAATTGACCCGGGCGGCCTGCCGGCCGGCGCCAATCGCGCTAGCCGTCTCGAATTTCGCAACATTTCGTGGCAAATAGCCAGAAAGCATGTCTCGAAAAAGCCCTCAGGGGGTTTTCCCGTGGGAGGCATGCCGCCGGCGTGCGCGCCAATAACGCCTCCTCCATTTCAAGCCCCTAGACGGAAGAGACAAGGCATGCACCACAAGCAGCGATTCGCCGGCAGCATCCGCAACGCCGCCCTCACCCTGGCCTGCATGGCCGCCTGCGGCCTGGCACAGGCCCAGCTGGTGATCGGCCAGACGGCCGGCATGAGCGGGTCGGTGGCCGCCAGCGTGAACGAGACCATTGCCGGCGCCCAGCTGGTGATCGATTCGGTCAACGCCCAGGGCGGCATCCACGGCGACAGGATCGAGGTGCTGCGCATGGACGACGCCTTCGACGTGAAGCGCGCGGCCGAGAACGCCAAGGTCCTGGTCGAGCAGAAGCAGGTGCTGGCCATGTTCATGACCCGCGGCACGCCGCACACGCAGGCCATCATCCCGCTGCTGGACAAGAATGACGTGGCACTCATCGCGCCCTCGACCGGCGCGATGGCCTTGCACCAGCCGGTGCAGAAGCACGTGTTCAACGTGCGATCCACCTACCAGCGCGAGGCGCAGAAGGCGGTGGAGCACCTGGGCACGGTCGGCATGAATCGCATCGCGGTCGTCCACGTCACCGACTCCTTCGGCGCCGATGCGCTGGAAGGCGCGAAGAAGGGCTTCGCCGCCGCGAAGATCGAGCCGGCCGTGCTGGTGCAGGCCGATCGCGACAAGCCCGACTACACCTCCATCGTGCCCAAGCTGGTGGCGGCCAACGCGCAGGCCGTGCTGTGGATCGGCTCCGGCACCGCGGTGGTCGACGGCGTGAAGGCGCTGCGCGCCGCCGGCTCGGCCGCGCAAGTGGTCACGCTGTCGAACAATGCGTCCAGCGGCTTCATCAAGCAGCTGGGCGACTCCAGCAAGGGCGTGATCGTCAGCCAGGTCTTCCCGAACGAACGCTCCGTCGCCAACGGCATGGTGAAGGAAGCGCTGGCCCTGGCGCGCGCCAAGGGCGTGAACGAACTCTCGCCGGCGTCGCTGGAGGGCTTCGCCTCGGCCAAGGTGCTGGTGGAAGGCCTGCGGCGCGCGGGGCCCAAGCCCACGCGCGCCCGGGTGGTCGCTGCGCTGGAGACGATCCGCCAGTACGACCTGGGCGGTGGCCTGGAGGTCAGCTACTCGGCCACCGACCACAGCGGCATCGACTTCGCGGACCTGTCCATCATCTCGGACGGCCGCTTCAAGCGCTGAAGCGCGCGCGCCTTACTTCGCCGGGGCCGGCTCGGCGGGCGCCGCCGGCGCATGGGTGCTGTCGCCCCCATGCTTCTCGCCGGACATGTCGACCTTGTCGCCAGCCTTCATGATCACGAACAGGGAGATGGCGGCAAAGATGACGAAGCCGACGGCGATCTTCCACATGGTGTGGTTCCTCCTGAATGGGTGAGTGGGTGAGCGGGCGTAAAGCGCCCAAGAGAAAGGCTTCAGCACCGCGCGGCAGCGGCGCATGAAGCCTTTTTGTTGAGCGCCTGGCGGCGGCTCGCGCCGCCAGGCCTGTCCGTCAGCGAGCGCGTCAGTCGTTCGCGTAGATGTTCACGTCCTTGGTCTCGCGGATGAACAGCGTGCCCACCACCAGGGTGATGGTCGCGATGATGATCGGATACCAGAGGCCGTTGTACATGTTGCCGGTGGACGCCACGATGGCGAAGGCGGTGGTGGGCAGCAGGCCGCCGAACCAGCCGTTGCCGATGTGGTACGGCAGGCTCATCGAGGTGTAGCGGATGCGGGTCGGGAACAGTTCCACCAGCATCGCGGCGATCGGGCCGTACACCATGGTGACCAGGATCACCAGGTAGGTCAGGATGACCAGCACCATGATCTTGTTGATCTTGGCCGGGTCGGCCTTGCTCGGGTAGCCGGCAGCCTTCAGGTCATCGGCCACGCTCTTCTTGAAGGCGGCGATGTCCTTGGTCGACTGCTCGTCGAACTTGGCCCTGACCACGGTGCCGTTGGGCGCCGTGATGGCCTTCTCGCCGATCTTGACGACGGCCTGCGAGCCCGGGGCTCCGGCGATGTTGTCGTAGCTCACCGAGTTCTGCACCAGGAAGCGCTTGGCGATGTCGCAGGAGCTCTTGAAGTCGATCTCGCGCGCCACCGGGTTGCCCTGGAAGGAGCAGGTGGCCGGGTCGGCGGTGACGGTCACGGCGGCGTTGGCCTGGGCATGGGCCAGGTCGGGGTTGGCCGCTTCGGTCAGCATCTTGAAGACCGGGAAGTAGGTCAGCGCGGCCAGCAGGCAGCCGGCCATGATGATGGGCTTGCGGCCGATCTTGTCCGACAGGGTGCCGAAGATCACGAAGAAGGGCGTGCCGATCAGCAGGGCAGCAGCGATCAGCAGGTTGGCGGTGATCGGATCGACCTTCAGCTGCGCGGTCAGGAAGAACAGCGCATAGAACTGGCCCGAGTACCAGACCACGGCCTGGCCGGCGGTCAGGCCCACCAGCGCCAGGATCACGATCTTCAGGTTCTTCCACTCGCCGAAGGACTCGGACAGCGGCGCCTTGGAGGTCTTGCCCTCGGCCTTCATCTTCTGGAAGGCGGGCGACTCGTTCAGGCTCAGGCGGATCCACACCGAGATGGCCAGCAGGGCGATGGACACCAGGAAGGGAATGCGCCAGGCCCAGGCGGCGAAGGCGTCTTCACCGACGACGGTGCGAACGCCCAGGATCACCAGCAGGCTGAGGAACAGGCCCAGCGTGGCGGTGGTCTGGATCCAGGAGGTGTAGGCGCCGCGCTTGCCGTGCGGGGCGTGCTCGGCCACGTAGGTGGCGGCACCGCCGTACTCGCCACCCAGCGCCAGGCCTTGCAGCATGCGCAGGGCGATCAGGATCACCGGGGCGGCCACGCCGATGGTGGCGTAGGTGGGCAGCAGGCCGACGATGAAGGTCGACAGGCCCATGATCAGGATGGTGACCAGGAAGGTGTACTTGCGGCCGATCATGTCGCCCAGGCGGCCGAACACGATGGCGCCGAAGGGTCGCACCAGGAAGCCCGCGGCAAAGGCCAGCAGCGCGAAGATGAAGGCCGCGCCCGCATCCAGGCCGCTGAAGAACTGCTTGGCGATGATCGCCGCCAGCGAGCCGTACAGGTAGAAGTCGTACCACTCGAAAACCGTACCGAGTGAGGAGGCGAAGATGACCTTCTTCTCCTCTGCTGTCATGGGCCGGGGGGCGACTGGCGCCCCCCTGGAGTCAAGTGCGGCTGTCATTGCGTCGGTCTCCTCTTGGTAAGAATGGTGCGACCCCGGACTCCGGGGTCGTGGCGCATTCTTCGGCCGACGTCTGACCCTAGGCTTTCGCCAAACTTAACGATTGCTGACAACTTAGGTGCAAACCCCCGACATCCGTTTCGGGATGCAGAAATTGCGGGCTTTGCGCGGGTTTTGGAGCCTCAGGGTTTTCCGCGGGTCGCAAGGCCCGGACGCTGGGCGGCGTTCTGCCAGGCGGGCTGGCCGAACCACGGGTCGCCGTCGAGGTAGTCGCGCAGCACGGGCAGGCTGTCGAAGCCCCAGAAGTACTGGCCGTCCACCTCCAGCACCGGCACGCCGAAGAGGCCTGCGGCCAGGGCCTCGTCGGTGTTGGCGCGCAGCTGCGCCTTCACCTCCTCGCCCTCGGCGTCGCGCAGCGGATGCAGCTTCGCCTTGAGCGCGGCGAAGCGCGCCGCGTCGCCCGGCTCGCCGCCGCCCTGCCAGATCTCGCGGAAGATGGTCTCGGCGACGAAGCGGCTGACATCTCCACCGGCGGAGGTGGAGAGCGCCAGCCGCAGGTAGGGCAGCGGATTGAAGGGATGCGCGGCCGGCAGGTCGATGGGGATCTCGTGCGCATGGCCCAGCCACAGCACGTGGCGGTAGGTCCATTCGCGCTTGGGCGGCACCTCGGCCGGGCCCAGCAGGCCGTGCTTGCGCAGCAGCGGGCCGAGCAGCACCGGGCGGTAGCGGATGTGGTAGCTCAGGCCCGCGAGCGTCTCGGGCAGCTTCTCGAAGGCCAGGTAGGCGAAGGGCGAGATGAAGTCGAAGTGGAAGGTGATGGTCTTCATGGCGGGGCCCCGGTGATCGATCACGCGCGCATCTTGCACGCTCGCTGGCCGATGCGCATCCACACCTTCAGCCTGGCGGGATCGTCCAGCGTGCTCCAGGCGGCGATCTCGTCCAGCGTGCGCAGGCAGCCCTCGCACAGGCCGCTGGCGGCGTCCATGCGGCACACCGACACACAGGGCGATGGCACCGGCGCCGAATGGCCGGCCGCCTGGATGGCGGCTGCGCGCCGGGCCAGCTCCTCGGCGGCCGTCATGCTCATGCGGCCGACGGCGGCGCCTGGACCACGTCGGCCACCGGCGCGCCGGTGAGCTTCTCCAGCTCGGCTGGCGTCAGCTTCACCACGGCGTGCGGATGGCCCGCCGCCGCCCAGATCTCGTCGAAGCGGAACAGCTCGCGATCGATGAGGGTGACCGGCTCGCTGGCATGCGCGAAGGGCGACACGCCGCCGATCGAGAAGCCGGTGGCCGACTTCACGAAGTCGGCATCGGCGCGGCCGGTCTTGCCCACCAGGGCATCGACCTTCTTCTCGTCCACGCGCCGGTCGCCCGAGGTGACCACCAGCACCGCCGTGTTGTCGCTCTTGCGCTTGAAGATGATGCTCTTGGCGATCTGCCCGACCGCGATGCCCAGGGCATCGGCCGCCTGCTGCGCGGTGCGCGCGGCGTCGTCGAGCATCTGCGGCGGATGCGGATGGCCGGCCGACTGCAGCAGTCGCGCCACGCGCTGGACGGTTTCGGGAAGGGCGGTGAGTTCGGCGCCGCACATGGGAGGCTCTTTCTAGGGAACGAGGGAAGGCGTGGAGTTTATGGCCCCAAGCCAATCTCAATCCTCGACGTGGATCTCCGTTTCCACGCTCAGCGAACGGCGCAGCGCATCGCCGACGGGCGAATGCCGCTCGGCCCAATGCACCAGTTCGCGCAACTGCTGCGCGGGGATGCCCGGCGCGGCCAGGCGGAAACTGACACGGACGCTCAGGGGGCCGGCCGGCACGGAATCGTCGACACCCAGGACGCCGCGGTTGTCCGACTCGCTGGCCACGCTGACCTCGAGCTTGTCGAGCACGATGCCCAGCTGCGCCGCGCGCATCGCAACCAGCGTGGCATCGCAATTGGCCAGCGCCGCCCGCATCAGCCAGCCTGGCGTGGGCGCGTCGCCGCCGCCTCCGACCGACCGGGGCATGTCGCTCACCAAGCTCGCGCCGTCGGGGCCGTGCGCACGGCAGCGCAAGCCCGACTCCAGCACCGCCAGGGCCGGCGCGTCCTGGGCCAGGGCGTCCTGCGGATGCCCGGCCAGGTGCTTCGTGACCTTGGCGATCGCGGCCTGAATGTGCTCCATGCTCATGTGGGTGCTCCGATGGAATGCCAGGTGGTCCTCGACGAATTCTGGCGACCCGGGGCTGCATTGCCAAGGAAGCAAACGGTCGGCGGATTGCGCCTCTGGCCCGTTGAACAGCCGCAAGCCCATGGGCTTGCCGCGCTTGCGCCGTGCGGCCCGCGCCGCAATGAGCCATTGCGCGTCCAACCAAAGTCAGGGAGTCACCATGAAATCGAGCATCCTCCGAACCAGCCTCGCGCTGACCGCCTCGCTTGGCGCGAGCACCTTCGCCGGCGCCGCCGGCGATCCGCCTCACTGGGCCTACACCGGCAAGCACGCCGACCCCCGCCACTGGGCCACGCTGTCCCCCGAGTTCGAAGCCTGCGCCAAGGGCCACGCACAGAGCCCGGTCGACATCCGCTCGACCGTGAAGGCGGACCTGCCCGCATTGCGCTTCGACTACACGCAGGCCGACCCGGTCATCGTGAACAACGGGCACACCGTGCAGGTCAACCTGCCGCCGGGCCAGCGCCTCATGATCGGCGATCGCAGCTTCGAGCTGGTGCAGTTCCACTTCCACACGCCCAGCGAGGAAGAGATCCACGGCCGGCGCGCGCCCATGGAAGTGCACTTCGTGCATCGGGATGCCGCGGGGCAGCTGGCGGTGGTGAGCGTGCTGCTGCAGTCCGGCAAGCCCAGCCAGGCCTTCGCGCCCGTCTTCCAGCACCTGCCGCGGCCCGGCGAGAAGATCACGGTCGAGGGCCTGCACCTGGACCTCGCGAAGCTGCTGCCCGCGACCACGGGCTACTACCGCTTCCAGGGCTCGCTCACGACCCCACCCTGCTCGGAAGGCGTGCAGTGGATCGTGCTGAAGCAGCCGGTGCAACTGGGCGCCGGCCAGATCCGCGCCTTCCACCGCCTTTTCAAGGCCAACGCGCGGCCGCTGCAGCCGCTCAACGGCCGCGTGGTCGAGGAATCGTCCTGACGCTCAGGCGGCCCGCTTGTTCAGGATGGCCGTGGCCGCGCGCGACGCCGGCTTGCGGCCCAGCGCCTCGCTGATGTAGGCGCCGGCATCGATCAGCTTGTCCAGGTCGATGCCGGTCTCGATGCCCATGCCCTGCAGCAAATAGACCAGGTCCTCGGTCGCCACGTTGCCGGTGGCGCCCTTGGCATAGGGGCAGCCGCCCAGCCCGGCGCTGGAGGACTGGAAGTTCCACACGCCCAGCTCGAGCGACGCCAGCGTGTTGGCCAGCGCCTGGCCGTAGGTGTCGTGGAAGTGGCCCGAGATGTGGTCCACGCCGAAATGCGCCAGCGTGGCCTCGAGGGCGGCCTGCACCTTGCGCGGCGTGCCCACGCCGATGGTGTCGGCGACGTCCACGCGCTCCACGCCGATGTCCTTCATCAGCTTCGCCAGCATGCCCACGCGCTGCGGCGCGATCTCGCCCTCGTAGGGACAGCCGACGGTGCACGACATCGCGCCGCGCACCCGGATGCCCTTCTCGCGCGCGGCCGCCACCACGGGCGCGAAGCGCTCGATGCTCTCGGCGATGGAGCAGTTGATGTTCTTCTGGCTGAAGGCCTCGCTGGCAGCGCCGAAGACGACGATTTCGTCGGGCCACTCCTCGCGCGGCGCGGCCACCGCGGCCTCGAAGCCCTTCATGTTGGGCGTGAGCACGGAGTAGCGCACGTCCTTCCGGCGCTCGATGCCGTGCATCACCTGCGCGTTGTCGGCCATCTGCGGCACCCACTTGGGGCTCACGAAACTGGTGACCTCGATCTCCTTGAGGCCCGCGTCCTGCAGGCGCTGGATGAGGCCCAGCTTCACGTCGGTGGGCACCGGCTGCTTCTCGTTCTGCAGGCCGTCGCGCGGGCCGACGTCGACGATCTTCACGCGGGTGGGGTAGTTCATGGGGCTCGTCTCGTGGGATGCAAGAAAAAATTGTGCGCCGGGCTCAATAACCACGCGCGGTGTCGACCACGCCGGCCACGGCCTCGCCGCGGCCCAGCGCGCGGATCTTGCCGGCGATCTGCGCCACCGTCTCCTCGCGCAGCGTGCGGGCCGAGCCGTGCGGCGTGACGCTGATGCGCGGATGGCGCCAGAAGGGATGCTCGGCCGGCAGCGGCTCGGTCTGGAACACGTCCAGCGTGGCGCCCGACAGCTGGCCCGAATCCAGCAGCGGGATCAGGTCTTCCTCCACCAGGTGGCCGCCGCGCGCGACGTTGATCAGGTAGCCGCCGAACTGCAGCTTCGACAGGGTGTCGTGCCGCAGGATGCCGCGCGTATCCTGCGTGAGCGGCAGCAGGCACACCAGCACGCGGCTGGCCGCCAGGAAATCGTTCAGCTGCGCCTCGCCGGCGAAGCCGCGCACGCCGTCCACATCGCGCGGGGTGCGGCTCCAGCCGTTCACCGGGAACTCGAAGTGCTGCACCGCCCGGGCCACGCGCTGGCCCAGCACGCCCATGCCCATGATGCCCACCGGGAAGTCCTGGCGCAGGCGCGGGCGGCGGTAGGTCCACTCGCCGTCGCGCGCGGCTTCCTCGTAGAAGTCGAGTTCGCGGAAGTGGCGGATGAGCGCATGGCAGACGAACTCCGCCATCTGCACCGCCATGCCGCCGTCGTCGATGCGCACCAGCTTCGCCTTGGGCGGCAGCTTGAGCTTGAGCAGCGCATCCACGCCGGCGCCGATGTTGAAGACGGCCTTCAGCCCGGGCGCCTGCTCGTCCAGCATCTGCTGCGGCGGCGCCCACACGACGGCGTGGTCGGCCTGCGGCGCGCCGGGCGCCCAGACGTCGACCTGCGCATCGGGCAGCGCCTCGCGCAGCGCCTTGATCCAGGGTTCGGGACGGTTGTCGGTGAGGTAGACGGTGATTCGCATAGGGGCCTAGCTTATCCACGCGGATTCGCCGTCTCCTCCCGCGGGGCTTCAGGCGGCCTGGGCCAGGCGCAGCAGCGCGGCGCCCTCGGTCACCTGGTCGCCCGGCTGGAACAGCAGCTCCTCCACCGTGCCGTCGGCCGGCGCGGCGATGGTGTGCTCCATCTTCATCGCCTCCATCACCGCCAGCGCCTGGCCGCGCGTGACCTTCTCGCCGGCCTTGACGGCGAAGGACACCACCTTGCCCGGCATCGGCGCTGTCAGCCGGCCGCCCTCGGCCTGCGTGTCGCCGGCATGCGCCAGTCGGTCGATGGTGCTGATGCGCGTGGCGCCCTGCGTGCCGAAGATGTAGGCGGTGCCGCCGCGCTCGTCCACGCGCACCGTGTGGCGGCGGCCGTTGAACTCGACCTCGGTCTCGCCGTCGGGCAGGCGGCCGATCACCAGCGGGCCCTCGACCTCGCCCACGCGCAGGTGCAGTGCGCCATCGTTGAGGTAGCGCAGCTGCGCCTCGTGGGTCTCGCCGTGGAACTCGAAGCTGAAGGGCCGCGCCGCGCTGCCCAGCCCGCGCCAGCCGTCGCGCCGGTCGAAGGGGTCGCGGCCCGCGCGCTCCTGCTCGCCCAGCACGGTGTGGGCCACCGCCGCCGCGGCGGCCAGTGGCAGGCCCAGCGGCTCCTGATTGAACAGCACCTCGCGCTCGCGCTCGATGAGCGCCGTGTCCAGCCGCGCCTTCGAGAAGGACTCGGTGCGCAGCACGCCGCGCAGGAACTGCACGTTGGTCGCCAGGCCAACGATGTGCGTCTGCGCCAGCGCCGCGTCCAGCCGCGCCAGCGCCTCGGCGCGGGTGGCGCCGTGAACGATCAGCTTGGCGATCATCGAGTCGTAGAAGGGCGAGATCTGGCCGCCCTCGCGCACGCCGTCGTCCACGCGCACGGGGCTGCGCTCGAAGCTGCTGTGGACAGGCTTGCGGTAGACCTGCAGCGTGCCGGTGGCCGGCAGGAAGCCGTTGTCCGGGTTCTCGGCGCAGATGCGCGCCTCGATGGCGTGGCCGTGGATCTTCAGCTCGTCCTGCTTCAGCGGCAGCGGCTCGCCAGCGGCCACGCGCAGCTGCCACTCGACCAGGTCCAGGCCGGTGATGGCCTCGGTGACCGGGTGCTCCACCTGCAGGCGCGTGTTCATTTCCATGAAGTAGAACTTCATCGCCTCGGGCTCGTCGTAGCCACCGGTCTGCTCGACGATGAACTCCACCGTGCCGGCGCCCACGTAGTTGACGGCGCGCGCAGCGTTGACGGCGGCCTCGCCCATCTTCCTGCGCATGGCCTCGGTCATGCCCGGCGCGGGCGCTTCCTCCAGCACCTTCTGGTGGCGCCGCTGCACCGAGCAGTCGCGCTCGAACAGGTAGACGTAGTTGCCGTGCGTGTCGCCGAAGACCTGGATCTCGATGTGGCGCGGGCGCTGCACGTACTTCTCGATCAGCACCGCGTCGCTGCCGAAGCTGTTGATGGCCTCGCGCTGGCAGCTGGCCAGTGCCGCGGCGAAGTCGGCCGACTTCTCGACGATGCGCATGCCCTTGCCGCCGCCACCGGCGCTGGCCTTGATGAGCGCGGGGTAGCCGATGCGGTCGGCCTCGCGCTGCAGCAGCTCGCCGCCCTGCTCGGCACCGTGGTAGCCGGGCACCAGCGGCACGCCGGCCTTCTCCATCAGGCGCTTGGACTCGGCCTTCAGGCCCATGGCGAGGATCGCCTCGGCCGGCGGGCCGATGAAGACCAGGCCGGCGGCCGCGCAGGCCTTGGCGAAGTCCTCGTTCTCGCTGAGGAAGCCGTAGCCGGGGTGGATGGCCTGAGCGCCGGTGGCTTTCGCGGCCTCGATGATCTTCTCCCAGCGCAGGTAGCTTTCCTTGGGCGCGCTGCCGCCCAGGTGGATGGCCTCGTCGCAGGCACGCACGTGGTTGGCATGGGCGTCGGCGTCGGAATACACGGCGACGGTCTGGATGGCCATGCGGCTGGCGGTAGCGGCCACGCGGCAGGCGATTTCACCGCGATTGGCGATCAGGATCTTCTTGAACATCTTGCATTCACTCGCCCTGCGGCGAGTCCTTCTTCTTCAATTGAAAGGCCGGTGTCACACCGGGGTCGGGCTTGCCGCTGAAGATGCGCGTGAGGCGCCCGAACAGCATCTTGAGAAAGCGCCAGCTCTTGTGGATGAGCCACACGCTGAGCACCAGAACCAGCACCAGCAGCACGCCGAACACCAGCGGATGCGCCACCGCCAGCCACAGGCTGGCCGGCACCGCGGTGTCTTCGACCAGCGAGGCGCCCACGTTGCTGAAGGGCTCGGGCGAGGTGTTGATGGCGGCGCGCGTGGTGGCCTTGGCCGTGTGCGCCGTGGCCGCGAGGCCGCCGCCGAGCAGCGCGGCCACGAAGGCCATCGCGCCGTGGTCCACGCCGAACACGGCCGCGGCCAGCGCCGCGCCTGCCGGCACGCGGATCACCGTGTGCACGATGTCCCACAGCGAATCCAGGCCCGGGATCTTGTCGGCGAAGAACTCGATGAACACCATGAAGCCGCTGGCGATCAGCACCGCCGGATGCGCCAGCAGTTGCAGGCCGGCAGGCAGCGGGATCCAGTCCAGGTAGCCGGCCAGCCCGGTGAGGAACACCACCAGGTACAGGCGCATGCCGCTGGCCCAGCCGAGCGCACCGGCCAGGGCGATCAGTTCGGGCGTGGTCAGCGATTCCATGGGTGGGCTCTCGTCAGAGCAGCCAGTTGGGCTTGCGCTTCTGCAGGAAGGACTGCACGCCCTCACGGCCTTCCTCGCTGGCGCGGATGTCGGCGATGCCCTGCACCGTCTGCGCAACAAGTGCATCGTCGATCTCGCGGCCGGCCACGTCGGCGATCAGTTTCTTGCAGGCGCGCACGGCGGCTGGGCTGGCGCTGCACAGCGCCTTTGCCAGGGCATCGACCTTGGCGTCCAGTTCCTCGGCCGTGGCCACCTCGTGCACGAAGCCGATGCGGTGCGCCTCGGCCGCCGAGAAGCGCTCGGCCGTCAGGAAGTAGCGCTGCGCCGCGCGGGTGCCCATGGCGCTGAGCACATAGGGGCTGATGGTCGCGGGGATGAGGCCGATCTTCACCTCGCTCAGGCAGAAGTTCGCCGTGTCGGCCGCCACGGCCATGTCGCAGGCCGCCACCAGGCCCATGCCGCCGGCGTAGGCATCGCCCTGCACGCGGGCGATCACCGGCTTGGGGCTTTCGTGGATGGCGCGCAGCATGGCGGCCAGGCCGGCTGCGTCCTGCGTGTTCTGCTCGCGCGTGAAGTCGGCGGCTCGGCGCATCCAGTTGAGGTTGGCGCCGGCGCAGAACGCCGGGCCGCGCGCGCCGAGCACGATCACGCGGACCTCGGTCTTGTCGCTCACGTGCGCGAAGGCGCGGCTCAGCTCGCCGATGACTTCCTCGTCGAAGGCGTTGCGCAGCTCGGGGCGATTGAGCCAGATGCGGGCCACGGGGCCGTCGGCCTGCAGCTCCAGCGTATTGAAGTTCTCGTTGCTCATGCGTTTCGCGCCTCCTGTTGCAGTAGGTAGATCCAGTCCAGGTCGGGCGCGGGCCGGTCCATGCCGGTGAGCGCCGCCGAGATCTGGCCGCGGTGGTGGGTCGGGTGGTTGAAAGCGTGGCCCAGCGCCAGGGCAAAGGGCACGCACACGCTCTCGCCGTTGTTGCGGGTGTAGACCAGCTCGCCGTCGAAGCGCGACGGGTCCAGCGACGCCAGCCAGGGCGACCAGCGGCGCACCGCCGCATGCAGCGCCGCCGCCAGCGGATCGCGCTCGTGATAAAGCTCGGTGTCCAGCGCCATGCGCGGCGAGATGCCCTCGGCCAGGCGGGCGAACCAGATGTTGTCGGTGACCAGCAGGTGATTCACCGTGCGGTGGATCGAGCCGAAGAAGAGCTTGCAGTCCTGGTGCCACTGCGCGTCGCTCAGGTGCGCCAGGTGCTCGTCCAGCAGCAGGGCGGTGGCCCACTGGTGGTAGCGGGCCAGGCTGGCGAAGTACTGCGGCAGGTGCATGTCGCGCCCCTACATGCGGAAGATGCCGAACTTCGGCTCCGGCACCGGCGCGTTGCGCGTGGCCGCCAGGCCCAGCGCCAGCACGCGGCGCGTGTCGGCGGGGTCGATGATGCCGTCGTCCCACAGGCGCGCGGTGGCGTAGTAGGGATGGCCCTGGCGCTCGTACTGGTCGCGGATGGGCTTCTTGAAGCCCTCTTCCTCGTCCGCGCTCCACTGGCCGCCCTTGGCCTCGATGCCGTCGCGCTTCACGGTGGCCAGCACGCTGGCCGCCTGCTCGCCGCCCATCACGCTGATGCGCGCGTTGGGCCACATCCACAGGAAGCGCGGCGAGTAGGCGCGGCCGCACATGCCGTAGTTCCCCGCGCCGAAGCTGCCGCCGATGATGATGGTGAACTTGGGCACGTTGGCCGTGGCCACCGCCGTCACCATCTTCGCGCCGTGGCGCGCGATGCCCTCGTTCTCGTACTTGCGGCCCACCATGAAGCCGGTGATGTTCTGCAGGAACACCAGCGGGATCTTGCGCTGGCAGCACAGCTCGATGAAGTGCGCGCCCTTCTGCGCGCTCTCCGAGAACAGGATGCCGTTGTTGGCCACGATGCCCACCGGCATGCCCTCGATCTGCGCGAAGCCGCACACCAGCGTGGTGCCGAAGCGGGCCTTGAACTCGTGGAACTCGCTGCCGTCGACGATGCGGGCGATGATCTCGCGCACGTCGAAGGGCTTGCGCGTGTCGGTGGGGATCACGCCGTACAGCTCCTGCGCGCCATAGGCCGGCGCGCTCGGCGCCTCGTCGGCCGCGGCCGCGGGCTTGGCGGCGTTGAGGTTGGCGATGGCCGTGCGCGCCAGCGCCAGCGCATGCAGGTCGTTCTGCGCCAGGTGGTCGGCCACGCCCGACAGGCGCGTGTGCACGTCGCCGCCGCCCAGGTCCTCGGCCGTCACCACCTCGCCGGTGGCCGCCTTCACCAGCGGCGGGCCGCCCAGGAAGATGGTGCCCTGGTTCTTCACGATGATCGACTCGTCGCTCATCGCCGGCACATAGGCGCCGCCGGCCGTGCACGAGCCCATCACCACCGCGACCTGCGCGATGCCCTGCGCGCTCATGTTGGCCTGGTTGTAGAAGATGCGTCCGAAGTGGTCGCGGTCGGGGAAGACATCGTCCTGGTTGGGCAGGTTGGCGCCGCCCGAGTCCACCAGGTAGATGCACGGCAGGCAGTTCTGCTGCGCGATCTCCTGCGCGCGCAGGTGCTTCTTCACCGTCATGGGGTAGTAGGTGCCGCCCTTCACCGTGGCGTCGTTGCACACCACCATGCAGTCCACGCCGTTGACGCGGCCGATGCCGGCGATGAGGCCGGCGCCCGGCGCATCGCCGTTGTACATGCCGTGCGCGGCCAGCGGCGAGATCTCCAGGAAGGGCGTGCCCGGGTCCAGCAGTTGCGACACGCGGTCGCGCGGCAGCAGCTTGCCGCGCGCGGTGTGCTTGGCGCGCGCCGCCTCGCCGCCGCCGGCCTCGACCTGCGCGAACTGCGCCTGCAGGTCCTGCACCAGAGCGCGCATGGCGCTGGCATTGGCCAGGAATTCCTCCGAGCGGGTATTGAGTTGGGAGATGAGTTTGCTCATGAATGCTCTCTTTGTTCGGGGGGCGTCAAGCGGTCTTGTCGGCCGTGAGCCCCAGCTCCGCCGTCATCTGCTCTCGGATGCGGAACTTCTGGATCTTGCCGGTCACCGTCATCGGGAAGCTGTCGACGAAGCGGATGTAGCGCGGCACCTTGTAGTGCGCGATCTGGCCCTTGCAGAACTCGCGCACCTCGTCTTCCGTGACCTGCTGGCCGGGCTTGGCGATGACCCAGGCGCACAGTTCCTCGCCATATTTCCTGTCGGGCAGGCCCACCACCTGCACGTCCTGCACCTTGGGATGGCGATAGAGGAACTCCTCGATCTCGCGCGGGTAGATGTTCTCGCCGCCGCGGATCACCATGTCCTTGATGCGGCCCACGATGTTGACGTAGCCCTCGTCGTCCATGGTGGCCAGGTCGCCGGTGTGCATCCAGCCCTGCGCGTCGATGGCCTCGCGGGTCTTGGCCTCGTCGTCCCAGTAGCCGTGCATCACCGAGTAGCCGCGGGTGCAGAACTCGCCGCGTTCGCCGCGCGGCACCGTCGCGCCGGTCTCGGGGTCGACGATCTTGATCTCCAGGTGCGGCTGCACCGTGCCCACGGTGGACACGCGCTTTTGCAGCGGCGTGTCGGTGCTGCTCTGGCAGCTCACCGGGCTGGTCTCGGTCATGCCGTAGGCGATGGTGATCTCGGACAGGTGCATGTGCTCCACCACCCGCTTCATCACCTCGATCGGGCAGGGCGAGCCGGCCATGATGCCGGTGCGCAGGCTGGACAGGTCGAATTCCTTGAAGCGCGGATGGTCCAGCTCGGCGATGAACATGGTGGGCACGCCGTGCAGGCCGGTGCACTTCTCGGCCTGCACCGTCTCCAGCACGGTGAGCGGATCGAAGCCGTCGTTGGGGTACACGATCGCCGAGCCGTGCGTGAGGCAGGCCAGGTTGCCCAGCACCATGCCGAAGCAGTGGTACAGCGGCACCGGGATGCAGAGGCGATCGGCCGCCGTGAGCTTCATGCACTCGCCGATGAAGAAGCCGTTGTTGAGGATGTTGCGGTGCGTGAGGGTGGCGCCCTTGGGGAAGCCGGTGGTGCCGCTGGTGAACTGGATGTTGATGGGGTCGGTGGCCTTCAGCGTCCTCTGCACCTGCGCCACCCGCGCGTCGCCCGCATCGCCCGAGGCCATCAGCTTCGAGAAGCGCTGCGCGCCAGGCTCGTCGGCGTCGCCTTCGCGGTCGATCCACCAGATGTTCTTGAGCTGCGGCAGCTTGGCGGCCGCGCCCAGCTCGCGCAGCATGCCCAGGTACTCGCTGGTCTTGAAGCGCGGCATGGTGACCAGCGCCTTGCAGCCCACCTTGTTGAGCGCGTATTCCACCTCGGCCGTGCGGTAGGCCGGGTTGATGTTGACCAGGATGAGCCCCGCCTTGGCGGTGGCCAGCTGCATCAGCACCCAGGCCGCGTTGTTGTGCGACCAGATGCCGATGCGGTCGCCCGGCTCCAGGCCGGTCCTGAGCAGCGCGCTCGCCAGCTGGCTGGATGCGGACTGCAGTTCGCGGTAGGAAAAGCGCCGGCCCTCGTGCCGGCTGACCAGCGCCAGCGCGTCGGGCTGGCGCGCCACCATGGCATCGAAGAAGTCGCCGATCGTCTCTTCGATCAGCGGCGGCGTGGTGCCGCCCTTGGCGTAGCTCTGGCTCGTCATCTCTGTCTCCTCGAATCGGCCGCACAACGTGCGGCGGAACTCACTGGCGGATGCTGGCGATGGTGGCCTGCATCAGCGCGATGGTCTTGCCCTCGGCCACGCCCGGCTGGAAGGCCAGCACCTCGCCCGTGCACACGCTCAGCGTGCGGCCCGCGCTCTGCACCCGGCCGATGGCCAGGAAGCGCTCGCCCAGCGCCGGACGCATGAAGTTGATCTTGAACTCGGCGGTGACCACGTCGTCGCCTTCAGCCGCGCGGGTCAGCGCGGCGTAGCCGCAGGCGCTGTCCACGATGCTGGTGATGGCGCCGGCATGCACGTAGCCGCGCTGTTGCGAGAAGGCCTTGGAGAAGGGCATCTCGATGCGCACCTCGCCCGGCGCCACGAGCACCAGCCGCGCGCCCAGGGTCGTCATGAGGCCCTGCGCATCGAAGCTTTCGGCGATGCGCTGCTGCAGCGTGGCCATCGTGTCCTGCGTCATGGCCAACGTCTTTCTCAGGCAGTCTCGGCGAACAGCTCGCGGCCGATCAGCATGCGGCGGACCTCGCTGGTGCCGGCGCCGATCTCGTAGAGCTTGGCGTCGCGCCACAGGCGCTCGACCGGGAACTCCTTGGTGTAGCCCACGCCGCCCAGGGCCTGGATCGCCTCGCCGGCCATCCAGGTGGCCTTCTCGGCCGAGTACAGGATGGCGCCGGCCGCGTCCTTGCGGAAGGTGCGCGCATGGTCCATGCGGTCGCAGGCCTTGCCCACCGCGTACACGTAGGCGCGCGTGGCCTGCCAGGTGGAGTACATGTCGGCGATCTTGCCCTGCATCAGCTGGAACTCGCCGATGCTCTGGCCGAACTGCTTGCGCTCGTGCACGTAGGGAAGCACCGCGTCCATGCAGGCGGCCATGATGCCCAGCGGGCCGCCGGAGAGCACGGCGCGCTCGTAGTCCAGGCCGCTCATCAGCACCTTGGCGCCCATGCCCTCGCCGCCCAGCACGTTCTCTTCCGGCACCTCGACGTTGTCGAAGAACAGCGGGAAGGTGTTGGAGCCGCGCATGCCCAGCTTGTCCAGCTTGTTGCCGGCCGAGAAGCCCTTGAAGCCCTTCTCGACGATGAAGGCGGTCATGCCGCGTGCGCCCATCTCGGGCTCGGTCTTGGCGTAGATGACCAGGGTGTCGGCGTCGCCGCCGTTGGTGATCCACATCTTGGAGCCGTTGAGCACGTAGTAGCCGCCCTTCTTCTCGGCCTTGAGCTTCATGCTCACGACGTCGGAGCCGGCGTTGGGCTCGCTCATGGCCAGCGCGCCCACGTGCTCGCCGCTCACCAGCTTGGGCAGGTACTTCTTCTTCTGCGCCTCGCTGCCGTTGCGGTGGATCTGGTTGACGCACAGGTTGGAGTGCGCGCCGTACGACAGGCCCACCGAGGCCGAGGCGCGCGACACCTCTTCCATGGCCACGATGTGCGCCAGGTAGCCCAGCTCGGTGCCGCCGTAGGCTTCCTTCACCGTCATTCCGTGCAGGCCCAGGTCGCCCAGCTTCTTCCACAGGTCGTGCGGGAAGAGGTTCTCGCGGTCCACCTCGGCGGCGCGCGGCGCGATCTCGGCAGCGCAGAAGTCGCGCACGGCGTCGCGCAGGGAATCGATGGTGTCGCCCAGGTCGAAGTTCAGGCCGGGATCGTGCATGAGGGTGTCTCCTTCGGTGTCGGGGTGCGGGACGCCGCCGCTGCCGCAGGGCCGGCAGGGGGCGCGCAGAAAGCCGCAGCTTACGCCCACGGCTGGCGCAAATGGCGCCACAATGGTTGCAAATTCCGCCAGTCACCGGCCGCCCCCCATGCCCTCGCCACGCCCCCGCGGCGCCCGCCGCGCCGCCACGCCCATGGCCTTCGTCCAGGCGATCGTGCGGGCCTACGGCATCTACGGCATGGACCCGCACAAGGCGCTGGCGGCGGCACAGATCGCGCCGCGGGAACTGCGGGACAGCACGGCGCGGGTGACGGCCGCCCAGTTCGAGGCGCTCAACGCCCACGCCATGCAGGAGCTGGACGACGAGGCCCTGGGCTGGTTCACCCGGCGCCTGCCCTGGGGCAGCTACGGCATGCTTTGCCGTGCCTCCATCGGCTCGCCCGACCTGGGGGTGGCCATCAAGCGCTGGTGCCGGCACCACCGGCTGCTGACCGAGGACATCCTGATCTCGCTGCACACCCACGCCGGCGTGGCCACGGTGCGCATCGCCGAGCAGCACCTGCTGCCCCGGGAGCTGCGCGAGTTCTGCCTGGTGTCCTGCCTGCGCTTCCTGCACGGCTTCGCCAGCTGGGCCATCGATTCGCGGGTGTCGCTGCGCGAGGCGCGCTTTCCCTTCGAGGCGCCCCCGCATGCGGACGCCTATCCGCTGATGTTCTGCGACCAGCTGCAGTTCGGCGCCGGCGAGGCCAGCTACAGCTTCGACGAGCGCTACCTGCACCTGCCCCTGCAGCGCGACGAGCGCGCCCTGCGCGCGATGCTGCGGCGCGCCCTGCCACTCACCGTGCTGCAGTACCGCCGCGACCGGCTGCTGGGCCAGCGCGTGCGCGAGCTGCTGCGCACCCGGCCGCAGGAAGCGGTGCACGCCCAGGCGCTGGCGGTGCTGCTCAACAGCTCGGCGCGCACGCTGCACCGGCAGCTCAAGGACGAGGGCACCTCCCTGCAGGCCCTGAAGGACGAGGTGCGGCGCGAGCGCGCCATCGAGCAGCTGCGGCGCGGCAACAAGCCGATCAAGCAGGTCGCGCTGGCGGTGGGCTTTCGCAACGAGAAGAGCTTCGCCCGCGCCTTCCGGCAGTGGACCGGGACCTCGCCGGGCGAGTTCCGCCGCGGCGTGCCGGGCGAGAAGGAGGCGAGCGACTGAATCCGCGCAGACCGCAACGCGCGACTGGATCGCTTGACATGCAGGCATTTGCCTGCCTATTATTCACTCACGCAAGAACACGACGAATGGACGCCGACAAGGTTTTCAAGGCACTGGGCGACCCGACCCGAAGAAAGCTGCTCGACCTGCTGTGCGAGAAGAACGGCCAGACGCTGGGCGAGCTGTGCGAGCACCTGGCGATGGCACGGCAGTCGGCCACGCAGCACATCGGGCTGCTGGAGGACGCCAACCTGGTCAGCACGGTGCGGCGCGGCCGCGAGAAGCTGCACTTCATCAACCCGGTGCCGCTGCACGAGGTCTACGAGCGGTGGGTGCGCAAGTTCGAAAGGCAGCGGCTGCGCCTGTTGCACGACCTGAAGAATGAACTCGAAGGAGAGTAGATGAGCAAGGACAAGACCAGCTTCGTTTACGTGACCTACATCCGCGCCACGCCGCAGAAGGTCTTCGACGCCATCACCCGGCCGGAGGTTGCGCGGCGCTACTGGGGCCACGAGAACGTCTCCGACTGGCAGCCCGGCTCGGGCTGGGAGCATGTGCGCGCCGACGAGCAGCGCACGGTGCAGGTGGTCGGCAAGGTGGTCGAGGTCGCGCCGCCGACTCGCCTGGTCATCACCTGGGCCGGTGCCTCGCAGGCGGCCGACCCGGCCAGCTACAGCCGCGTGAGCTTCGACATCGAGCCGCTGAAGGACATGGTGCGGCTGACCGTCACGCACGACGAACTGGAAGCGGGCAGCGGAATGGACAAGGGCATCCGGCAAGGCTGGCCGATCGTCCTGTCGAGCCTGAAGTCGCTGCTCGAGACCGGCGAGGGCATCGACGTCTTCGCCAAGCCCAAGGCCGCCTGACCATGGCCCAGTCCTACACCGGCGGCTGCGCATGCGGCGCCATCCGCTACGAGACGCGCCATGCGCCCGTGTTCCAGAACCACTGCCAATGCCGCGACTGCCAGCGGCGCAGCGGCACCGGGCACGGCTCCTGGCTGACCTTCCCGGCTCGGGCCGAGATGGCGATCACCGGCGCGGCGACCGAGTGGGAAGTGGCCGGCGACAGCGGCAACGTGAAGATCCACGCCTTCTGCCCCGCCTGCGGCACGCCGGTCTACCTGCGTTTCGCGGCCATGCCGGACATGATCGCGGTCGCGGCCGGCAGCCTCGACGAACCGGCCCGCTTCGCGCCCCACGCCCTCACCTACCGTGTCCGTAGATTGGCATGGGACGCGATGGATGCCGCACTGCCGGCCTTCGAGCGCATGCCCCCGGGGTAGTCCGTCAGACACCCTAGGACTGGTCTTGCACAGCCTGGGCCGGCCGGCGACGAGGGTGCATGCGGCATCCGCCTACGTGGTGCGCCCTCGCCCTGGGCAAAACTCGGTGAACGCCTGCAGCGATCCACTCCAGCCCTCACCGTCCCGATGTCCCTTGTCACCATCCTCGTAGAAGACAACCCGGCCATCCGCGAAAGCCTGCTGGCCGCCATGGACGAGCTGACCGACCTGGAGGTGGTGGCCACCGCGGAGACTGCAACGCAGGCCGCTTCCGCGCTGCAGGCCTTCGACCAGAGCTGGGACCTGGCGGTGGTGGACCTGTTCCTCAAGCAAGGCTCCGGGCTGACCGTGCTCAAGGCCTGCCAGCGGCGCTCGCCCAGCCGCCACGTGCTGGTGCTGACCAACTATCCCACCCCCGACATCCGCCGCCGGTGCCTGGAGCTGGGGGCCGACGGCGTGTACGACAAGTCCACCGAGCTGGAGGCCTTCTTCGACCGATGCAACGACTACGCGCGCGAGACCGGCCGCGAGCGGCACGCACAACCGGTCCGTGCGCCGGTGATGACCCCCAAGGCCTTCTGACGCGCGGCGCGGCCTTCGCGGGGGCACAATGGCCGCCATGAGCGTCATCCGCATCGGCACCCTGTGCTACGTGGACACGAGCTGCGAAGCCAGTCCGCCCACGCGCGGCGCCGTGGGCCGCATCGTCGAGGTGGTGTCCGCGCCCTACCCGGCGCCTGATCCCGGCTACCTGCCCGGCACGTACTACGACGTGGCCTTCGAGGGCTGGACCTACTACTGCCGCAGCGACAAGCTGCATCCGATCAACGATCCGGGCGCGGACCTGCCGGAAGAATCGGCAGAGGCCCTGCCGGCCGCCTGCCGCTGAGGGCTCAGCCGCGCACGGCGTGCGCCCCCTGGCCCGCCAGCAGCGCCGGAAGCTGGGCCATGTCCACGAAGACGCTCTTCACCCCCAGCGCCCGCAGCGCGGCCGCGCTGCTGTGCGACAGGCCGCCCGGGCTGTAGCCGAACACGGTGGCGCCCGCGTCCAGGCCGGCGCGCGCGCCGGTCACCGTGTCCTCGACCACCGCGCAGCGCCTCGGGTCCACGCCGAGCACACGGGCCGCTTCGAGGTACACGTCCGGGAAGGGCTTGGAGCGCGGCGTCTCGTGGCCGCTGAAGATGCGGTTCTGGAAATAGGGCGCCAGGCCCACCTTCGCCAGCTGCAGCTCCACCTTGATGCGGTCGGCGCCCGAGGCGCAGGCGATGCGCCCGCCCAGCAGCGTGTGGATCTCGCGCACCGCGGGCAAGGCGCCGGGCACCACCAGCAGCTCGCGGTCCAGCGCCTCGTTGCGGCGCTCGCGGAACTCGGCAAGCCACTCGGGCGTGACGGCGAAGCCGGTGCGATCGCGGATCTGCGCCACCTCGTCCTTCACCGCCTTGCCGACGAAGACCGCCATGCATTCCTCCAGCGTCATCTCCCAGCCGAGCTCGGCCAGCATGTCGCGCAGCACGCGGTTGGTGATGGGTTCGGAATCGACCAGCACGCCGTCGCAGTCGAACAGCACGGCATCGAAAGGCAGGGAGGCGCTCATGGGAAGGAGGGGAAGAAAAGGAATCGCCGGCGAACAGGGCGCGTCAGCCGGCGGCGTCCAGATAGTACCAACGCCAGGTGCCGGCCCCGTCCTGCTCTCGCACGAAGCGGCTCCTCTCGTGCAGGCGGCTGGCGCGGCCGCCGGCGTCGCGCAGCCGCGCGACGAACTCGACCTGGGCATGCGTGTCGTCCTGCCGCGTGTGCGATCGCACCTCCAGCCCGAGCCAGCGCGCGCCGGGCTCGAAATCCAGCGAGGCCGGACGCTGGCTGGCATGCCAGGTCGCCAGGAGGTACGGGGCGCTCTCGCGCACGAAGGCGCAGTAGCGCGAGCGCATCAGCGCTTCGGCATCCGGCGCGGGCGCCGTGTCGAAGTGATCCAGGTAGCGGCCGCAGCACTGCGCGTAGGCCAGCGGGCGGCCCCTGGCGTCGGCGCGGCCGCAGGGGCAGGAAGAGGCGTCGGGCATGGGCAGGCGATTGTGCATGGGCCGGGCGCCCACCCTGGGCATCCCCGCTTGGCTCGGGCCTTGCTATTCACTAGCCTTTGCGCCCGGGACAGACGAGGACGACGGCGATGTACCTGACAGGCTCCGAACAGACCGCCTTGCGCGGCGTCTTCGCGCTGCTGGCGCAGGACCATGCCGAGCGCGAGATCCGCGAGCAGCTCGGCCGCGCCCTGCTCGAGCTGCTGCATGCGGACCAGTTCGCCTCCTTCGTGTGGAACCCGCAGGCCGGCCGCTTCGACGCCCGCGTGGCCATTCACATGGACCCGGCCAACCTCGACCGCTACGACGCCTGGCACCAGCACCACGACCCCATCACCTTCGAGCTGCAGTCGCGCCGCCATGCCACCCGCGTGACCGAGGTGATGCCGCAGCGCGAGCTGATGCGCACGCCCTTCTTCAACGACTTCCTCTCGCGCGACGGCCTGCACTGGGGCATGAACCTGCACGCCTTCGACGGCAGCCGCGCGCTGGGCGACCTGCGCATCTGGCGCTGCCGCGCGCGCGGCGATTTCGGCGAGCACGAGAAGGCGCTGCTGGACCTGATCGAGCCGGCCTTCATCGGCGCCCTGCAGCGCGCGCAGGAACACGGCGGCGAGGCGGCGATGGCGCACGGCGAGCTGAGCCCGCGCGAACAGGAGGTGGCGCGCGCGGTGAGCGAGGGCCTCACCGACAAGGAGATCGCGCGCCGCCTGGCCGTGGGCGTGCCCACGGTGCGCACCTACCTGCGGCGCATCTTCGAGAAGCTGGGCATCGAGCGCCGCTCCGCGCTGGCGGCCTGGGCGCGCCGCTGAGACGGCGCCTTGCCTTACTTCGCCTTCGGCGCCGGGAGGCGGCCCAGCACGCCTTCCACCGCCATGCCGATGGCGACCAGCCGGCGATCGCTGCCCGCGGGCCCGTCCAGCTCCAGGCCCACCGGCAGGCCGCTCGTCGCGCCCAGGCCCGAGGGCAGCTGGATGCCGGGAATGCCGGCATTGCTGCCGGGATCGGTGTTCTGGATCAGCGCTCCGAAGTTCTCCGGGCTGCTCGCCTCCGGCGCCGCCGCCAGCGCCACGCGCGGCGCGGTGGGGAACACCAGCGCGTCGAGCCGATGCTTCGCGAAGGTGTCCGCGTAGAGCTTCTGCAGGGCCGGACGCGCGTTGCGCACCGCGTTCTCGTAGGCGGGCCTGGCGTCCACCAGGCCGTTCGGACCGGGCAGCTTGCGCGGGATCACCAGCGCGTCGAAGGTGCCCTTGACGTCGGGGCTGGCGATGCCGTCGGCGAGCTGCCGGATATCGATGCCGGTGTGGTACTTCGCGAGGTAGGCCACCATGTCGTCGTAGGCCTCGTACAGCGCCACCGGGAAGCCGACGGCGCCGTTGAGCTCGGTGAGCCGGGGCATGTCCACGTCCACCAGCGTGACGCCGGCCGCGCGCAGCCTGGCCAGCGCCGCGTCGGTGGCGGCGCGCGTGTCGGCGTCGAGGTTGGCGTAGAAAGCCGGCACCACGCCCAGGCGCACGCGCTTCAGGTCGGCCGGCTTCGCCGCCTTGCCGCCCGCGATCACGCGGTCCAGCAGTTCGACATCGGCCATCGACTGCGCCATCGGCCCCGCGGTGTCGCGCGTGTGCGAGATGGGCGCGATGCCCTGCTGCGGATAGCGGCCCATGCTCGGCCGCAGCGAGGCGCAGCCGTTGAAGGCGCAGGGAATGCGCACCGACCCACCGGTGTCCGTGCCCAGCGCGGCAGGCACCATGCGGGCGCCCAGCGCCGCGCCGTTGCCGGAGGAGGAGCCACCCGCCACGCGGCTCGGGTCGTAGGCATTGCGCACGCCCACCTCGGGCCCGGTCTGGAAGGCCGGGTTGTAGCCCGAGACGCCGAAGGCGAGCTCGTGCATGTGGGTCTTCCCCAGCACCACCGCGCCGGCGGCGCGCAGCTTCGCCACCACCGGCGCGTCGGCGGCCGGCACGAAGTCCTTGAGCGCCGGCGTGCCGGCCGTGGCGGGCAGGCCCTTGACCTGGATGTTGTCCTTGATGGCCACGGGCAGGCCCGCCAGCGGCTTGCACGCGCCGCCCTTCTTCCTCGCCGCATCGGCCGCGCGGGCCGCCTGCATCGCGCCCGCCTCGTCCAGCGTGACGAAGGCGTTGAGCTCGGGCCGGGCCTTGGCCTGGGCGAGGTAGGCCGCGACCAGCTGCTGGCTGCTCACGGTGCCGGCGCACAGCTGCCGGGCCGCCTCGCTGGCCGTCAGCGTGGACAGGTCGGGCGCCGCCGGCTGGGCGTGCGCGGCAAGGCCCAGGCCGGCCAGGGCCAGGGCGAGGACGGGTCTGGAAATCATCATGGGCATGGCGAGCGTCCCGAATCGAAGAGACCGCCATGCTGCGCCCGCTGCGGACGCCTGTCTGTCATTCAAAGCAATGACAGGAGGGTCAGGCGCCGCCGGCCAGCAGCGCGCGCAGCGCCTGCGCATCGGCCGGCTTGTACAGGAGCGGGAAGCCCGCCAGCTCGACCTCGGTGCGATTCGTGCTGTCGGTGTCGCCGGTGAAGATCACCACCTTGCGCACCTTGCCCACCGCGTGCAGCGCCTGCGCCGCCGCCAGGCCGGACAGCCCGCCACCCAGCCGCAGGTCGCCCAGCAACAGGTCGAACACGCCCGGCAGCTGCCAGGCCTCGTGCGGGTGCGCGGCCAGGGCGACCTCGTGGCCCCAGGCGCTCAGCAAGGCGTGCATGGCGACGCGCACCGGCTCCTCGTCGTCCAGTACCAGCACGCGGCGCGCGCCGCCGATGGCCGCGTCGGCCGCCGACGGGCCCGTGCGGGGCAGCACCGCATCGGCCAGGCGCGCGGCGGGCAGCGTCAGGCTGAAGACGCTGCCCCGGCCGGGCGCGGAACGCAGCTCGATGTGGGAGTGCAGCACGCGCGACATGCTGGCCACCAGCGACAGGCCCAGTCCGAGGCCGCGGCGGCGGTCGCGCCCCGGGTTGTCGGCCTGGAAGAAGGGCTCGAAGACCTGCTCGCGCAGCGATTCGGCGATGCCGATCCCCGAATCGCGCACCTCGATGCGCCAGGCCTCACGCCCGCCGGCGCGCGCACGGCGCACGGCGACCAGCACGGTGCCTCGCGGCGTGTACTTGATGGCGTTGTCCACCAGGTTCGCCAGCAGGCGCGACAGCACGCGCGCGTCGGCCTGCAGCACCGCCTCGGTCGGCCGGAAGTGCAGGCGCAGCCCCTTGCGCGCCGCATCGTGGGAGAAGCGCTTGTGCAGCGACTGCAGCAGGGGCGCCAGCGCCACCGGGTGCAACTGCACCTGCGTGCCCTCGCCGTCCGCCTGCGCGATGTCCAGCAGCGCATCGACCGAGGTGCGCAGCGCGTCCACGCTGGCCTGCATGAACTGCAGGGTCTGCGGCTGCGGCGGCTGCTTCGGCCCCAGCGAGGCGACGAACATGGCCAGCGCATGCATGGGCTGGCGCAGGTCGTGGTTGGCGGCCGCGAAGATGCGCGCGCGCTGCGCCGCCAGCTGGGCCACGTGGTCGAGCTGGCGGGCGAGCTCGTCGGCCAGGCGGGCGTTCTCGAAGCCGCTCTCGATGGAGCGCACCAGCAGGCGGTTCTGCTTGCGGGTGTGGTGCAGCGTGGCCACCAGCTGCCACAGCGCGAGCACGCCCATCAGCGTCGGCAGCGTGCCGCCTTCCAGCATCAGGCGGGCCGACAGGCTCAGATAGCCGGGCACCGCGAACAGCACCGCCGAGCGCCACCACTGGGCCAGCGCCGCGGCCGAGGCGCTGGTCATGGTGCTGACGAAGAAATACATGAGCAGGATCAGCGGCAGGCTCCCGCTCGGGAAGAACAGCCACGGCGCCAGCGCCCACACCACGCCGGGAAAGAGCATGCGCGTCTCCAGCCGCCGGCGGATGTCGAAGGCCTGCTCCACGCCGTAGCCCTGCGGCTGCTCGCGGTGCAGGTGGAAGTACATGCTCAGCTGCATCACATGCACCAGAACCGCCCACACCAGCGTGCCCTTGTCGCCGGTGAGCACGAGGAAGGTGATCCAGAAGATGGCCGCGGTGAAGGCCGCCGAGAAGGGCGTGTCGCGCGTGTCCAGGACGTAGGTACGCGCGAGGGTCTGGTCGACCAGCGGGTTGTCGTGGGGGGAGTCTGCCCAGACCCGGCGAAGGGCGGCAAGAGTCCCCGGTGATGCGGCGGTGGCTTCAGGCATGCGGCGCCCGATTGTGCACAAGGCGGGCGACAGGTGCTGTCGCGGGGCGCCGGGGCATGGCAGCATGCGGCATCCGCGAAGGCCCCGACATGAAGCTCTACACCTTTCCCGGCGCCCCTTCACCCATGCGGGTGCGCCTCTACATCGCAGAGAAGAACGCGGCCGCCAAGGTCCTGGACGTGGAGGAAGTGCAGCTTCAGGGCGGGCAGCTCAGTCAGGCGACCCATCTGCGGCGCAATCCCTTCGGCAAGGTTCCCGAGCCGGGTGTTGCCGACCATTACCTCGGTCGGCGGCCCGTGGGACTCGGGTTCCTCGAACGGCGGCTCGAAGGCGGAAGCCGGTTCATCGCGGGCCAGCAAGTCCGGGCGGTTTTCTAGTCGGCAGTCGTCGCCGCAGCGGCGCACTCGAGCCAGCGCCGCTCCGAAACGATCGCGATGGCGTGTCCCGCCTGCTGCAGGCTCAAGGTGTCCTGGATCGTCCTGGCCAGCGGCGTGGTTCGCCAGTCCGGCGACACCTTGGAGCCGATGACCAGGTAGCGGACGTTCTGGGTGACCGTGGACGCCGGCCATCCGCCGGCGCGCTCCAGGAGCCGCTCGCAGGCCGTCTTCGTCCCATGGAGGAAGTCGCCTGCCAGGCAGACCAGCGTGTCGCGCAGGTGGATCTCGACGGCGTTGTCATGGAGAAGCGCGAGTTCGTCGGCGCCGCTGCGGGCATCGAACTGGTACTCGCCGGCGGCCAACTGCCGGAGCGTGGCCAGCAGATAGTCGCGCTCGTCCGGACTGACATGGCCGTCCGCCAGCACGGCCCCGATGGCGCCGCTGATGGCGCTTCCGGGCCACACCTGGGTCAGGTCCGGGTTGTCCGCCAGCCAGGCCTTGAGGAACTCGATCTCCAGGTCGTGCAGGTCGCCATCGGCGACCATGGCCTCCACGATGCCCATCAGCTTCTCGATTGCTTGTCGCATGGCTGGCTGTCCTTTGACGTCTTGTTCCGGAGCGAACGTGGGGCTCCAAAACCGGAGGGCAATTTACCAGCCCGGCGCAAGCGCTAGAGCGCGCGCTGGATCAGCAGCTTCTGGATGTCCGATGTGCCCTCGTAGATCTGGCACACCCGCACGTCGCGGTAGATGCGCTCCAGCGGGAAGTCGTTGACGTAGCCGTAGCCGCCCAGCGTCTGGATCGCCGCGCTGCACACGCGCTCGGCCATCTCGCTGGCGAAGAGCTTGGCCATGGCCGCTTCCTTCAGGCAGGGCAGCCCGGCATCGCGCAGCGACGCGGCATGCCAGATGAGCTGGCGCGCCGCCTCGATCTGCGTGGCGCACCCGGCCAGGCGGAAGCCCACCGCCTGCTGGTCGAAGATGCTGCCGCCGAAGGCCTGGCGCTCCTTGGCGTAGCCGACGGCGAACTCGAAGGCGCTGCGCGCCATGCCCACGCTCTGCGCCGCGATGCCGATGCGCCCGCCCTCCAGCGCGCCCAGGGCGATCTTGTAGCCCTCGCCTTCCTGGCCGATCAGGTTCTCGTGCGGGATGCGGCAGCCGTCGAAGTTGATCTGCGCGGTGTCGCTGCTGTGCTGGCCCAGCTTGTCTTCCAGGCGCGCCACCTTGTAGCCGGGCGCGTCGGTGGGCACGATGAAGGCGCTCATGCCGCGCTTGCCGGCGGCCTTGTCGGTCACCGCGATGACGATGGCCACCTGTCCGTTCTTGCCGCTGGTGATGAACTGCTTGACGCCGTCGATCACGTAACCCTCGCCGTCCTTTCGCGCGGTGGTGCGCAGGCTCGACGCGTCGCTGCCTGCCTGCGGCTCGGTGAGGCAGAAGGCGCCCAGCATCTTGCCCTGCGCTAGCGGCTGCAGCCACTGCTTCTTCTGCTGCGCATTGCCGTAGCGCATGAGGATGGCGTTGACCGGGCAGTTGGTCACGCTGATGGCGGTGCTGGTGCCGCCGTCGCCGGCTGCGATCTCCTCCAGCACCAGCGCCAGCGTGAGGTAGTCCAGGCCGGCGCCGCCGTCTTCCTCGGGCACGCAGATGCCGTAGGCACCCAGCTCGGCGAGGCCGGCATGCGCCTCCTTGGGAAAGAGGTGCTCGCGGTCCCAGCGCGCGGCGTGGGGCCAGAGCTGTTCCTGCGAAAAGGCGCGCACGGCGTCGCGGATGGCTTCCTGGTCGGGGGTCAGCAACATGGCTCGTCTCTCTGTCTGTCTCGTGGTTCTTCTCGCGCTCAGGCCGACGGGGCCTGCTCGCTCTCGAGCTGGGCGCGGTAGCGCACCAGCATCTCGTCCTGGGTCTCGGTCGCCACGCCGGCGCCGATCTGGTCGCGCAGCATCTGGCCCATGCTCGGCATGGCCTCGCGCGGGCTCCACGAGCCGGGCTGCCACAGCTGCGAACGCATGAAAGCCTTGGCGCAGTGCAGGTAGGCTTCGCGCACCGCGATCTCGATCACCACCTTGGGCCGCTGGCGCTCGTGCGCGAAGGCGTCGCAGAAGGCCGGTTCGTCGCGCAGCCGCGCCGTGCCGTTGACGCGCAGCGTCTCGTCCATGCCGGGGATCATGAAGATCAGCGAGGCGCGCGGATCGACCAGCAGGTTCTCCAGCGTGTCCAGCCGGTTGTTGCCGCCCGCGTCGGGCAGCAGCAGCGTGGCGCCCTCGTCGGCCACCTTCACGAAGCCGGGCACGCCGCCGCGCGGCGAGGCGTCGAGCAGGGCGCCGCCCTGCCCGCCGGTAGCGATCACGCAGAAGGGCGAACGCGACACGAAGCGCTGACCATGCACATCCAGGCGCTGGAGCTGCTTGCGCGCCGCGCGCTCGCCGGGCGCGGCGTACAGCGCGCGCAGCTGGCCGAGGTTCTCGATCACGTGATCAGACGAGCTCGATCGCCACGGCCGTGCCTTCGCCGCCGCCGATGCACAGCGTGGCCACGCCGCGCTTCTTGCCGCGCGTCTGCAGGGCGTGGATCAGCGTGACCATGATGCGCGCGCCGCTCGCGCCGATCGGGTGGCCCAGCGCGCAGGCGCCGCCGTGCACGTTGACGATGTCGTGCGACACGCCCAGCTCCTTCATCAGCGCCATGGGCACCACGGCGAAGGCCTCGTTGACTTCCCACAGGTCCACGTCCTTCACGCCCCAGCCGGTCTTGGCGAACAGCTTCTGCGTGGCGCCCACCGGCGCGGTCGAAAACCACTCGGGCTGCTGCGCGTGCGTGGCATGGCCGACCAGGCGGGCGATGGGCCTGGCGCCCAGCTTCTTCGCGGTCGACTCGGTCATCATCACCAGCGCCGCGGCGCCGTCGTTGATGGACGAGCTGGAGGCTGCGGTGATGGTGCCGCCGTCCTTCTTGAAGGCCGGCTTGAGCGCGGGGATCTTGTCCAGCTTGACCTTGCCGGGGCCTTCGTCGATCTCGATCACGGTCTCGCCCGAGCGGCCCTTCACGGTGACGGGCGCGATCTCGGCCTTGAACAGGCCGTCCCTGGTGGCGTGCTGCGCGCGCTGCACGCTGGCGATGGCGAAGGCGTCCTGCTCCTCGCGGGTGAACTTGTACTTGGCGGCGCAGTCCTCGCCGAAGGTGCCCATGCTGCGGCCGGGCTGGTAGGCGTCCTCCAGGCCATCGAGCATCATGTGATCGAAGATGCGGTCATGGCCCATGCGGTAGCCGCCGCGGCCCTTGAGCATCAGGTAGGGGGCGTTGGTCATGCTCTCCATGCCGCCGGCCACCATGACTTCGTGCGTTCCGGCCAGCAGCAGGTCGTGCGCCAGCATCGCGGCCTTCATGGCCGAGCCGCACATCTTGCTGAGCGTGACGGCGCCTGCGCTGTCGGGCAGGCCGCCCTTGTAGGCGGCCTGGCGCGCCGGGGCCTGGCCCTGGCCGGCCATCAGGCAGTTGCCGAACAGCACTTCACCCACGGCATCGGGCGCGATGCCCGCGCGCTCGACCGCCGCCTTGATGGCCGCGCCGCCCAGGTCGTGCGCGGCGAGCGACGAGAAGTCGCCCTGGAAGCTGCCCATGGGGGTGCGGGCCGCACCGACGATGACGATGGATTCGGACATGAGGATCTCCTTGGAAGTGAAGGTGTGAATCAGAAATACGGGTCGTGGCGGTCGTGCTGGAAGCGCTGCGCCTCGTCGTAGGGAAAGACGTCGAACATGTGGCCGGCCTTGATGCGCTCCTTGTGGCTCTGCCAGAAGGCCGCGTCGAGCAGGTCGGCGTGGTGCGCCATGAAGGCCTGGCGCACGCGGTCGTTGCCCAGCAGGAAGGGCGCGAAGGTCTCGGGGAACACGTCCTTGGGGCCGACCGAGTACCAGACTTCGCCGCTCATCTCGTCCTCCTCGTTGCGCGGCGCCGGCACCTTGCGGAAGTTGCAGTCGGTGAGGTACTCGATCTCGTCGTAGTCGTAGAACACCACCTTGCCGCCGCGGGTGACGCCGAAGTTCTTCCACAGCATGTCGCCGGGGAAGATGTTGGCCGCGACCATGTCCTTGATGGCATTGCCGTACTCGACCACCGCGTGCTCCAGCTGCTGCTGCGCATTGCGGGTCTGCGCCTCGCTCTGCGCATGCGCGATCTGGTCGAAGGTTTCCTGCAGGTAGATGTTCAGCGGGATCATGCGGCGCTCGATGTACACGTGCTTGAGCACCACCTCCATCTCACCGTTGCCGTCGCGGTCTCCGATGGTGATCTGGCTGGGCGCGTACTTCTCGATCTCCTCGATCAGGTCGGGCTCGAAGCGGTCCAGCGGAAAGCCCACCTCGCTGTACTCCAGCGTGTCGGCCATGCGGCCCACGCGGTCGTGCTGCTTGACCAGCAGGTACTTGCCCTTGACCTGCTCGCGCGTGGTCTCCTTCTGCAGCGGGAAGAAGTCCTTGATGAGCTTGAACACGAAGGGAAAGGACGGCAGGTCGAACACCAGCATCACCATGCCCTTGATGCCCGGCGCGATGCGGAAGCGGTCGCTCGAATAGTTCAGGTGCGAGAGGAAGTCGCGGTAGAAGAGCGTCTTGCCCTGCTTGGCCAGGCCCAGCGCGTTGTAGATCTCGGCGCGCGGCTTGCGCGGCATGAGCGAGCGCAGGAACTGCACGTAGGCCGAGGGCACTTCCATGTCGACCATGAAGTAGGCCCGCGCGAAGCTGAACAGCATCTGCAGGTCGTCCTCGCCGAACAGCACCGCGTCGACGTGGAACTGGCCCTGGCGGTCGTGCAGCACCGGCAGCGCGAAGGGCAGCTCGACGAAGCCGTTGATGATCTTGCCCACCACGTAGGCGCCCTTGTTCCGGTAGAACAATCCCGAGAGCACCTGCAACTGGAAGTTGGCGCGCAGCTTGACCTGGTGGAAGCGCCCGAGGACGGCGGCCGCCACGCGCCGCGCGTCGCGGTGCAGGTCGGCCCACTTGCCCAGCAGGGCGAAGTCCTCCAGCACGCGCACGACGGTGTCGTCCAGCGTGTCCTGCTGCGGGTAGTAGGCGCGGTAGGTGGGCGCGCCGCGCGGCTCGATGTACTCGGTGCTGATGGCCGGGCGCACGAAGATGAAGTCGTTCTGGAAGTAGGCCCGGTGCAGGATCTTGGTGGTGACCGAGTTGAAGAAGGTCTCGGCCAGCTCGGGCTGGTGATGGTTCACCAGCAGGCCGATGAAGTGCAGCTTGACCTGGTGCCACACCTCCATGGGCTGCTCGCCGGCCTTGAACTCCTTCTCCAGCCGCGCCACGGCCTCGCTCACCCGCAGGTCGTAGAACTCGATGCGCTCGCGCTGCGCCCGCTGCTGGCCGTGCCAGTCGGCGGTCTCGAAGCGGTGCTTGGCGCGGGCCGACTCGGCGCGGAACAGCCGGTAGTGGCGGTTGAATCCGTCGGCCATCGCCTTGGCGATGCCGTAGGCCAGGGGGGAATCGAGACGCTGCGGGAACATCGGCCTGGAGTCCTCCCTCGCTTGCTCCGGGCTCAGGCCGCCTTGGCGCTCCATTTGGCGCGGATGCGATCCACCGCCACCTGGTAGACGCCGTCGAGCTGCTCGGTGCTCTTCACGGTCATGCCCAGGTCGTTGAGCAGGCCGTCGTGCACGCCGAAGGCCCAGCCGTGGATGCGTACCGTCTGGCCGCGGCTCCAGGCGTCGAGCATCACCGTGCTGACGCAGACGTTGACCACCTGCTCGACCACGTTCAGCTCGCACAGGGCGTCGACGCGATTGGCCTCGGGCAGCGAGTCGAGCAGCGCACGGTGGCGGTCGCGCACGTCCTGGATGTGGCGGATCCAGTTGTCGGCCAGGCCCACGCGGACGTTGTTCATCGCCGCCTTCACGCCGGCGCAGCCGTAGTGGCCCACCACCATGATGTGCTCGACCTTGAGCAGGTCGACCGCGAACTGGATGGTCGACAGCGCGTTCAGGTCCGAGTGCACCACCACGTTGGCGACGTTGCGGTGCACGAACACCTCGCCCGGCTCCAGGCCGGTGATCTGGTTGGCCGGCACGCGGCTGTCGGAGCAGCCGATCCACATGTACTTGGGCGTCTGCTGCTTCACCAGGCTGGTGAAGAAGCCGGGGCGATCGCGCTCGATCTGCGCCGCCCAGGCGCGGTTGTGGGCAAAGAGGTCGTTGAGGCTGTTTGGCATGGTGGGGGATTGTCAGTGGGCGGGATGGATTTCAGGCGGTGGCGGCGCTGCCGCGCCGGGCCCGGGCCAGCGAGGCGCGCGCCTTGCGCTCGTGCTCGCGCACCTCGTCGAGGTTGGCCTGCACCTCGGTGAGCTGCGCTTCCAGCTGCTGGCGGTGGTCGCCCAGCACCTGCAGGAACTTCTCCAGCTGCGCCACGGTGTCGCGCGGGCTGTCGTACATGTTCAGGATGTCCTTGGCCTCGACCAGGCTCAGGCCCAGTCGCTTGGCGCGCAGGGTGAGCAGCAGGCGCGCGCGGTCGCGGCCGCTGTAGACGCGCACGCGCCCGCCGGGGCCGGCCCGCTCGGGAGAGATCAGGCCCATGTCCTCGTAGAAGCGGATGGCGCGGGTGGTAAGGTCGAACTCCTGCGCCAGCTCGCTGATGGTGTAGGTTTGCGCGGACATGTATCCGAATGCTTTGAAAGTCTGCGTTGCCCCGGTGACAGCGCGAAATCGCGGCCGTCCCTACAATGGGCGAATCACATCTGACGTTTACGTAAACGTCAATCGTACATGAACCTTCTCGAACGCGAACTCGAATACCCCTTCGGCGATGCAATGCCCGACCCCGGCAGCACGATGGAAGTGGCGCCCGGCGTGCGCTGGGTGCGCATGGTGCTGCCCTTCGCGCTCAACCACATCAACCTCTGGCTGCTGCGCGACGAGATCGACGGCCGCCCCGGCTGGACGGTGGTGGACTGCTGCATCTCGCGCGAGGAAGCGCGCCAGCAATGGGAGCAGATCTTCGCCAGCGAGCTCGAGGGCCTGCCCATCCTGCGCGTGATCGTGACGCACATGCACCCCGACCACATCGGGCTGGCGGACTGGATGTGCCAGCGCTGGAACGCGCCGCTGTGGATCAGCGCCACCGACTACAACGTGGCGCGCGTGCTTTGCAGCGCCGGTGACACCGCCGCCGGCGGCGAGGAGGCGGCCGACTTCTTCTTCTCGCACGGCCTGGCCGATGCCGAGGCGGTGGCCAAGATCCGCGCCCGCAGCAGCTACTACGCCAACATGGTGCCCAGCGTGCCGAAGAACTTCGTGCGCATGATGGACGGCGACGAGATCGCCATCGGCGGCCGGCTGTGGCGCTGCATCAGCGGCTACGGCCATGCGCCGGAGCACATCTCCCTGTATTGCGCGGAACTCAACGTGCTGCTGGGCGGCGACATGATGCTGCCGCGCATCTCCAGCAACGTGAGCGTGCACGCCGGCGAGCCGGAGTCGAACCCGCTGAAGCTCTTCCTGCAGAGCATCCGCCGCTTCGACGAGCTGCCGGCCGACGTGCTGGGCCTGCCCGCGCACGGCAAGCCCTTCCGCGGCGTGCACACCCGCGTGCGCCAGCTGCAGGACCATCACCGCGACCACCTGGCCGCGCTGATGGAGGCCTGCAGCCGCCGCGCCCTCACTGCCGCCGAGGCGCTGCCGGTGCTGTTCAAGCGCGAGCTGGACCTGCACCAGATGACTTTCGCGATGGGCGAGACGGTGGCGCACCTGCACTACCTGTGGTTCTCGGGCCAGCTGCGCCGCACCCACGGCGAGGACGGCATCTATCGCTTCGGCCTGGCCGGCAGCGCCTGAGGCGCGCGAAGTGGACGAGGCGACGGCCCTCACGCTGCAGCGCCTGCGCAGCGGCGCGCTGGCCGGCACCACGCGCCTGCGACTGACGGGCGGGCTTTCGGCGCTGCCGCCCGAGGTCTTCGAGCTGGCGGATTCGCTGGAGGTGCTCGACCTCTCCGGCAATGCGATGAGCGAGCTGCCGGCGGATCTTTCGCATCTTCGCAGGCTGCGCATCCTGTTCTGCTCCGACAACCGCTTCACCCGGCTGCCCGAGGTGCTCGGCGAGTGCCCGCAGCTGGAGATGGTGGGCTTCAAGAACAACGTCATCCGCGAAGTGAGCGCCGCCGCCCTGCCGCCCCGGCTGCGCTGGCTGATCCTGACCGGCAACGCGATCGCCGGACTGCCCGATGCGCTCGGGCAGCGGCCGCGGCTGCAGAAGCTCATGCTGGCGGGCAACCGGCTCACGCGCCTGCCCGATGCCATGGCCGCCTGCGAACGGCTGGAGCTGCTGCGCATCGCCAGCAACCGCTTCGAGGAACTGCCCGGCTGGCTGCTCGAGTTGCCGCGCCTGGCCTGGCTGGCCTACGCGGGCAACCCCGTGGCCGAAGCCAGCGAGGAGCGCGCGGTGCAGTCGCATCCCGTGCCGGAGATCGACTGGCACCGGCTGCAGCTGCACGAGGTGCTGGGCCAGGGCGCCTCGGGCGTGATCCACCGCGCGGCGTGGCAGGACCATGGCGAGGTCGCGGTGAAGCTCTTCAAGGGCGAGATCACCAGCGACGGCTCGCCCCTGTCGGAAATGGATGCATGCATCGCCGCGGGGCCGCACCCCGCGCTGATCGCGGTGCGTGGGCGTGTGAGCGGCCATCCGGCCGGCACGCCCGGGCTGTTGCTGGGCCTGCTGGACAGGGCCTTCGGCAACCTGGCCGGCCCGCCCAGCTTCGGGAGCTGCACCCGCGACGTGTATGCGCCCGACGTGCGCTTCACCTGGCCCGGCCTGCTCGCCGTCGCCGGCGGCATGGCCTCGGCCGTTGCGCAGCTGCATGCGCGGGGCATCCTGCATGGCGACCTCTATGCGCACAACATCCTGTGGAACGGATCGGACCGCGCGCTGCTCGGCGACTTCGGCGCGGCCTCCTTCTTCGCGCCGGACAGTGCGCAGGCCGCGGCCCTGCAGCGCATCGAGGCACGGGCCTTCGGCTGCCTGCTGGAAGAACTGCTCGAGCGCTGCGACGACGCTCCGGGGCAACCGGGTCGCCCGGCAATCGAGCGCCTGAAGGCCGACTGCCTGGCCCCGGACCCGCGCCAGCGCCCCGGCTTCGAAGCCATCGCGGCCGCGCTGCGAAGCTGAGCAGCGCCGCTGGAACCTTGGCGACGCGCGGGCGCGCCGCACCGTCTTAAAGTCGCCGGCTGAATTCCGCAACACCGCACTCAGGAGACAACGCATGGACACCCGCCACCTCTTCTCGCTGCAAGGCCGCACTGCGCTCATCACCGGCGGCTCGCGCGGCATCGGCCGCATGATCGCCGAAGGCTTCCTGGCGCAAGGCGCCCGCGTCTACATCTCGGCGCGCAAGGCCGAGGCCTGCGACCAGACCGCGAAGGAGCTGTCGGCCTTCGGCCACTGCGTGTCGCTGCCGGCGGATGTCTCCACGCTCGAAGGTGCCAGGTCGCTGGTCGATGCCTACGCGAAGCACGAGAAGACGCTGGACATCCTGGTCAACAACGCCGGCGCCGCCTGGGGCGCGCCCTACGCCGAGTTCCCGGAAAGCGGCTGGGACAAGGTGGTGGACCTCAACATGAAGGCGCCCTTCTTCCTCACGCAGGCGCTCACGCCCATGCTCAAGTCGGCCGCCGCGGCCGGCCCCCTGGCCAAGGTGATCAACATCGCCTCCATCGACGGCGTGTCGGTCAACCCGCAGGAAACCTACTCCTACGCGGCCAGCAAGGCCGGCCTGATCCATCTCACCCGCCGCATGGCGCTGCACCTGGCCAAGGAAGGCATCGCGGTGAGCGCCATCGCTCCCGGCGCCTTCGCCTCCAGCATGAACAAGGATGCGCGCGACCATGCGGACCAGGTGAAGCTGCGCATTCCCGCCGGCCGCATCGGCACGCCCGAGGACATGGCCGGCGCCGCCATCTTCCTGGCCTCGCGCGCCGGCGACTACGTGATGGGCTCGACGCTGGTCGTGGACGGCGGCGTCACGCACGCCCGGGGTTGACGCCGGGCCCGCCTTGCGCGCGATGATGCGGGCCTTCGCCCGCTTCGAGGAGTAGCGCATGACCGACCAGCCCGACTTCAGCGCCGAGGGCGGCTGCACCTGCCGCCAGGTGCGCTATCGCCTCGCTTCGCGCCCGATGTTCGTCAACTGCTGCCACTGCCGCTGGTGCCAGCGGGAATCGGGCTCGGCCTTCGCGATCAACGCGATGATCGAGGCGGAGCGGGTCGAGCTTCTGGCCGGGCAGCCCGAGCTGGTCGACACGCCCTCGCACAGCGGCAAGGGCCAGAAGATCTGGCGCTGCCCCCGCTGCCGCGTGGCCGTGTGGAGCAACTACGCGGGCGCGGGCGAAGCCGTTCGCTTCGTGCGCGTGGGCACCCTGGACGAGCCGGACCTGCTGCCGCCCGACATCCACATCTTCACCGAGTCCAGGCAGCCCTGGGTGCAGTTGCCGGCCGACAAGCCCGCCGTGCGCGAGTACTACCAGGCCTCGGAGATGTGGCCGCCCGAGAGCCTGGCGCGGCGCGCGGCACTGATCGCGCGGATGAAGAAGAGTTGAGCGCCTAGGCCGGCTGGCGCGCCGTGCGCCCGCCGCGCAGCAGCGCACGCAGGCGCCGCCACAGCCACGCCACGGGCTCGGCCGGCTCCGCCAGCAGCAGGTGCGCGCCGATGCCGCTGGAGGCTTCCAGCGCCAGCCAGCCGCCGTCCTCGACCAGGAACCATTGGCCCTCGGCCAGCTGCTGCGAGCCGCGGTGCGCCGTCTCCGCCAGCCAGCGCGCCGGGCCGGTCAGCCGCACCGCGCCGGCCAGCACCTGCACCGCCGTGCCGGCGCGCACCGGGATGTGCAGGGTCTCGCCGCCCGCCAGGCGCGTGGGGCGGAAGGTGGCATCGGGATCGACATGGAATTGCATGATGGACTCCTCGGTTGGCATGACAGGGGGAAGGTGCCCTCATCGTAGAAATCCGGCCGAGGAAAAAACAGGCACAGCACTCGACCATCTGATGCGCAGCAGTTGGCAGCAGTCGCGCTCTGTTATGGTGGGTTTTGCTTGCAACTGCATCTGGTCCGCACCCGCGCGCGGGCCCAGCATGGAGGCATACGCACCATGGACACCCAAGCTTCCGCCCCGCCCCTGTACAAGCGCCTCTCCGCGCACTACCTGGACGCGATCCGCGCCGGCACGCTGGCACGCGGCGCGCGCATGCCCTCGCTGCGCAAGCTGATGCAGGCGCACTCGATCAGCCTGTCGACGGCGTTGCAGCTGTGCCGCGAGCTGGAGAGCGCCGGCTGGCTGGAGGCGCGCGACCGCTCCGGCTATTTCGTGCGCGCGCCGGCACGGGCCAGCATCGCGCCGCTGGCCGAGCCGCCGGCCGCCGCGGCGCCCGATCCGGCGCAGTACGTGGGCATCCACGCGCGGGTCTCGGAATTCGTTGCGAATCGGCGCAACCAGGCGGTGAAGGTCAACTTCTCGATCGCCCGCGCAGCGCCCGGGCTCTATCCCGGCGAGGCCCTGCGCGCGGCCATCACCAAGGGCCTGCGCAAGCGACCCGAGTTGCTGACCACCGCCCCGCAGCAGCGCGGCGAGGCCGGCTTCCGCTCGGTGATCGCAAGGCGAGCGCTGGCCAACGGCGTCAGCCTCGCGCCGGACGACATCCTGGTGACCAACGGCTGCATTGAGGCCCTCAACCTGGCGCTGCGCGCGGTGGCCCATGCGGGCGACACCATCGCGGTGGAATCGCCCACCTTCTACGGCCTGCTGCAGGTGCTGGAAAGCCTGGGCCTGCGTGCGCTGGAGATCCCGACCAGCCCGCAGACCGGCATCTCGCTCGAGGCACTGGAGCTGGCGGCCGACACCTATGGCGACATCAAGGCGGTGGTGGTGGTGCCGCACCTGCAGAACCCGCTGGGCAGCTGCATGCCCGACGCTCACAAGGAACGGCTGGTGCAGCTGTGCGAGGCGCGCGACATCGCGCTGATCGAGGACGACACCTACACCGCGCTGGTCGACGGCCCGGCGCCGGTGCGCGCCATCAAGTCCTGGGACCGCGGCGGGCGGGTGATCCACTGCGCCTCGCTGCACAAGATCCTGGCGCCCGGACTGCGCCTGGGCTGGATGGCCGCCGGCCGCTGGCAGGCGCGGGTGGAGATGCTCAAGTACGCGCAGACCCGCAACAACGAGAGCCTGCCGCAGCTGGGCGCCGGCGAGTTCATGGCCACCGGCGGCTACGACCGGCACCTCAAGCGCCTGCGCGCGGCGCTCGCCACGCAGCGCGAGCAGACGGCCGAGGCCATCGCGCGCTACTTTCCGCCGGGCACGCGCATGAACGTCCCGCCCGGCGGGCTGCAGCTGTGGGTGGAGCTGCCCGAGGGACTGTCGGGCAACCGTCTGTGCGAGGCGGCGCTGGCCGAGCACATCCTGATCGCGCCCGGCTCGCTGTTCTCGAACTCCAACCGCTTCGACCGCTACACGCGGCTGAACTGCGGCTGGCCGTACACCGAGGAGATCGACGCGGCGCTGCGGCGGCTCGGCGAGATCGCCTCGGGCCAGCTGGCACGGCCGCGCACTGGCGCTGCGCCGCCGCTCAGGACCAGCGCGGCATCTGCTCTTCCTTGAGCTGGCGCCGCAGCTGGTGGTAGTCGGGCACCACGCTTTCCACCGTTTCCCAGAAACGCGGGCTGTGGTCCATCACCCGCAGGTGCGACAGCTCGTGCGCCACCACGTAGTCGATGACCGGCATGCGGAAGTGCACCAGCCGCCAGTGCAGGCGGATGCCGCCGTCGGCGCTCGCGCTGCCCCAGCGCGTGGCGGCATTGGAGAGCGAAAGCTTGTTCCAGCGCACGCCCAGCCGCGGCGCGAAATGGTCCAGCCGCTCGGTGAAGATGCGGCGGGCCTGGCGCATGAGCCAGGCCTGGGCGGCATCGCGCACCTGGCTGCTGCCGGCATTGCCGGCCAGCGCGAGGCGCAGCACCTTGTCGCCGCTGCCGTCCGCGCCCGCATCCAGGATGGCGCCGCCGCTGAAGGCGCGCGCCGGATCGAGCCGCACCGTGACCGGCTCGCCCAGGAAGTCGAAGGTGGCGCCGTCGCGCCAGTCGATGCGCGCCGATTCGAGCCGCTGCTGGCGCTCGCGCGACTCGTCGAGCTTGCGCACGATCCACTCGCCCTTCTCCTGCAGGGCCGCGTCGACGTCGCGCAGCGCCACCCAGCGCGGCGCGCGAACGCTCAGGCCCTCGACGCCGACCACGAAGCCGATGGTGCGGCGCTGGGCGCGCGTGAACTCGTAGGCCACGCGGGCATGGCCCAGCATCACCTCGCGCGAGGCGCGCGGATGCGTGAAATTGGCTGGCGCCAGCGCATCGGCCAGCGGCACGGCCGGTTCCGCGGGACCGGGCTCGGGCGCCGGCGAAGGCGCCACGGCGGGCGCGGGCACGGGCGGCGCATCGAACAGGTCGAGCGTCATTTGCAGCAGGCGACGCATGGCAGACCTCGAAGGCTCGCTACTGGCCGCGGTAGGCCTCGGGATCGAGGCGGCGCATCTCGCCCTCGATCCAGGCCTCGACCTCGCGCATCAGTTCGTCGGGCTTGCGTCCGGCGCTGGAAATGGCCGGGCCGATGGACACGTCGACCACGCCCGGCTTCTTGATGAAGGCCTTGCGCGGCCAGACCTTGGCGGAGGTGACGGCGATGGGAATCACCGGGGCGCCGGTCTCCACCGCCAGGCGCGTGCCGCCGGACTTGTAGTTGCCGGCCTGGCCGCGCGGAATGCGCGTGCCCTCGGGGAACATGATGATCCAGATGCCCTGCTCCAGCAGGCGCCGGCCCTGCGCCACCACCTTGTTGAAGGCCTGCGCGCGCTGGCTGCGGTCGATGTGGATCATGTCCAGCCGCGCCATGGCCCAGCCGAAGAAGGGCACGTAGATCAGCTCGCGCTTGAACACGAAGGCCAGCGGATGCGGCATCAGCGTGGGCAGGTAGAAGGTCTCGAAGGTGGACTGGTGCTTGACCAGCAGGATGGCGCCGGCGCGCTTGTCCTGCGGCAGGTTCTCCATGCCCGAGACGCGCGTGCTGATGCCCAGGATGACGCGCGCCCCGCCGGTGGCCCAGCTGAGCCAGCGCACCGCCATCCAGTAGAGGGGTTCGCTCTTGGTCCAGAGGGAGGCGACCAGCATGATGATGGCCCAGGGCATGACGGTGACGAGCATCCACAGGGCATGGATGATGGAACGGATCAGGGGCATGAAGGAAGCGTTCTTTTTTTCTTGATTCTCAGGCAGCGTCCACGATGCCCGACTGCTGCGCGTCGCGCGCGAGCAGGAACTCGACGAAGGCCGGCAGGTCGTCGTGCACGCGCGTGCCGGGCGGGTAGCCCGGCGGCAGCGGGTCGATGCCACGGCAGGACGCGCCCATGCCGGTGAGCAGCAGGTGCGGCTCGCAGCCGGCCGCGTGGCCCGCCTGCAGGTCGCGCATGCTGTCGCCGGCGGTGGGCATGCCACGGATGTCGACGCCGTAGCGGTCGCTGATCTGCTCGAACAGGCCCGGCTTTGGCTTGCGGCAGCTGCAGCCCTCGTCGGGCGCATGCGGGCAGAAGAAGACCGCGTCGACCCGGCCACCCACGGCGGCCAGCATCTTGTGCATCTTGGCGTGCATGGCGTTGAGCGAGGCCATGTCGAACAGGCCGCGCCCCAGGCCCGACTGGTTGGAGGCGATGGCCACCACCCAGCCCGCGTGATTGAGCCGCGCGATGGCTTCCAGCGCACCGGGCAGCGGCGTCCACTCGACATCGCTCTTCACGAAGTCCTCGCGGTGCACGTTGATGGTGCCGTTGCGATCGAGGATGACCAGCTTCATGGCATGACCCTGCGCGGAGTGAAGACCCATGTGCCCGTGTGCGTCAGACGGCCAGGCGTTCCAGCTGCGCGACGCGGTTCATCGCGCCGTGCAGCTTGGACAGCAGGCCCAGCCGGTTCAGGCGCAGGTCGGCCTCCTCGGCGTTGACCATCACGTCGTCGAAGAAGGCGTCCACCGGCGCGCGCAGCGCGGCCAGGGTCTGCAGCGAGGCGGTGTAGTCGCCGGCCTCGAACTGCGCGTCGGCCTTGGGCACCACGTTCTGCATGGATTCGTACAGCGCCACCTCGGCCGGCTCGCGCAGCAGCGCGGTGTTGACGTGGGCGTCGGCCTCGGGCGACTTCTTGAGGATGTTGCCGATGCGCTTGTTGGCCGCGGCCAGCGCGGGCGCCTCGGGCAGCGCGGCGAAGGCGCGCACCGCGGCCAGCAGCTGCGGCACGATGGCCAGGCGCTGCGGCTGCGAGGCCAGCACGGCCTCGGCTTCCTGCGCGCTGGCGCCCTGCTCGCGCAGGCTGCCGGAGAGGCGGTCGAGGACGAAGGCCTGCAGGCCGTCGACGGCGCTCGCGCTGTCGAAGCCCTGGATGCCCGAGAACTGCTGCGCCGCGTTGGACAGCAGCGCCTTGAGCTCCAGCGGCAGCTTCTTCTCGATGAGCATGCGGATCACGCCCAGCGCATGACGGCGCAGCGCGAAGGGATCGCGATCGCCCGAGGGCAGGTTGCCGATGCCGAACATGCCCACCAGCGTTTCCAGCTTGTCAGCCAGCGCCACCACCACGCCCACGTCGCCGCGCGGCAGCGTGTCACCGGCGAAGCGGGGCTTGTAGTGGTCCTCGATGGCGTCGGCCACTTCGGGCGCGAGGCCGTCGTGCTGCGCGTAGTAGCGGCCCATGGTGCCTTGCAGCTCGGGGAACTCGCCCACCATGTCGGTCACCAAGTCGGCCTTGGCCAGCTGCGCGGCCTGCGTGGCGTGGGCCGCCAGTTCGGCGTTGCCCATCTGCTCGGCGATGCCGCGCGCGATGTGCATGACGCGGTTGACGCGCTCGCCCTGGGTGCCCAGCTTGTTGTGATAGACCACCTTGCCCAGCTGCTCGACGCGCGAGGCCAGGGACTTCTTGCGGTCCTGGTCGAAGAAGAACTTGGCATCGGCCAGACGCGGGCGCACCACGCGCTCGTTGCCGCCGGTGACGGCGCTGGCGTCCTGCGGACGGATGTTGCTGACCACCAGGAACTTGTTGGTCAGGCGGCCGTGGGCATCGAGCAGCGGGAAGTACTTCTGGTTGGCCTTCATCGTGAGGATGAGGCATTCCTGCGGCACGCCCAGGAACTCGCGCTCGAATTCGCAGATGAGCACGTTGGGGCGCTCGACCAGCGCGGTGACTTCGTCCAGCAGGGCGTCGTCCTCGATGGGCGCCGAGCCGGCCCCCACCTTGACGGCGGCGTCGGCCAGCTGACGCGCGATCTCGGCGCGGCGGGCCTCGAAGCCGGCGATGACGGCGCCTTCGTCGTTGAGCTGCAGCGCGTAGCTGTCGGCATCGCGCAGCACGACGGGATCGACGCTCGCCTCGAAGCGGTGGCCGTGGGTCTCGCGGCCCGAGCGCAGGCCCAGCGCCTCGACGGCGACCACGTCGCCGCCATGCAGCGCCACCAGGCCGTGGGCCGGGCGCACGAAGCTGACGCTGGTCCACCCGGGCATGTCGCCGGTCTCCAGCTGGTAGCTCATGACCTTGGGGATGGGGAGCTTGGCGATGGCTTCGGCCAGCGCCTTCTGCAGGCCGTCGGCCAGCGTGGCGCCGCGGGCGGTGCTTTCGAAGAACAGGGCCTCGGCCTTGCCGTCCTGCGCGCGCTTGAGGCTGGCGACGGCGGAGGCGTCGGCGCCCAGGGAGCCCAGCTTCTTCAGCAGGGCCGGCGTGGGCTGGCCGCTGGCGTCCAGGCCGACGCTCACGGGCATCAGCTTCTGCGAGACGGCCTTGTCGGCGGCCTGGGCCCAGACGTTGGTGAGGTGCGCGGCCAGGCGGCGCGGCGAGGCGTAGGCGGTGAGCACGGAGCCGGCGTCGACCAGGCCCTGGGCCACCAGCTGCTCGCGCAGCACGCCGGCGAAGGCATCGCCCAGCTTGCGGAGCGCCTTGGGCGGGAGTTCCTCGACGAAGAGTTCGACGAGCAGGTTCTTCTTGTTGTCGGTCATGCTGTCAGGCCGCCTTCTTGGTCGGGATCTGCGCCACCCACTCGCGCGGGGCCATGGGGAAGCCGAGGCGTTCGCGGCTGTCGTAGTAGCTCTGCGCGACGGCGCGGGCCAGGTTGCGGATGCGGCCGATGTAGGCGGCGCGCTCGGTCACGCTGATGGCGCCGCGGGCGTCCAGCAGGTTGAAGCTGTGAGCGGCCTTGAGCACCTGCTCGTAGGCGGGCAGCGCCAGTTGCTGCTCCATGAGGTGCTTGGCCTGTTTCTCGTGCGCGGCGAAGGCGGTGAACAGGAAGTCGGCGTCGGAGTGCTCGAAGTTGTAGGTGGACTGCTCCACCTCGTTCTGCTTGTAGACGTCGCCGTACGACAGGCCTTCGGTCCACTTGAGGTTGTAGACGTTGTCCACGCCCTGCAGGTACATGGCCAGGCGTTCCAGGCCGTAGGTGATCTCGCCGGTGATGGGGCGGCAGTCGATGCCGCCGACCTGCTGGAAGTAGGTGAACTGGGTGACTTCCATGCCGTTGAGCCAGACTTCCCAGCCCAGGCCCCAGGCGCCGAGGGTGGGGTTCTCCCAGTCGTCTTCGACGAAGCGGATGTCGTTCTTCTTCAGGTCGAAGCCCAGGGCTTCGAGCGAGCCCAGGTACAGCTCCAGGATGTTGGCCGGCGCGGGCTTGAGGACGACCTGGTACTGGTAGTAGTGCTGCAGGCGGTTGGGGTTCTCGCCGTAGCGGCCGTCCTTGGGGCGCCGGCTGGGCTGTACGTAGGCGGCCTTCCAGGGCTCGGGGCCGAGGGCGCGCAGGAAGGTGGCGGTGTGCGAGGTGCCCGCGCCCACTTCCATGTCGTAGGGCTGCAGCAGGGCGCAGCCCTGGGCGTCCCAGTACGACTGCAGTTTGAGGATGATCTGTTGGAAGGTCAGCATGGGCTGGCCGGCGTCTGGCCGGGCGTGTAGGGGCGCGGGGCCGGGTGCCCGCGGAATGGGCGATTTTACGGGGGCCTGTGCGATGTGCTCGATGGGTCGGCCTCATTGGGCGGTTCGGGGGGCACGGGGCGCATTGCGGTTCGGGGCGCACGGGGCGCGGCAGGCGGTCTGGGCTGGGGGCTCATCCGGGGCGGTCGATGCCTTCGGCATCGACTCCGTTGCGGTGCTCGGCTGGGGCTTGTGCCGAAGAACTCGCTCCTCGACCTTCGGTCGATCCGCTCAAACAGCTTCGGCAAGTCAGAAACGGTCGCGCTCCTGCCTGCGACAGGAACGCTCAAGCCCCAGCCTGCGCTCCTCACCGCCCCGGAAATCGCCCCCAGCCCAGACCGCCTGCCGCACCCCGTGGGAGATGGTGTGACGGTCGAACTACCCACCGAACAGTAGGGCACGACCGTTGTGCCCAACGGTCAATGCACCACCGCCGTGTCCAGGTCAAAGGCCTGTGTGCCGCTGTGGGCGCAGCATGCGTCTCGGGCGCCGAGCAGCGCAGCGGGACCGGCCCGTTCTTGTGTGCCGAAGGACACACAAGAACTTCAACATCTGACTTGCGGCAGCTGTCTGAGCGACGGAGTCGCGAGTTCTGCCGCGGGCCGGTCACGCGAGCAGCGCAGGGAAGTCGGCGCTGAAGCGCCGACCGCCCGAGTCGCATGCTGCGCCCACAGCGGCATACAGGCCTTTGGCCCGCCCCGGAACCAGAACCAGAACCAGAACCAGAGTTCAACCGACCTGCTGCGCCAACAGCACTTTCACTTCCTCATCCGAGGTCTGCTCGAAGTTGCGATACCACAGCCCCACCGCCCGGAAGTCCTCGGGCACGACCGGACAGACGACCTCGTCCGCCAGCGCGCCCACCGTGGCCAGCGCCTCGCGCGATGCCACCGGCACGGCGACGCCGATCCGTGCAGGCGCCTGGGCGCGCACCGCGTGCACCGCTGCCGACATCGTGGCGCCCGTGGCCAGCCCATCGTCGATCAGCAGCACCGGGCGCCCCTGCAGCGAAGGCGCGGGACGGTCGCCCCGGTAAGCGCGCTCGCGCCGCTGCAGTTCGGCCTGCTCGCGCTGCACGATCTGGTCCAGGACCGCGGAACTCACGGGCCAATCGCCAGGCTCCGCGCGCACACGCACGCCGCCGCTGGCGATGGCGCCCATGGCGTACTCCTCCTGCCCCGGATGGCCCAGCTTGCGCACCACCAGCACGTCCAGGGGCGCATGAAGCTCGCGGGCGACGACGGCGGCCACCGGCACGCCGCCGCGCGGCAGCGCCAGCACGATCAGATCCGGCAGGCCGCGCCAGGCGGCCAGTGCGTCCGCAAGGCGGAGACCCGCCTGCTCCCTGTCCTGGAATGCCATGTCGACACGGCCGGCGCACCGGGCGCCCATGGGCCGTTCAGAAACGATACGCCGCGCCCAGACCGGCTGTCCAGTTTCTCCCTGGCGCCGGCTCGATATAGCGGCCGTTGCCCTCGTTCACGATCACCGAGCCGATGTACTGCTTGTCGAACAGGTTGTCGATGCGCGCGAAGGCGTTGAACTCCCACTTGTCCCAGGTCATGACGTAGCCCGTGTAGATGGCAGCCACCGCATAGCCCGGCGCGCTCACCGTGTTCGCGTCGTTGGCCTGGATGCGCGCGAGCGCGCGCGCCTCGACGCCCGCACGCCAGCCCTGCGGCGGCACGTAGCCGAAGGACGCGAAGAAGGCCTGCGGCGCCACGCCCGGGATCTCGTTTCCGGCCGGCACGGTGTTGGCGCCGGTGCACGGCAGCGGCGAGCAGAAGGCGTCGCTGTAGCGCGCGCGCAGCCACGTGTAGGCCAGCTGCGTGCGCCAGTTGGTCTTCGTCTCCTGCTGCCAGGCGAGCTCGAAGCCATCGCGCTGCGTATTGGGCGCGTTGCGGAAGGTCGAGCGGCCGCCCATGCTTGAGTTGGTCACGATCTCGTCGCTGGTGCGCGTGTGGAAGACCGCCGCGGTGAGAAGCCCGCCCGCGAGCTTCGCCTTGGCGCCGAGCTCCACGCTGTCGTTCACGGAGGGCTGCAGCCCGAAGTTCAGGCCGCTGCTGCCGTCCGGCCGGTACGACAGCTCGTTGAGGGTCGGCGTCTCGTAGCCGCGGCCCCAGGTGCCGTAGAGGCTCAGGTCCTGCGTCGGGGAAAAGCGCAGCGCCACCACCGGCAGCGCGCGGTCGTAGTCGGCCGAGCCGCTGTCGTTCCCGTTGCCGGGGGCGATGTACTGGTCCTTCGAGTCGAAGTTCACCGTGCTGTAGCGCAGGCCCGCCTCCAGGCTCCACTGGTCGGCGATCTGCCACTGGCCCTGCACGTAGGGGTCGACGTTGTGGACCTTGTTGAGCTCGTCGCGGCGCAGCCGGCCGCGCACGCCCAGGTTCGGGTTGGCTACCGTGCCCGTGTAGTTCTCGTAGCCGCGGCGATGCTCGTCCAGCGTGTCGTAGGCCAGGCCCGTGGAGATCTCGAAGGGCCGTCCCGCCAGTTCGCCCCGCGTGGTCCAGCGCGCGTCCAGCCCGGCGTACTCGCGGTGCAGGTCGATCACGCCGCCTGCGCTCGAAGGCGCCACCTGCGCAGAAGGCGGGATCGCCTGGTACTGCGTGGTGCTGCGCTCGCCGTCATACACCATCAGCCGCAGGTCGTTGCCGGCGTTCAGGCGCTTCTCGTAGATGAGGCCGGCCTGCATCTGGTCCACCGTCTTGCGGGTGTTGAACTGCGTCGCCACGGCGGCGCTGCGCGGATCCTGCGCGTATTGCTGCGGCGTCAGGCCCAGCGGATCGTCGGCGCGGATGCGCACGCCGTTCATCACCACCGTGAGCTTGCTGTCATCGCCCAGCTGGATGCCCAGCTTGCCGTTGAGGATGCTGCGCTCGGCCGCGCTGTGCTCGCGGTAGCCGTCGGTCTCGAAGTGGCTGCCGCTGAGCAGGTAGCTCACCGAAGGCGTCGAGCCGCTCGCCTGCACGCTCGCGCGCCAGGTGCCGTAGCTGCCCGCCGCCACGCCGAAGCCCAGGCGGGGCGGGCCTTCGCCGTCCTGCGTGAACACCTGCACCACGCCGCCGGAGGAGTTGCCGTACAGCGCGGAGAAGGGACCGCGCAACACCTCCACCCGGTCCGCCGAGGCAATGTCGATGTTGGAGGTCTGGCCCTGGCCGTCGGGCATGGTCGCGGGCACGCCGTCGACATAGATGCGCACGCCGCGCACGCCGAAGGTGGAGCGCGCGCCGAACCCGCGGATGGACAACTGCAGGTCCTGCGCGTAGTTCTGCCGGTTCTGGATCTGCAGGCCGGGCACGCTGCCCATGGCCTCCGACAGGTTCACCTGCAGGTTGGCGTTGCGAAGCTGGTCACCATACACCACGTCCACCGACGCAGGCACCTGCAATGGCGGCGCCGCCCCCAGGGGCAGCGTGACGGTGAGGGGCGGCAAGCTCGGTGCCGGCGAATCGCTGCCAAGGCTCTGTGCCAGCGCGGCTGGCGGCACGGTCAGGCAGGCAAGGAGTGCGAGCGGGGCCTTCATCGGCCGCGATTCTGAACGCGGCGCGCCGGCTTCACCCCGACGCAAACCCTAGTGCGGGGCACCAGGGCGAACGGCAAGCCCGGCGATCAGGCGGGCTTGGCGCCGAAGGGGCGGACCTGGGAGCGGTCCGGCGGCAGGAAGGGAACAGGGATCGGGATCGGGTCGTGGTCCGGGCGGGGAATGGGAATTGGCATGACGCACTCCTTGTTGTTGGCTTGCTTTCTTTCTTGTTCGGCGCAGCCTCACTGTGCGCCGCGGATCGATGCCGCCACGTCGTCCCACTGCCCCGGCGGGCGTGGTGCCAACGCGTGGACACTTGACGGCCGGCGCCGACGGCGCCCGCGCCGTGAGCGCGGAGCCTGTGTCCTACAACCTGCATGGGCTCGACACATCGAGCTGGGAAGGCTGGCCGCGCGCGCGCCGGCGCTCGCACCACCGTCGCCCGGCCTTGCAATGCCCTTGCGCTTCCTGGGTTCTAGCAGGCTGTGGCGCCTGCACGGCACGGCAGAATGCGCGCCGTTCCAAGCATCCGCCCACGACCGAATGAACGCCCCTGCAACCGCCACCGTCTCCGCATCGCACCAACGCTGGGGCCTGGCGGCAGCCGCACTGATGGGGACGGTGGGCGTCTTCATCGCGCTGGGCCACGACGGCCGCCGGGTGGCGCAGCTGCTGGCCCTGCTGCTGCCACTGCTGGGCTGGCTGGCATGGCCGGTCCGGGGGCGGGTGGCCGGGCGCCTGCGGCATCTCGTGGTGTGGCTGTGGGTGATGCTCTTCGTGCTCGACGGCGCGGCGCGCGCCTTCCTGCTCGATGCCTACCAGGCTGCGCCGGACGGGGCCCTGGTGCTGGGCGCGGTGGCCAATACGAACGGGCGCGAAGCCGGTGAGTACCTGCAGGCGCACTGGCGCGCGGCGCTCCTGTGGCTGGCCGCCCTGGCGGCGGCTGGCGCATTCGCCTGGCGGCTCGCCGGCCGGGGCCGCCGGGCATCCGCCCTGCCCTCGGCCCTGCCGCGCTGGCTGGTCGCCGCGCTTGCATTCGCGCTGCTTATTGCTGCGCTGGGCTATGCCAGCAAGCCCTGGCGGCGCCTGCATCCCGCGGCGTGGTGGACGAGCTGGGCGCAATCCGTTCGATCGCTTGCAGCCGGCATGGCCGACCAGCAGCGCCAGCGCGACGCAGCCCTGGCGCGCGCCCGGCAGGTCTCGCCGACGATCGCGCACCAGGGTCCGTCGACCGTGGTGCTGGTCATCACCGACAGCATCAACCGCGACAACCTGGCGCTGTACGGCTATGGCCGCAACACCACGCCGCGGCTTCTCGCGCATCAGCGCCAGGCGACGCAGAACATGCTCGTGCTGCGCAACGCCTGGTCGGTGGACGCCAGCACGCTGCCCGCCCTGCGCAACATGTTCGCCTTCGGCCAGCCCGACGAGGCGCAGCCGCAGCACCTGCTGGCCCTGGCGCGCTCGGCGGGCTACAAGGTCTGGTGGATGAGCAACCATGACGACGTGGCCATCGAGCAGCAGCACGCGCGCCTGGCCGACGTGGTGGACTTCGTCAACCGCACCCCCGGGCGCGCCAGCGCGTCGCTGGACGGCGAGTTGCTCGACTGCATCCAGGAGGCGCTGGAGGACCCGGCCGAGCGCAAGTTCATCGTGGTGCACCTGCTGGGCGCGCATCCGCACTATCGGCTGCGCTTTCCCGAAGGGCAGAACCCTTTCGACGACGACGTCGACGGCGTGGAGGCGCAGATGGTGCAGGCCGGCCGCGCCGCCTGGGTCCGGCGCTTCCGGCAGGACTACGACGCCGCCTTGCTGTACCACGACTTCGTGGTCTCGGAGACGCTGCAGCTGACGCGCTTCGCAGGCCGCGCCGGCGGGTACCGCGCGTGGATGTATCTCTCGGACCATGGCCAGGAAGTGGGCCACGGCAGCGACCAGGCCGGGCACAGTCCCAATACCGAGTCGGGCTACCGCATTCCGGCGATCGTGTGGCGCAGCGAGCCGCTGGGGCCGCGGGCCATGCAGGCTGCGCGGGAGCAGCCATTTCGCGCGGACTGGTCGGGATGGACCGTGGCGGACCTGCTGCATCTTCGATGGCAAGGGCAGCAGCCGGGGCGCAACGTGCTGGCGTCGGACTATGCGTGGCAGGCGCCAGCGATGCCGGTGCGGGTGCGGTCGTTCGTGGATTGAAGCGCACGCAGGGTCAGTGCAGGGCCTGTCGCATCGAACATCAAGGACGGCAGCCTTGCAGATGGCGCGCGGCGATCCATGTCATTTGACATTCCCCACCAGTGCGTCCTACGCATTGAAGCGAAGCATGGCTACCTGCCAGGCAGTGCCTCCGTCATAGATTGGATGCGGAGCGTTCTTGCTCCGACTACCAGGAGACGCCATGGCGAATCAACCAGGTCAGAACAGCCCGAACCAGCCGGGCAACCAGCCGAATCAACCGGGACAACAGGAGCAGAACGATCCTGGACGGCAGCAGCCCGGCCAAGGCAATCCGAGCTCGCCTCAGCAACCGGGTCAGGGCCAGAAGGGCTGATACCTGCGGTGAGGAACTCAGAAGCCGCCACTCGGGCGGCTTTTTTCCATGGAACTCAAGCCCTCGAGATTCAAGCGCCTGATCGCCGTATGCGCGGACTGCGAAAAGAGGTCGGACGGGCCGCGGCACATCGACAGCAAATCGGTTGCCAGGCAACTGAAAGGGCTCAGCGCGGATTCTCCCGAACGTTGCCGTGTGACCCGCACGAGGTGCCTGGGGCTGTGTCCACGCAAGGCCTTGGCCGTCGTGGCGCTGGGAAACTCGCTGCCCGCCATGAGCGCGGAGATCGGTGCCGAGGGTGACTTGAACACCCTCTCTCGCTACGCATTTGCCCCCTCGCCCTCGAAGCCCTAGCGCATCGAGCGATCCTCAGCCGGCCTCTTCCACGAACGCCTCCTCCCGCTTGGACCGGATCGACGGCGCCAGCACGATCACGAGGAGCAACAGCGCGGCCATCAGCAGCCCCAGCGAGATGGGCCGCGTGCCGAACACGCTCCAGTCCCCACGCGAAAGCAGGAGCGCGCGCCGGAGGTTCTCTTCCATCATCGGGCCAAGGATCAGCCCGAGCAGCAGCGGCGCCGGCTCGCAGCCCAGCTTGAGGAAGGCGTAGCCCACGATGCCGAAGATCGCGACCAGCCAGATGTCGAAGACGTTGTTGTTGGTCGAGTAGACCCCGATCGCACAGAAGAGCACGATCGCCGGAAAGAGCCAGCGATAGGGAATGGTGAGCAACTTCACCCACACGCCGATCAGCGGCAGGTTCAGGATCACCAGCATCAGGTTGCCGATCCACATCGAGGCGATCAGGCCCCAGAACAGCTCGGGGTTGCTGGTCATCACCTGCGGCCCCGGCTGGATGTTGTGGATGGTCATGGCGCCCACCATCAGCGCCATCACCGAGTTGGGCGGGATGCCCAGCGTCAGCATGGGGATGAAGGAGGTCTGCGCGCCCGCGTTGTTGGCCGCCTCGGGCGCCGCCACGCCGCGGATGTTGCCCCTGCCGAAGGGCACCTCGCCCGGCTTGAGCTTCGTCTTCTTCTCGATGGTGTAGGCCGCGAAGGCGGACAGCAGCGCACCGCCGCCCGGCAGGATGCCCAGCGCCGAGCCCAGCGCGGTGCCGCGCAGCACGGCCGGCAGCATGCGCTTGAAGTCCTCGCCGGTGGGGAACAGGCCCGACACCTTGGCGGTGAACACCTCGCGCTCCTCGTCGGGGCGCGCGAGGTTGGCGATGATCTCGCCATAGCCGAACACGCCCATGGCCACCGCGATGAAGCTCAGGCCGTCGGTGAGTTCGGGAATGTCGAAGGAAAAGCGCGCCACGCCGGAGTTCACGTCGGTGCCCACCAGGCCCAGCAGCAGCCCCAGCAGGATCATGCAGATGGCCTTGATGAGCGAGCCCGAGGCCAGCACCACGGCGCCGATCAGCCCGAGCACCATCAGCGAAAAATACTCCGCCGGGCCGAACTTGAAGGCGATCTCGGTCAGGGGCGGCGCGAAGGCCGCGAGCATCAGCGTGCCCACGCAGCCGGCGAAGAAGGAGCCCAGCCCCGCGGCCGCCAGCGCCGCGCCGCCGCGCCCCTGCTTGGCCATCTGGTGCCCGTCGATGACCGTGACCACGGACGAGGCCTCGCCGGGCAGGTTCACGAGGATGGCGGTGGTCGAGCCGCCGTACTGCGAGCCGTAGTAGATGCCCGCCAGCATGATCAGCGCCGCCACCGGCGGCAGCGCATAGGTGGCCGGCAGCAGCATCGCGACGGTGGCGGTGGGGCCGATGCCGGGCAGCACGCCGATCAGCGTGCCGAGCAGGCAGCCGATGAAGGCATACATCAGGTTCTGGAGGCTGATCGCCGTGGCAAAGCCCAGCGAGAGGTTGTTGATCAGGTCGTGCATGGTGCTCAGCCGGTGATGAAGGTCGGCCACACCTGGAACTGCAGGTTCAGGCCGAGGACGAAGGTGAGATAGCTGCCGACGGCCAGCACGGTGGCCAGGGTCAGGGCCATCTTCATGCGGAAGCCGCTGCCAGCCATGCAGGACACGATCACCAGCGCGTAGACCGCCACGATCAATCCCATGGCCGGGATGCCGATGCTGCCGACGCCGGCCAGGAGCACGCCGAACAGCACGTTCGCGCCGATGATCAGCCCCAGGGGCTTCCATGCGATGCGCCCGATCGGATCGCCGTCGCCATCGGCGTGCACGCCGATCGCCCCGCCGACCACGACCAGGCCCAGGAGGGTCAGCAGCACGCCGATCATCAAGGGGAAGTACCCCGGCCCCATCCTGGCAGCGCTGCCGACGTTGTACCCCGTGGCACCTATCGCGAAGGCCGCGCCCACGCAGGCAAACATGAGGCCGGCGACTAGGTTCTTCTTGCTCTTGATCTGGACATGCATAGGCAGTGCTCTCTCAATTTCTCGCTGCATGGTTGGGGGAGGGTTGCGGGGGCGGCGCTTGACCGCGGCGAGGACCTTTTCGGCGTCCTGCGGGTGCGCGACCGAAGCTTTCAGGTCGCTTTCGAATACCTCATAGTATGATCTTTAATGCATCACACTGTGAGTAATTACCCTGAGGCCGGCGGCGCGCTGTTACATTCAGCATTGCCGCCTTGCAGCCGAAGATGTCCAGCCCCAGACGAACGATCGACAAGCAGAGCCTGGAAGCCCTGTCCGACTTCAGGTTCAGGCTTCGCAGCTTCCTGCGCTTCACCGAGGACGCGGCGCGCTTGCACGGCATCACGGTGCTGCAGTACCAGGTGCTGCTGCACACACAGGGATTCCCAGGACGGGAATGGGCATCCGTCAGCGAGATTGCCGAGCGCCTGCAGGCCCAGCCGCATGGCGTCGTGGCGCTCGTGTCGCGCTGCGAGGAAGCCGGCCTGGTGGAGCGGCGCCCGAGCACCGTGGACCGCCGGCAGGTCGAGGTCCACCTGCTGCCGGCGGGGCGGATGAAGCTGGAGGCGCTGGCCTCGGAGTTCTCGGAGCACGTCTCCGAACTCGCCGATGTCGTCGCCTTCGCGCGAAGATCCCGGCTGTCCTAGTGGCCTGGTGGGCGGCCTGCCCGGCGCCTGCCCCGATCCGCCACCGCACACCCCACCGCCAGCCCCAACGCCAGCGCCGCGTACACCCAGGTCTTCCCGTGCCGCAATCGCCCCGGGATGGCCGTGGAATCCATGGCGGGCGCCGCGAGCCGCGCGTGCCGGGGCGGCCGGGCCTCGACCTTGGTGATGTTGACCGACACCGGGTCGCTCGCGGGGAAGGACTCCTCGACGCCGCTGTCCAGGGCCGTCTCGGTCGGCTCCTGCTCGACGGGCCTCACGTGCTCGGGCGGCGCGTCATGCCGAGCGGCGGTCGGGAAGGGGAACGGTTGGTTCTGCGGCAGCGTCATCGCGGTCTCCAGTCGCCGGTCGTGCGAAGACCTTCAGCTTGGACGAAGGGCCGCGCCACGGGCGTAGGCGCGCGGCGCGTGCAGGGCGTCTCGATTGCCCGAAGCGATGTAAAGAAGGCCGGCGGCCGCCCGCCCGGGCGGGCGCCTGTGGCAGCATGCGGCCCGACCCCACAGGAGAGAGGTATCGATGAGACAAGTCGCAAAGACGCTCTGGGCCGGCACGGTCCTGGCCCTTCTGGCCGCATGCACCACGTCACCGCCCGCGCCCTCCTCGGGCGAATGGACGCCCACGCCGCCCAACCCCAGCGCTCCCTACCCGCCCGAATCGCGAACGAACGGCGAGCAGGGGCTGGTGCTGCTGCGCGTGCGCACCTCTGCCCAGGGCCTGCCCACCGCGGTCGAGGTCAAGGAATCCAGCGGCTTCGCGCGCCTGGACCGCTCGGCCGTGGAGACGGTGTGGAAGTGGAAGTTCAAGCCCACGCCCGATGACGGCGGCGTGGTCTGGCGCGAAGTGCCGGTGCGCTTCGCGATCCGGCCCAACTGAAGCCCGCTGCCGCGCTCAGGCCAGGCGGCCGAACCAGAGGAAGGACAGGGCCGCGCCAGCCAGCGCCACCAGGCTCGCGCCCAGCGCGACCAGGCCGGTGAGCTCGGTCTCGCGCGTGATGAGCTCCATGCGCGAGCCCAGGTGCTCGTAGACACCGCGCAGGCTCTGCGCGGTGCCGGCGTGGTGGTATTCCCCGTTCGTCAGGCGCGCCACCTCGCGCAGGGTGGGCTCGTCCAGCTGCAGGTAGATCGCCATGCCCTCGGGCGCCGAGGCCACGCCGTCCACCGTGCCCAGCCCCACCACGTAGATGCGCACGCCGCGCTCGGCGGCCATCTTCGCCGCGGCCAGCGTGTCCACACCGGTGGTGCGCCGCCCGTCGCTCAGCAGGATGATGGCGGCCGAATTGTTGGAGCCGGGCGCCACCGGCTTGAACTCGCGCGGCGGCCCCTTCTTCTTCTCGTCGAGGCTGCGGCCCGCGGAGGCCGGCCGGCTGCCGCCATAGCTCAGGTCGGTCACGTCGATGGCCTGCTCGGGGAAGATTTCCGCCAGGCACAGCACGATCGAGTCGCCCACCGCCGTGCCCATCTGCATCTGGATGGCGTCGATGCTGGTCGCCAGCGCCTCGCGGTCCAGCGTGGGGCGCTGGGCGACATGGCTGCTGCCGGCGAAGGTGACCAGCCCCACCTCGATGTTGCGCGGCAGGTCGCGCAGGAAGTCCTTGGCCGCCGCCTGCGCCGCCACCATGCGGGTCGGCTCGATGTCGCCCACGCGCATGCTCAGCGACACGTCCATGGCCAGCATGATGGTGGTGCGCGCCCACGGCAGCGTCACCCGCGACACCGGCCGCGCCGCCGCGACCGAGAGGCCGGCCAGGGCGACGAGGAGGAGCAGCGGCGGCAGGTGGCGCCGCCACTGCCGGCCGGCCACCGCGGCGCGCGCCATCGCCAGGTTGCTGTAGCGCAGGGCCACCCGCCTTCTGCGCCGCAGCAGCCAGGCGTACAGCGCCACCAGCAGCGGCATCGCCAGCATCAGCCAGAGGAACTGCGGCCAGAGGAAGTACATGGCAACGTGGGGCCCCCGTGTGGCGCGCTCGTGGGGTGCATGGCGGCAACGGAGCGCCTGGTTGCCGCGCGTCGGCTATGGTGCCCGTCGGCGCGAGGCTCCGCAAGGCCGTTGGCCGGACGTCGCGGCCACCGGTCGTCGTGGCGCAGGACGGACCGGGCTCAGCCAGCGACGGCCAGCGTCTGCGGCGTGCTGAACTCGAGCAGGCCCTCTACGCCGTTCTCGACGCCCAGCCCCGATTGCTTGCGCCCGGCGAACGGGGCGTGCGGGTTCAGCAGGTGGATGGTGTTGATCCACACGGTGCCCGCCTCCAGGCGCGCCGCGACGGAACGAGCCTGCACCAGGTCCTGGCCCCACACCGACGCGCCCAGGCCGTACTCGCTGGCGTTGGCGCGCCGCACCGCCTCGTCGACGTCCGCATAGCGAAGCATCGGCACGATGGGGCCGAAGGGCTCCTCGGCCACCACGCGCGCGTCATCGGGCGGGTTGTCGACCACCGTGGGCGGGATGAAGTAGCCCGGGCCGGCCGGCATCTCGCCGCCGGCGAGGAAGCGGTGACCCGCCGCGCGCGTCGCCTCGATGAGGCTCTTCACCCGCTCGTACTGCGGTCGGTTCTGCACCGGGCCGATCACGGTGCGCTCGTCCGCGCCCGGGCCCACCGGCGCCGCGGCCGCGATGGCGGCGAAGGCCTGGGCGAAAGCGTCGTAGATGCTGTCGTGCACGTAGATGCGCTTGGCCGCGATGCAGATCTGCCCCGAGTTGAGGAAGGCGCCCATGAAGAGGCGCTTGGCCACCTTGGCCACGTCCGCGTCGGGCAGCACGATGGCCGGGTCGTTGCCGCCCAGTTCCAGCGTCACGCGCTTGAGCGTCGACGCAGCCGAGGCCATCACGCGGCGGCCCGTGGCGGTCGATCCGGTGAAGCTCACCTTGGCGATGCCTTCGTGCGCCGTGAGCTGCGGGCCCAGCGCGTCGCCGCCGGACAGCACGTTGATCACGCCGGCCGGGAAGATGCCGGCCGCCAGCTCGCCCAGCCGCAGCGTGGCCAGCGGCGTGAAGGGCGAGGGCTTGAGGATGACCGAGTTGCCGGCCAGCAGCGCCGGCGCCAGCTTGATCACCGCGATCATCAGCGGGAAGTTCCACGGCACCACGGCCGCCACCACGCCCAGCGGCACGCGGCGGGTTTCCCAGCGCACGCCGGCGGGGTCGGTGTGCTCGGCCACGGGCTGCTCCATGCGCGCGACCTGGCGGCACCAGTGCACGCAGCCCTGCACTTCCTGGCGGGCCATCGCGATCGGGCGGCCCTGCTCCGCGGTGAGCAGCCGGGCAAGGTCTTCGGCCTGCTCCTCGATGGCCTTGGCCAGGACCTTGAGACCGGCGGCGCGGTCGGCCTGCGGCCGCGCGGCCCAGGCGGGGAAGGCGGCCTGCGCGGCGGCCACGGTGGCGTCGAGCAGCTCGGGCGGGCAGTCGGGCGCCTGGCCGACGGGCTGCTCGGTGGCGGGGTCGAGCACGGTCAGCGTGGCTGCGGTTTCGAGCAAGCGGCCGTTCGACAGCAGGCGGTAGGGGGAAGCGGTCATGGCAGGGAGGTCCAGTCTCCGGATGGGGATGCGGCCATGATGGCGGCGTCCCTCTGCGAAAGTACCCCCCGCGGCGGGTGGAGGGACCCTGTTGTCCGGCAGCAAGGCCCGGGCTGCGCCTACCTGAGCGACGGGGCCGCGGGCGCATCCTCTGCGGCATGCCCCAGGTGCTGCTCATCCGCCACGCCGAGAAGCCCACGCCCGACGATGCCGTGCAGGGCGTGGACGAGTCCGGGCGGCCGGATGCCAACGAGCTCAGCGTGCTCGGATGGCAGCGCGCTGGTGCCCTGGCGGCGCTGCTCAGCGCCGACGAGCCGCTGCAGCGGCTGGGCCTGAAGCGACCGCGCCACCTGTTCGCGCCCTGCCCGACTTCCGAGGCGCCCAGTGCACGCAGCGTGCGCACCCTGCAGCCGCTGGCCGACGTGCTGCAGTTGCCCGTCACGCTCGATTTCACGCTGGGCGACGAGGCCGCGCTGGCCCGCGCGGCGGCGGCGCTGGAGGATGGCGTGCTGATCGCCTGGCAGCACGAACGGCTGCCGCGCATCGCCGCGGCGCTCGCCGGCGCGATGGACGGCCTGCCCGACGCCTGGCCCGCGGACCGCTACGACCTGATCTGGGCCTTCGACGGCACTCGCGACCGTTGGCGCTTCCGCCAGATTCCGCAGCTGCTGCTGGCCGGCGACCAGGCCACGCCGATCGGGTGAGCACCCGGCCCGCCGTGCTCCAATGGCGCACGGCCATCCACCGACGACGATGCAAGACGAGCTCTTCGATGACGACGCCGACGCGGCAGCGTCGATCCCCGGCCTGCGCTACCAGCGCGACTTCCTCGGTGCCGACGAGGAGGCCTCGCTGCTGCAGCTCATGCGCGCCCTGCCCTTCCATGCCGCGCGCTACAAGGAGTACCTGGCACGGCGCCGCGTGGTGAGCTTCGGCGGCTCCTTCGACTACGACACGAATACATTGCGGCCCGCAGCGGCGCTGGACGACCGGCTCTTGCCGCTGCGCGATCGCCTGGCCGACTGGCTGGGCGTGCCCTCGCGCAGCCTGGCGCACGTGCTGGTGTCGGAGTACGCCCCGGGCACGCCGCTCGGGTGGCACCGCGACGTGCCCGAGTTCGAGACGATCGCCGGCGTATCGCTGGGCCACGAGGCCGTGCTGCGCTTCCGCCCCTATCCGCCGGAGGCAGCCACCAAGGGCCGGGTGCTCGAGCTGAACGTCGCGCCGCGCTCGATCTACCGCATCTCCGGCGCCGCGCGCTGGGGGTGGCAGCACGCGGTGCCGCCGGTGAAGGCCATGCGCTGGTCCATCACCTTCCGCACGCCCCGGCAGGGCGTGAGCGCGGCCCGGGCGGCGCTGCGCCCCGATTGAGCGCGCCGCCTAAGTGGCGCCTGGCGCCTTGGCGTCGACGCTGCGCTCGGCATCCAGCCAGTCGTCCAGCTCGCCACCGCCGCCGGTGGCGCCTCGGCGCAGGTAGGCTTCGTACGCGGCCTGGCGGATCTGCGCCTCGCGGCGCAGGGCGCGCTCGGCCTCGTCCGCGTCGCGATGCATCGCCTGCGGGTCTTGCGACGAGAGGTCCGACGCGCGGGTCTGTGCCTCGGTCGGGGGCGCTGGGTCTGGCGCGTGATCCGCTTCGGAACGCTTGTTGACCATCGGAAATCTCCTTCGGGAAGTAGGTCTGTGCCGATGCCGGCATTCGACGTGCCCGCGCACGGTCTCCGTTTGCCTGACGGCGACACGAGCCCGTGTCTCACACGAAGGCGCGCGCCTGCCATGCACAGTCGGCAGCGATCGCTGTCACCGTCAAGGCGGCCATGGGCTGCGGGGAGAAGGCATGTTGCATGCAGGAGCACACCGCCTTCGGGCGGTCGAAGACCGGGAGATCCAGGACGCCGAGTCCGCCTATTCGATGCGGCTGGCGCAAGTGGAAGACTGTTTCGAGCAGCGTCGGCACTGCCACGCGGAGTACGGCATGGCCCGCCGCGAATTGGAAGCGTCGCTTTCCATCAAGGGCCGCACGGCGGGCGAGGCGATCTGGCCGGCCACCTCGTTCGCGAAGGTGTCGGAACTCAAGCGCCGCTGCAGGCAGGTGGACAGCGCGTGCGTGGAGGCCCTGATCGCCTTCGCACACGAGGTCATCGCCCGGGCGCGCGGCAAGTCCTAGCTGCGGGCTTCTCGCACGATGCGCCGAGCCGCATTCCCGCGGAACCACCGCAGGCGCGCCGGATCGAAGAACGCTTCATCCACGCTCAACGGAAGGTACCCATGAAAGTGCTCCTGGCCATCGCCATCGCCACGCAGCTGTGCCTGCTTTCGGCGTGTGCCGCGCAAGGCGGACCGGCGGCCGCGTCGCCCGGCAAGGTCGAGGTGTTCGGCGACATCGACGCCGGCGTGAGCGTGCGCCGCTGAAGGGCCGCGCAATCAGGCAGTGCCCAACTGGTCTTCTTGCGCGCCACGCGCATCTGCAGGAATTGCTGCAAGTCTTGCGCGCTGTCACGTGACACGGCGCGGCAGAAGCTAACAACCAGGACATGGGTTGTGCCGTTGGATAGTTCCGTAGTTTGCAAATCGAAATTCCTTCGTTCCCCTGACCGGGACCCTTGCCTAGAGTGCGGCGCTTCCACGTTTCTTTCGGAGCACCCACTTGACCGCCGCACAACACGACGCGATTTCGCATTCCGCCTTCGACACCGACTTCAAGCACCTGCGCGTGCGCCGCCTGGCCGGGCGCATCGGCGCGGAGATCCACGACCTGGCGCTCTCCGGCTCGCTGGACGATGCGGTGTTCGGCGAGCTGCGCGCGGCGCTGCTCAAGCACAAGGTCGTGTTCCTGCGCGGCCAGTCGCACCTCGACGATGCCGAGCACCAGGCTTTCGGCGCACGCTTCGGCAAGACGGTGGCGCATCCCACGGTGCCGGCACGCGAAGGCACGCGCATCTTCGAGCTGGACGCCTCCAAGGGCGGCGGCCGCGCCGACTCGTGGCACACCGACGTGACCTTCATCGACGCCTTTCCCAAGATCTCGATCCTGCGCGGCGTGACCATCCCGGCCTACGGCGGAGACACCGTGTGGGCCAGCACCGTGGCCGCCTACGAGGGCCTCCCGGACGATCTCAAGCGCCTGGCCGACGGCCTGTGGGCGGTGCACAGCAACGACTACGACTACGGCGCCCAGCGCGCCGACGTCGACCCCAGCCGCCTGGCGCACCACCAGAAGGTCTTCGTCTCCGCGGTGTTCGAGGCCGAGCACCCGCTGGTGCACGTGCACCCCGAGACCGGCGAGCGCGCGCTGCTGCTGGGCCACTTCATCAAGCGCATCTCGGGCCTCTCGAGCACCGAGTCGGCCCGCATCTTCGAGATCCTGCAAAGCCGCGTGATCCGCCTGGAGAACACGGTGCGCTGGAACTGGCGCCAGGACGACGTGGCCATCTGGGACAACCGCGCCACCCAGCACTACGCCATCAACGACTACGGCAGCCAGCCGCGCGTGGTGCGCCGCGTGACGGTGGAAGGCGAAGTGGCGGTGTCGCTGGACGGCCGCCGCAGCCGCACCTGCACGCGCCCGGAGGCGGTGAACGACGAGCAGATCCGACAGGTCATCGCGCAGAGCGCCTGAATCACCCGAAGGAAGCAACGCCTGCCATGACCACGCAACGCCGCCAGTTCCTCGCCGCCGGAGCCGCCCTGGGCGCCGGTGCCCTGCTTTCCCCGCTCGCCCGCGCACAGGCCGGCGGCGCGAAGAAATACGCCGGGGTCACGCTCAACGTGTCGACCTTCAGCGCCGCCTACCCCAAGTTCCTGCAGCAGGCGCTGCCGGAATTCGAGGCGCTCACCGGCGCCAAGGTGAACTTCGACGCGCCCTCCTTCCCCGTCTACAACCAGCGCGTGGACCTGGAGCTGTCCACCCGCGGTGCGGCCTATGACGTCGTGAACGTCACCTTCATCTACTCGAGCCGCTGGATCAATTCGGGCTGGCTCACGCCGCTGGACGACTACCTCCGCAACCCCAACCTCACGCCGGCCGACTTCGACCTGAACGACTTCCTGCCCGGCGCGCGCGCACCGGAGACGGGCCGCGACGGCAAGCTCTACGGCGTGCCGTGGACGGCCGAGGCGCTGCTCACTGCCTCCTCGCGCTTCGACCTCGTGCAGGCCGCGGGGCTGGAGTTTCCCGACAGCACCGACGACCTGCTCAAGGTGCTGCGCGCGGTCAACAAGAAGGAGCGCGTGGCCGGCTTCGTGTCCGACAACCACTACGGCTGGACCTTCGTGCCCTACCTGCACGCCTTCGGCGGCGACGTGTTCCGCAAGGCGCCGGACGACCTCTTCCCGACGCTGGACACGCCCGAGGCCATCGCCGCGGCCGACTACTACGCCAACCTGCTGCGCGAGTTCGGCCCCGACGGTGCGGTGACCTACACGCCCGACCAGGTGATCCAGTCGCTCAAGCAGGGGCGCGTCAACTTCACCGACCAGGGCCAGCTCTACTTGGCGCAGCTGGGCGACCCGGCCACCAGCAAGACCATCAAGACCGTCAAGTTCGGGCTGGTGCCCAAGGGGCCGGCCGGGCGTTTCCCTGGCACTGCGGTGCACGGCCTGGGCATACCGGCGGGCTCGAAGAACAAGGAAGCGGCCTGGGCCTTCATCGCCTGGGCACTGTCCAAGCAGACCACGCACAAGGCGGTGCTCGCGGGCTACGGCTCGCCGGCGCGCAAGTCGGACCTGGAACTGCCCGCGTTCCGCGCGCGCCAGAACATCAACGGCACCGACCTGGCCAGGCTGGCGCAGGACTCCATCGAGCTGGCGTCCAGGACCGGGCACATGAAGTACCGCACCGTGTCGGTCTATCCGCAGGTGGACCAGCAGATCAACAAGGCGATCGAGCTGGTGGCGACGAAGCAGCTGTCGGCGAAGCAGGCCATGCAGCAGGCGCAGGCGGCGTCCATCGCGGACCTCAAGCGCGCGGGCCTGAGCCTGTAGGGGGCCACGGATGTCTTCGCAACTCATGGCCGCCGGCTGGCAGGCCGAGCGCCGCCGTGCCTTCCTGCTGGGACTGGCGCCTTCGCTGCTGGTGCTGGCGGTCATCACGCTGGTGCCGGCCGTGGCGCTGCTGGTGGCCAGCCTCACGCCGCTGAGCCTGACCGACCCGCTGGCCACCTTCCGCTTCGACGACCCGCTGGTCAACTACCGCCATCTTCTGGAGGACAAGCGCTTCATCGACTCGGTGGGCACGCAGCTCGAGCTGTCGGTGTCGAGCGTGACGCTGCAGGTGGCCTTGGGGCTGGGCATCGCGCTGCTGCTGCACGGCCCTTCGCGCCTTCTGGCAGCCACGCGCGCCGCCTTCCTCATACCGATGGTGCTGCCGCCGATCGTGGTGGCGCTGATCTGGAAGATCCTCTACACGCCCGACATCAGCCCGCTGCACCGCGCGGCCGAGGCGCTGGGCGTGCCCTTCTCCTCGCTCATCGCCAACCCGGACACCGCCCTGTGGGCCATCAGCGTGGCCGACACCTGGCAGTGGTTCCCCTTCACCATGCTGATGGTGCTGGCCGCGTTGCAGATGGTGCCGCAAAGCCCCATCGAGGCGGCGCGTCTGGACGGTGCCAACCGCTGGCAGGTGTTCCGCTTCATCGTGCTGCCTCACCTGCGGCCGGTGCTGGTGGTGTGCGCGCTCTTCCGGCTCATCGACAGCTTCAAGGCCTTTCCGCTGATCTACGTGCTGACCAACGGCGGGCCGGGCACGGTGACCGAGGTCACCAACTACTACGGCTTCGTGCAGGCCTTCAACTTCTCCTACTGGGGCTACGCCAGCGCGATCGCCATGGTGATCCTGGCCGGCGTGTTCGCGCTGGCCGCGCTGGTGGGACGGCTCGGATGGAACCATCACCATGACCCACAGCGCTAATCCCACCTACGACGAACTCGAGCGCGCGCAGGCGCTGGCCTGGAGCCCGCTCACCGGTGCGCTGCCGGCCGCCGGCGCGGCAGACCCCGTGGCACCCGCGCAGCCCTGGCGCTTCGCGCGGCGCCATGCCCGCGCCGCAGCGGCGCTCGTGCTGCTGCTCGTGCTGATGTTTCCCTTCCTGTGGCTGGTGCAGCTGGCGCTGCGGCCGGAGAACGACGTCTTCAGCGACGAGTTGCTATTCACGCCGACGCTGGCCTCGTTCGCAGGACTGCTGCAGGGCAACTTCGCGCGCTCCTTCGGCAACAGCCTGCTGGTGAGCACGCTGTCCACGGCGCTGTCGCTCGCCATCGGCGTGCCGGCGGCGTATGCGCTGGCGCGCTGGAATTTCAAGGCGCGCTCGCAGGTGGCGCTGTGGATCCTCGTGACCCGCATGGCCCCGCCAATCGCCTTCACCATTCCCTTCTTCCTGGCCTATCGCTGGCTGGGCCTGCAGGACACGGTGATCGGTCTGGCCATCGTCTACCTGACCTTCAACCTGGCGATCGTCATCTGGCTCATGCAGACCTTCTTCGAGGCGGTGCCGCCGGCCATGGAAGAGGCGGCGTACATCGACGGCTGCGGCGTGTGGCAGGCCTTCTGGCGAGTGACGCTGCCGCTGGCGGCGCCGGGGCTGGCAGCCACCGCGGTGCTGTGCTTCGTGTTCTCGTGGAACGACTTCTTCTACGCGCTGATCCTCACGCGCACCGAGGCCATCACGGCGCCCGTGGCCATCGTGAACTTCCTGCAGTACGAAGGATGGGAGTGGAGCCGAATCGCCGCCGCCGGCACGCTGGTGATGGCACCGGTGGTGGTGTTCACGCTGGTGGTGCGCAAGTGGCTGGTGCAGGGCCTGACGGCCGGCGGACTGAAAGACTGAGCGAAAAGGAAAAGAAGCAATGGCATCCATCGAACTGCGCCAGCTGGCCAAGCGCTACGGAAAGACCCCGGTCGTGCACGGCATCGACCTGCACATCGCCGACGGCGAATTCGTGGCCCTGGTCGGGCCCTCCGGCTGCGGCAAGTCCACCCTGCTGCGCATGATCGCCGGGCTGGAAGAGACCAGCGGCGGCGAGATCCTGCTGGGCGAACGCCGCATCGACGCGGTGGCCCCGCGCGATCGCGACATCGCCATGGTGTTCCAGAACTACGCGCTCTATCCGCACATGACGGTGGCCGACAACCTGGGCTTCTCGCTGCGGCTGCAGAAGCTGAAGGCGGCCGAGATCCGAGCGCGCATCGCCGAGGTGGCGGACATCCTGGGGCTGTCGGCGCTGCTGGAGCGCAAGCCCGGGCAGCTCTCGGGCGGGCAGCGCCAGCGCGTGGCCATGGGGCGGGCCATCCTGCGCCGGCCGCAGGCCTTCCTGTTCGACGAGCCGCTGTCGAACCTCGACGCCAAGCTGCGGGTGCAGGTGCGCACCGAGATCAAGGCGCTGCACCAGCGGCTTCGCACCACCACGGTCTACGTGACGCACGACCAGGTAGAGGCGATGACGCTGGCCGACCGCATCGTGGTGCTCAAGGACGGGCGCATCGAGCAGGTGGGCACGCCGCTGGAGCTGTACGACCGGCCGGGCAATGCCTTCGTGGCGGGCTTCATCGGCTCGCCGGCGATGAACTTCATCCCGGGGCGGCTGCAGCTCGACGGCGCGCCCCATGTGCTCACCGACGACGGCCTGAGGCTGCCGCTTCCCGCGGCCGCGCCGCGCGCCGAGCACGGGGCGCGCGTGGTGTACGGCGCGCGGCCGGAGCATTTCACGCTGGACGACGACGAGGGCGTGGCAGCCGAGGTACGCGTGGTGGAGCCCACCGGCTCCGACACCCAGGTCGCGCTACGCGTCGCTGGCCACGAGGTGATCGCGCAGCTGCGCGAGCGCGTGAGCGCGCGCCCGGGCGAGCTGCTGCGCCTGAAGCCGCAGGCCGCGCAGGCGCACCTGTTCGATGCAGGAAGCGGGCAGCGGCTCAACTGAGGCGCCTCAGGCCGGCACCGCGTTCAGCAGCTCGCGCCGCATGATCTTTCCGCTGGCCGTCACGGGCAGGCTGTCGACGATGAAGATGCGCGAGGGCTGCTTGTAGGGCGCGAGCCGCTCGCGCGCGAAGGCGTGCAGCTGCGCCACCTGCAGCTGCGCCCCGCTGCCGGGCACGACGAAGGCGAGCACCTCCTCGTTGCCGCCCTCCTCCGGCCGGCCCACCACCGCGGCGCGGGCCACGCCCTCGAAGGCGTGCAGCACCGCCTCCACCTCGGCGGGGTACACGTTGAAGCCCGAGCGGATGATCATCTCCTTCAGGCGCCCGACGATGCGCAGCTCGCCGTCGGCGTCCATGCGGCCCAGGTCGCCGCTGGCGTACCAGCCGCCGGGCAGGAAGGCCTTGCGCGTGCTTTCCTCGTCGCGGAAGTAGCCGGGCGACACGCCCGGCCCGCGCACCCACAGCTCGCCGGTCTGGCCCGACGCCACGTCCTGTCCTGCCGCATCGACCACACGCAGCTCGACGCCCCGCATCAGCGGACCGGAGGACACGTCCTCGCGGTACTGGCCCAGTGGCGACAGGCTCACCAGCAGCGACTCCGAGCTGCCGTAGCCGTGGTGCATGGGCTGGCCGAAGAAGGCCTCGATGCGCGCCTTGAGCGTGCGGTCCAGCGGCTCGGCGCCGGCGTAGAGGTAGCGCAGCTGCGGGGCCTGCAGCCGCCGCACGCCGGTGCGCTCGAAGTGGTCCAGCAGCCTCGCGAAGAGGGTGGCCGGGCCCTGCAGCAGCGAGACGCGCTGGTTCGCCAGCGCATCCACCAGGTCCTCAGCCGAGAAGCGCCAGCGCATCACCAGGCCGCAGCCCGACAGCAGCGCGGCCGAAAGCGTTCCCAGGCCGAACACATGGGTCATGGGCACGAAGGCGTAGTAGCGGTCGTCACGGCCCAGCGCGCGCACGTCCAGCGAGATGTCGGCGAAGTCCAGCAGCGCGCTGTGGCGGATCAGCACCGCCTTGGGCTGGCCGGTGGTGCCCGAGCTGAAGGTCATGGCAATCACGCCCTGTGCATGCGGGCCCGGCTCGCCCAGGGCTTCGACGCGCGCCGGGGTGCGCAGCAGTCCCGGCAGCGCGGAAGGCCGGGCCTCATGGCGCGCGGCATGCGCGGCCGCGTCCTCGGATACGCCGGCCGTGAAGTAGACCAGGCGCGCGTCGCTGGTGGCGGCAAAGCGCTCGATCTCCGCGGGTGCCATGCGCGCGTTCACGCCGCAGGACCAGGCGCCGACACGGCTGCACGCCAGGATGAGGGCGATGTGCTCCGGGCAGTTCTCCGCCACCACCAGCACGCGGTCGCGCGGCTGCACGCCTTCGCGGCGCAGTTCGTCGGCGAGCGTGTCGACCATGCGGCCCAGCGCGGCATAGCTCACTTCGCCTTGCGGCAGGTACAGGAAGGGCCGCTGGGGATCGGCGGCCAGCCAGTGGTCGAAGGCCTCGTGCAGGCGCGTTGCGTCGATGGTCATGCGGGATGTCTTTCAGTCGATCTGGATGCCCTTGGAAACGCTGGCCCACAAGGCACGCTCCTTCCGCGCCTTCTCGGCAAGCGCCTCGGGCGCCAGGTCCCAGAGCTCGTAGCCCTGCTCCACCAGCCGCGCGCGCAGCGATTCGTCGGCCATCGCCTTGCGCACCGCGGCAGTCAGGCGGGACGCCACGGGCGCGGGAGTCGCGGCCGATGCGTACAGGGCCATCCATCCCTGCACCTCGTAGTCGGCAACGCCCGATTCGATCAGCGTGGGCACCTCGGGCAGCATGGGATTGCGCTCGCGCGAGGTAACGGCCAGCGCGCGCACCTTGCCGCTGGCGATGAAGGGCCGCGCGCTCGCGATGACGTCGAACATCATCGCGATCTGCCCGCCGACCAGGTCGGTCATGGCCGGTGCGTTGCCCTTGTACGGCACATGCGTGAACTGCGTGCGCGTCATCTTCTCCAGCAGGGCCGCGCTCAGGTGGTTGGTGCCGCCGATGCCGGCCGAGCCATAGGTCAGCTCGCCCGGATGCGCGCGGGCGAATGCGACCAGTTCCTGAACGCTGCGCCAGGGCCGGTCCTTGCCGACCACCAGCACGTTGGTGGCCTGCACCAGCGAGGCGATCGGCTGCAGGTCCTTCATCGGGTCGAAGGCCATCTGCCGCTGCACGTTGGGGTTGATGACGATGGTGGGGCTGCCGGCGAAGAAGAGCGTGTGGCCGTCGGGGGCCGCCTTGGCGACCGCGTCGCCGCCCAGCGATCCGCTCGCGCCGGGCTTGTTGTCCACCACCACCGGCACGCCCAGCGCGCGCTGGAGCGCCGGGGCCACGAGGCGGGCCGCTGCGTCCACCGGCCCGCCGGCGGCGTAGCCGACCACCAGCCGCACCGGGCCACCGGGCGGCGCGGTCTGCGCGAGGGCGGGCAGCGCGCCGGCGCCGCAGGCCATGGCCGCGGCGCGCTGCAGCAGCGCGCGGCGCGAGAAGGGCGCCCCGCAGGCGTCCGTGTCGTGATTCATCTTGCTTGTCTCCAGATTCCGCCCGTCCAGTAGAGCAGCGCAGGGGCGCACAGCAACTACCTGAATCGGGTGGCGCGGCGCGGCAGGCGCGGCGGGAATGAAAGACAATGCGAACAGACCCTCGACCCGCTGCGCACGAAGCGCAGCGTCTTCATTCAAGGAACTTCGAGTCTTTGTCCGAGCGATCGCCAACCACCCGCCGCGCCGCCGAGCGCGGCAACGTCCCGCCGCCCAGCGAAGGCGGCCCCACCCGCCGTGGCGCGCCGCGCGAGCGCTCCGAGCAGATGGAGGCGCGCATCCTGGCCGCGGCCATCGAGGAGTTCTCGGAGTACGGTTTCGCCGGCGCGCGCATCGAGCGCATCAGCCAGCGCGCCGGCACGGTGGACCGCATGCTGTACTACTACTACGGCAACAAGGAGCGGCTCTACCAGGCGGTGCTGGAGAAGATCTACGCCGACATGATCGGCGAGCAGCGCGCCTTCGTGACGCCCGACGACCCGGTCGAAGGCATGCGCCAGCTGGTGCTGCACTCCTGGGACCACTACGAATCGCACCCGCACCTGGTGCGCGTGCTGATGAACGAGAACCTGCTGCGCGGCAAGCACATCCGGCAGTCGCAGCAGGTCACGCGCACCTCCTTCCCGCTGGTGGAGACGGTGACCACGCTGCTGGAGGCCGGCCAGGCGCAGGGCCTGTTCCGGCGCGACGTGCCGCCCGAGCACGTGCTGATGACCATCATGTCGCTGGGCTTCTTCTACATCTCCAACCAGCACACCTGCTCGACCTGGATGGGCAGCGACCTGATGTCCGCCGGCCGGCGCAAGGCCTGGCGCGAGCACATCTGCGACGTGGTGCTGAGCTCGCTGTCGCCGGCCGTCGAGAAGGCGGTGGTGCCGGCGACGCGCAAGGCCTCGCCGAAGCGCCGCACCGCGGCCTAGGCGGCTGCGGCTTCCTGCGCCCAGATGGCGCGGACGTGGCGGGCGATCGCCGCGTTCTGCCCGATCAGCGAGAAGCGCGCGTTGTGCGCGTAGTCGGGCAGGTTGATCATCTCCGTGGTGATCGCCGCGAGGCGCGAGTCCGGCGTACTGGCGTGGTGCTGCAGCACCTTGCGCACCACGGCGCGCGTGCAGTCCAGCGCCGCATCGTCCCACGGCGAATGCCATTCACCCGGCGCCGGCTCTTCGAAGGGGTACAGGATGCCGCGGCCCGGCTCGCCGGCGCGGTAGTCGAAGATGGAGTGCGTGGGCACCGCCGCCACCGGCTGCGTCGGGTCCAGGATCGACCAGAGGTTGCGCGGCCCGTTGGGCGCCACCGAGCGCACCTGCATCCAGCGCACGATGCCCATGTCCAGCCACTGGTCCACCAGGCTGCCGGGCTGGCGCGGGTCCAGCTCGATGCGGCCGGCCGCCACGTCCTCGTCGATGCCGCAGATGCGCTGCTCCTCCACGTTGCCCATCTTGAAGATCACGTGGCTGTAGTCCAGCGTGAAGTTGAAGGGGACGCCGCGCCGGCGCACCGCCTCGGCCACCGGCAGCACGCGGCGCGGGTCCTCGCTCCACATGTTGACGTGCAGCTCCAGCGTGGGCTCCACCCCGCGCGGCATGCCGAGGTCCCAGGCGCGCAGGTAGAAGTCGGCCACCTCGGCGTCGCTCACCGGCCGGCCGTGGGCGTCGTGCCAATGGACCATGATGTTGTGCAGGCTCGCGCCCACCTCGCCGGCCAGGCGCAGCTTCTGGGCGAGCAGCGCCTCGTCGCGCTCCAGCGCATAGAACCAGCTGGCGGTGCGCACCGGCAGCGAGAAGCGCTCGATGCAGCGCAGGTAGGCATCGACCTGGCCTTCCATCGGCAGGCGGTCGAAGCTGTCGAACACGCCGGCCTCGCTGACCAGGCGGAACTGCTCCTCGATGGGCGGCTCGACGAGCGAGACGGGCGCTGCGATCGAAGAGGCCTGCGCGCCGCGGCCGTTGCAGCCGATGGGCGGCAGGGAAGTCTTGGGGCCGCTCACGATGCGTTGGCTCGCAGCTTGCGGATCTGCTCTTCGCTTGGCTGCAGCTTGCTGCCGTCCACGTAGGTGCCCGAGGGCATCACGCCCTTGCCGTCCTTGACCGCGGTGCGGCCCACGAAGATGCCGAGGGTCGACTGGTTGTCCTGCGGCCGGAACACCACCGGGCCGAAGGGCGAGCTGAACTCCAGGCCCTTGAAGGCGGCGATGAGCTTCTCGGTGTCGGTCGAGCCGGCCTTCTGGACGCCGGCCGCGATGGCCTTGGCCGAGGCATAGCCCACCACGGAGTTCAGGCGCGGATAGTCGTTGTACTTCTTCTGATAGGCCGCGAGGAAGGCCTTGTGCTCGGGCGTGTCGATGTTGGCGTAGGGGTAGCCGGTGACGATCCAGCCGGAGGGCGCGTCGTCCTTGAGCGGGTCGAGATATTCAGGCTCGCCGGTCAGCAGGCTCACCACCTCGCGGCCCTCGAAGAGGCCCCGGGTCTTGCCCTCGCGCGCCAGCTTGGTCAGGTCGCTGCCGAAGAGCACGTTGAAGATCGCATCGGGCTTGGCGTCGGCGATGGCCTGCACCACCGCGCCGGCATCCACCTTGCCCAGCGGCGGCGACTGCTCGGCGACGAACTCCACGTCGGGCTGCAGCTTCTTCAGGTTCTCCTTGAAGGCGGCGACCGCGGCCTGGCCGTACTCGTAGTTGGGATAGATCACGGCCCAGCGCTTCTTCTTCAGCTTGGCCGCTTCCGGCACGACGGAGGCGGCCAGCGCGTAGGTGCCCGAGCGCAGGCGGTAGGTGTAGCGGTTGCCGTTGTCCCACACCACCTTGTCGCTCAGGGGGCCGGAGGCCATGAAGAAGACCTTGCGCTGGCGCGCGAAGTCGGTGAGGGCCACGCCCACGTGCGAGAGCGTCACGCCGCTGATCAGCTCCACCTTCTCGCGCGTGATGAGTTCCTCGGCCACGCGCACCGCGTCGCCGGGGTTGGCGTTGTCGTCGCGGAAGATGGTTTCCATCTTGCGGCCGTTGATGCCGCCTGCCGCGTTGATCTCTTCCTGCGCCAGCAGCCAGCCCTGGCGGTAGGGCACCAGGTTCTGCGGCAGGGCCTTGTAGCTGTTGATCTCGCCGATCTTGAGCGTGTCCTGCGCGCCGGCGGCACCGGCGAAGGCAAAGGCGAGGCCGGCCGCGACGAGGCGGACGGCGGCGATGGGGCTGGCGGTCATAAGCGGATTCCTCGTGGGTGGTTCGTTCGTGGGTTCGCAGGCGATCAGGAACTCGAAGCGGCGGCCATCTCTTCGACGATGCGCCGCATCTTGATGGAGGAGCCGTCCAGCGCGAGGTTGATGCGCTTCCATTCGCGCGGCTTGTCCTCGTTGCGCTGGATGGCTTCGAGCACGCGCTTGTCCTCGTTGAAGGCCATGCGCAAGTTGTCGCGCAGCCGCATGTCGACGACGGGGTCGGCGGGCGAGTTCTTCAGCACCAGCCAGTGCTGCATGCAGCTGCGCTGGTCGATGGGCGTGATGAAGTGGCAGGCGAACATCTGAATGCAGTCCTCCCGATTGCCCTCGGGCGCGCCGGTGCCGGTGCGGGCCGAGCCGAAGTCGATCACCGCGATGCAGGGCGCGTGGTAGTGGTAGTAGTGCCAGCGGTCGACATTGGCGCCGCCGAAATCCTTGAGGCCCTGGAAGACCGGGATCAGCGGGCCGTCGATGACCCAGCGCCAGGTCACGACCTTGTTGCCCTGGCGCTCGTGCTGCACGCGGGTTTCCTCGCGGCCGGCGCTGGCCAGGGTGGTCTTGTGCACGTAGACCACGTGCGTGGGGTCGCACAGGTTGTCCGCCAGGCTGAGGTAGTTGGCCTGCACCGGCAGCGCGTCGCCTTCCACCACGCTGTAGTCCGCGTCGTCGTACTCGGAAAGGTGGAAGACCTGCGCGCGGTCGGCGCGCTCGGGGTCGCCCATCCAGACCCACACCATGCCCATGCTCTCGGCCGTGGGGAAGCTGCGCACCTGGGCGCTCTGCGGCGGGCGCGGCATGCCGGGCGCCGACACGCACTTGCCGCTGCAGTCGAAGGTGAGGCCGTGGTAGCCGCATTCGACGGCGTCCCCGCGCAGCATGCCCAGCGAGAGCGGCGCCAGGCGATGCGGGCAGGCGTCTTCCAGCGCGGCGACGCTGCCCTCCTCCGTGCGGTAGATGACCAGGTCTTCTTCCAGGACGCGGCGGGTGGCCAGCTCGCGTCCCACGTCGCGCGACCAGGCCAGGGGGTACCAGGCGTCGTACGCAAAGGCGGCATTCATCGTGGGGGCTCCTTCTCAAGGCCGCGGATGCGGGTGCATCCGAAGCTCACCATGGGAGAGGTCTTGCAGGACTCGTGCCAAATGTTAAGTAAGTATTTTCTCCATCAAATTGGAGTAAACACTTAACTGCGGTGCAAGCTCGGGCGAAACTGGCCCGCAGTTGGTGCGTAGTACCGGAGACCGGTGCAGCGCACACTCGGAGATCAAGGGCCGGGAGGTAAGTACGCGCTAACAGGAAGTCACTTCGCACCGCCTTGAAAGCGACACAAAAGCCCTTATCATTAGCACTCGTTGGGGTCGAGTGCTAGCAACCACCCCCTCGTCTCGCCGATCGGAACGCCTGGCGCCCCGGCCGGCCCCCCTACTTTCTTCCATCCAGGAGATTCAATTGAAACTTCGTCCTTTGCACGATCGCGTGATCGTCAAGCGCATTGAAAGCGAAACCAAGACCGCCTCGGGCATCGTCATCCCCGACAACGCCGCCGAGAAGCCGGACCAAGGCGAAGTGCTGGCCGTGGGCCCCGGCAAGAAGAACGACAAGGGCGACCTCATCGCCCTGAACATCAAGGTCGGCGACCGCGTCCTGTTCGGCAAGTACTCGGGCCAGACCGTCAAGGTCGACGGCGACGAACTGCTGGTCATGAAGGAAGACGACCTCTTCGCCGTGGTCGAGAAGTAATCAATTCACAGAAATTCTGGAGTCATAGAACATGGCAGCAAAAGACGTAGTCTTCGGCGGCGAGGCCCGCGCCCGCATGGTCGAGGGTGTGAACATCCTGGCCAACGCAGTGAAGGTCACCCTGGGTCCCAAGGGCCGCAACGTGGTGCTCGAGCGCTCCTTCGGCGCCCCCACCGTGACCAAGGACGGCGTGTCGGTCGCCAAGGAAATCGAACTCAAGGACAAGCTGCAGAACATGGGCGCCCAGCTCGTGAAGGAAGTGGCCTCCAAGACCAGCGACAACGCCGGTGACGGCACCACCACCGCCACGGTTCTGGCCCAGGCCATCGTGCGCGAAGGCTTCAAGCTGGTCGCCGCCGGCATGAACCCCATGGACCTCAAGCGCGGCATCGACAAGGCCGTGACGGCCCTGGTCGCCGAGCTGAAGAAGGCTTCGAAGGCCACCACCACCTCGAAGGAAATCGCGCAAGTCGGCTCGATCTCGGCCAACAGCGACGAGACCATCGGCAAGATCATCGCTGACGCGATGGACAAGGTCGGCAAGGAAGGCGTCATCACCGTCGAAGACGGCAAGTCGCTGGACAGCGAGCTGGACGTCGTCGAAGGCATGCAGTTCGACCGCGGCTACCTGTCGCCCTACTTCATCAACAACCCCGAGAAGCAAAGCGCGATCCTCGAGAACCCGTTTGTCCTGCTCTTCGACAAGAAGATCAGCAACATCCGCGACCTGCTGCCCACGCTGGAGCAAGTGGCCAAGGCCGGCCGTCCGCTGCTGATCATCGCCGAAGAAGTCGAAGGCGAAGCCCTGGCAACGCTGGTGGTCAACACCATCCGCGGCATCCTGAAGGTCGTGGCCGTGAAGGCGCCTGGCTTCGGCGACCGCCGCAAGGCCATGCTGGAAGACATCGCCATCCTGACGGGCGGCAAGGTCATCGCCGAAGAAGTGGGCCTGACCCTCGAGAAGGTGACCCTGGCCGACCTGGGCCAGGCCAAGCGCATCGAAGTGGGCAAGGAAAACACGATCATCATCGACGGCTCGGGCGCTGC
>Ga0102594_1000112_pt1 | contig 133314 bp, 128 predicted proteins | sample AraplaCol_mLB_r2_2_FD_76863 | JGI IMG/M metagenome (GOLD analysis project Ga0102594, IMG submission 76863) | Arabidopsis root microbial communities from North Carolina, USA - plate scrape MF_Col_mLB_r2 (SPADES assembly) (version 2) | ecosystem: Host-associated > Plants > Roots > Endosphere... | reverse complement strand
TTTCGTAGGGAGATTGCACGGCCAGGCCGCCCGTCGTGACGGTCGTGCTCTGGGGGCCATACTTGGCCGCCTCGTATTTGAAGGCGTCGGCGAGCAGGCTGATCATCAAGGCGGAGGCAATGCGCCTGGACCAGTGCTCGTCGATTTCGCCGAGGTGGCCCGCGCCGCCCAGGTTGTCTACGCCGGGGCTGGCCATGCTCACGTCGATGCCGTTGGGCGTGATGATGCGATCCCATATGACAGCCACGCGCGGGCTGTTGGGTTCCATGTCGTACTTGCCCAGGACTTTTGCGCCCTTGGGGAGCAGCAGGCGCTTACCGGTGACGGAGTACACCGGCTCGGTCACGATGCAGGACGTGAAGCCGGGAATGTCGGTCACCAATCGGGTTTCGAGCACGCAGCGGATGTAGGTGCCACGCACCATCAGCGCGTCGGCGTGCACCAGTGGCTGGGCGTTCGAAACCGGAGCCAGAGGCTTGGCGCGGTAAGCCGTGTTGGCGGGGATAGACTGGTCGGCTTCAGGCGGTGTACCGGCGGGCCCCGAGGGTGCGAAAGTGGCCTCCTGCGCCTGCGCGCTTGTGGCGGAAGCGACCGTCACTGTCCCGCCCGTTGAAGCCATGCGGCGCTGCATGAGCGTCGGTGCACTCGGGCTCGATGTGGAGCTTTGCAGCCCAGGCGCCGGGGGTGGGGGTAGCGGCGGCAGACTCGGCGGGACCAGCGGGATGGCCTCGACCTGCCGCACGGCTGGCGCAGGCGCGGGCGCAGGCGGCAGCACGGGCGCGGCGGGAACACTCACCACTTCTTCTTTCTGCTTGAGCTTCTTCGCCGGCTGCAGCACATTGTTGAGCGTCCAGATGGCGGCGATGCCCAGGAGCAGAACCAGTGCGAGCAGGAAGCCGGTCGCACGCCGGTTCATGCGCTGAAGGTCGCTGGACTTCAGTTCAGGGGCGCGTGCGTCCAGATCTTGCGCACTGTCGCGCTGCTCGAAGTGCGCGGCGTATGGGTTGCCCGAGGCGATGGAGGCTTGTTCGTTCACTTGGCGGTGTTCCTGCGAAGCCCCACGACGTTGTCGCCTTGGCGAATGACCAGGTAGGGATAGGTGCCGTGGACCACGATGGTGCTGCCTTCGACGGTGGAATTGATCACCGAGTCCTCGTCGTGCTCCTTCTGGCGCATGTACACGGCGGGAAAGTTGCCAGTGGGGAACTGCTTGAGGTCGCTCAACCGGATGTAGGTGAAGCGGCCGTCGTCATACATGTTGAGAGGTACGAGCCAAGGCGCAGCGGTGCTCTGGCTCGCATAGTCGTAGTTGAAGTTGTAGCTGCGATCGCGCAACAGCGCTGTGCTCAAGGCAGGTATTTCGGCTGCAGCGCGGCTTTCCTTGGAGATGGCGGTGTCTCCGGGATAGCTGAACTTGATGCGGTACTGCACGCCGGCGTTGCGCGCCTGCTCCAGCGTGCGCCAGTCCGTGGCCACCACCTTCAGTTCGAAGATGTAGGAATGCGTTGCCGTGCGGATCATCATGTTGGTGTCCACATCGGTGTTCTTGGGCTTCAGGTAGAACACGTTGTCGCGCCGGCTCAGATCCCAGCCGCTGCTGAACCCGGTGCTGAAGTCGAGAATCTTTTCCTCCGGGCTGAGCTCAATCTGGGTGGTGATGCCCAAGCCTGTGTGAACTGTGTAAATGCTCTCGGGCTTGTACTCGTACTCCTGGACTGCCTGGGCGAAGGCGGTGGATGCGATGGCCAGGAGCAGCGCACTGGCTGCAGCGGCGAGCATCCAGGGGTGATCGTTTCGATTCATCGCGGTCGCGCTCCTTGCGGTGCAGGGCTGGAGGTTGCCGGCATGGGCGCAGGTGCCAGGTTGTGGGGAGTCGCGGGAACGGCGGGCGCTCCGCCGCCGGTCTCTGCATCCGCGGCCGTGACTGAAGCGGATTCCTGTGCCTTGGGTACGATGGGCGAGGGCGCAGGCGGAGCCGAGGCGAAATCGGTGTCCACTCGATAGTCGGTCACCTGAAAGCCCAGCGGGTTCTCGATGCGCTGTTGCTCGCTCATCTTCAGGTTGGCCTTGTAGGTGAAGGCCAAGGTGGCGATCTTGCTGTCCAGCGGCTGGGTGCCGCCGTTGTTCTTGTCGTAGATCGATCTCTGGAATCTCACCGTGGCCCCCTGGGGTGGCAGGCCCTCGCCACCGCCGATCAGGCTCAGGCTCGAGATATGAACCCGGATTGCACGGTTCCTGCCGTAGATCTTGTAGGGGTTGTCGGGGTTGAGCGCCGCGTACAGCCCGGTGTAGCCGGAGGCTACGTCGGCGGACGACATCGTCAGAACGGTCGTCCAGTCGCGCAAGTTGGTTAATGCGAGGTCATAGGACTCGCGGGCAAGCACGAAATGCGCGACATTGCTGCGATTGATGGCCTCGCTGCTGGTCACCCGCTGCAGTGCGACGTCATCGGTCAGCCTGGCTACCGTGCTGGTGCCGGTGTAGGCATCGGCCATCACCAGGTAGGGCACCTTCTCCTTGAGCGGAAGCATGTAGAAGTAGCCGCCGAGCAGCGTCAGCGATATCAACGTGGCGCCGCCGGCGACCCACCATGCCCGGCGCTCGCTGCGCCGTGCCATGTCCGCCACCGTGAGTTCGAAGTCGACGGAGCGGGAGAGGGCTTCGTCGATCTTCGGGCTGGAAGTCTTCTTGGACATCACTGCTGCTCGGCGGGGACCGTGGTGGGCGCCTGGACGTAGATTCGCTGCGCATCGGCGGCGACGAAGACACCTTGCGGTGCGTAGATGGCATTGACTTGCTGGATCGCATCTTGCAGGTTCGCGGTGCGGATCTGGCCGACGGGCTGGTAGAGCGTGAAGTCGGAACCTAGCCGGTACGCGAGCTGGCGGCCGCTGTCAGTGGCCCAGCGCCGCAGCATGGTTTGCAGGGAGCCGTCCAGGGGCGATGCGTAGAAGATGTACGCCGCGGCCACAGGAATCTCGGTGGGGGCGTCATGGAACCTGTTGACCGGCATCCACGCACCGCCGAAATCCACCGGCGCTGGCGCGCCGCAGGCGGCGAGGGCGCCAGCGGCGAAAAGCATGGCCGCGCGCCGGGCTGCGCTCGGTCGAGCATTGAGAATTCGCATCGAAAACACTCCCCTTGCGAACTTGACCGAATGTCAATGCGTCCGCCTGATTTTTTTGTAACTTGGACGTCGAGCCTACGCGTCAACGGAGAGGGAAGTGCGAGTTTGTTGGGGTTGAATATTCGCGATATGCGGTGCGAGTACGCCGCGGTCGAGTTCAGTGCTGGCTGGCTGAGCATCTTCGATGACTGCAGCCGCAGCCCTGGGATTGCGGTATCGTTGCAGTCGTCCCAGCGGCCGGCGATGCCGGCATGCCCGAGTGGTGAAATAGGTAGACACAAGGGACTTGAAGTGAATTTGAGCCCTCCGGCAGGGAAACCGCGGAGGTGTAGCCCGTCAAAGTCGGCGAAAGCCCTGGTCAGCGCGGTTAGAAGCCGCTACAACCGAGTCAACGCCGAGCCAAGCCCTGCAAGCGTGTGCTTCAGCCAGAAGCGCCACCCATGCGAGGAAGGTGTAGAGAGCAGACGGCGGGCACCTAAGGCAGGTTGCTTCGGTAACCATCGGCGCACATGTGCCGATGACCCGTCGACAGGCGATGGTGAAGGCGTGCTCCAGACCACGAACGGCCAGGCGCTCTCGAGCGTCTGCGCCGGCGGCGAAAGCCGAAGTGGCAAGAAAATCCCTCGACTTCGCGGTCGTGCCGGTTCGATTCCGGCCTCGGGCACCATCCTGCTGCAAAGCCTACGGGCTGCGCAGCCTTGGCTCGCGTGCGTCGTATCATGTCTTTCAGCGACCCGGCCAGGCCCGCTTCCGGGGAGAACGGCTCGATTAGAATCAGCGGCTTTTCTTTCCTGACCGGGGCGTTTCGGCGCGGTTATCGAGGCTATCGAGGTCGGGCTGGGTCACCGCAACACAGACAAGGGAGCATCCATGTCCCGCTACAACGCTCCATTCGAAATCCACGTGCACGGCGATGTGCCGCTGCGCTCCGACGTCAACTTCTCCCAGATCCAGGAAGCGCTGAAGCCGCTGTGGGCCTATGCCGGCGCGAAGTCGCTCGCCGACGGCGCCGCCAGCAGCTACGAGGAAGAGCCCGGCATCCGCTTCGACCAGAAGGAGCACATGCTGCAGATCTGCTGGACCGTGGCCGGCGACGAGGACTTCCGCCACGCGCTCGACGAGATGTGCATGGGCATCAACGAGCTGGCCGAGCAGGGCGCCGCCATCGAGGTCACCTTCTACGACACCGACTACGACGAGGAAGAAGGTGATCCCAACGAGGAGTCGCGCGACGACTTCCTGATGCTCTTCGTCGGCCCCAACCCCGCCGCCATCATGCAGGTGCAGCGCGACCTGCTGGTGGAGGACGTGGTGAACCTCATGGAGCGCCACTTCGAGGGCGCCGAGCTCGGCGGCGTGGTGGCCGAGATCGACAAGCTCTTCTCCGACCGCTTCGATGCGCTGGTCAATTCGCTGGAGATCGGCAAGCCGCCGCGCGGCAGCGGCGGCTCCGGCGGCGGCAGCCACGGCGGCGGACGCCGTCCGCGCCATCTGCACTGATCGACCGCAGTCCTCCTGCTGTTGCCTGAAGGCCCGCGGCCAACGCCGCGGGCCTTCGTGTTTTCGGGGCGGCGACACAGGCCTGGGCTATGCTCGCGCGCACATCAATTGGAGGCGCCCTTGGCCCTGTTTCCCGAGTCCGCCCTGCAAGCCGGCGTGCGCAAGCGCGAGGTCTTCGGCTGGGCCATGTACGACTTCGCCAATTCGGGCTACACCACGGTGGTCATCACCGCGGTGTTCGCCGCCTATTTCGTCGGCGGGCTGGCCAAGGGCGCGGCCTGGGGGCCGCTGGCGTGGACCGTCGCGCTGAGCATTTCCTACGCCATCGTGATGTTCAGCATGCCGGCCATCGGCGCGTGGGCCGACCTGCATGCGGCGAAGAAGCGACTCCTGATGATCGTCACCGGCGGCTGCGTGCTCGGCACCGCGGCGCTGGCCCTCACGCCCGGCATGGCCGGCACGGCGGGGGGCATCGCGATGGCAATGGCACTCATCGTCGTGTCCAACACCTTCTACTCCTACGGCGAGTCGCTCACCGGCGCCTTCCTGCCCGAGCTGGCCACGGCGGAGGGCATGGGCAAGGTCAGCGGCTGGGGCTGGGGCTTCGGCTACGTGGGCGGCATGCTGGCGCTGGGCATCTGCCTGGCGTACGTGCTGTGGGCTCAGAGCAAGGGGCTGCCGGCCGCGCACTTCGTGCCGGTGACCATGCTGATCACCGCGGGCATCTACGGACTGGCCGCCTGCGTCACCTTCGCGCTGCTGCCCGAGCGCGCGAAGCCGCAGGCGGCGCGCGGCGAGGGCAGCGCCTGGCGGCAGCTGCGCAAGACCTTCGGCGAGGCGCGCTCGCACCGCGACTTCATGTGGCTGCTGGCGTGCACCGTGTGCTACCAGGGCGGGGTCGCGGTGGCCATCACGCTGGCGGCGATCTACGCCGAGCAGGTGATCGGCTTCGTTCCGCACGAGACCATGGTGCTGATTTTCGTGCTCAACGTCGCGGCGGCGCTGGGCGCCTTCGGCTTCGGCTACGTGCAGGACCGCGTTGGCCACCGGCTGGCGCTGTCCGTCACGCTCGTGGCCTGGATCGTGGTGTGCATCGTGGCGGGCACTGCCGCAGGCAAGGGGCAGTTCTGGGTTGCGGCCACGATCGCGGGCCTTGCGATGGGTTCGAGCCAGTCCGCGGGCCGCGCCATGGCCGGCGTGCTGGCGCCGCCCCGGCAGCTGGCCGAGTTCTTCGGGCTGTGGAGCTTCGCCACGCGCCTGGCCAGCATCGTGGGGCCGCTGGGCTACGGGCTGATCACCTGGGCCACCGGCGGCAATCAGCGCGTGGCCATCCTGGCGACCACGGGGCTCTTCGTGGCGGGCATCGCGCTCCTGATGCCGATCGACATGCGGCGCGGCCGCGTGGCGGCGCTGGCCGCCTGAGCCGGCGCGCTCAGTCGGCCGACCGGTACTGGCTGCCGTCGAAGCGCAGCCGGCCTTCGCTGTAGCGCGGACGCTCGCTGCTTTCCACGCAGTCCTCGCCCTGCAATTCGTTGACCGACCGCCAGTCGGTGCGGCTCACACGCAGGTCGGCGAGGCCCCTGCTGGCCGTCGCATGCGACACGGCCACCTGGCTTTCGTGCTTCTCGAAGCGGCCGGCGCAACCGGCCGACCATTGGCCGCGCTCGCGCCGGGTCTCCAACTCGTCCAGCAGCAGTTCGAGGCGGTTGTGCGGCGCCAGCGCAAAGAGCGACAGCGTTTCGCTCGACGCCGGCTGCTGCATCGCGGCGCTGCGCCGCGTGATGCGCAGGCCGAAGCTGCGCAAGTCGGAAGAGAGGCGGTAGCGCGCGGCGTCCAGCTCGATGTCGGCGACGGCAAGGCCGTCGTCGCCGGCAGTGGGCACCGATTGCCGCGCTTGCGCGAGCACGACGGCGCGCTCGCTGTTGCCGTTGTCAGGTTGCTGGACCACCAGCACTTCCAGGTCGAGCGTGTCGGGCGCGCGGCCGGGCATGGTCAGCACGACGATGCTGCGGCCCAGGTGGACCCGCCAGGGTTCACACACGGTCAGCTCATGCAGCAAGGGGCGCTGAAGGTTCAGCTTGGCATGAAGCCGTTCGGCCAGCCCGGTCTGGCAGGCCGCCAGCGCCGTGGACTGAAGCGCGGCCAGGCAGAGGAGCAGGCCCAGGCTGCGCATGATCGGATCAGTGGATGGCGACTGTGCGCGGGGGCACCCAGCGGGCGACGGCCGCTTCCAGTGCCGCAGCCTCGCCGCTGGTGATCAGCCGAAGCGAGCCATCGGCCTCGTTGGCCGCCAGTTGGCCCCTGGCCGCGAGCAGGCGGCGCGTCTGCTGCGCCACCGGTTGGCCGGTTTCGATCAGGCGCGCCGCAGGGCCTGCGAGGCGCTGCAACTCGGCCGCGATGAAGGGGTAGTGCGTGCAGCCCAGCACCAGCGTGTCGATCTCGCCCGCGCCATGTCCTATCGGACCCAGCGCGTCGACGTACTGCCTGGACAGGGATGCGATGGCGGACGCATCCGAACGCTCGATCGCGCCGGCCAGCCCGTCGCAGGGCATCAGGCTGAAGCGCACCTGTCCGCCGGCCTGCAGCGTGTCGTGCAGCGCCTTGAACTTGCGGCTGGCCAGCGTGCCGCGCGTGGCGAGCACGCCCACGTGGCCGGTGCGCGTGGCCGCAGCGGCGGGCTTGAGCGCTGGCTCCACGCCGATGATGGGCAGTTCAGGGTAGGCCGCGCGCAGCAGCTCGATACCCGCCGCGGTGGCGGTATTGCAGGCCACCACCAGCGCCTTGATGCCGTGCTCCTCGACGAAGCGCCGGGCGATGCCCAGCGTTCGCTCGATGACGAAGGCATCGCCGCGCTCGCCGTAGGGCGCGTGCGCGGCGTCCGAGAAGTAGACGAAGTCCTCGCCCGGCAGCTGCGCGCGCAGGGCGGCCAGCACGCTCAGGCCGCCCACGCCGCTGTCGAAGACGCCGATCGGCCGCCGGCTCGCCGGCAGGCCCTCGTCGTCGACGCTGCGGGGCGCAAGGCTCAAGCGGTCTCCAGCGCGATGCCCTTGAACTCGCCGCTGGCGATGCGCTTGCTCCACTCGGCCGGGCCGGTGATGTGCGCGCTGGTGCCGCCGGCGTCCACCGCCACCGTCACCGGCATGTCGACCACGTCGAATTCGTAGATGGCTTCCATGCCCAGGTCCTCGAAGCCGACCACCTTGGCCTTCTTGATCGCCTTGCTCACCAGGTAGGCGGCGCCGCCTACGGCCATGAGGTAGGCGCTCTTGTGCTTCTTGATCGCCTCGATGGCGACCGGGCCGCGCTCGGCCTTGCCGATCATGGCGATCAGGCCGGTCTGGGCCAGCATCATCTCGGTGAAGCCGTCCATGCGGGTGGCGGTGGTGGGGCCGGCGGGGCCCACGGCCTCGTCGCCGATCGGATCGACCGGGCCGACGTAGTAGATGACGCGGTTGGTGAAGTCCACCGGCAGCTTCTCGCCCTTGGCGAGCATGCCCTGGATGCGCTTGTGCGCGGCGTCGCGGCCGGTGAGCATCTTGCCGTTGAGCAGCAGGGTCTGGCCCGGCTTCCAGCTGGCGACCACCTCGGGCGTGAGCGTGTTCAGGTCGACGCGGGTGCTCTTCTGCGTGTCGGGCGCCCAGTCCACCTTGGGCCACAGGTCCAGCGAGGGTGCTTCCAGGTACACCGGGCCGGAGCCGTCGAGCACGAAGTGCGCGTGGCGCGTGGCGGCGCAGTTGGGGATCATCGCCACGGGCTTGCTGGCCGCGTGGGTGGGGTACATCTTGATCTTGATGTCCAGCACGGTGGACAGGCCGCCCAGGCCCTGCGCGCCGATGCCCAGGGCGTTGACCTTCTCGAACAGCTCCAGGCGCAGCTTCTCGACGTCGGAGAGTTCTTCCTTGCGGGCGGCCTTGGCCTGCAGCTCGTGCATGTCCAGGTCATCCATCAGGCTTTCCTTGGCCATCAGCGCGGCCTTCTCGGCGGTGCCGCCGATGCCGATGCCCAGCATGCCCGGCGGGCACCAGCCGGCGCCCATGGTGGGCACGGTCTTGAGCACCCAGTCGACCACGCTGTCGCCCGGGTTGAGCATGACCATCTTGCTCTTGTTCTCGCTGCCGCCGCCCTTGGCGGCCACCGTCACCTCGACGGTGTTGCCCGGCACGATCTCGGTGAAGATCACCGCGGGCGTGTTGTCCTTGGTGTTCTTGCGGGCGAACTGCGGGTCGGCCACGACCGAGGCGCGCAGCATGTTGTCGGGGTGGTTGTAGGCGCGGCGCACGCCTTCGTTGATGGCGTCGTCCAGGCTGCCGTCGAAGCCGCCCCAGCGAACGTCCATGCCCACCTTGAGGAACACGTTGACGATGCCGGTGTCCTGGCAGATGGGGCGATGGCCGATCGCGCTCATCTTGCTGTTGGTGAGGATCTGGGCCATCGCGTCCTTGGCCGCGGGGCTCTGCTCGCGCTCGTAGGCCTTGGCCAGGTGGGCGATGTAGTCGGCGGGGTGGTAGTAGCTGATGTACTGCAGCGCGGCGCTGATCGATTCGATCAGGTCGGCCTGCTGGATCGTGGTCGTCATGGTGGGGTGTTCTGTGGTGTGAAACGCCCCCCGATTATCTCAGCCGCGACCCGCCGGACCAGCGGCGTCGGGCATTGGCCGCTATTGGGCCGCCGCCAGCGCCTGCGAGACCCAGCCGTCGAAGAGCTGCTGGTGGGCGCGGATCCAGCCGTCTGCGTGGCGCGCCACGTCCTGCTGGCTACTGGCGCCTTCGCTCATGCGCAGGTTCTGGGCGTTGATGTCGCCGATGGGCAGCTTCATCAGCTCGAAGAGCTTGGCGGCGGCCGGGTTCTTCTCGACGAAGGCGCGGTTGGCCACGATCTGCTCCTCGTTGGCCAGGAAGCCGTAGTTCTTGCCATTGGGCTGCTTGGTGTCCACGTTGTCGCCGCCCTGCGAGGACGAGAAGGGCACCTGCAGCCACACCACGTCGGCGCCCGGGCGCAGCACGGCGCTGACCCAGTAGGGCGTCCAGGTGTAGTAGAGGACCGGCTTGCCCTGCTTGAAGCGGGCGATGGTGTCGGCCATCAGCGCCGCATAGCTGCCCTGGCGGTGCGTGACCGTGTCGCGCAGGCCGTAGGCGCCCAGGTGGTTCTCGATCGCCAGCTCGCAGCCCCAGCCGGGGTTGCAGCCGGTGAGGTCGGCCTTGCCGTCGCCGTCGACGTCGAAGAGCTTGGCGATCGACGGGTCCTTGAGCTGCGCGATGTTGCTGATGTTGTATTGCTCGGCCGTCTTGCGGTCGACCAGGTAGCCCTGCACCGCGCCTGCCGAATAGGCGCCGCTGCGCCACAGCTTCGCGTCGCCCCCGCTGTTCTTGTAGAAGTCGGCGTGCAGCAGGCTCCAGTGGTGCGCCATGAAGGTGGCGTCGCCGTTGGCGATGGCCAGGTGCTCGGTGGCGGGCTCCAGGTCCTTCATCGGCTCGACGGTGTAGCCGAGCTTCTCCAGGCCGCGCATGACCAGCAGCGTCTGGAAGGCTTCCTCTGCGAGCGAGCTTTTCAGCGGCTTGACGGTGATGCCGTGCCCGGGCAGCTCGGATGCGGCGGCGTGCGCGGGCAGTGCGAACGCGGCGAAGGCGAGCACCAGCAGGCCGAGGCCGCGCGAGGCGAGGTTCAGGGATGTTTTCTTCATGCGTCTTGTTCCTCCAGGGTGATCAGCGGGCCGGGGCAGAGAGGGCCGGCACGGCAGCGTTTTCGCCGCGCGAACCCACGGCAGAGGGCGAGGGCGCCAGGGCGCGCTGCAGGCCGCGCAGCGCCAGGCCCACCGGGCCGCCGTGCCACCAGCGGTGGCCGCCGCGGCGCGGCTGGCCCATGGCCTGCGTCAGCCGGTCCAGCGTGATGGCCAGCAGCACGATGCCCAGGCCGCCGACGGTGGCCAGTCCCATGTCGAGCCGGCCGATGCCGCGCAGCACCATCTGCCCCAGGCCGCCCACGGCGATCATCGAGGCGATCACCACCATCGACAGCGACAGCATCAGCGCCTGGTTGATGCCCGCCATGATCGAGGGCATGGCCAGCGGCAGCTTCACCTTCACCAGCATCTGCCAGGGCGAGGCGCCGTAGGCGCGCGCGGCCTCGATGAGGTCCGGCCGCACCTGGCGCAGGCCCAGGTTGGTCAGGCGCACCAGCGGTGCCAGCGCGAAGACGATGGTCACGATCACGCCCGGCACGTTGCCGATGCCGAAGAGCATCACCACCGGCACCAGGTAGACGAAGGCCGGTGTGGTCTGCATCGCGTCGAGCAAGGGCCGCATGAAACGCTGGGCCCGGTCGCTGCTGGCCAGCAGCACGCCCAGCGGCAGGCCGACGCCCAAGCAGAAGACCAGCGAGGTCAGTACCAGCGACAAGGTCACCATGGCCTCGGGCCAGATGCCCAGCAGGGCGACCAGCAGCAGCGCGACGGTGGTGCCGATGGCAATCGCACGGCCGGCGAACTGCCAGGCCAGCAGGCCGATGAGCGCGATCATCGCGAGCGTGGGCAGCGCGGTCAGCATGCCCTGCACCCAGTTCAGGGTGCCGTCGATGGGCAGGCGCACCGTCTGGAAGAAGGGGCGGAAGTGCTCCACCACCCAGCCCAGGCCCTGGTTGATCCAGGATTCGACCGGCATCGAGCCGTCCCAGAGGCGGTGCAACTGGAAACCGCTGGTGGCGGCGTCGGCCTGGCCGGCGATCTGGTGCGCGGGCGCGTCGAGCCAGGTGCTGGTCGATGCGGGATCGGGTGCGGCGGACAGCGCCTCCCAGGGATCGAGCGTGGCGGCCGCAGGCGCGGCGGGCTGCGCGATCACTGTGGCAGCGTCGGTCGTGGTGGCGAGTTCGGAGGGGAATGCGTTGTCGTTCATCTCGTTGTTTCCTTCGAAGCCGTGGGATCAGGCGAGAACATGGGGCGCCGGGGCCAGCGCGGCGGGTGCGGGGGGCAGCGCGGGGTCGAGCGGCGGCGTGTCGCGGTCCAGGAACTTCAGCAGCGTGGTCTTGCTGATCGCACCGCAGAAGCGGCCGTCGGCCGCCACCACCGGCACCGCGCAGGGCGCCTGGCCCACCTGGCCGATGAGGCCGGCCACCGGCGCGTCGGCATCGATAATGCCGAGGTCGGCGAGGAAGGCATGGCGCAGCCCCAGCGGACCCGCATGGCCGTCCAGCGCCGCGCGCAGCGTGTCGGCCGACACGGTGCCCAGGTAGCGCCGCTCGGGGCTGATCACGTAGGCGAAGTCGCGATCCTGGTCTTCCAGCAGCTTGAGCGCCGCACGGGCGCCGCGGTCGGGCGACTCGCACACCACGGTGAGCGGCCGGCGGGCGATGTCTGAGGCCTTGAACACGGCCGCCGCATCCACGCCGCGCACGAAGCTGCGCACCCAGTCGTCGGCGGGGCTGCGCAGGATCTCGTCGGGCGTGCCGACCTGCACCACCTGGCCGTCCTTCATGATCGCGATGCGGTCGCCGATGCGCATGGCTTCGTCCAGGTCGTGCGAGATGAAGACGATGGTGCGGCGCTTCTCCTTCTGCAGGCGCAGCAGCTCGGACTGCATTTCGGTGCGGATGATCGGGTCGAGCGCCGAGAAGGCCTCGTCCATCAGCAGGATCGAGGGGTCCGAGGCCAGCGCGCGCGCCAGGCCCACCCGCTGCTGCATGCCGCCCGAAAGCTCGTCCGGATAGCTGTCGCCCCAGCCGGCCAGGCCCACCTGCGCCAGCGCCTGGTCGGCCTGCGCGAGGCGCTCGCGCTTGCCGGCGCCCGACAGCTCCAGGCCGAAGGCGGTGTTCTCGCGCACCGTCATGTGCGGCATCAGCGCGAAGGACTGGAACACCATGCTGATGTCCTTGCGGCGCAGCGCGCGCAGCTTCGCGTCGGAATGCCCGTTGATGTCCGCGCCGTCGATCACGATGCGGCCCGCGCTCGGCTCGATCAGGCGGTTGAGCAGGCGCACCAGCGTCGACTTGCCCGAGCCCGAGAGGCCCATGATCACGAAGACCTCGCCGGCCTGGATCTCGAAGCTGGCGTCGAACACGCCGATGGACTGCCCCGTCTTCGCCAGGATGTCCTCCTTGGACCGACCCTGGCGCACGAGCGCCAGCGCCTGCTCGGGGTCGTCCCCGAACACCTTGAAGACATGGTCGATGAGAATTGCTTTGGCCATCTGCCGGGCTCCTTTGACGAGAAGGTTGGTCACAGCACCGCCCGCGAAGGCGGCAACGGCCACGCCATCAGCCACGACGGGATTTGCCGGTCAGGGACGCGTGAAAGTGGCGCGCACAACGGCCTGGCAAGCCCTGGAGGCTGCCGGCGGGCACCGAAGACGACGTGGCGACGAAACCAGTGCCCACCGATGCTTCTTCGCAGTGCAACGGGCCTGGTCGAGGGGCGCCGCCTGGAGAAACGTGACGTGGCAGTGGGGCCGGAATGATCCGGCCGGTTTGCCGGGCAGGGCCCGGCGCGAAGGACCCGCACCGCGACGGGATTCAGAGATCCGCGAGTAGTGCAGGCGGGACGGCAGCATCACCCGGATGATTTCATCCAAATGACTTGCGAGTCCTCAAAAGCTCTCAATTATAACTTTTGAGCATGAAGTGTGTCAATCCACGAGACGTCGCCCCGGACAAAGTCCGCGTCAGATGAGAGCCATTCTTATCCGTGGATACTGGCGCCCGCGCCCGGCGGCCGGGCGCACACTGGATTTCCTCCTCCAAGACTGCGGAGCTTTCTCATGACCACATCCACCAAGACCCGCGCCGAGCGCGACACCTTCGGCCCCATCGACGTGCCGGCCGACAAGCTCTGGGGCGCGCAGACCCAGCGCTCCCTGCAGAACTTCGACATCTCCGGCGAGCGCCAGCCCAAGGAGATCATCAAGGCCCTGGCCCAGGTCAAGCGCGCCTCGGCGGTGGTCAACCACAAGCTGGGCCTGCAGGACGAGAAGAAGACCCAGGCCATCGTGAGCGCCGCCGACGAGGTGATCGCCGGCCAGCACGATGGCGAGTTCCCGCTGGTGGTCTGGCAGACCGGCTCGGGCACGCAGACCAACATGAACGTCAACGAGGTGCTGGCCAACCGTGCCAGCGAACTCATGGGCGGCGAGCGCGGGGAAGGGCGCCTGGTGCATCCCAACGACGACGTGAACCGCAGCCAGTCGAGCAACGACGTGTTCCCCACGGCCATGCACGTGGCGGCGGTCGACTCGATCACGCACCGCTTGCTGCCCGCCATCGCCAAGCTGCGCGCCACGCTGGAGCAGAAGGCGAAGGATTTCGACGACATCGTGAAGATCGGCCGCACGCACCTGCAGGACGCCACGCCGCTCACGCTGGGCCAGGAGTTCTCGGGCTACGCCGCGCAGCTGGCGCACGGCGAGGCGCATGTGCGCGCCGCGCTGCCGCACCTGCGTGAGCTGGCACTGGGCGGCACCGCGGTGGGCACCGGGCTGAACGCGCCCAAGGGCTACGCGGTGGCCGTGGCCGAGGAGATCTCGAAGGTGACAGGCCTGGAATTCGTCACCGCGCCCAGCAAGTTCGAGGCGATGGCCAGCGTCGATGCGCTGGTGCATGCGCACGGCGCGCTCAAGACCTTGGCGGCCAGCATGAACAAGATCGCCAACGACGTGCGCTGGCTTTCGAGCGGCCCGCGCAGCGGCATCGGCGAGCTGAGCATTCCGGAAAACGAGCCGGGCTCGTCGATCATGCCCGGCAAGGTGAACCCAACGCAGAGCGAGGCGGTCACCATGCTCGCGGCGCAGGTCTTCGGCAACGACGTGGCCATCAACATCGGCGGTGCGTCGGGCAACTTCGAGCTCAACGTGTTCCGCCCGATGGTGGCGCACAACTTCCTGCAGAGCGTGCGCCTGCTGGCCGATGGCATGGTGAGCTTCAACGACCACTGCGCCGTGGGCATCGAGCCGAATCGCGAGCGTATTGCCGAGCTGGTGCAGCGCTCGCTGATGCTGGTGACGGCGCTCAATACGCACATCGGCTACGACAAGTCGGCCTTCATCGCCAAGAAGGCGCACAAGGAAGGCACCAGCCTGCGCGAGGCGGCCGTGGCCTCGGGGCACCTGACGGGCGAGCAGTTCGATGCCTGGGTGGTGCCGGAGAACATGATCGGCCGCTGAATCTCCACGGCCAAAGAAAAAGGGCGCCTCGGCGCCCTCTTTTTGGTGTGCGATCGGTCAATGCTTACCGTTGCCCGATCCGCTCATCATGATCTTGTCGGTGTAGGCGATGGCCATGGCCGACAGCAGGAAGGTGATGTGGATCGCCGTCTGGGCGATCAGCGCCTTCTCCGAGTAGTTGTCGGCGTTGATGAAGGTCTTGAGCAGGTGGATGGAGCTGATGCCGATGATCGACATCGCCAGCTTCACCTTCAGCACCGAGGCGTTCACGTGGCTGAGCCACTCGGGCTGGTCCGGGTGGCCGCGCAGGTCCATGCGGCTCACGAAGGTCTCGTAGCCGCCCACGATCACCATGATCAGCAGGTTGGAGATCATCACCACGTCGATCAGCGCCAGCACCACCAGCATGATCACCGTCTCGTTGAGCGAGGTGATCTGCGCGTCGGTCTTGTAGCCGATGCTGTTGATGAGCGACTGCAGGGCCGTCTGGCTGCCGAAGGCGGCTTCCACCAGGTGCAGCAGCTCGACCAGGAAGTGCATCACGTACACGCCCTGCGCCACGATCAGCCCCAGGTACAGGGGCAGCTGCAGCCAGCGGCTGGCGAAGATGAGCTTGGGCAGCGGGCGCATCGGCGAGGAGCGGCTCACTGGGGTGTCGTTGGAGTCGGGGTGTGCCATGGGATGGGAAACTGGGATACGGCAGCGCCCCGGGGACCGGGGCGCGAAAGCCCAGGATTCTACGGGCGGCGTTCCCGCGTTCCGCGGATGTCCCTGCGCCTGCGGCTACCATGCAACGTCAGTGGCCCGTAAGACCCGGCCGCCATATTCCGGTCGCAATCCCACACAAAGAACTGGAGGCAAGCGCAATGAGCACTGCATCGAATTCCGCGAGCAAGATCGAATCCGTGCTGGTCGAGAACCGCGTGTTCCCGCCCGACGAACGCGCCACGAAGGGCGCGCGCATCTCCGGCATGGCCGCCTACGAGGCGCTGTGCAAGGAAGCCGAGACCGACCTCGAAGGCTTCTGGGCCAGCCGCGCGCGCGACGGCCTGCAGTGGAGCAAGCCCTTCACGCGCGTGCTGGACGAATCCAACGCCCCCTTCTACCGCTGGTTCGACGACGGCGAGCTCAACGCGTCTGCCAACTGCCTGGACCGCCACATCGGCACGCCGGTCGAGAACAAGACCGCGATCATCTTCGAGGCCGACGATGGCAGCGTCACCAAGATCTCCTACAAGGACCTGCTGACCCGCGTGTGCCAGTTCGCCAATGCGCTCAAGCAGCAGGGCATCGGCAAGGGCGACCGCGTGATCGTCTACATGCCCATGACCATCGAGGGCGTGATCGCCATGCAGGCCTGCGCGCGCATCGGCGCCACGCACAGCGTTGTGTTCGGCGGCTTCTCGGCCAAGGCGCTGCAGGAGCGCATCATCGACGCGGGGGCCGTGGCCGTGATCACCGCCAACTACCAGCTGCGCGGCGGCAAGGAACTGCCGCTCAAGGCCATCGTCGACGAAGGCATCGCGCTGGGCGGCACCGAGAGCGTCAAGACCGTGCTGGTCTATGAGCGCACGCTTTCCGACTGGAAGCGCGTCGAGGGCCGCGACAAGACCTTCACCGAGGTGCTGGAAGGCCAGAACACGCATTGCGAGCCGACGCCGGTGAACGCCGAGCATCCGCTGTTCATCCTCTACACCTCCGGCTCCACCGGCAAGCCCAAGGGCGTGCAGCACGCCACCGGCGGCTACCTGCTGTGGGCGAAGATGACGATGGAGTGGACCTTCGACGTGCGCCCGGAAGACGTCTTCTGGTGCACCGCCGACATCGGCTGGATCACCGGCCACACCTACGTGGCCTACGGTCCGCTGGCCGCCGGCGCCACGCAGGTGGTGTTCGAGGGCGTGCCCACCTTCCCGCACGCGGGGCGCTTCTGGCAGATGATCGAGAAGCACAAGGTCTCGATCTTCTACACGGCGCCCACGGCCATCCGCTCGCTCATCAAGGCGGCCGACAGCGACGAAAAGGTGCATCCGAAGAACTGGAACCTGGACAGCCTGCGCATCCTCGGCTCGGTGGGCGAGCCCATCAACCCCGAGGCCTGGATGTGGTACCACCGGAACGTGGGCCACGAGAAGTGCCCCATCGTCGATACCTTCTGGCAAACCGAGACCGGCGGCCACGTGATCACGCCGCTGCCCGGGGCGACGCCGCTGGTGCCCGGTTCGTGCACGCTGCCGCTGCCCGGCATCATGGCCGCGGTGGTGGATGAAACCGGCAAGGACATGCCCAACGGAAGCGGCGGCATGCTGGTCATCAAGCGGCCCTGGCCCTCGATGATCCGCACCATCTGGAACGACCCGGAGCGTTTCAAGAAGAGCTATTTCCCCGAGGAGATGGGCGGGAAGATCTACCTGGCCGGCGACGGCGCGGTGCGCGACGCGAAGACGGGCTACTTCCGCATCACCGGCCGCATCGACGACGTGCTCAACGTCTCGGGGCACCGGCTGGGCACCATGGAGATCGAGTCGGCCCTGGTTGCCAAGACCGACCTGGTGGCCGAGGCCGCGGTGGTGGGTCGTCCGGACGACGTGACGGGCGAGGCGGTGTGCGCCTTCGTCGTGCTCAAGCGCGCGCGCCCCACGGGTGAGGAGGCCAAGCAGATCGCCGCGCAGCTGCGCGACTGGGTGGCCAAGGAGATCGGCCCCATCGCCAAGCCCAAGGACATCCGCTTTGGCGACAACCTTCCCAAGACCCGCAGCGGCAAGATCATGCGGCGCCTGCTGCGCAGCATCGCCAAGGGCGAGGCGATCACGCAGGACACCTCCACGCTGGAGAACCCGGCCATCCTCGAGCAGCTGGCGCAGTCCAACTGAGGCGGCGGGCCGGTGTCCGACACTGGCCCGTGCCGAAGTGCGCTACAAACGGCACTCCAGAAACTACAAATCAGGAGGTGACGAATGAGCCTGCGCACTGGATTCATGCTCGTCGTCGTGCTGCTCATCGCGGCGCTGGCCGCGTTGAACTGGGGCGTGCTCGCGCAGCCCACCGCCATGTCCCTGGGCTTCATGCAGGTGACGGCACCGCTGGGGCTGGTCATGCTCGGCCTGACGGCCCTGTTGGCCGTCGTCTTCCTGGCCTACGTGTTCTATCTGCAGGGCAGTGTCATGCTGGAGACCCGGCGCCACAGCAAGGAGATGCAGGTGCAGCGCGACCTGGCGGACAAGGCCGAGGCCTCGCGCTTCACGGAGTTGCGGACCTACCTCGACGCGCAGGAGCAGGCCCGCTCCGCCCGCAATGCCGAGCTGCTGTCTCGCCTGTCGGCGCGCATCGAGCAGCTGGAGGCGAGCGTCAAGGCCCGCGTGGACCAGTCCGACAACAGCGTGGCCGCGCACATCGGCCAGCTGGAAGACCGCATCGAGCGCCGCGGCGCGCCGGCGGACATCAATCCGCAGCTGTAGCCGCGGCGGACCCTACTTGGTCTGAAGCACCCAGGCGGCCAGCTTCTTCGCGTCCGCCTCGTTGACCTGCGTGTTGGCCGGCATGGGGATCGGCCCCCACACGCCCGAGCCGCCCTTGATGATCTTGCCGGCGAGCATGTCGGCCGCGCCCTTGTCGTCCTTGTACTTGGCGGCCACGTCCTTGAAGGAGGGGCCGATCAGTTTCTTGTCGACCGCATGGCAGGCCATGCAGTTCTTCGACTGCGCCAGTTGCAGATCGGCCAGCGCAGGGGTTGCGAGGCCGGCGGACAGGGACAAAAACAACAGTGCGTTCTTCATGGGGCTTTATTGCGCGCGGGGGTGCGCTACAGTTGGAAACAACCGTCGGCGCCCATTTTAGGCAGAGCGCGCAACGGCGTCGAACACAAGTTCCGGAGGGTAGTGCAATGTGGTTCCTCGGCCTGGGCCTCTTGGGCGTGGCGTTGAAATTCCTGGAGATCGGGCCGGTCGCCAATTGGTCCTGGCTGACGGTGCTGATTCCCTTTGGCCTGGCCATCGCCTGGTGGGCCTGGGCCGACTGGTCGGGCTACACCAAGCGCAAGGCGGTGGAGCGCGAGGAAGAGCGCAAGCAGGCGCGCATCGACCGCCAGCGCAGCCAGATGGGCATGCTCAACAGCAAGTCGCGCCGGGGCGGGCGCCGCTGAAAGCGCGCGCCGGCGTGGCCGGCGGCGCTCCCGGGATCCTCAGAACTTGTCGAGCACCGCGCCCGAGCTGGCGCTCGAGGCATTGAAGGCGAACTTGGCCTGCACGCCGCGCGTGTAGCGCGGTGCCGGCGGCGTCCAGCCTTCGCGGCGCTTGGCCAGTTCGGCCTCGGGCACGTTCAGCTCCAGCTTGAGTTCGTGCGCGTCGATGGTGATCGAGTCGCCTTCGTTCACGAAGGCGATGTTGCCGCCGGCCGCCGCTTCGGGCGCCACGTGGCCAACCACCATGCCCCAGGTGCCGCCGGAGAATCGGCCGTCGGTGATCAGGCCCACGCTTTCGCCCAGGCCGGCGCCGATCAGCGCGCCGGTGGGGGCCAGCATCTCGGGCATGCCCGGGCCGCCCTTGGGGCCGAGGTAGCGCAGGACCATCACGTCGCCGGCCTTGATCTTGCCGTCCAGGATGGCCTTGAGGGCCGACTGCTCGTCGTCGAACACGCGGGCCGGGCCGGTGATGACGGGGTTCTTCAGGCCGGTGATCTTGGCCACGGCGCCCTCGGGCGAGAGGTTGCCCTTGAGGATGGCCAGGTGGCCTTCGGCGTACATGGGCTTGTCGATCGGGCGGATCACGTCCTGGTCGGCGCGCGGCGCATCCGGCACGTCGGCCAGCGTCTCGGCGATGGTCTTGCCGGTGATGGTCAGGCAGTCGCCATGCAGCAGGCCTGCCTTCAGCAGGATCTTCATCACTTGCGGGATGCCGCCGGCCTGGTGCAGGTCGACCGCGAGGTATTTGCCCGAGGGCTTCAGGTCGCAGATCACCGGCACCTTCTTGCGCATGCGCTCGAAGTCGTCGATGGACCACTCCACGCCCGCCGCGTGCGCGATGGCCAGGAAGTGCAGCACCGCGTTGGTCGAGCCGCCGGTGGCCATGATGACCGCCACCGCGTTTTCGATCGCCTTCTTGGTGACGATGTCGCGCGGCTTGATGTCCTTCTTGATCGCCTCGATCAGCACCTTGGCGGATTCCTTGGCCGAGTTCTGCTTCTCGTCATGCGGGTTGGCCATGGTCGAGGAGTAGGGCAGCGACATGCCCAGGGCCTCGAAGGCGCTGGACATGGTGTTGGCGGTGTACATGCCGCCGCACGAGCCGGTGCCCGGAATGGCGTGCTGCTCGATGTCCTTGAGTTCCTGGTCGGTGATCTTGCCGGCGGCGTTCTCGCCCACGGCCTCGAACACGCTGACGATGTTCAGGTCCTGGCCCTTCCACTTGCCCGGCAGGATGGTGCCGCCGTAGACGTAGATGGCCGGCACGTTGGCGCGCAGCATGCCCATCATGCCGCCCGGCATGTTCTTGTCGCAGCCGCCCACGACCACGACGCCGTCCATCCACTGGCCGCCCACGCAGGTCTCGATGCAGTCGGAGATGACCTCGCGGCTGACCAGCGAGTACTTCATGCCCTCGGTGCCCATGGCCATGCCGTCGGAGATGGTGGGCGTGCCGAACACCTGGGCATTGCCGCCCGATTCCTCGATGCCCTCGATGGCCGCGTCGGCCAGCTTCTGCAGGCCCGAGTTGCACGGCGTGATGGTGCTGTGGCCGTTGGCCACGCCCACCATGGGCTTCTTGAAGTCGCCTTCCTGGTAGCCCATGGCATAGAACATGGAGCGGTTGGCGGCGCGCGCCTTGCCTTCGGTGATGTTGGCGCTGCGGCGGTTGATCTGGATCGGTTTGGTTTCCATCGTGGTCTCTCTCTGTCTGTCTGTCTGGGCTGACTCGGCGGGGGTCCCAAGTATCGGCTGCTTCACTGATTGCTTCCAATCCATTTTCATGACGCCACTGATATGCTTGGCGAATGAGTGAGCCCAGCATCGACCTGCGGGTGTGGCGGCAGTTCCTGGCTGTGGCCGAGGAGCTGCATTTCGGCCGCGCCGCCGCCCGCCTGCACATGACGCAGCCGCCGGTCACGCAGGCCATCGCGCAGCTGGAGAAGGCGCTGGGCGTGCTGCTCTTCGACCGCAACCGCCGCCGCGTGGCCCTCACGCCGGCCGGCGAGGCGCTGCTGCCCGAGGTGCGCGAACTGCTCGCCCGCGCCAGCGCGCTGCCCGGCCGGGCGAAGGCGGCCGCGGCGGGCGAGCTGGGCCGGGTGCGGCTGGCCTTCGTCTCCACCATCGGCTTCGAGCGTCTTCCCACCTGGGTGCGCGACTTCCGCGCCAGCAGCCCGCAGGTCGCGCTGGAACTGGTGGAAGCCACCGGCGACGTGCAGCTCGAAGCCTTCGCGCGTGGCGAGATCGATGCCGGCCTGATGCTGCATTCGCCCGGCTTTGCGCCGCCCGGCCTGAAGCGCATGCCGGTGGCCAGCGAGCCGCTGGTGTTGGCGCTGCCGGCGGCGCATGCCCTGGCCCGCGCCGCCAGTCCAGACCTGGCCGCGGTGCTGGCCGAGCCGCTGGTGATCTTTCCGCGGCGCATCGTGCCCTCGCTGCACGACGCGATCTTCGGCCTCTACCACGCCGCCGGCCTCGTGCCGCGCGTGGCGCAGGAGGCGATCCAGATGCAGACCATCGTCAACCTGGTGTGGGGCGGCCTGGGCGTGGCCTGGGTGCCCGAGAGCGTCACGCAGTTCCGCCGCGACGGCGTGGTGTATCGGCGTGCCGGCGAGTTCGCGGCCGGCAGGCGCCAGAAGAGCGTGCAGCTGCCGGCCTGCGAGACCAGCCTGGTGTGGCCAGTGGAGGGCGAGCAGCCCGCACTGCAGCGCTTCGTCGCCTTCGTGAAGGGTCAGAAGGGCTTGGCACAATAGCCCGATGCTGATGTACCCCCAGATCAACCCGATTGCCCTGCAACTCGGGCCGATCGCCATCCACTGGTATGGCCTGACCTATCTCGCGGCCTTCGGGCTTTTCTTCTTCCTGGCCACGCGGCGCCTGCGGCACGAGCCCTTCCGCTCGGTCACGCTGCCCACGCCGTGGACCCGCAAGGACGTGGAAGACATCCTCTTCCTGGGCGTGATGGGCGTGGTGGTGGGCGGCCGGCTGGGCTACTGCCTCTTCTACAAGCCGGGCCACTACCTCACGCATCCGCTGGAGATCTTCTTCGTGTGGCAGGGCGGCATGAGCTTCCACGGCGGCCTGCTGGGCGTGATCGGGGCCATGGTCTGGTACGCCCATTCGCGCAGGCGGCCCTTCTGGCAGGTGATGGACTTCGTCGCGCCCTGCGTGCCCACCGGCCTGGCGGCCGGGCGCGTGGGCAACTTCATCAACGGCGAGCTGTGGGGGCGCTTCTCCAGCCCGGACCTGCCCTGGGGCATGGTCTTTCCGCAAAGCGGCTCGATGCTCGCGCGCCACCCTTCGCAGGTGTACCAGTTCCTGATGGAAGGCCTGCTGCTCTTCGTGCTGCTGTGGCTCTATGCGCGCAAACCGCGGCTGGAGCGGCGTGTGTCGGCCGTGTTCCTGATGGGCTACGGGCTGTTCCGCTTCATCGCCGAATACTTCCGCGAGCCCGACGACTTCCTGGGCCTGCTGGCGCTCAACATGAGCATGGGCCAGTGGCTGTGCGTGCCCATGCTGGCTTTCGGCGCCTGGCTGTACTGGAGCGCCGGGCGCAAGGCGTCTGCGCTGGCCCCGGCCGGGCGCTGAGGCTCAGCCTTGCGATGGCGGGAAGTCCAGGCGCCGCTCGCTTTCGAAACGGCGCGCCTGGCCCGTCACCGGATCGCTGAATTCCAGTGACCTGGCCAGCAACTGCAGCGGCCGGGCGAAGTCGTCCGGACCTTCGGGTCGCAGCACCGGGTAGTAGTCGTCGTTGAGGATCGGCATGCCCATGGCCGCGCAATGCACCCGCAACTGGTGCTTGCGGCCGGTGACGGGTGAGAGCCGCAAGCGCGCATGGCCTGCCTGCACCTCGACCAGTTCCATGTGCGTCTCCGAGTTGGGCTCGCCCGGTGCCTCGCGGGTGCGCAGGAAGGAGGCGTCGTCCATCAGGTGGCTGCGCCGCACCGGCGGCAGCTCGGTGCCCTCGGACCAGGGCACGATGGCCTCGTAGATCTTGTCCACCGAGCGCTCGCGAAAGAGCGTCTGGTAGCGGTCGCGGGTCTGCGGCTGCAGCGCGAACACCACCAGCCCCGCGGTGCCGCGGTCGATGCGATGCACCGGCGACAGGCCCTCCATGCCCAGCTTGCGCTTCAGGCGCACCAGCAGGCTGTGCTGCAGGTAGCGCCCTGTGGGCACCACCGGCAGGAAGTGCGGCTTGTCGGCCACCAGCAGGTGCTCGTCCTGGAAGAGGATCGTCTCCTCGAAGGGAATGTCGTCCTCCCACTCGAGCGCGCGGTAGTACCAGAGCCGCAGGTGAGGGCGGTAGGCGCCCTGCGGGTCCACGGGCGCGCCGGCGCTGTCGACCACTTCGCCCAGGTGCATGCGGCAACGCCAGTCCGCGCGCGCCACCAGCGGGAAGCGCTCGGCGAAGAAGTCCTCGAAGGTGGCCCAGGGCCCCATCGGCAGCGCGACCCAGCTGGCGCTCACCCCGTCGCGCATCGGCAGCGGCGACACGGCGCGCACCCGGCGGCGCAGCTTGGGCGGCAGGGGCTTGCCGGATGCGTCGGTCCTTCTCATAATTACGCGTAATTATCGGAAATTCTCTGTCGATGGCGTCCGAGCCGGGCGCACTTGCAAGGAGCGGGCTCCCATCCGGATTTCAACATGCGCGTGGTCCACAACTCCCTTCACGACGAAGTCGCGGCCACGCTGCGCGAGGAGATCTTCTCCGGCCGCCTCCCGCCCGGCAGCTTCGTCGACGAGGGCGCCCTGTGCACCCGACTGGAGATCTCGCGCACCCCGCTGCGCGAGGCGCTCAAGGTACTCACCGCCGAGGGCCTGCTGCGCCACGAGCCGCGCCGCGGCTGCTTCGTCAGCGAGGTCACCCAGCGCGACCTCGACGAGATCTTCCCCGTCATCGCGCTGCTGGAAGGCCGCTGTGCCTACGAGGCCGCCAGCAAGGCCAACGACGCCGACATCGCCGCGCTGGCCGTGCTGCACGAGAAGCTGGAGCGCCATGCCAAGGCGCACCGCATCAACGAGTACTACGCCGCCAACTTCGCGATTCACGAAGCCATCATCCTGCTGGCGGATAACCGTTGGCTGGCCCAGGTCATCGGCGACCTGCGCAAGATCCTCAAGCTGGCGCGCCTTCAGCAACTGCGCGCGCCCGGCCGGCTCGAGCAGAGCCTGTCGGAGCACCTGGCGGTGTTCGCCGCCCTGAAGGCCCGCGACAGCGAAGGCGCGGAAGCCGCCATGCGCACCCATCTCCATCGACAACGCGAGGCGCTGCGTGCCGTGGCGCTCCTGCAGACCACGAGGATCGCAACGTGACGAGCACTCTCCTGAGCATGAGGCCCGGACTCCTTCGCGCCATGACCGAATCCACCCACGCCAAGCCCATGCCCCGCTCGCTGGAGGAGCGCCTGGGCGCCACCCTGCGCCGCTTCGGCGAGGGGCTGTCCCCACGCGCCCTGCGCCGCGCGCTGGCCGACCTGCAGGCGGTGGTCGACCCACGCATCAGCGAGGTGGAGGCCGGCCGCCGCGCCGCCGACCTCGCGCAGTGGTACGCGACGCTGGACGCCGATTCGCGGCGCGACGTCTGGCTGCTGATGAGCGAGCGCTTCGCGTCGGACGCGAAGAAGATCCAGGCCGCGCGCGCGCATTTCGATGCCGCGGCCGAGGGCGCCGATGCAGGCCACGCCGAGGTGCGCCTGCGCCGTGCGCTGGTCTCGCCGCGAGCCCGGCTCCTGCAGCGCTTCGCGGTGGCCGAGCCCGGGCTGCGCTTCCTGGTCGACCTGCGCGCCGAACTGCTGCCGCACCTCAAGGGCGACGCGCGCCTGCTGGCGCTGGAGGCCGAGCTGGAGCACCTCTTCGCCACCTGGTTCGACGTCGCCTTCCTCGACCTTCGGCGCATCAGCTGGGACTCGCCCGCCTCGCTCATCGAGAAGCTGATCCGCTACGAGGCGGTGCACGACATCCGCAGCTGGGCCGACGTGAAGAACCGCCTGGACAGCGACCGCCGCTGCTACGGCTTCTTCCACCCGCGCATGCCCGGCGAGCCGCTGATCTTCGTGGAGGTGGCGCTGGTGGACCACATCAGCGACGGCATCACGCCGCTGCTGGACGAGGCGGCCGCGGTGGGCGACCTCTCGCGCGCCACCACCGCCATCTTCTATTCGATCAGCAACACGCAGACCGGCCTGCGCGGCGTGAGCTTCGGCGACTCGCTCATCAAGCGGGTGGTGGAGACGCTCAGCGAGGAGTTTCCCAAGCTCAAGGTCTTCGCCACGCTCTCGCCGATCCCGGGCTTCCGCAACTGGCTGGGCAAGCATGCGGGCGGGCTGATCGACGGGCTGGAGGACAAGCGCCGCGCCGAGCTTGCGCGTGCCCTGAACGTGGACAAGCCCGGCGCCGCCGAACTGATGAATGCGGCCGAGCAGGCGCTGGCGCTGGACGCGAAGTCCCCGGTGCGCCAGTTCATGCTCAAGGCCGCGGCCCGCTACCTGGGCCGAGAATTGCCCGATGGTCAGCCGGCCGATCCGGTGGCACGCTTCCACCTGGGCAACGGAGCGCGGGTCGAACGGCTCAATTGGGCCGGCGACCCCTCGGCCAAGGGACTCAAGCAGTCCTTCGGCCTGATGGTGAACTACCTCTATGACCTCAAGCGGCTCGACAAGCACCGTGCGCTGCTGGCGCAGGGCCGCGTGCCGGCGTCCAGGGAGGTAGATTCGCTGCGCAGCTGACCACTGGACCGAAGATTCAACCTAGAACGACAGGAGACGACAAGCAATGAGCAACAACATCCAACTTCGCCGCCGTGACCTGCTGCTGCGCGCCTCGGGCGCAGCGGCCGTTTCCGGCCTCGGCGCCTGGCCGCTGGCCTCGCTGGCCCAATCGGGCTGGCCCACCAAGCCGGTGACCATGATCGTGCCCTTCCCGGCGGGCGGCGGCACCGATGCCTTCGCGCGCCCGCTGTCGGCGCAGTTCGCCAAGGTCGTCGGCAAGACGCTGGTGATCGACAACCGCGGCGGCGCCGGCGGCACGCTGGGCGCGAGCATCGCGTCCAAGGCACAGCCGGACGGCTACACCCTGTTCATGGGCGCGGTGCACCATGCCATCGCGCCGTCCATCTACCCCAAGCTGGACTACGACATCGAGAAGGACTTCATCCCGCTGGCGCTGCTGGCCAATGTGCCGCAGGTGGTGGTGATCAATCCCAAGCGGGTGGCGGCCAACAACTTCAAGGAGTTCCTCGCCTACGTCAAGGCCAACCCCGGCAAGCTCAACTACGCCTCGGCGGGTTCGGGCACCTCGCACCACCTGGCTGGCGAACTGTTCAAGCAGCAGACGGGCACCTTCATTACCCACATCCCGTACCGCGGCGCAGGCCCGGCGCTGGGAGACCTGATCTCCGGCAACGTGGACTGCATGTTCGACGGCCTGGGCTCCTCGGCGCAGCACATCAAGGCCGGGCGCATCAAGGCACTGATGGTCTCGGGCAAGACGCGCAACCCCGCCTTCCCCGACGTGCCGTGTGCCGCCGAGGTGGGCCTGCCCGACTACACCGTCACCACCTGGTACGGCCTGTGGACGCCCAAGGGCACGCCGGCCGACGTGCAGGCGCGCATCATCGAGGACATGAAGAAGTCGCTCACCGGCGACGAGATCAAGGCCATCTGGGCCAGCAACGGCGCGGAGATCCCCACGCTCACCCAGGCGCAGTACGCCGCCTTCGTCAGTGCCGAGGTCAAGCGCTGGGCCGCGGTGGTGAAGGCCGCGGGGGTCACGCTCGAGTGACGGCTGCCGCCCCCGAAGTCCGCGTGGAGCGCGAGGGCCCTCTGGCCCTCGTGACCCTGTGCAATCCCGCGCGGCTGAACGCGATGACGCGCGGCATGTGGCGTTCGCTGCGTGCCGTCTTCGAGGCGCTGAATGCCGACGATGCGCTTCGCTGCGTGATCGTGCGCGGGGAGGGCGGCGCCTTCTGCGCCGGGGGCGACATCTCGGAATACCCTTCCTTCCGCTTCGACGAAACGCAGCTGGCCCACTTCCACGAGAACGAGGTCTGGGGCGCGCTGCAGGCCCTGCTCGACTGCCCCGTGCCGCTGGTCGCGCAGATCGAGGGCGCCTGCATGGGCGCCGGCCTGGAGATCGCCAGCTGCTGCGACATCCGCCTGGCAGGCAGCGCCTGCCGCTTCGGCGCGCCCATCGCCAAGCTGGGCTTTCCCATGGCGCCGCGCGAGGCCGCGCTGGTGCGCGGCGCCGTGGGCGACGTGCTCGCGCGCGACATGCTCTTCTGTGCCGGCGTGCATTCTGCCCAGCGCCTGTACGACGCGGGCTTCCTGCTGCGCGTGCTGCCCGATGGCGACGTCGCCGGCGAGGCGCTCGCCAGTGCCCAACGCATCCTCGAACTCGCCCCGCTCGCCGCGCGCGCCAACAAGCGCAGCTTCACCTTGCTGCAGGCCGCGCAGCTGCCTCCTGCGCTGCTGGCAAGGGCCTACAGTTACGCCGGCGTGGACGAGCATCGCGAAGGCATCGCTGCCTTCCTGGAGAAGCGCGCGCCCGACTTCTGACGGCGGCCGCTGCGGCGGCGCCCTTTTCATCATGACCCAGACGCACGACGACAACGCCAACCTCTACGCGGCCCTGCGCGCCGCCTTTCCCGCCGACCTGGACGCCGTGGCGGTCGAGACCGACAACGGGCTGAACTACTCCTGGCGCGACCTGGACCGCGCCAGCGCCATGATCGCCAACCTGCTCGATGCCCTGTCGCTGGAGCCCGGCGCGCGCATCGCGGTGCAGGTGGAGAAATCGGTCGAGGCCATGATGCTGTACCTCGCGACGCTGCGCGCGGGCTACGTGTTCCTGCCGCTCAACACCGCCTACCAGCAGGCCGAGATCGAGTACTTCATCGGCAACGCGGAGCCGGCGGTGGTGGTGTGCGGCAGCCGCAACGCCCACTGGGTGGGGCCCATTGCGCAGGCGGCCGGAACGCCGCATGTCTTCACGCTCGACGACGACCGCAGCGGCACGCTGCTCGAAGTGGCCGCAAGCTGCAGCGACGTGCATGAAGTGGCGCGCCGCGGTGAGGACGACCTCGCCGCCATCCTCTACACCAGCGGCACCACCGGCCGCAGCAAGGGGGCCATGCTCACGCACGGCAACCTGCTGTCGAACGCGCGGGTGCTCAAGAGCTATTGGGGCTGGCGCGAGGGCGACGTGCTGATCCACGCGCTGCCCATCTTCCACGTGCACGGGCTGTTCGTGGCCATCCACGGTGCGCTGCTCAACGGGAGCCGGATGATCTGGTTCGCGAAGTTCGACCCGAAGCGCACCGTCGATCGCCTGCCCGATGCGACCGTGTTCATGGGCGTGCCCACGCTCTACGTCCGCATGCTGGCCGAACGGGGCTTGAGCAAGAAGGCCGTGCGCAACATGCGCCTGTTCATCTCGGGATCGGCGCCGCTGCTGATCGAGACCTTCGACGAATGGCGCGAGCGCACCGGCCACACCATCCTGGAGCGCTACGGCATGAGCGAGACGGTGATGCTCACCTCCAACCCCTACGACCCGGTGCAGGGCGAGCGGCGCGGCGCCACCGTGGGCTTCCCGTTGCCGGGCGTGCAGCTGCGCGTGCGCGAGGACGACGGGCGCGAGTGCACCACCGACGAGATCGGCGCCATCGAGGTGCGCGGCCCCAACGTGTTCGCCGGCTACTGGCGCATGCCCGAGAAGACGAAGGAAGAGTTCACCCACGACGGCTTCTTCAAGACCGGCGACGTCGGCAAGATCGACGGCCTGGGCTACGTCAGCATCGTGGGCCGCAGCAAGGACCTGATCATCAGCGGCGGCTACAACGTGTACCCGGCCGAGATCGAGGGCTACATCAACGAGATGGCGGGGGTGGCCGAGAGCGCCCTGGTGGGCGCGCCGCACCCCGACTTCGGCGAGGTGGGCGTGGCGCTGGTCACGCTCAAGGCCGGCGCTGCGCTGGCGCCGGATGCGATCCTGGCGGACCTGAAGGCGAAGCTGGCCAACTTCAAGATCCCCAAGCGCTGCTTCGTGGTGGAAGAACTGCCGCGCAACACCATGGGCAAGGTGCAGAAGGCCCTGCTGCGCGAACAGTACAAGGGCTTGTTCGAGGGCTGAGCGCCCCGCGCCTACTTCACGAGCAGGACGGCGGTCTTGCTCTCGGCCACCACCTTGGTGGCGACCGAGCCCATCAGGGCGCGGCCGAACAGGCCGTGGCCATGGGTGCCCATGACGATCAGGCCGCAGCCGTGCTCGCTGGCGGCCTTGATGATTTCTTCGGGCGCGTGGCCGTGGCGCGAATCGACCCGGAAGTTGGCGATGCTGCGCTCGGCCATCTGGGCCTTGATCGGATCGAGCACCTTGGCCTGCTCTTCCGAGTAGTAGTCCTGCACGACCTCCTTGCTGACGTGGCGCGCGACGTGACCGGGAATGCCCGGGCACACATGCACCAGGATCAGCTCGTGGCCCTCCACGAACATGGCGCGGTTGGCCGCCACGTAGTCCAGGGCCTTGGTCGTGAAAGCGCTGCCGTCGACGGCAAGAAGAATCTTCATTGAGTACCTCTTATTCGGAGTTGCGGGGCGCCACTCGCCCCGGTCGCTCCGATGGTACTCAGTGGCCCGTCAAACCACGCCAAAGCATATAGGCGCCAAGGGCATAGAGGATGCTGGCGAACACGCGCTTGAGGCGCTTGACCGGCAGGCTGTGCGCGGCCTTGGCGCCAAGCGGCGCGGTGAACACGCTGCACAGCGCGATCACCACCAGGGCCGGCAGCCAGATGTAGCCGAAGGCGCCCTCGGGCAGGCCGGTGACGCCGCGCCCGCTGGCGATGTAGCCCGCCACGTTGGCCACGGCGATCGGAAAGCCCAGCGCCGCGCTGGTGGCCACCGCGTTGTGGATGGCGACGTTGCACCAGGCCATGAAGGGCACGCTGACGAAGCCGCCGCCCGCGCCCACCAGGCCAGAGAGAAAGCCGATGGCGCCGCCGGCGGCCAGCTGTCCACCGGTGCCCGGCATCTGGCGCGTGGGCGCGGGCTTCTTGTCAAGGAACATCTGCGTTGCCGAGAAGGCAACGAAGAGCGCGAAGAAGATCGCCAGCCATGCGCCCTTGAGCAGCGCGAACACACCCATGCTGGCCACCAGGCTGCCGATCACGATGCCGGGCGCCAGGTGGCGCGCGATGTCCCAGCGCACCGCGCCGCGCTTGTGGTGCGCGCGCACGCTGGAGATGGAGGTGAAGATGATCGTGGCCATGGAGGTGGCGATCGCCATCTTCACCGCCAGGCCCGGCGCCACGCCGCGCTCGCCCAGGATGATGGTGAGGAAGGGCACCATCACCATGCCCCCGCCGATGCCCAGCAGACCCGCCAGGAACCCGGTGCCCACGCCCAGGCCGGCAAGTTCGAGGACGAGGAGCGGTTCGATCGACATCTGCAAAAGCTTTCAACGGGACAAAAGAAACGGCCCCGAATGGGGCCGGCAGGCGTGGCCGCGCGGGCGGCAACACCCGGGTATTTTACTAGGAGAAGCGAGGGTTTGCCCTGAGCTGCGCGCGACATGAAAAAAGCCTCCAGATCCGGAGGCTTTTTCAGGGAGTTAGGCGTCTGCGAATGCCGCTGGACCGTCATCCTGAACGCAGGGTTCAGGTGGGCGAGGGCAGCAGGGCTTCGGGTTCATCTGACGCGAGATGATCACGCCCGCCAAGCAATTTACCAAGCCCGGGCTCCATAGAGCATTGGTTCAAGGAAATATAAAGCCCAACGCGCACCGCAGACATCTCGATTTTACTTCTCCGGGCCGCCTCGCGCCCATGAAAAAAATCAAAGAAGGAGACCGTCTCCGGTCAATGCCTGGTCCAGCCGCTGCACCAGCTGGCCCAGGCGCGGGTCGGCGGCTTGCGCCGCGGTCGTGGTGCCGCCGGAGGTGGCGGCGGGCGCGGGCTCCTGCGCCTTGGCCCTTTCCAGCTGCGACAGGTCGAAGGCCAGGTTGAGCGCGGCCAGCACCGCGATGCGGTCGCGCGCCTTGACCTTGCCCGAATCGCGGATCTTGCTCATGGCCGCGTCGACGCGCTCCACCGCTTCGCGCAGTTGCGGCTCGCCGCCTTCGGGGCATCCGAGCACGTAGCTCTGCCCCATGATCTGTACGTCAATGTGCTTCATGCTTGCGAGTCACCAGGAGAGGAGGGCTCGTCCAGCGGCAGCTTCTCCAGCACCGCGTCCAGACGTGCCCGCGCCGCGGCCAGCCGCGACTTGAGGGCGTCGCGCTCGCGCGTGAGCACCTCGACCTGTTCCTGCAACAGCGCATTGGTGCGTTGCACCTCTTCGTAGCGAACCAGAAGGCGCTCGACTCGCTCGGCGATCTGGTCGATGGGGCTGGCGGCGGACATGGACGTGCATTGTATGGGGCGCCCGGGCGGCCCCGGCGCACGCCTTGGCCGCGGATAGAATCGCCGCCGTTGGTGCTCGTGCCGTGGTTCACGCGGCGCAGTTCAACGGGAAGCAGGAGCCGCCGCCGTCCACACGGCCACGCCAGCCTGCGCTGCCCCCGCAACGGTCAACAGCCGGAGCCGCGAATCAAGCCCTCGTGCTCGCGTTTCCACTCTCGTCAATCAGCCACTGGGCGCCCTGAAACAGGCGCCTGGGAAGGCGGCGGGAGCGTGCTGCCAGCCCGGATACCGGCCAACAAGGCGAGTGCCGCCCACGCCCCACGAACCGAGCGCGGCGCACTCATGACGCCCACACGTCCGGCGGGGAAGCCGGGCAGGGTATTCGCTCCTTGAGTTCTTCTTCATGAACTTCGCACATCGTTCCATCGGCGCGGCACCGCGCCGCCGTGCCCGCGCGCTCGCCGCGCTTCCCGTCGTCGCCATCGGCGGCCTGTCCGTCGGCGCTGCCGCGCTGGCCCAGCCCAACACCGGCCAGCTGCCCGAGACCGTGGTGACCGCCACCCGCGTCGAGCAGCGCCTTTCCGACGCCGTGGCCGACATCTCGGTGATCGACCGCGCCACCATCGAGCGCAGCGGCGCCGAGGGCGTGGCCGACGTGCTCGCCAAGGTGCAAGGCATCCAGATCGCGCGCAACGGCGGCCTCGGCAACACCACCTCGGTGTACCTGCGCGGCTCGGACACGCGCTTCACCGCCGTCTTCATCGACGGCGTGCGCGTGGATTCGCAGGCCACCGGCGGCGCCCCGTGGGAGTCGATCCCGCTGTCGCAGATCGACCGCATCGAGGTCGTGCGCGGCCCGGCCGCCGCGGTGTACGGTTCCGATGCCATGGGCGGCGTGATCCAGCTCTTCACCCGCAAGGGCGAGGGTGGCGTGGCGCCCTACGTGGGCGTTGGCGTGGGCAACCGCGGCACCTACAAGGCCGAGGCCGGGGTGAGCGGCGCCAGCGGCGCCTTCGACTACTCGCTGGGCATCTCGCGCGACCAGAGTGACGGCTTCGACGTGCGCACCGCCAACGTCGACCACAACCCCGACAAGGACGACTACCGCAACACCGCGGGCAACGTGCGCCTGGGCCTGCAGATCAACCCGAACCAGCGCATCGAGGGCACGCTGCTGCAAAGCGACCTGAACTCGGGCTACGACGACTTCTCCTACGACCCGAGCGCGCCGGTGGACGACCGCAACAAGTACCGCCTGCGCACCGCGGGGCTGAACTGGAGCTCGCAGTGGACCGACGTGTGGCGCACCAAGCTGTCGGTGACCGACTCCAGCGCCCGCTACGAGACCGAGCCGAACTTCTACAAGACCGAGACGCAGATCCGCGGCTACCTGTTCCAGAACGAGTTCCGCATGGGCCCGCACCTGGTCACGGCCGACCTGGAGCGGCGCGAGGACAGCCTCGTCAACGCCCCCGGCGTGGGCATGTTCGCCAGCCCCGGCCTGGACCGCGAGCGCTCGCAGAACGCGCTGGCCCTGGGCTACGCCTTCAGCCAGGGCGCGCACACGCTGCAGCTGAACGCGCGGCATGACGACGACAGCGAGTTCGGTGGCAAGAACACCGGCAGCGTGGCCTACGGCTACGCCTTCACCCCGGCCTGGCGCGCCACGGCGTCGGCGGGCACCTCCTTCCGTGCGCCCACGCTCTACCAGCGCTTCAGCGAGTACGGCGTGGCCGGCCTGCAGCCCGAGGAAGGCACCAACTACGAGGCCAGCCTGCGCTGGACCCCGCAGCCCGCCAGCAGCCTGAGCCTGACGGCCTATCACAACAAGGTGAAGAACCTCATCAACTTCGACACCACCTCGACGGCCTGCGTGTCGCCCTTCGGCTGCTATGGCAACGTGGGCCGCGCGCAGTACGAGGGCGTGACGCTGGCCGGCACGCACCGCATCGGCGCCGTGTCGCTGCGCGGCTCGATCGACTGGCAGGACCCGCGCGACCTCGACACCGACAAGCTGCTGGTGCAGCGCGCACGTGTCTACAGCAGCCTGGGCGCCGACGTGCGCGTGGGCAGCTGGACGCTGGGCGCCGAAGTGGTGGCCTCGGGCAAGCGCTATGCCGATCCGGCCAACACGCAGGTGCTGGGCGGCTACGGCCTGCTCAACCTCACGGCCAGCACGCCGCTGTCCGATGGCCTGACCCTGCTCGCGCGGATCGACAATGCCACCGACAAGGACTACCAGCTGGTGCGTGACTACGCCACCGCCGGCCGCAGCATCTACGTGGGATTGAAGTGGGCACCCAGGCTCTGACGACAACCATCGAGGACTCTCCCGCCCGGCGCGAACTGCTGCTGGGCGGGCAGAAGAGCGGCAAGTCGCGCCGCGCCGAGCAGCTGGCCGCGTCCTGGCTGGCGCAGGGCGGCGGCCGCTGCGCGGTGCTGCTGGCGACGGCACAGGCGCACGACGCCGAGATGCAGGCGCGCATCGAGCGCCACCGCGCCGACCGCGCGGACCGCATTCCCGACCTGCGCTGCGTCGAGGCCCCGCTCGACCTGGCGGGCGCCATCGCGGCGCATGGCGCGCCGCAGGTGCTGCTGGTGGTCGACTGCCTCACGCTGTGGCTCACCAACCGGATGATGCCGATGGGCGAGCCCGAGCCGGCCGCGCGGATCGCGATCGCGCAGGACGAGCTGCTCGCCGCGCTGCAGGCCGCCCCCGGCCCGGTGGTGCTGGTGAGCAACGAGATCGGCCTGGGCGTGATCCCCCTGGGTGCGCAGGTGCGCGGCTTCGTCGATGCCCTGGGCATGCTCAACCAGCGTGTCGCGGCGCTGTGCGACCGGGTGTGCTTCATGGCGGCCGGCCTGCCGATGCTGCTGAAAGGCCAGGCATGAAGCGATGGCTCGGCCTGCTGCTGCTGCTCGTCGCCGCCGTGCCATGCGCCATGGCCGCCGCCGAGGTGGTGGACGACCGCGGCCAGCGCTCCCGATGGGCCGATCCGCCGCAGCGAATCGTCTCGCTGCTGCCCTCGGTCACCGAGTCGGTCTGTGCGCTGGGCGCCTGCGACCGGCTGGTGGGCGTGGACGACTATTCCAACTGGCCCCCACAGGCCAAGGCGCTGCCGCACGTGGGCGGGCTGGAGGATGCGAACGTGGAGCGCATCGTGGCGCTGCGGCCGCAGGTGGTGCTGCTCTCGCGCTCGGCGCGCGTCAGCGAGCGGCTGGAGGCGCTGGGCCTGCGCGTGCTGGCCTTCGAGCCCGACTCGCTGGCCGACCTGCAGCGCGTGCTGGCGCAGCTGGGCGTGCTGCTGGGCCGCGAGGCGCAGGCACAGGCCCTTTGGCGCGAGATGAACGACGGCGTGGAGCGCGCCGCGGCGAAGCTGCCGCCGGCGGCGCGCGGCCTGCGCGTGTATTTCGAGGTGGCGAGCACGCCCTATGCGGCGAGCGAATCCTCCTTCATCGGCCAGCTGCTGGCGCGCCTGGGCGCGGCCAACGTGGTGCCGGGTGCGCTCGGGCCCTTTCCCAAGCTCAACCCCGAGTTCGTGGTGAAGGCCAATCCGCAGCTGATCATGCTGGGCGACCGCAACACCGTGCCGCTGGCGACGCGCCCGGGCTGGCAGGGCATCGACGCCATCCGGCGCGAGCGAATCTGCGTCTTCACGCCCGCCCAGGGCGACGTGCTCGTGCGCCCCGGGCCGCGCATGCCCGAGGCGGCGCAGCTCATGGCCGATTGCCTGGCGCGCAAGAGCGCGGGCGAGGGCGCTGCCCGGTGAATCGCGCCGGCCGCATCAGCCTGGTGGCCGGCGCCATGGCGGCGTTGAGCCTGGCGCTGCTGCTCCTGGGCCTGGCCATCGGCAGCACGGGCTTCGAGCCGGTGCGCCTGGGCGGCAGCGACCCCGTGGCCTGGCAGATCGTCTGGGACATCCGCCTGCCGCGCACCGTGGGCGCGTGGATGGCCGGCATGCTGCTGGGCCTGGGCGGCGCGCTGGCGCAGGGCCTGTTCCGCAATCCGCTCGCCGATCCCTACCTGCTGGGCAGCGCCTCGGGCGCGACCCTGGGCGTGTCGCTGCTGCTCGTCCTGATCGGCGCGGTGCCCGCGGCCGGCACGCTGGGCCTGCGGCTGGGCATGACCGGCGCGGCCTTCGTCGGCGCGGTGCTGGCGGTGCTCATCACCCTGGCCATGGCGCGCGGCGTGCAGCAGACGCTGCGGCTGCTGCTGGCCGGCGTGGTGGTCAGCATGGTGCTGGGCGCGGCCGCCTCGCTGGTGGTGCTGTGGGTGCCCGACATCATGCGGGCCATGCAGGCCTTCATGCTGGGCAGCACCGCCTTCCTCGGCTGGCCCGCGGTGGCGGTGATGGCCGGCGCGCTGCTGCTGTCGCTGGTGCCGGCGGTGGTGCTGTCGCGCGCACTGGACGCGCTCACGCTCGGCGAGGCCAGCGCGGCCAGCCTGGGCCTGGCGATGCCCTGGGTGCGCGCCGCGCTGATCGCGGCGTTGGCCCTGGCCACCGGGGCGGCCGTGGCACAGGTGGGCCTGGTGGCTTTCATCGGGCTGGTCGCGCCGCACCTGGTGCGGGCGCTGGTCAAGAGCACGCACGGCGCGCTGGTCCTGCTGGCCAGCCTCATGGGCGGCCTGCTGCTGCTGGCGGCCGACGTGCTGGCGCGCTGGCTGCTGGCGCCGCAGGAACTGCCGGTAGGGGTGCTCACCGCCTTGCTGGGCGGTGGATATCTCCTGTGGCTCATGAATCGGGGCAGCCGATGAGCAGTGCCATCGCCGCTCGCGGATTGCACGTGCACCTCGGTGGGCGCGAGGTCGTGCAGGTCGATGCGCTGGACATCGCGGCCGGCCAGTGGACCGCGGTGGTCGGCCCCAACGGTGCCGGCAAGACGACTTTGCTCAAGGCCCTGGCGCAACTGCTGCCCCACGCGGGCCGCGTCGACCTGATGGGCCGGGACATGCGCGAATGGCCGCTGCGCGAGCGCGCCCGCGCGCTGGCCTGGCTGGGCCAGGACGAGCACGGCGCGCAGGACCTGCTGGCCTGGGACGTGGCGATGCTGGGCCGCCTGCCGCATCGTGCCTGGCTGGGCGCGCCCTCGGCCGCCGATCTCGCCGCGGTGGAGTCCGCCATGCGCCGCACCCAGTGCTGGGACTGGCGCGCGCGCCCCCTGGGCCAGCTCTCGGGCGGCGAGCGCCAGCGCGTGCTGCTGGCGCGGGCCCTGGCGGTGCAGTCGCAGGTCCTGCTGATGGACGAGCCGCTGGCCAACCTGGACGCGCCGCACCAGGCCGACTGGCTGCTGACGGTGCGCGAGCTGGTGACCACCGGCCGCACGGTGCTGAGCGTGCTGCACGAGCTGGGCGTGGCGCTGCACGCCGACCAGCTGCTCGTGGTGCGGGAGGGCCGCGTGGCGCACCTGGGCGCCACCCGCGACCCCGGCACGCATGCCGCCCTGCGCGAGGTGTTCGACCAGCGCATCAGCCTTCACGAGGTGGACAGCCAATGGGTGGTCTTGCCGCGTTGATGGCCGGCAGCGCCGGCCTGGCCATCGCCGCCCTGTGGCTGGCGCTGCTGCTCGACCGCGTGCTGGGCGAGCCGCCCGCGCGCTGGCATCCGGTGGTGTGGATGGGCCACTACCTGGGCTGGACCGGCCGGCGCATCGCGCCGCCGGCCGATGCGCCCCTGGGCGCCGACCATGGGCGGCTGCTGGCCGGTGCGCTCGCCTGGTGCCTGGGCGCCCTCGTGGTCGGGGGCATCGCACTGGTCCTGCAGAACGCGGCACGGCTGCTGCCGTTCTGGGTCGGCGTCCTCCTGCTGGGCGCCGCACTCAAGCCCCTGCTGGCCTGGCGCATGCTGCGGCGCGAGGTCGTCTCGGTCGAGCGCGCCCTGGCCGAGTCGCTCGACGCCGGCCGCGAGCAGCTGAGCTTCCTGGTGAGCCGCGACGTCACCCGCCTGGACGAGAGCCAGGTGCGCGAGAGCGCCATCGAGTCGCTGGCCGAGAACCTCAACGATTCGCTGGTGGCGCCCTTGTTCTGGTTCTGCGTGGCAGGGTTGCCGGGCGCTGCGCTCTACCGCTTCGCCAACACGGCCGACGCGATGTGGGGCTACCACGGCGTGCGCGGCGGCCGGGTCTGGGAATGGGCGGGCAAGTTCGCCGCGCGCGCCGACGACCTGCTCTCGTGGATTCCCGCGCGCATCAGCGCCTTGCTGCTGGCGCTGGCCGCGATGGGCTGGCCGCGCGGCCTGCGGCGCGAGGCCCGGCGCACGCCGTCGCCCAACAGCGGCTGGCCGATGGCCGCCATGGCCATCCTGCTGAACGTGCGGCTGGGCAAGCCCGACTTCTACGTGCTGCACCGCGAGGGCCACGACGCGCAGGCCGCCGACACGCCGCGTGCCCTGCAGCTGGGCGGGCGGGCGGTCGCCGCCGCCGCACTGCTGGCCAGCGCGGCGCTGCTCGGCGTGGAGCGCTGGACATGATGTCGGCCGCGGCGCACGGCGGCCCGGATGCGATGGGCATCCCGGCGCACGACTTCTCCACCAACGCGAATGCCTGCGGCCCCTGCCCGCAGGCTGCGGCGGCCGTGTCGCAGGCCGACGCGCAGCGCTACTGCGATCCGGCCTATGCGGCCCTGCGCGAGCGCCTGGCGCACTTCCATGGCGTGGCGCCGTCTCGCATCCACATGGCCGCCAGCGGCAGCGAATTCATCGTGCGCATGAGCACCGCCGCGATGCGCTGCGGCGCGCAGGGCGTCCATGCGCCGCAACCCGGCTACGCGGACTACGCACGCGCCGCCCTGGCCCTGGGCCTGCAACTGGTGCCTGCGGCGCAGGCGCAGCTCGTGTGGCACGCCGATCCGGCGAGCCCGACCGGGCAGACGACCCTGCCGCCGCTGCTGCCACGGGGCGCCACCGGGGTGGCCGACATGGCCTACGCACCGCTGCGCCTGGAAGGGCATCCTCATGTCGACGAGCGCTACTGGCAGCTGTGGACGCCCAACAAGGCACTGGGCCTCACCGGCGTGCGCGCGGCCTACGCGGTGGCGCCTGCCGATGCCGACGAGACGCTGGTGCGCACGCTGGATGCGCTCATGCCCTCCTGGCCCATCGGCGCCCACGGCGTGGCCATGCTGCAAGGCTGGACCGAGCCCGCCGTGCAGCGCTGGATCGGCGAGTGCCGCCAGGTGCTGCGCGAGTGGAAGCACCGCCAGCTGCGCCTGTGCGAATCGCTGGGCTGGCGCTGCCTGCCGGGCGACAGCAACTTCTACTGCGCGCTGCCGGCGATGTCGCACCGCCTGCAGGCGATGCTGCAGCACCTGCGCGCGGTGCACGGCATCCGGCTGCGCGACACCGCCTCGCTCGGCCTGCACGGCTTCGTGCGCCTGGCCGTGCTGCCGCCGGCCTCGCAGGACGCGCTGGGCCGGGCACTGGCCCGATGGCGCTAGCCGTCGTGCACACTTCTCGCCGATGAAATCCCCTTGCGTCATGGTCCTGGGCACCACCAGCGGTGCCGGCAAGAGCTGGCTGGGCACGGCCCTGTGCCGCTGGTACGCGCGCCAGGGCCTGAAGGTGGCGCCCTTCAAGGCGCAGAACATGAGCAACAACGCCCGCGTGGCCGACGGCGGCGAGATCGGCAGCGCGCAGTACTTCCAGGCGCTGGCCGCCCGCGCGGTGCCCGACGTGCGCATGAACCCGGTGCTGCTCAAGCCCGAGCGCGACACCCACAGCCAGCTGGTGCTGCTCGGCAAGGTCGACGAAGGCCTCACCGCCATGCCCTGGCGCGGCCGCAGCGAGCACGTGTGGCCGCACATCGCGCAGGCGCTCGATGCGCTGCGCTCGGAGAACGACGTGGTGGTGATCGAAGGCGCGGGCTCGCCGGCCGAGATCAACCTGATGGCCTCCGACATCGTCAACCTGCGGGTGGCGCGCCATGCGGATGCGCGCTGCCTGCTGGTCACCGACATCGATCGCGGCGGCGCCTTCGCGCATCTCTACGGCACCTGGGCGTTGATGCCGCCGGCGGACCGCGCGCTGCTGCGCGGCTTCGTGCTCAACCGCTTCCGCGGCGACGCCTCGCTGCTGGCGCCGGCGCCGCAGGACCTGCAGCGCCTCACCGGCGTGCCGACCGTGGCGACCCTGCCCATGTGGTGGGAGCACGGCCTGCCCGAGGAGGATGGCCTGCACGACGAAGGCCGCGGCGGCGCGGGGCAGGCGGCCGATGCGCGTACCGTGGCGGTGATCGCCTATCCGCGCATCAGCAACCTCGACGAATTCCAGCCGCTGGCGCGGCTGCCCGGCATCCGGCTGCGCTGGGTGCGGCATCCGGCGGAGCTGGAAGGCGCGCACACCATCGTGCTGCCGGGTTCCAAGGCCACCAGTGCCGACCTCGCCTGGCTGCGCGCCCAGGGCCTGGACCGCGCCATCGCCGCGCACGCGGGGCAGGGCGGGGCAGTGCTGGGCATCTGCGGCGGCCTGCAGATGCTGGGCGAAGCCATGATCGATCCGCACGGCATCGACGGCAACGCAGCGGGCCTGGGCCTGCTGCCGCTGGTGACGGTGTTCGAGCGCGACAAGACGGTGCGCCGGCGCAGCGCCGTGTTCGGCGAACTGCCCGCCCCGTGGGCCGCCTTGTCCGGCGTGCCGGTGCAGGGCTACGAGATCCACCACGGCCAGACGGCGCAGCATCCGGCGCTGGCGGCTGCCGGCGACCTGGCACGGCCCGTGCTGCCCGACGGACTGGGCTGGTGCAATGCTCGCGGCAACGTGCTGGGCTGCTACCTGCACGGCCTTTTTGAGGATGCGCGCGTGCTGCAGGCGCTGCACGGAGCCGGCGTGCCGACCCTGGACAGCGTGTTCGACGGACTCGCCGATTTCATCGACCGACACTTCGAGCCCGGCGTCCTGCCGGGCCTGATCGCATGACCACACTTCGCCCCAGAAGCCCGGTGCCTCCGGTGCCCGACCTGCACGACACGGCGCTCTCCGCCGCGCTGCTGCGCGCCCTGGACAACAAGACCAAGCCGGTGGGCGCCCTCGGCCGCCTGGAGGCGCTGGCCCTGCGCATCGGCCAGGTGCTGAACACGACCGCACCACGCCTGGAGTCGCCGCAGATGCTGGTGTGCGCCGGCGACCACGGCCTGGCTGCGCGGGGCGTCTCGGCCTACCCGAGCGACGTCACCTGGCAGATGGTCCACAACTTCCTGCAGGGCGGCGCGGCGGTGAGCGTGCTGGCGCGCCAGCATGGGCTGGCACTCACGGTGGCGGACTGCGGCGTGCGCCACGACTTCGCGCCCCAGCCCGGCCTGGTCATCCGCAAGGTGGCGCCAGGCACCGCCGACGCCTCGGCCGGGCCGGCCATGAGCCCGGCGCAGTGCGACCAGGCCATCGAGAACGGCCGCGAGATCGTGCGCGGCCTGCCCGGCAACGCGCTGCTGCTGGGCGAGATGGGCATCGGCAATACCTCGGCGGCCTCGCTGCTGCTGTCGCGGCTGTGCGCCATTCCGCTCGAATCCTGCGTGGGCGCGGGCACCGGCCTGGACGCCATCGGCCTGGCGCGCAAGCAGGCGGTGCTGGCCGAGGTGCTGGCGCTGCACGAGGGCGCCCGCGCGCCGCTGGACGCGCTGGCCGCCTTTGGGGGCTTCGAGATCGCGACGATGGTGGGCGCGGTGCTCGAGGCCGCGCTTCAGCGCCGGGTGATCGTGGTCGACGGCTTCATCACCGGCGCCGCGGTGCTGGTGGCGCAGGCGCTGCAGCCCGCGGTGGTGCAGCGCTGCGTGGCTTCGCACGAATCGGCCGAGCCCGGCCATGCGCTGCTGCTGCGCCAGCTCGGCCTGGTGCCGCTGCTGCGGCTGGAACTGCGCCTGGGCGAGGGGTCCGGCGCGGCGCTGGCCTGGCCGCTGCTCGAATCGGCGACGCGCATCCTGCGCGAGATGGCCAGCTTCGAAGATGCCGGCGTGTCGCGCCAGGGAGAGGCGCCGTGAACGGCGTGCGCCACTTCCTGCTGGCCCTGCAGTTCTTCACCCGCATCCCGGTCACCGGCGCGCTGGCGCAATGGGTGGGCTTCACGCCGGGCATGCTGCGCGAGAGCGCCGGGCACTTCCCGGGCGTGGGCTGGGTGGTCGGCGCGGTGGGCGCGGCGGTGTTCGGGCTGGCGCTGTACCTGCTGCCTGGCGAGGCGGGCGCGATGGCGGCGGCGCTGCTGTGCATCGTCGCCACCGTGTGGCTCACCGGCGCCTTCCACGAGGACGGCCTGGCCGACGTGGCCGACGGCCTGGGCGGCTCGCACGAGCGCGGCCGCGCGCTGGAGATCATGAAGGACTCGCGCATCGGCGCCTTCGGCGCCATCGCGCTGGTGCTGGCCATCGGCCTGAAGGTCGCGCTGCTGGCCACGCTGGCGGGGCAGGACGAAGTGGCGGCCGCCGCCGCGGTGCTGGCGGCGCACGTGCTCTCGCGCTTCGCGCCGCTCTTCATGATCCGCAGGCTTCCCTACGTGGGCGGCGAGGGCAGCAAGGCCAAGCCGCTGGCCGATGCGATCAGCGGGCGCGCCATGCTCACCGCCTCGGCCTGGTCCCTGCCGGCGGTCTGGCTGCTGTGGGCCAGCCAGCCGCTGGCCAATGCGCTGGCCGCCGGGGTGCTGCTCGCGGCGGTCGCGGGCTGGCTCATGCGCTACTTCCGCCAGCGGCTGGAGGGCTTCACCGGCGACTGCCTGGGCGCCACCCAGCAGCTGTGCGAGATCGCGGTCTACCTGGCGCTGGCGGTGCAGCCCTCATGAGCCGGCTCTGGCTCCTTCGGCATGGGCCGGTCGATTGCGCGGAGGGCCTGTGCTATGGCGCCTCCGACCTGCGTGCGCTGGAACCGGCCTCGCAGGCGATCGCCGAGCGAGTCGCGCCGCAGCTGCCGGGCGGCGTGGACTTCTTTGCCTCGCCGCTGGCGCGCTGCGCGCAACTGGCGCAGGCACTGGAATCGCGCCGACCCGACCTGCGGGCGCAGTTCGACACCCGCATCGCCGAGATGAGCTTCGGCCAGTGGGAAGGGCGCTTGTGGAACGACATTCCCCGCGCCGAGTTCGACGGTTGGCTGCAGGACTTCGCCAACGCGCCGGCCGGCGGCATCGGCGAGAGCACCAACGCCTTCATGGCCCGCGTCGGCGATGCCTACGACGGCTGGCGCGCCGGCGGCCAGGACGCGGCCTGGGTCACCCATGCCGGCGTGATGCGTGCGGTGACGCTGCTGCACCAGGGATTGCGGCGCGTCGAGCGCGCCGACCACTGGCCCACGCGCAGCATCGCGCTGGGCGAGTTGATGGTGATCGAGTCGCCCTGAGGGGCCGAGGGCTTCAGGCGCTGCGCACGAACTTGCTGCCCGCGGGCGCCGGTGTCTTGGGCTTGTAGGCGCAGAAGGCCTTCACCGCGCATTCGTAGCACTTGGGCTTGCGCGCCACGCACACGTAGCGGCCCAGCAGGATGAGCCAGTGGTGCGCATGCAGCCGGTAGTCGGGCGGCACGCGCTTCTCCAGCTTGAGCTCCACCGCGAGCGGCGTCTTGCCGGGCGCCAGGCCGGTGCGGTTGCCCACGCGGAAGATGTGCGTGTCCACCGCGATGGTGGGTTCGCCGAAGGCCACGTTGAGCACCACGTTGGCGGTCTTGCGGCCCACGCCGGGCAGGGCTTCCAGTTCGGCGCGGCTGCGGGGCACCTCGCCGCCATGCAGTTCCACCAGCATGCGGCTGGCCTGCACCAGGTGCTTGGCCTTGCTGCGGTACAGGCCGATGGTCTTGATGTACTCGGCCAGCCCTTCCTCCCCCAGGTCCACGATGGCCTGTGGCGTGTTGGCCACCGGGAAGAGCCGGCGGGTGGCCTTGTTCACGCCCACGTCGGTGGCCTGCGCCGAGAGCAGCACCGCGGCCAGCAGCTCGAAGGGGGTGCCGTACTCCAGCTCGGTCTCGGGCGTGGGATTCGCCGCCTGCAGGGTGGCGAAGAAGGGAACGATGTTTTCTTTCTTCATGGGTGGCGGCGATGCTAGCGCCGCGCGGACGGACGTGCGCGCGCCGAAACCGATTTCACGAAAGCATATTGAAAGCTTGCCCGCAAGACGTGATTGGCCTAGTGCCCGTGCCGGCGATGCATGCGACAAACGCCGCTCCACCTCTGGCAGGAGACACGTATGCATCCGCGTTCACGTCGTACTTTCTTGTCCCGCGTCGCAGGCGCCGCCCTGGGCGGCATGGCCTTGCTGGCGGCCACGGCGCCGGTCCAGGCGCAGGGCTACCCGACGCGGCCCATCACCCTGATCGTGCCCTGGGGCGCCGGCGGCGGCACTGATGCCACCGCGCGCATCATCGGCAGCCTGCTGGAGAAGGAGCTGGGCCAGCCGGTCACGGTGGTCAACCGCACCGGCGGCAGCGGCGTGGTGGGCCACGCGGCCATCGCCGCGGCCGCCCCCGACGGCTACACCATCGGCATGGCCACGGTGGAGATCGGCATGATGCATTGGCAGGGGCTGACCGAGCTGACCGGCGCCTCGTACACCCCCATTGGCCTGGTCAACGCCGACCCGGCCGGCGTGCAGGTGCGCGCCGATGCACCCTACAAGAACGTGCAGGACCTGCTGGCCGCCATCAAGGCCAACCCCGGCAAGTTCAAGGCCTCGGGCACGGGGCAGGGCGGCATCTGGCACCTGGCCATCGCCGGCCTGCTGCGCGACCAGAAGATCGACGCGGCGGCCGTGCCCTGGGTGCCGAGCAACGGCGCGGCGCCTGGGCTGCAGGACATGGTGGCCGGCGGCGTGGAGATCGCGCCGGTGTCGCTGCCGGAAGCACGTTCGCTCATCGATGCCGGCAAGGTCAAGAGCCTGGCGATCATGAGCGACAAGCCGGCGGCCCTGTACCCGCAGGTGCCCACGCTCAAGTCGGCCATCGGCAGCGACTGGACCATGGCGGCCTGGCGCGGCATCGTCGCGCCCAAGGGCATTCCCAAGGAAGCGGGCGACAAGCTGGTCGCGGCCATCGGCAAGGTGGCGGCGAGCAAGGAGTACTCGGAGTTCATGGTCTCGCGCGGCTTCGGCGTGATCTATTCGGGGCCGGACGAGTTCGCGAAGTTCATGGCCAAGTCCGACGCCGAACTCGGCGCCACGATGAAGGCCGTGGGCATCGCGAAGTAGCGCGCACCCATGAAGATCAACGACGCGGTCTTCGGCGCACTGCTGCTGGCGCTGGGCATCGCCGTGCTGGCGATCGTGCAGGGCTACCCGAAGATCCCCGGCCAGCAGGTCGGCCCGGCGCTGTTTCCGGGGCTGATCGCCTGCGGCCTGTGCATCGGCGGCGCCTCGCTGCTGTGGCGCGGCTGGCGTGATCGCGGCGCAACGCCCTGGTTCGCGGCCGGGCCCTGGGTGCGCTCGCCGCGCCACGTGCTGGCGCTGGTGGTGGTGATCGCGGGCGTGGTCTTCTACATGCTGGCCGGCGAGCGCCTGGGCTTCCTGCCCTGCGCGACGCTGCTGCTGTGGGCGCTGATGTGGTCGCTGGGCGTGCCGCCGCTGCGTGCGCTCGTCATCGCCGTGATCAGCGCGCTGGCGATCCATTTCGCCTTCTACAAGCTGCTGCGCGTGCCGCTTCCCTGGGGCGTGCTCGGCGGCATCGCCTGGTAGGGAGCACCGATGACCCACGCCCTGATGCAGGCCTTCGCGATGGTGTTCGAGCCCTACACCATCCTGGTGATGATCCTGGCCTCGCTGTTCGGCCTGTTCGTGGGCGCGGTGCCCGGCCTGTCGGCCACCATGGCGGTGGCGCTGCTGGTGCCGGTGACCTTCTTCATGCAGCCCATCCCGGCCATCGCGGCCATGGTCACGGCCACCGCGATGGCGATCTTCTCGGGCGACATCCCCGGCTGCCTGCTGCGCATCCCCGGCACGCCGGCTTCGGCTGCCTACACCGACGAGGCCTTCGCGCTCACGCGAAAGGGCGAGGCGGAACTCGCGCTCGGCGCCGGGCTGGTGTTCTCGGCGGTGGGCGGGCTCTTCGGCACTGCGGTGCTCATCGTGGCCTCGCCGGCGCTGGCGGAGTTCGCGCTCAACTTCAGCTCCTTCGAGTACTTCTGGCTGGTGCTGCTGGGCCTGACCTGCGCGGTGTTCATCACCTCCGACCGTCCGCTCAAGGGGCTCATCACGCTGATGCTGGGCCTGCTGGTGGCCTGCGTGGGGCTGGGCAACCCGGCGGGCTTCCCGCGCTTCACCTTCGGCAACACCGAGATGACCGGCGGCATCGGCATGATCCCGATGATGATCGGCATGTTCGCCATCTCCGAGGTCATCCGCTATGCGGTCGACACGGCGCCGCCGGGCGAAGTGGTGGTCGACAAGGTGGGCAGCGTGCTGCGCGGCCAGTGGGCGCTGGCGAAGAAGTACCCGGTGCAGATCCTGCGCGGCAGCACGCTGGGCACGGCGGTGGGTGCGCTGCCCGGCGCGGGCGCGGACATCGCGGCCTGGATGTCCTATGCCATGAGCAAGAAGTTCTCCAAGGAGCCGGAGAAGTTCGGCACCGGGCATGTGGAAGGCATCGTGGAATCGGGATCGGCCAACAACAGCGCGCTGGCGGGCGCGTGGATACCGGCGCTGGTCTTCGGCATCCCGGGCGACTCGATCACCGCCATCGTGATCGGCGTGCTCTACATGAAGAACCTGAACCCGGGGCCCACGCTCTTCACCACCAACCCGCAGAACATCTACGCGGTGTTCATGCTCTTCATCATCGCCAACATCATCATGATTCCGCTGGGCATCCTGTGCATCAAGGTGGCCAAGCGCATCCTGAAGGTGCCGCGCAACGTGCTGATGCCGCTGATCCTCATCTTCTGCATCGTGGGCACCTTCGCCATCAACAACTCGGTGTTCGACATCGGCGTGATGCTGGTGGCGGGCATCGTGGCTTACCTGCTGGAGGAGAACGGCTTCCCGATCGCGCCGGCCATTCTGGGCGTGGTGCTGGGCGGCATGCTGGAGGAGAACTTCATCACCTCCATGATCAAGTCCGACGGCAACCTGCTGGCCTTCTTCACCCGGCCGATCGCGGCGGGGCTGGCGGTGCTCACGCTGCTGGTGTGGGGCTTCCCGATCCTGCGGGCGCTGCTGGGCCGCAAGCGCATGGCCGCGGCCTGAGCGCTCAGGGCAGGGGGCCGATTTTCGACAGCCAGGAGGGCTTGCGGCGGTACGCCGCCAGCAGTGCGTTGATGCCGAAGGCCATCAGCACGAAGGCCAGTGCCTTGGCACCCAGGCCTTCGGTCAGGAGCAGCACGCAGCCACCCAGGACGACGAAGAGCAGGCCAATGGCCACGCTGAGTACGCGATACAGCGTGCGCTCGTGATAGGGCGGCCGCGAAGGCTCGCCGCCTTGGCTCACTCGGTCCATTGGGGGTTGTAGGCCACTTCCCAGAGGTGCCCGTCCGGGTCCTGGAAGTAGCCGGCATAGCCGCCGTAGAAGGTGTCGTGCGCCGCTTTCACGATGGCGGCGCCGGCCTGGCGGGCCTGCGACATCAGCGCATCGACTTCTGTCTTGGACGAGACGTTGTGCGCCAGCGTGAAGGCGGTGGGACTGGCCAGGCCCTGGGGCAGGCCGGTGTCATGCGCGATGCTCCTGCGCGGCCACAGGGCCAGCTTGAGGCCGCCTTCGAGCTGGAAGAAGGCGACGGCGCCGTATTCGAACTCCTGCCCCACGATGCCTTCGGTGGCCAGGCCCAGGCCGTCACGGTAGAAGCGCAGCGAACGCTCCAGGTCGTCGACGCCCAGGGTGATGAGGGTGATGCGAGGCTTCATGGTGGTGGGCAGGCAGCAGTGCGGCCGATCATCGTAGCGCCCACCGAATAGCCCACCCTGTCGGCCAAGGCGCCGCTTCGTTGGACAATGGGGGGTTGCCAACCCGAGCCAGTGAGTACCGCCCAATGCAATTCGCATCCCGCCTCGACAACGTCGAAACCTCCGCCATCCGCGAGCTGTTCAAGCTGCTGGGTACGCCCGGCATCATCAGCTTTGCCGGCGGCTTTCCCGACAGCGCCATGTTCGACGTCGAGGGCCTGCGCGAGGCCAGCCGCCTGGCGCTGGAAGAGCCCGGCGGCGCGCTGCAGTACGGCGCCACCGAGGGCTACGACCCCCTGCGTGCCCAGCTGTCGGCCTTCATGAAGACCAAGGGCGTGGCGGTGGACCCCAGCGGCCTGATCGTCACCACCGGCAGCCAGCAGGCGCTGGACCTGCTGGGCAAGACGCTGATCTCGCCCGGGGACAAGGTCATCGTCGAAGGCCCGACCTTCCTGGCCACCATCCAGTGCTTCCGCCTGTACGGCGCGCAGCTCATCAGCGCGCCCATCGATGCCAACGGCGTGAAGACCGACGAGCTGGAGAAGCTCATCGCCGAGCACAAGCCCAAGTTCGTCTACCTCATTCCCACCTTCGGCAACCCCAGCGGCGCCACGCTGACGCTGGAGCGCCGCAAGAAGGTGCTGGAGATGGCGGTGAAGCACAACACGGTCATCGTCGAGGACGACCCCTACGGCGACCTGTACTTCGGCGAGGCGCCGCCGCCTTCGCTGATGGCGCTGACCGCGCAGGTGCCGGGCAGCCGCGAGCTGCTGGTGCATTGCGGCAGCCTGTCGAAGGTGCTGAGCCCGGGGCTGCGCATCGGCTGGATGATCGCGCCGGCCGAACTGCTGGCCAAGGCCACCATGTGCAAGCAGTTCAGCGATGCCCACACCAGCACCTTCGCCCAGGCGACGGCCGCGCACTATCTCAAGAGCGGCCGCATGCCGGCCACGCTGGCCAACGTGCGCGAGGTCTACGGCCAGCGGGCCAAGGCCATGGGCGCGGCGCTGCAGCGCGAACTGGGCGACGCCATCGAGTTCACGCAGCCGGGCGGCGGCCTGTTCTTCTGGGCCCGCCTGACCGGTGCGGGCGGTCGCATCGCGGACGCCAACGTGTTCGCCAAGCGCGCCATCGAGAAGCTGGTGGCCTTCGTGCCGGGCGCGCCCTTCTTCGCGGAGAAGCCCGATGTGGCCACGCTGCGCCTGAGCTTCGCGACGGCCAACGTCGAGAAGATCGAAGAGGGCATCGGCCGCCTGGCGCAGGCGCTCCGAGCATGAGAAAGACATTCCAGCTGCGCCCCGAGGGCAAGCATCCCGACCGGGCGCTCGAGGCGGTCAAGCACGAGATCCGCAAGTACATCCGCCGTGAGCGCCGCCGGGAGCTGCCCGAGGGCGTCGACTACTGGGGCTTCGACTGCCGCATAGGCACCACGCAGCAGGATGCGCAGCCGGTGCATGAGGCCGAGCTGATCGGCCAGCTCGATGCTGCCGCCAAGGCGGGCTCCGAGCAGGCCTACGTCGAGGTATTGGCCAAGCACGGGCACCGCGGGCGCCGGCTGGCCGGCGACGACGCAACGCCGCCGCAGTCCGAAGACTGAGGCGGCCGCCTCAGGCCTGCGCGTCGTCGAAGCGCAGGCCGAACCGATCGCCCAGCGGCGCTAGCGCCAGCGCAATCGAGGGATGCAGCCGCACGCCGTCGCCTGACTGCTGCGTGCGCCGCTTCAGGCCCGCCTCGCCGGGCAGCCGCACGGGGCGTGCCGGATCGATGGGCCGGTTGGCGCGGCAAGCATCGGCCAGGTGGTCCATCTGGCGCAGGAAGGCCTCCTTGCCGCCGAAGGCATCCAGGTCGTGCAGCGTGAGATACACGGTGGCGCCCCAGCCTTCCTTCGGATCGGCGCGGCCATGCCCCGCCAGCCCGCCGGTCAACGACTCGACCAGCAGCGCGAGGCCGTAGCCCTTGTGTCCATGGTCCAGGCCGCCCACCGGCAGCAGCGTGCCGGGCGGGTCGTCGAAGAGCAGTTGCGGGTCGCGCCTTGGCCGGCCCTGCGCGTCGATGAGCCGGTCGGCATCGAATTTCTCGCCGGCCGCGCGCTTGCGGTTGCTCATGCCGTTGGTGGTGATCGAGGCCGAGACGTCGACCATCACCCCGCCTTTCGAGAGCGGGAATCCCAGCGCCAGCGGATTGGGCGTGAACACCGCCTGCGTGCCGCCATAGGGTGCGACGCTGGCGCTGTTGGGGTCCGAGCAGGCCAGCAGGCACAGCATGCCTTCCTCCAGCGCCCGCATCATGTAGACGGCCAGGCAGGCGATGTGGTGACTGCGACGGATCACCAGCGTGGCGCTGCCCAGTTGGCGCGCGCGTGGCAGCAGCAGGTCGATGCCCTGGTGCACCAGCCAGGGACCGGGCAGGCGCTGGCCGTCCCACAGCACGGCCGCGGGCTTGTCGGAGATGACGAGCGGCGCGCCTTCGCGGCGCATGGTGCCGGCCTCGACCTCCTTCACATAGCCGGCCAGGAGGGCCAGGCCGTGCGTGTCGTGACCGAGCAGGTCGCCGTCCACCAGCGTGCGGGCCACGCTGCGCGCCATCTCGGGCGCCAGGCCGGCGCGCGAGAGCAGCGCGTCGGCGAAGTCCACCAGTGCCGGGGCCGCGTAAAGAGGCGCTGCCGCAGGGGTGGATGATGAATCTTGCATTGCGTGCGCCTCCTGGTTTCTCGTCTAGTTGAGGACTTCGAGCAGCCGGTCCAGGCCGCCATCGTTGATCGCCACCATGGCCGCCTCGCGCACCTTGGGCTTGGCGTGATAGGCGACCGAGAGTCCGGCCTCGCCCATCATCGGCAGGTCGTTGGCACCGTCGCCCACGGCGATGCATTCGGCCGGCGACACGCCCATCAGCGAGGCCACCTCCAGCAGCGTGCGGCGCTTCTCGGCGCCGTCGCAGATGTCGCCCCAGCTCTGCTGCACTACCTGGCCGGTGAGGTGGCCATCGGCCTCGTCCAGAAGGTTGGAGCGAGCGAAGTCGATGCCCAGGCGCTCCTTGACGCGATTGGCGAAGAAGGTGAAGCCGCCGGACACCAGCAGCACCTTGAGGCCAGCCGCCTTGCACGCGGCCACCAGCTGCTCGGCGCCGGGGTTCAGGCGCAGTCGCTGGTCGTAGACCTGCTGCAGCGAACTCACGGGCACGCCCTTGAGAAGCGCGACGCGGCGGCGCAGGCTTTCCTTGAAGTCCTTGATCTCGCCGCGCATCGTGGCCTCGGTGATCGCGGCCACCTCGGCCTTCTTGCCCACGGCATCGGCGATCTCGTCGATGCACTCGATGTTGATCAGCGTCGAATCCATGTCGAAGGCGATCAGCTTGAAGTCGGAAAGGCGCAGCGGCGGACTGAAGCGCTGGATGACGAGGCCGGGCGCGATCTCTTGCGGTGCGGCGGAAATGCTCATGCGGGAATGCTCTCTTCCTTGCTGGTGGGTTGGCCCAGGCTGCGCAGCACGTCGCGCACCATCTGGGCCCGGTCCTTGGGTTCCTTCAGCTCGCGCTCGATGCGCAGCTTCTCGTTGCCGGCCAGCTTGATGTGCCGGTTCTTCTGGATCAGCTGGATGATCGCCATCGGATCGACCGGCGGGTCCTTCTTGAACACGATGTTGATCACGCCCGGTGCCGCGTCCACCTTGGTCACGCCATAGGGCCGGGCCAGCACGCGCAGGCGGTGCACGTCGATCAGCGTCTGCGCCTGCGGCGGCAGCTTGCCGAAGCGGTCCACGATCTCTTCGAGCAGCGCGTCGATCTGCGTGGGCGTCTTGGCGGTGGCCAGCTTCTTGTAGAACGACAGGCGCAGGTGCACGTCGCCGCAGTAGTCGTCGGGCAGCAGGGCAGGCGCGTGCAGGTTGATTTCCGTGGTGACCGACAGCGGCGACAGCAGGTCGGGCTCCTTGCCCGCCTTGAGCGAGCGCACCGCCTCGGACAGCATCTCGTTGTAGAGCTGGAAGCCGATCTCCATCATGTTGCCGCTCTGGTTCTCGCCCAGCACCTCGCCGGTGCCGCGGATCTCCAGGTCGTGCATCGCGAGGTAGAAGCCCGAGCCCAGTTCCTCCATCTGCTGGATGGCGTCCAGCCGCTGCTCGGCCTGCTTCGTCAGGCCCTCCACGTCCGGCACCATGAGGTAGGCATAGGCCTGGTGGTGGCTGCGGCCCACGCGGCCGCGCAGTTGGTGCAGCTGCGCCAGGCCGAACTTGTCGGCGCGGCTCATGACGATGGTGTTGGCCGTGGGCACGTCGATGCCGGTCTCGATGATGGTCGAGCACAGCAGCATGTTGTAGCGCTGCGCCACGAAGTCGCGCATCACGCGCTCCAGCTCGCGCTCGGGCATCTGGCCGTGGGCCACGGCGATGCGCGCCTCGGGCAGGATCTCCTCCAGCTTCTGCCGGCGGTTCTCGATGGTCTCCACCTCGTTGTGCAGGAAGTAGACCTGGCCGCCGCGCTTGAGCTCGCGCAGCACCGCCTCGCGGATCACGCCGTTGCCCTCGGTGCGCACGAAGGTCTTGATCGCCAGGCGCCGCTGCGGCGCGGTGGCGATCACGCTCAGGTCGCGCAGGCCTTCCAGCGCCATGCCCAGCGTGCGCGGGATCGGCGTGGCGGTGAGGGTGAGCACGTCCACCTCGGCGCGCATCGCCTTCATCGCCTCCTTGTGGCGCACGCCGAAGCGGTGCTCCTCGTCGATGATGAGCAGGCCCAGGTTCTTGAACTTCACGCTCTCGCTGAGCAGCTTGTGCGTGCCCACCACGATGTCCACCGTGCCGTCGCCCAGGCCCTTGGCCGCGGCGGTGATTTCCTTGGTGGAGCGGAAGCGGCTCATCTCCGCCACCTTCACCGGCCACTTGCTGAAGCGGTCCACCAGCGTCTGGTAGTGCTGCTCGGCCAGCAGCGTCGTGGGCGCAAGAAATGCGACCTGCTTGCCGCCGGTAACGGCCACGAAGGCCGCGCGCAGGGCCACCTCGGTCTTGCCGAAGCCCACGTCGCCGCACACCAGGCGGTCCATGGGGCGCGGCGAGATCATGTCCTGGATCACCGCGTGGATGGCGGCCTGCTGGTCGGCCGTCTCCTGGAAGCCGAAGTCGTTGGCAAAGGTCTCGTAGTCCTGCGCGGCGAAGCGGAAGGCGTGGCCTTCGCGCGCGGCGCGGCGGGCGTAGATGTTGAGCAGCTCGGCCGCGGAATCGCGCACCTGCTCGGCTGCCTTGCGCTTGGCCTTCTCCCATTGGCCGGAGCCCAGCTTGTGCAGCGGTGCCTCGTCGGCGCTGACGCCGGTGTAGCGGCTGACCAGATGAAGCTGCGAGACCGGCACGTACAGCGTCGCCTTGTCCGCGTATTCGAGGTGCAGCATCTCCTGCAAGGCGGGGCTGCCATCGGGGTTCTTGGAGCCCAGGTCCATGTTGACCAGGCCCTTGTAGCGGCCGATGCCGTGCGCGCTGTGCACCACCGGGTCGCCCACGTTCAGCTCCGACAGGTCCTTGATGAGCGCCTCGACGTCGCTGACCTGCTCCTGCTTGCGGTTGCGCCGGCGCGTGGTGGGCGCGGTGGCGAAAAGCTCGGTCTCGGTGACCAGGTCGATGGACTGCTCGCGCCAGGCGAAGCCGGAAGCGAGTGCGGCCGTGGCGATGCCGATCTTCTCGGCGGCGTCGGCCTCGAACTCGGCCAGCGTGTCGAAAGCCGGCGGGCTGACGCCGCTGGCGCGCAGGAAATCGAGCAGGCTCTCGCGCCGGCCGTCGCTCTCGGCGATCACCAGCAGGCGGTGCTTCGTGGCGGCCAGGTGGGCCTTCAGGCGCGCGAGCGGCTCCTCGGCGCCGCGCACCACCGACAGGTCGGGCAGCTGGTCGAATTCGGCGAAGGCCGGTGCGCCGCCTTCCGGCGTGCCGCGGATGGCCAGCTGCGCATGCGCCTTGGCGCGTGCGTAGAACTGCTCGGCCGAGAGGAACAGCGCCTCCGGCGGCAGCGCGGGCCGCTCGGGGTCGCCGCGCACCAGGCGGTAGCGCTCGCCCGTGTCCTGCCAGAAGTGCTGGAAGGCCGGCTCGAGGTCGCCGTGCAGCACCACTGTGGCGGCATCGCCCAGGTAGTCGAACACCGTGGCGGTCTCGTCGAAGAACAGGGGCAGGTAGTACTCGATGCCGGCGGTGGCCACGCCGTTGCCCATGTCCTTGTAGATGCGGCTCTTGGTGGGGTCGCCCTCCAGCAGCTCGCGCCAGCGGCTTCGGAAGCGCGCTCGGGCGTCGTCGTCCATCGGGAACTCGCGGCCCGGCAGCAGGCGGACCTCGGGCACGGGGTAGAGACTGCGCTGCGTGTCGGGATCGAAGGTGCGGATGGTGTCGATCTCGTCGTCGAACAGGTCCACGCGGTAGGGCTGTGGCGAGCCCATGGGGTAGAGGTCGATCAGGCCGCCGCGCACCGCGTATTCGCCGGGGCTCACCACCTGAGTCACGTGGCTGTAGCCCGCCAGCGTGAGCTGCGCCTTCAGCTTGGCTTCGTCCAGCTTCTGCCGGGTCTTGAACTGGAAGGTGTAGCCGGCCAGGAAGCCGGGCGGCGCCAGGCGGTACAGCGCGGTGGTGGCCGGCACCAGCACCACGTCGGCTTCCTTCTGGCTGATGCGCCACAGCGTGGCCAGGCGCTCGCTGATCAGGTCCTGGTGCGGCGAGAAGCTGTCGTAGGGCAGCGTCTCCCAGTCGGGGAACAGGGCGCAGCGCAGGTCCGGCGCGAAGAAGCGCATCTCGTCGATCAGGCGCTGCGCGTCGTTGGCATCGGCGGTGAAGACGGCCGTGGCGCGGCCTGCGGCTTTCTCGCGCTCGGCCAGGCGCGCCAGCAGGAGCGCATCGGCCGACAGGGGAGGGCGTGGCAAGGTGAAGCGCTTGCCGGGGACGAGATTGGGAAGATCCATGGCGAAGTAGCAAAGCAGAACACCCCGCGCCAGGCTGGAGCGGGGTGTGCAATGGGCCGATTCTAGAATGGGCTCAATTCACCTGCCTTTCGATGCACTCGTCCCATCCCCCGCACCTTCACGCCCTGATTCCTTGCGCCGGCAGCGGCAGCCGCGCCGGCGCCGGCGGCCCCAAGCAGTACCAGCGGCTGGCGGGCCGCCCCATGGTGGCCCACACCGTCGAGGCCTTCCGCGCGCTTTCCGATCGCTTCGCCACCATCGCGCTGGTCGTGGCGCCCGACGACCGCGATGTCTCGGCTGCCCTGCCGGCTTTTCCCGCCAATGGCGCGGAGCGGCTCCTGCAGGTGGGCGGCGCCACCCGCGCCGCCTCGGTGCGCAACGGCCTGCTGGCCCTGCGCCAGCAGGGCGCCCGGCCGAACGACTGGGTGCTGGTGCACGACGCCGCGCGCTGCCTGGTCACGCCCACGCAGATCGAGGCGCTGATCGCCGCCTGCGAGCACGACGCCATCGGCGGCCTGCTGGCCCAGCGGCTGGCCGACACGCTCAAGTCCGCCAGCGGCGACGGCCGCGTGCACGACACCCTGGCGCGCGCCGACAAGTGGCTGGCGCAGACGCCGCAGATGTTCCGTCTGGGCCTTTTGCTCGATGCGCTGGAGAAGGTGGGCGACTCGGTCACCGACGAATCCAGCGCCATCGAGGCGCTGGGCCTCGCACCGCTGCTGGTGCCCGGCAGCGCGCAGAACTTCAAGGTCACTTTCCCTGAGGACTTCGCGCTGGCCGAGGCGGTGCTGCGCAGCAGGAGCAAGGCATGAACCCCATGGACATCCGCGTGGGCGAGGGCTGGGACGTCCACCAATTGGTGGCGGGCCGAAAGCTGATCCTGGGGGGCGTCGAGATCCCGCACAGCGCCGGCTTGCTGGGCCATTCCGACGCTGATGCGCTGCTGCATGCCATCACCGACGCCCTGCTGGGTGCGGCGGGCCTGGGCGACATCGGCCGCCATTTCCCCGACACCGACGAGCAGTTCCGCGGCGCCGACTCGATGGTGCTGCTGAGCGAGGCGGCCCGTCGCGTGCGCGCGGCCGGCTGGCAGATCGGCAACGTCGACAGCACCGTGATCGCCCAGGCGCCCAAGCTGGCACCGCACATTCCGGCGATGCGCGAGCGCATCGCCGCCGGACTGGGCCTGGCGCCCGGGCAGGTCAACGTGAAGGCCAAGACGGCCGAGAAGATGGGCCCGGTGGGCGAGGGCCGCGCCATGGAGGCACGGGCCGTGGTGCTGATCTTCGCCGCCGCAGGCTGAAATCAGCCCTTGGCGTTCAGCTTCGAGTTGGCGGCCCGTGGCGATGCCGCCGCGCCGGGTCGGATCGACGCCGCGCGCGGCAGCCGGATGTGCGCCGCCAGGCCGCGCCCAGGCGTGCTGGTGAGCGCGAAGGTGCCGCCCATGCGCTCGATGTTCTTCGCGACGATCGACAGCCCCAGCCCGGCGCCCGCCGCCGAAGTGCGTGCCTGGTCGCCGCGAAAGAAGGGCTTGGTCAGCTGCGACAGCATGGCCGGCGCCACGCCGGCGCCGTGGTCGCGCACCTTGATCAGCACCGCGTCGTTGTGCGCCTGCGCCTGGATGGTGACGCGGGCCACGTCGGTGCCCGGCGTCTTGCCGTAGCGGCGGGCATTCTCCAGCAGGTTGGAGATCACGCGGATCAATTCCACCTCGTCGGCCATTACCCGCAGGTCGCCCGGGATCTCGGCGGCCACGTGCACGTCCTCGTGGTCCTGCACGGCATAGGTGCAGGCGTCGACCACGTCGCGCAGCAGCACCGGCTTGAACTCGACATGGTCGGGCCGCGCGTAGTCGAGGAACTTGTCGATGATGGCGTCCAGCTGCGCGATGTCGGCCGCCATGTGGGCGCGGGCGTCCTCGTCGGCGACGCTCATCTCGGTTTCCAGGCGCAGCCGCGCCAGGGGCGTGCGCAGGTCGTGCGAGATGCCCGCCAGCATCACGGCGCGGTCCTGCTCGATCTTGGCGAGCTGGTCGGCCATGCGGTTGAAGCCGATGTTCACCGCCCGGATCTCGGTGGTGCGCGCGCCTTCGTCCAGGCGGTGCGCCGCGTACTCGCCCTCGCGCACCTGGCGCGCCGCGCGCGACAACTGCGAGAGCGGCCGGTTGATGAAGCTGGTGATGAGCGCCGCGCCCGCCAGCGACAGCGCCATGGCCGTCACCAGCCAGACCAGCCAGGTCCGCCCGCCCACCCGGGTGAAGCGCGCCGGGTCCAGAAGCAGCCAGTAGTTGTCGCTCTCGATGGCAAAGCCGATCCACAGCCCCGGCTCGTCGTTGACCACGCTGGCCACCGTGGTGCCCACGCCCAGCCGGGCGACCAGTTCCTCGGTGACGCGCGCGTCCAGCTCGCCGCCGGTGTAGGGCACGTAGCGGTCGCTCGGCTCGCGCGGGACGATGCGCACGCCTTCCTGCTCGGCCAGGGTCTTGATGAGGGAGACGCGGGTGATGGAATCTGAATAGACCAGCGCGGCGCGCGTCAGGTTGACCAGCGATGCGATCTGGTGCGCCGTCTGGATGGCGCGCGGCTCGTACTCGAGCTGGCGGAAGGTCTGCAGCCAGGCGATGGTGCTGCCCACGAGCAGCAGGGCCAGCAGGAAGAAGGTGCGCCAGAACAGGCTCAGGCCCAGCCGGACCTTGCGCCGGCGGCTGGGTGGTCCGCCTTCCAGCGGGCTCGACACGGTGACCGACGAGCCGTCCTCCAGGGCGCCCGACTGGGTCGTGGTGGGGCCGCTGGCGGCCACGGAACTCAAGTCGTGCCGTCCGGCACGAACACGTAGCCCACGCCCCAGACGGTCTGGATGTAGCGCGGTGCAGCCGCATCGGACTCGACCAGCTTGCGCAGGCGCGAGATCTGCACGTCCAGGCTGCGGTCGAAGGGTTCGAATTCGCGTCCGCGCGCCAGCTGGGCCAGCTTCTCGCGCGACAGCGGCTGGCGCGGATGGCGCACCAGCGCCTTGAGCATGGCGAATTCGCCAGTGGTCAGCGACAGTTCCTCGCCGTCCTTGCGCAGGGTGCGCGAGCCCAGGTCGAAGCTGAAGGGGCCGAAGGTGACGGTCTCGTTGTCGGTGGAAGGCGCGCCGGGCGCTTCCAGCGGCGGGCGGCGGCGCAACACCGCGTGAACGCGGGCCAGCAGCTCGCGCGGGTTGAAGGGCTTGCCCAGGTAGTCGTCGGCGCCGACTTCCAGCCCGACGATGCGGTCCACATCCTCGCCCTTGGCGGTCAGCATGATGATGGGGGTGCGGTCGTTGGCGGCTCGCAGGCGGCGGCAAACCGAGAGCCCGTCCTCGCCGGGCATCATCAGGTCCAGCACGATCAGGTCGACCGTGTCGCGCAGCAGGATGCGGTTCAGCGCCTTGCCGTCTTCCGCCACGATCACCTCGAATCCTTCCTGGGTGAGGTAGCGGCGCAGCAGATCTCGGATGCGAGCGTCGTCATCGACGATGACGATCTTGTCTGTGCGGGCAGGTGTTTGAGTCATTTCAACAACACTGAATTTGTAACAGCGCCGATTCTGAATCGGTTGGCAAGCCATTGACGCAGTTTTGGCCGCGTGTTGACACAAAGTTACAAAACTTGCGACCGTTCGCGCGGCAATTGGGGAGCAGCCGCTCACCAATGGCAAAGTCCTACCCTTTGCGTCCGCCAACCCCCTACATGCGTCGTGCTTTGACTGTGCTCGTTTCCGTGGCCTTCGCGGCGCCGGCTGCCTGGCCGGCGGCCGACGCGCAGCGCAATGCATCCACGCCGGAGCAGGTCCGCCTCGAGGTCCGCAAGGCCGTCGAGGCGCATCGGGCGCAGGAGCGCGACGACATCCGCCGGCAGGAGGCCGAAGTCGGCCGCCGGCTCACCGCCGCCGAGCGGGCGGAACTCCGCGAGCAGGTACGCTACCAATGGCTGCTGCCCGGCAAGACGGCGGGCACCGGCAAGGTCGAGGGCCCGCTGGTCGGTCCGTCGCCCGGCCCGGGTCCCGGCACATCCGGTTCCGCGCCCTGATGAGGCGCGCGCCGCATCGGGCGGCGGTTTCAACCCCCAACACTCTTGAAGGGAGTCTTTCGTTTTGAAAAACGCGATCAAGTTCATCGTCCCCTGTGTCGCCCTGGCGGTGGCCGGCCTGGCCGCCGCGCAGCCCGCGCCCGGCGGCTGGACGCCGCCGCAGAACGTGCTGCAGTTGTCGGCCAACGGCACCGTCGAGGTGCCGCAGGACATGCTCAGCATCACGCTGCAGGCCACGCGCGAAGGCAACGACGCCGCCGTCGTCCAGTCGCAGCTCAAGCAAGTGCTGGATGCGGCCCTGGCCGAGGCGCGCAAGAGCGCGCAGCCGGGACAGCTGGACGTTCGCACCGGCAACTTCAACCTGCACCCGCGCTACACGCGCGACGGCAAGACCGCTGGCTGGCAGGGCACGGCCGAACTGGTGCTCGAAGGCCGCGACTTCGCCCGGGTGTCGCAGCTGGCGGGCCGCCTGGATTCGCTCACGGTGGGCAACATCTCCTACGGCCTGAGCCGCGAGACCCGTGCGAAGGCGGAAGGCGAGGCGCAGACCCTGGCCATCGACGCCTTCAAGCAGAAGGCCAGCGTACTGGCCAGGGATTTCGGCTTCGGCGGCTACACGCTGCGCGAGGTGGCGGTGAATGCGGAGTACGGCAACCCGATGCCCCGCGTGATGGCGATGAAGGCGCCGATGGCGGCCTCGGCCGATGCGCCCGTGCCGGTGGAGCCGGGCAAGGCCAACGTGGTGGTGAACGTCTCGGGGTCGGTGCAGCTCAAGTAGGCACTGGCCGCCGCTTGGCCGCTCCGACGGCGGCCGAGCCCCCTCGGGGGGCGTTACACGACCACAGGGAGTGAAAAGCCTGGGAGCCTGTTATTGGGCCGTCCAGCCGCCGTCCACCTGCCAGGCCACGCCGCGCACCTGGTCGGCCGCCGGCGAGCTCAGGAACACGGCCAGGCCGCCGAGCTGCTCCACCGTGGTGAACTGCAGCGAGGGCTGCTTCTCGCCCAGCAGTTCCTTCTGCGCCTGCGACACCGCGATGCCTTCGCGTGCCGAGCGGTCGTCGATCTGCTTTTGCACCAGCGGCGTGAGCACCCAGCCGGGGCAGATCGCGTTGCAGGTGACGCCGGTGGTGGCGGTCTCCAGCGCCACCGACTTGGTGAAGCCGACGATGCCGTGCTTGGCCGCCACGTAGGCCGACTTGCCGGCCGAGGCCACCAGGCCGTGCGCGGAGGCGATGTTGATCACGCGGCCCCAGTTGGCCGCGCGCATGCCGGGCAGGGCGAGCCGGGTGGTGTGGAAGGCGCTGGTGAGGTTGATGGCGATGATCGCGTCCCAGCGCTCGGGCGGAAAGTCCTCGACGTTGGCCACGTGCTGGATGCCGGCGTTGTTGACCAGGATGTCGACCCGGCCGAAGCGGGCCGCGGCCTGCTTCATCATGTCCTCGATCTGGTCGGGCTTGCTCATGTCGGCGCCGTGGTAGTCCACCTGCACGCCGTAGGCGGCGACCTGCGCCTTGGGCGCCTCGTGATCGCCGAAGCCGTTGAGCACGATGTTGGCGCCTTGCTGTGCGAGGGCGCTTGCGATACCGAGGCCGATGCCACTGGTGGACCCCGTGACAAGAGCGGTTTTGCCTTTGAGCATGTGAGCAGTTCTCCGGATGAATTAGGATGCAACGAGAACATTATCGGCACATGACGCAAGGTACAAGAATGACAGAACCATCCCTTCGCTTCGTCACCTGCGCCGATGCCGACGGCGGCCATCGCATGGCCTATTGGCAGTGGGGCGAGGCCGACGCGCCGCATGTCGTGCTCTGCGTTCACGGGCTCACGCGCCAGGGACGCGACTTCGACGTGCTGGCGCGCGCGCTGCTCGAGCGCAGCAAGGGACACATGCGCGTGATTTGCCCCGACGTGGTCGGCCGCGGCCGCAGCGACTGGCTCCGCAACCCGCAGGGCTACGCGTTGCCGACCTATGCCGCGGACATGCTGGCGCTTCTTGCACAGCTGCACGCCGAGCGCGGCATCGTCACGCTCGACTACGTGGGCACCAGCATGGGCGGGCTGATCGGCATGGCCATCGCGGGCAGTCCGCAGCTGCCGATGCCTTCGCCCATCCGCCGCCTCGTGCTCAACGACGTGGGCCCGGCGATCAGCCAGGTGGCGGTCGAGCGTATCGGCGCGTACGTCGGCAAGGGCGGACAGCACGCGAACCTGGAGTCCGCGGCAGACGCCATGTGGCTCCTGTCCACCAGCTTCGGCCCGCACACGCGCGAGGAGTGGCTGGCGCTGTCGCGTCACATGGTCGTGCCGGCGGCGCAGCGCACCGCGGACGGAAGCGCCAAGACCGCATCCAACGAAACCGGCGGTCCGGTGGTCCTGCACTACGACCCGGCCATCGGGGTGCCCATCCGCGCGATCACGCCGGAGCTGGCCACGCAGGGGGAAGCCGCCATGTGGGGCTTGTACGACGCGATCAGCGCCCGCACCTTGCTGCTGCGCGGCGCGCAGTCGGATCTGCTGGCGCCCGAGACGGCGCAAGCCATGACGCAGCGGGGCCCCGGCGCGCGGCTGGTCGAGTTCGAGGGCGTCGGTCATGCGCCGACGCTGGTCGCACCGTCGCAGCATGGCGTGGTGGTGGACTTCCTCCTGGATTGAAAGAATTGGATTTCGGATTTGGTAGCAGTCCCTTCGCAACAGCGCTCTTCCGCTGGCGCCGACAACCTCAATGAAACCGCGTTGTCGGCGGCCACCGCAGACAGTTCTCCGGTCATGGAGAACATGCTGGCGCGCGCGCGTGCGTTTGCCGAGCCGCTGATCGGCGGCGAGACCCTCAAGACCGGCGAGAACACCCTGGCCCACGCCGATGCGGTAGCCGCCATCGTGGAGCGCATGGGCGGCTCCGAGGCCATGCAGGCGGCGAGCTATCTCGTGTACTCGTGCCAGCACCTGAACAAGCCGCTCGAAGTCATCGCCAAGGTCTTCGGCCAGAACTTTGCATTGCTCGCGGTGGAAACCACCAAGCTGGTGCAGGTGCAGGAACAGGCGCGCTCCGCGCCTGGCGCCGGCCACCTCATCGAGGGCATGGGCACGCAGACCGAGAACGTGCGCAAGATGCTGCTGGCCTTCTCGCGCGACCTGCGGGTGGTGATGCTGCGCCTGGCCTCTCGGCTGCAGACCTTGCGCTTCGCCGCGTCGGTGCGGCGCCCGGTGCCCGAGAGCGTGGCGCGCGAGTCGCTGCTGGTGTTCGCGCCCCTGGCCAACCGCCTGGGCATCTGGCAGGTGAAGTGGGAGATCGAGGACCTCTCGTTCCGCTTCCTGGAGCCCGAGACCTACAAGCTCATCGCCCAGCTGCTGGAAGAAAAGCGCGCCGAGCGCGAGGGTTACATCGAGCAGCTGCGGCATCGCCTGGAGCAGAACCTGCGCGCCGAGGGCATCCAGGCCAACGTGCAGGGGCGGCCCAAGAACATCTACAGCATCGTCAAGAAGATGCGCGGCAAGTCGCTGGACTTCGCGCAGGTCTTCGACATCATGGCGCTGCGCGTGATCGTGCCCGACGTGAAGGACTGCTACGCGGCCCTGGCCTGGGTGCACTCCAACTTCCAGCCCATCGACGAGGAGTTCGACGACTACATCGCGCGGCCCAAGCCCAACGGCTACCAGTCGCTGCACACGGTGGTGCGCGAGCGGCTCAACGGCCATGCGGGCAAGCCCATCGAGATCCAGATCCGCACCGAGGAGATGCACGACCATGCCGAGCACGGCGTGGCCGCGCACTGGGCCTACAAGGAGGCCGGCACCAAGGGCTACGCCGGCGTGTGGGCCGGCGGGGAGTACGACGCCAAGATCGCCGTGCTGCGTCAGCTGCTGGCCTGGGAGCGCGACCTCTCGGGCGGCGAGCAGGGCAAGGGCCTGTTCGACGACCGCATCTACGTGCTCACGCCCGATGCGGCCATCGTCGAGCTGCCGCAGGGCGCCACGCCGGTGGATTTCGCCTACAGCGTGCACACGAGCCTGGGCCACCGCTGCCGCGGTGCGCGGGTAGACGGCGCGATGGTGCCGCTGAACACGGCGCTGCAGAACGGCCAGACCGTCGAGATCATCGCCGTGAAGGACGGCGGCCCTTCGCGCGACTGGCTCAACGCCGACCTGGGCTACCTGGCGAGCAACCGCGCCCGCGCCAAGGTGCGTGCCTGGTTCAACGCGCAGATCACCCACGAGACCATCGCACGCGGACGGGAGGCGGTCGAGAAGCTGCTGCAGCGCGAGGGCAAGACGGCGCTCAAGCTCGACGACCTGGCCGCGCGGCTGGGCTTCAAGGCAGCCGACAACCTGTTCGAGGTGGTGGGCAAGGACGAGTTCTCGCTGCGCAACATCGAGAACCTGCTTCGCCCGGCCGAGGCGCCCGCGACCGCGGACGAGGGCGTGGTCATCAAGAAGTCGCGCGGAAGCGAGAAGGCGGGCAAGAGCGGCGTGCTGGTGGTGGGCGTGTCATCGCTCATGACGCAGCTGGCCAAGTGCTGCAAGCCGGCGCCGCCGGACGCCATCGGCGGCTTCGTCACGCGCGGCCATGGCGTGAGCATCCACCGCGCAGACTGCAGCAACTTCCGCACGATGGCGCTCAACCAGCCCGAGCGCGTGGTGGACGTGGAGTGGGGCAGCCCGAAGGGCGACAAGGATGCCGTCTACGCGGTCGACGTGGCCGTGGAGGCCGCGGACCGCCAGGGCCTGCTGCGCGACATCTCCGACGTGTTCGCGCGCGAGAAGATGAACGTGATCGGCGTGCAGACGCAGTCGGTCAAGGGCACGGCCTGGATGACCTTCACCATCGAGATCGCGGAGGCGACGCGGCTCTCGCAGGTGCTGCAGGTGGTGAAGGCCGTGACTGGCGTTCGTTCGGCGCGCCGCCGTTGATGAGATCGGGGGCGCCGAAAATGTCTGCTACAATCGAAGACTTCCGAAAACGCTTAGGCGCGTAGCTCAGTTGGTTAGAGCACCACCTTGACATGGTGGGGGTCGGTGGTTCGAATCCACTCGCGCCTACCAAGCCTTTTCAGGAAGCCGCCAAGGACTCCGCAGACATGCCGAGTCCTTTTTTGTTGCCCACGTCGCTGGCTGCGGGGTTCATCCGCAGAAGCCAGGTCCACCAGGTTCCGGCGAAGGCCTGCGCCGCGTGCGCAGGTTCGACGGCGAGGCTGCGCTCGCGATCGCGCCGCCGGCTCTCCACTTCCAGCGCGTGCGCCATGCCGAAGGCGGACCGCACGCCGCGCGAGGCCTGCTTGCGCCACAGGGCGGCGAGATCATGCAGTTCGTCGTCGTTCAACAGGGCGAGTTGCTGCAGGCTGGGAGGCGGCATGACGTTCATGTCGGCAATCGGTGGGTTGGACAAGTGCGCCAGTGTCTGGAGCGGGCCGCGCGCCTGCCGTCGTACGGCGGGCAGGGCCTGCGTAGGACGTGGCGCCGCTTTCAGGTACGTGCCTGTGTAGGCGCCCACCACGCAGGCAGCAGGCGCGCCACTTCCGGCCGGGCGAAGCGCTCGTCCAGCAGCCACAGCACGCCTTCGTCGCTTTCGCTGCGGATCACCCGGCCGGCGGCCTGCACCACCTTGCGGATGCCGGGGTAGAGGTAGGTGTAGGCATAGCCGTTGCCGAAGCGCTCTTCCATGCGTTCGCGCATGCGCTCGTTCAGCGGGTCGTGCTGCGGCAGTCCCAGCGTGGCGATGAAGGCGCCCACCAGTTGTTCGCCCGGCAGGTCCACGCCCTCGCCGAAGATGCCGCCCAGGACGGCGAAGCCGATGCCGCTGCCGCCCGCCGTGCGGAAGCGCTCGACGAAGCCGGCGCGTTCGTCCGCGCGCATGCCGCGCCGCTGCCGCCAGCAGGGGATGCCGGCGTGCCGCGCGGCCAAGGCATCCGCCGCCATGTCCAGGTAGTCGAAGCTGCTGAAGAAGGCCAGGTAGTTGCCGGGCCGGCGCTCGTACTGCGCGGCCAGGATGTCGACCAGGCGCGCGAGCGAGCGCGGGCGGTCGTCCAGGCGCGTCGACAGCGCGCCGGCCAGCCGCACTTCCAGCTGCCGCGTCTTGAACGGCGAGTCGATGTCCACCGTGGCGGTGTTGTCGGGCAGGCCCAGCGTGTCGCGGTAGAAGTCGAAGGGCGACAGGGTGCCGGAGAAGCACACGCAACTGCGCGCGGCGGCGAAGCGCGGGCGCAGGAAGGGTGCCGGGATGAGGTTGCGCAGGGCGATCTGCCGGGTGTCCCCGGCCGGGGAGAAGTCCAGCACCGAGTGCTCGCCGAAGCTCTCGGCCAGGCGGGCGAACTGCAGCACCTCGAAGAAGAGCGCATGCAGCGGTCCCTGGGGCAGCTTGGGGTGCGCATTGAAATGCTCGGCCAGGCACGCGGCGGCGTCGCGCAGCGCGAAGAGCAGGGCGTCGGGCAGGTTGTCCAGCAGCAGCGCCTCGGCGCCTTCGCACTGCGCCTCGGCGCGGCGCCATTCGGTGCGCAGTACCTTCAGCGCACGCGCCGCCGCCGGTGGGGCGAGGGTGCGCGCCGCGTCGAAGCTGGCCTCGCTCAACTCGGCCGAGTACATGGCGCGTGCCCGGTCCGGCAGGTTGTGCGCCTCGTCCACCAGCAGGGACACCTGCCACTCCTCCTCGCGCGCCAGCACGTGGAGGAAGGCGCTGGGATGGAAGTAATAGTTGAAGTCGCCCACGACGAGGTCGCACCAGTGGGCCATCTCCTGGGCGAGGAAATAGGGGCACACCTCGTGCTCGGCGGCGACCTTGGAGATGCTGGCGCGGTCAAGGATCGGAATCACAGCGGCCGCTTCCCGCGCGGCTGGCAGCCGGTCGTAGAAGCCGCGTGCCAGCGGGCAGGCCTCGCCGTGGCAGGCGGCACCCGGATGCACGCAGGCCGATTCGCGCGCCTCGATCTCCAGCACCCGCAGGTCATGCGCGCCCTTGGCGCCGAGCTCGCGCAGGGCTTCCAGCGCCACCGCGCGGCCGGGCGTCTTGGCGGTGAGGAAGTAGATCTTGTCGATGCGGTGCTGCGCCCGGGCCTTGAGCAGCGGATAGAGCGAGGCCAGAGTCTTGCCGATGCCGGTGGGCGCCTGGGCCAGCAGGCAGCGCCGCGCCACGGCCGCCTGGTAGATGCGGCGGGACAGCTCCAGCTGCCCGGGCCGGAAGGCGGCACGCGGAAATGGCATGGCGCGCAGGGCCGCGACCAGCGCTTCGGCGCGCTGCGCCCGGGCTCGCGCCCAGCCCAGGTAGCGGCGCGCCAGGGACTGCAGTTCCTCGTGCAGCGCCTGGGCGTCCAGTTGTTCCTCGAGGACGGTCTCGGTTTCGCTCTCCAGGTCGAAATACACCAGCGCCACCCGCAGCCCGGGAAACGAACGCTCGATGCACAGGATGGCCGCATAGGCCCGCGCCTGCGCCCAGTGCAGCGCGCGCTGGTTGGGCTTGACGGCATCCGCGCTGCCACGGCAGGTCTTGATCTCTTCCAGGCGCTGGGCCCGCGGGTCGAAGCCGTCGGCCCGGCCGCGCACCCGCAGGCCTTCGAAGCGCCATTCCAATGCCACTTCCGCCTCGTAGTCCGCACCGCGCGCCGCCTGGACCCTGCGATGGCCCGCCATGCCTTCCAGTGCGCTGGGCGCGGGCGTGAAGCGCAGGTCCAGGTCGCCCGCCTGCGCGGCGAAGGCGCACAGCCGGCGCACCGAAACCGTCAGCTCGCTCGCGGACTCGGGCAGCGGAATGGGCGCAACTTCGGACACCCCGGAACTGTACACATGTCCAGTAGGGCGGTGCGTGGTGTTGCTCTCATCCACGCGAATGAGATTTGTGCATGCGCCTTGTGTTAACTTGGTTCAAGATGTTCTGAAAATGTCCATTTCGCGCGCATGAACACACTGCCCAACGATTCCGATGCCACGCCGAACGAGGAGGTCCGGCTGGCCGCGCTCATGCGGCAGGCGCCGCTGGAATTCGCGCGGGTGGTGTACGGGCTCAACGACCGGGCAAGCGGCCGCGCTGAAACCATGGCCGCGGAAGACGTGGCCCGCAGCGAGCGCCACGGCATGCCGGTGACGCGCGAGCGTGCCGAGCAGCGCGCGCGGGCCTACCTGCCGGTGGGCGGCCACGAGCACTGCCCGCGCTGCTGGGTGTTCAATGGCGTGAAGAACCTGCTGGCCTTCAAGGACGGCGACGACGAGCGGCCCGAGACCGCGGCTTGCAAGGTCTGCGGCGCCGAATACGCCTGCAGCGTCGATTGATTGAGGGAATCCCGAAGAGGGAAAACCTTGGCGCGGTGCAACAAACCCGCTCCCTAGAATGGCCCGCGCGCCATGGCGCCCAACCCGACAAGGAGAGTTCCCAAGTGCAGAGCAAGAAGGCCGCCGGCAAGCCGGCGCAGCGAGTGATCAAGAAGTATCCGAACCGCAGGCTCTACGACACGGAAACCTCCTCCTACATCACGTTGGCCGAGGTCAGGCAGCTGGTGATGTCCAAGGCCGCCTTCGTCGTACGCGACGCCAAGACCGGCGAGGACCTCACGCGCAGCATCCTCCTGCAGATCATCCTGGAGGAGGAGGCCGGCGGCGCGCCGATGTTCAGCGAGCAGGCGCTGGCCAGCATCATCCGCTTCTACGGACAGGCCATGCAGGGCTACATGGGGCCGTACCTCGAGAAGAACATCCAGGCCATGACCGAGCTGCAGGCCCAGATGGCCGAGAACGCCGAGACCCTCTCGCCCGAGATGTGGTCGCGCTTCCTCTCGATGCAGTCGCCCATGCTCCAGGGCCTGATGGGCAACTACGCCGAGCAGTCCAAGAACGCCTTCAAGCAGCTGCAGGAGCAGATGCAGAAGAACACCGAGCAGGCCCTGGCGGCCTTCGGCATCAAGCAGCGCCCCTGACCCGGCGCCGCGGAAGGCCCTGCCCGGGCCGGACGGGCCGTTCCCTGGGACAATACGGGGATGTCCGAGCTAGCTTCCCCCGATCGTCTTGAAAATCCCGCCGCGGCGCCCAAGGTGGGCTTCGTGAGCCTGGGCTGTCCCAAGGCCCTGACCGACTCCGAACTGATCCTCACGCAACTCAGCGCCGAGGGCTACCAGACCTCCAAGACCTTCGAGGGCGCCGACCTCGTCATCGTCAATACCTGCGGCTTCATCGACGACGCCGTCAAGGAAAGCCTGGACACCATCGGCGAGGCGCTGGCCGAGAACGGCCGCGTGATCGTCACCGGCTGCCTGGGCGCCAAGAGCGGCGACGGCGGCGGCAACCTGGTGCGCCAGATGCACCCCAGCGTGCTGGCCGTCACCGGCCCGCATGCCACGCAGGAGGTGATGGACGCGGTCCACGCCAACCTGCCCAAGCCGCACGATCCCTTCGTGGACCTGGTGCCGCCCATGGGTATCAAGCTCACGCCCAAGCACTATGCGTATCTGAAGATCAGCGAGGGCTGCAACCACCGCTGCACCTTCTGCATCATCCCCTCGATGCGCGGTGACCTGGTGTCCCGGCCCGTCGGCGACGTTCTCAAGGAAGCCAAGGCCCTGTTCGAAGGCGGCGTGAAGGAGCTGCTGGTGATCAGCCAGGACACCTCCGCCTACGGCGTGGACATCAAGTACCGCACCGGCTTCTGGGACGGCAAGCCGGTCAAGACCCGCATGCTGGACCTGGTGCGCACGCTCGGCGAGATCGCCGAGCCCTACGGCGCCTGGGTGCGCCTGCACTACGTCTATCCGTACCCGAGCGTGGACGAGGTCATTCCGCTGATGGCGGCCGGCCGCGTGCTGCCGTACCTCGATGTGCCGCTTCAGCACAGCCACCCGGCCGTGCTCAAGCGCATGAAGCGCCCCGCCAGCGGCGAGAAGAATCTGGAGCGCATCGCGAAGTGGCGCGAGATCTGCCCCGAGCTGGTGATCCGCAGCACCTTCATCGCGGGCTTCCCCGGCGAGACGGAAGAAGAGTTCGAGCACCTGCTCGATTTCATCCGCGAAGCGGAGATCGATCGCGCGGGCTGCTTCGCGTACAGCCCGGTCGAAGGTGCCACCGCCAACGATATCCCCGGCATGCTGCCCGAGGCCGAGCGCGAGGCGCGCCGCTCGCGTTTCATGGAAGTGGCCGAGGAAGTGTCGATCGCGCGGCTTCGCCGTCGCATCGGCGCCACGATGCAGGTGCTGGTGGACTCGGCGCCGGCCCTGGGCCGCAAGGGCGGGGTGGGGCGCAGCTATGCGGATGCGCCCGAGATCGACGGCATCGTGCGCCTTCTGCCGCCCGAGAAGATCAGCAAGCAGCTCAAGGTCGGCGAGTTCACGAAGGCGCGCGTGGTCGACACGCAGGGCCACGACCTGATCGCGCTGCCCATCTGACGCAGCCGATGGCGCTCGCTTGTTCAAGTGGGCGCCTGACTGTCAGCAGTGTGTGTCATGATGGCTGCGCGAGGGCCTTCTCGGAGGGGCTTCGCGCCAGAGACGAGACGACGCAACCGAACATGCCTGCCGCCAGTACAAACAAAAATCCCCTGCAAACTCTCATTTGCAGGGGATCTTGTTGTTTGGTGCCCAGAAGAGGACTCGAACCTCCACGATGTTACTCGCTAGTACCTGAAACTAGTGCGTCTACCAATTCCGCCATCTGGGCCCACATGCTGCTGAGTTAACCTCTGCAACATGTTTTGTTTTTCAGGAACGAGAGGAATCATATCAAAAATTTAGGCCACTCCGGCGTTCTGTCGGAAGAAGTTGAAGGAATTGTCCAAGGACACCGCGACGGACACGGTTTTGTGTTGCGCGATGACGGTGATGCGGACATCTATCTGCCCCCCAACGAGATGCGTGCGGTCCTGCACAAGGACCGCGTGAAAGCGCGCGTGGTGCGGCAGGACCGGCGCGGCCGCCCCGAGGGCCGCGTCGTGGAAATCGTCGAGCGCCCCGAGCAGCCCATCATCGGCCGACTGCTGCATGAAGGCGGCGTGTGGCTCGTCGCGCCTGAAGACAAGCGCTACGGCCAGGACGTGCTCATTCCCAAGGGCGCCACCGGTCCCGCCAAGGTCGGGCAGGTGGTGGTGGTGCAGCTCACCGAGCCGCCTGCGCTGTTCGGCCAGCCGGTGGGCCGCGTGAAGGAAGTGCTGGGCGAGATCGACGATCCCGGCATGGAGATCGAGATCGCGGTGCGCAAGTACGGCGTGCCGCATGAATTCTCCGAGGCTTGCCTGGCGCAGGCCAAGGCACTGCCGGACAAGGTGCGCGCCACCGACAAGCGCGGGCGCATCGACCTGACCGACATCCCGCTGGTCACCATCGACGGCGAGGACGCGCGCGACTTCGACGACGCGGTGTACTGCGAGCCCGCCAAGGTGGGCCGCGGCAAGGGCTGGCGCCTGCTGGTGGCGATCGCCGACGTGAGCCACTACGTGCAGACGGGCAGTGCGCTGGACATCGATGCCTACGACCGCGCGACCAGCGTCTACTTTCCCCGCCGCGTGATCCCCATGCTGCCGGAGAAGCTCTCCAACGGCCTGTGCTCGCTCAACCCCGAGGTGGACCGCCTGTGCATGGTGTGCGACATGCTGGTCACCGGCACCGGCGAGATCTACGCCTACCAGTTCTATCCGGCCGTGATGTTCAGCCATGCCCGCTTCACCTACACCGAGGTGGCGGCGATCCTGGCCAACACGCGCGGACCCGAGGCGGCGCGCCGCAAGGAGCGCGTGAAGGACCTGCTGAACCTGCACGACGTGTACCGCGCACTGCTCAAGGCGCGCTCGGTGCGCGGCGCGGTGGACTTCGAGACCACCGAGACGCAGATCATCTGCGACGAGGCCGGCCGCATCGAGAAGATCGTGCCGCGCGTGCGCACCGAGGCCCACCGCCTCATCGAGGAGGCCATGCTCGCGGCCAACGTGTGCAGCGCCGACTTCATCGCCGAGGGCAAGCACCCGGGCCTGTTCCGCGTGCACGAGGGCCCCACGCCCGAGAAGAAGGAGATCCTGCGCAACTACCTCAAGGCCATGGGCGTGGGCATGTCGATCAGCGACGACCCGCGTCCCGCCGAGTTCCAGGCGGTGGCTGAGGCCACCAAGGACCGGCCCGATGCGCAGCAGATCCACACCATGCTGCTGCGCTCGATGCAGCAGGCCATCTACACGCCGATCAACAGCGGCCACTTCGGCCTGGCCTACGAGGCCTACACGCATTTCACCAGCCCGATCCGGCGCTACCCCGACCTGCTGGTGCACCGCGTGATCAAGGCGATCCTGGGCAAGACGAAGTACCAGCTGCCCATGCTGCCCACCCCGGGCGAGGCGCATGCGAAACTCGCCAAGCGGCTCGCGTCGCGCGTGAAGGCGCCCGCCAACAAGCCCCAGAAGGCTACCGTCGCACCGAGCAAGGAAGTGATGGCCTGGGAGGCCGCCGGCCTGCACTGCAGTGCCAACGAGCGCCGCGCCGACGAGGCCAGCCGCGACGTCGAAGCCTGGCTCAAGTGCAAGTACATGCGCGAGCACCTGGGCGAGGAATACGGCGGCGTGGTCACCGCTGCCACCACCTTCGGCATCTTCGTCACGCTCGACGCCATGTACGTCGAGGGCCTGGTGCACATCACCGAGTTGGGCGGCGAGTACTTCAAGTTCGACGAGACCCGCCAGGAACTGCGCGGCGAGCGCACCGGCATCCGCTACGCCATCGGCTCGCGCGTGCGGGTGCAGGTCAGCCGCGTGGACCTGGACGGCCGCAAGATCGACTTCCGCCTGGTGCGCGAGGGCGAGGAGCTCACCAATCGCGCGCTCAAGGACAAGGGCCTGGCGGGCCCCACCGGCGTTCCCGCGAAGGCTGCCGACAAGCGTTCGGGGCGCAAGAAGGGCGATGCCTCGCGCTCGGCACAATCGCCCATCCAGGCGCTGCGCTCGGCGGTCAAGAAGGCCACGAGCAAGATGAAGGGCAAGGCGCGCACCGCGCGCCGCTGAAGATGAACAACGAGGAGATCCAACGAGATGAGTGAAGCAAACAGCCGAATCGCGATCGTGACCGGCGCAGGCACCGGCATCGGCCGAGCCGCCGCGCTGGCGCTGCTGGGCGACGGATGGCGCGTCGCGTTGGCCGGCCGCCGCGCCGAGCCGCTGCAGGCCGTCGCCCAGGAGTCGGGCGCGGGCGATCGCGCATTGGCCGTGCCCACGGACGTGGCCGACCCGAAGTCGGTGGAGGCGCTGTTCGCCGCCACGATCCAGAAGTTCGGCCGCGTCGACCTGCTCTTCAACAACGCCGGCGTGAGCAACCCGCCCGGTCCCTTCGAGGACTGGACGCCCGAGCAATGGAAGGGCGTGGTGGACATCAACCTCAACGGGATGTTCTATTGCATCCAGCACGCCTTCCGCGCCATGAAGTCGCAGAGCCCGCGCGGCGGCCGGATCATCAACAACGGCTCCATTTCTGCGCATGCGCCGCGGCCCAACTCCGCGGCCTACACCTCGACCAAGCACGCGGTGCAGGGCCTGACCAAGACGGCCTCGCTGGATGGCCGCAAGTACGACATCGCGGTGGGCCAGATCGACGTGGGCAACGCGCTGACCGAACTGGCCGCCAAGATGGCCAAGGGCGTGCCCCAGGCCAGCGGCGAGATCGCCATCGAGCCGCTGATGGACGTGAAGGTGGTCGGCCAGTCGGTGCTCTACATGGCCAACCTGCCGCTGGATGCCAACGTGCTCTTCCACACGGTGATGGCCACCAAGATGCCCTTCGTGGGCCGCGGCTGAAGGACGCGATCAGCCGCCGGCCAGCGCGCCGGCGGTGAGCGGCCGGCCTTGCGGCCAGCGGTCGGCCAGCGCGCCGTGGCGCCAGACGGCGCGGCGCGCGGCGGCCGTTGCGTCATGCCCCGCCGCCAGTTCGGCACCGATCATCCCCGCCAGCACGTCGCCCGTGCCGCCCGTGGCGAGCCGCGCATTGCCGCTCAGGTTGAGGAAAGGCACCTTGCCGGGCGCGGCGATGACCGAGCCCGAGCCCTTGAGCACCACCACCGATTGGAAGCGTTCGGCCAGCGTGCGAGCCCCTGCGAGGCGGTCCGACTGGACGCCGGCGGTGTCCGTGCCGAGGAGGCGGGCGGCTTCCAGGGGATGCGGCGTCAGCACGGTCTGCCAGCCCTGGCTCCTGCGACTCGCCAGCATCGGCGCCAGCGCTGAGTCCGCGGCGATGGCATTGAGTGCATCCGCGTCGAGCACCAGGCGAGGCGATGCGGCCAGCACGCGCGGCAGCATCGCCTGGACGGCATCGCCGCCGCCGCAGCCGCACACGGTGGTAAGCGCCGACCAGTCCAGCGACGCGGGAGCGCGGAACATCAACTCGGGCTGCACGCGGGACAGCGGGGCCAGCGAGGTGTCCAGCAGCGCGACGAACACACGCCCGGCGCCTGCGTGCAGTGCAGCGCTGGCCGCCAGCAGCGCCGCGCCCGCCATGCCAGGCGCGCCCCCCAGCACCGCCACGTCGCCGTAGCTGCCCTTGTGCGTGGCATGGGCACGAGGCTGCGCTGCCGGCGCGGCGTTCAGCCGGGCCGCAGGCACTTCCGGCCCGGGCTCGCATCCCAGATCGTCGAACCAGACCTCGCCTGCCGCGTCGCGCCCTTGCCCGGTGAACACGCCGGGCTTGAGGGTGAGCAGGCTGAGGCAATGGCGCGGACCGCCGTGGCCGAAGTCGAAGCGGGCGGTGCCGGTGTCGGCATCCAGCCCGGAGGGCAGGTCCACGCACAGCACCGGCCGGCCCGAGCGGTAGATGCGCTCCAGCCAGCGCGCCATGGCTTCGGCCGGGGCGCGCGTCGCGCCCAGGCCGAGGAGGGCGTCGATGGCCAGGTCGTACTCGGCCGGCGGCTCGGCCGCGATCGGCACGCCGGCCTGGCGCGCCCGCGCCAGCGCATCGAGTGCATCGGGCGGCAGGCGCGCCTCGTCGCCGGCGAAGCTGATGCGGACGTCGAAGCCGCGCAGCTGGAGCTGGGCCGCGGCCTCGAAGCCGTCGCCGCCGTTGTTGCCCGGCCCGCAGGCGACCCAGACGGTCCGTGCATGAGGAACGAGGGCCGCCGCCAGCCGTGCCACCGCCAGGCCCGCACGCCGCATCAGCGTGTGCGGCGGCAACTGCGCGGCCGTTGCCTGTTCGATGCGCCGGCTCGCCGCCACGTCGAAGAGGTCGAGGCTGGCGAGGTCGGTGATGCGCTGCATGGCGAAGGAAGGGAGGCTAGTCCCGCAGCAGGCGCTCGACGCCCAGGCCTTCGAGATCGATGCCCGGATCCTGCCCGCCGACCAGGTCGGCCAGCACCCGAGCGCTGCCGCAGGACAGGGCCCATCCGCTGGAGCCGTGTCCCAGGTTGAGCCAGACGCCGGGAATGCCGCTCGGTCCGATCACCGGCGGGCCGTCGGGCAGCATGGGGCGTCCGCCTTTCCACTGCTGCACGCCCTGCTGGAGGGTGACGGCGCCGGGGAACCAGTCGTGCAGCACCTTGTAGAGGGTTTTCAGCGCCTGCGGGTTGATGCGGTCCGGCGCGCCGCCCAGCTCCGCTCCGCCGGCCACCCGCACGCGCATGCCCAGGCGGGAAATGGCGACCTTGTAGTGCTCGTCCATCACCGCACTGCGCGGCGCATGCAGCGTTTCCTTGATGTGGGCGCTGATCGAATGGCCGTAGACCGGTGCGAGCGGGATGCGCAGCCCCAGCGGCCGCAGCAGCCGCGCCGAGGCCAGCCCCGCGCAGACGATGACCGCGTCGAAATCCAGCGCCGGCGAGCCGCCGGCGAGCGTGATCGAGCGCGGCGCCGCCCGGCTCAGCGGTGCGATGTCGCAGCCGAAGTGGAACTGCGCGCCCAGCGACTCCGCATCGCGCTTGAGCAGCAGGGCGAACTGGCGGCAATTGCCCACCTCGTCGTCGGGCAGGTGGATCGCGCCGGCCAGTTCGGTCTCGGTGTTGAGCGCGGGCTCGATCTTGCGCGCTTCGTCGGCGTCGATCTCGCGGAACTTGGCGCCGGCGGCGCGCAGCACGTCCAGGCCCGGCTGCACCAACTTGTGCTCCCGCTTGCCGCGCAGCAGCACCATGTAGCCGTCGCTGCGGTCGTATTCGAGCTCGCGCTCGGCCACGATGTCATGCAGCCGCAGGCGGCTGTAGAAGGCCAGCCGCTGCATCCGGGCGCGGTTCTGCAGGTAGGCCTCGAGCGTGCAGGCGCGCTGGAAGCGCGCCATCCAGCCCAGGTCCCTGAAGGCCAGCGGCCAGCGCAGCTTGACGGCGCCATGCGTGGAGAACAGGGAGCGCAGCACCTTGCCGCGCATGCCCGGGGCGGCCCAGGGCGTGACATAGCCGGGGGCGACCACGCCGGCGTTGGCGAAGCTTGTTTCCTCGGCGGCCGAGTTGCGCCGGTCGAACACGGACACCTCGTGGCCGTCGACGGTCAACTCCCAGGCGGTGGTGACGCCGACGATGCCGGCGCCCACGATCGCGATTTTCATTGGATGCTTGGATGTACAGGGGCGAGCGCCTTGTGGAGAGCTCGCGAAGGAGGCCTCCGAGCATAGACGAGCGCAAGGCCCGTGCCGCCGCCCTGTCGCTACTTCAGCCGGCGCTGAATCAGGATGACGATCGCCGCGCCCAGCGCCAGCGCGGCCAGCAGCCGGTAGAGATCCTCGCAGGACAGCAGCAGGGCCTGCTGGTCCACCATGCGTGACAGGGCGGCCAGCGCGGCATGGTGGGCCTCGCCGGCGGAGACGCCCTGGGCCGTCAGCGTGGACGCGACGCCTTCCAGCCAGTTGCCGGCGGACGGCCCGGCCCCGTCGATGTGCGAGGCGATCTGCTGGTAGTTGGCGAATTGCCGGTCCTGCAGCGTGATGGCCGCCAGCGCCGAGGCGAAGGTGCCGGCCACCTGGCGCATCAGGTTCTTGCTCTGGTAGCCGTGGGCGAAGCGCTCCTCGCCCAGGTCGCGGAAGGTGAGGCCGGCGACCGGCAGCACCAGCAAGGCGCCGAACACTCCCTTGGCGGCCAGCGCGAGCAGCAGCGCCTCGGCGGGCGCGTCGGGCGGCATGGTGGCGAAGAGCCAGGCGGCCAGCGCAAGCGCCAGGGCGCCGGCCACCATCAGCGGCTTCTTGCGGGGCAGGCGTGCGCCGCGCTTGATGTAGACGTACGCGGCGGCCAGCGTCACCGCCGACGAGAAACTGTTGAGCCAGCCGGCGGTCGTGAGCGCAATCCCCAGGCCGCGCTCCGCGAAGATCGGGAAGACATAGCTGCTGGCGCCTGCCAGGCAGTAGTGCACGAAGTACAAGCCCAGGCCCGCGAGGTAGACCGGGTGCCCCAACTCGCGCAGTCGCACCATCGGCGCTTCGTGGCGGACCTGGTGGGCGAAGAACCAGGCCAGCAGGCCGACGCCCGCGAGGGCGGTGGCCGCCAGCCGTGCCGGGTGCGCGAAAACCTCGAAGCGCGCTTGCGCCAACCCCATCTGGACCAGCGTGACGGCTGCAGCGAAGACCAGCAGGGGCGCCGCGGCCCAGCGCACGGGTTCGCCGCCGCGGCCTACCTCGTCGGGCAGCAGCAGCCAGGCACCGGCGATGGCCAGTGCGGCCAGCGGCAGCGCGGCCAGGAACACCCAGCGCCAGCTGAGGTGCTCGACCAGGACCGCCGAGAGCAGCGGCGCGGCAATCGGCAGCGCGAATGCGACGAGCATGAAGTCCCGCAGGGCGCGGGGCCGGTCGCGCGGGCCGAAGAGCATGGGCACCAGCACGCGGCAACTGGTGAAGAGGGCGCCGCCGCCGAAGCCCTGCAGCAGGCGGGCCAGGGTGAGCATGGGGAGCGTCTGGGCGCCCGCACATGCCAGGCCGCCGAGCATGAACAGGCCCAGCGCCGCGCTCAGGTAGCGCCGGTAGCCGAAATGCCGCGACAGCCATTGCTGCAGCACGATCATCGTCATGCTGCCAATGGCGTAGGCGGCTTGCACCTGCGCGAACTCGCGCGGCGCCGCATCCATGCCGCCCACGATGTGGCTGGCGGCAAAGACGAACATGCCGTTTTCCAGGAACTCGACCCCCACGATGAGGCCGAGAAGAAGCATCAGCAGCTGCTTCCTGTCGGCGTGCCAGCCCCGGCTCATGGCGATTCCGGCGCCGGGCTCAGTTCCTTGTGCAGCAGCTTGAGCACGCGCAGGGCGTTGGCCGTGCCCTCGGTGCCGACGGCCGACCAGCCGGACTGGTAGGCGGCATGCACGCTGGGCGCGGCGCGGCGCAGCAGCGCGCGGGCGGCGTCGGTCTGGGCCAGGTGCAGGCTGCGCCGGTCGCTGCTGGCGCCGGGCAGGCGCTGGGCCAGGCCCTTTTTTTCCAGGCCGTCGAGCAGGCGCGTGACCTGGGTGCGGGTGGCGTCCAGCGTGGTGCCGAGATCCGAGGGGCGCAGGGGCTCCACGGCGTCGTCGGCGATCAGCACCAGCGCAAGATATTCGCGCATGTCGATGCCGAAGGGTGCCAGTGCCTCGTCGATGCGCGCCTCCAGAAGGTGTGCGACGCGGAACAGCATGCGCGAGGCGGCGATGGCGTTGGCCAGCTCGGGCGGCCGGCCGGCCAGCAGGCGATCGAGGCGGGAAGGCTGGGTCATTTCATTTGAAATAGTTGCATGTGAAATTATATCGAATGAAATTGACCGGCGCCATGCCGGCGCTGGCTACGCGCTGCGCAAGAGTGCTTCGGCCTGCAGCCCGATGCCCAGGATGCTGTCGTCGCGCAGCGCGCCGTGCCAGGCCATCAGCCCCACCGGCGCATCGCCCGGCGACTGGCAGGGCAGGGAGAGTGCGCAGCCGTCCAGCATGTTGATGACCGACGGGTTGCGCAGCAGCAGGCCGTTCAGACGGAAGAAGGCTTCGTCCCGCGATTCGCCCGGCGCCACGTCGGCGATGGGCGGCGCGGTGACGGGCACGGTGGGCGAGAGCACCGCGTCGTAGCCTTCCAAGGCGGCTTCCATCCGGCCGATCCATTCGGCGCGGGCCCTGGCGAGCTCGATGTATTCGAAGGCCTTCATGGTCGCGCCCTTGAGGATGCGCTGCGCCACGCGCGGGTCGTAGCCGGCGCCGCTTCGCTCCAGCAACTGGCGATGCCAGGCGTAGCTCTCGGCGGCCGAGAAGCCGCCCGTCGCGTTGATGGCCGGCAGGTCGGCCAGGGGTGGGAGGGAGATCTCCTCGATGCGGGCGCCGGCGTCGCGCAGGCGGCGCAATGCCCGCTCGAAGGCCTTGGCCACGGTGGGCTCCATGGCGTCCTGGAACAGATCCTTCACCACGGCGAAGCGGCATTCCGCCAGCGGGCGCGCAACGGGTGCGACGCTGCGCGCGGCCAGGATCTCGTGCGCCAGCACCGCGTCTCGCACCGTGCGGGTCATGGCGCAGACCGTGTCCAGGGTGGTCGACAGTGGCAGCGCCCCCTCGGTCGGCACCAGCCGCGCCGTGTTCTTGAAGCCGACGATGCCGTTGAGGGCGGCCGGAATGCGGATCGAGCCTCCCGTGTCCGAGCCCAGGCCGATGAAAGCCGCGCCCGTCGCCACCGAGATGGCCGCGCCCGAGGACGAGCCGCCCGGAACCGCGCCGGCGACCGCCGCGTTGGACGGCGTGCCATGGTGGGGGTTGATGCCCACGCCCGAGAAGGCGAACTCGGTCATGTTGGTGCGGCCGATCACGATGCCGCCGGCGGCACGCAGGCGCGCCACGGCCGGGGCATCCGCCGCCGCGGCCGGCGCATGGGAGAGGACCACCGAGCCCGCCGGGGTCGGCTGGCCGGCGATGTCGAACAGGTCCTTGGTCGACACGGCGAGGCCGGCCAGCGGCTGGCCAGCGCGGTTCGCGTCGGCGCTCGCCAGCGCCTCGTCGAACATCGTCCGGGTGAAAACATGCCGGCAGGCGTCGGAGCGGGCGGCAGCCAGGCTGCGCTCCATTTCGGTGCGTGGGCTGCGGCGGCCGGCGTTGATTTCGGCGCGGATCTGGAGGAGGTCTTCTTGCATGCCCCAAAGCGTACAAGAAGCCGGGACCGCAGGGGCGCGTGTTATACTCTCTGGGTTTCGCTGACCACGCGCCGCGCCACTTCAGGCCGGTTTCTGCGCAGTCGCTGGAAACGCATCCGCAAACCGGCCCACTCAAGGTGTTGCAGTCCTCATCCGGAGGCGCAAAACGGGCCGGATTTTAGACATAACCTTTGGAGTTCAATCAAATGTCGACCACCATGCGCGAAATGCTGGAAGCCGGTGTCCACTTCGGCCACCAGACCCGCTTCTGGAACCCGAAGATGGCCCCCTTCATCTTCGGCAGCCGCAACAAGATCCACATCATCAACCTGGAAAAGTCGCTTCCGATGTTCCAGGACGCGGCCAAGTACGCCAAGCAGCTCACCGCCAACCGCGGCACCATCCTGATGGTGGGTACCAAGCGCCAGGCCCGTGAAATCGTCGCCGCCGAAGCCCGCCGCGCCGGCGTGCCCTTCGTCGACACCCGTTGGCTCGGCGGCATGCTGACCAACTTCAAGACGGTCAAGACCTCCATCAAGCGCCTCAAGGACATGAAGGCCCAGCAGGAAGCTGGCCTCGACAGCCTGAGCAAGAAGGAGCAGCTCACCTTCACCCGCGAGATCGAGAAGCTCGAGAAGGACATCGGCGGCATCCAGGACATGACCGCGCTGCCCGATGCCATCTTCGTGATCGACGTGGGCTTCCACAAGATCGCCGTGGCCGAAGCCAAGAAGCTGGGTATCCCGCTGATCGGCGTGGTCGACTCCAACCACTCGCCCGAGGGCATCGACTACGTGATCCCCGGCAACGATGACTCGTCCAAGGCCGTCACGCTGTACGCCCGCGGCATCGCCGACGCCATCATCGAAGGCCGTGCCAATGCCGTGGCCGACGTCGCCAAGGCCGTGTCCGAAGGCGCCGACGACGAGTTCGTCGAGGTCGAAGAGGGCGCCAACGCCTGAGTTGCTCCCGCCGGAGCCTGAAGGAAGGGGCTTTGGTGCCCCTTTTTTTTAACCTGAATACTGAATCGAGTACGGAGATCTAGATATGGCAGCAATCACCGCAAGCATGGTTGGCGAACTTCGCGCCAAGACCGACGCCCCCATGATGGAGTGCAAGAAGGCCCTGACCGAGGCCGAAGGCAACATGGAAAAGGCCGAAGAGCTGCTGCGCATCAAGCTGGGCAACAAGGCAGGCAAGGCCTCCTCGCGCATCACCGCCGAAGGCGTGGTGGCGGCGTACGTCGAGGGCACCACGGGTGGCCTGATCGAGATCAACTGCGAGACCGACTTCGTCAGCAAGAACGACAGCTTCCTGGCTTTTGCCAACAAGGCGGCCGAACTGGTGGCCAAGAGCAATCCGGCCGACATCGCTGCCCTGGGCGCGCTGCCCTACGAGCAGGACGGCTTCGGCCCCACGCTGGAAGACGTGCGCAAGGGCCTGATCGGCAAGATCGGCGAGAACATGACCTTCCGCCGCTTCAAGCGCTTTGCTTCGGGCGCCAAGCTGGCCAACTACCTGCACGGCACCCGCATCGGCGTGCTGGTCGAGTACGAGGGCGACGACACTGCCGCCAAGGACGTGGCCATGCACATCGCCGCCATGAAGCCCGTGGCCCTGTCCACCGCCGACGTCTCGAACGACCTGATCGAGAAGGAACGCGCCGTGGCCGCCGGCAAGGCGGAAGAAGACCGCAAGACCGCCGAAGCCGCCGGCAAGCCGGCGCAGTCGGCCGAGATCGTGGCCAAGCGCGTCGAAGGCGCGGTGCAGAAGTTCCTGAAGGAAGTGTCCCTCTACAACCAGGCCTTCGTGAAGAACGACAAGCAGACCGTCGAGGCCATGCTCAAGGGCGCCAACACCTCGATCAAGGGCTTCACGATGTACATCGTGGGCGAAGGCATCGAGAAGAAGGTCGACGACTTCGCTGCCGAAGTGGCTGCCCAGGTGGCTGCCGCCAAGGGCCAGGCCTGATCTGACCCTGCATCTGTCGCGGCCTGCGCCGCGACAGCTTTCATCCCCGCCCCTTACACTCCGCCCGCCACATTGAAGGAAATGCCCATGCCCCAGACCCGCCCAGCCCACAAGCGCATCTTGCTGAAGCTGTCGGGCGAGGCGCTGATGGGTGACGATGCCTTCGGCATCAACCGCGGCACCATCGTGCGGATGGTGGAGGAAGTGGCGGAGGTGGTGAACATGGGCGTGGAAGTCGCCGTCGTGATCGGCGGCGGCAACATCTTCCGCGGCGTGGCGGGCGGATCGGTCGGCATGGACCGCGCCACCGCCGACTACATGGGCATGCTGGCCACGGTGATGAACTCGCTGGCCCTGGCCGATGCCATGAACAAGCAGGGTCTCACCGCCCGGGTGATGTCGGCCATCGCGATCGAGCAGGTGGTCGAGCCCTACGTGCGCCCCAAGGCGCTGCAATACCTCGAGGAAGGCAAGGTGGTGGTGTTCGCCGCCGGCACCGGCAACCCCTTCTTCACCACCGACACGGCGGCCGCCTTGCGCGGCGCCGAGATCGGGGCCGAGCTGGTCCTCAAGGCCACCAAGGTCGACGGCGTCTACAGCGCCGATCCCAACAAGGACCCCGAGGCCACGCGCTATGCGACGCTGAGCTTCGACGAAGCCATTGCCAAGAACCTCGGCATCATGGATGCCACTGCGTTCGCGCTGTGCCGCGACCAGAAGCTGCCCATCAAGGTGTTCTCGATCCTCAAGAACGGCGCGCTGCGCCGGGTCGTGATGGGCGAGGACGAAGGCACGCTCGTGCATGCTTGACACACAATGACGCCTGCGCGCCGTTCACGAGGCGGCGCGGCTGCTGTCTTTCAGGAACCGAAGAGATGACCACCATTGCCGAGATCCGCAGCACGACTGACGCCAAGATGAATCAGTCGCTGGCTGCCTTCCAGAACAACCTGACCAAGATCCGCACCGGCCGTGCCAACCCGGCGCTGCTGGACACGATCCATGTCGAGTACTACGGCTCCCAGGTGCCGCTCAGCCAGGTTGCCAACGTGGCGCTGCTGGACGCCCGCACGATCAGCGTGCAGCCCTGGGAGAAGGGTATGGGCGCCAAGATCGAGAAGGCCATCCGCGAGAGCGACCTGGGCCTGAACCCGGCCAGCATGGGTGACCTCATCCGCGTGCCGATGCCGCCCATGAGCGAGGAGCGCCGCAAGGAGATGACCAAGCTGGTCCGCTCCGAGGGCGAGAACGCCAAGATCGCCACGCGCAACCTGCGCCGCGACGCCAACGAGGCGGTCAAGAAGCTGGTCAAGGACAAGCTGGCCTCGGAAGACGACCAGAAGCGCGCGGAAGGCGAGATCCAGAAGGCCACCGACCGCCACATTGCCGAGATCGACAAGCTGGTCACGGCCAAGGAAGCGGAGATCATGGCCGTCTAGGCCTTCTTCATGACGAGATCAAGCGGGTCGGTCCCTCACCACATCGCCGTCGTCATGGACGGCAACGGTCGCTGGGCGACCCGGCGCTTCCTGCCTCGTATCGCAGGACACAAGCAGGGCGTGGAGTCGCTGCGCCGCTGCGTCAAGGCTTGCGCCGAGCGCGGCGTGGGCGTGCTCACCGTGTTCGCCTTCTCCTCGGAAAACTGGAGCCGGCCGGCCGACGAGGTGTCCGGCCTCATGGAGTTGATGGTGATGGCACTGGGCCGCGAGGTGGCGCGCCTGCGCGAGGACGGCGTACGCCTGCACTTCGTGGGTGCGCGCGGCGGGCTGTCGGAGAAGATCGCCAACGGCATCGCGCAGGCCGAAGCGGCCACCGCGCACAACAGCCGCCTCGTGCTCAACGTCTGCTTCAACTACGGCGGTCGCTGGGACATCGCCCATGCGGCGCAGCAGTTGGCGCACAAGGGTGAGCCCATTACCGAGGAGAGCCTGGGCCGCGCCCTGGCCCTCTCGCATGTGCCGGACCCGGACCTGTTCATCCGCACCGGCGGCGAGCAGCGCCTGTCCAACTTCCTGCTCTGGCAAAGCGCCTATTCGGAACTCTTCTTCAGCGACCGCCTGTGGCCCGAGTTCGACGAGGCTGCCCTCGACGAGGCCATCGCCGCCTACCACGGGCGCGAGCGCCGTTTCGGCAAGACCTCGGCGCAGCTCGCCTCGCCCGACACCCGCGCGCACCAGGCGGCCTGAGCGACGCATGCTCAAGCAACGAATCATCACGGCCGTCGTCCTGCTGGCCATCCTGCTGCCCGCGCTGTTCTATCCGTCCTACGTTCCCTTCGGCGTCGTGATGCTGGTGCTGATCGGCGCGGCTGCCTGGGAGTGGGGGCGCCTGAACGGCTGCGGCACCGGCCAGTCGGTGTTCCTCGGCATCGAGGCGGTGGCGCTGTGCGCGCTGTCCTGGTGGCTGGGGCTGCTGGAGCAGCGGCTGCCCCTGGTCTGGATCATCGCCGGTGCCGCCTGGGTGCTGGGGGGCGGACTGATGTTGCGCGCCGGCGTGGCTGGTTGGCCCTCGGTGCCGCGCCCGCTGCGCCTGGTCGGGGGGCTGCTGGCGCTCTGGGTGGCCTGGCTGGCGGCCGTGCAGGCGCGTGTGGTGGGCATCAACTTCCTGCTGTCGGTGCTGGTTCTGGTCTGGGTGGCCGACGTGTTCGCCTATTTCGCCGGCCGTGCCTTCGGCCTGCGCTTCACCAAGGGCAAGCTCGCCCCCTCCATCAGTCCTGGCAAGAGCTGGGAAGGCGTGTGGGGCGGTGTGATTGGCGTGCTCATCCTGGCGCTGTGCTGGGTCTGGGCCGACGACTCCGCGCGCGCCGAGGTGGCGAGCCTCTACACCCGCCTGGCCGAGCGCGGCTGGTGGCAGCTTCCGCTGGGCGTGGTCTTTCTTTCGATGATGAGCGTGGTGGGCGACCTGATCGAGTCGCTGGTCAAGCGCAGCGCCGGTGCCAAGGACAGCAGCAACCTGCTGCCGGGCCATGGCGGCGTGCTGGACCGGGTGGATGCACTGTTGCCAACCCTCCCGCTTGCGATGATGCTGGCCTTTCTGTGAACCCCCCTTCCAAATCGCGCGTCACGGTGCTGGGCTCGACCGGCTCGGTGGGCGTGAGCACGCTCGACGTGATCGCCCGCCATCCTGGGCATTTCGAGGTCTTCGCGCTGTCGGCGGCCACCCGCGTGGACGAGCTGCTGGCCCAGTGCCGCCAGTTCAGGCCGCGTTTCGCCGTGATGGCCAGCGCACCGCATGCCGCCGAGCTGGCCGGCAAGCTGCGCGCCAACGACATCGCCACCGAGGTGCTGGACTCGCCCGACGCGCTCGAGCGCATCGCCGACCACGAGGACGTGGACGCGGTGATGGCCGCCATCGTCGGCGCCGCCGGCTTGCCGCCATGCCTGGCCGCCGCGCGCGCCGGCAAGCGCCTGCTGCTGGCCAACAAGGAAGCGCTGGTGGTGGGCGGCGAGCTCTTCATGTCGGCGGTGCGGGAAGGCGGTGCCTCGCTGCTGCCCATCGACAGCGAGCATTCGGCGATCTTCCAGTCGCTGCCGGAGGATCCGGCGACCTGGCCGCGGCGCATCGACAAGATCATCCTCACCGCCTCGGGCGGGCCCTTCCGCACGCGCGATCCGCAGAGCCTGCGCGACGTGACGCCCGAGCAGGCCTGCGCCCATCCCAACTGGGTGATGGGCCGCAAGATCTCGGTCGACTCCGCCACCATGATGAACAAGGCGCTGGAGGTGATCGAGGCGCGCTACCTGTTCGGCGTCACGCCCGAGCAGATCGAGGTGGTGATCCATCCCCAGAGCGTCATCCACTCGATGGTGCAGTTCACCGACGCCTCGGTCATCGCGCAGCTGGGCACGCCCGACATGCGCGTGCCCATCGCCTGCGGCCTGGCGTGGCCCGAGCGCCTGGAAAGCGGCGCCGCGCGCCTGGACTTCCGCAGCCTCGCGGCCCTGAGCTTCGAGGCGCCCGACCCGCAGCGCTTTCCCGGCCTGGAGCTGGCCTGGCAGTCCCTGCGCGCCGCGCCCGGAACGACGGCGGTGCTCAATGCAGCCAACGAGATCGCCGTGGAAGCCTTCCTCGGCGGGCGCCTGCGCTTCGACCGCATCCATGCGGTGAACCTGGAAACTTTGCAGGCGGTACTGCCCTCCAAGCCGGCATCGCTGGCCGATCTGCTGGAACTGGATGCCAGCGCGCGCCGTGCGGCCCGCGCGGCCGCGCAGCGCCTCGCGGCCTGAAGCGCCCAACCCTTCTTCCAAGCTGCCGCCATGCTCACCGTCGTCGCCTTCATCGTCGCCCTGGCCATCCTGATCGCGGTGCATGAGTGGGGGCACTACCGCGTCGCGGTCGCGTGCGGAGTGAAGGTGCTGCGCTTTTCCATCGGCTTCGGCCACACGCTCCTGCGCTGGAAGCCCAGGCGCCAGCATCCCGGGCAGGACACCGAGTTCGTGATCGGCGCCTTCCCCCTGGGCGGCTACGTGCGCATGCTCGACGAACGCGAGGCCGCGGTCGACCCGGCCGAGCGTCACCGCGCCTTCAACACCCAGCCGCTGCGCGCGCGGGCGGCCATCGTCGCGGCCGGGCCGCTGGCCAACCTGGTGCTGGCGGTGCTGCTCTATGCCGCCGTGAACTGGATCGGGGTCGACGAACCGGTCGCGCGCCTGGCGCGCCCGGTGGCCGCCTCGCTGGCGGAGCAGGCCGGCCTGCGCGGCGGCGAGCAGGTGGTGCGCGCCGGCTTCGATGGCGAGCTGGAGCCCGTGCAGTCCTTCGAGGACCTGCGCTGGCGCATCACGCGCGGCGCCCTCGAACGGCGCGACCTGGCGCTGGAAGTCGACACCGACGGGCGAGGGCGCCTGCAGACCCTGGTGCTTCCGCTCAGCGGGGTGGAGGCCAAGGACGCCGATGCCCAGATGTTCCGCCGCATCGGCATCGTCATGCCGCTCACCCGCCCCGAGATCGGCGAGGTGATGCCCGGGGGCGCGGCCCAGCGCGCGGGGCTGCTGAAGGGCGACCTGGTGCTCTCCGTTGGGGGCACGCCCATCATCGACGGCCAGCAGCTGCGCGAGGTGATCCGCGCCTCCGTTGACGGCGACCAGCCGCGCGAGCAGGCCTGGCGCCTGGAACGGGGCGGCCAGGTCATCGAAGTGAACGTCTCGCCCGAGGTGCGCAGCGAGGGCACGGCCAAGGTCGGGCGCATCGGCGCCTACGTCGGGGCGGCGCCCGAGATGGTGAAGGTCCGGCAGGGGCCGCTCGACGGCATCTGGATGGGCGTGGTGCGCACCTGGGAGGTGTCCGCGCTGACCGTTCGCATGATGGGCAAGATGCTCATCGGCGAGGCCTCGATCAAGAACCTCAGCGGGCCGCTGACCATTGCGGACTATGCGGGCAAGTCGGCGAGCCTGGGCTTCACGCAGTACCTGACCTTTCTGGCCCTGATCAGCGTGAGCCTCGGCGTGCTGAACCTGATGCCGCTCCCGGTCCTCGATGGAGGACACCTGATGTATTATCTTTGGGAGGGCCTCACTGGCAAGAGCGTGTCCGACGCCTGGATGGAGCGGCTGCAGCGCGGAGGCGTTGCGCTGCTGCTGCTCATGATGTCCATCGCGCTCTTCAACGACGTGACTCGGCTCTTTGGTTAACTTTCGCTCGGCCGCGTCGCGCCGGCCCAATCTCAGATGAAGAACAAACTCAGCCGCATTCGCCTGCGCAGCATTGTCGTACTTGTTGCTGGAGCGGTTTCCACCCTGGCTGCCTGGGCCGTCGAACCCTTCACCATCCGCGACATCCGCGTCGAAGGCCTTCAGCGCGTCGAGCCGGGCACCATCTTCGCCTCCATGCCCATCCGCGTGGGTGACACCTACACCGACGAGCGCGGCTCTTCCGCCATCCGTGCGCTGTTCGACCTGGGCCTGTTCAAGGACGTGCGCATCGACGTGAGCGGCAACGTGGTGGTGGTCATCGTCGAGGAGCGCCCGACCATCGCCGACGTCGACTTCGTGGGCACCAAGGAGTTCGACAAGGACAACCTCAAGAAGGCGCTGCGCGACGTGGGCCTGGCCGACGGCCGCCCCTACGACAAGGCGCTGGCCGACCGCGCCGAGCAGGAGCTCAAGCGCCAATACGTGAGCCGCAGCCTCTACAACGCCGAGGTCGTGACCACGGTGACACCCATCGAGCGCAACCGCGTCAACCTGACCTTCACCGTCACCGAGGGCGACCCCGCCCGCATCCGCGAGATGAAGATCGTGGGCAACAAGGCCTTCAGCGAATCGACGCTGCTGGGCCTGTTCGACCAGGACACCGGCGGCTGGCTGAGCTGGTACACCAAGTCGAACCAGTACTCGCGCTCCAAGCTCAATGCCGACCTCGAGACGCTGCGCTCCTACTACCTGCAGCGCGGCTACCTCGAGTTCCGCATCGACTCCACGCAAGTGGCGATCTCGCCGGACCGCGAGGATCTGTCGGTGACGGTCAACATCTCCGAGGGTGAGAAGTTCGTCGTCTCGGGCGTGAAGCTCGAAGGCAACTTCCTGGGCCGCGAGGACGAGTTCAAGTCGCTGGTCACCATCGAGCCCGGCGAGCCCTACAACGGCGAACAGGTCACCGCCACCACGAAGGCCTTCACCGACTACTTCGGCACCTTCGGCTATGCCTTCGCCCGCGTGCAAGCGCGTCCCGAGGTCGACCGCGTCAACAACCGCGTGGCCCTGACCCTGCAGGCCGATCCCTCGCGCCGCGTCTATGTGCGCCGCATCAGCGTGAACGGCAACAACCGCACCCGCGACGAAGTGATCCGCCGCGAGTTTCGCCAGTACGAGGCCTCCTGGTACGACGGCGACCGCATCAAGCTGTCGCGCGACCGCGTGGACCGCCTGGGCTACTTCACCGACGTGAACGTCGACACGCAGGAGGTGCCGGGCACTCCCGACCAGGTCGACCTCACCGTGGCGGTGACCGAAAAGCCCACCGGGGCACTGCAGCTGGGCGCTGGCTACTCGTCGTCCGAAAAGATTTCCTTCAACTTCGGCATCTCGCAGGAGAACGTGTTCGGCTCGGGCAACTACCTGGGCCTGCAGGTCAACACCAGCAAGTACAACCGCGTCATCCAGCTGACCAGCACCAACCCGTACTTCACGCAGGACGGCATCTCGCGCACCTTCGACCTGTACTACCGCACCACGCGCCCGTACTACGTGGAAGACGGCGACTATCGCCTGGTCAACGAGGGCGGCAGCCTGCGCTTCGGCGTGCCCTTCAGCGAGGTGGACACCGTGTACTTCGGGGTCGGTCTGGAGCGCTACAGCTTCGATCCGGGCAGCAACATCGCCTCGCAGATCCCGCAGGCCTACATCGACTACTTCGGCTGCCCGGTCTCCAACGGCTTCATCGGGGCCTGCTCGAACGACAGCGTTTGGGGCATTCCGCTCACCGTGGCCTGGGCGCGCGACGCCCGCGACAGTGCGCTGGTGCCCACCCGAGGTCGCCTGCAGCGCGCGAACCTCGAGGTCGGCAGCGGCGGCGACATGAAGTACTACAAGGGCAGCTACCAGATCCAGCAGTTCTATCCGCTGTCCAAGCAGTACACCTTCGCCATGAACGCCGAAGTGGGCTACGGCAGGGCCTACGGCGACCAGGTCTACCCGATCTTCAAGAACTTCTACGCCGGCGGCCTGGGTTCGATCCGCGGCTTCGAGCAGAACTCGCTGGGTCCGCGCGACGCGGTCACCAGCGCCTCGCTGGGCGGCACGAAGAAGGCCATCTTCAACGCCGAGATCAATGCGCCTTTCCCGGGCGCTGGCAACGACCGCACGCTTCGCTTGTACGGCTTCTTCGACATCGGCAACGTCTTCACCGACCGCCCTGCCGACATGACCGACGCTCAATGGGATGCGCAGAAGAAGCTGCGCTCGTCGGTGGGCATCGGCATCAGCTGGGTCTCGCCGCTGGGGCCGCTGCGGCTGGCATACGCGTTCCCGATCCAGTACCAGGATACGACGGTGGGCGTCCAGGGGCAGCCCGGGTACATCCCCGAGGATAGAATTCAGCGGATCCAATTCCAGATCGGAACGTCCTTTTAATGAACCATTTGCTTCGTGCCGCCGCGGCACTGCTGCTGCCCGTCTTCGCCCTTGGCGCAGCGCCGGCGCATGCGCAGGACTCCTTTCGCGTCGGCTTCGTGAACCCGGACCGCGTGCTGCGCGAAGCGCAGCCCGCCAAGGCCGCCCAGGCGAAGCTGGAAGCGGAGTTCACCAAGCGTGACAAGGACCTCCAGGCCCAGGGCGCCGAGCTCAAGGCAGCCTCCGAGCGCTTCGAGCGCGAGGCCCCGACCCTGCCGGACACCCAGCGTGCCCAGCGCCAGCGTCAGCTGATCGAGCAGGACCGCGAGTTCCAGCGCAAGCGCCGCGAGTTCCAGGAAGACCTCAACGCCCGCAAGAACGAAGAATTGCAGGCGGTGTACGAGCGCGCCAACCGCGTGGTCAAGCAGGTGGCCGAGGCCGAGAAGTACGACGCCATCCTGCAGGAGGCGATCTACATCAACCCCAAGCACGACATCACCGACAAGGTGATCAAGGCCCTGAACGCCTCCGGGCCGACCGGCACCGCCGCGCCCGCGGCCCCCGCTGGCACCAACGGCAAGTAGGTCCGGCGCAGGCTGGCAAGACGGCGTGGCACTGCAACTCGCAGCCATCGTTGACGCCCTGGGGGGCGAACTGCATGGTGACCGCGAGCGCACCATCGAGCGGCTTGCGCCGCTGCAAAGCGCGGGCGAGCGCGAACTGAGCTTCCTCTCCAATCCCAAGTTCCAGAAGGACCTGGCGGCCAGCACCGCCGGCTGCGTGATCGTGTCGCCGGCCGCGCAGGAAGCTGCCGCGGCGCGGGGCGACTACATCCTCACGCCGGATCCCTACCTCTATTTCGCGCGCCTCACGCAGTTGTGGAAGGCGCACCATGCGCCGGCCAAGGGCGAGCGCATCCACCCCAGCGCGGTGATCCATCCCGAGGCGGTGATCGACACCACTGCCGAGATCGGCCCGCTGTGCGTGGTGGAGCGGGGCGCGCGCATCGGCGCAGGCACGGTGCTCAAGTCCCAGGTCACAGTCAGCGAAGGCTGCCTGATCGGCGAGCGCTGCCTGCTGCACCCCGGAGTGGTGATCGGCGCCGACGGCTTCGGCCTGGCACCGTCCAAGGACGGCTGGGTCAAGATCGAGCAGCTGGGCGCAGTGCGCATCGGCAATGACGTCGAGATCGGCGCCAACACCTGCATCGACCGCGGCGCACTGGAAGACACCGTCATCGAGGACGGTGTGAAGATGGACAACCTGATCCAGATCGGCCACAACGTGCGCATCGGCCGCAACACCGCCATGGCCGGCTGCTCGGCGGTGGCCGGCAGCGCCCAGATCGGCCCCAACTGCACCATCGCCGGCGCCGGCATGGTGCTGGGGCATCTCACGCTGGCCGAGGGCGTGCACGTCTCGGCCGCCTCGCTGGTCACCCGATCCATCCTCAAGCCGGGGCAATACACCGGGGTGTTCCCCATCGACGAGAATGCGGCCTGGGAGAAGAACGCCGCCACGCTTCGGCACCTCCATTCCCTGAGGGAGCGCATCAAGGCGCTGGAGAAAAGCCTCTCGCAAGACAATAAATCATGACCACCGATACGCTCGACATCCACCAGATCCTCAAGCTGCTGCCGCACCGCTATCCCTTCCTGCTCGTCGATCGCGTGATCGACATGGAAAAGGGCAAGCGCATCACGGCGCTGAAGAACGTGACGATGAATGAGCCCTTCTTCAACGGCCACTTCCCGCACCGCCCGGTCATGCCCGGCGTGCTGATGCTCGAGGCCATGGCGCAGGCGGCCGCACTGCTGTCGTTCCGTTCGCTGGACATCGTGCCCGACGAGAACATGATCTATTACTTCGCCGCCATCGACGGCGCGCGCTTCAAGCGTCCCGTGGAGCCGGGCGACCAGCTCATCCTCGAAGTCGAGATCGAGCGCATGAAGGCCGGCATCTCCAAGTTCCGCGGCCGCGCCCTTGTCGGCCAGGAAGTGGCCTGCGAGGCGCAGCTCATGTGCGCCATGCGCCAGATCAACTGATCGCGGCCGTTTCGATTCGAATGACGCAGATTCACCCGACGGCCATCGTCGATCCCAAGGCGCAGCTCGATCCGTCGGTGACGGTCGGGCCGTACGCGGTGATCGGGCCCCAGGTGCGCATCGGCGCCGGCACCTCGGTCGGCGCGCACTGCGTGGTCGAGGGCCGCACCACCATCGGCCGCGACAACCGCTTCTTCCAGTTCAGCTCCATCGGAGCCGAGCCGCAGGACAAGAAGTACAAGGGCGAGGACACCGAGCTGGTCATCGGCGACCGCAACACGGTGCGCGAGTTCTGCACCTTCAACCGCGGCGTGCCGGGTGCCGGTGGCAAGACCAGCATCGGCGACGACAACTGGATCATGGCCTACAGCCACATCGCGCACGATTGCCATGTCGGCAACCACACGACGATGTCCAACAACACCACCCTGGCCGGCCACGTGATCGTGGGCGACTGGGTCACGGTGGGCGGCCTCACCGGCATCCACCAGTTCGTCAAGATCGGTGCGCATGCCATGCTGGGCTTTGCCAGCGCGGTCACCCAGGACGTGCCGCCCTTCATGCTGGTGGACGGCAACCCGCTGGCGGTGCGCGGCTTCAACACCGTGGGGCTCAAGCGGCGCGGCTTCTCGGCGGCACGTCTCGCGGCCGTCAAGCAGATGCACAAGCTGCTCTATCGCGAAGGCAAGACCCTCCAGGAGGCCCGCGATGCCATCGCGGCGCTGGACAAGGACACGCCCGAAGCGGCCGAGGACGTGGCCCTGATGAGCGGCTTCCTGGCCGACGCCACGCGCGGCATCGCGCGCTGAGGGCCGCAGTGGCAAGCGCGCAGCAGCGACAGTTCGCGCTGGTCGCGGGCGAGGCGTCCGGCGACCTGCTGGCCGGCCTCATGCTCGACGGCCTGAAGGCGCGCTGGCCCGGGATGCAGTCGGTGGGCATCGGCGGGCCGCGGATGATCGACCGCGGCTTCCAGAGCTGGTGGCCGCAGGAAAAGCTGGCGGTGCGCGGCTACATCGAGGTGCTGCGGCACTATCCGGAGATCGCCGGCATTCGCCGCCAGCTCAAGGCGCGCCTGCTGCGCGAGCGGCCCGACATCTTCATCGGCGTGGACGCGCCCGATTTCAACCTGGACCTGGAAGCCGCCCTGCGCGCGCAGGGCGTGAAGACGGTGCATTTCGTCTGCCCGTCCATCTGGGCCTGGCGGCCCGAGCGCATCGAGAAGATCTGCGCCGCGGCGGATCGCGTGCTGTGCATCTTTCCCTTCGAGCCCGCGCTGCTGGCCGAGAAGGGCGTGGCCGGCAGCTACGTGGGACATCCGCTGGCCCAGGTCATTCCCATGGAGCCCGACCGGGCCGCCGCGCGCGCGACGCTCGGCCTGCCGGCCGACGCGCCGGTGGTGGCGCTGCTGCCGGGCAGCCGGCAGTCCGAGCTGCGCTACATCGCCTCGCGCTTCCTGGCCGCTGCCGCGCTGATGCGCCGCGAAGACCCGAACATCCGCTTCGTGCTGCCCACGCTGCCGGCGCTGCGTGCCGAGGCCGAGCAGATGCTGCAGGCCAGCGGCATGGCCGGCCATGTGACGCTGCTCAATGGGCAGTCGCATGCGGTGCTGGCGGCCTGCGATGCGACGCTGATCGCCAGTGGCACGGCGACCCTGGAGGCCGCGCTTTTCAAGCGACCCATGGTGATCGCCTACAACATGAACCACCTGACCTGGCGGCTCATGATCCGCAAGCAGCTGCAGCCCTGGGTCGGCCTGCCCAACATCCTGTGCCGCGACTTCGTGGTGCCCGAACTGATCCAGGACCAGGCCACGCCGCAGGCCCTGGCCCAGGCCACGCTGGCCTGGCTGCGCTCGCCTGACAAGGTGCAGGCTCTGCAACAAAGATTCACCGCGCTGCATGCCGAATTGCTGCGCGACACGCCCACACTGTGTGCCGATGCGATCGAGCAAGTTCTTGAAGGCTAAGCAGGCCCCGCTGGTCTGGGACGTCCCCGGCCTGCTCGCCGGCGTGGACGAGGCCGGCCGCGGCCCCCTGGCCGGCCCGGTGGTGGCCGCCGCCGTCATCCTGGACGACCTGCGCCCCATCCGCGGCCTGGCCGACTCGAAGGTGCTCAGCCCCAAGCAGCGCGACCGCCTGTACGACCAGATCATGGCCAAGGCCCTGTGCTGCTCCGTGGCCATGGCCACCGTCGAGGAAATCGACACCCACAACATCCTGCAGGCCACCATGCTGGCCATGCGCCGCGCGGTCGAGGGCCTGCGCCTGAAGCCCGCCAAGGTGCTGGTGGACGGCAACCGGCTGCCGACGCTGGACGTGCTGGCCGAGGCGGTGGTGGGCGGCGACGCGCGCGTGAAGGCGATCTCGGCCGCGTCGATCCTGGCGAAGGTGCACCGCGACCGGCTCTGCGAGGAACTGCACACGCAATTCCCGCACTACGGCTTTGCCGCCCACAAGGGCTACGGCACGCCGGAGCACCTGGAGGCCCTGCGGGTGCATGGCGCCTGCGTGCACCACCGGCGCTCCTTCAGCCCGGTGGCGGCGGTGGTGCCCACCACGACGACCGTCGAAGTCGACCTGAGCATCACCACCACCACCGTCAGCGTGAGCCTGCCGGCCTCGCCATGACCAGCCCCGACATCACCACGGTCAGCTCGCGCGACAACCCGCTGCTCAAGGACCTGCGGAGGCTGGCGCAGGACCCGGGCGCGTACCGCAAGCTGGGCCGGGTCTGGCTGGAGGGCGACCACCTCTGCCGCGCCGCCCGTGAGCGCGGCGTGCGCCCGGCCATTGCCGTGTTCACCGAGTCCTACTGGGGCGCCCAGGAGGCGCAGTGGCGCGGCTACGGCCACAAGACGGTGCTGCTGCCCGATGCCTTGTTGCACGGCGTCAGCGGCCTGGAGTCGCCCGCGCCGATGGGCTTCGTGATCGACACCCCCGTGCAGCCGGAGATTGCCCCGACCGAGCCGACGGTGGTGCTCGACCGCCTGCAGGACGCCGGCAATGTCGGCTCCATCCTGCGCAGCGCGGCCGCCTTCGGCTTTCGGCAGGTCGTTGCGCTCAAGGGGACGGCCGCGCTCTGGGCGCCCAAGGTGCTGCGCGCCGGCATGGGGGCGCATTTCGGCCTGCACCTGGTCGAAGGCGCGAGCGTCCAGGCGCTGGAGGCCCTGCAGGTGCCGCTGCTGGCCACCAGCTCGCACGGCGGCCAGTGGCTGCACGAGGCGCAGGCGCTCAAAAGCCTGCCGCATCCCTGCGCCTGGCTGATGGGCCACGAAGGGCAGGGCGTCTCCGCCGAGTTGCAACAGCGTGCAACCCATCTCATCCGCATCGCCCAGCCGGGTGGCGAGGAATCCCTCAACGTGGCCGCCGCGGCCGCCATCTGCCTGCACGCAAGTGCGGCTGTCTCGCTGGGTTCTCCGTAGAAACACCAAGCGCCCGGCTATAATGGGAGGCTTTCCCGCTCATACCCTGCCCGCCGCGCACGCAAGCTCTACCTCGACGAAAGTTGCAACCCTGCCGCCTCGAATGGCACCTTGGGTTCGCTGTGGGCGTCATCCATCCGGAGAACCCAGTGCTTTTGTCTCTTCAGGGCGCCTTCCCGCCCGCCATCCTGGCGCTTGCAGACGGCACGGTCTTTCTCGGTCAGTCGATCGGTGCCGCCGGCACCACCGTCGGTGAAGTGGTGTTCAACACCGCCATCACCGGCTACCAGGAAATCCTCACCGACCCCAGCTACTGCCAGCAGATCGTCACCCTGACGTATCCGCACATCGGCAACTACGGCGTCAACGAGGAAGACATCGAGGCCGACAAGATCCATGCCGCAGGGCTGATCATCCGCGACCTGCCCCTGGTCGCGTCCAACTTCCGCAAGACCGCCACGCTCACCGAGTACCTGCGTGCCGGCAAGACGGTGGCCATCGCCAACATCGACACCCGCAAGCTCACCCGCCACCTGCGCACGAACGGCGCGCAGAACGGCTGCATCGTGGGCCTGAAGGACGGCGAGACGGTCACGCAGGCGCTCATCGACAAGGCCATCAGCGCCGCCAAGGGCGCCCCGAGCATGTCCGGCCTGGACCTGGCCAAGGTCGTGTCGGTGAAGCAGACCTACGAGTGGACCCAGACCGAGTGGAAGCTCGGCTCGGGCTACGGCGTGCAGATCACGCCCAAGTTCCACGTGGTGGCCTTCGACTTCGGCGTGAAGAAGAACATCCTGCGCATGATCGCGCAGCGCGGCGCCCGCATCACCGTGGTGCCGGCGCAGACCCCGGCGGCGGACATCCTGAAGCTCAAGCCGGACGGCATCTTCCTGGCCAACGGCCCCGGCGACCCGGAGCCCTGCGACTACGCGATCACCGCCGTCAAGGAATTGATCGAGACCGGCATCCCCACCTTCGGCATCTGCCTGGGCCACCAGATCATGGCCCTGGCCCTGGGCGCCAAGACCTACAAGATGAAGTTCGGCCACCACGGCGCGAACCATCCGGTCAAGGACCTGGACAACGGCCGCGTAAGCATCACCAGCCAGAACCACGGCTTCGCGGTGGACGAGAAGTCGTTGCCCGCCACGCTTCGTCCCACGCACATCAGCCTGTTCGACAACACGCTGCAGGGCCTGGCCCACACCAGCAAGCCGGCCTTCTGCTTCCAGGGCCACCCGGAAGCCTCGCCCGGCCCGCACGACATCGCCTACCTGTTCGATCGCTTCGCGGCATTGATGGAGAAACACAAGAATGCCTAAGCGCACAGACATCAAGAGCATCCTCATCATCGGCGCCGGCCCGATCATCATCGGCCAGGCCTGCGAGTTCGACTATTCGGGCGTGCAGGCGTGCAAGGCGCTGCGCGAGGAGGGCTACAAGGTCATCCTGATCAACAGCAACCCCGCGACGATCATGACCGACCCGGCCACGGCCGACGTCACCTACATCGAGCCCATCACCTGGCAGACGGTCGAGAAGATCATCGCCAAGGAACGTCCCGACGCCATCCTGCCCACCATGGGCGGCCAGACCGCGCTGAACTGCGCGCTGGACCTGTGGCGCAACGGCGTGCTCGACAAGTACAAGGTCGAGCTGATCGGCGCCTCGCCCGAGGCCATCGACAAGGCCGAGGACCGCCTGAAGTTCAAGGACGCGATGACCAAGATCGGCCTGGGCTCGGCGCGCTCGGGCATCGCGCACTCCATGGACGAGGCCTGGGCGGTGCAGAAGAGCGTGGGCTTCCCCACCGTGATCCGCCCCAGCTTCACGCTGGGCGGCACCGGCGGCGGCATCGCCTACAACCCGGAAGAGTTCGAGATCATCTGCAAGCGCGGCCTGGAAGCCTCGCCCACCAACGAGCTGCTGATCGAAGAGTCGCTGCTCGGCTGGAAGGAGTACGAGATGGAAGTGGTCCGCGACAAGGCGGACAACTGCATCATCGTCTGCTCGATCGAGAACCTGGACCCGATGGGCGTGCACACCGGCGACTCGATCACCGTGGCACCGGCCCAGACGCTGACGGACAAGGAATACCAGATCATGCGCAACGCCTCGCTGGCGGTGCTGCGCGAGATCGGCGTGGACACCGGCGGCTCCAACGTGCAGTTCTCGGTCAATCCGAAGGACGGCCGCATGATCGTCATCGAGATGAACCCGCGCGTGTCGCGTTCGTCGGCGCTGGCCTCCAAGGCCACGGGCTTCCCGATCGCCAAGGTCGCGGCCAAGCTGGCCATCGGCTACACGCTGGACGAGCTGCGCAACGAGATCACCGGTGGCGCCACGCCCGCGTCCTTCGAGCCCTCGATCGACTACGTGGTCACCAAGATCCCGCGCTTTGCCTTCGAGAAGTTCCCGCAGGCCGACTCGCGCCTGACCACGCAGATGAAGTCCGTTGGCGAGGTGATGGCCATGGGCCGCACCTTCCAGGAGTCCTTCCAGAAAGCCCTGCGCGGCCTGGAAGTGGGCGTGGACGGCATGAACGAGAAGACCCAGGACCGCGAGGTCCTGGAGAAGGAACTGGGCGAGCCCGGTCCCGAGCGCATCTGGTACGTGGGCGACGCCTTCGCCCAGGGCATGAGCGTGGACGAGGTGTTCGCGCTCACCAAGATCGACCGCTGGTTCCTGGTGCAGATCGAGGAGATCGTGAAGATCGAGCTCGAGCTTGAAACCAAGTCGCTGGACGACATCGACGCCGCCACGCTGCGCATCCTGAAGCAGAAGGGCTTCAGCGACCGCCGCCTGGCCAAGCAGCTGCGCACCACCGACACGGCCGTGCGCGAGAAGCGCCGCGCCCTGGGCGTGCGCCCGGTCTACAAGCGCGTGGACACCTGCGCCGCCGAGTTCGCGACCAACACCGCCTACATGTATTCCACCTACGAGGAGGAGTGCGAGGCCGAGCCGACGAACAAGAAGAAGATCATGGTGCTGGGCGGCGGTCCCAACCGCATCGGCCAGGGCATCGAGTTCGACTACTGCTGCGTGCATGCCGCGCTCGCCATGCGCGAGGACGGCTACGAGACCATCATGGTCAACTGCAATCCGGAGACCGTGTCGACCGACTACGACACCTCCGACCGCCTGTACTTCGAGCCGCTCACGCTGGAAGACGTGCTGGAGATCGTCGACAAGGAAAAGCCCACCGGGGTGATCGTGCAGTACGGCGGCCAGACGCCGCTGAAGCTCGCGCTCGACCTGGAAGCCAACGGCGTGCCGATCATCGGCACCTCGCCCGACATGATCGACGCCGCGGAAGACCGCGAGCGCTTCCAGAAGCTGCTGCACGAGCTGGGCCTGCGCCAGCCGCCCAATGCCACCGCCCGCACCGAGCCCGAGGCGCTGGAGAAGGCTGCCTCGCTGGGCTACCCGCTGGTGGTTCGTCCCAGCTACGTGCTGGGCGGGCGCGCGATGGAAATCGTGCACGAGCAGCGCGACCTGGAGCGCTACATGCGCGAGGCCGTCAAGGTGAGCAACGACTCGCCGGTGCTGCTGGACCGCTTCCTGAACGACGCGATCGAGTGCGACGTCGACTGCCTGCGTGACGCCGATGGCGCCACGCTGATCGGCGGCGTGATGGAGCACATCGAGCAGGCCGGCGTGCACTCGGGCGACTCCGCCTGCTCGCTGCCGCCCTACAGCCTGCGCGCCGAGACGATCGACGAACTCAAGCGCCAGAGCGCCGCGATGGCCAAGGCCCTGAACGTGGTCGGCCTGATGAACGTGCAGTTCGCCATCCAGGAAAAGGACGGCAAGGACGTCATCTACGTGCTGGAAGTGAACCCGCGCGCCTCGCGCACCGTGCCTTACGTGAGCAAGGCCACCGGCATCCAGCTGGCCAAGGTCGCGGCACGCTGCATGGCCGGCACCTCGCTGGCCAAGCAGGGCATCACCAAGGAAGTGACGCCGCCGTACTTCAGCGTGAAGGAGGCCGTGTTCCCCTTCGTCAAGTTCCCCGGCGTGGACACCATCCTCGGCCCCGAGATGAAGTCCACCGGCGAGGTGATGGGCGTGGGCAAGACCTTCGGGGAAGCCTTCGTGAAGTCGCAGTTGGGCGCGGGCACGCACCTGCCCAAGTCGGGCAAGGTCTTCATCTCGGTGAAGAACAACGACAAGGCGCGCGCCGTCGAGGTCGCACGCGGCCTGGCCAAGCTGGGCTTCGAGCTGATCGCCACCAAGGGCACGCAGGCCGCCATCCAGGCCGGCGGCGTGGCCTGCGAGGTGGTCAACAAGGTGACCGAGGGCCGTCCGCACATCGTGGACATGATCAAGAACAACGAGATTGCCTTGGTCATCAACACGGTGGAAGAGCGCCGCAACGCCATCGCCGACTCGCGCCTGATCCGCACCTCGGCCCTGCTGGCCCGCGTGACCACCATCACCACCATCTTCGGTGCCGAAGCGGCGGTGGAAGGCATGCAGCACATGAACGAGCTGTCGGTCATCTCCGTGCAGGAGATGCACGCGCAGCTGGCGGCGGCCTGAGGTAGGCTCGCAGGCCATGGAATCGCAGCTCGTCGAACTGGACCTGGCCGACTGGCGGGTGCCCACCCCCAACGAAGCCTGGATCGAGGCGCTGGAGGCGGGGAAGGTGCTCTACTTTCCCCGGCTCGGCTTCGAGTTCCAGCCGCACGAGCGAGCCTTCCTCGACCCCAGGCTGCTCGACCCCAAGGTGCGCAACATCAGCCTGGACGGCAACGGCAAGCTCAAGGGCGTGGTGGGCGACGAGAAGGTTCAGAAGGACGTGGCGGCCATGGTCGGGCGCTTTCGCCAGCAGGCGCGCATGCTCATCGATGGCCTGCTGCCCGCCTACGGTCCGCACCTGCGGATGGCACCCACCAGCTTCCGGCCGGCCCAGGTCGAGACGCGGGTGCAGTCCTGGCGTGCGGATGACCGCCGGCTGCATGTGGATTCCTTCCCTTCGCGCCCCAACTACGGCGAGCGCATCCTGCGGGTGTTCACCAACGCGAATCCCGAAGGCGCGCCGCGCGTCTGGCGAGTGGGCGAGCCCTTCGAGGACGTGGCCAAGCGCTTCCTGCCGCGCGCCAAGCCCTATTCGCGCTGGCAGGCCAAGGCGCTGCAGGCGCTGCACGTCACCAAGTCCTTCCGCAGCGAGTACGACCATCTCATGCTGCAACTGCACGACGGCATGAAGTCGGACCTCGACTACCAGAAGGATTCGCCCCAGGAGACGGTGCCCTTTCCCGCGGGCTCGGTGTGGGTTTGCTTCTCGGATCAGACCTCGCACGCCGTCATGTCGGGGCAGTTCATGATGGAACAGACCCTGCACCTGGCGGCAGAGCATCAATACAATCCGGGTGCAAGCCCGCTGGCTATCCTCAGTCGCCTCACGGGCCGCGCGCTGGTCTAGAATTTCCCCGGAGACCACCTGCAAACCAAGTTACCGCCGGACGGCGACGTTCGGCGGTTTCGCTTTTTGACGCTAGAAGAAATCATGGCAACCTTTCCCATCACCAAGCGCGGATCCGAGAAGCTCAAGGAAGAGCTGCATCGCCTCAAGACCGTGGATCGCCCCTGGGTCATCAACGCCATCGCCGAGGCGCGTGCGCAGGGTGACCTGAGCGAGAACGCCGACTACGACGCCGCCAAGGACCGCCAGGGCTTCATCGAAGGCCGCATCCAGGAGATCGAGGGCAAGCTGTCGGTGGCCCAGGTCATCGACCCCAGCGCCATCGACGGCGGCGGCAAGGTGGTGTTCGGCGCCACGGTGGAGTTGGAGGAAGAGGAATCCGGCGACGCGGTGCGCTACCAGATCGTGGGCGAGGACGAGGCCGACCTGAAGCAGGGCCTCATCAACGTTGGCAGCCCGATCGCCCGCGCGCTGATCGGCAAGGAAGAAGGCGACACCGCCGAGGTGCAGGCGCCCGGCGGCATCAAGCGCTACGAGATCGTCGGCGTCAGCTACATCTGAATCCCTTGAGCGCCCGGCTTCCCGCCCTGGCCGCCGCCTTCTGGTGGGTGAGCCTGTCGGTCATCGGCTTCATCGTGGTGCCGATGCTGTTCCAGAACCTGCCCACGCCGGCCGAGGCGGGGCGGATGGCGGCGCGGCTCTTCACGGCGCAGGCCTGGGTATCGATCGCCTGCGCGGTGCTGCTGATGGGCATTTCGCGTGCCGAGCGCATGGGCGAGGCCGCCAAGGCGGTGGACGGCGCCATCGTCTTCGTGATCCTGGGCCTTCTGCTGGCCCTGGTGGGCGAATTCGGCATCTCGCCGCGCATCGTGGCGCGCGAGAACCTCAAGCTCTGGCACGCGATGGGCAGTGGCGCCTACCTGGCCCAGTGGGCCTGTGCAGCCACGGTGCTGTGGCGCGTGCTCAAGCCGCGGACGGCCTGAGCGGCAAGGCTATTCGTGCCAGTGCTCGGCCACCCAGGTGGCCGGCCGGATGAAGCGGAATCGCCGGTTGCGCCGGCCCGCCAGGGCGTCCGGCGGATTGCATTCCCCGTGGAAGATCACGATCCGCGCGCCCTCGGGCACGAATGGGCGGCGCCAGTAGTTGCTGGGCCACAGCGGGATGCCGTGGTATTTGAAGCTGGGGCACCAGTCGCTCGGCCAGTACTTGAGCTTGCCCTTGTTGTGCAGATAGTCCGAGAGGTAGGTCTGCTCGTTGCGGAATCGCTCGCGCATTTCCACCTCGTGGTCGCGGAAGTACTGCAGGACATCGGGCAGGGCGCCGATCTCGAAGCGGTAGACCGAGGAGTTTCCGGTTACGCGCCAGGGCCGGCGGTAGTCCTTGATGATCAGGAACTCGCCCGGCTGGGTGAAGAAATCGTCCAGGCTACCGACCACCACGACGTCCAGGTCCAGGAAGAGGGCGGTGCCCTCCAGGCCGTACTGGTCCTTGAGCACCGGGCTGAAGGTGGTGAGCTTCTTCCAGGCGCGGTCGCGCACGCCGGCTGCCTCGGGGGCGATCTCCACCGGCGGGATCGGGAAGCACTCGACCTCGGGGCGGACGCCCTTGGCGTCATCGGTCAGGCAGATGAAGCGGAACTCGCCGGTGAGATGCCGGCGTGCCATGGCATAGAGGTTGTTGACGTAGTAGGGCTCGTACTTCGTGCCCCATTTCATGCAGATGATGTGGCGCATGCGGGTCAGTCAGCCTGGCGCTTCTTGACCGAGGTCTTCTTCTTCGGCTTGGCACGCTTGATGTTGCCGCCGGCCGTCAGGCGCTGGTTGCCCAGAACGCGCAGCATCTTCACCTCGGGGCGCTGGCCGCCCTTCTTGCTGTACTTGAGGATCTTCACGTCGCGCGGGCCGGGCATGCGGTCCTCGTCGACGGTGCGTTCCTTTTCCGGCTTGGGTCGCCACAGCACGAGCAGCTTGCCGATGTGCTGGATCGGCGCGGCGTCGAGTTCCTCGGCCAGGGTCTGCAGCATCTCGTCGCGTGCAGGGCGGTCGTCCGAGAAGACGCGGATCTTGATCAGGCCGTGCGCTTTCAGGGCGGCATCGGCTTCCTTCTTGACGGCTGGCGTGAGCCCGTCGCCGCCGACCATCACGATCGGATCCAGATGGTGCGCTTCGGCGCGATGCACCTTGCGTTGGGCGGGGGTAAGTTGAATGGCGGGCATCCCCGTATTATCGAGCGTAGATGAAGGTCAAGACCAAAAGCAAAAAGATCAACAAGGCGTGGCTCAACGAGCACGTCAACGACCCGTGGGTGAAGCTGGCCACGCGGGAGGGCTACCGTGCGCGTGCCGCCTACAAGTTGAAGGAAATCGACGAAAGCCTGGGCCTGATCAAGCCCGGCCACGTGGTGGTGGACCTGGGCTCCACGCCGGGCGCCTGGAGCCAGTACGCGCGCCGGCGTCTTTCGCCCAGCGGGGCAGCCGTCGGCGAACTGAAGGGGGCGATCATCGCCCTGGACATCCTCCCCATGGAGCCGATCGAGGGCGTGCATTTCATCCTCGGCGATTTCCGGGAGGAGCCGGTGCTGGCCCAATTGGAGGAGGCGCTGGCAGGGCGCCCGGTCGACGTGGTGGTGTCCGACATGGCGCCCAACCTCTCGGGCGTCGCCTCGTCCGATACCGCCCGGGTCGCGCACCTGATCGAACTCGCGGTCGATTTTTCGCAGAACCACCTCAAGCCGGAGGGCGCCCTGGTGGCCAAGGTCTTCCACGGCGCCGGCTACAACGAATTGGTGGCCTTGTTCAAGACCCATTTCCGGGTGGTGAAGCCCTTCAAGCCAAAGGCCTCGCGCGACAAATCGTCCGAAACCTTCCTGGTCGGGATCGGTCTGAAATAAGCCCGAACCCGCCTGCAGGGTCGTTGACATGTATCAACCCGTGCCAAATTCCTTGCACACCCTATGGCTGCTCAAGGGAATTATGAAAGTTTCGCAGCTTGAAAAGCCTAAAATGGGGGCCAATTGCCGTCTATTGGCGCGGCCATGGTTTTCCTGGCCTGGCGCTTCCCCCGACTGGAGCTTCGTTTGAACAATCAGTGGTTTTCCAAAGTTGCCGTCTGGCTTGTCATTGCGATGGTGTTGTTCACTGTGTTCAAGCAGTTCGACACCCGCGGCGCCGCTGGAGCCGGCTATGTCGGGTATTCCGATTTCCTGGAAGAAGTCCGGTCCAACCGCATCAAGAGCGCGACCATCCAGGAAGGCCAGGGCGGCAGCGAGATCGTCGCCGTCACCACGGATGACCGCAAGATCCGCACGACCGCCACCTACCTCGACCGCGGCCTGGTGGGCGACCTGATCAACAACAACGTCAAGTTCGACGTCAAGCCGCGCGAAGAAGGCTCCCTGCTCATGACCCTGCTGGTCAGCTGGGGCCCGATGCTGCTCTTGATCGGCGTGTGGGTGTACTTCATGCGCCAGATGCAGGGCGGCGGCAAGGGCGGCGCCTTCAGCTTCGGCAAGAGCAAGGCGCGCATGCTCGACGAGAACAACAACACCGTGACCTTCGCCGACGTCGCCGGCTGCGACGAGGCCAAGGAAGAGGTGAAGGAGGTCGTGGACTTCCTGAAGGACCCGGCCAAGTTCCAGAAGCTGGGCGGCCGCATCCCCCGCGGCCTGCTGCTGGTCGGCCCTCCGGGTACCGGCAAGACGCTGCTGGCCAAGTCCATCGCCGGCGAGGCGAAGGTGCCGTTCTTCAGCATCTCCGGCTCCGACTTCGTGGAAATGTTCGTCGGCGTGGGCGCGGCGCGTGTTCGCGACATGTTCGAGAACGCCAAGAAGAACGCCCCCTGCATCATCTTCATCGACGAAATCGATGCCGTCGGCCGCCAGCGTGGCGCCGGCCTGGGCGGTGGCAATGACGAGCGCGAGCAGACCCTCAACCAGATGCTGGTCGAGATGGACGGCTTCGAGACCAACCTGGGCGTGATCGTGGTGGCTGCCACCAACCGCCCGGACATCCTGGACGCCGCGCTGCTGCGCCCCGGCCGTTTCGACCGCCAGGTCTACGTGACGCTGCCCGACATCCGCGGCCGCGAGCAGATCCTGAACGTGCACATGCGCAAGGTGCCGCTGGGACAGGACGTGAACCCGGCCATCATCGCCCGCGGCACGCCCGGCATGTCCGGCGCCGACCTGGCCAACCTGTGCAACGAGGCTGCCCTCATGGCCGCCCGCCGCAATGCGCGCGTGGTCGAGATGCAGGACTTCGAGAAGGCCAAGGACAAGATCTTCATGGGCCCCGAGCGCAAGAGCATGGTCATGCCCGAGGAAGAGCGCCGCAATACGGCCTACCACGAGTCCGGCCACGCCCTCATCGGCAAGCTGCTGCCCAAGTGCGACCCGGTGCACAAGGTCACCATCATCCCGCGCGGCCGTGCGCTGGGCGTGACCATGAGCCTGCCGGAGAACGACCGCTACAGCTACGACCGCGAGTACATGCTCAACCAGATCAGCATGCTGTTCGGTGGCCGAATCGCCGAAGAGGTGTTCATGCACCAGATGACCACCGGCGCGAGCAACGACTTCGAGCGGGCCACCAACCTGGCGCGCGACATGGTCATGAAGTACGGCATGAGCGAGGCCCTGGGCCCCATGGTCTACGCCGAGAACGAGGGCGAAGTGTTCCTGGGCCGCTCGGTCACCAAGACCACCAACATGAGCGAGTCGACCATGCAGAAGGTCGATGCCGAGGTGCGCCGGATCATCGACGACCAGTACGGCCTGGCGCGTCGCCTCATCGAGGAAAACGCCGACAAGATGCACTCCATGGCCAAGGCCCTGCTGGAGTGGGAAACCATCGACTCCGAGCAGCTGGACGACATCATGGCCGGCCGCGAGCCGCGCCCGCCCAAGGACTGGACGCCGCGCATTCCGCCCTCGACCGATGGCGGCGGCAGCGGCGGATCGCCCGCCGTGAAGCCCGACCCGTCGCCGACGACGGCTTGAGGCGCGGCAAGCGACAATACCGAACGGGGCCCAGCGCCCCGTTTTTTCATGGCGCCGCCCCAGGGGCGCCGGTACGCGCGATCGACCCGACATGAACTGGCAGACTTCCCGCTTCCTCATCGACCTGGCGCTTCCCAAGGTGATGGGCATCGTCAACGTCACGCCCGACTCCTTCTCCGACGGCGGCGCCCACGACACGCCGCGCGAGGCGCTGGCGCACTGCGAGCAGCTGATTGCCGAGGGTTGCGACATCCTGGACATCGGCGGCGAGTCAACCCGCCCCGGCAGTCCGGCCGTGCCGCTGGACGAGGAGCTGGCGCGCGTCATGCCGGTGGTGCGCGAAGCGGTGAAGCTGGGCGTGCCGGTCTCCGTCGACACCTACAAGCCCCAGGTGATGCGCGAAGTGCTGGATGCCGGCGCCGATATCGTCAACGACGTGTGGGCGCTGCGGCAGCCGGGCGCGCGCGAGGTGGTCGCAGCGCACGGCACATGCGGGGTCTGCCTGATGCACATGCACCGCGATCCGCAGACCATGCAGGCTGACCCGATGATCGGCGAAGCGCTGCCGGTGGTGCGCGAGTTCCTGGCGGCGCAGGCGGCAGCGCTGCGTGCGGCCGGCGTGGCGGCGCCGCGCATCGTGCTGGATCCGGGTATCGGCTTCGGCAAGACGCTGGCGCAGAATTTCGAGTTGCTCGAACACCAGCCCGAACTGCTGGCACTGGGCTATCCGGTGCTGGCCGGCTGGTCGCGCAAAGGCTCGCTGGGATCGGTGAGCGGCATCAAGGTCGCGACCGATCGCATGGTGCCTAGCGTGGCCGCCGCGCTGATGGCGGTCGAGCGCGGTGCGCGCATCGTGCGCGTGCACGACGTGAAGGAAACGGTGGCGGCGCTGGCCGTGTGGCGCGCCGCCCATGCGACGACAACGACCACAACACAACAACAAGGACACTGAAGAATGAATCGCCAGTACTTCGGCACCGACGGCATCCGCGGCACCGTGGGCACCGCGCCCATCACCCCCGACTTCGTGCTGCGCCTGGCGCATGCGGTGGGCCGGGTGCTCAAGCGCAGCGAGCCGCGACCCAAGGTGCTGATCGGCAAGGACACGCGCATCTCCGGCTACATGCTGGAAAGCGCGCTGGAGTCGGGCTTCAACTCGGCCGGCGTGGACGTGGTGCTGCTCGGCCCGCTGCCCACGCCCGGCGTGGCCTACCTCACGCGCGCCCAGCGGGCCAGCCTGGGCGTGGTCATCAGCGCCAGCCACAACGCCTATCCGGACAACGGCATCAAGTTCTTCAGCGCCCACGGCACCAAGCTGGACGATGCCTGGGAGCTGGCGGTGGAAGACATCCTGGACGAAGCGCCCGTGTGGGCGGACTCGGCCAACCTCGGCAAGGCGCGCCGCCTGGACGATGCCGCCGGCCGCTACACCGAGTTCTGCAAGAGCACCTTCGCCAACGACCTCACGCTGCGCGGCATGAAGCTGGTGGTGGACGGCGCCCATGGCGCTGCCTACCAAGTGGCGCCGCAGGTCTTCCATGAGCTGGGTGCGGACGTCACCAGCATCGGTTGCGCGCCCGACGGCCTCAACATCAACAAGGGCGTGGGCGCGACGCACCCGCAGGCGCTGGTCGAGGCGGTGAAGGCGCGCGGCGCCGACTATGGCATCGCGCTGGACGGCGACGCCGACCGCCTGCAACTGGTCGATGCCGACGGCCGGCTTTTCAACGGCGACGAACTGCTCTACCTGATGGTGTCCGAGCGCCTGGGCCGTGGCGAGCGTGTGGCTGGCGTGGTCGGCACCCTGATGACCAACAAGGCGGTGGAAGTCGCGCTGCGCGAGCGCGGCATCGACTTCGTGCGCGCCAAGGTGGGCGATCGCTATGTACTTGAGGAGCTGGACAAGCGCGGCTGGCTGCTGGGCGGGGAGGGCTCCGGCCACCTGCTGGCGCTGGACAAGCAGACCACCGGCGACGGCATCGTGAGCGCCCTGCAGGTGCTGCAGGCCTGCCAGCGCAGCGGCAAGAGCGTGGCGCAGCTGCTGTCCGACGTGCAGCTCTTCCCGCAGACGCTCATCAACGTTCGCCTCGCGCACGGCCAGGACTGGAGGCGCAACGGAGCCCTGGCCGCCGAGACGCTCAAGGTCGAGAAGGAGCTGGGCGACGGCGGCCGCGTGCTCATCCGCGCCAGCGGCACCGAGCCGCTGCTGCGAGTGATGGTGGAGGCGCGCGATGCACGGCTGGCTCAGGCCAGCGCCGAACGCCTGGTGGCGACCCTGGCGTCTTCATAGCAATCGAGCCACCGGCGCTGCCACTGCTGTTAGCATTTGCCAACCCCTTCGCGTGCGCGAAGGGCTCGATCCGAGAACGAACATCCAGCACCCGGTCGAGATTGTCCCGAGCAATCTTGGAGAGTGCTGACTTGAAGATCCTCGTCTATAGCTCCGTTTTCTATCCCGGCATCGGCGGCATCGAGAACCACACGCTGATCCTGATCCGCGAATTCGTTCGTGCCGGGCACGAAGTCAAGGTCATCACCGAGCAGCGGCAGGACCCGTCCAGGCCCCTGCACAACGTCGAGGTCGTCCACTCTTCGCGGAAGCTGACGCAACTGAAGCTCTTCTTCTGGAGCGACGTGATGTACATGCCCAACATCACGTTGAAGGGGGTCTGGCTGATGTTGTTCAATCCCTTCAAGACGTGGGTCATCTCGCACAACGACTTTCACCTGTCCCAGTCGCCGGCCGTGCGCAAGGGCCTGAAGCACTTCTTCGTCCGCCTGGCCACGCGGCATGTCGCCGTCAGCCGCAGCGTCGCGGATTTCCTGCACGTGGAGTCGACGGTCATCCACAACTGCTACGACGATGACGTCTTCCGGCTCTATCCGGACGAAGCGCGGCGCCTTGACCTTGTCTTCGTCGGGCGGCTGGTTTCGCAGAAAGGCTGCGACCTGCTGATCGAGGCGTGCGGCCACCTCGACCGGCCCTTCATGCTTAGCGTCGTCGGCAAGGGACCGGATCTGGCGGCCCTGCAGGCCAAGGTCGAGGCCATGGGGCTGGAGCGGCAGGTCCGCTTCCTCGGCTTCCAGCAGGGCGAGGTGCTGGCGAGGACGCTGAACCGGCATCGCGCGATGGTGGTGCCGTCGAGGGGCGACGAGGGCTTCGGCATCGTCGCCCTCGAAGGCCTGGCCTGCGGCTGTAAGCTGCTCGTATCGGACGCCGGCGGCCTCGTGGAGGCCATTGGCAAGCACGGCCAGGTCTTCCGCCGCGGCGACGTCGAGGGCTTGCGGGCGCTGCTGAGGGAGTGCCTGGACGCCGACTGGGAAGACCCCATGCCCCCGGAACGCGTGCGGCACCTGAAGCACCATGGCAAGGCGGATGTCGCCGGCCGCTACCTCCAGGTGTTCTTCGCGCGTTCGGACGGCACCACCGAAGCGACGAAAGCGAGGTCCTGACATGCTGGCGCCGAAGAACATCACGGACATCGAGCTTCCGCCCAGGACGCTATGCCTGACCTACGACGACGGCCCCGGGCCCGACACCGCGCAGATCGGCGAGTTCCTGAGCGGGCTCGGCGTGCGCGCGACCTTCTTCGTGGTCGGCAAGTTCGCCCTGGAGCGTCCGCAGGTGCTGGATGCATTGCATGCGGGCGGGCATCTGATCGGCAACCACACCTTCGAGCATCCCGACATGCCCTACTACGTGTCCGTCGGCGGAAACGTGCGGGACCAGGTGATCCGCACCAACACGCTGATCCAGAAGTACAACCGCGGACGCGCCACCTATCTGAGGGCGACCTACGGCAAATGGTCGCCCGAGGTCGCCGACGAACTGAACGTCGACATCCTCAGTTCCTACCGGCACGTCGGGCCGATCTACTGGGACATCGACGGCGTCGACTGCTACTTGTGGGGGCTGGGTCGATCGGTGCAAGAGGTTGCCCAGGCGTATCTCGAGGCGATCGAGAAGAAGGGCAGGGGCATCGTCGTGATGCATGATGCAACCGCCGACATGGACACGGTGGCCGCCAAGAACCAGACGCTGGCACTGACCCGGCTGCTGGTGCCGCAACTGCAGGCGCTGGGCTATCGATTCGTCGGGCTCGACGAGATCGAGGATGCGCAGCTGACATCGCCGCTGGCCGACACCTTCTCGCTGCAAGGGCCCGACGGGCGCTACCTGCGCTGTGCGCCGGCCGCCGATTCGACCCTCGACTGCGCCGGCACGAGAGCCCGCGAGCACGACGCCCGGTTCGAGATGGAGCACAAGGGCCACGGCAAGGTGATCCTGCGCAGCGCCGACGGCCGCTGCCTGCGTGTCGACCCCGACGTGGACCCGACGGTCAGGCTGTGCGAAGAGGCAGATGTCTTCGCGCTGTTCGACCTGATTCCGGTCGATGCCGGCCGGCTGATGCTACGCTCGCACAATGGCAACTATCTGGCGGGCGAGGCCGCGGCAGGACATGCGCTGCGGGCCGGCGCCAAGTACATGCGCCAAGCCTGGTGCTGGCGCTATGTGCCGGGCACGCGCGCCCATCTCAAGCCCATCAGCCTCTCGCAGAAGCTCGACCATGTGCGGCGAAGGCTGCTCTTCGTCAAGTCGAAGCTGCTGAATGGCTGAAGCGGACAGCGCAAGCGTGACGAGGCAGGAGCGCGATGGCGCGATCGAAGTGGTGCTTGCGGACTACCGTCAAGCGGCGCATGCGGCAGCGGTCGTTCATCTGCTCGATGCCTATGCGCGCGATCCGGCAGGGGGCGCAACGCCCTTGTCGGAGTTCGCGCGTCTTCATCTCGTCGACGAACTGGCGGCCCGAACCTGCGCCTTCACCGTGCTGGCCTTCGACGGCGCGCAGCCGGTGGGCCTGGTCAACTGCTTCGAGGGCTTCTCCACCTTCGCCTGCCAACCGCTGGTGAATGTGCACGACGTGGTGGTGCTGCCGAGCCATCGTGGTCGCCGCATCACCTCGCTGATGCTGGCCAAGGTCGAGGAGGAGGCGCGTCGGCGCGGCGCCTGCAAGCTGACCCTGGAAGTCCTGAGCGGCAATGCCAAGGCCATGAAGGCCTACGAACGCGAAGGCTTCGCCGGCTACCAGCTCGACCCGAGCTTCGGCACCGCGACCTTCATGCACAAGAAGCTCTGAACAAAAAAAGCCCGCCGAACCGGCGGGCTTTTTACTCTGCGCGACCTGGCGATCAGAAGCGCGTGACGGGCATCGGCTCGTCCTTGCCGGTGCCGTACTTGCCCAGTTCCCACTTGGCGATGGCGTTGCGGTGCACTTCGTCCGGGCCGTCGGCGAAACGCAGCGTGCGGGCGTGCGCATAGGCCGAGGCGAGCGGGAAGTCGTCGCTCATGCCGCCGCCGCCATGCACCTGCATGGCCCAGTCGATCACCTGGCAGGCCATGTTGGGCGCCACCACCTTGATCATGGCGATGTCGTTCTTGGCGACCTTGTTGCCGGCCACGTCCATCAGCCAGGCGGCCTTGAGCGTGAGCAGGCGTGCCATGTCGATGCGGCAGCGGGCCTCGGCGATGCGCTCCTGCGTCACCGTCTGCGAGGCCACCGTCTTGCCGAAGGCCACGCGCGAGGATGCGCGTTTGCACATCAGCTCCAGCGCACGTTCGGCCAGGCCGATCAGGCGCATGCAGTGGTGGATGCGGCCGGGGCCGAGGCGCCCCTGGGCGATCTCGAAGCCGCGGCCTTCGCCCAGCAGCATGTTGGCGGCCGGCACGCGCACGTTCTCGAAGTACATCTCGACGTGGCCGTGCGGCGCGTCGTCGTAGCCCATCACGTTGAGCGGCCGCACGATCCGGATGCCCTTGGTGTCGGCGGGCACGATGATCATGCTCTGCTGCGAATGCCTGGGCGCGTCCGGATCGGACTTGCCCATGGTGATGAACACCTTGCAGCGCGGATCGGCCGCGCCGGAGATCCACCATTTGTGGCCGTTGATGACGTACTCGTCGCCCTGGCGCTCGATGCGGGTGGCAATGTTGGTGGCGTCGCTCGATGCCACTTCAGGCTCGGTCATCGCGAAGGCCGAGCGGATCTCGCCTTCGAGCAGGGGCTTGAGCCAGCGGGCCTTGATCTCTTCCGAGCCGTAGCGGGCGATGGTCTCCATGTTGCCGGTGTCGGGCGCCGAGCAGTTGAAGGCTTCGCTCGCCCATGGCACCCGGCCCATGATCTCGGCCAGCGGAGCGTATTCCATGTTGGTCAGGCCGGCGCCTTCGTAGCCGGAGGCATGCGCGCTGTCGACCGGCAGGAACAGGTTCCACAGGCCCTGCTTCTTGGCCTTGGCCTTGAGCTTCTCGACCGTCTGCAGCGCGGTCCAGCGCTTGCCGGCGGCGGTGTTCGCGGCCATCTCGGCCGTGTATTCGGCCTCGGCGGGATAGATGTTGTCCTCCATGAAGGCGGTAACGCGCTTCTGCAGGTCCTTGGTTTTTGCCGAGTAGTCGAAATCCATGAGTTGTCTCCGGAGGTGGGGAAGGGGTCGGCGCCGTCAGGCGCGTAGGGCGAACTGCCAGGCCATCTGCGCCATGGGCCGCGCGCCGCGGGCCGAGGCCACGGCCTGCTCGCTCGAGGCGGTGCCGGCCTCGACGCGCTTGGCGATGCCTTGCAGGATGGCGGCCATGCGGAACAGGTTGTAGGCCTGGTAGAAGTTCCAATCGGGTGCCAGCGCCTCGGGCGTGCTGATGCCGGTGCGCTCGCAGTAGCGGCGGATGTATTCGCTTTCGGTCGGAATGCCCAGCGCCGCCACGTCCACGCCGCCGATGCCGCGGCCGGTGGTGGGCGGCATGTGCCAGGACATGCAGTGGTAGCTGAAGTCGGCCAGGGGATGGCCCAGGGTGGACAGCTCCCAGTCCAGCACCGCGATGATGCGCGGCTCGGTGGCATGGAACATCACGTTGTCCAGCCGATAGTCGCCGTGCACGATCGAGACCTTGCTCTCGTCGCGTGCGCTGGCCGGCATGTGCGCGGGCAGCCAGTCGATGAGGCGCTCCATTTCGTCGATGGGCTGCGACAGCTCGCCGGCGCCATCGGTGGAAGCCTTGTACTGCTTGCTCCAGCGGCCGATCTGGCGCTCGAAGTAGTTGCCGGGCTTGCCGTAGTCGGCCAGGCCCTGCTGCGCGAACTTCACCGTGTGCAGCGCGGAGATGACGCGGTTCATCTCGTCGTAGTGGGCCGCGCGTTCGGCGTTGCTCATGCCCGGCAGCGACTGGTCCCACAGCACGCGGCCCTGCATGAACTCCATGACGTAGAAGGCGCGGCCGATGACCGATTCGTCCTCGCACAGGCACAGCATGCGCGGCACCGGCACGTCGGTGTCGGCCAGGCCGCTCATCACCTTGTACTCGCGCTCGATGGCGTGGGCCGAGGGCAGCAGCTTGGCCACCGGGCCGGGCTTGGCACGCATCACGTAGCTCTGCGTGGGCGTGACCAGCTTGTAGGTGGGGTTGGACTGGCCGCCCTTGAACATCTCGACCGTGAGCGGCCCCTTGAAGCCGGGCAGGTTGCCGTCGAGCCATGCACCCAGCGCCTCGATGTCGAAGGCATGCTGGCCGGAAACGGCACGCGTGCCGACGAAGTTGCTGAAGTCCTGCTGTGTCATGTCTCTGCTTCTTATTGCTCGGCTGCTTCGGAAATGCGCATCAGCGCGTCGCGATCCAGCACCACCAGGCCGCCCGGCTCGATGCGGATCGTGTCCTCGCGCTCCATGGCCTTGAGTTCCTGGTTGACCCGCTGCCGCGAGGCGCCCAGGAGTTGCGCCAGTTCTTCCTGCGCCAGGTGCAGGCCGATGCGCATCTGGCTGCCGTCCGCCAGGTTCGGGATGCCGTAGCTGCGCACCAGGTGAATCAGTTGCTTGGCCAGCCGTGCGCGCAAGGGCAGGGTGTTGAGGTCTTCCACCAGTCCGAAGAGCTGGCGGATGCGCCGCGCCTGCAGGCGCATCAGCGCCTCGTACAGTTCGATGTGCGAGGCCAGGATCTTGTTGAAATCCGCCCGTGCCACGCACAGGATCGTGGTGTCGCCATGCGCGTAGGCGTCGTGCGTGCGCCGGTCCCCGTCGAACATCGCCACGTCGCCGAACCAGATGCCCGGCTCCACGTAGGTGAAGGTGATCTGCTTGCCCGACACTGCCGTCGAGCTGACCCGCACCGCGCCCCTCGCACAGGCGATCCACGATTCCGGCGGATCGCCCCGAGCGGCGATCAGCTCGCCGTCCTTGTAGCGTTTGACGAAGGCGCATCGAAGAATGTCGTGCCGTAGCGATGGTGAAAGGGAGCTGAACCAGCGACCACTGTTGATCGCTTCACGTTCTTCGATGGTAAGAATGGGGTCGTCCATTGATCTGTCCTGTCGGCGACTGAATTGAGCGGGCTTGTCGCAAGGGTGACCTTGCGCCTCACGAGTAACGCGGCTTCTCCTTGGCCAGGAATGCGGCAATGCCGATGCCGGCGTTGGCATGGTGCAGGTTGCGCACGAAGTGATCGCGCTCCGCGTCCAGTTGCTTCGAAAGGGTGCTCGCCCGGCCTTCGTTGAGCAGCTCCTTGGCGCTGGCCAGCGCGTTGGGCGCGCGGCCGTTGAGCTGCGCGGCCAGTGCCAGCGCATCGTTCAGGGCCTGCCCGTTGTCGGCCAGCCGGTTGACCACGCCCAGCGCGTGCAGCCGCTCGGCGCCGATGCGCTCGCCCAGCATCATCCATTCGCTGATGACCTGGCGGGGCAGGAACTGGGACAGGTGCCAGCTCATTCCGCCGTCGGGCGACAGGGCGATGTTGCTGTACGAGGCAGCGAAGACCGCGTCGCGCGCCGCCACGACCATGTCGCAGGCCAGGGCCAGCGAGAAGCCGGCGCCGGCGGCCGCGCCTTCCACCGCCGCGATGATCGGCTTGGGAAAGGCGCGCATCGCCTCGATCCAGTTGTGCAGGCCCTCGATGCTCTGCGCCTGGTATTCGGGCTCGCGCTCGCGGTTGGCCTGCAGGCGCTGCAGCGAGCCGCCCGCGCTGAACCAGGGCCCTTCGCCGGCCAGCACCACGCTGCGCACCTCGGCGCTGTCGCCGGCACGGTTGAGCGTCTCGATGCCGGCGGCGTACATGTCCGGGCCCAGCGCGTTGCGCTGCGACGGGTTGGAGATCAGCAACACCATGGTGCCGTCCTGCGTGCTGCTCTTGAGCTGTGCGGTCATCGGTCTTCAGTCTTCCTGGTGGGTGAGGCTCAGGCCGAGCGCGCCACGGCGGCGCAGCCAGGGGCTGGGGCGATAGCGCGGGTCGCCATACACGGTCTGCATGTTGAACAGCACCTCCAGCATGTTGGTGGGGCCGTACAGGTCGCCCATCGCCAGGGGGCCCTGCGGGTAGCCGAGGCCCAGGCGAACTGCCGTCTCCAGGTCCGCGGGCGAGCAGACCTGCTGCTGGCACATGTCGGAGGCGATGTTGACGATGGTCGCCACCACGCGCTGGGTGACGAAGCCGCCGGAATCGCGGATCACGCTCACCGCCTTGCCGTCGCGAGCGAACAGGGCATGGGCCGCCTCGCGCATGTCGCGGCGCGTGGCGGGGTTGCCGGCGAGCACGCGGCGCCTGGTGGCGGCGTCGTCCACCATCATGTCGATGCCGACGGTGCGGGTGGCGTCCAGGCGGTCGACCGCGGCCACCGTGGTCACGTCGAAGCCCAGCGGCGCGACCAGGATCAGGGCGTTGGAGGAGGGCGACTGGCCGGTCTCGATGCGCGCGCCCAGCTTTTCATGCAGCAGGCGCAGCAGTTCCGCGCGGCGCGCGGCGCGCGGCGACACCCACACGGGCGGCAACGCGTCGACCTGCGGCGCCGGCGGCTCGGGCGGCACCTGGGCCGCGCCGTCCACGTAGCGGTAGAAACCCTCGCCGGTCTTGCGGCCCAGCGCGCCGGCAGCCAGGCGCTGCGCGGTGATCACGCTCGGCCTGAAACGCGGTTCCTCGTAGTACTGACGGTAGATGGACTCCATCACCGGATGCGATACGTCCAGGGCCGTGAGGTCCAGCAGCTCGAAGGGGCCGAGGCGGAAGCCGGCCTGGTCCTTCAGGATGCGGTCGACCGTCGCGAAGTCGGCCACGCCCTCGGACACGATGCGCAGCGCCTCGGTGCCGTAGCCCCGGCCGGCGTGGTTGACGATGAAGCCCGGGGTGTCCTGTGTGCGGACGGCACTGTGGCCCATCTGCGCGGCGTAGGCGGCCAGCCGTTCGCAAACCGCCTTGTCGGTCTTGAAGCCCGCAACGACCTCGACCACTTTCATCAGCGGCACCGGATTGAAGAAGTGGTAGCCGGCAAATCGTTCCGGCCGCTTCAGGCCGGCCGCGATCGCCGTCACCGAGAGCGAGGAGGTGTTGGTGGCCAGCACGGTGCCTTCCGGCACCACCGTCTCGAGCTCGCGGAACAGGTTGCGCTTGGTATCCAGGTTCTCGACCACCGCCTCGACCACCAGGTCGCAGGAAGACAGGCCCTGCGTGGAATCCGCCGCTTGCAGGCGCGCCACCAGCGCGGCCTGGGTGGCCGCATCCAGCTTGCCCTTTTCCTGCAGCCTGGACCACTGGGCGGTGACGGCCTCCACGCCGCGTTGGGCCGCCCCGGGCTGGTTGTCGACCAGCAGCACCTCGCTGCCCGCCTGGGCGGCGATCTGGGCGATTCCGCGGCCCATGGCACCGGCGCCAACAACGCCAATCTTGCAAAAGATCACAGTCATATTTCGAAAGTCTGGGTGTAAGTGATAAGTTGTGCCCGCCGTGTCAGAATGTGTTTACCCTTTTTTACGGTCTGCTTCCTTGCACGTTTTGCGACTCACCGCGGGCCTCCTGTTGCTCGGCACTGCGATTCAGTCCTCGGCCTTGTCGATCGGGCGGCCCAGCGGCAATGCCTGGATCGGCAAGCCGCTCGACTTGACGATCCCGCTCGAACTGGATCGCAGCGAGTCCGGCGACAGCCTCTGCCTTGAAGCCGAAGTGCTGCAAGGCGATGCGCGCGTCGACGACAAGCGAGTGACCCTCTCCATGGACCCTGGCCCCAGTCCCGACATGCCGCGGGTGCGCTTGCGCACCACGCGTGCCATCGAGGAGCCGGTCGTCACCGTGAAATTCACTGCCGGTTGCGTGACGAAGTCTACGCGCCAGTACGTGCTGCTGGCCGATCTGCCGGAAGCGCCGCCCGTGATGGCGTCGCCGCCGCGACTCGCCGCGCCCGACACGGCCACCGCGCGGGGCAGCGATTCGATCGCATCACCGCCGCCGCCGCGGACGTCGCGCCCGGCTCGCGCGGCCGCTGGCGGCGCAAGCCGGCCGGCCGCTGCCGACGGCGAGGGCACATCCAGCCAGACCTCGCCTGCGCAGCCGCGCCGGCGCGTGGCGACCGCGGCGCCGACGCCATCTGCCGCGAACGAGGCAGCCCGCAAGCCGAAGGCGCAACAGCCGAAGCCGGCTGCGAGCACTTCTGCAGCACCGGCAGCAGAGCCGAAGTCGCGTCTGCAGATCGAGGCGCTGGCGCCGGAGCCAGGGGCCCAGGCGCCGCGGCCGGCCCTGGCGCCCGCAGCCAATGCCGCGACGAACCCGACGCCTGCAGCCGTCGCGGCTGCTCCTGCTGCCGCAGCCGCGCCACCGGGAACGGCAGGCGTTGCGGCCCCGGCCGCATCGGCCGACCCCAATTCCGCCGCGTCGGTTGCGCTGGCGGCGGCCACCGAGCAGGGTCGGCGCGATGCCGAGCGGCTGAAGGAACTCGAGGCTGCGCTCGCCACCTTGCGCGAGCAGTCGGCGCAGACGCAGCGCCAGTTGCTCGAACTGCGCGGCAGCCTGGCCCAGGCCGAAGCGAGCCGCTACCGCAACCCGGTGATCTACGGCCTGCTGGCATTGCTGGCCCTGGCCCTGCTTGGCCTGCTGGTGCTGTGGCGCGCCGCGCGCAACGCGAGGCAGGCCGCGTGGTGGGGAGGCTCGCCCGAAGAGGAGGCCCGAGCGGCTGCCTCGGCCAAGCCGGCGTTACCCCGGCATGGCGAACTGGTGGATGACGACGAGGACGACGAAGAGGACAGCCCGGCGGCCCCGGCCGATGTCTCCGGCCTGCGCTCTGCTGCGCAGGGGCTTCGTGTCACCGCGTTGCCGGCCGGTGTAGGCGCTTCGGCCTTCCACCAGCCCCAGCAGGTGCGTCCGGTCAATGCCGAAGAGTTGCTCGACGTGCAGCAGCAATCCGATTTCTTCGTCTCCCTTGGCCAGCACGAGCAGGCCATCGGCGTGCTGCGCGAGCACATCGCGGCGAATCCCGACACGAGTGCCATGGCCTACCTGGACCTTTTGGCAGTGCTGCATTCGCTGGGCCGGCGCGAGGACTATGCGGCCGTGGCCCGCGACTTCACCCAGGGCTTCAATGTCGATGTGCCTGCCTTCGACAACTTCACGTCTGGCGGACGCGGGCTGGCGCACTATCGCGAGGCACTCCAGCGCATCGTCGCGAAGTGGCCATCGCAAGGCACGGATGAACTGATCGAGGAGTTCGTCTTCCGCAAGCCCGGGACGCCCGAGGAAAGCTTCGACCTGCCGGCCTACCAGGAACTGCTGATGCTCTACGCCGTGGCGCGGGACCTGGGGGAACACGAAGGTCCATGGGCGATACCGACGCCCGTCAGGGAGTCGCCGCCCGAGGCGGTGGCGCCTGCGCACCCGGAGAACGTCTATCAGCCGACCTCGCCGATGCCCTACCTGCCGGAAGGCGAGACGTCGGCACGACCGTCGGCCGAGATTGCGCCGCTGGAGCTGGATTTGGCCGACCTGGATCGCACGGCCTTCGAGACATTGCGCGCGCCCATCGAGCCGGCCCCGGCGCAGAACAAGCAGCCCGCCGCGCCTTCGGTGGATCCGCACGTGATCGACTTCGACCCTTTCGACCCGGCCACCAACCACGGCGACCTGCGGCCGCGGCACCTGGGCGTCAAGCGCTGACTCAGGGCCCGGCGGGAGGCGCCTCAGCGCCGCACTTGCAGGGCGCCGGGGTTGACGATGTTCGTGGGATTGCCCTTGATGAAGCTCACCACGTTGTCGAAGGCCTGGCCGAAGTACATCTCGTAGCTTTCCTGCTCGACGTAGCCGATGTGCGGCGTGCAGATGCAGTTCTCCAGGCGCAGCAATGCGTGGCCCTGCAGGGGCGGCTCGCTTTCGAACACGTCGATGGCGGCCATGCCGGGGCGGCCACGGTTCAGGGCAGCGAGCAAGCCGTCCTGCTCGACCAGTTCGGCGCGCGAGGTGTTGACGAAAAGGGCCGTGGGCTTCATGCGCGCCAGGTCTTCCAGCCGGACGATGTTGCGGGTCTCGTCGGTCAGGCGCAGGTGCACCGACAGCACGTCGGCCGAGGTGAACAGGGCCTCGCGGCTGCTGGCCACCTGGAACCCGTCGGAGCGCGCCTTCGCGCAACTGGCCTCGCTGCCCCAGATCAGCACCTGCATGCCGAAGGCCTGGCCATAGCGTGCGACCAGCTGGCCGATGCGGCCATAGCCCCAGATGCCCAGCGTCTTGCCCTTGAGTACCGAACCCAGCCCGAAGTTCGGCGGCATGGAGGCCGACTTGAGGCCCGACTGCTGCCAGGCGCCGTGTTTCAGGTTGCTGATGTACTGGGGCAGCCGGCGCATGGCCGCCATGATGAGCGCCCAGGTCAGCTCCGCCGGCGCCTGGGGTGAGCCGGTGCCCTCGGCCACGGCCACGCCGAACTCGCTGCAGGCGTTGACGTCGATGTGCGAGCCGGCACGGCCCGTCTGTGAAATGAGCTTGAGCTTGGGGAGCTTCTCGATCAATTGCCGTGATATTTGCGTGCGCTCGCGGATCAGCACGATCACGTCCGCATCCTTCAGGCGGACCGAGAGCTGCCCGATGCCCTTGACCGTGTTCGTGTAGACCTTGGCCGCGTAGGCATCGAGCTTCGAGGCGCAGTGCAGCTTGCGAACCGCATCCTGGTAGTCGTCGAGGATCACAATATTCATGGCACGTTATTGTGCCTTGCGGGCCGGTAACCGCATGTTGTGGGCCGTGCTGGCGTGCGCGCCCCGGCCCCGCGCCAAGCCTTAGTGCATGCGGCTTGTAGCGGTGTGCAGGCCGTGCGCCTCGAGTTCGGCAAGGCGGTCGAGCTCGGCGCAGACGTCCGCCATGCGGCCGGAGATGACGACTCGGCTGGCGCTGCGCTTGGAGCGCGGATCCACCACGCGGATCACGCGCAGCGGACGGGCTTCACGCACTTCGCCTGGCGCTTGCTCGGTGCCGCTGCGCACGGCGCAGGCGGGACGGATGGCCACGTAGCGCAGGTCGGCCGAGCGGGTGCGGCGGCGCGGCGCCATCCAGCGGCTGGCGAGGGCCTGCAGGGGCGAGAGCAGGTCGGCGATGGTCAGAACGGCAATTCCCATGTGAACTCCACAGTGGTTGGGGTTGGACATAGGCAGGATTGCTTTCTCGACGATGGTTCCGCGCCAGGGTGATGGCCTTGTGCCATACGCCCGCCACCTCGCGCAGACCTGAAGCTCGCTACATGAGCATGGTGTTGCGGATCAGGCCGACGGCCAGCCCTTCGATCTCGAAAGGCTCCCCTGGCTGGACGACGATGGTCGGATAGTCGGGGTTCTCCGCATGCAGCTCGATCACCTGCTTGTTGCGCTTGAGGCGCTTGACGGTGACTTCGTCGCCCAGGCGCGCCACCACGATCTGGCCGTTGCGCGCCTCCTTGGTGGCCTGTACGGCGAGCAGGTCACCGTCCATGATGCCGGCGTCGCGCATGGACATGCCGCGCACCTTCAGCAGATAGTCGGGCTGGCGCTGGAACAGGGTGCTCTCGACGTAGAAGGTCTGGTCCACATGCTCCTGCGCGAGGATGGGCGCGCCCGCAGCGACGCGGCCGACCAGCGGCAGGGCCAGCTGGGCCAGGCCGGGCAGGGGAAGCGAATACTGGTTGTTGCGCGACTCGTTGATCGAGCGCAGTGCCTCGCCCTTGAGGCGGATGCCGCGAGAAGTGCCGCTCACCAGCTCGATGACCCCCTTGCGGGCCAGGGCCTGGAGATGCTCTTCGGCTGCGTTGGCGGACTTGAAGCCGAGTTCCGCCGCGATTTCCGCCCGCGTGGGGGGCGCGCCGGTGCGAGCAATGGCTGACTGGATCAAGTCCAGGATCTGTTGCTGGCGGGCGGTAAGCTTGACGGGAAAGGGCAGGTTGAGCATGCGCTGAACTCCTGTGGACCACCTTGGGTTACTGGCTGCATATCCAGTAACTGTATTTTTAACCAGTTTTTCGGGATTGGCAAGCATGAGTGAACAAATCACTGCGCGCGGGCGTCGCGTGCTGGTGCTGGGCACCGGCGGCACCATCGCAGGACGGGCCGCCAGCAGCGGCGACAACATCGGCTACGTGGCCGGGCAGGTCGGCGTGGCCGAACTGCTGGCAGGGATCGGGGCGCCTGCGGGGGTCGAGCTCGAGGCGGAGCAGGTCGCGCAGGTGGACAGCAAGGACATGGAGTTCTCGATCTGGTTGGCGCTCGCGCGGCGCTGCGCCCAGGCGCTGGCGGAGCCCGGCGTGGCCGGCGTCGTCGTCACGCACGGCACCGACACCCTCGAGGAAACAGCCTTCTTCCTGCAGCAGGTCCTGCCTGGCGACAAGCCGGTCGTGCTGACCTGCGCCATGCGCCCGGCCAGCGCCCTGTCGCCCGATGGGCCGCAGAACGTTCGCGATTCGATCGCGGTGGCGGCGAGTCCGGATGCGCGCGGCGTCACCGTGGTTTGCGCAGGTGCCGTCCACTCCGCAGTCGACGTGCAGAAGGTGCACACCTACCGCCTCGACGCCTTCGCGTCGGGCGACGCGGGACCACTCGCGTTCGTCGAGGAAGGGGAGCTTCGCCAGGCCCGGCCCTGGCCTCAGGCCGGCACTGGCGTGCATGCCTTCCTCCAGTGGCCGCATGACCTGGACCCGCCGCGCGTGGAGATCCTGTTCAGCCATGCCGGTGCCCGCGGGACGCTCATCGATGCGTTGCTGGCCGAGCGTACCCAGGGCGCCCCCGGCGGCATTCGTGGCCTGGTGCTCGCGGCGACGGGCAACGGCACGCTGCATCACGAGATCGAGCGGGCCGCGGCTCGTGCGCAGGCCGCAGGCGTGCGCGTGATTCGGGCCACCCGCTGCCCGCAAGGCCGGATTCTCCCCAAGCCCGGCGACCCGATCCCGGACGCCGGGGCCTTGAACCCCGTCAAGGCGCGCGTGGCGCTGATGCTGGAACTGATGGGCGCGTCCGCGGCCTAGCGCGCATGTTCGCCGCGCTGCAGTCGCATGAGTGGGCCTATCCCGCCCTCGAGGCGGTCCACGTGCTGGGCATCGCGCTGCTGCTGGGCAACCTGGTGGCGCTGGAGATGCGAGTATTTGGCCGTGCGGCAGCCCTCCCGGTCCAACCGCTGGCGCGCTTGTCGCTCACCATCGCATTGGCTGGCTTCGGCCTGGCGGCCTGCACCGGGCTGCTGATGTTCTCGACACGTCCCGGGGAATTGCTGGCCAACGACTACTTCCTGGCCAAGATGGCCCTGCTGTTGGCAGCCGGATTGAATGCGCTGCTTTTCCATTGGCGAGGATCCCTGAGGCGCCTGGACGGCCTTGCAAGGGCCCAGATGTTGCTGTCCACTGCCATCTGGGTGGCGGTCGTCTTCTGCGGCCGCTGGATCGCCTATTGAGCACAAGGAGCCTGCCCATGAAACGTCGTCAACTCGTGCTGGTCGCCGCGGGCCTTCCGCTGATCATGCGTCCGGCCATGGCGCACCATGGCTGGAGCAGCTTCGACCTGGACCGTCCTATCTACCTGGAAGGCAAAGTCGTCCAGTCGCGCTGGCAGAACCCGCACGTGGAGCTGGACATCGAAGTGCCTGCAGGCCTGAAGGTGCCGGCCGACCTGCGCCAGCGCCCGCTGCCAGCGCAAAGCGCGCCGGTGGACGGTACCGGCCTGCTGGCCAAGACCACCGTGCCGCGCCGGACCGATCGCAAGTGGGAACTGGAACTCGCGCCGCTGACACGCATGCAGGCCTGGCGGATCCCGGAGATCAAGGCGGGCGACATGGTCTCGGCGGTGGGCTTCACCCAGAAGGACGAAGCCGGCGAGCCGGTCATGCGCGTCGAGTTCCTCTACCTCGGCAACAACGTCTACGGGCTGCGTTCGAGCCCGGCCTGAACGGGCGAGCCGCCAGTTCAGTTCGACAGGGCGCCCAGCGCGCGCTGGGTGATCTCGTCGACGGTGCCCACGCCGCTGATGGCGCGGTACTTGGGCGCGGCAGCCGGGTCGGCCTTGGCCCAGCTGGCGTAGTAGTCGACCAGCGGGCGGGTCTGCTGGCTGTAGACGTCAAGGCGCTTGCCCACGGTCTCTTCCTTGTCGTCCTCGCGCTGGATGAGCTCCTCGCCGGTGACGTCGTCCTTGCCGTCGACCTTGGGCGGGTTGAACCGAAGGTGGTAGGTGCGGCCGGAGGCCGGGTGCGAGCGGCGGCCGCTCATGCGCTCGATGATGTCCGAGAAGGGGACGTCGATCTCCAGCACGTAGTCGATCTTCACGCCAGCGGTCTTCATGGCCTCGGCCTGGGGAATCGTGCGGGGGAAGCCGTCGAACAGGAAGCCCGACGCGCAATCGGGCTGGGCGATGCGCTCTTTCACGAGATTGATGATCAGGTCATCGCTGACGAGCGCGCCAGCATCCATCACGGCCTTGGCTTGCAGGCCCAGCGGGGTGCCAGCCTTGACGGCTGCACGCAGCATGTCGCCGGTAGAAATTTGTGGGATGCCGTACTTCTGGCAGATGAAAGTCGCTTGCGTGCCTTTGCCTGCACCGGGGGCGCCCAACAAAATCAGTCTCATGGTGTCCTCGGAGGGATTTCTTCGTAATTTCTTGTCGCGTCACCCAGGCGAAGGCCTCTCGGCCCATGTGACGGAATTGCGTCGAGGATAGCATGCGCCCCGCGCGCAGCCCGCGCCGCGGCGTGGCGGACGGCTCTCAGGCGCCGAGCAGCCGGCGCACCCGCTCGAGGTCTTCCGGGGTGTCCACGCCGGGACCGGGTGCATGGTCGCTGACATGGACCACGATGCGGTGGCCATGCCAGAGCGCGCGCAGTTGCTCCAGGGCTTCGCTGGTCTCGATGGGCGCCACCGTAAGCCCGGGGAACTGCTTCACGAAGCCCGCGCGATAGCCGTAGATGCCGATGTGGCGCCAGGGTGCGGGCGAGGGCAGTGCCTTGAAGCTGCCGTCGGCATGGCCGTCCCGCCACCAGGGGATGGGCGCACGGCTGAAGTACAGGGCGGTGCCGCGGGCGTCGAGCACCGCCTTCACCACGTTGGGGTTCAGGAACTCGGCCAGGTTGTCGATGGCGTGCACCGCGGTGCTCATGTCCGCGTCGGGGCGCTGCGCGAGTGTGCGTGCCACGGCGTCGATCAGACCGGCCTCGATGAGCGGTTCGTCGCCCTGGACGTTGACGACGATGGTGTCGTCGGCGAGCCCCAGCTTCTCGCAGGCCTCGGCCAGGCGGTCGCTGCCGCTGGGATGGTCCTGCCGCGTGAGCAGCGCCTCGATGCCGTGCGTGCGGCAGGCCGAGATGATGCGCTCATGGTCCCCTGCCACGACCACCCGTGCCGCGCCGGATTCGGCCGCCCGCCGCGCCACCCTCACCACCATGGGCACGCCGGCGATGTCGGCCAGCGGCTTGTCGGGCAGCCGCGTGGAAGCGAGCCGTGCTGGAATCAGCACGACGAAGCCGTGTCCTGATGCAGTCGACGATGCCATCGCGCCCACCTCGAAAGGCCTCAAAGGCCGAGTTCGTCGTCGGTGAGCACGCGCGCTTCGTTTTCCAGCAGCACGGGAATGCCGTCGCGCACCGGGTAAGCCAGGCGCGCGCTGCGCGACCACAGTTCCTGCCTGTCGGCGTTCCAGGTGAGCGGGCCCTTGGTGACGGGGCACACGAGCAGTTCGAGAAGCTTGCTATCCATCGAGCGATGATAGCTTTGCATCCAGCGCCTGGAAGAAGTCGGGCTCGGGCTCGAAGAGCAGGGGCACGGCGAGCGCGTCGGGCTGGGCGCGCCAGAGCTTGGCGGCGTCCTTCTCGGTGCACAGCACCGTGGTGCCGGCATCCGCGAGTGGCCAGTCCTTGAAGTCGTGGTGATCGGGCAGGGCGACCGCTTGCGCCAGCTCCACGCCCGCCGCTCGCAGCATGTCGAAGAAGCCCTGCGGCTTGGCGATGGCTGCCACGGCCACGGTGCGCCGGCCCGCCAGCGACGCCAGTGCAACCTGGGTGCCCAGCCTGTCGACGGCGTCAGCGGCCAGCGCGCGCCGCGCACGGAACCCGGAGAAGGCTGGCATGTCGCCGGTATGCAGCACCAGGTCGCATGTGCGGGGCCAGGGTTCGCGCAGGGGGCCGGCGGGCAGCAGCCAGCCATTGCCGATGCCGCGGTCGTCGAATACGCAGATCTCCACGTCGCGGGCCAGCGCGAGATGCTGCAGGCCGTCGTCGCTCACGATCAGCCGCGTATCAGGGTGCGCCGTCAGCAGGGCCCGCGCAGCCTCGATGCGCTTGCGCGCAACAAAAGTGGGCGCGCCGGTGGCGCGGCGAATCAGCAGGGGCTCGTCGCCGGTCTCTCCCGGCAGGCTCTCGGCTTGCACTTCGAGGCAGCCTTCCGTGGTGCGGCCGTAGCCGCGCGAGATCACGCCCACCCGAACACCTTGTGCCTGCAGGTGGCGCACGATGGCGATGACGGAAGGCGTCTTGCCGGCGCCTCCGGCCACCACGTTGCCGACGATGACGACCGGCACCGATACCCGCTCGGCGCGCAGGATGCCGCCGCGATACAGGGCGCGCCGAAGCGCGGCGAGAGCGCCGAACAGCAGCGAGAGCGGCCAGAGCAGCCGCGCGAGCGCGCCGCGCTCCAGCCAGGCTCGCTGCAGGTCCAAGGCTACTGGCCGGCCTGGGCGGCCGACTGGGTGGCGAAAGTGATCTGCATCAGGCCGGCGCGGCGGGCGCCTTCCATCACCGTGATGACCGACTGGTGCGCCGCGCTCGCGTCGGCACTGATGATGACCACGTTGTCCTTGCCGCCGCCGGCGGCCGCGCCCAGGGCGGCGGCGACGGCGTCCACACTGCGCTCGGGCAGGGCGGTCTTGTTGATCATGTAGCGGCCGTCCGAGGACACCGAGACGATGATCTCCTTGGGGTAGTCGCGCTGCGCGTCCGCATCGGCCACCGGCAGGCGCAACTGCATCTCGGTGAACTTGCTGTAGGTGGTCGACAGCATCAGGAAGATCAGGATCACCAGCAGCACGTCGATGAAGGGGATCAGGTTGATCTCCGGCTCATCGCGCGAGCCGTGGCGGAAATCCATCGAAGTCTTGCGCTTCACGGCAGCTTCAGCCTCGCAGCATTTCCAGGTGACGGGCGAAACGCTCGCTCGCCAGTTCCAGGTTCAGCAGGTACTCGTCCACCCGGCTGCGGAAATAGCGCCAGAAGATCAGCGTGGGGATGGCGACGATGAGGCCGAATGCGGTGTTGTACAGCGCGATCGAAATGCCGTGCGCCAACTGGGCCGGGTTGCCAGAGCCGACCGCGCCGCCGGCGGGCGACTGCGAGCCGAAGATCTCGATCATGCCGATCACAGTGCCCAGCAGGCCCAGCAGCGGTGCTGCCGAGGCAATGGTGGCCAGGGCGGCGAGGTAGCGCTCGAGCTTGTGCGCGACCGTGCGGCCCGTGGCCTCCATGGCGGCGCGGATGTCGTCGTCGGTGGAGCGCGGGTTGGCATTCAGGGCGCGGAAGCCGGAGGCGAGCACCTCGCCGAGGGAGGAGTTGCGCTCCAGCTTGGCCACCATTTCGGGGGCCGGCACGGAAGTGCGGGAAACATTGATCGCCTCGTCGAGCAGCTTGGGTGGCAGGACCCGCGTGGTCTTCAGGGAAGTGAAGCGCTCGATGACCAGCGCCAGCGCCAGAACGGAACACAAGAGCAGCGGCCAGATGGGCCAACCTGCAGCAACTATGATCGAAAACAAGGAGCCCTCCGGCACTGTAAAGGAATGCAAATGCGCGGCGATTATCCACCGCGATATCGGCTCTCACGCAAGCTTCGCGCGTGGCCAAATCAGCACACAGAAACTGTTGATAACTTTGTGACTAAGTGGCTGCAGAGCGTTGCCGAGCCCGCGCGCAGTGGGCCTCCGATTGGATCGAGCGAATTTTGAGCAGTCATTTCCCCAATGGAATCAAGGGCTTGCACGTAGATATCGAGGGTGCGTGCCGTCAAAGCGTTGTGACAACTACTGGGGCGAACCCTTGTGGAAGAGTGCTTCCCTCCAACATCCGTATTTGGTAATGGCGAATAACCTCTATGCAGCCCCTGCGGCACGCGTCTGGGACGTAGGCGCGCTATGCCACGCCGTCGCCGACGCACTCGATGCGCGCTTCAATCCTGTGTCGGTGCGTGGTGAGATCTCGGGCTTTTCCCGTGCCTCCAGCGGGCACTGCTACTTTGCGCTCAAGGACGACAGCGGGCAACTGCGCTGCGCGATGTTCAGGCGCGCAGCTGGACTGCTGGACTTCCAGCCGCGCGACGGCGACCAGGTCGAAGTGCGAGGCCGCCTGGCCGTGTACGAACCTCGCGGCGACCTCCAGCTTGTGGTGGAAAGCCTGCAGCGCGCCGGCCAGGGCGCGCTGTTCGAGCAATTTATGCAGCGCAAGGCGCGCCTGGAAGCGCAAGGGCTGTTCGACCCCGCCCGCAAGCGCCCCGTGCCGACCATTCCGCGCTCGATTGGCATCGTGACCTCGCTGGGCGCCGCCGCCTTGCACGACGTCGTGACCGCGCTGCGCCGGCGGGTGCCGCACATCCCCGTGGTGCTCGCCCCGGCCGCGGTCCAGGGAGCGGCGGCGCCGGCAGAACTGGTGCGCGCCTTGCGCGGCCTCTATGCACTGCAGCCGGCGGTCGACGTGGTCCTGCTGGTTCGGGGTGGCGGCTCGATGGAGGACCTCTGGGCCTTCAACGACGAGGTGCTGGCGCGCGTCATCACCGAAAGCCCGGTGCCCGTGATCAGCGGCGTCGGCCATGAGACCGACTTCACCATCGCCGACTTCTGCGCCGACTTGCGCGCCCCCACGCCGACGGCGGCTGCCGAACTGGTCAGCGCGCCCCGCGAGACCTGGCTGGGAGCCCTCGCCCTGATGGAAGAGCGCCTGGACGATGCGCTGGGCGCGCGGCTCGACAGCCTCGGCCAGCGCCTGGACCAGGCGGCGGCAAGGCTGGGCCGCCCGTCCGGATTGATTGCGCGCGCGCAACTGCGATGCTCGCACCTGGCACAACGCATGCACTTCGGCGCCTTGTCCAAGGTGGGGCAGCTGGCGCAGTTGCAGCGCCGCCTGCAGGAGCACCTGCCTGGCGGCCTGGCCCGCTCGGTCGCCGACCAGCATCGGCGCCTGGCGCATGCAGATACGCGGCTGCAGTTGCTGGATCCCTCGCTGGTGCTGCAGCGCGGATATGCCTGGCTCTCGGATGCCGGCGGCCACGCGCTCACGAGCGTCGGGCAGCTGGTGCCCGGGGCCGCCGTCAGCGCGCGTCTGGCCGACGGCGTGGCGGACCTGAGTGTTCTTCGCGTCGAACGATCGCGGCCCGGTACTACAGGCAGGGGTGATGAATAGTTCCTAGAATGCGCGGTCTCACGTCCAGAGAAACATCATCAACCCACCACGAGCAAGAATCATGGAACACGTTCTCCCCCCTCTCCCGTACGCTCTCGATGCACTCGCGCCCGAATACTCCAAGGAGACGATGGAGTACCACTACGGCAAGCACCACAACGCCTACGTCGTGAACCTGAACAACCTGCAGAAGGGCACCGAGTTCGAGAACATGACGCTGGAGGAGATCGTCAAGAAGTCCAGCGGCGGCATCTACAACAACGCGGCCCAGATCTGGAACCACACCTTCTTCTGGAACTGCATGAAGCCGCAAGGCGGCGGCGCCCCCACCGGCGCGCTGGCCAAGGCCATCGATGCCAAGTGGGGCAGCTTCGACGCCTTCAAGGAAGCCTTCGTGAAGTCGGCCGTGGGCAATTTCGGCTCCGGCTGGACCTGGCTGGTGAAGAAGGCGGACGGCAGCGTCGACATCGTCAACACCGGCGCCGCCGGCACGCCGCTGACCACCGCCGACAAGGCGCTGCTGACCGTGGACGTCTGGGAGCACGCCTACTACATCGACTATCGCAACCTGCGCCCCAAGTTCGTCGAGACCTTCCTGAACAAGCTGGTCAACTGGGACTTCGCGGCGAAGAACTTCGGCTGATCTGGCTGCGGTTCCAACAACAAAAAAGCCGGCGTTACGCCGGCTTTTTTGTTGGTCGCGGATTCTTCAGCGCGCGGGCTGGAACGGGGCGCCCGTCAGGTGGAAGCCTTTCTTGATGTTCTTCTTGGCGAACCAGCCCTGGTTCATCTCGAGCACATACCGCACCGGCTCGGTGGAGCAGTGGTTGTCGGTCGTCTGCGGCTTCATGTCCTCGAGGTTGACGATGCGTCCGTCGTCGGCCACGAAGGCGGCGGTGAGCGGCAGCAGCGTGTTCTTCATCCAGAAGCATTGCGGGGAGGGCTGCTCGAAGACGAACAGCATGCCTTCCTGCTGCGGCATTTCCTTGCGGTACATCAGGCCGACCTGGCGCTCCAGCGGCGTAGCGGCGACCTGGGCGTCGATCTGGTACATGCCCGCGTTGATCCGCACCCGCTTGAGGTCCATCTGCGGCTCGCCCGTTCCCTGCGCCGACACGCCGGTTGAAACGAAGCAATTGGCCAGAAGGAGGAGCGGCAATACAAGCGAACGGGCAGACATGGCGGGAAGGAAAGGGAAATTGCCGGCGAAGGCGACCGGTCACTAGAGCTTAGCGTGAATTCCATGGACCCAGGTGTGCGTCAGAATTCTGAAAGGAACGGCGCCGGAAATAAAAAAAGCGCCCGAATGGGCGCCTTTTCTGAATGCACGGGAAGTCGAATTACTTCGCGCCGGGCATGTCGGGCGTGCCGCCTTGCGTGGTCTTGGCGCGGCCCGGCTTGCGCGTGTCGCGGGTGTCCTTGCGAGCTTCGCCGGCGGCCGTGGCCTTGTCCGAGCCGACCACAGCGCTTTCAGACGAGGCGTTGGTGTCGCCGCCCGACTTGCGGACCTGGCCCTGGGGCTTGGAGTTCTTGCGGGCCTCGGCGCTCTGTTGCTGCTTGGTGTTCAGATTGCCTTGCTCGGCCGTTTGGCCGGAGGGGTTTTGCGCGTAGGCGCCAACGGCGAACAGGCCGGCCATCATCACTGCGAGTACTTTGCTCATTGTCGAATTCCTCATTAGAAATGGTTTCGAGACGCCTCCCGGGGGACAGAAGGTTCGCCAACAACGGGGTCGCCTTGACCTTGGTTGACAGTCCTCTTGTTCCGGTTGCGTCTAAAATTCTAAGGCTATTCTTTAGCTGGCTGGGGAGATGTGTTGTCCCTAGCCATCACATTCATCCGGAGCCAATCCCCCTCATGTCTGTCTATCAGCACATCAAAGTCCCGACTGAAGGTCAAAAGATCTCGGTCAATGCCGACAATTCGCTCAATGTGCCCGATCAGCCCATCATTCCGTACATCGAGGGGGACGGAACGGGCCTGGACATCACGCCGGTGATGCTCAAGGTGGTCGACGCGGCGGTGGACAAGGCCTACGGCGGCAAGCGCAAGATCCACTGGATGGAAGTCTACGCCGGCGAGAAGTCGACCAAGGTCTACGGCCCCGATGTCTGGCTACCCGAGGAAACCCTGCAGGCCGTGCGCGAGTACGTCGTCTCGATCAAGGGGCCGCTGACCACCCCGGTGGGCGGCGGCATCCGCTCCCTGAACGTGGCGCTTCGCCAGGAACTCGACCTGTACGTCTGCCTGCGCCCCATCCAGTATTTCGAAGGCGTGCCCAGCCCGGTCAAGGAGCCCCAGAAGACCAACATGGTGATCTTCCGCGAGAACTCGGAAGACATCTACGCCGGCATCGAGTTCGAAGCCGAGAGCGAGAAGGCGAAGAAGCTCATCAAGTTCCTGCAGGACGAAATGGGGGTCAAGAAGATCCGCTTCCCGGCCACGTCGGGCGTCGGCGTGAAGCCGGTGTCCAGGGAGGGCACGGAGCGCCTGGTGCGCAAGGCCCTGCAGTACGCCATCGACAACGACAAGTCCAGCGTCACCCTGGTGCACAAGGGCAACATCATGAAGTTCACGGAAGGCAGCTTCCGCGACTGGGGCTACGGTCTCGCCGCCAAGGAATTCGGCGCCGAACTGATCGACGGCGGCCCCTGGATGAAGTTCAAGAACCCGAAGAGCGGCAAGGACATCACCATCAAGGACAGCATCGCCGACGCCTTCCTGCAGCAGATCCTGCTGCGCCCGGCCGAATACAGCGTGATCGCCACCCTGAACCTCAACGGCGACTACATCTCCGATGCGCTCGCCGCCCAGGTCGGCGGCATCGGCATTGCGCCCGGCGCCAACATGAGCGACACCGTCGCCATGTTCGAGGCCACGCACGGCACGGCGCCCAAGTACGCCGGCAAGGACTACGTCAACCCGGGCTCCGAGATTCTCTCGGCCGAGATGATGCTGCGCCACATGGGCTGGAAGGAAGCGGCCGACCTGATCATCAGCTCGATGGAGAAGTCCATTGCCAGCAAGCGGGTCACCTACGACTTCGCCCGCCTGATGGAGGGCGCGACGCAGGTGAGCTGCTCGGGCTTCGGGCAGGTCATGATCGAGAACATGTGATCATGCATTCATGTTGTGGCAGATGGCGTCAGATTGATCGAAAAATCTAAGCACATCAACAAGTTAGCGCAAAGCTGGCAGTTCTAATCGGTTCAAGTCGGTTCGGATAAAATCCCCTCCATCCCCTCCATTCGGAGTGTGGATCGGAGGGGATTGCCGTTTCTGGTGATCGATTCCCCTCCAAATGGAGGGGAACGCCCCAAACGACCACCGATGACCACGATGACCACAACCGACACGATCACGAAAACGCCGCAAGCGCGGCTAACACCGCAACGACTTAACGCCGCGAAGCCGCGCGAAACTGCTTACAAGATTTCCGACCCGGCAACGGCGGGACTGTTCTGCCTGATCCAACCGGGCGGGACGAAGACGTTCGGCTTCAGCTTCCGACTGAACGGCAAGCGCTCGGAAGTGACGCTAGGCAAGTACCCGTCATACAGCCTTGCGGAAGCCCGCGAATCCGCTTCAGCCGCGCGGCGGATGGTGGAAAGAGGGGAGAACCCCGCCGCCGCCAAGAAAGCCGCCAAAGAGGCAGAAAGGGCGGCGGCGGAACCACCTAGCGAAGAAGGCTTGTTCCGAACCTTCGCGGCAAAGTGGAAAGCGGAAAAGCTGGCGGGACGCGCGGCAAGCTACGTCGCGCAGATCGATTCGCGGCTAGAACGCTTTGTCTATCCGGTGATCGGTGACAAGGGCATGGCGACGGTCACGCCGTCCGATGTGCTGAAGATCATCGAACCGCTTCAGATCGACACGCCCAACACCGCCGAAGGGGTGCGCGGCATCGTCGAAACGATCTATTCATATGCGATTCAATTGGACGCGATTAATCGCGCCACGATCAAAGACCGCCCGTTGATCGAACAGAACCCCGCCTTGCCTCTTCGCGGCATCGTCGACGTTCCGAAGTCCGAAGAAGCGCCGCACTTGTCACCGAAACAGCTTGGACGCTTCTGGCGCGCGTTGAACCGGCAGTACGGCGCGCACCCGTCGACCATCGCGGCAACCAAACTTCTTTTCTATTCGATGACGCGGAAGACGGAAACGTTGCGCGCGAAGTGGGTTGAGTTCGACCTGGACGCGGGAATTTGGGAAATCCCGAAGGACCGGATGAAGCTGAAGAAGCCGCACCGGGTCTATCTGTCGAAACAGGCAGTCGACTTGCTGACCGTCCAACGTGCGGTTACCGGAAAACTTGAATACGTCTTTCCTTCCGCCTTCAGAAACAACGCTCCAGTTGGGGAAGCAACCTTGAACCATCTGTTCAAGCGCATCGATGCTGGAGTGCCGGATTTTTCACCGCACGGAACCCGGTCGACCGCCGCGACGTTGCTACGTGAAAAGAAGATCGCACATGACGTTGTCGAACTGTGCTTGGCACATGCGTTGCGCGGAGTCGCGGGACGCTATCAGCGGCAGGAACTGGCCGATGAACGCCGTGCGGCATTGCAATTGCTTGCTGATGAAATCGATAGATTGGCCGCGATGCCTGATGACGAAGCGGAATAATTTTGGCGCTATTTGAAATGACATACACATCAATTGAGGGTTTTTCCGGTGCCTGAATTGGCGGCGCGAATGATGTAATCTGAACACATCAGAACGCAACAGAAAGACCGCCTTGAAGCTGACCGCTTCAAGGCGGTTTTTCTTTTCCGGAACCGTCATGGAAAAGCAACCGACCCTTACGCCGCAATACGTCCGAGAACCAAAGGTGAGAGAACTTACCGGACTGTCGAAATCGACCCTTCAACGCCTTGTCAAGCGCGGCAAGTTCCCCGCGCCCGTCCAATTGGGTTGCCGCCTAAACCTTTGGCACGTCCCCGATCTTGAAGCGTGGATGGCCGCGCCGCTGGAATACCGCGCGGCGGTGGTGATCCAATCAATCAATTGCCCGTAACCATCCGTAATTAGCTTGCTGCCAATTTCGCCGGCGCGCTTATCATGACTAACCTGCAAATAAAAACGCCGCATGACTGCGAATCATGCGGCGTTTGAAGGGTGACATGCGAAAACCAATGCCTTGAAGGGGCACCGCTATGCTAAACGAATCGGATTCGCCGCGCAATGCTCTCGCGCAAAAAATTGCTTCTTTCACTTACTCCACAAACTCCACATTCGATTGGAAGCGTCGCCCACCAGAATGGGACGTGACTTACGACAAGTCAATCGACGACATCGCGCGTTGCCGATCCTACGTAAGCGACGGTCTGTCGGACCTAGAAATCGAACGACTCCAACGACGCGCGGCAATTGCTGATGCCGCTTGGCGTGAAGTCGACCCGAAGATTCGGGAAGAACATAAGAAGCGTGAACGCAAGAACGCTGCAGCCGAAGCCGCGAAGAATGCTGAAAAGTATGTTGAATCTGGCGGACGTGTCGAAATCGTGGTTGAAGCTGGCGAACGCAACGACAGTGTTAAAGTCATTGCAAAGCTTCTTGGCAGTTGTGGCAAATACTTCAATCGCGGCGGTCGACTCATGCGCCTTGTGACACTGCCGCAAGACATGGAAGACGAAGACGGAACGAAACGCGCGGCCGGTTCTATCATTCTGAAAGTGGCGGAAGTGCCCGCTGTCGTTTCTGATGTTTCGCGCATTGCAAAAGTTAAAAAGTTTGACGGGCGAAAGAACGCTAATGTTCCAACCGACCTTCCGGCAGAAATCGCCAAGTCGGTTATCGCTGTCGGCGTCGAAGATCAAAGCATCAAGGAATTGCGCGGCATCATCTATTGCCCGATCTTTCGCGATAACGGCGACATCGTGACCAAGCGCGGCTATGACAGCCGAACGCATCTTTATTTGGCCGCTGACGTTGATTGGTCCGCGTTGAACGTTCCCGACAAGCCTAGCCGCGAAGATGCGATAGCCGCCGCGAAATGGATTGTCGAAGAAATCTACGGCGAGTTCAGCACCGATGACGTTGGACGAAGTGTCATGTTTTCGTCGTTGGTGTCGTCGGTGCTTCGACCGTACCTTGATGGATCACCCCTGCATTGCGTCGACGGTGCTACTTACGGTGTTGGTAAATCAATGGTTGCCGAAATCGTCGGTATTGTGGCAATGGGTGTTAAGCCGCCTATGACGCTTCCGGGAGAAACCAAAGAAGAAACGATGAAGCGTGTTGAAGCTGTGACCCGGTCCGGTGACGCGATCAACGTTCTAGACAACCTGTCGCAACCGCTGACGGGTGACGCACTGTGCGGCTTAATTACCGCTGAAGTGGTCAACATCCGCGTCTTTGGAACGAACACGGTTGAAAGGCTTCGGCCTTCGTCGTTCTGGATGGCGACCGGACAAAACCTTACCGTCTCTGCCGACATGATTCGCCGGTCCCTTTCTGTACGAATCGATCCGGGAATTGAAAGACCGGAACTGTCGAAGTTCAAGAAACCTCATTTGATTGGATGGGTCAAAGAACATCGGATGGAAATCTTGTCAAAGATTTATCTCATCCTTAGAGCGCATGCACAAAGCGGCTTTCCTTGTGGCGATGGCGAACCGCTTCATTTGGGGAGTTTTTCCGGATGGGCGCGGC
>Ga0102594_1000110_pt1 | contig 138007 bp, 126 predicted proteins | sample AraplaCol_mLB_r2_2_FD_76863 | JGI IMG/M metagenome (GOLD analysis project Ga0102594, IMG submission 76863) | Arabidopsis root microbial communities from North Carolina, USA - plate scrape MF_Col_mLB_r2 (SPADES assembly) (version 2) | ecosystem: Host-associated > Plants > Roots > Endosphere... | reverse complement strand
TTTTATAGGTAGGAGATGGAAAAGAATTTATGCTCGGATTATGGGAGCAGAAGGAAAATCTTCAGATCAGGCATTTTGCTTTTTCCAGCAGTAAGGAAGATATTCTGAATTATTCTGTGGAGTTTCTTAAAAAAAAGGATTTAAAACCTTACAATTTCCTTAAAAACGAAAGTACAGAGCCTATGGTATTTGCATGGATGCCTGCACTGGCTATTTATTTTAATGATCCTGATGGAAACCAGCTTGAGTTTATTTCTATTCTTGAGGGTGAAGGTAAGCCCGAATTAGGTGTATTAAGCTATGAAGAATGGATAAAGCAATCTGAAAATTAAACAGCACATTGAACAGGCAATGCAGAGGCGGAAGAGAATAAGATAATAATTTCCCTGATAAAACAGAAGTTACGCTTCTGCGATTACCATTAAAATAATAAGGTAAGTATTAGAATTTTTAAACATTAACCAGTCTTTTAACTGCCAGCACATGTTTACAGGGTCCTCTTTCTCCCTGATATTTACTGAACCATTCGCAGGTACAGCGTTCTTTCTCTTCTTCAATGATTACCGTATGGTTCACATCGGTTCCTTTTACTCTGGCTTCTGTTCTTTCTTTATTATTGTTTAAGATTTCTACTTTTCCGTCCTCAATCAGTTTTTCGGCATTTTTTATGCGGGGATTGAGCCCAATAATACGACTTAATTTAAAAGGAAGTCTACGGTAGAAAAATTCTCTGTCATCAAGATCATAACCCAGTAATCCCATTGCGGCAAGCCTGCCTGTTATATTTTCAATTTTGCTCAAACTGATATTCTCTTCCCGGGCAAGTCTGCCAGGGTTAAAAGACTGATTGGTATAAGCATATTTATCCAGCGCGTCAACCCATTCATCAGGAACATCTGAAATCAGGTTATCCAACAGGGCCCCTTCTCCTGAAAAGCCTCTCCAGCATTCTCTCGATAAAGAAAAAGTGAAACGAATATTTCCCATATAAAGCTGCCATGTGGTAGACTGCATATTTGCATGTGGAAAAACCTGCATGCTATCAATATAAGGAAGAATAGGTTCTAAAAGCCGAAGCCTGTGAAGCCCTCCTACACAAACAGAATCTACAGATTTCACGGGAGAAAATATAGGTTTATTACCTCTCACAATTAAATAATAATCTGACTTCACCACTCCTTTCGGCATTCCTCTAAACAACTGCTGTGTCTGGATTTTATTGAAGGTATAACGCTTTTCCGATTCTGATAAATACACCTGAACAGTTCCCAGTCCTTTGATCCATTTTGCAGGCAATGGTACTTTTCTTTCTGTTACCCTGGTTTCGTCCTTGTATAACTCTACTTCTTTTTGTCCTACAGAAAGCATAATTTTTTCATTCGGACGGACGCTTCCTAATGCCGTTATCATAGGCTGATTGAAATCCACATTTGTCGTTCCGTTTTCAAGAAACTCTCCATCCAATCCATCCGGCAGGACATCTACTCTTGCGTAAACTCCTGCACAATGGGAAAAACCTTCAAACTTTACTCTTTCATTTCCTGCTGTTACTAGAGGATCTTTAAGAAGTACCATCTGAAACGGCGATAGATTAAAACTGGATTTCACTATATTGGAAAGCGTGATCAGACATCTGGCCAGAATAAAAGGCTGTCCTACATTTCCCCAAAAGAAACAGGGGGCATCAGTATTTTTATGTACCTCACTGTATTTTGCAAGAAACAACTCTTCAAGTGCACCTTTCCTAACTAAAGAGGATACACCTGAATAGTTGTAAATAAGCGTATCTCCCATGATCTATTTTTTCAGAAGAAGATTACAGATTTTTTTCAGGCTTGAGTTTTCTTTCCAGATATTTAATTTTTCAACGACTTCCTGATGTACGAATGAATGGTTCAAAGCCAATACTTCGTGGTAGATTTCCAGAATTCTTTTCAGGTTGGTAACAGGTTCTTCCATTTGAAGTAAAATATTGAAAATCAATTCCTCAAGAGCTGTATTATGATTTTTACTTACATTAAGCATGTGGTGCTGCATAAGATCTGTCAATCTTTTCACCGGTGCCCATTCCAGTTTTTCGTGCAGACCAATTACTCTTCCCAGCTTTGCATTATCCATCATCTGGCAAGAAACATGTTCAAGCCAGATTTCGGCAGCTGTTCCGCGAATGGTCTTATCACTGTCCAGGAAAATAGTCCCAAGAAACAGATAGCCGATTTCATCCAGAGGTTTTTTAATCTGATAAAGCGTATTCGCAGTATTCAAAACAAGACTTCTTTCAAACACTTCAGCAATTCCCGAATAGAAAAGACAGTATTTAATTACTTTCGCCAGTGCATTTGCAGGAGTATTGGGGAAACAAAGCATCAGCGCAGGAATTTCATTAAGCTCTTTCTGCTCTGCAACAAAATATTCCATGAACAGAGGTTCTTTTCTTTTTTCAAGATGATATTTTGGAATCGTAATATTCAGTTCTACCGGATAGTATGAATTTTTCTTATTGTCAATGGTTTTCCATTGGTAATCTCCAGTAAAGAATTCTGCAGGAATATTATTATATCCGAAATCTTTAAATTCCTCAAAAACTGTTTCAGGTGAACGGGTAATTCCAGCTGTCATCCACCATGAAGGATGGATAAACTTACCTTCCGGCTTTGCATTTTTTCCAAAGAAGAAAAGCATTAATTCTTTATATTCGCCTTTTAATCTTTTCTCTGCTTCAGCAATAGCTTTTGAAGTATCATCCAAAGCACAACGTTGCAGGGCCAGCTGAATATCCAGATGATGAGGTTCTGCATTATTTTCCTGATAGCGCTCCAATCTCTCCACCAGTGTTACAGGAGAAATCCAGCATGGTGCATGGGTAATAGGAAACAATAAAGGGAGTTTGTCCCCGGATTTTATTTTTTCAACTGCATATATAGCTATATCCTTAAAAGCCTGTCTTGCAGGGCAATCTGCTCCAACATCTTCTATAGGACCTAATTTTTTCTGATAATTGGAGTAAGACTCTCTTGTCGCTTCCTCTTCTTTGGTTTTCTGGTATATTTTTTCCAGATTCTTCAGCTGAACCGGATATTTCTCCATTAAAGCCAGCCCATAATTGATAATGGCATTGCATAGTAAAACATTCAGATAAGGAACTTCCCATTTTGCAATGGTTTTACAGGCTTTCAAAAACACGGGTTCCATCAGTTTTACAGAATCTTCATCCACATCTCCGGCAAACCTGATAAATCCCGTCAAAGCAATATCACAGTGATAGCTATATGGATCATCCATTGCCAGAGGCAGATAGAACATAAGATCTTCAAAATTCTGAAGTATCTGTACTGCATTTCTATCGGAAGTCAGCAACAGTTTTTCTGAAGCAATCGCCTCCAGTTCCGGCTGTTTCTCTTCAATATATTTTACCAAAAGAGGACGCACATTGGATAATATATTATCAGAATAATGAGACAGAGCTACTATCATATTTTCTGAAGCCGGAATATATTTAAGGATGATCTTCGCTGCTTTTGATTGTATACCATCATCTTTACTGACAAACGCTGTACTTAAAGCCATTCCAAGCATATCCGGATCTATTTTCTTTCTCTGGAATATTTTTTCAGTAAGTCCCAGACTGGAAACCACTACTGTTTTTACCTCTGAACTCAGTAGATTCGGAAGGTAATGGGAAAATTCTTCATTTTTAAATTCAGAAGTTTCCACAATTTTTTTCAGATGTGATAATATTGTATTTACCGCTTTTGACTGTGAAGAAACAAGTCCTGCAAGCAATTCATCCTGTAGATCAGCTAATTCTTCTTCCGTTGGTTTTAATGATGTAAACGCATCCATAAACCAACCTGTGACATTTTTATTAAAGTTTCTGTTGGCAGCCAGCAGGCACTCTTTCAGAAATCTTTTTCTCTCAATTTTCTTATCCGTAATAAGCTTTTGAACAATAGGGAACCATTCTTTACGGAAAGGTAAAGATTTGGAAGGATATTCACACAAATACCAAAAATGAGTATTAAGGGTTTCCGGATGGCCGTCAAGATCTGCCGGGTAATTACTGAGATGGTGTCCCAATAATTCCGGTTTGGGCTGTACATATCCTTTCTCTGTCCATCCTAAAATATCTTTATAATTAAATGCTGTAAATTCAGCTTCAACCGATTCATTGATAAAGTCTGAAAACCAATCCGGACATCCCCATTCCAGTATCTGATCAGTCTGTTCTGCATTGCGGAAAAGACTCCAGTAGTTTTTACCAAAATTCTTTTTGTCCATGCAGACAAATGAAGCGATATCTATAATGGAATGCTGATTCACAGATCCTGCCGTATGGTAGGAGTTTTTAGTCATTACAATTTTACTGATCTCACGATCCATTTTCTTTATAGATGGCACCAGTGTTTTCCTTTCTTCATTACTAAGCTCTTTTAAAAAAGGGATAATCTCATGTATCTTTTCCTCATTAAGGATCTCATAAAGTCTTTCTTTCATGTGCTTCTAATTTGATGTATAAATTTGTTTCAGGTTATTGAGCAACGACTTCTTTTTTATCTTTTGGTATAAGTTTTTTAAGAAAAAGAACCATCTCTTTTATTTTACAGTTTAAGTATTTTCTCTTAAAACCCTCATCAATAAGCATAAATTCATTCTTGTCAGCTAAAATAAAAAAAAATGACTGAGAGACAGTAAATTATCCCATAAAAGTGATTTTTTTAACAAATATTAAGTTAATAAAACAATTGCTATTAAAGCATTTAACAAAACAAAAACAATTCCCTGTTTAAAGATATATTGATAAAAAAGTGGATAAAAGCTGTCTACTATGATATTTACACATCATTTGGTGTCTTAATTTTAGAAATTATCATACCATACGGCAAAATCAGTTTACCTTACGGATACGTTAATTTTTTTTAAAATACAGGGACCAAAACCAAAATGAAATCATCCCGTAACCTTTAGCTATAGGCTCTTTCCAGTATGATGCTGAACTCTTAAAGAAAATAAGAGTTCCTACTCTGATCATTCATCCTGATTGTGGAAAAGATATTGCGGATTCTATTCCCAATGCCTAATGGCTTCTCATTGAAGGGATGGGACATTCTATTCCGGAGGAATTATTTGATACAATCAGTGAAAGTATTGTCTATAATAGCAAAAAAAGCTCCCATATTAAAGGGAGCCTTTTTATACTATTCATCCTGTATGATTTGTAGAATATGAATTGTCTTATCTTCATTATTGGCAAAATAAAGTTTCAGCTCTTCATACATAAATTTCTTAATTTCTGTCTGTACTTTTGGAGTTCCAAGCTTCCATCTTGTTGAACCCAAAAATGTAAGATCTCCCTGCACAGAACCATAAAGCAACAGGTGTTTTTTTAGTCTTGACGAACTTATATTCAATTTCATATTTCTCTTTGCCGCTTCTTTCTTCAAAAACATCTTAAATCCCTGTATAATTCCATCCAGTAAAGATCCTCCCAAAATGGTTTCTTTATAATTGGCGTACATCTTGATTTTAGGTTTAAAGACCTGGCTATCGACAAAGGCAAATGCTACTGAATATGAATATTCTGTTTTTTTCTGAAAATTCAATGTAAAAAAACAGAAATCATACTGCAATCTCTTTTGCACTTCATAATCTATGATCTCAGCTAAACCATCTGAATAATGAAAAATATTAATCTGTTGTTCATCTCCAGATTCATCAATACTTCTTATTTTCAAATTTGGATTCAAAAAGGAAAATCTTCTGAATAAATCATTCAAAACCTTATAACTCAAAATCAAACCTTTAAAAATATCCTGATCAGGAATGAAATCAATCATCCAACTGCATCCTTCTTCTTCATTAATATGATTGATGCTGTCCAAAATATCAAAATTTCCTTTTTCTGATTGTAATACAGGTAAACCATTAATCTCAATTGAAGAATACTCCGTCAGTGCAATAATACCTGCCAATGATAAATAAAACTCTCCTTGTTTATATTGATCAATACTCTTTATGATTTCTGTAATAAAAAGCGTTTTTTCAGGACTGGTCCATTTCATGATCAGTCTATTATCTTTTTTCAGGATGAAAATAATATCATAGATTTCTGTTCTGATGAAATCTTCAATAAAATAGCTTACTAATTCATTAAAGCCAAAATGGTTCAGAAAACCTATATACATTGCAGGTCGCATTCTGATATGCTCCAGCACATTATATTTTTCAATCATATATTAAGAATCAAGATATTTAAATATATGAATTTTTAAAATTTTATAAGGACTTTTGAAGACACCAATGCAGAATCTTTGCAATATTTTTGGCATCATCCACTCCTCTGTGGTGGGTACCTTCTAAAGTCATCCCCAATTCACCCAAAGCCCTGTTCATTCCGACACTTTTCCTGATGGTAGGGTGAATTTCACCGAATAATGTCTTCACATTGATGTGGTCATCACTCATCGGATAATCTGTGTAGAATCTTCTTGCCTGATTCTGAAGCATATTCAGATCGTAATTTCCATAGCTTGCCCATGTCAGTTCTTCGGAATCATACTCTGCTCTCAGGATATCAAAAGCGTCATCCAGCATAATGCCTTCATGATCCAGCATATTTTGGGTAAGGGTGGTCAGTTCCGTACAGAACGGACTTACTTTTGAATGTTGGGGTTTTATTAAAATCCCTTCATTTTTAGAGATCTTACCGGTTTTTGCATTCATAATGCATACTCCGATTTCGATGATCTCACTTTCCTGACCTCTTGGCGGCCGGTTTTCCCAGCACGTTGCTTCAAGGTCTACTATTAATATATTTTCTGTTGTTTTCACTTGTTTAAAATTTAATTGTTAAAGGATAGAAGACGGATACGGGAAGTTTCCATAGTCTCTGAATTGCCTCCCGCCTTTAGTTTCAGTCTTCCATTCTGATTACTATTTACAGAATCTTACTTAAAATTCTGGCTGTATTGTAAGCATCGTCTGCTCCGCTGTGATGGGTACCTTCAAATTCCATATTCAGATAACTCAAGGCTCTTTTAAGTCCTATTTGTTTGTGTAATTTAAAATGTCTTTTAAATTCATGCATCACATTCATATAGTTTTCTGAAAAAGGATTGGTTATCCCGAGCCAGTCACACTGTTCTATAATCTGCTCTCCATCAAAGTTTCCATATCCTGCCCATGTAAGCGGTGCGGAACTGTATTGATCTCTGATCATTTCACAGGCTTCTTCAAAATAGATTCCTTTTTCTTCTATCAGTTGAGGAGTAATTCCGGTCAGTTCTGTACAGAATCTGTTGATTTCTGATCTTTCAGGAATTACATAAATGCTTTGTTTTTGGGAAATTGCTTTTGATTTTAAGTTTAATTTACAAATCCCTATTTCGATAATATCGACCTGTTGCCCGACGGGAATTCTGTCGTTTTCCCAGCATGTGGCTTCCAGATCGATGATTATGATCTCATTGGTTGTCTTCATGATTTTTTTGAAATTAGAAACTGGAGGTTAGAAGTTATCAGGTTTATAGTTCTCTTCAGCTTCCTTTCATTGTTAATTGTTAGTTTCTTGGAGCAAATGGAGGCGTCCATTTTTTCCTTTTCATCATTTCTTTGACTTCCTCGTAGGAAACCGGATAAAAATTGTGGCAGTCTACCCCAACGTCAAAACTGAGTGCCATCTCATCATCCGGCAGGGTTCCGTGTGAATGACCGTATAACTGCCAGACACCGCGATGTGAGCCATTCCAGGTACGCATGGCGTAATGGAAAAGAATAATTTTCTGTTTGCCATTGCTTTGGTCCGGCTCATCAATTTTCAGTTCGTGATAATCTCTGATGGAGGTAAATCGTTTGGGATACGTTAAAGCTGCTCCTTCATGATTGCCTTTAATCAGATGGATATTTCCATTTAATCTATCCAAAATCTCTTTTGTAAAGTCTGGTTTTCCTAAACTCATGTCTCCTAAATGGTAGACTGTATCACCAGGATCAATCTTTTCATTCCATCTTTTAATAAGTTCTTCATTCATGTGGTCCAGTGATTCAAAGGGTCTCTCTGAAAACTTTATAATATTCTCGTGACCAAAATGATGGTCTGCTGTAAAAAATATATTGGGTTTCATTTTTTTAATTGTTTTTTCTTTTTTAAACCACCCCGTCAAAAATTCTTTGAATTTTCGCCACCCCTCCAAAGGATGGGAATTGTCACACTTTCATAAGTCTTATTTCTCTTTAATACAATGAAGTGTTTTCGTTCTTCTGATATTGATGGTTAAGTTTATACATAAAAAAGTTTCGGTAAAAAATTACCGAAACTATACTTTAAGAGTCATCAACTCTTCTTTTATAAAATCAATCGCTAAAGAATTCAACTTTTTGTTGATCCTTTTCTGCTCTTCTTTTTCAATCGCGGCAAAAGCTGCCGGGAAGTCTTTTTGAAAGTCTTCTAAAATATCCTGTGAAAAAAGACCAATCACCTTACCTGTCATTTTAGGTTCGAATTCGCCTATTTTGCTCACCACATTATTCAATCTGTTGGCTGTAGCATATTTTTGGATTTCTTCCCAGATTTCCTGAGCTTTTTCACTGAAATGAACCTGTTTATGAACAGTTTTACCCTCTTTTTTAACCATTTTGGATTTTTCGACCCATTTTTCATTCTTATTTTTCAGAATAATTCTGGCTCCGTTTCCAAAGTATTTGGTTTTCAAAGTTTTTACGATGGTTCCTTCACACATATTGTTCTCCAATTCAGGTAATCCCAGCCAGGCCGGAATTTGTGAATTGAAAACATTGGGGAATTTCAAAGCTTCTTCCAGGGTTCCCTGAAACAAAATTTTAGCATAGAAAAATCCTGTCTCTTCAAAAATCTGATTGACCACTTCTGTATCCAAATAGGTAATCCCATTCAATTTGATATCGAAAGCGTAAAATTCGTTGTGAGGGGCATACTCAATGCCTTTCTGCACCTTCACAGTATCTTTTACAGGTTCTACTTCTTGATGTTTGTAACCGCCACCGAACAATTCACCGTAGATCACTACAGTTTCTACATCCGGGTGTATGGTTTTCACTTTCTGAAACACTTCTATTACATTTTTTCTGTAGCGTTCCAAAATCTGATGTGCATTGAAAAATTTTTCATCCTGTTCGATGAAAGCAGTTCTCTTCGCGATTTTAATTTCCTTTCCGTCGGTAAAGAAAGAGAAATTAGCTCCGTGAACTTTTTCCTGTACTATGAAAACCTCATCCCCAAAACCCTGCATCCTGATCTGTTCGATCACGCGGGCCTGGTAAGCATTTTCTATAGCGTTATATGTTTTGAAAATCATTTTGTTTTAGTTTTTAAAGTTTTTTAAAAGGGAAAGAATATTTTCCTTTCCTACCGGATTCATGGAGTGACTATAGAATTTTGGAAGATCCAAATAATTGTTCATGCAATATTCTACCAGCCATTTGGCGCAGTCGTATCCTGTTTTTTCAACAAATTCCTGAGAATCCTGTTTCAAATAGTGCTCGTCTGCAAGATCATGGTCAAAAGAGATCATTTCCGGAAGTCTTTTTTCCAAAATCCTGTTGACAAACTGCTCGTAGTTCCGAACGATATGCCAGTCGCTTCTGAGGAAAATATCCTGTTTTGTATAATGATAGGCCTCAACAGGATATCTTATATCATCCAGAAATAGTAATCTTTTTGTCTTTTCCATGATTTAATTTTATAATTATTAAGCTTCCAGCTTTATTACACCATCATATCAGCACAGTTGGAACTTGCGAAGGCAAAAGGTTTTGCTTTAAACACATATCCCATTCCGAGAATATATCCCATGGCATCTTTTAATGCTACATTGGATTTAAAATCCGGGTCGGTATTAATGTCTGCGTGTACCTCCATTTCCACACCATAAGTATCCAACACAGAGCAGATCGCGTATGCAATTTCAACGGATTTGTTGACTTCATTCAGCATTCGCTCCTTGATACTGATACTCTGTATTTCTCTTTCTTTTCTAATAAAGGTAAACGCTCCTTTTCCCTCACGAATAAATACTACTGCCGTAGCATAATTGATGGCATCTCCATATACATGAGAGTCTGATCCCACACATACTTTCAGACGGTGTCCGTTGGCCTGTTCGCGGATGATGGCTTCTTCTACCAGCTGTGTGATAGAGTGTTGGAAAATTTTTCCATTCATATTCTGCCATGTTTGTTGTTGCGTTTCCATTTTTTCTACATATTTTAAATTGATAAATGATTATTGTTAATTGATAAATGATAACCCGTTACTGGTTTCATACTTTGCACTCCGAACCGGACTCGAACCGATACCATCAGTTTTGGAGACTGAGATGCTGCCATTACACTATCAGAGTAATTCATGAGTAAGTAATTGGTAATGAGTAGTATTTTCTCTTTTTATTATTACCCATTGCTCATTATTTATTACTTATATTTTTTGTACGGAAAGAGGGATTCGAACCCCCAAAAGCTTGATCCTAAATCAAGAGTGTCTGCCATTCCACCATTCCCGCAGGTTTTTTATAAGTAATGATTAATTGGTAATAAGTAATATTTTCTCTTTTATTATTACTCATTATTCATTGCTTATTACTCATATAATGTTAGGTTTGAGAAAGCTCTGTCTGTTTATAAATTATGCCTGCTAGTATTTGTAAAGATCTTCTGCGCTTGACAAACCTTTCTCATTTCCTAAGGTGTTTTGTTAAAAAAAAGTAAAAGGCTGTCTATTTTTATTGACTAAAGATCTTCTGCTCTGACAGTCCTTTTTCTCTTTTCTTCATTTTTTTGTGTGAATGGTAACTGGCCAATTTTTTTAAAAAATCTGAACTTTCATGGTATTAATATCATTCAATATTGACCAGCTATTCACATCCAGTACTCTATAAGGGAATCGAACCCTTGTTTTCTGCTCGAAAGGCAGGCGTCCTCACCGTTAGACGAATAGAGCGTTAACCCACCGACCAGGAATCGAACCTGAACAACAAGAGTACATTTCCTGCATGCTGCCATTACATTATCAGTGGTTGGTGGAAGTAGTAGGATTCGAACCTACTCAGCAATGAAGCAACAGATTTACAGTCTGCCCCGACTCTCCAACTTCGGCGTACTTCCGGATTTTTATGAGTAATTGATAAGTAATTCCTCATTTTTTTCTTTTAAAAAGAAAAGGTCTGTCTTTATTGAATGTTTGATTAAAGATCTTCTGCGCTCGACAGCCTTTTTCTTTTATTAATAAAGGATATTCTTTGCTATAGATGATAAAAGATTCTTATATCTCCTATAGTTTTTACATTGAGATGGCTATGGGATTCAAACCCACTCAGTTGACACAGCGGTTTTGCAGACCGCCCCGACTCTTCCACTTCGGCGAACCATCAGATTAAAAAAAATAAAGTCTGTCTAAAATTGTTTGATATAAGAACTTCTGCGCTTAACAAACTTTATTTTACCTAAAAATTTATAAATGATATTCTTAACTTTTAATTAATCCGGAGAGAAGAAAAGCCCGTCTGTATTTTCCGTGTTTGGCGTAAAGATCTTCTGCTCTCGACAAACTTTTACTTTTTCTCCTGAAACAATTAACAATTAGTTACCTGCGATTCCGGAAAGACTTGAACTTTCAACTTCCGGTTTAACAGACCGGCGCTCTGCCATTGAGCTACAAAATCATTGTAATTCCGGAAGGACTCGAACCTTCAACCTTCGGTGTATCAGACCGACACTCTAACCACTTGAGCTACGAAATCATTGTTATTCCATAAGGGGATTGACCCTTTCCCGTTCAGTAGCAAGCCGAATGCACTTACCACTATGCTAATGGAACAAATTGTCTGGAAAGCAAGATTCGAACTTGCGACCTCCCGCGTCCAAGACGGGTAAACAACCACCGTTATCTTTCCAGCTTTGGGGTTCACTTCTGTTTCTTTTCCGGGAGACAGCCGGATGGGAAATTATCCATGAACCTTTTTGTGATTCCGAGAGGACTCGAACCTCTGACCCTGGGTTTAGAAAACCCATGCTCTATCCAGTTGAGCTACGGAACCGATTTTGTAACCCCAGAAAGATTTGAACTTTCAACCCCCGGTTTAAAAGACCGGTGCTCTAACCATTTGAGCTATGAGATTGTTTTGGTTTTGTGAATCATCAATTTGCTTGACTTGTCAATTTTAAAATTCACATTCTTTGTAATCTCAGAAGGACTCGAACCTTCAACCTTCGGTGTCGTAAACCGACGCTCTATCCAATTGAGCCATGAGATTTTCTCCTTTGGGTATCTCCGGGGATCGAACCCTGTTCTCCGGTTCCACAGACCGGCGCTTTACCAAATAAGCTAAAGAAACCATAAAAAAAGCGCCTCTTTTCGGGAGGCGCTTCATATATTTTAACGTAAGAGATCATTAGCTGACCCACGTATATAAGCACCTTTTATCCACAATTCCACTTTCAAGAATACACGCAACACCTGTCGGTTCCTGTCCGAATAGTCTTGAATATTGATTGAATATGTTGTGTAAATGTTTCATTTTATTTTTGTTTGTTTCTAAATTATTTTTAATTGAATCCTGAAAACCTGTTGCTTTCAATTTTCGGTTGCAAAGTAAATATGAATTTTTGGAATCCGCAAATAAATTTTTAAATTAAATTATTGATAATCAGATAATTATATTGTATTTTCAGCATAGAGAATTTCTGTCCGCAATATTTTGCAGATATCTTAATTACCTAAATGACTGTCTCTCACTGGGTTGCTTATCACTCTATTTTATCGTATTAAAGTTTCATTGTTTATTAAAAATTTTTCATGTTTATGGTTATTTTTTTTCATTCTAAATAATTTCTGACCTAAAAAACAAAAAACGCCTCGGTTTTCCGAGGCGTTTCTGTTGTATTTTGATTAATTTTTTACAAGTTTATAGTAAATAATTTCCAAAGTCAGCACATTTCGCCTCATTCCATATCACCTCATCATATCCGAATAATCCTTTATTAGAAGGACTTTCGAATAGTTCTGCATTGATATGTGCTCTTTGTATTGTCATAATTTTCTGGTGCAAAGATAAATCTTTTTTGATATTATTTTATAATTTTCACAATTTAGGGAAGGTTTCAAATATGCAAAACCACGAAAACGATCTCAAGAAAATTGCGATTAGACACAAGGATTTTTTTTATTTTTTTACCTCTCGCAGATTTTGCAAATCAAGCAGATCTTAATGATAAAAAATCTGCGTAATCTGAATAATCTGAGAAAATGTATTGCAGATCTCCTACTGGAAATCTATAATTTTCTGACGTCTTAAACTACTCCTACCATCTGGAAAACAATTGTCTAGATGTAGCGGAGATTCTATTTTCAGTTTTTAATTTCTAAACATTTTATTTCTTCCGGTTTTGAATCTTGAGATATCTTTGAGAATTACTGCATCATCAGGGTTAAAAAATTTGAGTTCATTCACAATTTCTGAGCGTGTGCTTACTTTATCAGCGATAATTTCGTAGGCTATATTTCTAACTGTAGTATGTAATTTCGGATCTTTTTTGAATTCATGTTTCATTGCTTCCAGATAAGTAATTTTTTTATAGGCTGGAGCCTTTTCGTATAAATTCAATATTTCAGATTCTAATTTTTTAACATCAAAGATATTGGCGAAATAGTTATTCAAACAATTGAAAGCATCTTTATCTTCTTCCCATCCTTTCAATAACACCTTCTGGGCTTCTTCTGTTTTCTCCATCTTTTTCTGGTACACCAAAGAAGCTTTTACCATCTGGTTGTTTTTCACATAATCATCGGCAACCATCTGATAATAGTAATGGGCATTTCTAAGATCGTTGATTTCTTTATAAAGATCTCCTACTTTTTCTTTCTGTTCCATTTCTTTGTAAAGATCAATAGCTTTTTTATGCTGTTTTGCCTTTTCATAACAAGCGGCTGCATCGGATTTGTTATTCAGTTTTTTAAGGTATACTACTGCTGCTTCGTTATAAAGTTCTCCATTTTCCAATGTCTTTGCGCCTCTGTAGTTATCCTGTAAAAGATTCATATAGATTCTTGCTGCTTTTTTATAGTCTTTTTCCGCAATGTATTTTTCGGCCAGCTCTTCATATTTGCTGCGGATTCTGTCGAAAAGTGAATTTTCCAGATAAAAACTGCTGCTTCCACTGCCTTTTCTTCCGGCAGAATTGCTTTTGTTCCGTTCTTTATCCTTTAAAGAAGTAATCACAAGAAGTATGATGAAGGCTACAATTAAGAAAACGCCTAATGTTCCAACCACATTCCAGAAACTTTCATGGAATAACTGGGCTACAATTCCGATAACCTTAAATAGGGCAAGCAGTACAAATGCCGCCATGAATTTGTCTATAAATTTCTGTTTATTCATCATCATCGGAGTTTAAAATGGTTTTATCTTCTCTAAACAGACGATAAAGGAGTAATAACACACCAACGACCATAACCCATACAAACCAGTTGTATCCAAACATTCTTACCAACGGATAAAACAAATACACAAGCATAGCCACTAGAATGGTAATTAAAACAAACTTTACCCAGCCAGGTACATTGTCTCCACCCAGATTTAAAGATTTGTTTTTAAACAGGAATGAGTACAGTCCTACACCAGCAATCATCAGGATCACCATATACATAATATCTGATATCGGGGCTTTTTTCTCTAATGGGTTTCCTTCCTTTCCCACGGCTTTCACTTTTGATTTATCGATAGCAGCAGAAGAAGGATCTACAATATCCAATGTTCCGTACAGTTTTCCTAATGAATCAGCCATCAGTGCCTTCTTCTTTTTCAGAAGATATTTTACAACATCATCATTCACTGGTTTTCCTTTGGTGTATTGTTTTAAAGAGTCTGAAATTTTACGTTTCAGATTTTCAGTTTTTTGTTCAAGGTGTTTTGTAATTTTCTTTGTGTAGATGGTTTTGAGAGAATCTCTGCTCTGTTTTTCTTTATTAACAAGCTTTTCGATATCTCTTCCTATTTCGCTTACATCTCTTCCTCCTGCTTTTTTATAATTTTCTTTGTCTTCTTTTGTTTTGGATTCTATAATTCCGGCATGAATAAGTTCTTTGGACAGCCCTTTTCTTTCCTGATGATATATTGAATCTATCTTAAGGTCAATTTCTGATGTCCCGGACTGGAAAGCTATCATATCAGAAGGTTCTTTTACTGTGCTGTTTACAATAGTTCCCGATGAATTGGTATTTTCTTCCTGTTCTGAACTATTTCTATCTGAAGGTAATGCTATCTTTAAAACGATTGCCGCAATAATGACCGCCCAAAATACTCTGCGAAAATTTCTGGTTCCTGCGCTCTCCTTTTTACCTTCTGCACCACCACCGAATAGTCCTTCCAGCCATGTAAATTTGCCAAAACCATCTCCTCTGGAAGTTCCCATTACATCCAGGGAAACGCCTAATTCTATCGCTCTTTCTGGGTATTTTTCAATATATTTCAGGTATTTCTCTATCTCTTTTTTATTTCCGGCCAATACTTTTTTAAGGTCAAATGGCAGATTATTCATCCATTCTTCTTCGGTTTGTTTGGGCTGTAATGCTTCCATTACTTTTTCATCATCCATTTCCACCGTATAGCTTTCTATTTTCTGAGGGATTGAAACTCCATTCAGTGGTTTTCGGACGCTGTCAGTGATTGTTCCCGGCTGCTGAATCAATACAATCCAGTCAATTTCTTCTGAGAGTTTTACGAGTCCGAATTCGGGATGCATAATCAAAAACCGGGAATCAAGCTGTGCCCAGTCTTCAGGATTTATTTGGGGATAAAAGGTTGTATTTTCGGGAATAAAAAGCCTGTCATCTACACTTTGAAAATAAGCATTCCTGCCAATTTCATGGGGAGCATGATCATTAAAAACGAGAAAACAACCGTACAGTACATTGGGACTATCAGCAGGAATAGCAAAGGATTTTACCTGATGTAAATTGACCCCAAGCATTTCCATCTCCTGAAGCCATACCACAGGTGAAGGACCTTTAATCAAAAGTCCTTTTTTCGGGTAGTTATTTTTCGGGAAAGGTTTTATTCTAAGCTCCATAATCCAAAATCTGTTCTATAAAAGGTTTTAAAAACCTATCACACATATCATCCATTGTTTTTACTTTCAACAGGGCATGTTCCGGAAGATAATATTCTGATCCACCGAATTCCGTATAGGTAGCTAACGATAGAAAACCGCCCAACGTAGACGGAATAAAGAATTCTTCAATACTTTTGTTACTGCTTCGGAAGCTTATCATTCCTCTTGAATCGGTAACAATTTCACTTCCATCGGGGAATGTGAATTTATTCTTATTCTGCTCTGCGAAAATTCTGATATCGTATTTGTTTTTAGAAAAATCAAGTGTGTTTTCGGAGGCACTGTATAATTCATTTCCGGAAACAACCAGATTGTTGTGCTGATTAATTCCTATTTTATTGAAGTTATTGATGATCCTCAATCCGCTTCCTTTCAATTTAGCGACTTCTGCTTCAGCTTTTATAATATTTTTTTCAAATTCTTTCTCTTTTCCGGTAACAGGCTCTACAGAAATATTCCCGTCAATATTGATTTTATAATGGGTAGCACTGTCCGGATGATGAATATAAAATGTCCGTCCGAAATAAGTCAGCTGATAATATTCCGGAATATTCATTCCTGTAAGATTCTGTTCAGAATATTCTCCCGTATTAAGATTAAGCTTTGAAATCAATTTCTGATCAGACTGATACTGACACAGAATAAAGTGCTGCTGCCTGTTTTTTGCGAGGGCAAACTGTCCTCTAGGTTTTATGGAAATTTTATCAAATAACACTTCACATCCGTGATGGGTTTTATAATAATCGTAAGAATGTCTGTCGTAATAGTTATCGGAAAGATAAGTCTTCAGCAATTGTTTTTTTGAACTCAGAATAAAAAACTCTCCATCATATAAGAACTTAGCAATCTTATTAACCGGCGTTGGGAATAAAATCGGATAGTTTTGTGGAAGATCGGTTTTCTTTCCGTTGAAGTTCTGAGTGGATTGTTTTTGCTGTGGCGGATTGGCCCACAGCTCCTGCAATGGAAGTTTTATTTTCTGGATATGCTTTCTTGTTCCTTTGTGATGTTTGTAAAAATTGATTTCACCATCTGAAGCTGTTGTTACCAAAAATTTCAGTTGATCTCTATTCTGATGTACAACCCGCTGAATTTCCTCATCAGCCATATTATCCTGATGGGTAATGAAGAAAACTTCTACATCTTTTTCTGAATGATGTTCGTTAAAAAACTTCTCCAGAGCTTCCGAAACTTCCAGAACTGCACTTACCTGATTGAGGTTTTCCACCACTTCTTCTACTTTGTTCAGCGCAATAGAAGTAGCAGCCTGTCCCAAAGCCAGAACTTTACATTCAGAATGGGCTTTTGGGTGCTTAATAACGGCTATTGCAGAGGCATAAGCCAACACTTTTGGCGTTCCCCAGTTTCTAAGGGAAGTATCAATCAGGATAATTCTTTCAAAAATATTTTCTTCAGGTGGAATTTCTCTTTGAATATAAAGTGCCTCATTATTGGCTACACGATTCATAAAGACATCATCTTCATTGGCAAATTCGGAAAGAAGCATCCTATGAAAATCACCTTTATTGGTCATATCAGAAATTCCTCCGATAGGCTGTTCACCCGGAGAAAGGTGGCGCATGGGAATTTTCAGACCACTCCAGATTCTTTTGATCAGGCTTCCCACCTGAAAAGTCTTTGGCTCTTCAATTAATTCTTTGATAAAATCTTTATCGGAATCTGCAGTTGTTTCTTCTTCTATCACCTCATCATCCAGTTCCGGCTCATGAAGCAATCCTTTCATGGCATCAATGATGGATTGTACCGTAGGAAATTTTTCGTTCAGATTCAAAGCACTTAAATCTTTGTTTAATGCTGATGAACCTTCGTCATGTTTTTCTGCACTGGAAGCAAGCTCATGTGGTCTTTTATAATAAAATCTTAAGAAACCATCGGAAAGACCTGGAGACAATCTGTTGTGTCCGTTTTCAAAAAGAGTCTGCAGCAGTACAATTCTGTTCTGTCTTTGTTTATAGGCTTTAGGAAGTGATTTTATTTTTTCAAGAAATTCAATTTGTTTTTCCACACTGAATTCAAAATCTTCTCCGCTATAAAACTCTGCTGTACGTCTTAAGGGGCCGGCAAAATCCGTGTAGCCATCCTGCATTGCATATAAAACCATAAGCAATGCGCCGAACGGAGGCCATCCCACGGGCTGAAGATAATTCAAAATCTCCATGACATAAGGCCTGTAAGCTATCGCTCCCACTCCCGGAACCGAGAGAAGATTGTTTTCATGGTATCCGGAATCTCCGGGAACATCTTCATCTGTTTTCCATTCCCAAAAATAATTTTCGTAGGACTGGAAATAAGTATTTAATTCCATTCTCTTGATTTTTCGGTAAGACGAAATGAGCTTATGGACAACGGACGGAAATCGGTATCTTTAATTAAAATACAGTTTCCATTTTCATCCCATAACAACCATCCTTCCTGTTCTTTATTATATTTCTGCAGCAGCAGTGTGCTTACATTTTTAAATTCAAAATCCAGACCGGCCGGCAGTAAATGTCTGTCTTTAGTCCAGTAGGCTTTTCCGGGAAAGCTTAGCAAAGGAACTCCCAGGAACAATGCTTTGTCTCCCAGCAAAGTCCATTTTATTTTTTCAAGTTTAAATTTGGGCAATGTGGCAATAGTTTCCTTAATATCAGCAATAGTACTGAGTAAGGCGATTGCCGGGTGTTCTTCATTGCTTTCTTTCAGTTGTATCTGAACCTGTTCATGAATCCCGAAATAGTTTTGGTTCGAAGGCGGAAGACTAAGCTGCAATGCTTTGTCTATAGGAATCCAGAGCAATGCTGTTCTCATCTTTTTGCTGGGAACCAAAGCCTCTTTTCTGAATAAAAGCCCATCACGAAGTTCATATAGAATAAAATCCGGCAATTGTTGTATTACTGAGGCTGCCGCCTGTTCGTCAGTAAAATCTTTTAACCAGATTGTTTCATCATCCACGGCAATCTGAATATTCTTCCAGTCTCTGATGGAACCCAGAAAATCTTCATCAGCACGGGGAATTTCCGCCCAGAATTCTTTTAAACGCTTTGAAGGATCTTCTGCCATAAGGTTTCAATTTCTTGCTGAATATACTGTTTCTGATCCGGATTTCTGATCCAGGCGCAACGGGTTTGCAGGTATCTCAGTTTATCTTTAATCACATTCTGTTCTTCAAAACTCAATGTTCCTCCACTCCATTTTTCCACAAGAATTTTTACGTCTTTCATGACTTCTTCAGGATTGGGAGTTTTGTTTTGCATGGCCTGTGGATGGGAATCCGGATGATCATCTTTCTCGATCGTCCTGTTAATAATCCCTTCCAGAATTTCAATCTGTTCTTCGGTATCCCAGATATGTTTCAAAACCCATAAATCGGAAAGTACCGCTTCATTTCTTCCGCAGATCAGAGCACTTGCGGCAATCAGGTTCTGAAGTTTTACCGCTCTACGGTCTGAAATAGCAATCCCGGTATTTCTGAGGCTCATGATGGTATTCAGATAAACTTCATAAATGGGTTTAAGATCTATTGTTCTACACAGACTTTGAAGTTGCCTGATTGCGTCAGCATGGATTTCCGGAATTTCTGTTTCTTCTTCGTTTTCCAGTTTTCTTCCTGCCAGAAGTACTTGTTGTAAGAGTTCAGGATTAACATAGTCTACATTAATTCTTACCAGAAAACGATCAAATAATGCGTTCAGTGCTTCATCTTCCGGAAGAACGTTACTTGCTCCTACAAACATCAGCGCAGGAAGGTGTTTTGTTTCTTTTCCTCTTTTAAATATTTTTTCGTTAAGTGCCATCAGAAGGGAATTAAGAATAGCGGAGTTTGCATTGAAGATCTCATCAAGGAAAACCATAGAGGCTTCAGGCATCATCCCTTCCGTATTGGTAAGGAGTTCACCCTCTTTCAGTTTTCTGATATCAAAAGGTCCGAAAATTTCATTCGGTTCTGTAAATCTTGTAAGCAGATATTCAAAGTTTTTTCCGTCTTTCACTGTTTTAGCCAGCGTTCTGACAATTGCAGATTTTGCAGTACCCGGAGGTCCGTATAAAAATGCATTTTCTCTTGCCAACAGGCATATTCCCAACAGATCTACGACATCATTTTTTCCTACAAAAGTATCTTTTACGTAGTTAAGAACTGTATTAAGCTGATTTATATTCTGGTTCATTGATTTAAAAAATTAAAATTTCCACCACTTTTTTTTCGGGATCTTATCTTCTTCTTTATTTTCTGGCTGTTCATTTCTTTTACTGAATGAGAAAGCGAGTCTCTGATAAGGCACTTTGATATCGAAATACAACTGAGTTCCGTCATCCAGCGTGAGTACATCCATGACTCGATCTTCGTCTTTGACCAAACTTTGTGAAATATCCTGTTTATTGAGATGATGCCTGATCAGATCTCTTTCATCGGAAATTCTTGTAATAATGTAGGGAGAATCTTTGGTTCCGTCTCCTGTTTTTTCAAGGCATTCGAAAATAAGCTGTGCAATGGTCATTTCAATACTCCTGCCTTTTTCATCACCCAGTTCTTTATAAGCAAAGTATTTACAGATATGTGCTCTGGGACTCAGCAGAATATTGACATTGACATATTGTATCACCTCTTCAAATTTTTCTTCATTCAATAAATCCTGTATTTTTTCAATATCTTCCGAATAGGGATCATATTCGGGGTTATTGATCACCAATTCACGGCATTTCAGGAATGTCTCTTTTGTAGGGTCAGTTAAAAATTCAAATACTTTCTCATACGTTTTCATTATGGTCTTCGGTTATAGTTTTTAGTTCTCGCCAGAATGCATCTTTGTGCATTCCGAATTCGGCTGTTAGTAGTTTATTGATAAACGGAATTTCTGCCAGCTTATAATCCTTTTTTTCAACAATTCTTTCCAGATAGAGTTTTCTGTATGTATTGTCTTTCAGTTCTTCCTTCCAGTTCACGTTCTTCAGATCAAGATCATACCCTATTCCTGAATAGTGAAACTGCGTAAGAATATTCTCCAGCATGGCAATCAGTGGATCTTCAGGATCAGCGGTATTCAAAGCAACCATGACCTGTGGTAAAAATCTCAGTGATAAGTCTGCAGATAAGATAGAAGGAATGTCCCGTGTTCCTTTGAATCCGGGAATCAGATGATCAATATTTTTTTCTGTATTTTCTCTAATGAGATAAAGCTGTGCGCTATGGTAGAGCACTTTGGCTGCCCAAACTGCAGTTTCTTTGTTAAAGGTAATTTGGTCAGACAAAAACTCAAGTCGTTCTTTTTCGAATTCTGTTTCAAAATAATCTCCTGTTTCCACCTCTTCCTGAGGGGAAATTTGCTGTAAGCCAGAAAAAAGAGTAATACATTCTTCCTTACGAAGCAAAAACATCGTGTCTAAAAACGGTGACTTGGTTTCCATGATCTAACAAAAATAAAATTATTTCGTTGAGAATAAAATTTTTATGAAGAAGATTCACGTTAAATATGGAATTAAAGTATTGAAAAATGCAAAGACGCAAAGGTTATCAGCATTATACCGTTTTTAAGGCGCACGAAAATCAAAGATTTTCGGCAAAATAAATCTTATAATCTAAACCTTATAGGTTTTAAAAACCTATAAGGTTTGAAATTACGTATTCATTACTATAAAGATTGCTTCGTCACTAAAGCTCCTCGCAATGACTTATTATGATACGATTTCAATGATATTATTTTCCGGATCAAGGATAACGCTTTCATAATATCCGTCTCCTGTCATTCGCGGTTCTCCGGCAACTTTGTATCCGTCTTTTCTTAATGTTTCTGTCAGCTCGTTTACTTTTTCTTTACTGCCCGCAGTGAATGCAAGGTGGATGATTCCAAACTGTTGGGATTCGTAAGAGTTTTCACTTTCTTTGATATCCGGACTGGTCATGATTTCAAGACGGCATCCATTCTCAAATTTTAAAAAATAAGACTGAAAGTTTTTGACAGGATTATGGTACTTTTCATTGGAAACAGCTCCGAAATATTTCTGATAAAATGCTCTGGATTTTTCCAGATCTTTCACCCAAATGGCAATATGCTCTATTTTCATTTTTAAAATGTTATATGTTTTACTTCTGCAAAAGTAGCCGGACTGCTTTCACGATACCTGCTCTTCGTTATTCTTTTATTGTTCTGTATTTACAAGGTTAGGTTTTGAATTCTGCAAAGGACTTTTTATAAAAAATTATTTAAAGCATTTATTAATAACATCTTATATGTTTTATTAATAAGAGAGGGTTTCACAGTTCCCATTTTCGCAATTACAGAAACAAACTAAAAGTTATTATCTTTGCCTCATTCAAAAAAATATTATGAGTATTCACATCAGTGCAAAAAAAGGAGAAATTGCTAAAGTAGTATTGCAGCCGGGGGATCCGCTTCGTGCACAGTATATTGCTGAAAATTATTTAGAAAATGCTAAACTGGTAAGTAAAACCAGAGGTATTTTATATTATACAGGACTTTATAAAGGTAAAGAAATCACTGTAGGAGCTAGTGGAATGGGTTTCCCAAGTATCGGAATCTATTCTTTTGAGCTGTTTACAGAATATGAAGTAGATACCATCATCAGAATTGGAACTTGTGGTGCTTACAATACGGATCTTAAACTTTTTGATATTTTAAATATTGAAAAAGCAGCCAGCGAAAGTACTTATGCCAAATATGCATGGGGAATTGAAGACGAAATCCTTTCTCACCAGGGGAATATCTTTAACACCATTAATGAAACGGCTAAAGATTTATCTCTAAATGCTAAAGCAATCAATATCCACAGTAGTGATATTTTCTACAGAAAAGATCCTGACACTCCGGAAATTGCTACAAAATATAACTGTCCTGCAGTAGAAATGGAAGCTTTCGGTTTATTTGCGAATGCCCAGCATTTAGGAAAAAACGCAGCGACTATTCTTACCGTAACGGATATTATCCCTACCCATGAGAAAATCTCTGCTGACGAAAGAGAAAAAGCTTTGAATCCTATGATGGAGCTGGCTTTAGAATCGGCAATAAAGAGTTTGTAAAAGAATAATTATTTATAAAAAAAGAGCTTTACTTTATCAGTAGAGCTCTTTTTTATAGTCTGAAAAAATTTCTGGCAGTTTCTGTGGTCTCGTCTGCAACCTCGGAAATGCTGATCTTCTTCAGATGGGCAATGGTTTGGGCCACATAAGGTAAAAACGAAGGTTCATTTCTTCTGTTCTGCATTCTCGGCATATTCTTGGGAAGCATAAATGGAGCATCTGTTTCAATCATCATCCTGTCAAGAGGGATATATTTTATAACGTCTTCAAGGTGTTTAAATCTTTTTTCATCGCTTATGGCTCCGGTAAATCCTAAATAAAATCCTTTATCCAGATAGATCTTTGCTTCATCCAATGTTCCGGTGAAACAATGTACAACGGCTTGGGGTAATTGGGAAAGGTATTTATCTGTAAGCTCATTAAATCTTTTAAATGCTGATCTTTCATGAAGAAAGAGGGGTTTATTGACTTCTATCGCCAGTTCAAGCTGTTCTTTATAGCATTTTTCCTGAACGGGTCTGGGGGAAAAATCACGGTCAAAATCCAGTCCGCACTCACCTACTGAAATCACATGATCCTGTTTTAATAATTTCCTCAGTTCGGCGATGCTTTGTTCATTAAAAGATTTGGCATCGTGAGGGTGAATTCCGGCTGTTGAAAACAAGATTTCAGGATATTCTTCTGCAATTTCCGCAGATTCTTTACTTCCACGTATACTGGTTCCAGTGAGAATCATATGTTCAACGCCATGATCTAATGCGCGGTTGATAATTTCTTCGTGCTCATTATAAAATTGTTTATTGGTCAGATTAATGCCAATATCAATATAAGTATTCATTTGTTTTTACTGTTTTATTATTGGTTACTTTTATTTAAAAATAGAAACAGACCGGGTTCGAACCGATGACCTTCCTTTAAATGGAATATTTTTCCAGTTAAACTACTGTTTCTTGTTTATGTTTCCGCTCTCAGAAGATTAAAGTATTCTGAAGCGGTAAGTGGTCGTATTTCTCCGGTAGGAGTTACTTTTTCTTTCAATTCGCAGATGAGCAAATCGCCCTGTCTCTTCAGGCATTTTATATAAGGGATCAGGTTGCTGTGTATTCTGAATGTAGATGCAATGGCTGTCAAAGCATCACCTTTATATCCTTCCTCTATCCACAACCAGTGCTCTTTTTCCGTAGACGGACAATAACATTTCACTGCATAAGAATATTCTGCTCTCCTTCCCCAGATGAATACTCCCAATTTACGGTTTTCAACTTCATGAACTTCATACCGGTTGACTTTTTGGATTAGTTTTGCGTTTCCGTTTTCATCATATTCCTGGTAGGTAACTTCAATTTCTTTTTCATTGATCTTTTGGGCTTCAAGTTTTTCCATCAGATTTCCTACACCATAATAACTGAAGCAGAACAGTTTAAAATTCCGATCTTCTGCTTTAAAGAATTCTTCATATTTCATCGGCTCCACTTCCATCCACAGACTTTCAATTTTATCTAAAACCTGTTTAAAAAATGGAGTGGTATAAGACTCCCATTGTCTTTCATATTCACGGGTTTCAAAATTCTGAAAACTGCTGTGTCTTAATTTTAGGATTGCAACCAGTTTTCTTAAAGGATAGCGTTTTTCCAGAAAAATATAAGGAAAAGATGTCCGCGAGATAATGAAATGATCTTTTGTAAGATGCAGGTTATTATTTATTTTAAAATAAACATTTTTTGCGATATGCTCAAAGCCATCATAGGTACCGTACAAATAGTTATTAATACACTTCAGGGCAGGAAACTTCAGTCCATTCATCCTGGAATCCCCCCATTCCCCAAGATATTCCAACGATTTAAAACCTGTTGCAGGGTTCACATTATACAAAAACTGAATTTTCCCGTTTACTTTTTGAAGGTGTTCAAAACGATCGGTTTCATGAATAATCAGATCCCCTACTTCAGCAATGTTGGGAGCAACCGCATTATAGGTATTGAAAACGCCTTTCACATATCGGAGAGCATTCAATTCGCACTTTTCAGAACCATTATAAATGAAATTTCCATTAATATCTGTCAAAACCGGAAATGATCCTCTGCTTCTTCCATTAAGCATTATATTGCCGGATTTTTCAAGCGCCGGAAAAGTGACATAAGAACCATTTTCCATATGAATACTTCCACTCGTTTCCTGAAGCACCGGAAATGAAACCCCAGTATTTTCAAATTTCAGGTTACCGATTAACTTCTTCAGGAAAGGAAAATGATGGGTAAATTTATGCCCGATATGATATTCGCTTCTTATTCTAAGCGTGCCCTGAACAAATTCCAGATTCGGGAATGAAACATTTCTCCCTACAATGGTAATTTTACCCCGGATTTCCTGATGTGGAATGGTAATATTATCTCCAAGGATATTGATATCAAAGATACCGTCTTTCAAAAGCAAATCTGCCTGAAACTGATACTGAACAAGAATAACATCTCTTGTTTTCAGCAACTTTCCATTCCTCGTATTTACGGTGGCATTCTTTACAGAAATGCATCCTCCGATAGTTTCCAGGTTTTTAAAAGTCGTATCCACAATACACTTAAAATTTCCTCTGACTTGTTTAAGGCTGTTCATCACAGTATGACAATGCATGGTAAAATGACGTTCTACTGTTTCCAGTTTTGGCAGTTCACAGTTTTTGGCATCAATAGAAAGATTTCCTGTGATAAGTTTCAGCTCCGGGAAGCGGCATTCTTCACCCCGCAAAACCAGGCTGCCCTGTATTTCAGTGCAATGAAAAGTGACGTTTTTACCATACACTTCTATCAGAGTATGTTCATCAAAAACAATATTCGCCCAATCTTCTCTGGAGAATATTTTATATTTTTTCATGGTATCAGTCGTATGCATTTTCTATCATTTGAGTTATCGGATTATATTCCTGCTGGATATACTTTACGAAGTAATCACTTTCTACACGGAGCATTTTATGTTCATTATGTGTTATAAAGGCATTTTCATAAATCTGGAATGCTTCTGTAGTTCCGGCTTTAGCATAGATATGGTATTCTTTTGTTTTCAACATATGCTGATTGCTTGTTTTCTCAAGACAGTATTGTCTATAACCCGTTGTATATTCTGCAAGATTTTTAATTTTATTATGATAGCTTCGATTTGTTTTTCTTTCTCTCAGTGTAAGAATAGGTTCTTTCACCATCTCTTCTTGCGCTAACTTTTCTGAGGCTTCTCTTTTTTGTTCCTGTAAAATTCTTTGTCTTTCTTTTAGCATTTCGGCTCTGGAGAGCTCCAACGCTTTTTCCATTGGAGTTCTATTCCTCCTCTGTATGGGTATCGGAATCTGAACTTCATCAATAATGTTCAGATAAATCAATAGTTTTTTAAGCATGGTATTATATTTTAAAATGAAAGCCAAAGAGACCGGGATCGAACCAGCAACCTATCCTCCATGGATATGCTTTTCCAGATTAAGCTACTGCTTTGACTTTCTGATTAATTATATCTGCAAAACTAGAAGCTTAGTACGCAATGTTTCTACGCAGTAAAAAGTAGGTGAAAAAAGACGAAAGGTGAAATAATTTTAAGAGTAAAAGCAGCATAATCTGTGGGAGCTTTTATTTTCCCACAGATTTCACAAATGACACAGATGTTTGCATTTTATTCGTTGATGAATTTTTCCAGAAAACCGATTAGCTTTGTTCCGCCGTGGCTCCAGCGGATTCCATGACCTTCTTTTTCCCGAACTTCAAAAACCAGCTCATGTTTGTAGTGGAAGAAAACATTCCACCAGGTTTTATTATCGAGAATATCATGGATTGTTGCCATTACTTTTTCCTGCTTCTGCTGGTTATTTCCTTTGATTTCTCCCCAGAAATCATCATCCATTCTTCCAATATGCTTTTCCCAGGCTCTTTGTGCAATCGTTATTTCATTGTTAAATGGTTCCTGACAGGCATTGATCAGCATTGCTTTCAATGGCGGAATAGCATTTTCATCACGGATGCTTGCTGAAGTCAATCTTTGTCCTAAAACATTCAGCCAATGCTCAAAAGGAATTGCTTCCAGAAGTTTGGTTTTCACCTCATCAGAATCACTGTTCTCAAGAATCTTCATCAATTTTTCAAAGCTTTCCTGTCTGTTGATCTTTATTTCTTCATTAAAATAAGGGAAATCCCAATCTAAGCTTCCTTCCTTAAATCTATGAATATTTTTTTCAAGGTTTTCCAGATGTTCTTTTGCTAAAAGGGCTTTGTACTGGTCTTTCCATGTTTCGGAAAACAGAGCAATATAGGGTTCGAACAGATTCATATTTTACATCATTTTGATCAGATTAACAGGAAGACTTTCCTCTGTAATCAAATATCCGATCAGATTAAACCATTCTTTACAGTGATCCAGAATCCAGGCATCTGAAGAAATAACGATTGCTGAACTTTCTGCCAGAAATTTATCAGGATTGAATTGCAGATCTGCATCCCAGTTGAGTTGATGATCTTTGGCAAAATCCAGAACAATCTGTTTAATTCTTCCACTGTTGGAAACAGGCTTATCAAATATCCATACAAGTTGATGAATCTGATTTTTCCGGTAAAAAGATGCCACTAATTCTACTGCTCTCAAGGTCTGATTAACTCTTTTATAGGTTCCATGCACGCCTGAAAGATCACGAATGCAGCCATCCAATCCTTCAAAAACATAAGCATCGGAAAGCAGACTTTCCAGTAAGATAAGAACATTGAAACCATCCAGATATACCGTCTTCTCTTTTAAATCTGAAGTACCAACATGCTTCAGCTGTCTGCTATGAAGCTGCTGAATGGATGCTGATGCTCCCCGAAGAGCCTGTATCTGGCGGGTTTTAAGCCGATACCTGTTCCCTACAAGATCCGAAGCCGCTTTTTCCGGGTAATCTCTGCTTAACAGGTACTGCATATCTTCAACAGCCAGTTTCAGCTTACTGAGCTGCTTCTCTGAACCAAATAAGGTATCATCGCCGGTATTTTTCCCACGGTTTCTGTTATTCATGCTCAAAAATAGAGTTTTTGCTGAATTTTTATGGTAAAAAGTTGATTTTAATAGATAATGCTAAAAACCACCCCGTCAAAAATTCTTTGAATTTTCGCAACCCCTCCAAAGGATGGGAATTGGGTACTTTTGATGCAAATTTTGAACGTAACATCATTTTTATCATTCTGAATTGGGATCTGTTATATTTTCTACAACAAAAGATATATTTTATACAACACATTGCTATTTTTTAGGGATAAGTTTGCAAAGACTTAAAAATACCCTTATGAATACACTGAAAAAATTATGTTATCTGTCAGCAGCCGTATTGCTATCGGCATCATTCGTTTCATGTTCAAATGACGACAATGAAATGAATATTGAGCAGCAGACTCCCTCACAGACACTGTCTTCTACCCCATGGGAAACTACAGGAGCAAAAGATAAAAATGGAAATAGCGTGCCCCTTACCGATGCCAGTGTATCCGGATATGTGGGTTTTGCTTATTTCAAAGCAGATGGAAAGTTTGCAATTTATAATTTGACTGACGTATTAAGATCTATGGGAACATGGTCTGTAGATGCTCAGGGAAAAACAAGAACTATTGCAGCATTAAACCCGGATGGGACAACTATTTTCACCCGAGATGTTGAAATTCTTGTTTTGAACAGAAATGAATTCACGTACAGAATCCGTCCTAACTCCGGTGATCTGTCTGTTTACTATGATATCATCCATACAAGAACTTCTCATGCTGAACCAACGAATGGGCAGCTTACTTTGGCTTCCACTCCCTGGGAAACGACTGGTGCCAAGGATAAAAATGGAAATAATGTTGCATTAAATGATGCGAGTGTAGCCGGATTTGTGGGATATTCCTACTTCAAAGCTAACGGTACTTTTAAAATTTTCGGTTTAAATGATGTGTTAAGATCCGAAGGTACATGGTCTATCTCTCCGGATGGAAAGAAAAGAACACTTACCACTCCTACTTTTACCCGTGTTGTAGATATTCTGGTTCTGAACGAAACAACATTTACTTACAGAATTACACCTGATGCTGCAAATCCATCTGTATTTTACGATATCATTCATACCAAGGTCAATCATAAAGAACCTTTGTAGTGATTATTTTTTGATAAGAAGGAAGAATACGGCCCAATAATGGGCCGGATTTTATTTTTCCAGTTCTATCGGATTATCATATGCAAGGTTCTGTTTTTGCTCTCTTTCCCTTTGTCGTACAATTTCCTGCCCTTTTAAAATTGTTGTTCCATAGCTTGCCAGCACAGCAGCAGTATTTTCTCTGGCAGTCTTTAATGCCTGTTCCAGTTTTGACTGTGTCGTTTCTATGGCTTCTGTATATCTTCTTTTATTGATCTTAACAGATTTACCCTTTAGTTCAGCACTGGGTACGGATTTTACAAGTTCAAAATCAAAATCTCCTGTTTCATCAGCTATTTTGATGATCAGTCCTGGCAATCCACCAAATTTATAGGGACCATAAGGAAATGGAATTTCAGTGGAATACCATGCCACCCAGATTCTTCCTCTATAGCTGAGCTCGGCTTTTTTGCAATGTAGTGTATTAATTATTTTTGATTCATTAATAAGTTTCCAGCCGTTCATAACGGGTTGCTTATATGTAAGCAAAGACATTCCGGCCAGCTGGAAATATTGTACATTTTCATTGGACTGTACTATGGTAGAGAGAAATCTTGTTTTGGGCACTGACACCCCTGCCAGGCTAAGACTTATGCTTCCATCCGGATTTTTTGTTGTCTGCAGAGAATTTTCTATCACCGAATCTCTTTTAAGGGATTGAACACTCGTAAAAAATGCACGGTTGTTACTTACCTGTAATGAGAATAGCTCCTCGTGAATGTAATCCGTTTGTCTATTTAACCTTGCTTTTAAACGGTATGTAAAATCGCCCTGCAGAGTATCTTTTTCATAGGAATGAGCGTATGATAAAATACTGTAAAGCAGAATTAATAATGTTATTAGTTTTTTGTAGTAGTACATAAAGGATTTTAATTATATATAGTCTTCCCACCATTTTTTCCAGACTGCAGTTCCCAGCTGATCCAGATCTACTTTTTCGCCAATCATCGGAAGGGTTATCGGTATATCGTTTTCTTCTGCATGTTTCGAAGCGAGCTCCAATGGTTCATACCAGATGTGCTGGGCAAGCTTGAATTTGGAATTGTGTACCGGGATGAAGTTTTGGGTTTTCAGTTCTTTTATTTCTGTCATCAGTTGATCCGGCAATGTATGAATATAAGGCCACTTTTCATTGTACTGTCCGGTTTCCATCACCGCTAAATCAAATGGTCCGTATTTTTCCCCAATTTCTGTAAAATGATTTCCATAGCCACTGTCACCTCCTAAAAACAGATTTTTGGTTGGAGTTTTTAAAACAAAGGATGTCCAGAGTGAGATATTACGGTTCAGCAATCTTCCTGAGAAGTGTCTTGCCGGAGTGAGGGTAACTCTGAAGCCTTCTGCAATGTCTATACTTTCCCACCAGTTTTTTTCGATAATTTTATCAAAGCTCCAGCCCCAGTATTCGAAATGCTGTCCGGTTCCCAGGCCACAAATAACTTTACCTACTTTATCTTTTAATTCCTGAACGGTTTTATAATCGAGATGATCCCAATGGTCATGGGAAATAAGCAGAAAGTCTATATCCGGCATATGTTCCGGTTTGTAATAATCTGCACCCTGAAAAGCTTTTATGGAACCGGGCATCGGGGATGCATTACCACTGAAAACAGGATCTATCAGGAATTTTTTCCCATCCACCTGGATGAAATAAGAGCTGTGCCCAAACCATACCAACACATTTTCATCCGGACGAAGATTCTTAAGATCAGTCACTACAAACGGGAGAGCGGTTTTTGGTGATGTATTTTCTACTTTGCACAGGCTTTGAAGGAGTAATTTAGTCATACTTTCCCCTTCTAACAATGCCGGTGTTGTTAATATATTCTGAAATCGCCCGTTGAGATAATTTGGTAGTGTACTGAAATATTCTTTTCTTTTTTCATCGGGAAACTGTCCGAGCTGTTTTTTTAAACTTTTCATTCATTTAATTTTAAATCCAGCCGTAGTTTCCAGAGAATACCCCCTGTTTTATTGGCCGGAAAACCTTAATACAAAATAAATATAAGCATAAGATTTTGAGATATAAAAATAAAATTAAAGGATATGAAATTTAAATTCTTCGTTAGCTCATGAGAGATTCTTAAAAAAGCCACTTAACCAATCCAAACAAAATGCTTCCTAATACCAAACAGAATAGTATCATTATTGTAAAAGTCTGTGCTAGTGATATCCAAAACTTTTTATGATCGAAAGTAAAATCAACAGGATTAATATAAAAGACATCATAAACCAAAGGATTGATGCGCAAATCTGGTCGAAAATAAACAATTCCCTGGATATATCTTCTTCGTAAAGCTTTCAGGTTTCCAATATAAGTACTGTGGCCGGCATCCATTCCATTAAAATCGACTTCCGCTGCCGAGCCATTGTCATTTACTTTTAATATATAAGTTTTATGCCTTGGACTGATACTTACATCATATTCATCAGATAAGGAATATTTTTTAAGGTTACTGTAAAGAATTTTATCTGTCGTTCCATCGGCTCTTTCGTAATGAATTCCTTGATCATCAACCTCTATTTTTCGGACTACTCTTTTTCTGATTCTCTTCTGATAGAGGAAAAAACGGTATAAACCGAAAGCAAGAGCCGGATAATATACTATTGCGACAATAACAAATAGTAACCGTTTACCACTAATCACTACAGGCAATCCTACTATCAGCAGAAACGCTGCCAACAATAAAAGTATCCCAAAAGTCCTGGTCAGACAGGTCATGAACCACCATGTTTCAGAAACTAGCGGTAAAAAATCTTTTCTTACATCCTCTTGCATCTGTTCAATATACAAAAAAAGTAAATAACCTCCAGTAAGATGTTATGATCTCATAGCTTGCCTCCTCCTGCTTCCAGCTTTCAGGCTATCTCATCAGATTAAATAATATAAAAGAGTCACAGTGGCACACTATGACTCTTTTTACTAAATTGAAAATAAGATATGATTATCGAAACTATAATATCGTATAGGTCTTTTCTGTACTTACACTATAAGTATCAGAGATGACGTTGTCTACGAACCTCCATTCTGCAGTAGAACTTCCAGTGGTAAATTTCACATGCAGATATCCTCTTTTATAAAGATTGGCATATTCCAGATCATCAATCAGTAGTGAAAATGCCTGGGCAAGTTCTATTGCTTTTGTAGGATCTGAAGTGATTCCCAGATATCCTTCAATGCCGGGAGAAGAAACGGAACTGCAGGCAAGCTCTGTTCCGATGAACTTACCCTGTGCATCAGTAAGCTTTCCTAACCATGCATTATGGGTATCTCCGGCCAGTACCACCACATTTTTTCCTGCGAGAACAGAATAAAGTTGCTCTCTCTCCATGAAATATCCATCCCATGCATCCAGATTGTATGGTAAAGTAGTTGTAATTCTTGCAATTTCCTGTGGAGTCAGTGTAGGGTCCTGCTGCTGGTATCTTGTTTTAAGAATAATCAGCTGAGTGATGGTATTCTGAAGTGCCTGCATAGTAGACGGCTGAGCACTTCCATATTGTTTTATTTCGGCCAGAATCTGATTCAGCAGCATCAGAAGTTCTGCAGGAACCATCATTTTGGTCATTAAAATCTGTTGTCCCAATACTTTCCATTTTGCAGTATCACTATTGATCTGAGAGCCCAGCCATGCCATTTGCTCATTACCGATTAATTTTCTGTTCGTGCTTAAAAAATCTGTTTTAAACTGTATCTCATTAAAATTCCCTGTGTTATCGAGATAATCGGAATATTCCATTTGCTTATCTCTTGCAATCACTCTGGTATCCATCATATAAAGCGAAACGATATTTCCAAAGCTGAAACTTCTGTAAATCCTCATATCCTTCCCCGTTTTAAGAGGAATATATTCGCTATATGCCTGGAAAGCCGCCATTTTTCTTGCCTGAAAGTCTCCTTCATTAGGCTGATGGTTTTCAGCCCCGGATTTATAGGTATCATTGGCAAATTCATGATCATCCCAAACACAGATAAACGGCTTTTTCTGATGAAGAAGCTGTAGGTTTTTATCTCCTCTGTACTGCCTGTATCTTTCCCTGTAGTCACTGAGGGTAAGAATTTCCTTTGCCGGCTGATGAGCCCTTCCCAACTGATTGGTATAAGGATTTGTTCCATATTGTCCCGGAGCATATTCATAAATATAGTCTCCAAGATGTACAACTACATCAGCTTCAGATTTTGCAATTGCGCCATATACATTGAAAAGTCCCGCAGGAAAGTTGGAACAGGATACTACAGCCATTTTCACTTCACTTACAACATCTGATTTTGAAGGTAAAGTAAGGGTTTCTCCTGTTACGCTGACTTCCTTAGTTTTACTGTTATAGAATCTATAGTAATATTTTGTGTTGGAAGAGATATTCTGTACATCTACCGCTATAGTAAAATCATTGACAACGGTGGCATTCGCCTGTCCTCTTCTTACTACTTCCGAAAAATTACTGTTTTTACTGATTTCCCATGTAATTTCTGCATCAGTTCCTTTTGAATATCGGGTCCAGATAATAATTCCTGCTGCACTGGGATCAAAACTCGCTACACCGGATTCAAAACCTCCGTTTTGGAGATTATCGGGAGCATTTCCATTTTCAGTAAAATCGTCACTGCAGCTTTCAATGAGAGGAGCAAGAAAAATTCCTCCGGCTGCCAATAGTGAATTTTTAAGAAACCTTCTTCTGTTGAATTGGTTATTGTTTTCCATCATTACTTTTTTTGCAAAGCAACGGTATCTCAGGAAGAAGGCTGTTAACTGAATTTTAAATGTATTTTATGGTTTTTTAAACAATTGTTTAATGTTATGCATAGGAAATTCAGCCTTTGCAAATGTCTCTTTTTAGGAAAATAAGAATGAAAATTTGTATAAATATTTTAAAAAGTTGCGCTGCTTTTTATTACATTCACGACACTAATCATGATGATTAAACTATATGACTAAAAAGATTATTCTTTCAATGTTTTTCTTAATAGTAGGATATTTTTTCTATAATCCGCTGATCATTTCATCGACTAATATAAAAGATCCTGAACCCATTAACTTTAAACCCGGTCAAATATTTAAATTAATAGATATTCCGGAACTGAAAAGTTCTCAGAATATGGTTGTATATATAATTTTAACCCCGGAAGACCGAAACAATATAAGCCGTACAATTCCGAAGTGGAAAGTTTTAAAGTCTGACAATACAGCTTTGATACATGATCTGCTTCATTGTGAGTTCAAATATAATAATGCAGATGTTTCAACAATACAAAGTAAAATATTTATCTATTCAAATAATACATTAGTCTTTGAAAGCGAAATTTCGTTAGATCAAAATGATCTTGGACTTCAAAATAGATTGACCGGCTGGGCAACTCCAGTGGATAATAATCGTTTGCTTACTATTATAAGTCAGTTTGACAGGTATAAATTACCGGTTTTAATTCTTAAGTAAGTATTTAATAAATATGAAATTATTCGAATTGCCCAGAAAATATGTTCTATACTAAAACCCTATTTGTTTTGTTTTAATTCGAAATTGATTTTTCAATCTCTTTAATATAAATAGACGGAGTTGTTCCTGTTTTTTTCTTAAAAGCAATCGAAAATGCCTGAACGTTATTATAACCTATTTCTTCTGCAATAGCCGGTAATTTATAAGAACGAAATTTTTTATCTTTTACAAGCTGATCTAAAGCATAATCAATACGTAAATCATTAAGATAAGTAGTAAAATTTTTATCTTTATGATTATTAATGATTTCCGACAAGTAAGCGGTATTGGTTTTTATATTTTTTGCAAGACTTGTTAATGTAATCCCGTTTTTCAAAAAATGAAGTTTATTTTCGAAATTGTCCAGATCCTTTAAGATAGATTGAGCAACATCTTCGGGAACCGTTTTAATTGTTTTGGTTTCATTTTCAACCTTTACCGGTTCGTATATTTCTACCGGTTTATCATTTTTATTTTGAGCTGCTTCTAGATTTCTTTTTTCAATCAAATGAATTAAGTCCTGAGCAATTTTTCGATGTTCTTTCTCAGCTTTCTTAGTTTTGTAATAAAAATAGGTAAGCAAGATTAATATTAATACTAAAATACTAACAGAAGCATACAAAAATGTTTTTTTATTTTTTAATTCATTTATTATAACTTCTTTTTCTTGTAAAAGATTAGGTGTATCATATTTCTGGTGCAACTCCGTTGATAAGTATCGAAATTGTTCATCAAGCTTTTTATCAACTTTTAGAAAACGGTCAATATAATAGAGTTGTTTTTCTTTATCACCGCTTTTCCTATAATAATCTATTAGAAAAGTATATACATCTCCTAGCTCTGGAAAGGTAATATCTGTTTTCTTTATGTTGTCATCTATCTGAGTAAAATATTTTATTGCCTCCCGTTTCTTATTTGATTCTTCATAACATTTTCCAAGGCTGTATAATGCATAATTTTGATTGTTATCATTAATACTTGAAAAATAAGCATACGCCTTTGTTAACTCAGCAATAGCAGCTTGATAATTTTTGGTTTTAAGATGCAGCTGTCCTGACAAATATAAATACTGATTCCTATTATATATATTCTTTTGTACAAAGGGAGAAGTCAATCCTTCCTTAATGAAAAAACTGGCAGAATCAATTTTATTTATCTTAATATAGCAGTATGCAAGACTTACCCGCATCTGATCGTGCTGATATTCATCTGTTATATCCTGAGAATTTAATAAATGATATCTGAAAGTTTGTGCCGCTTCTTTATTTCTTCCCATATAACTGTTTAAATAGGCAATATTCATATTAGCATAAGCGATCTGCTTTAGATTTTTATGTTTTTTCGAATATTCTAAACCTAAAATATAATTATCAAGGGCGGCTTTTAAGTTATCATACTTATAATACAGATTTCCTTTTATGATAAATGTTCTGGCAGGATATACATCTCCTTTTACATTTTTTGTAATTGCGGACAAACTATCAATATACTTTAAAGCCAAGGGGAAATCTTCAGTTAAATGTATAAGATTATAACCTTCCGCAATTTCAAGGATATTTTTTTCTTTTTTTGCCTTATTTAAGTAATAGTGGGAAATAGTTTTTGCTTCTAACTTTTTATTCGCTTCATCATACATATTAAATCTATTCTTTAACTTTTCATAATTCAATAGTTTTAGGCTATCAATTTTGTTTTGAGAAAAAAAGAGACTATAAATGAATGCAAATAAAAACAGGAATATCTTTTTCATTAATTTTTCTATACCACACAAAAATATTCATTTTTTCAAGAAAACATAATCATCATACATTGACTAAAAGCATTTGATCATCAACAACAAAATAATATCTGATGTTGTAAAAACAGAAGATAATCAACAAAAGTTTATATATTTACTTTAAAAGGAAACAAAAAAGCACCTACATTTCTGTAAGTGCTTGATATATTGTGGTCCCACCTGGGCTCGAACCAGGGACCACCTGATTATGAGTCAGGTGCTCTAACCAACTGAGCTATAGGACCTCAAAACTTGGTTAAATTTTGTGTTTGCAAAAATAGTAAAATTTCTTTCACTACAAAATTTTTTATTGCTTTTCTTGGCAAAGTTCTACCAGCACACCATTTGTAGATTTGGGATGAAGGAATACAACTAATTTGTTATCAGCACCTTCTTTCGGTTCTTCGGAGATAAACTGAAATCCTTCTTTTTTTAATCTTTCTACTTCCTCAAGGATATTTTCAACCCCAAAGGCCAAATGATGGATGCCTTCTCCCTTTTTATCGATAAATTTAGAGATCGGACTTTCAGGATTACTGGCTTCTAAAAGCTCAATTTTACTTTCTCCGGTTTCATAGAAAGAAGTTACTACCCCTTCCCTTTCCACTGTCTCTTTTTTATAGGATTCTTTTCCTAATAACTTGGCAAAAAGTTCGTCAGAAACACCTAAAGACTTTACAGCAATACCAATATGTTCTAGTTTCATAAATACTAATCAATATAATTAAATCGTAAATTTGATACTGTAGTTGAATTTCAAAGTATCAATTCAAACAAAAGTACTAAATTTGCAGAAATTATGGAAAGTAACAGACAAAGAAAAGTAGCACAGATCATTCAGGAAGACTTCGCAGAGCTTTTCCGCAAACAGGCTTCAGAAAGCAAACAGAGCATATTGGTATCTGTTTCAGATGTAAAAGTAACTGCTGACTTAGGGATTGCTAAGATTTATTTAAGCATTTTCCCACAGGAATTCCGTACCGCTGTGATGAAGGAGATTGAAGAAAACAAACCTCAATACAGAAACTTCATTGGCCAGAAAATGGCAAAGCAGGTGCGTATTATCCCACAACTAAACTTTTACCTGGATACCGCTCTTGATGATGTTGAAAGACTGGAAAGAGAATTAAGAGGCGAAGGCGACAATCCAGTTTTATAGATCTTGAAGAATATTGCATTTTACATAGCATCCAGATACCTTTTGGCTAAAAAAGGAAGTACTGCCGTTACGTTCATTACGTGGCTGGCCGTAGGTGCCATGACGGTTGCTGTGGCTGCAATGTTCGTCATTATTTCTGTTTTTTCAGGACTTGAAAACCTGAACAAAGACCTTATTTCCAATCTTCATGCTGATCTTACTATAAAAAGTACTTCCGGAAAAACGATCAAAAATCTGGATACAGTCACTAAAGTTTTAAGCAGCAACAAAGAAATCAGTAGCTTTTCCCGTGTTATTGAGGAAAAAGTATACATCAGTTTCAATGGAAAGGGTGACATTGCTTACTTAAGGGGTGTAGATTCTGCTTATGTCAAGGTAAATCCTATTAATAAAGAAGTTTTCTACGGAACTTATCCAAGTTTCAGATATTCCAATGAAGTATTAATGGAAAACAGTCTGGACAACAGACTTTCGATTCCTGTGGATTCTTCCAATCATTATGCAACAGTCTTCATGCCGAAACCGGGAACGGGGATCATCAGTAAGGAAGAAGATATCTATAATAAAAGAGATATTCTGGTAACAGGCGTTTTCCCTGGGAAAGACCAGCTGGACAGTTATATCGTTTCTCCTATTGAGCTTACAGAAGAATTACTTAGTCTTCCTAAAAAATCAGCTTACCAGATTGTTATTAAACTTAAAAATCCGGAAAATGCAGATGCTGTAAAACAAAACCTGCTTTCTTCACTTGGAAAAAATATCGAGATCAAAACCAAGGAAGAAGAAAATGCTGCTTTCTGGAAAATGATTAACACTGAAAAACTTTTTATTTATCTGATCTTTGCGTTGGTTATCTTTATTACGACCTTTAATCTTGCCGGAGCCATTATTATTCTCCAGCTTGATAAAAAAGAGCAGGCAAAATCATTGATATCACTCGGCTTTCCTTTAAGCCATTTGAGAATGACTTATTTCTACACCGGACTCCTGATTGTTATTTCCGGAGTAATTACCGGATTACTTTTTGGAACTGCTCTCTGCTATTTCCAGCTTTATACAGAATTCTTCAGAGCCAATGAGGTTCTGCCATTCCCGGTAAAAATTGTAGGAAAAAATTATCTTATTGTAGCCCTTACAGCTTCCTTATTTGGAATCACTATTTCATGGTTCTTTTCAAAAATCAGCAAAGAATATATTACTAAAAACTAATATATTAAGTTTACATATTACATACAATTAATATACTTCAGTTTCATTTTTTCGTACCTTTACGCCCCAATTTAAAAAATGAAACAACTTTTATCTTTTTTTCTTTTAAGCGTTACATTTATTGGCGCTTTGGCACAGGCTCCGGCAGGATATTACACAAATGCTAACGGATTTACAGGTGCAGCTCTGAAAACAGCTCTGAAAAACATTATCAGCAACGGACATGTAGACAATGGTTATGGTGGGCTATGGACTGGCTATGCAACCACTGATCGCGACTATTTCTATGAAAATGACGGAACTATTCTGGATATTTATTCTGAAAACCCCAATGGAGCGGATCAGTATAATTTCACACTGGGAACCAGTCAATGCGGATCTGCCGGCTATTCTAATGAAGGTGACTGCTACAACAGAGAGCATGTGATTCCCCAGAGTTTATTCAACAGTGCTTCTCCTATGGTAGCTGATATTCATTTTATCCGCGCTACCGATGGAAAAGTAAACGGAATGAGATCCAACTACCCTTTCGGAATTGTTGGCAACACTTCTTTTACCTCTAAAAACGGATCAAAACTTGGTACATCTGTATCTGCAGGATATGCAGGTACCGTATTTGAGCCTATTGATGCTTTCAAAGGAGATATTGCCAGAATGATTCTTTATTTTGTAACAAGATATGAGGACAAACTTCTTAATTTCACTTCCGGTGATATGCTTGGCAACACCGCATTTCCAGGGCTGCAGCCTTGGGCACTTAATCAATATTTAGCATGGAACGCAATGGATCCGGTATCTCCGGAAGAAATTGCCAGAAACAATGCTTCTTATACTTACCAGGGAAACAGAAACCCTTTCATTGACCACCCTGAATACGTTACCCAGATCTGGGGAGCTCCGGTTATTGACAGCCAGGCACCTACAGCAGCAACCAACCTTGTTGCCAGCAATCCTACTTCAAACTCTATTGCTTTAAGCTGGACAGCCGCAACAGATAATGTGGGAGTAACATCTTATCAGATTTATGCCAACGGAACATTAAAAACTACAGTTTCAGGAACAACAACGTCTACTATTGTTTCAGGATTATCTCCACTTACTCAATATACATTCTATATCATTGCTAAAGATGCTTTCTCAAACTCTTCTCCACAAAGCACAACCGCTACGGAAACCACTCTTGACACACCTGCCGGAGGAGGAAGCTGCGGAACTGAAAATTTTGAAATGATCACCGGCCCTGTAAATACATACATGACAGTAAACTGGACCAACAATGGAATTTCATGGACTGCTACAGACGCAAGAGTTGACCAGACCATCAATAATAAGGCTATTACTATAAAAAATGGAACTTTAACAAGTTCAACTTTCACAGGCGGAGTTCAGAGTTTAACATTAACAACTCAATTGAAATTCTCCGGAAGCGCAGGATACTTCAATGTTCTTGTAAACGACGTCAATGTAGGAACTATTCCTTACAGTAATGTGGTTACTACAACTACCATTAATAATATAAATGTAAGCGGAAATGTTGTTATTAAACTGACCAATTCATCTCTTACCAACAGAGTTGCTCTGGATGACCTAAGCTGGACATGTTTCGGTACTACGTTAGCTACCACTGAAAACCAAAAGGACAAATCAGACTTCACGATCTATCCTAACCCGGTAAGGAACAATGAATTATTTGTAAAAGGAGAAAACCTTGGCAAAATTTCAAAAGCTGACATCTATGATCTTTCAGGAAAATTAATTGAAACAATTGCTAATCCTTTCAGACATTCAAACAAAATCAACCTTAAAGGGATGGTAAAGGGAACTTATATCCTGAAAACATATAATTTCTCTACTAAATTTATCGTAGATTAATTATTAAAAAATATTTCAAACTAAGGCCGGATTTATCCGGTCTTTTTTTTACTTTTGATCTATGGATTCCAATAAAAAATTAGGATTGATAGGCAGAAACATTTCCTATTCTTTTTCTAAAAAATTCTTCGAAAATAAGTTCCAGAAGCTCATGCTGAAGAACTTCTCCTATGATATTTTTGATCTGAACGAAATTACTGAAGTTGAAAATCTTTTTGCTTCTCCGGACCTGTTAGGATTCAATGTGACCATTCCCTATAAAGAAAAAATAATTGATTATCTGGATGAATTAAGTGATGAAGCAGAGAAAATAGGTGCTGTCAATTGCGTTCTCATTCAGGATGGAAAAAAAACAGGTTACAATACGGATGCGTTCGGTTTTGAAAAGACGCTTCTCCTGCATAGAAAACCTTCACAGGATAAAGCATTGATTTTAGGAAACGGGGGAGCTGCAAAAGCTGTTAAATATGCATTAGATAAACATAATATTCCTTCGGTAATCATTTCAAGAAGTACGGAAATCAATTTTGAAAATCTTGATCAGGAAACTGTTGCTGAACATAAAATTATCATTCAGTGTACGCCAGTAGGTACTTTCCCAAATGTAAAAGACTGTCTGAACTTTCCTTTTGACGGGCTTTCTTCAGATCATCTGGTTATTGATCTGATTTATAATCCCAACTACACCCAATTCATCATCAATGCCTCTGAAAAAGGAGCAAAAACCGTGAATGGATACTATATGCTTGAACAGCAAGCAGAAAAAGCCTGGGAAATTTGGAATTTTCAAAAAAAATAACATAAATTAGTGCTTTAATTGGCCTTACAGCTATATTTAAAGGATATTAACGCCACTCACATAAAAGATTTGCTATGACTACAGAAAACAATCTTTCTGAAAACGAAGAAAAGAAAAATCCTAACGAAGTATCTCAGGACCCATCAGAAAACGCCGTTTCTCATGATGCAAACCAACATGAAGATGATGCAGAGCACCTGGATGAACATGAAGAAGAAATCTCCCTTGCCGATGCTTTAAAGGAAATGGAAAAAATCATCAACACTCCCAATGCTGGTGAGAACTTCAAAAGATTCAACCAACTGAGGGAAAAAGCAAGTCATTACATCCATGATGAAGTGGAGGATAAAAAGCATGAATACGTAGAAGCCGGAAACCCTGCCGAAAATTTCAGCTATGAACACCCTTCTCAGGCCAAGTATTCTGCATTGGTCAATATCTTCAAAGAAAAACATGACGACTTCCAGAAAGGACAGGAAGAAGAGCAAAAGAAAAACCTTGACCACCGTCAAAGCATAATCGAAAGACTTAAAAATCTATACACCAGCTCAGAACCAGGAATTAATCTTTTCAGATCTATTCGTGAGATTAAAGAAGACTGGTCAAAAGCCGGACAGGTTGCCAAGTCTGAATTCAAAATTCTTAACAATAATTATTTCCATCACCTGAATCAGTTTTATCAGATGCTGGATCTTAATAAAGAATTTCTGGAACAGGAATACAGCCATAACCTGGAAAAGAGAGAACATATCATTGCCCGTGCTAAAGAACTGGAAAATGAACCTGTCATCCAAAAGGCTTTAAATGAGCTTCAGTATCTTCATAAGCTATGGAAAGAAGAAGCAGAACCTGTTGCTGAAGAGTTCCGTGAAAAAACATGGGAAGAATTCAAAGAAATTTCGAACAAAATTCACGAAAGAAAATCTGAGCTTTCTGCTTCTATTGAAAAAGAACAGGCTGTTAATCTTGAAAAGAAGAATGAAATCATTGCTGAAATCAAAAAACTGTCTGAACCTTCAGAAACACCTAACCACAATTACTGGCAGAACGCCATCAAAAGAGTGGAAGATCTTCGTTCTGAATTCCTGAAGACAGGAAGTGTTCCAAGAAAACTTTCCAACCAAAACTGGAATGATTTCAAAACAACACTAAGAGGTTTTAATACAACGAAAAATAATTACTACAAATCGTTGAAAGGCTCTCAGCAGGCGAATCTTGAAGAAAAATTAAAACTGATCCAGACTGCACAGGACAATATGAATAATGAGGAATGGGATATTGCTGTTCCGCTATTCAAAAAACTGCAGGAAGACTGGAAAAAAATAGGCCACGTTCCAAAAAGCATGACCAATAAGATCTGGGATGAATTCCGTGATGCCTGTAATGCATTCTTCAACAACTACAGAGAGAAAAGCAATACATCTACCGACAACTGGAAGGAGAACTATAAAAACAAAAAAGCTCTTCTTGATGAACTTAAAGAAGTTTCCAATGAAGAAGGCAGTATCGAAAGAATTGAACAGATCAAAACTTCATGGAATAATATTGGAAAGGTTCCGAGAGATAAAATTTCAATTAACTCTGAATTCAACAAGACATTAAGAGAGAAATTGAAAATAAATAAAATCAATGAACTTGAACTGAAAGAAGAAGGATTATCTGAAAATCAGCTTACCGATAAAGCAAGAAAGATCAAAAATCAAATCTCTGATCTTGAGGCAGAGATCGTTAAACTGGAAAACAACCTTTCTTTCTTTAACAAACCGTCCAGAGAAAACCCTCTTTTAAAAGACACTTACAACACGATTGATGAGAAAAAAGCTCATCTTGAAACGTTAAAACAAAATCTTCACAGCATTATCAGCGGAGATTAATACATAACAAAATCAATAAAGGCGGAGCAAAGCAATTTGTCTTCGCTTTTTCTTTTTATATCTATGAACAACGACGAATTTTATATTAAAAGATGTATAGAGCTGGCTCAAAAAGCTCTTGGCTACACCTACCCTAACCCTCTGGTTGGAAGCGTGATTGTACACAACGGAGAGATCATTGGCGAAGGATATCATCACAAAGCAGGAGAAAACCATGCGGAAATCAACGCCATTAATTCCGTTAAAAATAAAGATCTTATTCCGGAATCAACAATTTATGTATCTCTGGAACCTTGTGCCCATTACGGAAAAACTCCGCCTTGTGCTTTAAAGATTAAAGAACTGGGATTTAAAAAAGTGGTGATTGGCGCTATGGATTCTCATGATAAAGTGAATGGCAAGGGGAAGAAAATCATTCAGGATGCAGGAATTGAAGTCGTTTCAGGAATTCTTGAAAAAGAATGTATTGAACTCAATAAAAGATTTTTCACTTATCATGAAAAGAAAAGACCTTATATCATTTTAAAATGGGCAGAATCCGGTGATGGTTTTCTGGATAAGGATTTTAAACCGACAGCTGTTTCCAACACATTGGTGAATCAGTTTGTTCATCAGTTAAGAGCTGACGAACACTCTATTTTAGTAGGAACTCAAACTGCTTTGAATGATAATCCCAGCCTTACCGTAAGAAATACTGAAGGCGTAAATCCGGACAGAATTTTAATTGATTTTGATTTAAAAGTTCCTGCCAGCTTCAATATTTATAACCATGAAGCAAAAACTTTGGTTGTAAATTCCGTGAAAGAAGGTACTGAAGGACACATTCAATTCATTAAAATCAACAAAGATCATTTTCTCCCGGAGCTCATGGAAGCACTGTATAAAGAGCAGATACAGTCAGTTATTATTGAAGGTGGTCGTTTTACCTTGCAGGAATTTATCAACGCTGATCTCTGGGATGAAGCAATGGTCATAAGAAATGAAAATCTGAAACTTGAAAACGGAACAAAAGCTCCGGCATTCAATAATACAACTACTAAAACTGAAACATTCAGAGATAATACCATTTCATTTTATAATTCAAAATAAAAAATCATTTTATCACCGGTAAATGAAATAATTTCTTTACATTAGTTTTTTACAAAATTAAAACTACCATGAAAAATTTAAAGAAAGTTTCAAGAAAAGAGCTAAAAACAGTTCAGGGAGGTATTGCTCCTGAATGCTGTTCATTCTATCCACCTTCATTACAGCACTGCTGTGCAACTCCCTCCAGTATGAGCTGCCCACCACCTTGGGCAGACGGGACATTTCCTTGTTAGATCTATTTTTAATTTGAAAAACCAAAAACTATTATCATGAAAAATTTGAAAAAAGTATCAAGAACCGGCTTAAAGACAATTCAGGGAGGAGTTTTTGTAACCTGCACACTACCCAATGGAGAACCTACGAGATGCAGAGATAAATGTCCTCAGGATTTTTGCGGCCCGACAAGTTATATGTGCCTGATCCCGATGGATCTTTGCGGAGATGTAATGTAAGAACGTAATTTCATATCAAAAAACAGATAAGCCGTCAAGATTTGACGGCTTAATTTATGATCATGGTGCAGAATCGTAAAGCATTTAATATTTTTGCATAAACAAAGCAGGAACTCTAATGACGTTTGAATACAAAACCATAGAAAAACCCATAGAAAATACTCTTTTAAAAGAAAAAGGAAGCAAGTTCATCGGATTTGCTTACCCGGTAACCAATGAAAAAGAATTAAAGAGTGCACTCGAAAAAATAAGAGAAGAACATCCGAAAGCGACCCATCACTGCTACGCCTTCAGAATAGGATTAAATGGAGAGAATTATCGGGCCAATGACGATGGTGAACCTTCCGGTAGTGCCGGATTACCAATTTACAACCAGCTTTTGGCTAATGAAATCACCAATGTTCTTGTCATTGTTGTCCGTTATTACGGAGGGACCAAACTAGGTGTTTCAGGATTGGTAAAAACCTACAAGGAATCTGCCAAGATCACACTGGAGGAAGCCAGTATTATCACCAGAGAATTAGAGACAGAGGTTGAGATTCAATTTAACTTCAATCAGCAAAATACAATTTTCACCCTGCTTTCAAAATTTGATGCCAAGGTTTTGAATTTCGACGCCAATGAAAACTGCATTCTTACTGCATCCTTGAAGCTGGCGCAAAAAGAAAACATCTCAGAAAAACTTTCTGAGATGCAATATGTTTCATTTGAATTTAATAATTAATCCCTTCTTCCACCAAGAAGTAATGATCCCCAGTAAAGAAGTTGTGCCAGAGAACCTAAGGCTGCCACCACATAAGTTCTTGCTGCCCATTTCAAACTATCCTGTACTCCAACAAATTCTTCTGCAGTTACCGTTCCTGTATCTTTAAGCCATTTCATTGCTCTGTTGCTTGCATCGTATTCCACGGGTAGTGTTACAAAAGCAAAAAGAGTGGTCATCGCAAACATTGCTACACCAATTGCAAGAACAGTTGTATTTCCATTTGGATTCTCAATTGTTCTTGATGCCGCCATTACTGCGATACCTGCAATAAGAACGAACTGCATCAGATTAGAACTTATATTGACAATAGGAACCAGTTTTGAACGTAAATTCAACATAGAATATCCTACCGCATGCTGTACTGCATGTCCGCACTCGTGAGCTGCTACTGCCGCTGCCGCTGCGTTTCTCTGCATATAAACTCCTTCAGAAAGGTTTACTGTTTTATCTGCCGGATTATAGTGGTCCGTCAACTGCCCGGGTACAGAAATGACCTGAACATCATTTATCCCGTTATCTCTCAACATCTTTTCCGCTACTTCTTTCCCCGAAAGGCCATTTCGAAGGTGTACATTGGAATAATATTCAAATTTCGATTTCAACCTGGATGAAACCCACCAGCTCACCAGCATTGAAATACCAATAATGATATAATAACCCACCATTTTATATAAATTTTTGTGTTTAATTTCACCCATAATCATATAAAAACTGTGCCAAAGTATACGATATTATTATTTATATTTGTCCTTTAATTCCTCTCAAAAAACATGTCTAAAGTTTCAATAATTGAAGTAAAAACAGCGGGTCAGCTCAAGCAATTCGTAAGGTTTCCAATGGATTTGTATAAAAACAATCCCTACTATGTTCCGTCTTTTATCAATGACGAAATCAATATCTGGAATGCAGATGAAAATCCTGCGCTTCAATATTCCGAAGCAAAACAGTATCTGGCTTATAAGAATGATAAGATCGCGGGAAGAATTGCCGTTCTGATTAATCATAAGGAAGAGAGAGAATTAGGAATTAAGAAAGTGCGTTTCGGATGGATCGACTTTATTGATGATGCTGAAGTTTCAAAGGCATTGATTCAAAAAGCGGTTGATTATGCCAAAGAAAAAAATATTGACAAAATTGAAGGACCTATGGGGTTCACCAATCTTGACAAAGCAGGAATGCTGGTAAAAGGTTTTGATCAGCTGGCAACGATGATTGGGATTTACAACCATGATTATTATCCTCAGCATCTCGAAAATCTAGGATTAACCAAAGAAAAAGAATGGGTAGAGTTTGAAATCATTTTCCCTGAAACCCTGCCTGAAAAAATCCATAAATTCAATCAGCTTATTTCTGAAAAGTACAAGCTGAAAGTTTTAAAATTCAAAAACAAAGAAGAGATTATTCAGTATGTAGATCCTATGTTTGATCTTTTGGATAAGACTTACAAACATCTTTCTACTTACACTCCGATTTCGGATGAACAGCGTAAAACGTATAAAGAGAAATATTTCAAACTTATTGATAAAGATTTCATTGTCTGTATTGCTGATGAGCACAACAATCTGATCTCTTTTGCTATTACCATGCCTTCTTATTCCAAAGCACTGCAGAAATCCGGCGGAAAACTTCTTCCATTCGGTTGGTGGCATTTCCTGCAAGCTGGAAAGAAAAATGACAGGGCTAACTTCTATCTGATCGGAATCCACCCGGACTATCAGAGAAGAGGAGTAACTTCCATTATTTTCAAAGAAATCTGGGACATATTCAGAAAAAAAGGAGTTAAATATCTTGAAACCAATCCTGAACTGGAAGAAAACAAAAGTATTCAGCTGCTATGGCAGGACTATAATCCCGTGAATCATAAAAGAAGAAGAACCTATTCTATGGAGCTTAAATAAATGATTCTGTATTTTGTACAGTGTAAACTTATCACCTAAACTTTGAACTTTATGAAACCACAGCTTATCATATTTGCCATTCTAATTGCAGGATTTGTCAGTTATAACATCTTTTTCCAGTCGCCGGATGACAAAACCAATACAGTAATCAACATTCTTTTTGCCAGTATTCTTTTCGGATATATTTCCTTTATGGCCTATACGCTTCTTAGAAAAATGAAAAAATAAGAAATGTAAAATTATCATCAGATTCTATGAAATAATTTATATTTGTTCTGACTAATAACCACCAGCATGAACAGAATATTACTTTTCATAGGAATGCTTTTTATTCCGGCATCAACCTATTCACAGGAATTTTACGTTAATACATTCTCTGTAATCAACTTTACTAATTTCACCAGCGGTGTCTACAGATTTGATGTTTCTGGTCCTACGGAAGTCCAGGAAACCTACTGTACACAAAATATTACGGCCAATGAAATATCCACAGATATTGCTATTGACAGCAATAACAACTTGTATTACGTTACCAATTCCGGATTATTATACAGAAAAAAAAGCACCAGTTCAATTTGTGAATTTTTAGGTGATTTCACCACTGGCAATGCTGCAGCCAATTCACTTGTAGCCGATTCCGGAAATTATCTTTATGCGGCCGGAACCAATCCTAACGCGCTCTACAGGTATGATATAAATAACGGTACTTTCACAGAGATCGGTAATCTCTCGGATGGCCAGACTCCTTCAGGAGATTTATTCTTTTATGAAAGCAGACTTTTTTTAACTACTGCAGACGGAATCGTTGAAATTAATCTGGAAAACCCAACCCAGAGCTGTCCTTTCATGGCCATCAATACACCGAACCCATACGCTGCTTTTTCTATTGATTACGGAACATATTCAAAAGCCTATCTGATCACTTATGGCAACAATACATCTACTTTATCTGAAATCGATATGGTAAATAAACAGATTGGAGCTCCGATAAGGACTTATAACCATCTTATTTATGGCGCTGCTGCCCGTTACAATCTTACATCTAGCAATACGACCTGTAGTCTCACACCATTACATACCCAAGAAACCTCTGCATCAAAAACCTATTTCAATGTAAACAATCCTGCTAACGGCAAAATTATTTGTAATACCAATATTGAACGTAATCAAATGATCGCAATACAGCTGTTTGACAACTCAGGAAGGCTAACTAAAGACTTCTCCAGCCAAAACAATATTGAAAGTTTAAATATCTCTAATCTGCCTGATGGAGTATATATTTTGGCAGTTACTACAAAAAAAGGGGAAAAACACACAAAAAAAATAATCATAAAAAGCTAATTTTTATTGATTCTAAATTACCGATTTAACTCATTTTCATCCCACTTTTAAGCTGATTAATTTCATGCTTTCTTGTTTATTCGCTAAATTTGCAAATTGAGATAATAATGCAAAAATGAATTTACCTGAAAGTTATATTCCAATCCTTATCCAGGCTGGTGTAGCAGTAGGATTTGTAGCTGTTTCTTTGCTTGGGGCACATTTCTTAGGTCCACAACAGAAAAAAGGAGACTCTGTAAAAAACCAAAGCTGGGAATGTGGGGTTCCTGTAGAAGGAAACGCTAGAACACCGTTTTCTATCAAGTACTTCCTGACTGCGGTATTGTTCGTACTATTCGATATTGAAATCGTATTCTTTTATCCTTATGCTGTTAATTTCAGAGAATTTGGTATGGAAGGATTCCTTGCCGTGCTTACATTCGTTGCGATATTCTTCGTAGCGTTTTTCTATGTCTGGAAACGTGGTGCGCTGGATTGGGATAAATAAATTTTAACATTAAAAGATTGAATAATTTAATCATTGAAAAAAAGAGATGATTACATTTGATAAGTACTTTAATCTTTAAATATTCAACAAAAGAAAATGTCAGATAAAAAACCAGTAATAAGAACAGATGCACCTGCTCCCGAAGGCTATGAAGGAGAAGGGTTTTTCGCAACAAAACTGAGCAGTGTAATCGGGATGGCAAGAAAGTTTTCACTTTGGCCATTACCCTTTGCAACCTCTTGTTGTGGTATCGAGTTTATGGCTACCCTGAACCCGACTTATGATGCTTCAAGATTTGGTATGGAAAGAAACTCTTTCTCTCCAAGACAAGCAGATATGCTGATGGTTTGCGGAACTATATCAAAGAAATTGGGACCAGTCCTGAAAGAAGTTTACACTCAGATGGCTGAGCCGAAATGGGTGGTAGCAGTTGGAGCTTGTGCTTCCAGCGGTGGTATTTTTGATACGTATTCTGTACTTCAGGGAATAGATAAAATTATTCCGGTAGATGTTTACGTTCCCGGATGTCCTCCAAGACCTGAACAGATCATTGAAGGTGTAATGCAGGTACAGGCTCTTGCAGAAAGCGAAAGCATCAGAAGAAGAGACATGCCTGAATATCAGAAATTATTAGATTCTTACAACATAAGCAACTAAACGGAAATGACAAACGAATTTGTATTAGAAGCAATCACAAGAGAATTTCCGGAATCTGTTATTTCAAGTTCAGAACCATATGGGATGCTGACGATTGAAGTAAAGAAAGAAGATATCAAGAAGATCATTCACTATCTGAAAGATTCATCTCTGGAATTTAATTTCCTTACGGATATCTGTGGTATTCATTACCCTGAATTCCCTGAGAAGGAAATTGGTGTTGTCTACCATTTGCATAATATGATGGCCAATTTCAGATTACGTCTGAAAATCTTTATGTCCAGAGAAAACATTGAAGTAGACTCTCTAGTAGAGCTGTATGCAGGAGCAAACTGGATGGAAAGAGAAACGTATGATTTCTATGGGATTAAATTTAAAGGACACCCGGATCTGAGACCTATTTTAAATATGGAAGACCTGGGATACCACCCAATGTTGAAGGAATATCGCCTTGAAGACGGTACAAGAACCGACAAGAACGATAGCATGTTCGGAAGATAAAAAAGCGAATGGCCAATGGCAGCTAGCCAATAGCCAGAAGCAAATAGCTAAAAGCAATCATTATGAAAGATAACTCATTATCTAATATACTAAACCAGTACGAAAGTAAGGAACAGATTGACGGACAATTATATACCCTGAATCTGGGACCTACCCACCCTGCTACTCACGGGATTTTCCAGAATATCTTAACGATGGACGGAGAGAGAATCCTTCACGCTGAGCAAACAGTAGGATACATCCACAGAGCATTTGAGAAAATTTCTGAAAGAAGAAACTATTCTCAGATCACTACCCTTACAGACCGTATGAATTACTGTTCTGCACCCATCAATAACTTAGGCTGGCATATGACAGTAGAGAAGCTGATTGGCGTGGAAGTTCCAAAACGTGTAGACTATATGCGTGTTATCCTAATGGAGCTTGCAAGAATCGGTGACCACCTGATCTGTAACGGGGTAACCGGAATGGACTCAGGAGCGATTACAGGTCTTACTTATATGTTCATCGAAAGAGAACGTATTTATGATATGTATGAGCAGATCTGCGGAGCCAGAATGACAACCAATATGGGAAGAATAGGAGGTTTTGAAAGAGATTTCACTCCTAAGTTTCATGAGTTGTTGAAAGACTTCTTAAAAACTTTCCCACCAAGATTTAAAGAATTCTGTACTTTATTAGAAAGAAACAGAATTTTCATGGACAGAACCATTGGTACAGGAGCAATTTCTGCTGAAAGAGCATTAAGCTACGGTTTCACAGGTCCAAACTTACGTGCAGCAGGAGTAGATTATGATGTAAGAGTTGCACAGCCTTATTCTTCCTATGAAGATTTCGACTTCATTATTCCTGTAGGAACTTCAGGAGATACTTACGACCGTTTCATGGTTCGTCAGCAGGAAATCTGGGAATCCATCAAAATTATCAAACAAGCATACGAAAACCTTCCGGAAGGACCATTCCACGCGGATGTTCCTGATTTCTATCTTCCTGAAAAGGCAGATGTATATCAGAAAATGGAAGCATTGATCTACCATTTCAAAATTGTAATGGGAGAAACTGATGTACCGAAAGGAGAAGTTTACCATGCTGTAGAAGGTGGAAACGGAGAATTAGGTTTCTATCTTGTGAGTGACGGAGGAAGAAGCCCTTACAGACTTCACTTCAGAAGACCATGCTTCATCTACTATCAGGCCTACCCTGAAATGATTACAGGTTCTGTAATTTCAGATGCCATTGTAACGATGTGTAGTATGAATATTATTGCGGGAGAATTAGACGCATAATTATAAGATAAAAGAGGAAAGATAAAAGACTTCTTTCTTCATATTTAAATATAAATTGAATTTAGAACACGAATTTCAGAGTCTATTCTCTCTTTTTCTATGTTCTTTAATCTTAGATAAAAAATGAGCGAAACAATAGCTTTTAAACCGGAAAGTTTAGCACAGGTACACAAAATTATCGCAAGATATCCTGAAGGAAGACAGAAATCTGCTCTTCTTCCTGTACTTCACTTGGCACAGAAAGAATTCGGAGGATGGTTAGATGTTCCTGTGATGGATTATGTTGCCGGACTATTAAGTATCCAACCGATCGAAGTATATGAAGTGGCTACTTTCTATACCATGTTTAATATGAAGCCTGTAGGTAAATATGTTTTAGAAGTTTGCAGAACTGGACCTTGTATGGTTTGTGGAAGCGAAAAAATTCTGGATCATATCAGAACCAAACTGAACATTAAAGACGGAGAGACTACTGAAGACGGTATGTTCACATTAAAACCGGCTGAATGTCTTGGAGCATGTGGATACGCACCCATGATGCAGCTTGGAAAATTCTTTCATGAAAATTTAACGATAGAGAAAGTAGATGAAATCCTTGATCTTTGCAGACAGGGACAACTTGCTTTAGACTAATAGAAATTTTAAATTCTACATTGTAGATTTTAAATTATTCACTTAACGTTTAATCATAATTAATGCAAGAAGCCAAAAGCCTATTGCAATAAGCAAATAACAATGAGTAAAAAACTTTTACTTAAAGACGCACATATAGAAGGTATTCGCTACTTTGAAACCTACCGCAAACAAGGGGGGTACACAGCTGCTGAAAAAGCCTTGAAAATGACTCCTGACGAAATTCTTGAAGAAGTAAAAGCTTCAGGACTAAGAGGTCGTGGTGGAGCTGGATTCCCAACAGGAATGAAATGGAGCTTTCTGGCAAAGCCGGAAGGCGTTCCAAGACACCTTGTAGTGAATGCAGATGAATCTGAGCCCGGAACGTTCAAGGACAGATATCTGATGGAGTTCCTTCCTCATTTATTGATTGAGGGAATGCTGATTTCTTCTTACTGTTTAGGTTCCAATACTTCTTATATCTACATCCGTGGAGAATACTCATGGATTCCGGATATCCTTGAAGAAGCTATTGAAGAAGCTAAAGCAGCAGGATTTTTAGGTAAAAACATTTTAGGAACCGGTTTCGATCTTGAAATCTATGTACAGAGAGGTGGTGGAGCATATATCTGCGGTGAAGAAACGGCATTGCTTGAATCCCTTGAAGGAAAAAGAGGTAACCCGAGATTAAAACCGCCATTCCCGGCTGTAAAAGGTCTTTGGGAAAGACCAACGGTGGTAAACAACGTTGAATCTATTGCGGCAATTGTTCCAATCATTGATATTACAGGTGCTGAATATGCTAAAATAGGTGTTGGAAGATCTACAGGAACGAAATTAATTTCTGCTTGTGGAAACATCAACAAACCTGGTGTATACGAAATCGATATGACGATCACTGTAGAAGAGTTTATCTATTCTGATGAATATTGCGGTGGTATTAAAGATGGTAAAAGATTAAAGGCTTGTATTCCTGGAGGAAGTTCCGTTCCCATTGTTCCGGCAAATCTATTGCTGAGAACCGTAAACGGTGAGCCAAGATATATGAACTACGAATCATTGGCAGACGGTGGTTTTGCTACCGGAACCATGATGGGTTCAGGAGGGTTCATCGTTTTGGATGAAGACCAGTGTATTGTAGATCACACTATGACTTTGGCAAGATTCTACAACCACGAAAGCTGTGGACAATGTACTCCTTGCCGTGAAGGAACAGGATGGATGTATAAGATTTTAAAGAAAATCGAAAAAGGAGAAGGAAAAATGGAAGATATCGATCTACTTTGGGACATCCAGAGAAAAATCGAAGGAAATACAATTTGTCCGTTGGGTGATGCAGCAGCTTGGCCGGTTGCAGCAGCGATCCGTCACTTCAGAGATGAATTTGAGTGGCACGTAAAAAACCCAGAGTTGTCTCAGACACAAAATTATGGATTGGCACATTATGCAGATCCTATCCCGGCTGTTGAAAAGAACGCATAGGTAAAAGATGAAAAAATTATTGGTGGTCGGCTTAATGATGTCGAATTTTGTATTTGCACAGAATAAAAAAACTGATACTGCAAATTATAACAGATCTGTTGAAGAGGATTTGTCATATTTAGTGAGTGAGAAACAGCAGATTAAAGCTGAAAGAAAGGAAAAGCCTTTACCATTAAGCAAAAAAGGTCAGGTTTTCGTATTTTATGGTTGGAACAGAGCCGCTTATAGTAATTCTGACATCCATTTTACCGGAAACGGATACGATTTTCAATTGAATAATGTAACCGCGCAGGACAGACCTACAAAATTTGGAATTGTCTATTTTGATCCAAGCTGGTTTACTGTAACACAGTATAATTTCAGAATAGGATATTTTATTAAAGATAATTTAGCATTGGTATTAGGGATCGACCACATGAAATATGTAATGGATCAGAACCAGACTGTAGGTTTCAAAGGTCATATTTCAGATCCTGAATATGCAGCAATGGTTCAGAACGGGCAGGTTAATCTTGCAGATGAGAAGTTCCTTACTTTTGAACATACAGACGGACTTAATTATGAAAACTTAGGTCTTGAGAAATACAAAAATCTTGTTCATAAGAAAAATATAGATTTAGTATGGTCTTATGGAGCCGGAATCGGGTTTATGTTTCCGAAAAGTAATGTAAAACTTTTTGGTAATGAAAGAAGTGACCGTTTTCACGTTGCAGGTATGGGAACCGATATCAGATCCAGTCTTAACCTCGTATTCTGGAAAAACTGGATGCTGAGATTAGAAGGAAAAGCAGGATATATCAATATGTGGGACATCAAAACCACGTTGAATAACAAGCCGGACAAAGCACGCCAGGATTTTGTTTTCGGACAGGTTCTGGGAGGAATTGGATATACATTTAATACTAAGAAATATAAATAACAAAGCCTATTGCTTAACGCATAAAGCTTAAAGCATGTCATATGAGCGAAGAAGTTAAAAAATTCAAAATAACTATAGACGGACAGACTACTGAAGTTTTGCCTGGTACTTCTATTCTGGAAGCTGCAAGACAAATCGGTGGTAAATCTGTACCTCCTGCAATGTGCTACTACAGCAAGTTGGAAACCAGTGGAGGAAGATGTAGAACTTGTCTGGTAGAAGTTTCTAAAGGATCTGAAGCAGATCCTCGTCCTATGCCAAAATTAGTAGCAAGCTGCAGAACTAATGTAATGGACGGTATGGAAGTAAAAAATCTTACTTCTGAGAAAGCTCAGGAAGGAAGAAAAGCGGTTACCGAATTCCTTTTGGTAAATCATCCGCTGGACTGCCCTATCTGTGACCAGGCAGGAGAATGTCATCTTCAGGACTTAGGATATGAGCATGGTGTGGAAAACACAAGAACAGAATTCGAAAGAAATACTTACGAAGCTGATGATCTTGGACCGAACATCAAATTAAATATGAACCGTTGTATTCTTTGCGCAAGATGCGTACTGACAGCTAACCAGCTTACAGAAACAAGAGAACACGGTATCCTTTTCAGAGGAGATCACGCTGAAATTTCAACCTATTTAAATAAAGCTTTAGACAATGACTTCATCGGAAACGTTATCGATGTGTGTCCTGTAGGAGCATTAACAGACAGAACAGCTCGTTTTGCAAGCAGAGTTTGGTTTACAAAACCGATGAATGCAACTTGTAAATGTGATAAATGTTCCGGAAAAGCTGTAGTATGGTTTAAAGGTGATGAAATTGTAAGAGTAACGGCAAGAAAAGACCAGTGGGGTGAAGTAGAAGAATTCATCTGTGATACATGTCGTTTCGAAAGAAAAGCATTATCAGACTGGAACATCGAAGGTCCTAGACACATCGACAGACATTCTGTAATTTCATTGAACCACTACGAAAAGCCTAAAGATGAGCTAAGAGTTTTAGACAATCCAATGGCTAAAGAAATCAGTGAAAAAGACGAAAAATAGAATAGTTCGAAGTTAGGAAGCTGGAAGCTGGGAGTTTAATAAATACCCTAAATTTCAGTTTTAACTTTAGCTGTTTTAAAATATATAAAAAAAAATTGGTAATGTGATGAAGAGTTGATGGCAAGACGTAATACACTTCCAGCTTCCAGCTCCCATCTTCAAACATTTAAAATAAAAAATGGATTTACTTACATTTAAACTAATACTTGTACTAGCACTTTTCCTGCTGTCGCTTACGATTGCAGCCTACTCTACCTGGGCAGAAAGAAAAGTAGCCTCTATCATGCAGGATAGAATTGGTCCTAACAGAGCAGGACCTTTCGGATTACTGCAGCCTCTTGCTGATGGTGGAAAATTCTTCTTTAAAGAAGACTTTACACCTGCCAATGCAGAAAGATTCCTTTTCGTATTGGGGCCGGCTTTGGTAATGTTTATTTCATTGATTACAGGCGCTGTGATTCCTTGGGGTAAAAGTTTAAATATTGCAGGTACTTCTTTTGATCTTCAGGTAGCAAATATTGATGTTGGTGTACTTTTCATCATCGGTATGGCTTCCATCGGAGTTTACGGAATTATGATCGGAGGTTGGGCTTCGAACAACAAATATTCATTACTAGGTGCTATCCGTGCTTCTTCTCAGATGATTTCTTATGAATTGGCGATGGGATTAGCACTTCTTTCTATCATTATGATGTCAGGAAGTTTGGATCTGAAGGAAATCACTGAAAGCCAGACAACCGGAAAATTATGGGGAGTTATTCCTTGGGTTTCTGGGCTGAACTGGAATATTTTCTACCAGCCGATTGCTTTCCTTGTTTTCTTTGTAGCCGCTTTGGCAGAGACCAACAGACACCCGTTCGATTTACCTGAGTGTGAATCTGAATTGGTAACAGGATATTCTACAGAATACTCTTCCATGAAATTAGGTTTATATATGTTCGGGGAATATGTGAACATGTTTATTTCCAATGCATTCATGGTAGTTCTTTTCTTCGGAGGATACAACTATCCTGGTATTGAATGGGTAACTCAGAACTGGGGTGAAAATGCTGCGGGGATTTTGAGTATCGTAGCATTCTTAACGAAGACTGTCATCGGAATTCTGATCTTTATGTGGATCAGATGGACCCTTCCGAGATTCAGATATGACCAGTTAATGCACTTGGGATGGAAAACTTTAATCCCAATGGCATTGGTAAACCTATTAATTACAGGAGCTGTAATTTTAGCGTTTGGAAATTAAATTATCTAAACCTAACAGGTTTTAAAAACCTGTTAGGTTTGTGTGAATATTGAATATTAAAAATTAAGATAACAGACAAGATTAGTCTAAAATCTGGTGTCTAACATCTAATATCTATAATTAAATGAAACTTACAAACAGATCAAAAGTTGTTTCCAATAAAGAAATGACCCTTGCTGAAAAAATCTACCTTCCTGCTATCTTTACAGGAATGGGGATTACATTTAAGCATGCTGTAAGAACCGTGATAAAGGGTGCTCCCGCAGTATATTCGTATCCGGAAGTACAGAAACCAAGAACCACTATCTGGAGAGGTCAGCACGTTTTGAAAAGAGACGAGGAAGGCAGAGAAAGATGTACAGCTTGTGGACTTTGTGCGGTAGCTTGTCCTGCAGAAGCCATTACGATGACGGCTGCTGAAAGAACTAAAGAGGAAAGAGGTCTTTACAGAGAAGAGAAATACGCTTCAGTATATGAAATCAATATGCTAAGATGTATTTTCTGTGGTATGTGTGAAGAAGCCTGTCCTAAGTCTGCGATCTATCTTACCGACAGATTGGTAGATGTGGAAACCAACAGAGGTTCTTTCATTTACGGAAAAGATAAACTAGTTGAAAAAATAAATGAAAGGATTGATATCACGACAAGACAATCCGAGAAACAAAAAAATGCGGTAAAATAATGGATCAGTTTTTATTTTTCTTGGTGGCGTTTTTAGCAGTGGCAAGTGCAGTGTATTTTGTATTTGCAAGAAATCCTCTCTATGCTATTTTGTCATTAATTGTTACGATGTTTTCAATTGCCGGAATGTACATTCTTCTCAATGCACAGTTCCTTGCAATTATCCAGATTATAGTGTACGCAGGTGCCATCATGGTACTTTTCCTTTATATCTTAATGATGCTTAACCTTAATAAAGGAGACGAAAGTAAGAAGAACAATACTTTAAAATTTGTTGGAGTTTTTACTGCAGGTATTCTTTTAGTAGGAGTATTAGGCGTTTTCAGAGGTGTAAGAGAAAACCACATTGTTGTTGAAAATGTAGACAGAGGTGTTGGTCTTACCAAAAATCTGGGTAGACTTTTGTTTAATGAATATGTTTTACCGTTTGAGCTTGCTTCCATCCTTATTCTGGCAGGTATTGTAGGCGCGGTATTAATCGGTAAAAAAGATTTATAAAATTATGGGAGAAGTAAATACATTTATACAAAGCATCCCTTTGGACTACTTCATCATTCTTTCATCAGTATTGTTCTGTCTGGGAGTAATGGGAGTATTGCTTAGAAAAAATGCTATTGTGATTCTGGGCTGTGTAGAGCTTATGCTGAATTCTGTAAACCTTTTATTGGCAGCTTTTTCAGCGTATAAAGGCAACGGCGACGGACAACTTTTAGTTTTCTTCATTATGGTGGTAGCTGCTGCTGAAGTAGCGGTAGGTTTGGCAATTATTGCGATGCTATATAGAAACACCCGTTCTGTAGATGTAAGTATATTTAATAAATTAAGAGGATAAGAATGGAGAATCTAGTATATGCAATAGTACTTTTACCACTTTTAGGGTTTCTTATTAACGGGCTATTCGGAAAAAATCTTCCCAAAATATTGGTAGGATCTTTGGCTACAGCTATGGTTTTCGGATCTTTCTGTATTGCTGTAAGTATTTTCATGAATTTCAATTCTGAGAGCCAGCCTGTTATTGTAAAAGCTTTTGAATGGTTTAGAGTAAACGGAGTTCAAATCAATTTTGGATTCCAGATTGATCAGCTTTCTTTAATGATGGTAATGATCATTACGGGTATCGGTTCACTGATCCACTTATACTCTATCGGATATATGAGTCATGACAAAGGGTTCTATAAGTTCTTTACTTATCTGAATCTTTTCATCTTCTCGATGTTACTTCTGGTAATGGGAAGCAACTACCTTATCCTGTTTATCGGATGGGAAGGTGTAGGTCTTTGTTCTTACCTGTTGATCGGATTCTGGTATACCAACGAAGAATACGGTAAAGCGGCAAGAAAAGCTTTCATCATGAACAGAATTGGTGACCTTGCGTTATTGATCGGTATCTTCATGATTGCTTCTCAGACCAATGCTGTAGATTATCTTTCTGTAGCAGAAAACGCTTCAAAATTTGAATTAGACGGAACAGTGATTATCTTTATCACAGCGAGTTTATTCATCGGTGCTACCGGTAAATCTGCTCAGGTTCCATTATATACATGGTTACCGGATGCGATGGCGGGACCAACTCCTGTATCAGCGTTGATCCACGCGGCAACGATGGTAACTGCGGGTATCTATTTAGTAGTAAGATCTAACTTCTTATTTACTTTAGCCCCTACAGTACAGGGAGGAATTTTATTCATCGGATTCTTAACAGCTGCTTTAGCTGGATTCTACGCACTACGTCAGAACGATATCAAAAAAGTATTGGCATACTCTACAGTTTCACAGCTTGGATTTATGTTCATCGCTTTAGGTCTTGGAGCTTATACAACAGCCATGTTCCACGTAATGACGCATGCATTCTTTAAGGCTTTGTTATTCTTAGGTGCAGGTTCTGTAATCCATGCTATGAGCAACGAGCAGGATATGCGTTTCATGGGAGGTCTTAAAAAATATATTCCTCTTACCCACGCTACATTCCTTATCGGAACATTAGCCATCTCAGGTTTCCCTTTATTATCAGGGATGATCTCCAAAGACGAAATTTTAGTAGCAGCTTTCGCTAAAAACCCGATTTACTGGGTCATCTTATTTGTTTTAGCGGCAATGACTGCAACTTATATGTTCAGATTATACTACCTTACATTCCATGGAGAATTCAGAGGTACTGAAGAACAGAAACACCATTTACATGAAAGCCCTTCCAATATGACATTACCATTGATCGTATTGGCAATTCTTTCTGTAATCGGAGGTTTTATCAACCTGCCACACTTCATCGGTCACGGCCACTATGCCAAACTGATGGAATGGTTAAAGCCGGTTCTTACAGAACAAAGCTACAGCCAGATGGAAGCTACTCTTTCAGGAGTACCTTTCAATACTGAAATGATATTATTAGCAGCTACAGTATTGATGTTTTTCACTGTATGGTTCATCGTTAGAAATACTTATTTAAGTAAGAAAAAGATGGCTGTTGCAGAGGAAAGTTACACCGGATGGGAAAAGCTTTCTGCTAAGAAATTATACGTTGACGAACTTTACAACGCATTGATTGTAAAAACTGTTGAAGGATTAGGACGCGGAGGAAAAATGTTTGATAAGGGTATCTTAGACCGTTTTGTAAACTTTGTAGGTGATGGTGCTGAAGACAGCGGAAAAGCTATGAAGCGTGTACAGAACGGAAATGTAGAGACATATATCCTTATCATGTCTTTAGCGGTGGGAATTATATTAATTGTTAACTTTTTATTACAATAATAATGTCTTGTTTGTTATTAACATTATTACTATTACCTCTAGTAGGTTCGGGATTAGTTTTTGCCTGGAAGAATAATTCCAGCAAATATTTGGCGCTTGGAATCGCATTGGTACAAATGCTTCTTACGTTCTATATACTATCGGATTTTGATTTTACTCCGACAGTAGACAGCGTATTGCAGCATGAGATCAATTATCCATGGTCACAATTTATGAAGAGCTCTCTTCACTTCGGTATCGATGGGATGAGCATGCTTCTTTTATTATTGACCAATATTCTGGCTCCAATCATTATTTTATCATCTTTCAACGAAAATGTAAACTACAGAAATACATTCTACGGATTGATTCTGTTGATGCAGTTCGGTCTTGTAGGAGTGTTCACTTCTTTAGACGGATTGTTATTCTACATTTTCTGGGAAGTAACTTTGATTCCAATTTGGTTCATTGCCGGACTTTGGGGACAAGAGAATAAAAGGTTTGAGTTTACGACGAAATTCTTCGTATATACATTCGTGGGATCATTATTTATGTTAGCCGGATTGATCTATGTGTACAACCACTCTGCATCATTCGCTTTAACAGATCTATATAATGCTCAGCTTAACGAGGTACAGCAGACTGTGGTATTCTGGTTTATTTTCTTTGCTTTTGCAGTGAAATTACCGGTATTCCCTTTCCATACATGGCAGCCTGATACTTATACCTACTCTCCTACTCAGGGATCCATGTTATTATCAGGGATCATGCTGAAGATGGCAGTATACGGTGTAATGCGTTATTTATTACCAATCACTCCGCTTCCGATTGCCGGAATTTCCGGACAGATTGTAATTATTCTTGCTATTGTAGGAATTGTTCACGGTGCTTTGATTGCTATTATCCAGACGGATATGAAGAGAATCATTGCCTATTCATCTTTCTCTCACGTAGGATTGATGGTAGCTGGGATCTTTGCTTCTGCAGTAGTTACTTTGAGAGGAACTTTCAATGTAGAAGGAGCTGAAGGAGCTTTGGTACAGACTTTTGCTCACGGTATCAACGTAGTGGGATTATTCTACTGTTGTGATATTTTATACAAGAGATTCAAATCAAGAGACATCAGACAAATGGGTGGTTTAGCTAAAGTAGCGCCTAAGTTTGCAGTATTGTTCTTGATCATTATATTAGGTTCAATGGGAGTTCCATTAACCAATGGATTCATCGGGGAATTTATTTTGTTGAAATCAGTTTATGATTTTAACGGAACAGCAGCAGTAATTGCTGGTCTTACGGTAATTCTTTGTGCTGTGTATTTATTGAGATTCTACGGAAAAGCAATGTTCGGAGAAGGTGATGAAGCCGTTTTAAGTACAGCAAAAGATTTATCAGGTGTAGAATTTTCTGTATTGGCAAGTTTAGCGGTTTTTGTGATCTTACTGGGTATTTTCCCACAACCGGTAATCGACATGGTGAGTAGTTCGGTGAAGTTTATCTACCAATCAATGGTAAGTTAATTTGATATTTTAAGAAATGAGTGTTTTAATTATTGTTTTCCTAACGGCAGTTATTGCGTTATTTTCAGGAGTTTTTGAACAAGGAAAATTCGCAAGATACATTGGGATTTTGGGATTAATCATTGCATTGTATGTAAGTTTTATGCCGGAATGTTCGTTCTTCGACCATTACAAGCATATGTATGAATACAGTGACAATACCGCATTATTCACTAAAATATCAATCGTAACAACTTTATTATTATTCTTCCTTGGTGGTTTTGCTTTCAGCAATCACAGAAGCCACCAGTCAGAATTATATGCATTGATGCTATTTGCATTATGTGGAGGGATCATCCTTTTCGGATACCAGAATCTGGTAACGATGTTCTTAGGAGTTGAAATCCTTTCTATTCCATTATATGTAATGGCTGGAGCCAACAAAACTGACTTGAGATCCAATGAAGCTTCAATTAAATATTTCCTTATGGGTGCATTTGCAACAGGTTTCTTACTGTTCGGTATTGCATTCATCTACGGAAGTGCAGGAAGTTTTGATTTATACAAAATCCATGATTTCGGGGTAGCTAATTCAGGGAATGTAATGTTCATCTTAGGAGTATTACTGATTCTTTGTGCATTGGCATTCAAGGTAGCTTTAGCACCTTTCCATATGTGGAGCCCTGATGTATATGCAGGTTCTCCTTCATTGATCACAGCTTTCATGGCGAGTGTTGTAAAGATCTCCGGATTCTTTGCGCTATTCAGATTGATGACGCTTGGTTTCACTGGAGTTACTCATGAATGGATCAATGTTTTAGGAGTATTCTTAATCATTACTTTACTTTTGGCAAACGTTATGGGTCTTGCTCAGACAAATGCAAAAAGAATGTTGGCATACTCTTCAGTTTCCCACGCAGGATATATCGGATTGGTATTCTTCGGAATGACAAGCCTTTCTACTTATAACCTTGCCTTCTATTTGTTTGCTTATTCTTTATCTACAGTAGGAGTTTTCATGTGTCTGATCTGGGTAGAGAAATTAAAAAGAGAAACTTCTTTCGGAGCGTTCAAAGGATTGGCAAAAACTGAACCTTTATTAGCAACAGCAGCAACGATCTCTATGCTTTCAATGGCAGGAGTTCCGTTAACAGCTGGTTTCATGGGGAAATTTGCTTTATTCTCCCAGGCTATGAATGGTGCTGCTTTCTTAGTATTGGTAGCTGTATTAGGTTCTGCCCTATCTATCGCTTACTATTTAAGACTGATCATTGCCATGTTCTTCTTTAAAGAATCAACATTCAAATCATCAGAAAAAGTAACCCTTACTTATAACATCATTGCAGTAATTGTTATTGTTTTGATCATCATCCTTGGAGTTTTCCCGGATATGTTTGCAAGAATGTTCGGATTGTAAAAACTGAATGTTAAGATATAAAAAGCACAACTTTTCAGTTGTGCTTTTTTTGATCATATTTGAAATAAAATTCATAAAATTTATTATTCATTAATCCTGCTATCCCCCTTTCCAAAAAAACAACAAATAATGGCAAAATATCTTATAAAGTTTCCCGAAGTACAAGTAAATTATGTACAATAAAATAAATTATACTCCTATTAATATTCCGCTTTTTTCATAACTTTACTCTAAATTTTTCAGCTCTTGGCTAATCTCTATAAAAAAGACTCTCCCTTTCAGGTTTATATATCATTCAAAAAATATTTGGATGTTCTGGAACATATCCGGTATAACGACAGACTGGAATACAGGGTCAATTATGCAGAGTCTTTAATCGAAAGCACAAGAAATTTTAAAGAACTCAGAGAAGGTTTTCAGGACACAACCCTTCTTGAAAAATATGAAGACCTCATCAGACTGCTTCTTGCCGATCTTTTCCCGACTGGCCTTACCAGAAATGAAATAAAGGCAGCAAGCATTCCGCTTTCCAACATTACCTTCAACTATACCGAAAGGTTTAAAGATATTCTGAAAGATGCCGGAAAAGACTTCGAAATAGAACTCAGAAATATTTCAGATAATGAATTTTATGTATTCTGCTGTTGTCTGATTCTTCAGAGCTATTTCAAAAAAGATATTAAAAGTACGATCCCATTTTATTATGATATTCCCAATAAGCAGGGAATCATGAAGCATTATAAAATTACGGTCAATTCAGATTTTACGGAAATTACTCCCACAGAAGAGGCCAAAATTCCGTCCGATGATGTTCTGGATATGTTGCTGGAAAACCTGGATGACTTTAAAATGTGGAAGAAATATTTCCCATCCCAATCCTGGATATTGAAAGGATTCACCATTATTTCACTGGTAGACTGTACCTCTGAAGTAGCCCTTTCCGATCTGAAATCAAGCATGATTGAAATTGATCCGGAAAATATGAATCCCAACGAAAATCTTACTGAAATTTTCAAATCCTATTTTGATGTTCCTGAACTCAACTTCGGGTTGATGACGTTTAACAAAAAGGAACAGAAACTGGATAAACTTCCGATATATGAAAGTCTTCTCACGAATCATATCCTGGATTTCTGGATCAATGCATTTGATGAAGAGACACGTAAAAGCACCTTTAATAATTTAAATCATAATTCAAAGCCTGTTGTTGTTTCCAATGTCAACAACCTGGACGAGAATGTCAAGCTGCTTCCTTCCTTCAGTATTTTAAAGGACAACAATGTCAATAGTTTCATGGTAATTCCCATTATGAAGGACGGCGAACTTCTTGCAATTATGGAATTCACCTCTCCTATTGCCGGAAGCTTCAATGGTTTAAAGCTAAAAAAACTGGAGTTTTTCACTGATATGGTTCTTTTTTCTCTGAACAGATTTTACTTTGAGAAAAACTATCAGATAGAAGCCATTATTCAGCGTGAATATACAACGATCCACGACAGTGTGGTCTGGAAATTCAGAAATGAAGCTGAAAAATATTTTACCGCATCACTCGGAAGAAAAATATATACTTTAAAACAGATTGCATTTAAAAATCTTACTCCGCTATTTGGGGTTTCGGACATCCGTTCCTCTTCGGAAAAACGTTTCAATCTGATGCTGCAGGATCTCAACCAGCAGATTGAATGGCTGAATGAAATTCTGATACTCACCAATTCCGATTCCGAAAAATTTGTACTGGCACTGGATGTCTTTGAAAATGAAATCAACAATGAAATCAAAGCAGATACGGAACAGCGTTTCCAGAGGTTATTAAGGGAAGAAATTCATCCTTTTTTACAGGGAAAACTGGAAGTAAGAACTTCGAGAGAAATAAAAACGAAAATCAAAGACTATTTTTCACACATCTTTACTTCTACGGATCTGTTTTATCACCACAGGAAAAACCTTGATGATTCTATCACATTAGTCAACCGAAAACTGGCAGATATGCTGGACGAAAGCCAGGTGAAGGCACAGGAGATTTTCCCGCATTATTATGAAAGATTTAAATCTGATGGCGTGGAACACAATCTCTACAGTGGTTCCTCTATCGCTCCTGAGCTGCATTATACTTCGAAAGTAGTTCATAAACTGAGATACTGGCAGCTGAAAACGATCTGTAAAATGGAACTTGAATTTCAGTCGTTCAAAAAATATCTTCCTGTACAACTGGATATTGCTTCACTTATCTTTGTATATAACGAAAAAATAGACATCCGTTTCAGAATGGATGAAAAACGGTTTGATGTAGACGGCGCATACAATTCGTATTACGAGATTATCAAAAAACGTCTGGATAAAGCCCACGTGAAAGATTCTTCAGAACGCATTACGGCTCCCGGAAAAATTACCATCGTCTATTTCGGCATGGAAAACCAGAAGGAATACTTAGATTATATTTCCAAACTCCAGAAGAAAGGAGTTTTACAAAATGATATAGAATTTTTAAGAGTAGAGGATCTTCAGGGTATTACAGGATTGCTGGCACTGAGAGTTTCTTTTACACTTCCTCAAGAGTAGTAAATATCTTTAATCCACAAAATAAGTATCCGGTTTCTTCAACTCCCCTTGTGGAATTCCTGCCTGTTCAAAAATAGAAAACTCAATGGTACGGCAGATACTATTCAGGGCAAGGTCATTTTCCTCTTCACCAAAAGGTTCTCCAATCTCCTGAATAATAGCGTCAAGAGCAATAAAGGTATAGCTGATTAATAAAACAATCAGAGGCATCATCCATCCTAATGAATCTACCAGTCCGAAAGGAAGCCAGAAACAGTACAGGTATACGGTACGATGCAGCAAAACACTGTAAGCAAAGGGTAACGGTGTATTGTAAATTCTCTCACATCCTCCGGAAATATTAGAAAACTGATTCAGCTGATGATCCATCGAAGTCATGACGATAGTATCTATATTTCCTTTTTTATTTTGTTCATTGAGCCAGTCTGCAATAAACCCAAGGATAATACTGGGAATAAATTTCTTGTTCTTCACCTGTTCCAGGTGTTCGGGAGAAAGCAGCCTTTCAAGATGTTCTGTCCCTGTTTTATCTCTTAGCTGAAAGTTCAGAGACCAGGAAAATGCAGAAATCAGTTTAATAATTTGCTCTTTTTTCTTTTTAGCCTCGGGAGAAGAATCATTCACTAAGGATAAGATCTGTCTCGTCAGGGATCTGGTTTCGATCACAAGTAATCCCCAAAGTTTCCTGCCTTCCCAGAAGCGGTCATAGCTTGCAGAATTACAGAAACCCATAAATATGGCAAGTGCAAGTCCTATCAGTGTAAAAATGGTAGGATTAAGATGCACTTTATAATCAAATATTTTCCCTTTGAAAAAATAGATAGCCAGAGAAAACAGCGTGATAATGGAAAGCTGAACAACAATTTTCTTTAATACGGAACCTCTCCATATAAATAACATTTTCAGCCAATTCGTACGCTGTCGGACTATCATTGTGTATATTTTAATTAAAGACTAAGAAAGGCCACCCCGAAAGATAAAACGGAAATAATAATTCCGGCCATAAAGATCTTATAGGTAATGGATAAAAGCTTGTACTTCCTGTTAAGAACTTTTCCCAGATAGTATAAATCTTTCACCATGGAATCATAGATGTAATCCCTGTCTTTAATAAGGTCTTTCATGGCATTGTTATAATCGTCAAACAACATCTGCTGAAAGTTTCCAAAGAACAGCAGGTTTACTTTTCTGTTGACAATATCCTCAGAAGTAAATGTTGATTTTGTGACATTCGGTTTTGTAGACAGAATCGCAAATATGATCGTCAGTACGCTAGACAGCAATAATATAAAACTTGGAAGAATCAGATGCGAATTTTTAGGCGCATCCAGCTTCGGAACCAGTACAGAAAGACAAACTGAAATAATAATGGCATTTACAGATAAAAGAATATTGGCTTTACTGTCTGCAATATCGCTCAATCTTGTATGATTATTCAGCGTTACTCTGAATAAAGTATCTACACTTCTGTCCGATTTTTCTTTTTCTTTTTTAACTTCGGAAGCCTCCTTTTTGTTTTCTTTTTTCTCTTCTTCTTTTTCCAGCTTCTTTTCGATCTTTTTGATGTTTTTCTTTTTCAAAGGCTCCCAGTTTTCTTTGGCATAATCTGTATAAAAGGTATGCTTGTTTTTCAGCATATCCAGATTTCCGGCATTCCATTCCTCATTGGAAAAGCATCTTACATTCGTCAGTTCCCATTCTTTTCTTAAAGCATCGGAAATATCACTGTAATCATGGCCTGCAAAATGACTGAAGTCTGCATCTTTTACAATTTTTTCCAGTAAATTCTGAGGTTCGTACTGTATTTTCGTGGCCAGAATCAGTTTTTCAACGTCTGCAATATAGTTTTCAGGATAGTTTTCCTGGTGTAAAAAGGCTTTCATCACCTCTACACTCCTTTCCTCATGGTTCAGAGCACATTCTATATACCCTGTATCATGAAACCATAATGCAACGAGTACCTTCTCCTGATCCTCTTCAGAAACAGGAGTATTTTTCATGATTTCCTCAGCCTTATTAACTGTATAGGCAGTATGGATAAAATTATGATAAAAATATACCGAAGATAACTTATCTTTGAATAAGATTTCAACATAATTTTTAGCTTTTTGTAAAATGCTCATCCCTGAAATTTTGTTAATGTAAATTTATGAATTTATCCTTTAAAACTCATCTAAAAAATACTTCTATTGTTCTTAGAACAGTAATGTCCGCAGGAGTCCTTTATTCCTGTGCTACCTATAACGTACAAAAGGGCAAAAACTTATTTGAAGTAAAAGATTCCGAAATAAAATCTGAAAATGATTTCAAACTCTTTCTGATTGGAGATGCAGGAAACTCAGATGAACCTCAGGCCCAAAAAACATTGAATTTACTGAAAAGCAAGCTGGATTCTGCGGATAGTAATTCGATGCTGATCTTTCTGGGAGATAATATCTATCCCAATGGGATGCCTGAAGAAACAGACAAAGATTACTCCCTCGCAAAGCAAAAACTGGAAAATCAGCTTTCCATTACCAAAAATTTCAAAGGAAAAACATTAGTAATTCCAGGAAATCACGATTGGTATAATGGATTGGAAGGATTAAATACCCAGGAAGGGCTGATAAAAAAATATCTTGATGATAAAAAAGCTTTCCTTCCTAAAAATGGCTGTCCTATTGATGATATCAATGTTTCTAAAGATATCAAGCTTATCGCCATCGATACAGAATGGGTGATTGCCAACTGGGATAATTATCCGGGAATCAACAAAAACTGTAATATCAAAACCCGCGAAGATTTTTTTACGGAGTTCAAAGATCTTATCATTAAAAATCAGGGTAAAAAAATAATTATAGCTTTACATCATCCTATCATCAGCAGTGGAACCCATGCAGGTTTTAATTCTGCAAAATCCCATCTCTTTCCTCTAAAGAGTAAAGTTCCTGTTCCTGTAGTAGCAAGTGTCATCAATATACTAAGAAGTTCCTCAGGAGCGAGCCCTGAAGATATCAATAATCAACATTATGCTGACATGGCCAACCGGCTGAAAAGTATTGTTCAGGATAAGGAGAATATTATTTTCGTATCGGGTCATGACCATAATCTACAGTATCACGAAGATGGAAACTTAAGGCAAATCATTAGTGGTGCAGGCTCCAAAACAGATCCGTCTACCATTGTGGAAACAACAGACTTTTCCTACGGAGGCAGTGGTTTCGCAGTTTTAAATTTCAGAAAAGATGAAAGTACAGATGTGGAGTATTTTTCTACCAAAGATGCTCAACTTCAAAAACTGACTCATATATCCGTAATTTCCAAACCGGATGTATTCGTCAATAATTTTCCCAATTCTTTTCCTGCCACATTCTCTTCAACCATTTACCCGGTGCAGCTTACCGAAAAAAGAAAGTTTTACCGCTGGCTTTGGGGAGATCATTACAGAAGATATTACGGAATTCCCATTGAAGCCCCAACAGCTAATCTTTCAGAATTAAACGGTGGATATATTCCTTTCAGAGAAGGAGGAGGAAACCAATCCAACAGCCTTCGATTGAAATCTGCAGACGGACAGGAATTTGTAATGCGTGGGGTGAAAAAAAGTGCAATCCGCTTCTTAAACAATATGGCTTTTCAGAAAAGTACATTGGGAGAAGAACTTGCAGATACCTATCCTGAAAAATTCCTGCTGGATTTTTATACTACCAATCATCCATTTACTCCATTTACGATTGGAAATATGTCGGAAAAACTGGGTATTTTCCATAGCAACCCAAAACTGTATTATATTCCTAAACAGCAGGCTTTGGGAAGATATAACGAAAACTATGGAGATGAAATGTATATGATTGAAGAACGTTTTTCATCAGATCCAAAGACATTGGCTTCTCTCGATAATGCAAAAGATATTGTTTCTACCGATGATGTATTAAAAAACCTCAGCAAAAGCAGTAAATATTCTGTAGACAGGGAATCTTATATCAGGGCAAGATTATTTGATATGCTTATCGGTGACTGGGACAGACATTCCGACCAATGGAAATGGGCAGAATATGAAGCCGGTGATAAAGTAATCTATAAACCTATTCCTAAAGACAGGGATCAGGCATTCAGTAAATATGACGGTGCAGCCTTTAAAATTATTATGAATGTTCCGGCCATCCGCCACATGAAAACCTTTACAGAAGACATCAGCAGTGTAAAATGGCTTGCCATGGAACCTTACCCGATGGATCTTGTGTTCTTAAAAGGTGCAGACCAGAATGAGTGGGAAACCCAGGCAAAATATATTCAGGAACATCTGACTGATGCGGATATTGATGAAGCTTTTCATAACCTTCCGAAAGAAGTGCAGGATGAGACCATCGATGAAATCCAGAGAAAACTGAAAATAAGAAAGACAAAATTACAGACCTATGCTGCTCAGTATTATGATGTACTGCAGAGAAAAGTACCTCTTGCAGGAACGATACATCCTGATAAATTTGTCATTACCAAAAACGGACATTCCGTACTTGTACAGCAATATGATCTGGGTAAGAATAAAGATCAGAATGAACTTGTTTTTGAAAAAACTTATCAGGATTCGAAAACAAAAGAATTGTGGATTTATGGATTGGAAGATGATGACACTTATGTAGTTACCGGAAGCGGAAACCCTAAAATGACGATAAGGCTGATTGGTGGATATAATCATGATACCTATAACGTTGCTGACGGAAGAAAGGTAAAGATCTATGATTTCAAATCTCAGAAAAACACATACAATTCCGGAAATGCAACGAGGAATATTACGGATGATTATGATATCAACAGCTATAATTATAAGCACCCTAAATATAATTCTGTTGCCGGATATCCAAACCTTGATTATAACCCGGATGATGGGGTGATTGTAGGGGTTCTGGCCAATTATACCGTGAATAATTTTATCCGCGATCCTTTTACTCAAAGACACAGCTTAAAAGCTAATTTTTATACCGCTACCGCAGGATTTAGCCTTACGTACAAGGGGGTATTTAAAAAAGCCATCTCCGGTTGGGATATCAATCTTGATGCATTTTATACAACGCCGAGATTCTCTCAAAACTTCTTTGGGCTTTCCAATGAAAGTGAGTATGATAAAGAGGATACGGAAAGAGAATACAACAGAGCAAGAATTTCCAAATTCAACTTTGCGCCTTCCATCTCTCAGAAGAGTTGGATGAACCTCAGCCACCAGTTTCAATTGACTTTTGAAGATAATAAAGTACAGCGAAAAGCTGACCGCTTCATCAACCAGTCACCGGATGTGAGACCTGGTGTATTCAACAGCCAGCAGTTTGTAGGAGCCAATTATACCTTTGGCTATAAAAATGCAGATAATGCAGCTTTCCCTACTCTTGGACTGGAATTCATGCTGAATGCAGACTGGAAAGCAACCCTTTCCGATTTTAATAAAAACTTCGTAACGGTAAAAGGAAAACTTGCCATCGACCACAGGATTGATAAAAAAGGAAAATTTGTATTCGCCAATTCCAGCAATGTGATGTGGATCAATAATAATAATTTCGAATTCTATCAGGCAGCGGCTATCGGGGGTAATAATGGAATGAGAGCTTTCAGAAACGAAAGATTCTCAGGAAGATCCTACCTGACCAATAACTCAGAAATACGATGGGATTTTGGACGGGTAAGAAATAATATTGTGCCTGCCAACATGGGAATTCTTATCGGATATGATATTGGCCGTGTATGGAACGACAGTGAAAATTCCAGAAAATGGCATCAGTCTGCCGGCGCAGGAGTATGGCTGAGTATTGTGGAAATGATGTCTGCAAGGCTGAATTATTTCTATGGTTCAGATGGTGGAAGAATTTCTGCCGGAGTGGGAATGAAATTTTAACCTGTTTCATAGAAAAGAAGGAAATTAATTCTAATTCCGGGAACGTATACCGTAATTACAGAATAAACATAAAACACTATTTAACAGCAATTTACACTACTTAAATTTAAATATTAAAAAAAAATCAATTTTAATAAAATTTAATAATTCAAATTTTTAACTCACATTTTTTACAGATAAAATAAATATGGCTTTTAAATAAGAGCCATATTTTCAGCTATATAAGTCAAAGCCAGACATAGTTCAATATGTTTATCAATTCCTTAAAAAACAGACATTTAAAAAACATTTTATATTTGTGCCAATAAAAAATCAACAAATGATGAAAAAAAAGCTATTGTATATGGCATTATTTGTCATGTTCATACAGTTAAGTGCACAAGTAGGGATTAAAACACCCACACCCCAAAATACTTTGCATGTGAACGGTACACTTCAGGTAGTTAAGGATCTGAATGTAGGTGGGGACGACAAAACAAAAGGAAATTCCGGAAACAAAGGAGAGGTTTTAATGTCAAATGGAGAGGGCATTGCGCCGGTATGGAAAACTATAGAGTCTGAAAATTTCTTAAAGGTAGTGTATGTGGGAAATAAAACGAACATCAGCCCTGCAAGCGGAAGCTACACAGGAACCCATTCTACACCGGTTAATACTCATGAAAGTTATTCACAAACCTATGTTTTCAATGTGAGTAATAAGATCGATACGGCTTATTTAACTTACAATTCTACCACAGGGCTTTTCACGGTAGTAAAGCCGGGGTTTTACAATATCGTTCCTTATGCAACCTATGATCTTAATTTAAATCCATCAGGACAAACTGCAGGAACGGCCAATTCCTATATCCAAAAAGTTTCCCCTACTCTCACGACACTTGCAGGTATATCCACAGGACATGGCGAGCGTACAACAGGCTTGAATCATAATCTTTCCTCCATTAATTTTTTCAACACGGGAGAAACCTTCAGAATACGCTGCCGTTATACCCAGGATTTCAGATTATCGGGTGGAAATATTCATATCTCTTATCTTACTCCATAAACGAGACAAACGTCAATCACTTCAACTATTCATATATTCAAAGACCACAGACTTATTCTGTGGTTTTTACTGTATAATAAAATTACAGATTGAGTTCCTTTATATTAGGTAAAGAAGTCAGTAACACTTGTTATCGCAATAGTAATCCTTGCTAAAAACTCTGGTTTTTACATCATCATAGAAATTCTTCTATAATTTAAAAAAAATCATAAAGAACAAGAAAAATGAATTTAAATTAATTCAAAAAATTCAGCAAATTAATTTAAATAAAACACGCAAAAAGCAAATTATATAAAAATAAACCACAATAATAAAATTAATCATCTATTGTTGATTTTTTTTCGTTTTATAATAATCCATACATTTGTCCCAACAAAACACATTTTTAAGATGAAAAGAAAACTATTAAGTGTAGCATTATTTGCTATGTCAATATTTGCTTATGCACAAATCGGAGTCCAGACATCTACTCCACAGAGAACACTGCACGTCAACGGCTCACTGCAGGTGGTAAAAGAACTGAACGTAGGAGGTTCTGAAAATGTACAGGGTACCGCAGGTAAAGACGGTGAATTTTTAAGTTCCAATGGGCCAGGTACAGCTCCTACCTGGAGAACTATAGAATCTCAAAATTTTTTCAAAGTAGTCTTTGTGGGCAACAAGGGTAATATATCACCAGCTACCGGCAGCTATACAGGAACTCACGTAACCGGAACTTTTGAAAACCTGGCTCAAAATTTCATTTATAATATGGTTAACAAAATAGATAATAATTTTATTTCCTATGATGCAAACACCGGGATATTTACAGTAAACAGGACCGGATTCTATAATATAGCAACCTATTTCACCTATGACTTAAACCTTAACGGAACTAATGAAACAGCTGGAACAGCAACGTCACAACTTCAGAAAGAGGCTGATACTCAAAACTTAGTTTCAGCAGTATCAACAGGACACGGAGAAAGAACAACATATGTATATCATCAGTTAACAGGTATCCAGCCCTTTGCTGCCGGAGAGACATTCAGGCTAAGATGTGGATACACCCAGGACTTCAGATTATCAAAAGGGAATATCAGTATCTCTTATCTTACTCAGTAAACAATACAAAAAAACATCAATCCTTTCAATAACATTCATATATTCAAAAGAGGCCGTTTCACAAATTGTGAAAACGGCCTTTTTATAAAGTTTTATTGTACACTCATAGATGATTTTTACTCTACGTCATTTAGTTGTGATACCTCTTCTTTTTATTTTAAGGTTTACTTTAAAGAAAAAGTATACATATTTCCACCTTCATTTTTTCCTTTCTCATCGGCAATCATTACTGTTTTATCATCAAGAAAAACAATAGCTTCTTTTTGTGAATTATGATTCAGTGGAATTTTCTGAATTTTAGCAGAATTAAAGTCATTAGCGGTAAATCCGGTAAGAACGTGAACATTTTTATGAGTCAGCAGTACAATCTTATCCTTCGTACTGTTGATGGTGGCTGAAGTAATGGCAGCATCATTATACCCACCCTGAAGTTTCAGTGTTCCTATTAATTTAGCTTCAAAATCACCTTCTTTATTAGGTACCTGGAATACAAGGAAAGTTCCGTCAAAACCTTTGCTTCTGTTTTTAGTGAATAAATAAAAATTTCCGTCCATTTCTACAAAAGCCTCACAATCGTACAACAGGTTTGATTTTTTAGGTGGAAACTCCGTCTGCCCCTGATAATGGAATTTTGTAGTCTGTACAACTTTGGTAACAATTTGTTTGCTGTCTTTCAGATCTGTTTTTAAGATCGCCAGATCCTGCCTGTTATTATCATTATTCCCAAAATCTCCGATATATATATTTCCCTGAGGATCAGATATAATATCTTCCCAGTCTGTATTTTCAGCATTTTCTACCGGTATTTTTGCCAGCATGTCACCTTTATCACTCAGCCCGTATATCGCATTTTTATTTCCCCTGTCCTCAATCGCCCAGATTGTTTTCTTATCCTGTGACAAAGCAATTCCGGAAACTTCCTTCAATTTTTTAGGTAAGGAAAACTGAACTTTTAATTCATCTTCTTGAGTTGGGGAATTCTGAGCTTTTGGATTACAGCTCAATAAAAGCAAAGCGGGTAAAATAAGAAAACGTAACATATTTATTTTTTATTTTTTTTAATTGAATGTAAGAAGCATTAATTGTTCCAATCAGAAATTATGAAAGCTTTTTTGCCTTTTCCCAAAGAACATCCATTTCTTCCAGAGACATATCTGCCAGTTTCAACTCCTGTTCCTCGGCAAGTCCTTCCATCTTTTGAAATCTTGAAATAAACTTAAGATTGGTTCTTTCCAACGCAGAATCCGGGTTAATACCTGAAATTCTTGCATAGTTAATCAAAGAGAAAAAAACATCACCCAACTCCTGTTCTTTTTTATCCAGATCAGTCTCAGCATGGAACTCCTGAATCTCTTCATCTACCTTTTTCCATGCATCTTCTGCATCATGAAACTCAAAACCTATTCCCTTCACTTTATCCTGAATTCGGTAGGCTTTTACCAGACTCGGCAGGCTTTTAGGAACTCCTCCCAAAATAGATTTGTTTCCTTCTTTTAGTTTTAATTTTTCCCAGTTCTGCTTCACTTCTTCTTCATCTTTCACTTCTACATCTCCATAGATGTGAGGATGGCGGAAAATTAATTTTTCATTCAAGGAATTGATAACATCAGCAATGTCAAAACTTTCTTTTTCGGAACCTATTTTAGCATAAAAAACAAGATGAAGCAGGACGTCGCCCAATTCTTTTTTTATTTCCTGTAAATCATTCTGCAAAATAGCATCTGAAAGTTCATAGGTTTCCTCAAGGGTAAGATGACGAAGGGATTCCAACGTCTGCTTCTGATCCCATGGACATTTTTCACGTAAATCATCCATAATATCCAATAACCTTCCGAAGGCTTCCAGTTTCTCTTGTTTCGTATTCATAAATAAGGGGAAATTCAATCTTATACAAATGTAAGGGTTATTCAGGCATCATTACAAACGTTGGAAGTAAAAGTTGCGAAGTGCAGAATTCAGGACAGATGAGAGGTCTAAACCTAACAGGTTTTCGAAACCTGTTAGGTTTGGAATATTAGCGTGCAATTATCTTTTGTCTGAAAAAACAAAAAGCCTTGTCCGGACATTCCAGACAAGGCTTTATATTTTTAATTCAGAACTGAATTATCCTTGTTTTCTGTGCGTACTCTTAGGAGCTGATTTTGCAGCTGAAGTAGCTTTTACTTTTGGAGCAGCTGGCTTTTCTGCTTTTGGAGCCGCTTTTTTAGCTTCTTTTTCAATGCTTACTTCTTCTGTCGCAGGCTCTCCTTCTAAAGTTTCAGGCTCAGCTTTCACAAAGCTTTCAGGAGTAATATATCCTGCTTTTTGAAGGATGTTGTACCACTGAGCTAATTTCTTGATATCAGAAGCATATACTCTTTCTGTATCATAATTAGGAAGAGATGTTAACATGAATTCTTTTAAATCTGCATCAGACGATTTGTGAGAAATCGTTTCTTTATAATCGTTGTTTTTAGCAATATTTTCAAATACTTCAAACAAAGGAACTTCTTTCTCGAATGTAAACATCGCAATATTGTCCAATAAACTTACCTGGCTTGAGTTTCCAATGCTTACTTTTTTCTTGTTGGTAACATCTTCAATGATGAATCCGTTTCTTAATTGAGAAACTAATTTGAAAAGTCCTGGTTTTCCAGAAATTGAAATTATTTTTTCTAACAGCATAATTTTATTTTTTGTAAATTCTGCAATCAGCACTAGCTTTTTGCTTTTTATTATTTTTAATCCTTATTTTAATTACTTTGGAAATCTCATTTTGTAACCGATGTTCACATCACCCTGAGATATTTTAGTCAGCTTACCTTTTACCAGTTTCTTCTTCAGAGCACTAAGGTGATCGGTAAAAAGAACTCCTTCAATATGGTCATATTCATGCTGAATTACGCGGGCTCTAATATCGGAAAAAGTTTCTGTATGTTTCACAAAATTTTCGTCATAATATTCAATAACGATTGTTCCTTTTCTTTTTACATCTTCTCTTACATCAGGAATAGAAAGACAGCCCTCATTGAACTTCCATTCTTCCCCGGATTCTTCGAGAATCTGAGCGTTGATGAATACTTTTTTAAACTCTGCCAGCTCATCTTTAATATCTTCATAATCCTCATCTTCTGCAAGAGGCGTTACATCTATTACGAACAGACGGATATCCAAACCAATCTGTGGCGCTGCAAGACCTATGCCATTTGCGCTGTACATGGTTTCGAACATGTTATCTATCAGTTCCTGTAATTCGGGATAGTCTTTGTCTATATCTTTCCCTACTTTTCTCAAAACAGGATCCCCAAAAGCTCTTATCGGTAATATCATCTTAATCTTTGTTCTAAAAAATTCTGCAATATAATTGTTGCACTTACTTTATCTATTAGTCCTTTTTCCTGCCTCTTTTTCTTGTTTTTTCCACTTTGGGAAATAAAAAACGAAGCCATTTTGGAAGTAAATCTTTCATCAAAACGGTGAACTGCAATATCCGAAAATTCTTTTTTAAATTCTTCTATGAATTTTAAAATATCGGTTTCCACTTCTGAAATATTTCCTCTCAAATCTATGGGAAGCCCAATTACTACTTCATCCACCTTATTTTCACTGAAATATTTTTTCAAAAATTCCATTAAAAGACGGTTCTCTACAGTCTCCAGTCCACTGGCTATAATCTGCATATCATCGGTTGCAGCGATACCACAACGAGCCTTTCCGTAGTCTATTGCAAGGATTTGTCCCATAAGTTTGCAAATTTAGTAAAATTTACTGATTTTATTCATAACGCAGTTTTTTTATATAAATCATGTTTTATTCCATTATTTTTTTTATAATTTTAATCTTCCAAAAAACAATTATATGAAGAAACTCATCCTCGTTAGACATGCAAAAAGCGACTGGCCGGAGGAAACGGAGGACTTTGACAGACCATTGGCAGACAAAGGTTTGGAGGATGCTATGCACATGTCCAGGTTCCTGAAAAGTAATAATATTTCCATTGATCATTTTGTGTCCAGCCCCGCGGTGCGTGCACTGAATACCTGTAAAATTTTCAATCAGGCCTATCAGCTGAACTGTGCTACTGATGAAAAACTTTATAATCCATCGGAAAGAAGCTTTGAATCTGTAATTTATGATCTGGATGACAATCTTAATTCTGTTGCATTCTTTTCTCACAATAATGGAATTTCCAATTTTGCCAATTCTATTTCTGAGGATATTTTCCATTTTCCGACTTGCGGAGTTGCAGGTTTTGAAGTAGACTGTGAATCCTGGTCAGAATTCGACGGTGCTAAAAAGAAACTGTTATTCTTTTATGAGCCGGGGAAAATATAACTTTACTTCTGTACTTTTTTATGTATCCTTATTAATCCTTCTTTTCTCATGTCAGAAACAGAAGAAAACCTACTATGAATCCATTGCACTGAATGATATAAAGCTTTCTTCCCCCAAGCCCGGAAGCTGGCGCTCTAATCATGATGAACATTTCCAGACCTATGAAGATTTTCAGAAATCAAAAAAGATAAAACCAGAGTCTGGACAGAATACCATCTATCTGCAGCCAATCGGAAAATTTGATGAACTTCAGAAAAGAGAAATAGCCCTCACCAGTGAATATTTAAAAATATATTTCCAGCTGGAAACAAAGATTCTTCCCCCCTTATCCAACACCATATTTCCTGAAAAGATCAAAAGAATTTCAAAGGAAGGACAGGAACAAATTCTGGCAAGTTATGTCCTGGACAGCATTCTGATCAAAAGAAAGCCTAAAGATGCTGTAGTACTGATGGGAATTACAGAGAAAGATCTTTTTCCACTGCCGGAATGGAACTATGTTTTCGGGCTGGCTTCTTATGAAGAAGGTGTAGGGGTCACGTCAATGTATAGATTTGCAAACGGTCATTTAAGTGATTCCAACTTTAATGAGAGTTTTCTGAGATTAATAAAGATCAGTTCTCATGAGATCGGGCATATGTTTGGAATAAGCCACTGTCTGAATGCCAACTGTGTGATGAATGGAACCAATACGCTTACTGAAACAGATTATCACCTCGCAAGAGCATGTTCACTCTGTCAGAGAAAACTGAATTCAAGTATCCATTATGATCCTGAGAAAAGACTTCTTGAATTGAAAAATTTCTTTGAAAAGCAACATCTTAACACAGAACTTTCCCTGTCACAGCAAGACCTCAATCTTGTACAATAAACCACCATTCCTGTACCAACTGCATATTCCCCTCCATCGGAGGGGTGGCAAAAAATTTATTTTTTGACGGGGTGGTTAACAAAAAAGAACGGACCCAAGCCCGTTCTCTATGAAATATCTTACGTGATTCCGCTTTTATTTCTTCTTCAAATCCAGATCATCAAAATCAAAACTGAAATCCGTTACATCAGAAATCGCCTTCAATTTTGCAGATTCTGCCTTTCCGTTTTCGTCGTAGCTGAAAATAATATAAGCATCCGCATCATAGCTTCTGTCGTCCCATTTGATAATAAAAGAATTATTAGAGTATGGAAGTAATTCGCCTTTTAATCTTGGAGAGTTTTTACATGAAATTCTATAAGTATTTCCCTGCTGAGCAATTTCTACATCACCAAACCAAACATCATTGTAAGTTCCTGTAAACTGTTCTGCTTTTGGCTGCAGCGCCTTTTCTTTTTTAAATGCTTCTGATTTTGCAAAAGCATCTTTCTTCTGCTTATTGAATTCAGCTTCCATTTTAGACATTCTTTCGCCATAGGTTTTCAGCCAGTTTCTGTCTGCAACGCCAAGATAAGAATCTTTCACGGTATTGGTGATCGTGTTGAAAGCCGCTCCGGACTGCTGGTTGGTCAATACTACAATTCCCAGTTTCATATCCGGAATTAAAGTAAACTGTGTAACAGTTCCAATCAATCCACCAGTATGCTGTACCTGTTTATGTCCTTTAACATCACTCAGGAACCACCCTAAACCATATCCATAGAAACTTGTATCATAAGGGTTTTTAGCAGCTACTCTGTCAGGGATCTGTAAGCTCCACAGCTGTTGGGCATTCTTATCAGACACCAGTTTTTTTCCGTCTTTTGTTGTGAAGTTATTCAGGAGACATTCTGCCCAGGTTGTCATATCCTTAATATTACTCATAATTCCACCAGCGGCATTGGCTGTTTCATTCCAATCGTGAGGAACAGCAATCGCTTTTCCATCCACAGGAGCATGTGCATCAATTTTATTAGCTGTAGCTTTTGCTCTGTTGTAGCTTCCGAAACTTGAAGTCATTCCTACCGGCTTCATGATTCTTTGCTCAATAAATTCTGCCCAGCTTAATCCGGAAATTCTGTGAATCACTTCTCCGGCCACAATAAACATAATATTGTTATAATCCAGCTTTGTTCTGAAAGGATTTTCTGGCTTTAAATATCTTACGTTACGAACAATATCGTTCACAGTCATACTGCCTCCTTCAGGAAAAAACATAAGATCACCCTGTCCAAGTCCTAATCCTGCTCTGTGCGTAATAAGATCTTTAATGGTAACATTTTGAGAAACGTAAGGATCGTACATTTGAAACTCAGGAATATATTTTGAAACTTTATCATCCCAGTTCAGTTTTCCCTCATCTGCTAAGATGGCTAATGCCACACAAGTAAAACCTTTTGAGTTGGAAGCAATTCCCACTAGTGTATTATCGTCCATAGGCTGCTTAGTCGTAAGAGAACGTACTCCAAAGCCTTTAGAATAGGTTACTTTACCATCTTTTACAATTCCCACTGACATTCCTGGTACATCAAAGGTTTTCAGGGTATTTTGGATCAGTTCATCCAGCTTTTTTTCTTCAACCTGCGCATTGGCCAATCCTACGGTCAAAAGAAAAATGAAAAAAGAAAGTTTCTGTTTCATTGTTTATTTTAATTTTCCCAAATTTACTAAATATTAAGCGATGCTAATTTTAGCAGTGCTAAAACTTTACTATAAATCAATTGTATTTATGAACAAGTCTATTTGTATCTGTATATTTTCTCTTTTCGCTATCAGTGGTACCAAAGCCCAGGACAGAACTGCCAATCCTCTGCTTTTACAAACCTGGAATCTCAATAAAATGGATACTTATATTTATACCTATGAAAAACAGGATGGCTTTGAGGCAAGGAGAGAAGGAATCAGATTTCAGAAAAACGGAAAAATCACCGGAAATCTGATTAAATCTACCTTAAGATATGATACCCTGGAAGAACCTGTTACTAAGAAAAATGAAAAACCAGACCGCTATATCGGGAGCTGGAAAAAAGCTTCAGACTCTACAGTTACTCTAATTTTTCCTTCCAATACCAATATGACCGGCACTTTTGTTATTTCAAAGCTTACGGAGAATCAGCTGAAATTAAAAAAGGTTTTCAGTGCGGATATTGAAAAGAAACTGGATTCAATCAGAAAAACAAAAAATATTACTGATTAGGATCTCCTATGAATTGATAAAAGCTTCTTTATATTTGCACTCTTAAAAATGGCAGTACATGACAAAAGTTCTTCTCCTTTCCGACTCTCATTCTTATATTGATGACAGAATTCTGGAATATGCTTCTCAGGCCGATGAAGTATGGCATTGCGGAGATTTCGGAAGCCTGGATGTTATTGAACAGCTTGAAAAAATAAAACCTCTGAAGGGCGTTTACGGAAACATTGATAATGCTAAAATTCAGGCTGAATTTCCGGAGGTGAACCGATTTTTTTGTGAAAAACTGGAAGTTCTGATGATTCACATTGGAGGATATCCGGGAAAATATACTCCACTTACTAAAAAAGAAATTGCAGAAAAGGCTCCGAAATTATTTATTTCAGGACACTCTCATATTTTGAAAGCTATGTATGACGAGAAAAACGGTCTGCTTCATCTGAATCCCGGCGCCTGCGGAAAACAGGGTTGGCATAAAGTGAGAACGATGATGCGCTTTGTGGTGGACGGTGAGGAAATCAAAGATCTGGAAGTGATTGAACTGGGACCGAGAGTATGATGAGTGAAAGTGCTAGGGAGTATGAGTGTTTGAGGGTAAAGGAGTTTGTCTTCTATCCGTTTTAGTTTTTACCTTTGCAGAAATATTGGATTAGACAAGTCTTAGAAATTATGAAGATCGGCGATAAGGTTTCGGTAGTAGATGAAGATTTAAGCGGAGTAATTATATCCGTGAAGGGAAATATTGTCGTTTTTAAAGATGAATATGGCTTTACCCATCAATATACTAAAGAAAAACTGGTTCCTAAAGATTCGGATCTCTATGAAAATATCAGAATCGTCAGAAAGGCAGAGCCTAAAAAAATTATTTCTAAGAAACACCAGAAAAATCATTTGGTTTTAGATCTGCATTTTCATAATTTGGTAAAGAATCCCAATGACTATGACAGCTTTGAAAGATTGTTTATACAGAAGGAAAAACTGATTGAAGTGATTGAGTTTTGCAGGAAGAACAACCTGAAGAGACTGGAAATTGTTCATGGCATTGGTGATGGGACTTTACAGAGGATGGTCCGGGATGTGCTGGAAAGCCAGGTTAATATTGATTTTTATAATAAGGAAATACTTCACCATCAATCGGGTGCGGTAATGGTAGAATTTCACTAAATTTGCAGGAATTGAAATATGAACGTACTTAATTTACTTTTTACCAAAGACGGATTGATCTGCCAGATTGTTAAAAACAAAAACATTCTGGAGGAAAAGTCTTATTTCGTTACTGAAGAGACACCAGCCAATCTTATTGATCAAAAGCTGGATGAAGTTCTTTTAAAGCAGCGCTATGACGAAATCCATGTGATTTCAGCATTTAACCACTTTACCCTGATGCCGGAAGGTTTTTCTGAGCATGATGCAGGTTTTGATCTGATCGCTTTCAACGCTCCAACTGACAGAGAAAAGGAAGAGCTGATGCTTTCTATCAATAAAAAATTCAATATTCAGTTTTATTATACTTTCCCAAAAAACTATTATAAGAAAATAAAAGAGCTGGCAGTACCAGTTCATTTTAATTTCTCCGGAGAAAAGTTTCTAAGTGCGATCAATAATAAAACCAATAAGGAAATTCACATCAATCTTTATCACAACCAATGTGAGTTTTTTGCAATTGATAATAAGAAAATCATTCTTTATAATAACCTGGATGTCAACTCCGAAGTAGATTTCCTTTATTTCGTTATGTTTACACTAAGTAAGATAGGTTTCGGAATCAATGAAACCAGCTTTTATGCTTACGGAGAAACTACGGAAAATGAAACGTTTATTTCCGAACTTCAGAAATTTGTTAAAAATCTGAAAATTGTCTTTGACAATATTCCCAATAAGAATTTTATATTAAATTAAAAAGGTACTGCCCTTTAGCAGTACCTTTTTTTATCTTTATCATTTTCATTATTTATATCTAGAATAATGTGTATCCCAGGATAATTGAAAAGTTCTGATACGATGTATCTTGTTGATCCAGCTTAAGCAGGTCTCTTTTTGTATGTACATTGAATTCAATACTATATTTGTCATTGTATTTATAACCTATTCCCAGTCCTAAGTTTATTCCGGATTCAATTTTATATTTTTCTTGAGCATAGTTATATATTTCATAGGTCACTTCTGAATCTCCCATTGGAATATCAAATATCGCTGACGCATTGAAAAACAATTTTGATTTTTCATTCAAAAATGCATAATATCTTACTCCTACAGGAATTTCAATAGATGAGTATTTTACCGAAGATTTATTTGATACTTTTTCGCCTAAAATAGTACTTGTAATTACTTCTTTATCAGCTTTAAAATATTGATAGGTAGGTTCTGCAATAATTGACCATTTGCTATTATTGAACGGCAGTACAAACTCTGCTTCAATGCCCATTCTAAAATTAGTTTTACTTCCGTAATCGGAATCAAAAACATTATTAAGCGAATTATTCTTAATATCTAAAGATGAAAAATTAATTCCGGGTCTTACAGATAAATGGAATACTTTTTTATTTGCTCTTTTTTCATCAAAACTTTTATAATCTTCATTTCCACAAGTATTCAACTTAATAAAAACAGTTTTCAGGCTGCTTTCTCTGTACTCCAAATTTGAAAATTGTGAAGGTGTAATATTACCACAGTCTGATAAAGTTTTTAATTGATTTTGATATGTATTATTTTTACCAACCTGGGAACTTGATATCTGGTATCTTTTAAATATTAAAGGTTCTATTTCATTTTCTTTTTGATAAAAAAAACGCTCCAGATACTCACTGGCATATTTGTACAGAGTATATTTCCCTTCGATAACCGTTTTAAGAAGCACTGCCTTTTTAGTAAAATGAGGTTTTTCATCCTCTGTTAAAGCATTGATATCATCACTGGACATATCAACATTTACTTCTGCTTTTACATACTTCACTTTGCCTTCTATCTCAAAACTTTTAATATTGTCAATAGTATATGTTTTAACAGAAAGGTTATTTTCCTGTTTAAAGGTAATCTGGGAAGGAGAGTCCTTCCAATCAAGATTCTTTATCAACCCTTCAATTTTCTCTCCATTGCTATTGATTACATAGCCTTTTTCAAAGTTATTCTGTGCAGATAATGTTAAACTTAGAACAACACTGAACAAAAATGTGTAAAATGATTTATTCATGATTATTATTTTCAAGGCGCAAAAGTAAACATTCTATCGAAATAAAAAATAAATACTGCCTTGTTTCTTTTTTATTTGCCAACATTTAGTAATTTCGCTGTCTATAATAATTTCAGTATGTTCAGAATAATATCAGGCAAATGGAAAGCCAAGAAAATTGCCGCTCCAAAAAACTTTGAAGTAAGACCTACCACCGATTTTGCGAAAGAGGCTTTATTCAGCATTCTGGAAAACAAATACGATATGCAGTCGATTTCTGTGCTTGATCTTTTTGCAGGAATTGGTTCTATTACCTTTGAATTTGCTTCACGAGGCTGTCAGAATGTTACTTCGGTAGAGCTGAATCCAAAACACACCGCATTTATCAACTCCACTGCCTCTGAGCTAGATATGGCACTTCAGATCAATGTACAGAGAGGGGATGTCTTTGACTGGCTTAAAAAATTCAGAAATAATAAATCTTTTGAAATTGTTTTCTCTGATGCTCCCTTTGAAATGGAAGAGAAAAAATATTATGAGCTGATTTCTCTGGTTTTAAACAATAAATACCTGAAGGAAAACGGCGTTCTGATTGTAGAGCACCAAAGCCGTATGAAGCTCGACCATCCCAATTTAATAGATACCAGAAAATACGGAAACGTAAGTTTCAGTTTTTTTGAACCCAATAAAGAAGATAATCAGGAACTTTAATTCCTGATTATTTTTTTTGATATGACCGGAGATTCTTCGCCCCATTTTGTTATAGCTTCCAAAACAGGTAAAAGCGTCTTTCCAAAGTCCGTTAATTCATATTCTACCACTAAAGGAGGTTTTTCTGTAAAAACTTTTCTGTCAACAATTCCGTCTTCCTCCAATTGCTTTAGCTGTAAACTCAATGTTCTTTCCGTGATGGTAGGAATGGATTTTCTTATTTCATTATAACGCTTAGCTCCTCCAATGAGGTGGTGTAATATTACTGCTTTCCATTTCCCTCCGATAAATTTCATCGTAACGCTGGTACAGCAGGGATAGGATTTATTATCTATTGTATACATTTTATACTATCATTTTTTACCGTTATTGCAAAGTTAATAAACTTAAATTACTTTTGTAACTATAAAAATGATAGTATAAAATTATGAACTTTTTAGACAAAATGAAAAACAGATATACTGTAAAAAAGTATAATCCACAGGGAAAAATCAGTGAAGAACAAATTTCAGCGCTTCAGGAGATTTTAAATTTAAGCCCGTCATCTATTAACAGCCAGCCATGGAATTTTATTTTCGTAAATGATAATGAAATAAAAAAGCAATTGGGTGAAAAATCTTATTTTAATAAAGAAAAAGTACTGGATAGTAGTCATATTATTGTTTTTCAGGTGATCAAAAACATTGAAAACTTTGAAAAACAAATTGAAGAAAATCTACCGGAAGGCTCTGTTAATTATTACCGGACTATGGTAAAACCAAAGGGAGAAGATGCTATAAAATCATGGCTCGGGCATCAGGTATATTTGTCTTTAGGGGTACTTTTATCTGCCTGTGCTTCAATGGGAATAGATTCTACTCCAATGGAAGGAATTGAACCTGAAGGTTATGATGCTGTTCTGAATAATGAAAAATACGAAACCCTATTTGCCGTAGCTATCGGGCAAAGAGATGAAACGGATGCTAATCAGCCGAAATTCAATCCGAAGAAAAGGCTGAATGCTGAAAAAGTAATTGTGGAGGCGTAACATAAACACAAATTTCACAATCTCTTTCACAAAGGACACTAATAAAAAAGTCTGCTTCAATATGAGGCAGACTCTTTATTTATAATACTTTCAATTCTAAATCAATTGTTTTTCCGAAGAACTTCTTGGAGATCTTTTCAAAATTCTTGGTAAGATCTGAAAGGTAGAAATGATAATTCGGCTGGTGATTGTTATCATTTAAAAGGTTGTACTTATCCAGAATGATTTTTAAATGATTGGCCACAATATTCGGAGAGTCTATTACACGGACCCTGTTTCCGTAATACTGCTTGATTTCATCTATTAAAAGAGGATAATGGGTACAGCCCAGAATCAAAGTTTCAATATTTTTTAATTTACTGTTACTTAAATAATTGTAAATAATAGCATGGGTAATCGGATGGTTTTTAAATCCTTCTTCAATGGCAGGAACCAGTAATGGTGTTGCCAGTTCATCCACTTTGATCCACTTATTGTGCTTTCTGATGCTCTTTTTATACAACCCGGAATTCACAGTTGCTTTGGTAGCAATAACGCCTACATTATTGTGAATTTCATAAGATACTTTTTCAGCAACAGGATTAATAACGTCTATGACAGGTACTTTTCCCGCAACAGACTGCATCACTTCATTCAAAGCATTAGCTGTTGCCGTATTACAGGCAATTACAATAGCTTTACAATTCTGCTCCAGCAGAAAATTGGTGATCTTTGTAGAATATTCAATAATCGCTTCCTTGGATTTTTCTCCGTAAGGAAGGTGTTTTGTATCTCCAAAGTAAATAAGGTCTTCATGAGGCAGAAGTCTTTTAATTTCTTTGGCAACGGTAAGACCTCCTACTCCACTATCAAAAATTCCGATAGGCTGGGCTGGTGAAAGATGTGAATAATCTTGTTTTTTAGTTTTCAAATGAGCTGAAATTTTATACAAAATTAATGAATTTATGTTGCATAGTATAATATACTACCTAATTAAAAAATTTTGATGTCATATTATACTTTAGATCTGTCATGCTGAGCGAAGTCAAAGCATCTTTCATTCTATACAATAAATAAATCCGAAGCAATTCCGTCTGCCATAAACCAATGCTTTTCAGGAATTTTCAAATGATCATTTTCAATAATTAAAATACCTTCTTCTATTTTCGGTTTTATTTCTCCCTGAAAATGTTCCAGCATTCTTTCTGAAAATTTGTTTTGCAAACTCTGCAGATCTACTCCCCAGATGGTCCGCAAGCCAATCATAATCATTTCATTAAACTGATCTTCCTTGGAAAGGATTTCTTCCTCTTTGGCTAGCAATTTACCATTTAGTTTTTTAATGTATTGCTGATTATTAGCTACATTCCAGCTTCGGACATCGAATCCGTTATACGAATGTGCTGATGGCCCTATCCCAAGATATTCCTGATACTTCCAATAGGCAGAATTGTGGCGGGAGTAAAAGCCAGATTTAGCAAAATTGGAAACTTCATAATGTTCAAAACCGTTGTCTTTTAAAAAGTCGGATAAATAATAGAATTCTTTGTTTTGTTCTTCTTCTTTAGGACTTTTTACTTTTCCTTTTGAGATCCAGTTTTCCAAAGCCGTTTTGGGCTCTACTGTCAATGCATAAGATGAAATATGCGGAACTTCCAGAGCGATGGTTTTATTCAGATTTTCTTTCCAGATCTCAAGATTGGAAGTGGGTGAACCATAGATCAGATCAATACTTAGATTTTCAAAACCGAAGTCCTGTGCACGTTTGATAGAGCTTTCCGCCTCGGAGGCACTGTGAGCTCTGTTCATCAACTTCAGATCTTCTTCAAAAAAGCTTTGAGTACCAATGGACAGTCTGTTCACTGGTGTTCCTGCCAGCTGTTTCAGGAAATTTTTGTCCAGATCATCAGGATTGGCTTCCAAAGTAACTTCAATATCATTTTCAAAACTGAAATGCTGCAAAATTTCATCTATTAAAGAACTGATCTCATCTACCGAAAGAATAGAAGGAGTTCCGCCTCCAAAATACAGAGATTTGAGATTTTTATTCTGTAACTCATCTTTTCTCAATAGTATTTCAGTTTTCATGGCGCGAAGCATTTCATCCTTGAAATTCAGGGATGTTGAAAAATGAAAGTTACAGTAACTGCATTTTTGTTTACAGAATGGAATGTGAATATAAATCATAAAAAAAGCCCTGAAAAATTTCAGAGCTCAAATTTATTTAAATTAAATTAATTAATATCTAAATCCTCTAGCATTAATAAAGTTGTCGAAGTTATACCCCAGACCAATCATGAAGCTGTTTCCACCATAGCTCTGGATATCAGATAATCCAAGGTTATAAGTAGCTCCAATCATGAATTTGTTGAATCTTACTTTTACAATTGGAGAGATACTTAGGTTCTGATTATCAAATCTGTTCTGAACCGTTCTGTAGCTTACCCCGAAAGAGAATGCGTTAATATCATTAGAGAATGTAGCCATTAGGTTCCAGTCTATCATTCTCGTTGAATTTGTATTAAGATTGATTAATGCTGAAGGAGCCAATGTAATATTATCAGCAATGTTCCAGTTGTATCCTAAGTTTAAGAAGAATTTAATTGGAGAAGGCTCGTAGTTGTTTACGATAGAAGCATCATTACTTAATGCGATATCATTTACGGAAACACCCCCGAATAAACCTCTGTAGGTAGCTGCCAAACCGAAGTTTGCATACACCATAAAGATATTACTTTCTTCACCTCTCAATAATGGGTCACCACCTTCTTCAGTATTGATTTTTGAATAATCAAAATTCATGTTATAGAAGTTAACACTTGTACCGAAAGAGAACTGGTCTTTTCTGTCTCCTTCACTACTTAGCGGAATAAAATATGAAGCACCAGCCGTGATACCACCCGCAGAGATCGGTCCGTTACTGTCTCTGAACACGGAAATACCAGCACCTACTCTATCAAAGATATTCGCATTAATCCCGATTGACTGAACATTCGGAGAATTACTGAATTTTGAAAATTGTTGTTGATAATTGGCGTTGAGCTGTACGTAATCTGTTTTTCCGTATTGAGCTGGGTTGAACAGGAACTCACCATCCAAAAGATATTGCTGATAGTATGGTAGTGATTCTTGTGCTTTGTATGCATTTGACAAAAGAGCTAAACATACGATAGCATATAGTTTTCTCATAACAAATCTTGATTTCAATTCAACAAATATAAAAAAAATCTCAATATATTTTTAGTTTTCTAAATAATTTCTCCATTTTTTTACAGCATCCGCCATATCTTTGGGCATTGGGCTCTCAAAATATAATTCCTTTTTTGTTGTTGGGTGTATAAATCCTAGGGTATGTGCATGAAGGGCATGTCTTGGCAAAATTTCAAAAACATTTTTAATAAACTGCTTGTATTTTGGAAGATTTACCCCTCTTAAAGGCGTATGTCCTTCATATCTTTCATCATTAAACAAAGTATGACCGATATGTCTGAAATGCGCTCTAATCTGATGGGTTCTTCCCGTCTCCAGTTTACATTCCACCCACGTCATATATTTGAATCTTTCAAGAACTTTATAATGGGTTACTGCATGTTTACCCTGGCTGCCATCTTCATAAACAGACATCTGCATTCTGTTTTTAGGATGCCTTCCGATATGCCCTCTGATGGTACCTTCTTCGTCCTGCATATTGCCCCACACAAAAGCCCAGTAGAGTCTCTTTGTAGTTCGGTTAAAGAATTGCTTTGCCAGGAAACTCAATGCATATTCATTCTTGGCAATCACCAATAGCCCTGATGTATCTTTATCAATTCTGTGGACAAGCCCTACTCGGTCAAGATCAGATTTTTCACCGTTCTTTTCAAAATGAAAAGCCAGAGCATTTACCAATGTTCCATCCCAGTTTCCAAACCCTGGATGTACCACCATTCCCGCTTCCTTATCCACTACTACAAGATCATCATCCTCATAAACGATGTTCACAGGAATATCTTGTGGAATAATAACATTCTCTCTTGGAGGATGGGTAAGCAACACTGAAATCTGATCTCCCGGTTTTACACGGTAATTCTGCTTTACTGCAGTTCCATTCACTATCACATTTCCGGCTCTGCAGGTCTGTGAAATTTTATTTCTTGAAGAATTCTGTCTGTATATTAATAGGAACTTATCTATTCTTAAGGGTTCCTGCTTGCTGTCAACAGTGATATTAAGATGTTCATACAAACCCTTATTTTCCTCGTCAATATCGATATTTTCAATACTGTTGGAATCTAATAATTCTTCATCTAAAAAATCTTCGTTATCTTCTGACATTGTTTTATTTTTTTTACACAAAAGGCTTCAACATTTTGCAGTTGAAGCCTGTATTTTTGATATTAATCTGATCTTATTCTACGACAACCTTCTTAGCTTTCGGCTTTTGGGCAGGCTGCTGTGTTGTTGTTGAAGCAGCTGGTTTAGCTGTACTTCCTGTCGCAGGAGTAGTGGTAGAAGTTTTAGGCTTCTCTGTACTTTGACCTGCAGGTTTAGAAGTTGTTGTCTGAGGCTTTGGAGTCTCAGTTTTCGGTACTTCAGGTTTTGGTGTCTCCCTTCTTGGAGCCGGAGTTGGTACTACGGGAGCTTCATAACTTGGCTCATTGTGCACTTCTTCATATCGTACCGGAGGAAGTGAAGTATCCACTTTCATACGATAGATAGAATTCAACTGCTCTACTTTTGCTCTTAATTCTGCGGGAGTTTTCTTACTCGCCCAAAGGTCAATCTGCATTCCCTGATCACGAACATCTCCGGAAGCAGGGTCCTGATAATAAATAATATCAGATTCATCTTTACTTCCATCTTCGTGCTCTACCAGCCCTACCTCAAACATACTCTTGGTAATTACTGCTCTTGCTTCTTTTACTGTAAGTCCCACAACATTCGGAATAGAGATATTTCTCATCGGCCCGGAACCTACCACAACATCAATCGTAGAGAATCTTGGTAAACGGGTCCCTGGGTTCACAGCATTACCTTTATATAATATTCTTAAAAGAGCATCTTTCTGAATACTAGGCTCATAAATTGTATCACCGATTTTAAGTCCTACCTGATCCAATCTCTGGAAGGCCAGTCCGGAATATTTATTAATTACATTCGGCACCGCAATAGGAGCCCATGTTCTCGGATTTAATTTAAGCGTTACGGTTCTTCCGTCTTTTACACGGGAACCTGGTGCAGGATATACCTGCAATACCTGGAATGGTCTGTATTTCGGGTCGTAATTGGCACTGTCTACTTCATATTCCAGCCCTGTATCATCTAATATTTTAACGGCATCATGTACCGATTTATTTACAATATTGGGAACAGGAATTTCCTGACCGTGGTTAGTATGGTACTCCAACCAGCGAAATGTGAGCCATACCAGCCCAACGAAAACACCGATGGCTACTACTAAATTCAGTAAAACTTTCCAATTGAAAAGTGATTTAAGCATACTTAAAAATACTTTAATTATAACCGCAAATATAGCTAATAATTTTAGAATGGACTTTTTATTTAACACAATTCATTTTTGATTTTAAAATTTGCTGATTTCCCGTATTGCATTACATAAAATGATTAAATTTGCCTTAATTGATACTATATGGTTATGAATAAAAAAAGTGTTGCCGTAGTAATGGGAGGCTATTCTGATGAATATGTTGTTTCTTTAAAAAGCGGACAATTAATTTATGATTCTTTAGACAGAAATCTCTATGACGTATATAAAGTAGTAGTCCTTAAAGATGAATGGTTTTTTTTAGGTGAAAATGATACAAAATATGCCATCAACAGAGGAGATTTTTCTGTGACTTTAGATAATGGAGAAACTTTAAAATTTGATGTTTGTTTCAATATCATCCACGGAACTCCCGGAGAGAACGGAATCCTTCAGGCATACTGGGATGCCATCGGTCAAAAATATACAGGTTGTGATTTTTACCAGAGTGCCCTTACTTTCAATAAAAAAGACACTCTTGCCGTATTGTCAAAATACGGAATTCCATCTGCTAAAAGTATTTATTTAAGAAAAGGTGAAGACATCAATGTGGACGAAATTGTATCAGAACTCAACCTTCCATTATTTGTAAAACCTAACCAATCCGGATCTTCACTGGGAATTTCCAAAGTAAAAGAAAAATCTGAACTGATTGCAGCTACTGAAATTGCATTCAAAGAAGATAATGAAATCCTGATCGAGAGCTTCCTTGACGGTATGGAAGTTTCTGTAGGAGTTATTGATTTTAAAGGCGAAACCATTGTATTAGGAATTACAGAAATTGTTCCTACCAATGAGTTCTTCGATTATGAAGCAAAATACGAAGGGGCTTCAGAAGAAATTACACCTGCAAGAATTGATGAAGACACCACAAAAAGAGTGGAAGAAATTGCGAAAAGAGCTTATAATTCCTTAGGAATGAGTGGTTTTTCAAGAAGTGAATACATTCTGATGAACGGAATTCCTTATATGTTGGAAATGAATACGAACCCTGGATTCTCTCCTGCAAGTATTCTTCCTCAACAGGCAAAACATTATGGAATTTCCATTATGGATCTGTGTGGAAATGAAGTAGAAAAAGCACTTAATAAATAATCAAAGGTTAGAAATGACAGGTCAGAAGTAAAATCAACTTAAAACTTCACCTGTTATTCATGACTCAAAATCATAACTCGTACAACATGAAAATTGCTGTTTTCCCAGGGTCTTTTGATCCGATTACACTAGGACATTACGATATTATAGAAAGAGCGGCACCGCTATTTGATAAATTAATTATCGCTATCGGGCAAAACTCTCAGAAAAAATATATGTTCCCTCTTGAAAAAAGAATGGAATTTATCCAGAATTCTGTTGCAGAATTCCCCAATGTGGAAGTAGATTATTTTGAAGGGCTAACCGTTGATTACTGTTTTGAAAAAAACGCACAATACATCATCAGAGGACTGAGGAATCCGGCTGATTTCGAGTTTGAAAAAGCAATTGCCCATACCAACAGAACTTTAGCCCACAAAAAACTGGAAACAGTATTCTTACTGACTTCTTCCGGAAAATCTTTCATCAGCAGCAGTATTGTAAGAGAAATCCTTAACCATGGAGGTGAATACGAACTACTGGTTCCTGAATCCGTGAGAGTGGAGCGGTAAAAAAATATAATTGATGAGCGATAAATGATAATTGATATAATGGCCAAGAATTTGCTTAAGCAGAAATCATTCATCAATTATCATTTATCAACAATCATTTATAATTATATATGCACGAACAGTTCAATTTTGCAATAGAAGTCCTTGGGACCATTGCCTTTTCCATGTCGGGAAGTTTTGCAGCGATGCAGAAACGGCTTGATCCGTTCGGGGTGCTTATTATTGCATTTGTAACTTCTGTAGGAGGAGGAACTGTAAGAGACCTGCTGCTTGACATCCCTGTTTTCTGGATGCATGATATTCTGATGTGTACCCTGATTCTGGTGACCAGTATTTTTTCAATGATTTTCAAATCTCTTGAAAAAAACTTTAAAGTAACTTTATTTATCTTCGACAGCTTCGGGCTCGGATTATTTACCATAATTGGTGTACAAAAAGGTTTGAATGCAGGAATCCATCCCATGATCTGTATTGCATTGGGAACGATTACAGGCTGTTTCGGTGGTATTATCAGAGATATATTACTCAACAGGATTCCTTTGATTTTCAGAAAGGAAATTTATGCTACGGCCTGTATTGTGGGAGGAGCAGTATTTCTGTTAATGACCAAATATTCTGTACTTTCCTATACTTTTGTACAGATTCTCACCATTCTCCTTATTGTTGCCATACGGACACTTGCTGTAAAATACCACTGGCAGATGCCTAAATTTTATGGCTACGACCATAATAATTCGGAAATGTAATTTAAACCCATTTAAATCCAATATTAAAAAACAAAAAAGTCCTGAAAATTCAGGACTTTTATAGTATATGTTAGGTTGACTAGAAGAATTTTCCTCTGTTTCTCATATTCGGGTTATGCATATGCTTCTGCATGGTTGGCATTTTCAACTGATCTTTCATCATTTTGATCTGATCAGTCATCATTCCTGCACTGTCCAGTCTTTTTGCTTCTTCCAGCAATTTCTGCCCTTTCTGTTTTCTTCCTTTAGAAATAGCGGCTGCTGCAAGATTTAAAGTAGCCATTGCTCTGTCGTGTTTCATATTCAAACCATATTCCAATGCTTTTTTCATGAAAGGTTCTACTTTTGCAGGATGATCCTGAGCTTGTGTCAATCCTGATAAATAATGGAAATATCCGTATTGAGTCTTATGAAGCTGTCCTTTATAATCTGTTATTTTGGATAACCATTCTCCGGCTTTCTCCATATTTTGTTTTCTCAATTGCCAGAATGCCAACAAGATATATTCGTTTTTAAAGAATAGTAAGATCGGAAATGCAGCCAATAGGAAAACAACAATACCCCACCCAAGATTTCTCGTGAAGAACATCATATAAAGTCCCAGTAAAATAAGGACTGCTGCTACTGCAATTTTTATGTATTTATTCATTATTAAATTTTAGAAGTGCAAAGATAATAAATTTAGGGCTTAAAGTTCAAAAAGTCAATGGTGAATGGTCAATTCGCTGCGTTTATTAACTTTGGAAGTGCAAGAAATTCACGATTTACTTTGCGAAACAAAAACTGACTATTGGTTCTACGCTTCGTTTTTGATTTTTTCAAACGTCTGGAAACAGAAATCATAGCCATTCTTTTCATCTTTCTCATGGCAGATTTCGTTGCTCATTTTCCAGATTTTCGGATCTATTTTAGGAAAGAATGTATCAGCCTGAAGATCTGCTTTCACCAAAGTCACTTCAAGCCTGTCCACAACATCCATAGTCTGCTCGTAGATGTTTCCACCACCAATTACAAAAACTTCTTCATCAATTTTTTTAGCAAATTTCAATGCTTCTTTAATGCTTCCTACGATAAGAATTCCTTCTTCGAACCAGTCTTTCTTTCTTGACACAACAATGTTGGTACGGTTCGGAAGGGCTTTCCCAATACTTTCATAGGTTTTTCTGCCCATGATTACAGGATGCCCGGAAGTAATATCTTTAAAATGTTTCAAATCTTTGGGAAGATGCCAAAGCAACTGGTTTTCAAAACCAATTTCATTTTTCTCTCCCATTGCCACCACTATTGTTGTCATTCAAATAATTTTTTACAAAATTAGCACATAATTTGTATATTTGGTTAGCACAAAAAATTTAAAAAAATAAACTATGAAAAATAAAGGATGTCTGGGTGCAGGAACCATTGGTATCGCCCTCCTTATTATTGTTGCTGTTTTATTCTTCTGGGGAAAAAGCGGCTATAACAATTTTGTGAACAAAGAACAGACTGTGAATGCAAAATGGTCTAATGTAGAGACTGTATATCAGAAAAGAGCGAACCTCATTCCTAACCTGGAAAGAACTGTAAAATCGTATTCAAAATTTGAGCAGGAAACTTTAACTCAGGTTGTGGAAGCCCGTTCCAAAGCGACTTCTATCAATATTGATCCTACCAATATGACCGAAGCTGATCTGGCTAAATTCCAGGCAGCACAGGGAGAATTATCCGGTGCATTAAGCAGATTGATGGCCGTGGTAGAGTCTTATCCTAACTTAAAAGCTGACCAGCAGTATATCAATTTCCAAAGAGAATACACTGCGATCGAAAACAGTATCAGAACTGAAACTGTTTATTATAATGATGCTGCAAAGGATTATAATACTTCCATCAAGACTTTCCCGAATAATATTCTGGCGAATTTTACCAATTTCAAAGAAAAACCTTATTTCAAAGCTGATGCAGGTGCTCAGAAAGCCCCTGAAGTATTCAAATAATAATGGGTAATTTCCTAACAAATCAACAGATCGCTTCCCTTGTGGAAGCGATTCAGTCTGCGGAAGATCATTCTACAGGAGAGATCAGAGTGCATATTGATTCCAATACTGAAAACCGGGATGCCAAGACAGCATTTGAAGTTTTCAAAAAACTGGCTATGGATAAAACTGCAGACAGAAATGCCGTGCTTTTCCATGTCAACTTTGAACAGAAATATCTTACCATCATTGGAGATATCGGCATTCATGAAAAAGTAAAACAATCTTACTGGAATCATCTTCACGATTATATCACCGCCGAATTTGCCAAAGGAAATTATTATCAGGCCCTGAAAAGTGCCATCCTGGAAACAGGACTTGAACTCAAAAAACATTTTCCTGTAGAAGGAGAAAACCCAAACCAACTCCCAAATGAAATTACGTTCTCTTAAAATAGTATTTTCATTTTTACTACTCTGCTTTTACACTTTTGTATCAGCACAATACACCATTCCCGAAAAACCTGCAGTGCTTTATCCTGTTTTTGATGAAGCCGGATTGCTTTCTCAGCAGGAAAAAGAGGCACTTAATCATAAACTGATCAAGTTTGCAGATTCTACCTCAACAGAAATCGAAGTAGTGATTATCCGATCCACCAAAGGAGAAGATGTCAACTTTCTGGCAACCATGTTTGGCGAGAAATGGAAAATCGGAAAAAAAGGAGTTGATAACGGAGTTGTCTTTCTTATTGCAACGGAAGACAGAACAATGTCTATACAGCAGGGACGTGCTGTAGAACAATACCTTACCGCTTCAGTAGCCGGACAGATCTTAGATTATATTGTTACCCCAAATTTTAAGAAGGGACTTTGGTATGAAGGGATCAACGGTGGAACCTCAGCGATTATGGAAGCTGTTGAGGGGAAATTCAAACCTGTAGCTACTACAGCTCCTTCCGGCAATGGAAGTGCCTTTAAAGTTCTTATCATAGCTTTTATTATTTTCATCATCATTGCTATCTTATTTGGTAACAGAGGCGGCGGGCGTGGTGGAAATAATGACGACGATGATGATGTGATCATCACCAGAAGAGGACGCAGAAATTATCCCGGCGGTTTCTTCCCATTCCCTGGCAGCTTCGGAGGAGGCGGCTTTGGCGGAGGAAGTTCTGGCGGCGGTGGCGGCTTTGGAGGTTTCGGCGGCGGTGGAAGTTTTGGAGGAGGCGGTGCATCCGGAGGTTGGTAAAAATTAACATTTCAAAATTGATATAAAATCAGATCATTATGATCTGATTTTTTTATTTAAAAATCTAAAATAACACCGATTCTTTACCTTTTATTAATATTAAATTGACATTTAGGTGTTAAAAAGTTAATAAAACCTCATAAAAACCACCTTTTATTCAATATTTTTTCACTATATTTACGGAAAACAGGATTATGAAGAAGACGCTGGTAGTATTTGCACACCCTTATCTGGAGCACTCCAATTCGAATGTAGAGCTCATCAATTTCTACGTTCGACACCAGCATTATACCCTGAGAGATCTTTACGAAGAATACCCCGACTTTCATATCGCTGCTTTCCGGGAAAGAAAACGCCTTAAAAACTATGAGCGTTTTATCTTCCAGTTTCCCCTGATATGGTTCGGCATGCCGCCACTCCTCAGATTATGGATTGATGAAGTTTTCGACAGAGACTGGCTGAAAGAAGGTGAACTTAATCCCCTGGAAGGCAAAGAAGTCTATATCCTGATAACGACTGGAGGAAAAGAAAGATCTTTCAGTAAAACAGGAACCTATCAATATACCATAGATGAACTGATCAGCGGTCTTATTGTTTCATTAAGGGTTTTCAAAGCAGATATTAAGCATATTAAAATCGTATACGAAGCTAACAAGCTCTCTAAAAAAGAAATTATTTTACATAAAAAAGAATTCACAGAACTACTCAATCAATAGCATATGGAATCCAGCTTAGCGATGAACACATTAATTTTCCTCGGTGTAGCCATTATCATGGTTCCATTGGCAAGGAAATTAGGGTTGAGTTCTGTAATCGGTTATATTTTAGGAGGAATCCTCATAGGGCCTTATGTCCTTAAACTTACAGGAAACAATGTCAATGATATTATGCATGCCAGCGAATTTGGCGTTATCATGCTTTTATTTTTGGTAGGATTAGAACTGGAGCCCCGGAAGTTCTGGGAAATGAGAAAGAAAATAATGGGTCTTGGACTATCTCAGATGGCTCTTACCATTCTTCTGCTTTTCCTGGTATTCACAAGCGTAGGCTGGAGAGTAGACAAAGCGATTGCCATTGCCATGTGTTTTGCATTATCTTCTACTGCCATTGTTCTGCAGACTTTACAGGAAAAAAACAATCTCAAAACTACCGCCGGAGAAGCTTCATTTTCTACCCTTCTGTTTCAGGATATTTCAGTGATTCCTATTTTAGCAATATTGCCTATTCTAGCCAATTATAAAGCCAAACATCACGATAATGAAATCCAGATTCTGATTCAAAAACTTCCGGAATGGCTTCAGGCCGGAACTGTAATTTTTGGAGTTGCATTGCTTATTCTGCTGGGCAGATATGTCTTTGTTCCTTTCCTGCGTTATGTTTCAAAATCGGGAATGACAGAACTCCTGACTGCTTCTTCGTTATTTCTTGTTATTGGTGTATCAGAGCTAATGGTGGTGATCGGCCTTTCACCTGCTTTGGGTGCTTTCCTGGCAGGAGTAATGCTTGCCAACAGTGAATTCCGCCATGAGCTGGAAGCGCAGATTGATCCGTTCAAAGGGCTTTTACTGGCTGTCTTTTTCGTCAGCGTAGGATCAACCATTAATTTTAATATTATTCAGAAAGATCCCTTATTTATCTTCAGTACTGTTTTTGCCGTGCTGGCCGTAAAGTTTGTGGTTTTATATGCCATTGGAAAATTTTTCAGGATAGATACTCCCCAAAGTCTTTTTTATGCATTTGCTCTTTCTCAGGTCGGGGAATTTGCATTTGTACTGCTTAATTATGCCTCGGATCTTTATCTTTTAGGCCCGGAGATGAATGCCCAAATGATGGCGGTAACAGCAATTACGATGTGTATTACTCCTATCCTGCTTATCATCAATGACAGACTGATTACTCCAAAATTCATTAAAGAAATTCCCGAGACAGATCATGATTATAATATTCTCGATAGCGATGTTGCTCAAAAGAAAATTATTATTGTAGGTTTTGGGCATTTTGGAAGTACTGTAGGACGTCTTTTAAAAGCCAATAAAATATCCGCTACGGTTTTGGACCGGGATTCCGACCGTGTAAAATTGCTGAGAAGCTATGGTTTTAAAGTATATTATGGGGATGCTACCAGGATTCCTATTTTAAGAGCTGCAGGAATTGAAGATGCTGAAATTCTGGTTTTATGCCTGGATGATCCGGATGATAATAAATTTATTGCAGAACTTGTCCGTGAACATTATCCCAATGTGAAAATTTTTGTAAGAGCAAAAAACAGAATTGATGCTTATGATTATCTGAACAGCGGGGTCAATCACATCTACCGTGAAACACTGGGAACAGCAGTAGATATGGCTGTAGATGTACTTCATGAAACCGGAATGAGAAAATATGCCGCAAGACGTCTTGGCCAAAGATTTATGGCTATTGATAAAGCGTCAATCAGGAAGCTGGCAAAAATGAAGGAAAATGATGAAGATATTACTCTGTTTACCACAAAAGAAATCCTCCAGCGAGAGGAGGATTTATTGGCTTATGATAATCTTAATTTTGATAATAAAAACTGGGAAGGATCCTCATCAGTTGATGAAGAAGATGAGGAAGAATCTCAGGATTAATTTACTGGATATTTACGCTTCCTCCGCTGCTTTCTTCTTTTATCACATTCTTAAGCTCACCTTTTTTCGAGATATCCACACTTCCACCGGATGAAGCACCTGCTTTCACACTGGAAACAGCACTTATGTGAACACTTGCTCCGCTGGAAGCATCTGCTTCTACATCCTCAGCAATAACATTTTTAGCTGAAACACTGCTTCCCGAAGAAGCACTTATCTCTACTTTTTTTGCTTTTCCTGAAAGATCCAGGGTTGATCCTGATGAAGATTCAACATCAAGGTTTACCGCCCATATTTTTCCATCAAAACTACTGCTGCTGCTTACATTGATATCCATATCATTAGCTTCGAGATCTCCGGAAATACTTCCTGCACTTGATGCTTCGATCTCAGCTTTCTCCTGAGTAAATTTATCTTTTACAACAATTCTCGCTGCTGAATCGGCAAGGAGTTTCTTAAAGTCTTTTGCATAGATCTTCGCTGTTACTTTGCTGATATTCATCACTCTGATCCCCGGCTTATAATGAATATGTAATTTTCCCCCATCGTTATCTACAAGAATTTCATCAATGATACTTTGAGGTGCTGAGATTTCTACTCTTTCTGTTTCAGATTTTATAACCTCTGCTTCAATGGCCTGTGAAACCTGAATTTCATCAAAATCTCCATTAAATTCTTTATGCTGTATCGGGCCGCTTTCCTTGCTCACTACCTTCTCTACCCAATTACCCCTGTCTTCTTCTCTGTCTCTGTTTCTGTTCTCATGTTTATCATTACATGAGGCTAAAGCCACTAAGGCTGAAAAAATAAATAAAGTCCTTGTTTTCATGCTTATTCCTTTTGTTAATTTTTTGTTGATTTCTTTATTTAAATAACAACTAATTTATAAAAAATATTACATTACATTTGAAAATACTATAAATACTACAACACGCTTAAACAAATACATTTGCCAAAATATATTCTATGATACAAGTTTTTAATATCTTTATGGTTTAATAACAACTATATTTATGAAGAATATTTCATCGGTATTATTAATTTCTGCCTTGGCGTTCAATCAATCTTGTACTACAATGAAACAGACCGATATTCAACAGGAGCTTCCAGCACCTGATCCCTCTTTATCTTCAAATCCTTTTATGAAGAAGAGCAAGCTTCAGTACGAAGCTCCGGAGTTTGACAAAATTAAAAATGAGCACTTCAAACCTGCTTTTAACTACGGTTTAAAGCAACACGAAGCTGAAATTATAAAAATTGCCAATAATCCGGCTGCCCCTACTTTTGAAAATACCATCGTTGCATTGGAAAAAAGCGGTGAAGTACTGAGAAGAGCACAAATTGTATTTTCAAATCTTACCAGTGCTAATACAAATCCTACATTACAGGCTTTAGATGAAGAATATGCTCCTATTTTTGCCGCACATTCTGACAAACTGTACCTGAATGAAAATCTTTATAAAAGAATACAATCCATCAAAGAAGATGGTCTTGATTCCGAAAGCAAAAGACTGGTACAATATTATAAGCAGAACTTTGAAATTGCAGGTGCTAATCTTTCTGCAGCGGATAAAGAAAAATTAAAGCAGCTCAACCAGGAACTGGCTTCACTTTCTACCCAATATTCCAATAAATTACTGGAAGCAAGAAAGCAGGGTGGAGTTTTCTTTTCCGATGCAAAAGAACTGGATGGACTTTCTGCTGATGAAATTGCTGCTGCAGCAGCTGATGCCAAAACAGCAGGTCAACCGGGAAAATATCTTCTGGCTTTACAAAATACCACACAGCAGCCTCTTTTACAAAATTTAAAAAACAGAGTTACCAGAGAAAAGCTATTCAAAGCTTCGTGGACAAGAGCTGAAAAAGGTGATGCTAATGATACAAGATCAACGATAGAACAACTTGCCAAACTGAGATTGAAGAAAGCGCAGATCTTAGGAAAGAAAAACTTCGCTGAATGGAAACTTCAGGATCAGATGGCGAAAACACCTGAAGCTGCCACGAAACTGATGAACCAGATTGCTACTCCGGCAGTGGAAACTGCAAAACGTGAAGCAAAAGATATCCAGGATCTTATCGACCAGCAAAAAGGAGGCTTCAAAGTAGAGCCATGGGACTGGAATTTCTATGCTGAACAGGTAAGAAAAGCTAAGTTTGATCTTGATGAAAGTGAAATAAAACCTTATTTTGAAATTACAACCGTTCTTGAAAAAGGAGTTTTCTTTGCCGCTGAAAAATTCTACGGACTGACTTTCAAAAAGAGAACAGATCTTCCTGTTTACCATCCTGATGTAGTAACGTATGAGGTTTTCGATCATGATGGGAAATCTATTGCCATTTACTACCTGGATTTCTATACAAGAGATTCTAAAAATGGTGGTGCATGGATGAGTAATTTTGTAGAACAGTCTTATTTACTGGGAACAAAACCTGTAATCGTTAACTGTTACAATTATCAAAAGCCGGCTCCGGGAAAACCTTCATTAATAAGCTATGATGATGTGTCAACCATCTTCCATGAATTTGGTCACTCTATTCACGGAATGTTTGCCAGCCAGAAATACCCTTCACTTTCGGGGACAAATGTACCGAGAGACTTTGTGGAATTTCCATCTCAGATCAATGAGCACTGGGCTTTAGATCCTGTTGTTCTGAAGAATTATGCAGTACATTATGAAACAAAACAGCCTATTCCGCAGGCTTTGGTAGACAAGATTAAAAAAGCATCTACTTTCAACCAGGGTTATATGACTACTGAATTGGTTTCTGCAGCTGAACTTGATATGGATTGGCATACAGTAAGCAATGAAAGTCAGTTTATTCCTGTTTTAGATTTTGAAAAACAGTCTTTGGCAAGCCATGGATTCAATTTGGCAACGGTTCCGCCGAGATATCACACTCCTTATTTTGCCCATATCTGGGGAGGCGGATATTCTGCAGGATACTATGCTTATTTATGGTCTGAAACTTTGGATAACGATGCATGGGAATGGATCAGTAAGAATGGAGGGTTAACCAGAGAAAATGGTGACCGTTTCAGAAAATATATTCTTTCTGTAGGAAATTCTGTAGACCTGAACCAGGCATTCAGAGATTTTACAGGACACGATCCGGATATCAAACCTTTATTGAGAAACAGAGGGTTTATTAAATAAATTAACAGGAAGCATTCTTTAATTAGAGTGCTTCTTTTTTATGTTTCGGCTAAAGCCAATGGATTTTTATTTCTTTATTTTTTAACGGGCTAAAGCCCGTTTCTATTGATATTGATTATTTTTGCATTTCAAATTTTAAATACAATATATGGACTGTCCATGCTGTTCAGGGAAATCCTACGAGGAATGCTGTAAACCTTATCATACCGGAGAAAAACATGCTCCCACAGCTGAAGCTCTGATGCGCTCAAGATTTTCTGCTTTTGCCATTCCGAATGGCGAATATCTGATGGAGACTACTCTTCCGGGAAAAAGAAAATACCACAATAAAAAAGATCTTCAGGAATGGGGAGAAATCAACCGGTGGACGAAACTGGAAATCATCAGAACCCCTGCTTTAAACCATGTAGAATTTAAGGCTTATTATACGGATCAGGACGGTCATCCGCAAGTTCATCATGAGTTTTCTGTTTTTCAGAAGATGCATGAACGCTGGTATTATGTTTCCGGAGAGTTTTTGGATTAGTAAGTATAGAGTGATGCTTTGTGTGTAGAACCACCCCGTCAAAAATTCTTTGAATTTTCGCCACCCCTCCGGTGGAGGCGAATGCCAAGCATTCGATAGCTGGTGTACCTTATAAATAAAAATAGCCAAAGAATTATCCTTGGCTTATTTTGTATCATTTATCTAATATAATATCCGACTTTTCGGAGATTATATTATTTTTTTAGTGACCTTCAGTACCGTCAATTCCGTGAGCGTGACCATGTGCCAGCTCCTCTTCAGTGGCCGGACGAGTACTTAAAACTTCCACGTCGAAATCTAAAACTTTACCAGCCATCGGGTGGTTAAGGTCTGCTACTACAACTTCCGGAGTAATTTCTACTACAAAAGCCTGAAAGTTATTTCCCTGATTGTCTGATAAAGGTAAAATAGCTCCTACAGGTGGAAGTCCTGATTCTTTGAACATTTCCACTGGTAACTGTGCAATAGCATCCGGCTGTCTTTCACCGTAAGCTTCTTCAGGCTGAATCACAAATGCAGCTTTATCACCTGCTTGTAAACCAAGGATATTTTGTTCAAATTTTGGAATCATCATTCCCACACCATACAAAAATGTAAGCGGATTTTCTGTTGTTGTTTCTTCTACAAGAATCTTACTTCCATCTGGTTCGATAGTGTGAAGTATATACTTTACAGCTACAACGTGATTGTTTTCGATTGTCATATTTTTTCTTTTTTTCGTGATTTTGTTTCACGATTAATCATACAAATATACTCTTTTTGAAATGATTCAATGAGCCTGGAAGATGGGAGATGGAAGATGGAAGCTATGAGAGGCATAAAGAAAAATAAATTTCCCTGTTACAGCCATTATTTTTTTCTATTCTCCTCTCTTTTTTTCTGCCTCAGGACAAAAAGATACAGGCTCTCCACTTTTGTTCTTGCCCATGGTGTTTTCCGTAGAAATTTCAGGGAAGAATTTATACTTGGGTTATCTGTAAAACATTTAATACTGATCTGTTCGCCAAGCCTTTCAAAACCTTGATAGTATTCTACCAGTTCTTCAAGGATAGCATCAAGTCTTTTTCCGTGTAGAGGATCTTTGGATTGTTGCTCCATCTTTTTTTTTGCAAAATTAACTGATTATAAGTTTATATGGAAATCTACACCTCTTCTTCCCTTTTTGTTTCTTATTTTTGAAGAAGCTATTTCTTACCAATAAAAATTATCTGCTATACAAAACATGAGCAAAAATAACGAAGCAAACAGGAAGAAAAATAAAAAGAAAATTGATCAGAAAAAACGTAAAATACAAAATGCTGAAGCGGAAAGGAAAGCAAAATTAAAACAGATCCGGGAAGATTTCAAAGCCAGAGAAGCTGACAATAAGCTGTAAATTGTTTTTATCTGATTAAGGGAAACCTTATTTTTTTAAATGAAGTATTCTCTATCTTTACATGGTAATACCTGCAAATAATTTTCTACCCAACAAGTTGAAAATTACGTTGCACATACTCTTTTTAATTCTCAAATTTAAATTATGAAAATCCTCCACACTGCCGACTGGCATTTGGGTAAACGCCTCGACCGTTTTTCAAGACTGGAAGAACAGGTTTTGGTGATGAATGAAATTGTTCAGATTGCTGACGAACAAAATGTTGATCTGGTATTAATTGCCGGTGATCTCTTTGATAATTTCAATCCGGGTGTAGAGGCTGCTGAACTTTTTTATAAAACCTTAAAACGTTTATCACTGAATGGTAAACGCCCTGTGATTGCTATTTCCGGTAATCATGATTCTCCAAGCTTAATCAATGCTCCCGATCCTCTGGCAAGGGAATGCGGAATTATTTTAATCGGCCATCCCAAAGCGGAAATTTTGCCTTTCGGTACGGAACATTTTAGCATTACCAACTCGAAAGAAGGTTTTATAGAGCTGAAAATTGATGGTATAAATTTTCCGGTAAGAATTCTTCACACTCCTTTTGCGAATGAGATTCGTTTAAAGGAATATTTTGGTGAAAATAAAGAGGAAGAAATCAACAAAGTTCTTGCACAGGAATGGAAAAATCTTGCGGATCAGTTCTGCGATGATACCGGAGTGAATCTTCTGACTGCTCATTTATACATGAATAAAAGAGGGGCAGAAATTCTGGAAGAACCCGAAGGAGAAAAACCGATTAAAATAGGAAATGCAGATTTGATTTTTTCGGACAGCATTCCTGAGCAGATTCAATATACGGCATTGGGCCACCTTCATGGTTTTCAGAATATCGGAACGAAGGAAAAACCTGTTGTTTATTCATCTTCTCCTCTGTGCTACAGTTTCAGTGAAGCCGGACAAAAGAAGTATGTTTCCATTATAGATGCAGAACCCGGGAAAGCAGTTTCTTACGAGAAGAAGATATTGGAAAATGGCAGAACTCTGGTGAGAAAAACATTTAATTCTATCGAAGATGCCGTTCAATGGCTTAGTGATCATCCCAATACATTTATAGAGCTCACACTGGAAAGTGAAACTTTTTTAACGGCTGATGAAAGAAGATTGATTTATCAGTCTCACAACGGAATTGTACACCTTATTCCAAAAGTCAGGAATCTGGAATTGTCAGAAGATCAAAACCACGTGATCAATTTGAGCCAGGATATTGATATTTTATTCAAAGATTATTTTAAATCTAAAAACGGCGGGCAGGAAGCCAATGAAGAACTGATGAATTTGTTTAACGAAATTTTAAATGCATAAGCCATGATTCCTGTTCAACTAACTATCGAAGGACTTTACTCGTATCGGGAACGCCAGACTATTGATTTCAGAAATCTTACCGAAGTAGGATTATTTGGGATTTTCGGAGCGGTGGGTTCCGGAAAATCTTCTGTTCTGGAAGCCATTTCTTTTGCTTTATACGGAGAAACGGAACGTCTGAATATGCGTGATAAAAGGGCTTATAACATGATGAATTTAAAATCAAACAGTTCTTATATAGAATTTGATTTTATTAATTATGAGAATAAACTTTTCCGCGCTGCCCGTGATTTTAAGAGAAATTCAAAAAAGTTTGAAGAAGTAAAGCCTAACGCGGTTACATTTTATGAAGACATCAATGGCAAATGGATTCCACTGGATCACTCAAATGCAGAATCCATCATTGGGCTAAGCTATTCCAACTTCAAAAGAACCATTATTATTCCGCAGGGACAGTTCAAAGAATTCCTTGAATTAGGTGCCGCAGAGAGAACAAATATGATGAAGGAGATCTTTAATCTTCAGAAGTTTGATCTTCAGAACAATGTTTCTGCACTGAATGTAAAAAACAGATCTGAACTGGATCAGCTGGAAGGACAATTAAAAGGCTTCGAAGAAATCAATGAGGAAAAAATCCGGGTTGAGAAAGAACAGCTTTCAGAGGAGCAGAAAAAACTCTCCGAATCCAATGAAAAACTGGAGAAGGTTTCCCAAATCTATCAACAGCTGAAAAACCTGAAAAGTGATTTCGAAAGTTTACAGCAGAATAAAGGAAAGTTCAGTAAACTCTCTGAAGAAAAGCCTCAGATAGATGCTCTGGAAACACAGGCAGAATTATACGACAGGGTTTTCAGAATTTTCAACCCATTGATTATTGAGAAAAACAAACTTTTAAAAGAGATTACTGCGAAACAATACGAAAAAGAACAGCAGATTAAATCCTGGCAGGAAACTGAAAAGGCTTTCAATACTGTAAAAGAACAGCTCAGCGCTCTTGAACCACAATTTAAGGCATTAGAACAATCCAGAATTCAGGAAAATGATCTGAACCTCATCATTCAGATTCTGAAATTTTCGGAAGAGATCAAAGTTCTGAATGAAAGAACTCAGAAAGGTTCCGAAAAGGTAAAAGAAGTGGATGCTCATAAAGAGAAAATTCAAAAGACAATTGATGAACTTTCTGTACAGATTAAAAATTTAAAAGAACAGAAACTTGATTCTGCCCTGCTTTCCGAAGTCGGAAACTGGTTTATTCAACAAAAAAATTTAAAAAAATCACTTCAGGAACAGGCGGAAAAAATTGAGAAACATCAAAAACTGATTGGAGAAATTGCAGAAGAATTAAAGCCTTTTGCTTATACCGAAAATTATAAAGAAGATTTCAGAATCAAAAAAGAAACCTTAGAAACCAGGAAAAAGGAACTTTCCCAAAAACTGGATCATCTCAAAATACAAAAAGAGCTTTCCCGTTTTGCCAGTGAGCTTCATGACGGTGAAAACTGCCCTCTTTGCGGTTCCAAAGAACATCCGCATATTGTGGAATTTCATGATGTGAATGCTGAGCTGAAGGAAATTCAGGAGAAAATAACTTCTTTGGAACAGGAAACTATTGGTCTTCAAAAGCAGGAAGCTGAAATTGACAAGATTCTGGACCGTAGAAAAATCTTTGAAGAACAGCTTCTTTCAGAGCAGAAAGTGGTTCTTCAGATTCAGAAGGATATTGAAAATCAGCTGCTGAATTTTACCTGGAAATCATTTTCACCTGACAAGGAAGAGGAATTTGAGAAAAAACGTTCAGACTCGTTTTCGCTGGAGAAGAAGATTGAAGAAACGGAACGTACTCTAGCTGTTGAAAGGGAAAATATTGACAGAGAAACCAAAACACTGGAAAAGTATAAGAGCGCTCTGGAAGCTTTCCGTCTGGAAGAAGTTTCAAAACAGGAACAAATCAATATCAGCCGTTCTACGCTTAAAATTCTGGAGTGGAATCTGTATGCTGAAAAGGAAATAAAAGAGATTGAAGAATCTTATCGAAAGCTTGCCCTTTCTAATAAAGAGATTGAAGAAAATTATCAGAAAACCGTAGAACAGGAAAAAATTCTTTCTCCAAAACTTGCTGAACAGAAAACTATTGTCAACCAATCTGAAAAGCAGATTGCAGCACTTGAGAAGGAAATTTCAGGAAATGAGGAGGCTATTTTCAAAGCTTTGGCAGATCAGAATTTTACAGAAGTTAAAGAAGTTGAGAATATTTTACTTCAGGAGATTAATATTCAATTGGTAAGAGCTAAAGTTCAGCATTTCAAAATTGAATTCGAAGCTTTAAAGAAATTCATTACAGAACTGGAACTAAAACTAAAAGGCCTTTCATTTAATAATGAACAGTTTTCTCTTGCTGAGCAGCAATTCAATGAAACACAGGGTGAGCAGAAAAAAATAAGTGATTCCGTAGTCACAAAAACTGCCGAAATAGACCGACTGGAAAAGGAGTTTGTGAAAAAAGAGGAACTTCTGAAAGAACTTGTAAAACTGCAAAAACGCTCAGAGAATTTGAAAATCATGATGAACCTTTTTAAAGGTGCAGGTTTTGTACAATATGTTTCGTCTATTTATCTGAGACAGCTTTGTGATCATGCCAATGTGCGTTTCCACCGGATGACCAGAAACCAGCTGAGTATCCAGCTTAATGAAAATAACGATTTTGAAATCATTGATTACCTTAACGAAGGAAGAAGCAGAAGTGTAAAAACGCTTTCCGGAGGACAGGCCTTTCAGGTATCGTTAAGCCTTGCTCTGGCACTGGCAGAAAGTGTTCAGGCCAATGCACAGGCGGACAAGAATTTCTTCTTTATTGATGAAGGTTTCGGAACGCAGGATACAGAATCCGTGAATATCGTATTTGAAACGCTTACCAATCTGATGAAAGAAAACAGGATTGTAGGTATTATTTCGCATGTTGAAGAGCTAAAGGAAAAGATTCCGACGGCTCTGAATATTATTAAAGATGAAGAAAGAGGAAGTATCATTGAAATTATTTAGTACGGTATATTTAAAATAACAAAAGCCACAAAAGAACAGATCTTTTGTGGCTTTTGCTATCAATAAACTTCCCTGTTACAGTCCTTTTATAACAGGCTTCACCTCATTTCCAAACAATTCAATAGATTTCATCATTACCTCATGAGCAGGATCTCCTACATCCATATGCCCGATAAACCTTGTAATTCCGAAAATCTCTTTCATATATGCAATCTTATCTGCTACTTCAGCAGGACTACCGATAAATAGTGCACCATCTTTGCTTCTTCCTCCGTCATACTGTGCTTTTGTATATGGAGCCCATCCTCGGGAAGCGCCTATCCTATCCATCTGCGATTTATAATTATGGAAATATCCATCTACTACTTTCTGATCATCACTCACAAAAGTATGGGAGTGGATTGCGATCTGCATTTTAGAAACATCATGTCCCGCTTTTTGGTATTCCTGCTTATAGAATTCGATCAGGTTTCTGAACTGAATTGGCATTCCTCCAATGATAGCCACCACTAAAGGCATTCCCAATTGTGCAGCACTCAAAACAGATTGCGGAGTTCCTCCAACAGCTCTCCAGATAGAAAGTTTTCCGTCATTTTTTGCTCTTGGATATACCGTCTGGTTCTGCATCGGAGCACGAAGCTTTCCTGACCAGCTTACATTTTCCTCAGTATTGATTTTCAGCAATAATTCTAATTTTTCGTCAAATAGCTGTTCATAGTCATTCAACGAATAGCCATACAAAGGAAATGATTCTATGAAACTTCCACGTCCTACAAATATTTCTGCTCTTCCGTCTGAAATTAAATCCAGCGTTGAAAAATCTTCATATACTTTTACCGGCTCCGAAGAACTCAAAACAGTCACTCCACTGGCCAGTTTTATATTTTTTGTAATACTTGCTGCTGCTGCCAAAACAATCTCCGGAGAGGAAACAGCGTAATCCGGACGGTGATGTTCTCCCATAGCGAAAACATCAATTCCTACCTCATCCATCAATTTTACCTGATCCAGTATTTCACGGATCTTAATTCCTGCATCTCTATATTTTCCGGTTGACTGGTCAAAAGCCAGATCCCCGAACATTCCTATTCCTAATTCCATATTGTTGATTTTAGTGATACAAAGTTACCACTATGGAAAATCAAAAACATTGATGTTTGTTAAGATCGAGAAGTTACTTTTAAAACACAAATAACACTAATGTATCACTAATAACACGAGAGTGTCATTGCGAGCAAAGCAAATTGTACTTTTGTTGGAAAGCGCAAAGGCGCAAAAGGATCTTTATCTTCATCTGTTTAAGGCGCAAGAAAATCGAAGATTTTCAGCAAAGATTTGTGCAAATAGTATTAGAGTTGAACAATTTTATCGCAGATAAAATCTTTGCGCCTTACAACATAATCCATTTAATAATCCTGCGCCTTTGCGTTTTCCAAAAAGATTAGCAAAAACAAAAAATCCAGCCTGGTTTTAGGCTGGATTTCTTTATTATTTCTTCAGATATAAATCAAAATAATCTGTAATCTTCTGCATCAGGTGAACCCTGTCTTTCCCGATCACGTTATGCGGATGTCCCGGATACGTAAAGTAATCCAGCTGAACTCCGTTATCCACAGCAGATTTGATGAATTTAATAGAATGCTGCCATACTACTACATCATCCTGCGCTCCGTGGATCATCAGTAATTTTCCTTTCAGGTTCTGAACTTTATCCAAAAGATTAGCAGCTGCATATCCCTGTGGATTTTCCTGTGGCGTGTCCATATATCTTTCTCCGTACATAATCTCGTACATACTCCAGTCGATCACTGGTCCTCCTGCTACTCCTACTTTGAATACATCCGGTTTACGAAGCATAAAGCTTGTTGTCATAAATCCTCCGAAACTCCATCCGTGGATTCCCATTTTGTCTCCATCTACATACGGAAGAGATTTTAAGTAGTCTACTCCTTTCATCTGGTCGTTCATTTCTGTAGTTCCCAGATTTCTGAATACAGCCTGCTCAAACTTCATTCCACGGTTAGAAGAACCTCTTCCGTCCATTGTGAAAATGATGTAACCGTTCTGAGCCATATATTCGTACCAAAGGTTTCCTGAAGCCGGGAAGCTGTTGGTGATCAGCTGTAAATGTGGCCCGTTGTACAGATAAACAATAGTTGGATATTTTTTATTCGGGTCAAAATTGGTTGGAAGAATGATTTTTCCATACAAAGGAGTTCCGTCATCAGCCTTTAATTCTACATTTTTTATTTCCGGTCTCTGATAATTCTTTAATGGATTCTCAGAAGTAAGGATATTGGTCGTTTTTAAATTGGCTGTATTGATAATGTTGGCAACTCTTGGTGAATTGGCATTACTGTAAGCATCATAAAGATAATTCCCGTCACTGCTCAAAGTTCCGATGTGCATTCCTTCTTCACTGTCCAGCCTTTGCATCTTAAAGTTGGTCCAGTTAATTTTATACAAATGTCTTTCTAAAGGAGTTTCTTTTGTTGAAGTGAAATAGATTTCTTTTTTCTTCTCGTTGAATCCTAAAATATCTGTTACCAGCCAGTCACCTTTCGTGATTTGTGCTACCAGTCCTTTCTCAAGGCTGTAATGGAACAAGTGGTTATATCCTGTTCTCTGACTCTGCCAGATGAAGTCTGTATTAGAATTAGGGAAGAAAGTAAGCGGGTGTTGTGGCTCCACATATTTGCTGTCTGTTTCCTCAAATAACGTTTTTACCAATTCTCCTGTCGCAGCGTCATACTGATTCATTTTCATATGATTCTGACCTCTGTTCAGAACAGCTACAAAGATATACTTTGAATCGGGGCTCCAGGTAACGGCTGTCAGATATTGGTCTTTTTCACCTTCCACTTTTAAGAAAGTGGTTGACTGAGTTTTAATATTGAAAACCCCTAATGTCACCTGGTGAGAAGTCTGTCCAGCCATTGGATATTTGATATTATGGTTTACAGCAGGAGTTACAGACCAGTCGATGATCGGATAATCTGCTACCATACTCTGATCCATTTTATAGAAAGCTACGCTCTCAGAGTTTGGTGCCGGGAAAATTCCGGTATCAATTCCGAATTCATTTCTGTGAACCGCCTGTCCGCTAATGATATTTTCATTGCTTTCGCTGGTTACAGCAATGGTTTTCCCATTTCTGTTTACAAATAAATTATTCTTTGCAGTGAAGGCAAAAGTCTGACCGTCCCCAAACATTTTCACGTTTGCAGCATCCTCGTCAATTGTGGCTGTACTTTTTACTTTCCAATCGTTTCCTGATTTTTCAATCCATGACATTTTACCACCTGTTGTAAAATACCCACTGGAATTTCCTGTAAATTTAATGGGTGGAACAGCTTTAAACTTATCATTGGAAAGATTTCTGTTCAGTTGGCTCAACGAGATCAAAGTATCCTGTTTGTTGGTCTTCAAATCTGTAATCAGATAACCGCCTTTTACGGCCTGAATATAGGATTTCCCATCTGCAGCCCATGAAAACTGGGAGATATTTTTCACAGCAAGGTTGGTTCTCATTCCATTTACAGCCTCCGCCATGGTAAACTTCTGGGTCTGGGCAAATGCTGAACTGCCTAAAACCAGCATCAATAAAGAAAATTTATGTAATTTCATCGTATAAAATTGAATCCTCCAAAAATAAGAAATAAAAACCATTCGTTAAGAAATGTTAAATTAAAACATTCATAAAATGGAATTCATGCATTCAAAGGAATTATTCCTTAACTTAATAGTAGAATTTTTAATGGGATTGGGATTGGTAAATTGTGAATGGTCAATCCGCTACGCCTGTCAATTTGATGTTGAAATAAATTCACCATCCACTTGTAAAATTGACGATTAATGTTAAAAACTCATTTCTTATCCTATATCAATGACTTGTATAGGTACGCTGTCCTAAATTTGCATCATTAATAACAAACAAAAAATACGAAATACAATGGCAACAAAATGGATTTTAGACCCTACGCATAGTGAAATTACTTTTAAAGTAAAACACATGATGATCTCTAACGTAAAAGGAAGCTTCAGAACTTTCACTGCTGAAATTGACTCTGAGGACGAATTCTTTGCAAACGCTAAAACGACTGCTACCATCCAGACGGATTCTGTATTCACAAACAATACAGACAGAGACAATCACTTAAAATCTGCAGAGTTCTTCAATGCTGAAGTACATCCTACCATCACTTTTGAATCTCAGGCGTTAAATAATTCTATCGTTGGAAACCTTACCATCAACGGAATTACAAAACCTGTTAATCTTGATGTAGACTTCGGAGGAATTAACGTAGACCCATGGGGAAATACAAAAGCAGGTTTCTCTTTTGAGGGAAAAATCAGCAGAAAAGACTTTGGATTAAACTGGAATGCGGCTCTTGAAGCAGGAGGTGTAATGGTAAGTGATGATGTAAAAGTAGCTGGTGAATTACAGTTTGTAAAACAAGCATAGTCAATAACACATATTTTAAAAGGTTCAGGGATTTTTCTAAAAGCCTTGAACCTTTTATTTTTTTTATAATCTTCAATATTTATGAACCTCAACGATCTCCAAAACATAAGTAACGGTTTTAAAAGTACACAGAGAATGCCTGTTTTATTTCTTGGGCACGGTTCACCAATGAATGCCATTGAAGAGAATCAGTTTGTACAGGGTTTCCGGAAAGCAGCTCTAGAAATTCCCAAACCTAATGCAATTCTTTGTATTTCTGCCCACTGGTATACAGACGGAACTTTTGTAACCGCGATGGATATGCCGAAAACCATTCATGATTTTTATGGTTTTCCAAAAGCCCTATTTGATGTGCAGTATCCTGCTCCGGGAAGTCCCGAACTGGCCAGAGAAACTGCAGAATTACTTCTTCCTGTAGAGGTGGAAGAAGATCACAGCTGGGGACTTGATCATGGTGCATGGTCAGTTATCAAACATATGTATCCCGATGCTGATATTCCTGTGATACAGCTGAGTATTGATCATACAAAACCTCCGCAGTATCATTATGATCTTGCCAAAAGACTGAACAAACTTCGTGAAAAAGGTATTCTTATTATCGGAAGTGGAAATATTGTTCATAACCTCCGTCTTATTGACTGGAAAAATATAAATACGGTGGGAGCCGGATGGGATTGGGCAGTGGAAGCCCGTGAAAAAACAAACAATTGGCTACTTGATGGTAATTTTCAGAATATTATTGATTACCAAAAGCAGGGAACGTTCTTACAGTATGCAGTTCCTACTCCTGATCATTATCTCCCTTTATTGTATACTTTGGGGTTAAAAGATCAGTCCGAAGAGCTTAGTTTATTTAATGACGATCTTATTGGAGGATCATTGAGTATGACAAGTGTAAGAATCGGATAAATTCTTCTTTTGTTTATCACTAAAAGTTTAGTAATATTGTTTACCATGAAAACAGTATTACTATTTTTTTTACTCACCACTTCCCTTTTTTCCGCACAAATGGTAAAAGGAACTGTGGTGGATGATACCGGCCACAGGATCTCTGGTGTTAACATTTATCTTGACGGTACGAAAACAGGGGCCGTTTCGGAAGAAGACGGAAGTTTCACATTACATGTTTCTGCTCAGAAATACGGAAATCTTGTTTTTCAAAAGGAAGATTATGAAACCATTACCATCGGATTACCGGATATCATCAACAAGACTTTAAAAGTGGTATTGACCAAAACCAATGCTATCGAAGAAATAAGACTCGTTCCTTACACTTCCGAAGCTTATCAGAACTATATCAATTATTTTCTGGACACATTTATAGGTAATCATCGTGATGATGTGAAAATCAAAAATCAAAGATCTTTAAAGTTTTCCTACGACAAAAAGAATAAGATTCTGAAAGTAAAAGCCCCCAATACACTCATTATTGAAAATAAAAATCTGGGCTATGAAATCAATTATAATCTGATCGCCTTTTCTTCGGATTTCAATAGTAAAATGATTAATTATTCCGGAACCAGTTTTTTTAAAGAGACAAAAAATACGGATAAGGTGAAATTAAACCGGATGAATGCCTACGAAGGCAGTCAGCTTCATTTTTTCAGAAGTATCTATGAGAATAAAATTGCTGAGGCAGGTTTTATAGTGAATCAGGTAGTAAGAGTTCCTAACCCAAAGTATCCCACAGAGGAAGAATTAAATATTTTAAAAAATTATCTGGACCTCGTCACCAAACCTGATTTACATACGATTCCTGAAAATATCAGAGAAATTGCCCGTAGAAAAAATACTCAGAGCCCATACATGCTGGCTATTGTAAAAACTAAAATCCCTGATTCGGATTATGTTAAAAGACCGGAAGGGCATGTGTTTCTTGAATTTAAAGATATCCTGCAGGTCAACTATCCTAAGTTTTATTATGAACTTAAAGGAAAAGAATTTGTAAAAAGAACAGACAGAAGTATATTATCATCATTTCTGCATTCTGATGGAGAATCATTCGAAGTTTCAAAGGAAGGTAATATTACAATGCCTGATCAACTCATTAATGAAGGCGATTTCTCAAAAAATAAAATTGAAAATATGCTCCCTCTTGATTATCAATTAGGAGATTAATCTCAGGAACCGATTATTATATTAAAAAGGAAATACCTCAGCCGAGATATTTCCTTTTCTTTTTATTTGTAAGGATATTGTTTATTGTACTGCTTTCAGAACATTGATGTTTCCATAGCCATAGCTTGAATTTACGTTTGGATAGTAAGTAGCTGCCTGTCTCATTTTATTGAGAACCTGATCTCTCGTCCATGATGGATTTTTAGCCCAAACCAGCGCTGCAATTCCTGCTGTAGCTGCTGTAGCTACTGAAGAACCGCCCACATAATCTGCCTGTCCGTTGTAATAGCTCAATACAGGAACAGTATTTCCTGAAGGTCTCTCCATCTGGAAGGTAAAATCAATCTGACTTCCCGAGTGGCACACATCACATTTCTGATTGGAAGTATTTTCTTTCACTCCTGTTATCGCCTGAGTTTCCGGCATGGATGCAGGGAAAATTACTCCGACAAAACTAGTGAAACTGGTAGAAGTACCTCCGGCACAGAAGATCAGTTTTCCTTTAGAATAAGCGTATTTCACACCGTCTTCAATTTTCCCGACAGAGAAAATATGCCCCATCGACATAGAAATGATCTTCACATTGGTATTGTTACCCAATTCTGTGAAAGCCGTTTTTACAGCAGTCTGTTCGCTGGAAGTTTCAAGAACAACATTTTCTGCAGCTCGGTAAGCAATAAGATTGGCATTATAAGCTACTCCTACAGGTAATCCTGCATTATTTCTCGGAGCCGCCATTACGGAAGCCATTTTTGTTCCGTGTCCGCACTGATCTCCTGATCCGTCAGAATTATATACTCCATATTTACTGATTGTTCTGCCTGAAGAAGCACCATTATTAAAGCTTCCTCCCAACAAAGTCTGTTCAGGTGAAACACCTGTATCAATAAGGCCAATAGTTACGCCTGCTCCGGTACTATAGCTCCAGGCTTCAGGAATGCTGTGTTTAGTGAAAGCCCACGGTATTTTTGCACTTGGTGTCGTTGAAGTATAATCTGCAGTACTTAATACAGATGATGAAAATCCACATCCTGACGAACCACTTCCTGAAGATTTTGCAGCTGCATTATATTGAGCTTCAAATTCAAAATAATGATAATCTGCAGGTTCTACATATCGGATATTTTTCATTTGCCGAAGAGCGGAAACAGTTTCCTCATTTTCAATGACAACATCCATCTGATTAAGATACTGATCTGAAAGAAGAAGGAAATTTCTTTCGTCTTTTCCTTCATATTTTTTGATCACAGAAAGAACTTCTTTTTCGATATCATTGCTGTTTGGAGATTTACTTCTGTCGAAATCATCTTTAGAATTTCCAAAACCGATAGATACCATTTTATTTCCGCGGAAAATAGCACTCCAAACGAAATGGTCGGATTCATTCTTCCAATTAAAAGTACCGTCCGTTTTAATTGCCTGATTGATCCTTTCGTTGATCTGTTTTGCAGTCAGCGGATCTTTCTGGGACATTTCAGTTTTTACATTTTCGTTCTGAAGTTCTTCTCTGGAACACGAGTTTAAGGCAAAAAATATTGCCAGTAGGAATACAGTTTTTTTCATATGTTATAATTTTGGTTGGAGCCACAATATAACACTTTAACAGGAATTAAAAATTGAAAAAAAATGAATTTAGCATTACACGAATATTAAATTACAATACTTTCCCGTAGCAGACACTTTGCTCTATTCCAACGTATTGCCCATAATTCGGTATTTTGTAAAAACCACTTTTTTCATACACTGAAATGGCACCTTTCAAATCCCGGGAAGTTTCCAATACGGCTTTTGTAAAGTTCAATTCTGCTGCCCAGCTTTCAAGTTCTTTTACAATGGTGGAACCTAGCCCCTTCTTTCTGAATTCCGGATGGGTAAACATTCTTTTTATTTCTACCGTATCTTCTGAAAAGGGCTTGAATGCTCCACACGCAACAGGAATATCATCTATATAAGCTACGACACAATTTTTGATGCTATCAATTGTATTGAACTGAGCAAAAAAATCATCATTTTTACCGTTATGTTCGGCTAAAGTAGCATCAAGGGATTTTACCAGTGTTTGAAAATCTTTATGGGTGGAATCTGTTCTGAGTATATACATTTTGTTTGGTTTAAAGATTAATGTGGGTAGAATCAAACCTTATAGGTTTTTGAAACCTATAAGGTTTAAACCCAGCCATTATTAATTAGAAAACACAAAAGCTCCCTTTCGGAAGCCTTTATTTTTATGGAGCTGGTGGAGGTGGATTTTGAAAATTATAATGTTTATTCAATTTATCTTTAACCCTTTTATCTAATGCTTCTGCATAACTAGTTCCAAGTTCCATTGAATCTTTCATTAAGTTTGGCATATTTTCAATCATTTTCTGACCTGCCGGAGTTTTATAAAATTTAATGAGCTCATCAACATCCGCATCAGTAAAATACTTTTTATAGACAGGAATGTACAATGCGAAAATTTTATCAGTAGACATGTCTTTTTTAAACTCATCCCAAAAATTATCCGGTAAATCTTTATAGATATTTTTATAATGGTCCATAAACTGTTGAAAAGCCATAGATAGCATCTTATCTGATTTTGTTAAAGTGATAAGTTCTTTCAATTTTGTTTCATTTGACTGAGAAAAAGCATTTAGTCCCAGCAGAAAGAAACACAAAATAATACCTTTCTTCATCTTCTATTTTACATCAACAATAAACTTTCTCTCATTGATCAATTCTGCAATTGCCAGCATATCTTTACCGATCAGCCTGTCATCTTCCAGCTTGGCAACTTTAGAACGAAGAATCGCAAAGTTTTCTTCAATTACTTTAGAACATTTCGCAGGTCTTCTGAACTCAAGTCCCTGAGCGGCAAACATAAGCTCAATGGATAGAATATTCACAAGATTTCCAAGAACCTGGTTGAATTTTCTTCCTGAAATACTTCCCATAGAAACATGATCTTCCTGACCTAAACTTGTTGGAATAGAGTCTGCTGATGCCGGGAAACATAATGTTTTATTCTCTGTAACCAAAGCTGCTGAAGTATACTGAGGAATCATAAACCCGGAATTTAACCCTGAGCTTTCCGTTAATAATCTTGGAAGTCCGTATTTTCCTTCCAATAATAAATAACTTCTTCTGTCCGAGATATTCCCCAATTCTGCGGCTGCTAATGTAGCATAATCCAAAGGCAAAGCCATCAGCTGTCCGTGGAAGTTTCCACCTGAAATAGATTCTTCAGCACTTAGTACGATCGGATTATCGGTAACGGAGTTCAATTCTGTTTCTGCCATTCCTTTAAGGTGCTCAAAGGCATTTCTGCTGGCTCCATGAACCTGTGGTACACATCTCATGGAATAAGGATCCTGAACTCTCTCACAGTCTTCGTGAGCTTTCATATTTTGTGATCCTTTCAGGAATTTAACCATTCTTGCAGCTACTTTTTTACTGCCTTCAAAAGGTCTGATCTCATGAAGCTCTTTTTTGAAAGGGCTTTCAGAACCTCTGTAAGCTTCAATACTCATAGCAGCTGTCATATCTGCAAGATCCAATAAGTATTCAAATTTCTCAAGTCCTTTGATGGCATGAGCAAGGATAAACTGCGTACCATTGATCAAGCCTAATCCTTCTTTTGGGCCTAAAGCCAGGGGCTCAAGGTCATGCTTTTTCAAAACTTCCATGGTATCAGATACCTGATCTCCTTCCCAAACCTGTCCTAAACCAAGTAAGGGCAATACAAGATGCGCTAACGGAGCAAGATCTCCTGAAGCTCCTACCGATCCTTGTTCAGGAACCACCGGAATGATATCTTTTTCAAGCATCAGAATCATTCTTTCAATAACTTCCAGGGAAACTCCTGAAAATCCTTTCGAAAGAGCATGCACTTTGGCAATGATCATAATCTTGGAAAGCTCCTTATCAATAGGCTTTCCTACCCCTACGGCGTGGGAAATGATCAGATTATATTGTAACTGAGCTGTTTCGTCCGCTGAAATTTTAGTATCGCATAATGGCCCGAATCCTGTATTGATTCCATATACACATCTGTCTGATTCTACTATTTTCTGTACGTTTTTCTGAGATTTTAAAATTTGTTCTTTTGCTGCTTTGTTTAGCTTGGCTTTATTAGGTTTTTTACATATTTCCAGAACATCATGGAAAGTAAAAACATCTACTCCGTATATCATTTCTAAAAAATTTCCTTAAAATTACGCATTTAACAATAATTGGAAAAGCTAAATTTCAATCTTCTATATTTTTATAAAACAAGCGAAATAATTTACTACTTTTAGCCCTGAAAATTAAAAACAATAATACATGAGACTGAAAACTCTACTTCTTGCTGTATGTGTAGCAAGCACAACTGCTTTTGCGCAGAAAGTAAAATACTCTAAAGAGGATATCAAAAAAATGGAAACTTACCTTTTTAATGAGGGTTTTAATACTCCATCTCCTAAGAAAACATCTACCATCATCCTAAAAGACGGAACTACCTACAAAGGTTTCTGTAATAAGATTGAAACCAAAAAAGGACAGATCTACGAAGTCGCTATTAAAGACAGTGTTACCAAAAAGAATGCAACTTTCAATGCGGATCAGATCAATGAGATGTATGTGTATCCAAGCAATGCGGAGAAGATTGCAAAAGTGGCAAAATATATGGGGAATATCAGAAATTTCGGAACTAAGAAATTGACGAAAAACACCAATAATGACAGAATTTATTTTGTCAACCAAACTGTTTCTCTAAAGAACAAAAAAGATGATAAGGAATTTCTGATGCAGGTTATCAACCCAGGTTTTGATGATATTATTTCAGTATACCACGATCCGAGGGCTAAAGAAACTACAGGGTTTTCTGTAATGGGCTCTCCACAGCTTGGAGGCGGGGTTATCAAATCTTATTATGTAAAAAAGGGCAACAAAGTGATGTGGCTGCATAAAGATGATTTTGAAGATAATTATGATTTCCTTTTTGGAGATAACCAGGATTTCATGAAAAAATATCCTAAGAACTCTGTGGAATGGGATTACTTCAGTTTTCTTGTAAGTGAATATACTGCAATGGCAAACGGATAAAATACTTTGAACCATAAAATAAAACCTGTAGAGTCATCTTCAGGTTTTTCTTTTTTAAATAGGGAAAGTTTCCTTAATTTTGTTATATGAATCCTTCTTTAGAACTACAGCTCAAAACCTTACCATCCGAACCCGGCGTTTATCGTTATTATGATAAAAACGAACAGCTTTTGTATGTTGGGAAAGCTAAAAATCTGAAAAAGAGGGTACTCTCCTATTTCAACAAAAACCTTTCAGGATACAGGATCAAAATAATGGTCAGCAAAATCCAGCGACTGGAAACAACGATTGTAAACAGTGAGTATGATGCACTTTTACTGGAAAATAATCTGATTAAAGAATACCAGCCGTTTTATAATGTCATGTTGAAAGATGACAAGACCTACCCATGGATTTGTATCAAAAATGAAGATTTTCCCAGAATTTTTCTGACCCGGAATATGATTAAAGACGGATCAGAATATTACGGTCCGTATGCAAAAGTACGTCCTGCAAAGATATTGCTGGATACCATAAAACACATCTATAAGCTTAGAACGTGCAACCTGAATCTTTCTCCGGCCAAGATCGCAGATGGAAAATATAAAGTTTGTCTGGAATATCACATCAAAAACTGTGAAGGCCCCTGTGAAGATCTTGAAAGCAAGGAAGATTATGACGAAAAAATAGATGCTATCCGCGGAATTATCAAAGGAGATTTCCGTAAAGCAAAAGATTATCTGGTGAATCAGATGATGAAACTGGCGACCAACCTAAAGTTTGAAGAGGCCCAGATCATTAAGGAAAGACTGGATATTCTTGAAGATTATCAGGCTAAAAACACGGTTGTTAACCCTAATATTGATGATGTAGATGTTTTCGGAATGACCAGTGATGAAACAGCAGCATATGTCAATTTCTTTAAAATCAGAAACGGAAATATTATCCAGAGTTTTACTACTGAAATTAAAAAGATTCTTGAGGAAACCGATGAAGATATTATGGAGGAAGCTTTGATAGAGATCCGTCAAAAGTTTTCTTCAGATTCTAAAGAAGTTCTTTTACCGTTTCATCTTTCTGTAGAAATTCCAAATGTAAAACTCATTGTTCCCAAGGTAGGAGATAAAAAAAGAATTGTAGAGCTTTCTGAAAAGAATGCTAAAGAATACCGTCTGGAAAAGCTGAAGCAGGTTCAGATTGTAGATCCTGAAAGACATACCAACAGAATTATGGCCGAAATGCAGAAACTGTTGAGAATGCCTGTAGAGCCAAGACATATTGAAGGTTTTGATAACTCCAATATTCAGGGAACGAATCCGGTATCGGCATGTGTTGTTTTTAAAGATGGGAAACCAAGTAAGGCAGATTACCGAATTTTCCACCCTAAAACCGTAGAAGGGCCAAATGACTTTGCAACAATGGAAGAGGTTATCTACCGCCGTTATAAAAGAATGCTGGATGAAGGGGAAAGCCTTCCTCAGCTGATTCTGATTGACGGTGGAAAAGGGCAGTTGTCTTCTGCTGTAAAAAGCCTGAGGTTATTAGGACTTTATGGAAAAATTACCATTGTAGGGATTGCCAAGAGACTGGAAGAAATTTTCTTCCCGGAAGATCCTATTCCTTTATATCTTGATAAAAAATCTGAAACGTTGAAAATCCTTCAGCGTGTCCGTGATGAAGCCCACCGATTTGGGGTAAAACATCACAGAACAAGAAGAAAAAATTCTACTATAAAATCTGAGCTGGAAGAAATTCCTGGTGTGGGAGAAAAAACTATTGAATTACTTCTGTCTAAACTGAAATCTGTAAAACGAATCAAAGAAGCTAATCTGGAAACCCTGGAAGAAATTCTGGGTAAAAGTAAAGCTAAGGTAGTTTGGGCGTTTTTTAATGCTAATTAATGATCCCGCATACTACAGTGGTGAAGTTACCACAAATAAAAGATGCTTATTCGTAAGATTTCATAAGATATTTCTATTTTATCAAAATGAGACAAAAACTAAAATTCCTCCTAATATAACACTAACACAGCAACAAAAAACCTAAATAAATAAATATTTTACTTAAAAATATTATTATATGTATTTTTTTCATAAATTAGAGTTATCAACTAATAACAATAATACTGTGAAAATTTTTCTCATTTTACACCTATTTTAACGGTATCATTTCCCATCAATGGTTAGATTACTTTCCATAGCTAAAGGATGGAATGTTTAAAGTTTCAAAAAATGAAAAACACATCAGCATATATATTATAAAAGGCTCTTTTTAAGAGCCTTTTACACGTATTATTTTTTTATAATCTTACCTACATATTCCCCTTTATTTGTTTTTAACTTAACAAAATATATTCCTGATGGAAGTTCTGCTACATCAATATTTTTATTATTGTAGATAATATTCTTCACAAGTTTTCCGGAGGCATCAAAAATTTTCACGTTTTCTATTTTAGAATTTTCGTTCAGTTTTATTGAAAAATATTCTGAAACAGGATTAGGATAAATCTGCAGATCTGCATTTCCTCTTTTACTTTCTGCGCCTGATATTTCATGGGTTGCAAGATAAACAGGCAGTGGATCAGTCACTACATACAATTCACTTCCATGTTCTTTGGTATTCATGGTCAGAAATAATTTCTCGCCATCTGTTCCCATTTTCTGAATATTTTCATTAACCAACAGCTGATTATCATCGTTTGTCACGAAAATATCCATCGGAGAAGTTGAAACACCGTCACTTTTCCATACCTTTTGGGAATCCCCATTAAGAAAGTAAAGATAATTGTTGGCACACGTCATATCTTTCACTGAAGAAAAATTTTGGGATAAATCAGATGTGCCATTCGCTGTTCCATCTGTTTTCCACAACTGTGTACTATTGTTATTGGTAAAAAATAACTGATTCCCACATTTTTTAAATTTTACATCACCCAAAAAGTTTCCCGCTAGTATCTGTTCTGTCCCTGCCACTGTTCCATCTGTAGAATGCAGCGCTGGAGAAGGATAACCTGAAGTGACATAAAAAAGTTTATTATTAAATATTATTGTTTCTCTCGCAATACCTGAAGATCCATAAGGCGCAGCGTAAGATTTCAGTAATGTAGCAGATGCCTGATTACCGTTTGAAATCCAAAGTTCGTTTTGCCCGGAGCTGTAATTCGAAGGAGTATTTTCCTGTTGTTTTGTAAAGAATAATTTATTATTAAAAGCGTTCAGTACTTTAATATCTCCATCTGTCCCATCCTGATAGGAGAACTGTATTACCTTTTGGGTATTGGCTTCAGTAGCATCTGTTTTCCAGATCCCCAGTTTTCCATTATCTTTTGCCACAAAATAAGCAAAACCATTCAGTATTGCAGTTTTTGAATCTACAGAATAAAGACTTCCCATATTATCCTGGGAAATATCTTTGACCATACTAACAGTATTGGAAGTATTGTCAATCTTCCAAAGTTCAGTTCCTACCACATTATTATATCCGGCAAAAAGCAATGTATTATCGTTCAAACTGGTATACGGTACCCTGCTGGTAATATTGGGGGATGATATTGACAAAGTATTGGCTTCTGTACCATCTGTTCTGTAAGCTGCTTCCGGAGTGTAAAGATAGTTTCCTACTTTAATGAAATTGTCATTAAAGTCACTGCCCATACCCATAAACGAATTTCCTCCAAAACTGGATAATCTCTCAATCTGCTGTGTGATTTTATTTCTCTTATAAATCTGGCTGTTATACTGTCTGTCTGTCGCAATGAAAATAAGATCATCATTCAGTACCTGAAATGCATGAGGCAAAGAACTTTCAAATCTACTGATGTCCGAAGCTATTGCAGTCTGATGGGTCACCGGGTTTAGTGAAAATAGTTCAGTGCCATATTTGGGGGTATTTCCGGTAAGATAAATTTTAGAATTCAGGTCTACAAAACTATTATTATTTGGCATTCCAAGTCCTGTAATCTCAAAACTCTGTGAAGAATTTCCATTCACTATCCAATATCTGTTTCCATAATTAGCCATCGTAAGAATCAAATGATTATTATCTGAGCTGTTTCCATAAATCAAAGCTCCTGCGTGCGTATTGAAGAGAACAGTTCCGGCTTCTGTACCATCTGTTTCCCAGATATAATTACCATACATAGAGTTAACACCGTTGGCACTACTTTCAAAGAATATTTTGTTATTATATTTTACAAATTTCTTCATTGCCATAGAACTTGTAGCTCCAGGCATTAGATTTTTCAACAGATAAGTTCCTGCCGTTGTTCCATCAGAAACCCATGGTTCATAGCCATTTGCTGCATCAAATCCTGTAAAAACAAAATAATTATCAGCGGCAGCTCCTTCCAACTGCGGATAACCTACAGATTTTATGGATACTGTTCCCGCTTCCGTTCCATCTGTTGAATATAATTCATATCCCGCTGTTCCTGTTCCAAGATTAACAACGAAGTATAGTTTATTTTTAAAGATCAGTGCTTTAAAATCGCCATTAATACTTCCACCTGCATTGGGAACAATATCCTTTAATAAAGATGTTCCGGCAACGGTTCCATCTGATTTCCATATCTCTTTTCCATGTGTGCCATCATCTGCTGCCAGGAACAAAGTATTATTCATGGTATACATTTTTACATCACCGGAATATTGAAATGTTTTTAATAGCTGCAGGCTATCTGTAACGGTATTGTAAGACCAAAGTTCATTGTGGTGGTAGAAAAAGATATTATTTCCAACCGCAGCAGTTGCAGCCACTAAAAACTCAAAATTCAGATCTTTTACCTTGGATGTTCCTACCGTGGTTCCGTCTGTGACCCAAAGCTGATTATTGGACGAGCTATTGCTTTGTACAGCAATAAAGTAAATTTTATTATTGAGCCTCATAAAAGACGGATCTCCAGCCATCCCAATGCTGTACCCCGGAAAAACATTCTTCAGCAGAATTGATTTTTGAGTACCCGGATCAAAGCTCCACAGTTCCCTTCCTTCCTCTGTAGACTTGGTGGCTGTGAAAAGAATATGATTATTGTATTTTATAAAACTATCAGGATCACTGGAAGCCCCAAAATTAATTTCGTTTAACTGGGTATTAAATACACTTTGTGCGCTCGAAAATACTGACAGTATTGCCAGTATAGAAATGTAAACTTTTTTCATAGCTATTAGTTAAAATAAATCCTTAATTCTAAAAAGTTATGAATTAAGGATGGTCTGTTTTTTATTATTGATGTAAATTATTTAGCAGCAAAAACTTCTTTGGAGTATCTTCCGTCAGTCTGTGGAATATCTATCACAATATTTCCGTTTTCAAAATATCCGATGGTAGTATTTCCATCAGCCATTTTTACAAGGAAAACAGCGTTCTTTGATGTTGCTTTGAAAACCGCAAACGGTACAGAGCTGCCAGACTTTGCCAAAATAAACTGGCTAGGATCAATCTGTATCTTCTGAAGATCCAGTTTCCCATTCGAGTAATTACTTGATTCCGGAGTTGTTGCAGATGCTACAGCCACTACAGGCTCAGGAGATGAATTCTGAACAGTATTACCGGATGCAGGAAGTAGGGCAACCGGATTGGAAGCCGGTACTTTTATTAAAGCCAGTTTCAATGCTTCCCCTAATCCTTCTTCAAATTCTTTAATATTTGAACTCCCTTTAGATTCCAGTATCAGGTTGTTATTACAATCTTTAAACTGTAATATCAGTTTATTTTTAAATATACTTTTATCATTGAGAACATCTGCTGTAATCACATTACAATAATTGATTTTTGCTTCAGACGGCCAGTTATCTTTAATGATAGGAAGAATTATATATTTTCTTTCTGTCAGAGCTTTAACAAAAGAGTTTTTTAATCCGTAATCTCCGTTGAAAGTCTGGAATTTTTCGGGAACTGCAACATATTTATAATCTGAAACCTTTTGTGCTAAAGCCATTGTTGAACAAACAGCCATCACCAATATTGATAACTTTTTCATTTTTATAATTTTAATCGTTTCTAAATGCTCCCATATCCAGTTTTAATGAGAAGAAATTGGAATAGAAATTAGATCCGCCAATCCCTGAATTCGTAATTGCATAATCCAGTGTAAGCCCTCTATATCTGATCCCAAGACCTGCACTCGGCTGGAAAGAAACTTTTCTCTTAAGGTCTTCTATATCTGTAATAGACTGGAATCTGTTGATCCCCAATCTCACAAAAATCATTTTCTGATATCCCAGTTCAGCTCCGGCATATGGACTGATACTGGCAAAATCTGTTGAAATTAAAGATGCAGTTTTAGCAAAATCAACATTGATCCCTGCTTCCGGTAATACATACACACTGCTATTAATTTCGAATAATTTGCTGGCACCTACATTCAGCTTAGGCATCGTAAGTTCCAGCTTATCTTTAGGTGCAGGGTTAAACTCTTCCCCGTTTACAACAGTAGAAAGTTCTTTCTGATTAATCGTCCAGAAGTTTACCGTAGTTGTAATATCTCTTACCATTCCCCCGAACTTCCATCCGTTATCTGCCTTGTAAATTGCTCCGACATCGAAACCAAAACCATAACCATTCGCAAATTTACCTACATTTCTATAAACTATTTTAGCATTCACCCCTACATCCAATTTTGGATTTCCTCCCGGTCGGAAAGCATAAGAAAGAATAGCAGCATAGTCGGACTGAGAAAACTTGGTAATTTTATCATAATCAATGTTTCCTTCAGAATCAATCATTTGGGTAGTATTCAAAATATTATCTACTCCAAGCCTTACTACCGAAACCCCAAAAACACCTTCTTCAAGTACTTTTGCATAGGCCAGATAGTCATATTTTGCAATGGACTCGAAGTATTCTGCATGCATTGCTGCCCCTTGCCAGTCTCTTTCAATTGACATTAAACCGGCAGGGTTCCACATTGGAGAATATACGTCATCCTGGTTCGTAATTACTGCTCCTCCCATTGCAAGACCTCTTGCGCCGGCACCGATATTTAAGAATTCATTGGAATATTTCCTGATAATCTGAGATTGAGAAAGCCCAAACAGCAGTGAAAATGCAAGTAAAAAATATTTTTTCATCATATAAATTTGATGCTTAGTTTAAGTTTTTAGTTTTTCTGGCTTTTATTAATCCGTTTGCAATGATTGCCAGGATCATAACACCTGAAGCAATATAAAATATAGGGCTCATATGTTCTGATTCCCCAAAGATAAAAAAAGCTAGTATAATTCCGTAGACAGGTTCTAAATTAACTGTTAAAATTAAAGTGAAGGGTGATATATATTTCATTAAATTCACAGATTCCAGCATTGGAAAAGCTGTAAAAACACTGGCTAACAAGCATATTAACGCCAGATCTCTGTAGTTTATTTCATTCATCTGAAAAATTTGCCCTGAAAGCAAATAAAATATCATTAAAATGAACCAACCGCAGAATATTTCATAAAAAATGATATTTCCTGAACTTGTTTTCCCAAACATCTTACCATTAAAAACAGAAAAAACAGTCCCGAATATAGCGCACAGAATTCCATACATAATACCTTCCTTAAAATGAAATTCTGTTTTAAAGATCAATAGTATACAGGCGACAATAACTGTTCCCATTAACACTTCAGAGACATCAATTTTCCTTTTAAAAATAATAGGTTCGAGAATGGAGGCAAAAAGCGTAGATAATGAGAGACAGCTTAAGGCAATAGAAACATTGGAAACTTTAATAGAATAAAAAAAGCAATACCAATGAAGTGCCATGGCAAAACCTATGGCTGCCAGTTGAAAAAATATTTTTTTGGAGACCTTTATGCTCTCCTTTTTAAAAATCCGGATAAATAAGTAAAGAAAAACAGAGGCAAACAACATTCTGTAAAACACCAGAATCTGAGCATTGGCCTGAATCAGTTTTCCTAAAATTGCAGTGAACCCCCACAAAAATACTATTAAATGCAATCTGAAAAGTGCCAATTTATGCATACCCTATCCCCTTTTTATTTTAACGTGCAAATTTACAAATACGCTTTTATAAATCTTGCAAAAAAATATAAATTTACATTAATAAAAAGATAATAAATAAAGTTTTTAATAGCTTTACTCTTAATTCAGAACCATTCTATTAATTTAATAAAAAGGATCAATCATTTAATTATGATATTAAGCCCGAGCATAGAAATCAAAACAAAACGTCTGACCTTAAGTCCTGTTGAAGACTTACACATCGATGACATTTTGGAACATTTTACCAATGAGGTGACCAGATATATGCCTTTTAACCCGCAAGGGAATAGACAGGATATAATCACCTTTGTGAATGAATCAAAAAGAACTTTATTACAAAACACAGATCTTGTAATGGTCGCTATTGATTCTGATGGGGATTTTATAGGATGTTGCGGGATGCATAACATAACAGAAGAATCTGTTGAACTTGGCTTATGGCTAAAAAAGAGTTCTCAGGGGAAAGGATTAGGGACTGAAATCATAACGGCCCTCATAGAATTTCTGGAAAAGAATTTTACTTTTGAGTATATTTTATATCCTGTAGATGAAGACAATAGAGCCAGCAGAAAAATTCCGGAAAAGCTAGGCTTTATTCCTGCTAAAAAATATAAAAAACAGAAGAATCATCTTACCGATCTGAATATTATAGAATATAGAAAATATTACTAACAACACACGCATTACTAAAAAACCCTGAAAATTTGTTAAACTTTCAGGGCCTTCAAATAATAAACTATTAAAAAAATAAACTAGGAACAGAGTAATTTTCAGAGGTTATCACCCTCCATTACTCTTATGTAAAGTTAGAAAAAATATAAATTATTTGAAAATATTTTTTAGTTAAAAATTTCACAAATTACTAAAAACCAAATAATTAAACATCTGTTTTACTTCCAATTCGTATTCCTCATAAAAATAGTATCTTTAAGCGTAAAAAATTGAAAATTTTATGGACATCGAATTCAATAAACGAGAGGATCAGAACAGATTAAAATTATCTGAAATAAATCGCTTACTCACTGAAATTAAAAAAGGAGGTGGTGAAAAAAGGCTTCAAAAGCTTCGTGATGAAGGAAAAATGACAGCAAGAGAAAGAATAGATTATCTTCTCGATAAAGATTCAGATTCCATAGAAGTAGGAGCATTTGCAGGATATGAGATGTACCAGGAGCACGGAGGATGTCCTAGCGGGGGCGTTGTAGTAGTTATTGGCTACGTTTCCGGAAGACAATGTATTGTAGTGGCTAATGATGCTTCTGTAAAAGCAGGCGCATGGTTTCCTATCACAGGAAAGAAAAACCTGAGAGCACAGGAAATTGCTATGGAAAACAAACTACCTATTATTTATCTGGTAGACTCTGCGGGTGTTTACCTTCCTATGCAGGATGAAATTTTCCCGGATAAAGAACATTTTGGGCGGATTTTCAGAAATAATGCTAAAATGAGTTCTATGGGAATCATCCAGATCTCTGCTGTTATGGGGAGTTGTGTAGCTGGAGGAGCTTATCTTCCCATTATGAGTGATGAGGCTATGATAGTGGATAAAACGGGCTCTATTTTCCTTGCCGGAAGCTATCTTGTAAAGGCTGCTATCGGAGAAAGCATTGATAATGAAACATTAGGTGGAGCTACCACTCACTGCTCTATTTCGGGAGTAACAGATTATAAAGCTAAAGATGATAAAGACGCTCTAAATAGAATCAAAACCATCATGAAATCTATCGGAAGTACTGAAAAAGCAGGCTTCGACAGGATAGAAAGCTTCCCACCAAAAGAAAACCCTGAAAATATTTTCGGAATTATGCCGGTTTCAAGAGCTGAGCAATACGATACCTATGAAATTATCAAGTGTATTGTGGATAACTCCGAGTATGATGAATATAAACCAGACTATGGTAAAAGTATTATCTGCGCAACTGCCAGAGTGGATGGCTGGTCTGTAGGCATTGTAGCCAATCAGAGGAAGCTGGTAAAAAGTGGAAAAGGAGAAATGCAGTTCGGAGGGGTAATCTACTCTGATTCTGCTGATAAAGCTACCCGATTTATTGCCAACTGTAATCAAAGAAAGATACCTTTGATCTTCTTACAGGATGTTACCGGGTTTATGGTAGGTTCCAAATCAGAACATGGCGGAATTATCAAAGACGGAGCTAAAATGGTAAATGCAGTTTCCAATTCTGTTGTTCCTAAGTTCACTATTATTACCGGTAATTCTTATGGAGCAGGAAATTATGCAATGTGTGGAAAAGCTTATGATCCAAGATTAATTGTTGCATGGCCCTGGGCAGATCTGGCAGTAATGGGTGGAGCGCAAGCCGCAAAAGTACTGGCTCAGATTCAGGAATCAACATTGAAAAAACAAGGAAAAGAAATTTCCGAAGAGGAGCACAATGAAATTCTGGATACGATCTCAAAGAAATACCAGAAACAAACTGAATCTACGTATGCCGCAGCAAGATTATGGACAGATGCTATCATCAATCCTGCCGATACAAGAAAGTGGATTTCTATGGGAATTGAAGCAGCAAATCATGCTCCTATTACAGAGAAATTCAACCTTGGAGTAATACAGGTATGATCATAATTCATAAATAGAAAACGGCTATCTCAGGATTTTGAGATAGCCGTTTTTTATTTATCCTTTAAAATAGGAAGTATTTTTACTTGCCATATTCTTCCTTACAAAATTCTATGGGCCCACCAAGTTTCATACAGCATTGATACTTAGTCATACAAATTCCATTTGGCCAGCCCGGAGGATAGCACATTCCAAATGCAGGATCATCAGGACATGCAGGTCCTCCACTTCCTTTTAATGATTTTAAACTCTCTCTTGAAACCTTTACCAGATTTTTCATAGTTATTTTAGTTTTTGATATTTCCTACTCTATTTAAGCTTTTCGGATAACGCTTTTCTAAATTACTATTTTTTCCAAACATGGTGAAATTTAATTAAAAGTTCTATTACCTTAGTTACTAAAAATCAGACAAATGATTGTTATAGAGACTATTGAATTATGCTTTATACAATTTAATCTAATTTACTTAGCCTCCTACAACGTGACAGATATAATCCGGTAAACTGTAGTAAACAGCAGCTGGAAATGGATTGGCGGTAAACGTGAGTAATTTGGGTTTTGAAGAATGAATGATTAATGATAATTACTACATTACATTACTCATTACTCATTATTCATTACTTATATCTGAGGCTGTACCTATTGGGTATAAAGCAAAAAACCATTGTGATAACGATAAGGGATTTCCCATACACATTATATAAAATAACAATAAATACTTTACAATCCTTTATTTAACAAACAAAACCCTCATATCATATAAAAAGTAAAAAAATAAAATTTACAGATAATAATAGATAGTCATTTTTTATATTTTCAATATTGTTAATTAAAGAAAATTATACATTAAAATCAGCATTAACAAGAAAACAACAACTTAACAATCACTGATAACCAATACGTTACATTTAAATTTATCTTGCTGTATCAGTTTTTTTTATATATTGCAATAAGCAAATGATGAACAAAATGAAACAATTAAGTACAAGGCTTCCCTTGGCTGTTGGTGTTTTTTGTTTTCTATTGAGTACAAACCACGTAAGTGGTCAAAATGCAAAGAAAGATTCAATAAAGAATAAACAAATCGATGAAGTTGTTGTTACTGCACTTGGGATCAAAAGAGATCAGAGAAAATTAGGCTATGCCATTACCAAAGTTGAGGCCAAAGACATTACCCAGGCTGGTGTTGTTAATCCCATGGAAGCCCTTCAGGGAAAACTTCCGGGTGTAGAAATTACGGCAGGATCCGGAGGTCCGCAGTCCAGCGCCAGGATTCAGATCCGCGGAAACACATCATTAGGTAACAATAACCAGCCGTTGATAGTAGTTGATGGAGTAATTATTGATAATGGAGTAACCGGTGCTGATTCCTGGGGATCCGGTTATGATTTCGGTAATGAAATGAAAAACCTGAACTCAGATGTTTTTGAATCTGTTTCCATACTAAGAGGTGCTGCAGCATCTGCTCTTTATGGTTCCCGGGCTGCTAACGGGGTTATTGTCATTACAACGAAGAAAGGAAAAGGTACGAATGGATTGGGTGTCCGGATAAATTCTTCTCTTACTACACAGCATGTCTATAGCGGTCCCAGGTTTCAGAATGAATTCGGTGCCGGTATCGGACCCAATTTTTCAACGGATGCTAACGGAGACCGTTTTATTGATCCAAACAATTTTTTTTACAGCTACGGGCCAAAATTTGACGGAAAACCAGTACAGGATATTGATGGCAGGACCATTCTGTGGAATCCTCAGCCAAATAATTACAAAGATATTTATCAGGTAGGATTTGATCGGAAAAACTCATTCGAGTTCTCCGGAGGTAATGATAAATCCACTATTTTATTCAGTTATACCAATCAGGAAGCTGATGGTATTCTTCCCCGTAATAAATTTATCAAAAATGCTTATTTTATCCGTGCAACCCATCAGTACAATAAATATTTGCAGGTAGATGCAAGTTTCAATTATAACCGCTCTTTCGGTCAGAATCCCGTACCTCAGGGAGGAAATGAGAGTCCACTCTTTAGTTTCATTTATGGTACTCCCAGAAGTTTTGATGCTGTATATTGGAAAAACAATTATCTGGATCCTGTAAATGGGGGAAGAAAACAAGACAGTGCAGATCCTTACGGTATGACGTCTACTTATTTTAATATTTTCCAGAACACAAGAACCCAGAAGGAAAACAATTATATAGGCAGGCTAGAGCTCAAATCCCAGCTAACAGACTGGCTTAACTTGATGATAACCGGCAATTTCAACAATTATGATTTTCTTAATGAATCTAAAATACTCGGAGAAAATGCAGGATTCGCTGGTGGTGGGTATAGCATTCTGGAAGGAAGAAAGGAACAGTATACTACTAAATTTTTATTGAATGCCAACTTCAAATTAACAGAAAATCTTACCCTCAATGCATCTGTTGGAGGAGAAGATTTCAGATCAAAATACAAAGCTACAAGACAATGGACAAATGGAGGGCTTAATTCTCCTGGTGTTTTCCAAATCCAGAACTCAATAGATCCGATAGGAAGCGAGACCTATTATACCGATGGTAATCAGTCCCCGAAAAGAATCCAGGGTTTGTATGCCTTTGCTAATTTCGCATGGAAAGATCAGCTATTCATCGATATTACAGGCCGGAATGACTGGTCTTCCACATTGGCATATCCTGATGGACATGGAAGTATAAGCTATTTCTATCCTTCATTTGTTGGAAACTGGATATTTTCCAATTCTTTTAAACTTCCGGATTGGATAAACTCCGGAAGCCTGAGAGGAAGCCTGGCATGGGTAGGAAGAGATACTTCACCATACAACACAAGCTCCGGCCTTTATTACAGACCCGACCCCTCTGCCTACAATTCCCCAGATGGAACCCGCATTCCGCTAGTCGGCTTCAATAGTAACTCACTCGCGAATTTAAATTTAAAAAATGAATTGAGCAGATCTGTAGAATTTGGATTAAATATGGCTTTCTTCAGTAACCGGCTGGATTTTGATGTTTCTTTTTATAAAACCAATACGACGAATCAGCTGTTAACACTTTCCTTACCGCAAGAGTCAGGACTCAGCCAACAGCAGATCAACGCCGGAAATCTGCAAAATCAAGGCATCGAGGTAGTTGTCAACGCAGTTCCGGTGAAACAACCTAACTTCAAATGGAATACCACAGTTACATTCTCTCAAAACAGAGATAAGCTGATTGAACTTTATCCCGGCGTTACTGAATATGTATTAAACTGGGGTATGGGGACTGATTTCAAAAGTATAGCAATACCAGGCCAACAATATGGTTTGATCCAAACCAAATATGCCTATGCCAGATATCAGGCGCTGGATGTGAATGGCAATAAAATTGACGATCCCAGAAACGGAATGAAAGTTCTGAAAGCTGATGGTTCTTACCTGAGATCAGATTCTTACCAAAATCAGGGATATACTACAGTAGGGAAATTAACTCCTGATTTTTTAGCCAGCTTCAGAAACACTTTCAGATATAAAAATTTATCTTTAAGTGTGTTGATAGATGCCAGAGTAGGAGGTGATATTCTTTCCGCCACCTACAATTATGGCGTTCAGCTTGGCAACCTGTCATCCACGTTAAAGTATAGGGATGAGGAAAGAGGAGGAATCAAATATACAGATTCCCAGGGCAACACTCAATATGGGGTAATTCCCGATGGAGTATTTGGCCAAAATTCCATTATAAAAGATAAACAGGGAGTCTCCAGAGATGTAAGTGGAATGACTTATCAGGAAGCTTATGAAAAAGGATGGATCAACCCTGTAAATACGGCTTCCTATTATGATAATCAAGCCTCATGGGGCAATGGTATCCGGGAACAGGCCGTGTTTGAAAATACATGGATATCTCTCCGTGAAGCACGTCTGACCTACTCTTTTAAACCTGAAATGATCAAGTCTCTTGGAGTCAATACTCTGAACCTTTCCCTTATAGGCAGGAACTTATTTTATATATACAATAAACTACCGGATGGAATAAACCCGGAAGGAAAATATTCCAACAGCGCAGGCAGCTTTGCGGAATATGGAGGTTCTCCCATGTCCAGATATTTCGGATTCAATCTGGATTTCTCATTCTAAAATAGTAACTCGAAAAATGATCAAAAATGAAAAAAATACTTATAGTTACTCTGTCATCTCTCTTTTTTATATCCTGTACCCGCGATTTTGCTGAGATCAATACAAATCCGGTAGATCAAATAAACGCAACCCCTGAAGAACTTCTGCCTTTAGCCATTATGAAAGGTTATAATGGCAGTTTTGAATATTATTACGATTATTACCGCAGAATTATGCCCTGGACCCAGACCCTGGTGCCCAGTACCGGTAACTCTTCACAGTTCATGGATGATGGTTCAAATATGAATCAAAGGAAAGATATTTTTTATGGAGATCATGGCGCTCTACTCACAGACATTATTTACAAAATTGACCACATGCCGGCCGAAGAACAAATAAAATACGTAAACATTAAAAGCATTGCTGCAATTTTAAAAGTTTATTATGCATGGTATGTAACAGATGTGAATGGAAGTGTGGCTTATACAGAAGCTTTTCAGGCCCGATATGGAGGTACACAGACGCCCGGATTTGAAACGCAGGAACAATTGTATGATGTTTTTGACACACAGCTAAATGATGTTTACACGGCCATACAAAGTGCAGATCAATCCGTACAGGTAAATCCGGGAGATAAAGATTTATTTTTTAAAGGAGATATAAGCAAATGGAAAAGAGTAGCCAATTCGCTAAGATTAAAAATTGCATCAAGGCTCATAAAAAGAAATCCATCCAAAGTGACGGCCATTGCTACACAGGTTTTATCAAGGGATGAGATTAACAGTACAGCGTCAAGCTTCATGTTACGCGCCAGAAGATTTACAGAGCATGGTAATTTTAATCCTGCAGGAATGTCTGCCACAAAACCTATGGTTGATTTTATGAATGAAAACAAAGATCCCAGAATATCAATATTTTTTCAGCAGAATGATTATTCCCAACAAAATATAAATAAGCTCGCAGCTGCCGGTAAAATGCAACACGTTACGGAAGGTCAGCGTTATGTTGGTGGTCCTATCAGTCCTAATATGGTACCAGCCAACATGAGCCGTTATTACACTTCTGCAAAAAGATTATTAGATGGAGTGAATTATGATACAATTTCCAGATTGCAATATAGAATCTGGAGACCGGAAAATACTGCTAATGGCATTATTGGAACAGGAAATGCAGTATTTCCCATTCTTACGTACGCTGATTATTCTTTATTAAAGGCAGAACTGGCAGCAAGAAACATTATTCCTGCGAATGCAAAAGATCTTTACGAACAAGGAATCAGAGCGTCTGTTGAAACCTATAACTATATTGCCAAAGAAGCATTGGTAGATAATTATACAGCAGCCAATGATACTGATATTACAGCTTATCTTAATGAACCACAGATCAAATTTAATCCATCATTGGCACTGGAACAAATCATCATTCAGGAATATCTCAACTATTTCAAACAGCCCAATGAAGTATGGGCATTGATTAAAAGAACAGGAATGCCTAATATTTCAACTGCTCTAAAGCTAGAGAATACAGTTAATGGGGCTGGAGTTCTGCTTACTATGCCAAGAAGAATTGTTCTTCCCACACCTTCAAAAGATAATCTGAATTATAAAAATCAAAATGCAGCACTGAACCAAATGATGCAGGATCCTGATTTTGGAACCAGTGAAAGTGATATACAAGGCCGAATTTGGTGGGATAAGAAATAATCGCACGAATAAAGTCTACTTTGTGATAAACAATTGAACAATAATAATGCTCTTGTTATTTTGTAATACGAAAAAGTACAGTGTAAAACCTTCACAATAATTCAATTAATTGAAAGTGACTTACATAGATAAATTTATCTATTAGTGAGGTTTCTTTACAATTTCTTTATGTCATCCTCAGGGTCTAAGTACCATACTTTACAATCTTCACTATTTTTGGTCTTGGATCCTTAGAGGATGATAGTTTTATTTTAATTTGAATGATGGGGATAACAAATGAATTACAGATAGTAATCAGGAGCTTTTTCCCGCTATTCATTCATACTCCTCGCGCCTAGTGCTGTCCCATGCGCGAAGCCGGAGGGCCTACACCCCTGCTGCGGGGTA